>Ga0206116_1000007_pt1 | contig 710179 bp, 616 predicted proteins | sample 3A1Ametagenome_FD_178000 | JGI IMG/M metagenome (GOLD analysis project Ga0206116, IMG submission 178000) | Enriched microbial communities from leaf-cutter ant dump, University of Wisconsin, Madison, United States - 3A1A | ecosystem: Environmental > Terrestrial > Nest > Insects nest > Nest dump... | reverse complement strand
CCGTTTCGGGAGTGCAAAGGTAATAATCTTTATCACTATAATCCAAATATTTTTAAAGGTTTTTCTAAAAAAATTTCAAAACCCACAAAAACACCAAAACCCACACCCTCTTCAACAATCCTAAACTACACGCTATACTCTCTATCATTCACCCTCCTCCCTGTATACCTGCTACTTCCCTCCTAAGGCTACTTCCCTCCTCCTCCTCCTCCTTAAAAACCAACATCGCAACACACAAAGGGAGCGCAAAGGTAAAAACTTTTTCTCTAAAAAACAAACTTTACCCTAATGTTTTTGAAAAAAAAGGGAAATCAAGTGGAGATAAAGCCTTAGATATCTGGTAGTCAATGAATTAAGATAATTAATTGCTTTAAAGCAAAGGGCTCCGAATAGCCATAGTTTATTTTACCACATTATGAACAAACTGCATTATTCCTTTTGTTTGAGCTTTTACCAAGGCGCAACCCAACAATTTGCCGGGATTTTAAATTCTTTACCTTATTTTTAGCTAAGAAAACCTGATATTATGTCCCTGAGAAACATTTTAGCCGCATTGCTTACAGCAAAAAGCGATACATCCCTACCGGAAGCAACGGAAACACCTTCCGGTAGATCCGGATCTTTAGGGAAGTCCGTCACCTACAGCCTGCTGTCCATCTGCCTGGTAGCCGCGATACTTTATACATTGCAAAGTATTTTAGTACCGATACTCTTTGCCATTATCCTGGCCGCTACCCTGTTCCCGCTATGCAATATCCTGGAAAAATGGCGTTTCAGCAGAGCTCTGGCATCTTTAACGGCATTGGCGGTAGCGCTACTGGTGCTGGCAGGCTTCGGTTATCTGTTTGTAAGCCAGACCATTAATATAGGCAGGGACGCATCCGATATAGTAGATAAGATCCAGCAGGTGATCAGCAGAGGCGAGGTGTGGGCCAGTGAAACATTCGGGCTGTCCAGGACGGATATCGCAGCCAAGGTAAACGAACAGTTGAATAAGGCCACTCCGCAGCTTGGAACGGCTATCTCCGGCTTTTTTGGCTCCATAGGCAGCATTGTTTCCTTGGGTATCCTGGTTCCCCTGATGATCTTTTTCTTTCTCTATTACAGGGATTTTTTCAGGGAATTCTTCGTAAGAGCCTGCTATAGCTCTTCAAGGGAAAAAGTGGAGACCACGCTTTCCAGGATCTATACTGCTCTCAAGAATTACCTGGGCGGCATGATATCTGTTATGGGCATCGTAGCTGTTCTGAATGCGGGAGGATTGCTGATCATTGGCGTGGAGCATGTCTGGTTTTTCGGCATCCTGGCTTCTTTGCTGATGCTGCTGCCCTATATCGGCATCGCGATCGGTTCCGTATTACCCACGCTGTTCGCCCTGGCTACCAAGGACAGCTATTGGTATGCCGTGGCCGTCATCGGCTGGTTCCAAGTAGTGCAGATACTGGAAGGGAATTTTATTACACCCAATATTGTGGGCGGAAAGATCAGCTTAAATCCCCTGGTATCTATCCTTTCCTTATTTTTCTTCAGCCTGCTGTTCGGCTTTGCCGGCATTATACTTGCATTGCCGCTTATGGCCATTTTAAAGGTTATCTTTGATACTGTACCAGAGCTGCAGCCCTATGGATTCCTGCTCAGCGAACCCGGCAAAAAGTACCTGCTCACTGCAAGGCAACGAAAAAAACAGCCTATGCAAGCGCTTAATCCGACCTCCCAAACAAGCCCGGAAAGCGCTTCCCGGGAAACTCCGGAGGAACCTGGGAACGATATAAAGTAAACGGAAGAGCAATAAGGTCATCGTAAGCCCAGGGTACATTCAATTAGCTGACTATCTATATATAGGAAACAATGTCCGTTCGGAATGACCGGCACCCTCGTTCCTTTATAGCTAAAGCAGATCTGAGTCGCAGAAAGGAGATTGCTCAGCAAAGCGTAACCGTAATAAAAGGTTGTTGCCTGTAAGCAGATAATCACCTTCAATTAAGCAGGGTCATCCATGCGTTCCAGTCCTTTGACTGCCGGCGCATTCAATAAACGGCCGTTGATATTGAACCTGGAACCATGGCAGGGACAGTCCCAGGATAGTTCCGCGTTGTTCCACCTGACTTCGCACCTGGCATGGGGACAGGTACTTTTCAGGAGATGAACTTTCCCTCCGTGCTCTTTATAGACTGCATAGGAATCGCCTTCGTATTTGACCACCTTACCTTCCCCCTCGGTGATTTCCGCCAGTGACATGACCTTTTCCATGGTGATCTTATCTTTTATAAAATCATGGATAACCGTCGCATTTTCTTTTACAAAGGCGGTAAAGCCGGCCACCGGCTTGAAGCGGCCCGGCCTGAACAGGGCTTTATACAAGCTCATACCACTGATGATCAGATCGGATAGTATCCTGGCACTCAGGCTGCCAAATACCATACCGTTCCCCCGGAAGCCTGTGGCTGCATACACCCGGCCATCGCTCCCCGGTAATATGCCTATAGACGGTAACCCGTCAGCCGGCTCATAATACTGGCTTGACCAGCTATACTCTACCCTGTCTATATCAAAGTATTGCCTGCAATAGTTCTCCAGTTTGGAAAAGCAGGCGCCTGTATCTTCTGCATGTCCTGTCTTATGATCTTCTCCGCCTGCGATAAGAAGCTCCCTTCCATCGATCACATGGCTGCGATAATAATGATAAGGATCTTCCAGGTCATAGCCCAGCTCTTTCGGATAATTGTTGCTCTTTAATGAAAACGCGATAGCATAACTGCGGTAGGGAGCTGTGGTAAAGTGCAGTATGTTAATACCCGGCGGGATATGCGTCGCATAGACAGCATGCCGGGCTTTGACAGTTCCCATAGTCGTCTGCAGGTAAACAATATCCTCCTTTTCCTCGTGGCGCTCACACAGGCAGCCTTCCACGATCCTCCCTCCTGCATTTTTAAAAATCCCGCATAGGCCCCTAATATATTTAATGGGATGAAATTGTGCCTGGTCCCTGATCTCCACCGCTTTCCGGAATGGAATCGGATAGGATATGTCTTGTATGTATTGCATCTCATGCCCTACCTTCGCAGCTCCTTCAACCATATCCGCGAGTGTCTGCTCCTGCTTTTCATTCAAAGCAAAAAGCTGTGCCGTCTTTTTTTCATAGTCACAGTCCAGGTTGTGCTCCAGCACGTTCCGCTCTATGATCTGCAGGGCTTCCTTACCTGCCCTGGCCAGGAGCCTGGCATTTTTCAGCCCGAACTTATCAATAGATTCCTTATAGGTCGTATCAAAAAAATCATTCAGGTGCGCCGTAGTGCCGCCGGATGTACCAAAGCCAATATTATTGGCTTCCAGGATAACACATTTTTTCCCGCTACGCTGCAGCTCACAGGCGGTAGTGACCCCGGTAATGCCGCCGCCTATAACAGCTACGTCAAATATTTCTTCCGTAATAGCGTCAGCAGCAAACCGTTTGATTTCCTCTTGCCATATGCTTTTTCTGGCTCCGTCTCTGAACATATTTTTATTTTAGCTTCAATGATGATCTTAAAGAATGACTGCGATACTCCTGTACTCCTTACCCCTGCACAACTATTCATTTACGAAACATCCTGGGATTTCTGTGTTTGCGGTCGTGCCCGTTGGTTTTGACGATCTTATTATAAATACCCATTAGCAGAAATGGGCTCACCCATTGACCAAAGAACAGCGCAAGGTGTGATTTTTTCATGAGCTTCATAGATAAAGACAAGGATATGGCGCCTATAGCGGTCCAGAGAAAAACGTCGGACGGAACTCTTGAGGTCACTGCTTCTATATTTTTGGCTACAGGACCTTCCTGCGGGGTGTTCTGATTTTTAGTATCCATAGTTTGAGAATTGATTAAGTGTTACGGAAATATTTAAAGAAGGTATTGCTAAAAACAAGCCAAAACAGGACAGGTCTGCTAATCAGCAGGTTACCCGATCGCAGCCACGCTATTTGTAGATTTTATTCCTCAATATGAGTAAGCGTCTATCTACAGCATCATTTTTATGCTATCAATATGAAAGGCTCAGAACGCACGGGATGGTCCTGCATTTCGCGAGAAAGAAATAAAAAAAGAGGGTACGTCCTTGTAGGCATAATGGCTCCCGGACATTTTCCGGGTGCGCCAAGGCTCAAAAAAGCAACCACCGGCTTTCACCGGTGGTTGTTCCATAACAAGGTCTCTATGCTTGCCATGTGTTTTTTTCCAATACAAGATTACTGTATTAGCGGAGAATGACAAAGACATTTAAAAGTACATTAGTAAACAATTAACTTGCGTTTATGTTTTACCTGGTGAAATGCGGGTAAAGGTCGTCGTAACTACATACGGCTTTTATATCGCCGGTACCGGCGCCGCGGGATAATTTTAATTCATAAAAATCTTACAATTATGAAAAAGCACTTATTTCTTATTGCCATTGCCGGCATACTGACTGCCTGCAATAATGAAACTCCGGGAGAGCAACACATGGATAATACCGGAGCAACAACACAGCCCACCACCCATGATGCAGATGCGCTTTATGGAAAGGAATGGCACCTGCTATCCCTGAACGGTAAACCAATACAGTACGATACGACCTTTCCCAAGCAGGCATATATGATGTTCAACAATGACAAGAAGAGCGTTTCCGGCAATTTAGGCTGTAATGGATTCGGGGGTAATATAGTTTATTCCGGCAATAACGGGATCGCGATTTCCGATATCGTCTCTACACAGATGGCCTGTCCTAATTTAGATATTGAAAATGACTTCAGCGATGCCTTAAGGAGTGCCGCCAGCTATTCTATAGCGCAGCATATGCTTTCCCTGCAGAATAGCAAGGGGGAAATTATTGCGCAGCTGGAAACCAGGTAGTCTTACGGACAATACTTTGGAGCAAGCACTTTCAATCAAGAAGGTGCCTGTTTTATTAGAATGATTTTTGGCAGCATTTTTTCGCTGAAATTATACCTGCTGGCTTAAGCCGTCATTTTTGTGACGGCTTTTATTATATCCATTCGTATCCCCATTTTATATATGCAGAGCACACACACCTTGAATAATATTATTAACCCAATATCTTATATTTAATTTAAATAATAAATGGATTTTTTTAATTAATATTGTTCTGTTGTTGCTCTTTAGCTTCAACCCTATCGTTAATGTTCCTATTGTTCACCAAACCCCAAAACCATGACAATGAAAACTACCGATCTACAATCCCCATTTCTGGTCATCCATTCAGCTTTTTCAGCACCGGATACTCATTATATACAGGAACGGGTATTCTATAATATAAACAAGCCTTAATAAATTAAGGCTTGTCTGGTTTCCTGTATACGGAGCTCCATATGTAAGTAAATATAGCCTGTGCAAAGGCAGGTTTGGAATCAGCAAGTAATCCCGGTAAGGTTATGGCGTAATGACCAGTTGTGCTATTCCTGCACAGGTAAGATTAGCTGCATACCAAGTGGCATAAGCACAGTCACAGGTATTGCAATTATGATCTTCTGTTTTGAATTCCACCAGATCAGGGTAGTCCCCACATTGGTTCACCTAAGACCAGCTTCTTAAAAGCTGACAATAAGAAGGCCCGCTAAAAATACGTGCCGAGTGCAGGAATACAGGTGTAGCCGGGAATGTTCCGCCAAGTGCCGTTGTATTCGGAAAAGTTACTAATCCACCACCAGGCACCATATATGTGTTGCTGGTATAGTGCATTTTATTATTACAATCCGGAGGAGCCAAGGACCTGCAGATAAACATCACAAACCCGTTTGCTTGAATATGATGCTACCGCTGGCCCGGGAATATCCTACAACTGATAATAAAGCGAAAATCAGGCTGCACAGTAATTTTTTCATTATACATTGGTTTTAAAGGGAATGAAATTTTTCGGATTACGGCGTAATAATCAGGCGGGCGATACCCTGGCAGCCTCCTGATTGCCATCTGGCGGTAAGACGTTCACAGAGTATCCTGCAATTCTGATCCATCGCAAAGAAATTGATCATAGTTGGGAGGTTACATTTCGGTTCCCCTATCAGCCAGGTCTGTAAGGGCTGGCAATGGCGCGGACCGCTGTATATAAGTGCCGAGTGTACAAAAACAGGAGATGAAGGAAACCCACATATAGTGGTTGTATTTGGAAAGAGTGCAGTTCCTCCGCCAGGAACGGAGATGAGGCAGCTGGTGTAGTGCACTTCACAATCTCCACATTCTTTAGCGCCCCTGAGCTGCAGATAAATGTCGCAGCGGCTCTGGTTGATGATCTCAATGCCGCGGGAAGTGGAATAACCCGCAAAGGATAATAAGACTAAGACGAAACTTAATAAGATGTTTTTCATGATTAATAGGATTTGAGGTTAAAAATAGATGCCAGTGCACAGGCAGGCATATAGGAGTTATACAGGATTATAAAAATAAGCAAATGACATATTAAAAAATACCTAATTATATCAACATATCATATTTCTTGACGAACATATCCCATTGCTACATAAACCGCTTTTTATGATAACCCCAAAAGATAATTTCTGTGTGATTCTATTGCATCCCGGTACAATAATGCTCTTTTTAACCTGTGAAACCAGCAGGAAGGAACATAAAATGCCGGATATCTATGATCTCCCCTGCAACTCTTATTAAGCACAGCATCGGAAATAATTACTATCATCTTAATTCCCCTTGCCCCTATGAAGCTAAGCTGCTATATTGTTGACACTCCCCCTGTTTCCCTGGAGCTCATAAAAACATATATTGAGAAGACCGATAGCCTGGAGCTGCTCGGTATCGAGTATAATCCGCTGCAAGCGGTCCATATGCTGAGAACCGGTAAGATAAAAGCCGATCTGACTTTTCTTGATATTGAAATGCCCGAACTGAGCGGCATTGAACTTGCGGGCCTGGTAGGAAATCACACCAAAGTGGTTTTTACAACCGAGCACCGCCAGTACGGAGCGGAAGCATTTGAACTGAATGCGCTGGACTACCTCCTGAAACCGGTCACCTATGAACGTTTCCTGACCTGTATAGAGAAGGCCAGGTCCGTTTTGGGTATCAGTAAAATTGTAAATGAACAACCCCGTTATTTATTTATACGGGGAACAGGAAAGGGCGCACGTATCAGGATCATGCTTGATGAAATCATTTATATCAAGGGCAGCTCCAATTACCTCAATTTTGTTATGAAAGACCGTACCATCACATCGTATGCCACTATGGAAAACACACTGGCCTTTCTTCCTGCCAACCAGTTTTGCAGGGTTCACAAGTCCTATACGGTCAACATCGCGATGATCGATCAGACAGATGCCGTTACAGCTATTATGTATAATGGTGCTGAAATACCCTTAGGCAGAACGTATAAAAAGGAATTCCAGAGAATAATAGAAAACGGCCTTTGGATTCCTTAGGTAGCTTCGTATGGATCGTCTGCCTTAATATCGGATATTGAGATCAGAACAGCAGGATATGATCCGTGCCAACAACTGCTGTTAGTGTACTGGATCCAGTTGCTGCTGCCTTAATATATATTTACCGATGATGTCGTATTCCATATTCACGACCGAACCGGGCTGCAGGTATTGCAGGTTCGTATGCTCAAAGGTATAGGGAATGACCGCCACGGTCACGTGATTGCCTACGCAGTTGAACGCCGTAAGGCTTACGCCGTTGATACATATGGAACCTTTTTCGATGACCAGGGACCGGTAAGCGGACGGGTATTCAAATGTATATTCCGTGCTGCCATCCTTCGGCTCCACGCTGACACATACCGCCGTACTGTCCACATGTCCCTGTACGATATGCCCGTCCAGCCTGCTGCCCATTATCATAGCCCGCTCCAGGTTGATCACATCACCCGTACGGTAGCCGGCGATATTGGTCCTCCGGATCGTTTCCGCTATAGCGGTCACTGTATATTCGTCCCCGTTAATGGCTACTACTGTCAGGCAAATGCCGTTATGGGATACGGACTGGTCTATTTTAAGCTCTTTGGTAATCCCGGATGCTACGGTAAGATGAATATTATCCTGCTCTTTTCTGATCGCTGTGACAGTGCCTAAAGTCTCAATAATTCCCGTGAACATACTATTTGGGTTCTATAAGTGTAAAAATGCCGTTGTTATATTTATAAATATACAAGAACTGGTTCTCAAAATAGTTAATATGCCCGTTGTCGCCTTTTACCGCCTGTATCTCGTAAGGCGTATAGGGACTGTCGATATTATCATATTTTGAATACTGGAATCCCGTGCCGTATTTTTTCAGGATACTGCCATACCATACGATCAGCTCATATCCGCGGTAGACCATATCATTGGCCGGCTTGTTATAGACCTCCTGGTAACGGGTGTTTATTTTTTTGACAAAGGCTGTATTATTATCAAAGTGGTACGGGGCGGTATAATAATAGGTTATATTGGGATTTGCATGACCTTTGATCATAGGGTTCAGGTATAATGTCGGCATACCGAACACCTCTACCTGGTAATTGGTGGGGATCCTTGTCAGCACTTTCAGTATTTCCGTGGTTTTCTGGGGATTCAGCTCATTCACAAAGATAACGGTAGGCTCATCCGGGCTCAGTTGCCGGGTAATGCTGCTGACGTCAAAAGGCGCAAAGCTCAGGTCATAGCTGACCACGTTCTTATCCCCGGATAATCCTTTCTTGATATCTTGGGTATTTTCCTTCGCTTTATCAAATATGATGATCTTCTTATTTTTGGGAAATACGGATTTGCTGTACCTGGTAAAGGCAGCGATATTGGTATTTAAGGTAGGCTGCACGATGTGGAAATATTCATTTTCCTCCACATTGCCGCTGAAGGGAGAAATAGCGGAAACAAAGTTGATCTGGTGCTCTCTGGCGAACCGGGCGATATCTTCCACCACCTTCCCGCTGGCGGGCGCTATGATCAGGTCGGCCTGCTTCAGCTCGCGGGAATAGGCAAAATTATCAAATGTCTGCATATTGGTCTGATCAAACATATGCACCTGCACATCCAGCATTACCGGCTCATTATCCAGTTGTTCGAGCCCCAGCCTGATACCTTCGTAAAAGCTCATCAGGGGACGTGCCTTTTCAGTTTTCAACTGCGCTTCATCTACCGGAAGCACGATACTGATATTATAGCGTTCTTTTTTCTGGGAAGTATGGCGACCGCTGCTGTCGGTTTTCTTTTTCTGCGCGCTCAGGTCCGGATGAGTACAGGTTAATGCAGCAAGGGAAAATAATAAGAATAGATGTTTACTCATTGTATGCAGCGTTCTAAATGCTCTTTAGAGGAAAGGTTATTTAAAAAAAATATTACAGAAAAACTGGGAGCTCTGTGCCTGAAGCTCGCTGACAGCATTGTCGCTGAGCACCAGCACAGCCTTCTGGTATTGCTCCAGGTTGGGTATGGCGCCTATGATCCTGGCATAGACACTTTTATTATTCAGGGGATTGCTGACCTTGACGATGGTACCTTTGGCCAGCGTATTGTGAAAGGCATAATATACGCCCGGCTTCAGCGCGCTGTTGGCGGCATAGAATACGACCAGGCCGTTCTCCTGCTGCTCTTCAGCCGTTCCGGACTGGTATAATGACTGGAATTCGGGTACGGGTTCTGCAGGTGCCATGTCCTGCGGCAGTGCTTCATCCTTTATGGTTTTATTCCTTAACACATCCGAAGTATTGGATTGGGGCGTGTATTTCACCCATCCGAGGATCAGCTCCTGCCCGTTCCTGATATTGGGCGTAGGCAGGTCATTCCAGGTCTGCAGCATGCTCTGCCGCACATTCATCCTGCGCGACAGGATGATCAGGGTCTCATTATTGGTCACTTTATAATATAGCGGCTGGCTGCTGCCGGCTACCGGCGCTTCCAGGTAATTGACCTTGGTAACGGGGATATATACTACATCCCCGTTGCTAAAGCCTTTTTTATAGAGTGTATTATTAACATTGGCGATATCCGCCAGCGCTATGTGATACATCCTGCTTAAAGAAAATATGGTCTGATTATTAGTAATGGTATGCGCGATAAAAGGTTTCTGGTTGATAGTGGTCACCCATATCTTATCCTGGGCCCATACCGGGACCTGAAGCAGGAGCAGCAGTATTACCAATAATTTCTTCATTTGTCGGATTTTGGTTATTTAATAGGTTCCTGTAAGGCCAGCCTGGACGAACGCGACACGGATGTATTGTCCCCGCTTAATACGTTACCTGCAGTATCAACAAGCGACAGGGTCACTTTCAGCTCTCCCATGGGCGCATATTTGATAAACATAGGCTGCCAGCTATCCAGATTGAATTCCTGCTGGTTGATCTGCACCTTTACTTTCAGGTTCTGGTTGGTCAGGTTGGTATTCCATAAGTAGAAATCCAGCAGCAGGTTATCCGTATTCTCTTTGCCTACATAATCGCCTTTGGGCCTGCTGTAGAATATCATCGGTGTCTGGGGGATCTCCAGGTTCTCTATCTTACCGGATTTACCTACTTTAAAGTGAAGCAGCTGTGCCGCCGGCTTATGCTTCAGCGATTCGTGGTAAGAACGGGATAAAAACGACATTACATACTGCGGCTGATCCAGTGGTATGGTAAAGGTATGGGTAGGCTCATATAAGGCGGTATAAGGCCCGTTATTAAGTATAAAGTGGATATGCTGGCCGTCTTTGGAATTATTGCATCCTTTGGTGGCAGCATCCGGGGTCTGCGATTTAAGCTCGTAATTATCTACCTTATAGTCTATGGTGATCTTTGCGGAATCCGTACCCTGAAGCTCTGCCTTGATGTCGGCAATACTCAGGGAAGCATTATCAAACGCAGGACTGGGATTGTCAAACGGGGAAAGACTTATTTCTTTGGAATCCGGCGTAGTGGCAACGGTATTATCGGGCGTCTGGGTATCATTACAGGAATTGAATGCAACCAGCCCGGAAAGAAGACCACCGACTACTAATAATTTTGAGTTCATAAAATGTAGTTTTTCTGTTTTAACCAAAAAATTCAAAAAAAGTTTTAATACCACAAGGTAATAAATAATGGTGTAAAATTAACAAAATATGTGCAACGGGCTTAAAATACGGATCAAACATTATTATTGATAGCATTTATTAAATAAACCGATTAACTTTGGTCTTCAAAAAATAAGATGAATATGATATATTCGATGACCGGCTATGGCAAGGCAGAAGGTATAATGAATGACAAGCAGATAACGGTGGAGCTTAAATCGCTGAACGGTAAGCAGTTTGAGATCGTCAACAGGCTCAACCCCTTATTAAAGCGGTATGAGCCGGATATCAGGAACCTCCTCCAGCAAAAGCTGATAAGAGGCTCCCTGGACGTGTCTATCATCGTAAAGCAGGAAGGCGGCTCTTCCAGGCCCGTGACGGTAAATGCCGACCTGGCCAAATATTATTACAACATCATATACCAGATAGGCAGGGACCTGCATATCCCCACCGAGCGGGACCCGGTACAGTTGCTGAGCACCATCATGAGAATGCCCGAAGTGGTCAGCTCCGATGCGGAAGGCGTGGATGAAAAAGAATGGGAGGTCATCACGCAACTGCTGGAAACGGCGGCATCCCGGCTGTCAGAGCACCGGCAGGCAGAAGGCAAAGGACTGGGTGAAGACCTGGTACAGCGCATCCGGAATATAGAGGAAGGCCTGGAAAAAGTGCTTCCTTTCGAACAGGGAAGAACGGAAAAGATAAGAAACCGTATCCTCCAGAACCTGGAAGAATGGGTAGGAAAAGATAAGGTGGACGAGAACCGGCTGGAGCAGGAGATGGTGTACTATATAGAGAAGAATGACATTTCCGAAGAAAAGCAAAGACTGAGCTCCCACTGCCGGTATTTTTATGATCTTTTACAGCAGGATAACAGCGAAGGTGTCGGTAAGAAACTCGGCTTTGTGCTGCAGGAGATAGGAAGGGAGATCAATACCCTGGGCTCCAAGGCCAATGATGCCGGCATCCAGAAAATAGTGGTGAATATGAAAGATGAGCTGGAAAAAGCCAAAGAACAATCCTTAAATGTACTTTAACAATGAAGCCAATATTACTGACATGCTTGCTTTCCTGCCTGGCATGGGCAAGCTGCACCACCTCCAATGAATACCAGAAGCAGGTAGCGCTCCCCAATGGCGGCTGGAACAGCGCGTTCAAGCCGGAGTTTGAAATGCAGATCACGGATACCCAGGCGCTTTATGATGTATGCATCCTGCTGAGAAATGACGATTCGTATAACTTTTCCAACCTGTGGATCAAGTTGCATATTCTCCCGCCGGGCGATTCCGTTTATAAGATCTATGACCGGGTGGAGCTTCCCTTATCGGATGCCAAAGGCTACTGGCTGGGCCGGAATTTTGGCGACACCTGGGAGCAGAAAGTGGAGATCGCAGCCAATGACAGCACGATGTTCCATAAGCCCGGAACCTATAAGATCAGGTTTGAGCATATCATGCGTACAGACCCCTTATACGGCATCCTTAACATAGGTTTGAACATTAAGCGTAAATCATGATCCTGCTCCCGGCAGACACTATTCAGCAGCCTGATCCGGGGATAAAAAAGTAAGACGAAAATTTTGCAGTAATGTATTAATCCTCTATTTTTGCACACACAAAAAAAGTGCCGGTTCCGTAGCTCAGTTGGATAGAGCAACAGCCTTCTAAGCTGTGGGTCATTGGTTCGAATCCAATCGGAATCACCAGATGCAGGACAACATCTCTAAAAAACGACCGGATTGATTCTGTAGCTCAGTTGGTAGAGCAATACACTTTTAATGTATGGGCCCTGGGTTCGAGTCCCAGCGGGATCACAAAGCCACTCTTTCAAGGTGGCTTTTTTCGTTCAAAACCGGCTACAATCAACGTTTTCAGAAAAACTGACTATCTATAATATAGGAAACAAAGCCATTATATGGCAGGTCCGGGATGCCACTAAGCCGTATAAGAGATTCCTCACATCCGTTCGGAATGACCAGTACCCTCAGTTCCCTTTATAAGCTAAAGGAGTATCTGAGCCTCATAAAAGACACTGCTCAGCGGGGCGTATCCGTGATAAAAGGTTGTTGCCTGTAAGCAGATAGTCACTTAAAATTTTGTAGCTATGCTGTTCAAAGAGATCCATTTGCAAGGCATCAAATCAGGAGCCATCACACTGGCATTTCGTAAATGGCAGAAAGTTTCCGTTAAAAGCGGAAGCCTTTTGCACACTTCTGTTGGCTTACTCGAAATCGGCAGGATTGAAGCTGTAAGCGAGAATGACATAACCGACAAGGATGCAGTGAAGGCAGTATCTACGGATAAAAGTCAGTTGCTGCGATCATTTACGCGCAACAGCACGGGAACGATTTTTAAAATATCCGTCCGTTATCATTCAGCAGACCCACGGATTGAACTGAGGGAACAAACAGCATTATCAGAACAGCAATTTGAGGATATGAAAGGCAAATTAGAATGTTTAGACCGTGGCAGTAAACAAGGGTACTGGACGGAAAAAATCCTATTGACCATAAAAGACAACCCCAATTTACACGCTCTAGGCATTGCAAGATTGACAGGATTTGAAAAAGAATGGCTGAAGCTGAATATCCGAAAGCTGAAAAATTTGGGCTTAACGATAAGCCATAATGTCGGCTATGAACTATCTCCGTTAGGAAACGAATATTTGAACAAACTGCCCAATACCAAGGGGCAGCCTGCTGATAAAAGACAGGCTGAGCTTTAAGCCGTACCTGCACACCTGCTGTTTTCAATCAGGCCGTAACCCCAAGCGCAAAATCAACGGCCCTTAAAAAGCTGAACCGGACGGTTATAGCACCGGTTTTATTTCTTGCATTATCAGGATATCAGGTTCTCATTCCAGTAATAGCTGTCGGGATACATCCTTTGACCGAAAACGGCCGTCCCTACCCTGATAATGGTTGCCCCCTCTGCAATAGCGGCTTCCAGGTCGCCGCTCATACCCATGGACAGTTCCCGCATTTCCACACTAGGGATTTTCAAAGCAATGATCTCCTGCTGTATGTCCCTGAGCAAACGAAAACATTTACGGACTTTCCCGGTTTCCGCACTGAATAGCCCGATGGTCATCAAACCTTTTATTTTCAAGGTGTCCAGTTGTGCGACCTGTTTTACCAGTTCGACAGCATGATCAGGATGTACGCCAAATTTGCTTGCTTCCATAGAAGTATTTACCTGTATCAGCACTTCTATGGTTTTGCGTTCATATTGCAGCCGTTGATGTAGTTTCTCCGCCAAATCCAGGCGGTCAAGCGACTGAATGCAGGAAACATCATATTTCAAAAGGTCTTTGATCTTGTTGGTCTGCAAATGCCCGATAAAATGGTTTGTATGAGGAATTTCCCGTAATGCTTCGTACTTTTCTTTAAGTTCCTGTACCTTATTTTCTGCTATCAGGGCTTGTCCTGCCTGCAACGCTGCCTTGATACGTTCTGCAGGAACGGTCTTGGTTGCCAGCAGCAATTTTACCTCATCGGGATCCCTGCTGCACTGCTTACAGGCATTGTTGATGCGTTCCTGTATGACGGTGATATTTTTAATGATCTGTTCGCTCATTGAATGACATACTTTACGGTTGATGGAACAATCTTGTACTTACCGCAATCCTGTTCCAGAAATTTATCTGGTTAATAGTAATGATGATTTGTGCTATCTGTTTCTCAGAGAAATATTGCTGCAGGTTTTGAAAGGTTATATCCCTCACTCCCTGTTCAGATATACGTGTTACCTCTTCTACCATGGCCAGTACCGCTTTTTCTTCTTTGCTGAAAAGCGGGCTTTCTTCCCAGGCTGACAGCGCATAAATCCTCTGCTCCGTTTCGCCTGCTTCTCTTGCGTCCCTGGTATGCATTTCAAGGCAGAAAGCGCACTTGTTGATCTGCGAAGCCCGTATTTTAATAAGTTCCCTGAGTGAGAAGCTCAGATCTGTTGCTGACAGGTACTTTTCCATATCAAACAATACTTTATAAGCCTGCGGTTCTAATTCTTTAATGTTGATACGTTGTTGCATCTTAATTTTTTTTAGTTGTACATTTCGGATTCATTACTGCCTTACCTCAGACCGGCCACCGGCCGTTGTTCTTAAAAGGCGAACCTACAAGTTCGCCTTTTTTCTTATTTCCACCAATAGTAATAATTATGATTGCCGTCGTATTCAAAGCCGCAACGGGGATATAATTTATTGCCTATATCATTTGTCTTTTCAGTTTCAAGCATCAGCCCGCAGGCGCCCGTTTCATCGCACCACTGCTTGGCCCGGTCTACCAGGGCTACGGAGAGGCCTTTACCCCTGTAATCGGGATGTACGAACAAATCGCTCAGCAACCATTGTTTCGCCAGCTTAATGTAATGGTACAGCTTGTACAACTGAACGAAACCGGCTGCCTGCCCATCCGCATAAACAATGAAAATATCGGACTGGTCATGGTCTAATCGTTCCCGGATAAACTTTTTGCATTGCTCATAATCGTCTGGCTGTCGGTAAAAGATCCGGTAAAGGTTGAATAGTCCTGCCGCCGTGTCCAGGTCTTCAAGACCTGCTTTTTTGATTGTATAATTCATGAATGATTTGTATATGTTACAGAAAATATTTCCCTTCAGATAAGAAGATAAGCCTGGAGGTTACCCGCCAGGCCCATCTCTTTACTTCAATGCTTCGATAGAAGCGCCAAAATTGATGTGCAGCACATTGCCATTGGACAGCACCAATGCCGGTACGGATTTCACACCTGCGGTTTCGGCTTCTTTTACTTTTGATGGCTCATTGCCCAAATGGACAACTTCTACCTGACTGGCAGGGATCAGGTTTAAAATATCCTGCTCTGCACTTACACAAACAGGACATCCTGCGTGATAAAAAACGGCTTTTCCCATAATAACGTTTATTTTATATATTTAATGCACTATTGCTGTATCAAAAATAGGCCGATCTTCAGGCTGCTTTCTGATACAGTTTTCAGATAAACAGGTGGTCCAGCTTTGATGCTTTATTGAGCTTTGAAAGAAGCTGCTCCAGCTCCCCGGTTTCAGCATCTGTCAACGGCTTCAGAGGACTTCGCAAATAGCCGCCGTCTTCACCCAAAAGATGAAGCCCGGCCTTTACTGCCCGTGGCAGTCCTTTAGCCACAATGAACTTCAATAAATCTAACTGTTTGTAAAACAGGTCACGGGCTTTCTCCAGGTCGTTTTCCTGTACGGCTTCATACAGGGCTATATTCAATTCAGGTATAAGATTCGGGGCGGCAGTGCACCAACCCTTCGCGCCTGCGGAAAAGGCAGCCAGTGCCAGGGGATTGGAGCCATTGTAAAAAGCCACATCCCCGCCTAATTCCTTTCTCAGGTAATGCATCCGCTGAATATCGCCTGTGCTTTCCTTTATCATCGTGACATTCGGTATCCGCAATAAGCGCTTCAGCAACGCAGGCGACATATCTACCCCTCCTGTAGTGGGGTTGTTATATGCCATTATCGGGATGGAAATTTTGGAAGCTACCGCATCATAATGCCTGACAATTTCATCATCTGTCAGTTTCCAGTAGCTCATCGGGATAATCATTACCGCCGCTGCCCCTGCCTTTTCCGCAAATTGTGCGTGGTAAACGGTTTTCGCCGTGGTAAGGTTGGAAACGCCCACCAATGCGGGGACCCGTCCTCCCGCTTGCTGTATGGCGGCTTCGGTTACAGCTTCCTTTTCTTCGTCCGACAGGTAAGGCAAAACCCCGGTGCTGCCCAACGGAGCGATGGCGTGGGAGCCCGAAACGATCAGGCGCTCTACCAGTTTTCTAAATAATGGGATATCTACCTGCTCCCTGTTGTCGAATGGTGTGATCGGGTAAGCAATCACACCTTTGAATAGCATATTTTTCATTTTTCCTGTTGTTTAAGTTAACTGACTCGTATATAGGAAACAAAGCCATTATAAGCTACAAATGACCAGCACCCTGAGTACCTTTATAGTAAAAGCGATCTCTGATAAAAGGTTGTTGCCTATTAGCAGAAAGTCATTTTTAGTTAAGCCCTCCAGGGAGGGCTTGCATTATAAATCCCTGCCTTCTTCCTCGCGCAATGCCACACCTAAATTCTGAAGCTGCGGGGCGTTTTCACAGGCAATGTATTTTGCGGGTTCGCTATCGCTCAGGTTCTGGTGACGGTGCCAGGCCCAGGACGGAATGTAAACAGCATCACCCGCTTTCCATTCCACACGCTCATCCTCCACTTCCGTCCAGCCTTGTCCTTCTATTACATACAATACCGTTTCGTATGTGTGACGGTGGCGGTTGGTCAGTTGACCCGGGAGCAAGCCGCCGATGGTCATACTTACATTCCTGCTCGGTAAGTTCACAAAGAATACAGGATGTTTCCTTTCCATAGAGAACTGGTCGTGCACGCCTGCCTGCTCCACGTTTTTGTGAATAAGGTGTGACGGCTTGTGATACACCGGGCGGGCAAAGGTCTGGTGAAAATCTTTTGAGCTGAATTGTGGTTGCTCAGCGTGAACAGCTTTCTGAACACCTGCTGCTGTTTCTTTTAATGTTGACATAACTGGAAATGATTTATTGTTTTTTGCACTATTGCGATACAAAAGTATTGTACCTTTGGACTATTAAACTGATACAGTTTTCACAAAACAAAGTAGTCCAGATGCTAAGAGGTTGGAAATTTGAAATACAGTTGGATGAGCAATCAGGCAAAGCCATTTACCTGCAAATAGCCGATGCCATTATAAAAGATATCCAGTCGGGAAGGTTAAGACCCGGTGATCCCCTGCCCGGCAGCAGAAACCTGGCACAGCTTTTAAAGGTCAACCGGAATACCGTTGTGGAAGCCCTTAATGTACTGCTTATCGAGGGATGGCTAGTTTCCAGGGAACGGCAGGGAACTTTTGTTGCCGGCACGCTGCCCGATTTCAAAGCAGCGCAAAAAAACAACCCCACAGCTTCCGTCATAAAAAATACGGCGGCCAAACATTATCATATACGGTTTGATGACGGGCACCCGGACAGTAAAATTGCACCCATTACAGCGCTGGCAAGGGCATACCGGCAGATCTTCAACCAAAAAGCAAGATGGCAGATGATGGGCTACGGCAATGAGCTGGGCGACCCGGAATTCAGGAAAGCCATTGTCCGGATGCTCAATCATCAAAGAGCTATGCAGGTCAATGAGCAGAGCATCTGCATTACCCGCGGCAGCCAGATGGCTATGTACCTGGCGGCGCAATGCCTGTTCACCAAAGGCGATAATGTGCTCATTGAAAACCCGGGATATAAGCCTGCGTGGTCTGCGTTTGAAAATGCCGGCGCAGTATTATGGCCTGTAAGCGTGGATAAGGACGGCCTGATAATTGACAATGTTATTGCTTACCTGGAAACCGGCAAAAAGATAAGGGCCATCTATGTCACGCCGCACCGCCAATACCCGACCACCGCGACATTAAGCCTGAAAAGAAGGCTGGAACTGATACGGCTTTCCAACGAATACGGCTTTACGATCATCGAGGATGATTATGATAATGAGTTCCATTTCGGGTATCGTCCTGTATTGCCTTTGTCGAGCTTCACGGAGCTGAAAAGCTACGTCTATATCGGTACTATGAGCAAGGTGGTTGCGCCTGCGCTGCGTATCGGCTATCTGGCAAGCAACGACAGCTCTTTGATCGAGAAGGCAGCCAGCTTGCGAAAGATTATTGATGTGCAAGGTGATAATATTATGGAGCAGGCTGTTTTGCAACTCATCAAGGACGGTACCATAAAACGGCATATCAAAAAGGCCACAAATCACTACAAAGCCAAAAGGGATATTACAGCAGCCTTGCTGAGAAAGCATCTAAAGAAAAAAGCAGGTTACTTTATCCCTGATGGAGGCCTGGCCTTCTGGATCGTTCCCAATAAGCAGATGGAGTGGCTACATATTTCCGAAAGGCTGAAAGATCAGGGTATCAAGATCATCACCCCGGATGTTTACAGCTTTGACGAAACTGTCAACGGTATAAGACTGGGCTACGGTTCGCTTTCTGAAAAAGAGCTGGAGGAAGGTATTATTGCTCTGGCCAAAATGCTGTGAACTTTCATTCATATAAGGCGCATTTCCGATGGCAGAATATCCTTACGGCCTTTTTCTTAAAACCTGTATTAAAAATAAGAGATTCCTCACATCCGTTCGGAATGACCAAGTCCCTAAATACCATTGTTGATACTCACTCCGTTATCAGTGTTCACCTGCTCACTCCGTGGCTGGTGCTCTTCGCCAACAACCTTATAAGGCTTTACCGGGTGGTTACACCCCGCCAACTTTACGGAATAATAAGCTGACTATATCTATATAAGATAAGCAACAAAACGATCATATAGCAGGTGTAAGAGATGCCTCACATCCGTTCGGAATGACTATAACCCTCTAGATCACTCCGTTGCTGGTGTTCTTCACCAACAACCCTATAGGGACAGGTAATAGTCTTCCAGAGATACAATTTTCATACAAAGCCCGGTCCTAATTCCTGACCAGTCCCAGCATGATCGCTTTCTTCACCATCCCTACCATATTTTTTACCTGGAGCTTCTGCATCAATAATAAGCGGTAGCTTTCCACGGTACGCTGGCTTAAATGCAACCTTTCTCCTATTTCATGACTGGTCAATTCCTGGGATATTAATTTCAGCACCTCTACCTCCCTGGGCGTCAGCTGCTGTATACCGTTGAATGGTACATTCTTTTTATCGGAAAGGCTTTTTAGAAGACCATGAATTTCCGGGGACACTACAGGACCGTCCTCCCCGCTCCACACTTTTTTTATAAACTTTTGCAGATCCTGCTGGCCTGTATTCTTGAGCAGGTACCCGTCGGCACCATTATTAAGCAGCATCTTGATATTGTATATATTGTCATTAGAGCTTAATACCAGGATCTTTATGTACGGATAAGCGTCCTTGATTACCGGAATTACAAAATCGCTGTTACCTTCAGCTAACTGCAGATCGAGCAGGATAACATCAGCCTGCTGCTTTTTCAGCCCGTTCAGCAGCTCAGCTACGGTAGCGTACCTGGCTACGATTTCCAGTTGCTCATCCCGGTCAAGCATACTGCTGACCCCTTCCCTGACCAGCGGATGGTCGTCTATAAGTATCACTTTAATCTTCATAAGGACAAATTGCTCTATCAAATTTATAACTTACAAAGCGTTTTTGAGCTGAAGCTGATATAAAATGCGGTGTACTTGTCCGGCATCGTTGTTATTTCTATAACGCCCTGAAGCATTTTCACCCTGTCCATTATCCCGGACAGACCAATGCCCCTGCCGCTATTCCCGGTAGTCTCAGGGAGTCCCCTGCCGTTATCTTCCACAACGATCTCCAGCTTTTGCCCGTTATGCGTAAGCAGTATAGTTACAGCACCTGCGCCCGAATGTTTGAGCGCATTATTGCACAGCTCCTGAACGATCCTGTATATATGAAGAGCGGCCCCGGGAGCCAGATCTTCAAAATCACCTGCCGCATGCACATGATGCTCTATACCCGATGAAGCAAAAAGATTATCGCAAAACACGGAAATCGCCGTTATCAGCCCGTCCTTTAAAAGAATATCGGGAGCCAGGTTATGGACTACATTCCTAACCTCGGATGAGGTATTGGTAAGAATGTCCTTGGCGATCTTGAATTCCTTTAAGTCCACTAACCGGGGGTATATGTTCTCTGCCGCCAGCAAAAAGGATTTGGCCGCCGCAAGCTGGCTGTTGACGCTGTCATGGAGATCATGCGCGATGCGATTCCTTTCCTTTTCCGCTCCCGCGATCTTCGACCTCAGCCCCAGTATCATATTTTCCGCCTTTTGTCTTTTACGTTGTAAGCCGTGCCATACCCGGGCGATAATGATCAATGAAAGGAATGTTATGGACAGTATCCATATCCATAGATTACGGGTCTGCGTCTGCAACTGCTGTGCAGCGAGCTGCGCGTCAGACTCCGCAAGCGCCTGGCTTTTACGGCTCAGCTCATACCTGGACTCCAGGTCACTGATCTGTACCGCTACGCTTATGCTTTTCAGGCTGTCATTTAAAGCGTAATACTGCTCTTTAAGCTTATATGCCTTTTCAAACGCCCCCTGGTCTGCATAGAACCCGGACAGGCTCATCAACAGGAACGCTCTTTCCTTAGGAGTTTTGGCGGGATCCTTTTCTACCTGCCGGTAAAACCTCATCGCGTTCGCATAGTCTTTTTTCTGCTTATACAGATTCCCGATATTACACAGCAAGGTATTATAGCCGTTCTTTTCTACCGGGGCATCCTGGTACAGGTTATATGCCTGCAGGTAATAATATAAGGAAGAGTCCGGCTGCAGCAGTTTGTCATAAAGATTACCCAGGCCTGTATAACCCATGAATAAGATGCTCTTATTCCGGTTGGACTGCGCCCAGGATATAGCTTTTCCATATGCAAAGGCACAGGAATCCCACCGTTCCTTCACAAAATAATAGCCCCCTAAATTATTGTAATTATTGGCCAGCAGGTTCGTATCGCTCGCATTCCCGGCTGCCGCCTTGATCTTTTGCAGGTAATGGTAAGCCTGCTCCAGGTTACCTGCTTCGAAATGGGAAAAGGACAGGTTATTGTAGATATATGTTATGGGAGGGCTTTGCTGCATATCATCCCTATGAAACTGCTCTTTGTATCTTAACGCCAGGAAATAGTTATAGGCGGCAGAATCATACTGCGCCATATAGCTGTAGGCATTGCCCAGGTTATTATAAATTAAGGGCAGGAGTTGCGGCAGCCGCTTCTCATTAGTAAATTGCAGCGCCTCCCGCAGCGATGACTGCGCGGAAGCATACTGTCCCAACTGCATCTGGACGACAGACAAGGCGGACAAGGCCAATACGCTTCCCCTGTCATAGCTTATGCTGCGGGACTGCCGGTATATATCCTGCAACAATCTTACAGCGCTATCCGGGAATTCCGCCTTCAGCTTCGAAGCGGCGGAAATGCTTTTGATCATAGCCACCGTGTCCGGGGAGGAGATAACGGAAGCCGGCTGAAATGCAGGCTGCGCAATAGCATTTCCTGCTGTTACCGTCATCCACCATAACAATAAAAAAAAGCAACGGAAATTACTGCGCTTTGCCGGATATGTCATCATAATTCTGTCCCTCCGGCAAATTACCTAAATTAAAGAGGATTTTCTGGCGCCCGCTCTCAAAAAAAGTCAGGTAATTGTCATTTTTCCGGAACACATATGATGCAAATAAACAATTCATAGCATAAGGCATATCTTACGGCATTACAATCAAAAATTTACATATAATCAACACTCCCTGCACGCCCAGGGCGGCACTGTTCGCGCTTTATTTTTTCAGTGAAAACACGGTAGTAGCTCTTGCCGCTTCAAATTAATTTTGTCTGAAATTATTTATCCTGAAAATAACATTAGGTATGAAAAAACGCTTTTTAAGTATATTATTCCTAAGCCTTTCCTTAGGGAGCGCACTGTATGCGCAGCAACAGTTCGACTGGTCGGTAAGCCACAGCACCGCACAAAGCCGGTCCAATGTGACCATGAACAAAATAACAACTGACAGGGAAGGCAACATCTATACACTGGGTCTTTTTGAAGGCACCCTGACCATTGGCGGCGGCCTCAATCAACAGATGCTGAATGAGCAATATGCCAATGCCTCCAACGGGCAATGGGAGCTGTTCGTAACCAAAACGACCCCGGGCGGTGCAGTACAGTGGGCCAGGAAGTTTGACAAGACATCCTATGTGTTCAACCATGTTTATAATGCACCCATGCCTTCCGGCATAGTAGTGGACGACAGCCTGAATGTTTACCTTGCGGCTTCATTTCCCGGCGCCATAGACGCCAACCCCGGCGCAGCCTCCAACATACACGCCACAGAGGACGCCACCCTGACCACGGCCAAATCAGCGGTCATTATCAAGCTCGACGAGCAGGGTACATACGTATGGTCCAGGCATATTACAAGAAATGAATCCATCTGGTTTCCCGGCTTATCCTATAAAAGGGGGATCGATATCAGGCTTATAGGCTTCAACATTACATCAAACGGCATCCTGTATGGGTACGGAAATCTCGGGAGCAGCCAGGCTGGCGACACGCTCACATTTGACCCGGGCGGTCAGAACCTGATCAAGACCTTTTCCGATACCTCAGATACCCGTCCTTTCTGGTTTGAGATAGACAAGGTAACAGGCAATTTCTCCAATACAGGCTATTTTAAAAAGAATGCAAGCGGCAGCATCCAGCACCTGAGCGTACAATATGACAATGCAAGGAATAAATATGTAACCGCCATTTTTGCCAAAACGGTGGATATCAGCCTTGAGAACAACACTTCCCAAATATTGGCCACGCCAAACCCAGCTGCCAGCTCTACCGGTTCATTTGTAGCTAAATATGACAGCACAAATGCCATTATCTGGTCCAGGCTAATAAGGAGCAGCAAAAATACCTCTGCAAGAGCTATTGCCGTAGATGAATCCGGGCAACTTTTTGTAACGGGAGATTTTCAGGATACAACCACCTTTACAGACCCCAACAATACCAACATCGTACTTACCGTGACAGCGTCCAATACAGTGGCCGCACCTTCCAATACCTATGTCGCCCGGTACGATACTGCAGGAAATTTAAAATGGGCCACCAAATTGGATTTCGGACAAACGAATGATGTCAACACCACTACGTCCGCTATTGCTACCGATGAGCTGGGCGTACCGTATGTATCCGGCCAGGTTTACGGGGAGTTCAACCGTGTCGGCATCGGGTACCAGAATTACAGGCACGGATTTGTATCTAAAGTAGACACAGGCGGCGTCCAGCTCTGGTTCATGCGCTATGGCACCATCCCCTTCTTTCAGGGAGAGGTGGTCAATATGCAGGCCGTACACCTGGACAGCTCCAACAACCTGTATACCTGCGGCAGCATCAGGCAGGCAGGCATTAATGCGAGCCCCCTGCAACAGGATACCAACTGGGTGGCCTTAACCGGGACGCAGACAGCCTACCTGCTGAAGTATTCCTGCTCCGATACCGCCCGTACACTGCTGAGCACAAGCGCCTGTAACCAATATGTATTCGATAACCAGACCTTTACCCAGAGCGGCGAATATGTATTTCATTACTGGTCGGCAGGAGGCTGTGACAGCACTGTTGTGCTGGACCTCACGGTAAATTATATAGACAAGCCTTTCATTACGGTAAACAACTTTACCCTCGGTGTCACATCGACCTACGCTACCTACCGGTGGCTGAAAAACGGCGTACTGATTCCCGGGGCCACACAGGCCACCTATAACGTTACGGAAAACGCAGATTACAAAGTGATCGTAACTACGGCAGCAGGCTGTACAGATACATCCGATGTATATACCGTAGATAATGTAAGCCCGGTCTTTGAGCATGCCTTAAGCGGTTTGGTAACGGTCTATCCCAATCCCGTAACCGATAAAGTATATATTGAAAGCCCTGAGGCTGTGCAATATTACATAACAGGGATCGAGGGTAAAATATTACAGGATATTACAGCTTACCACAGCGCCATTGATTGCAGCGGCCTGGCAGCAGGTATATACTTCCTACATGTCCTGGACCGGGAAGACAGGGTAATCAAAGTAGAAAAGATAGTAAAACAATAGTGTACGCCGGATAAGCATCAGTAATGGCTTTGATCTACCCAAAGCCATTACTGATTACAAACAAACAGAGTTTATGAAGTATTGCAGCCTTTTCCTGTTACTGTCTATGATCATGGCCGTGCCGGCTTACACCCAGCAAATCACGCTGCCGGATGGCAGTCCGGTGCCGGAACAGTTTTGCCATAATGATACCGCTGTACAAATAAAAGGCGATGTGCAGGGCGGAACATTTTCCGGTTGCGGTGTCATGCAGCAAAACGGCCTGTGGTATTTCAACCCCGCCCGGGCTGTAAGCGAGGTAACCGTATTCCCTCATAGCTGCCATATTATGTACACATCCCAGCACAGCAGTATCAGTAAACGTATCATTATCCACAAGCCGGTCATCATAGAGCCGTCTTTGCAGTCGCAAGGTACCTGCGACGGCGCTTTCACGCTCCGGGCGGCCACAAAATACGCCGGCTCTTACCGGTATAGCTGGGCACCCGCCCTGCCGCTGCAGGAACCCGGCCAGGCCGAAACCAAAGGCCTGATCAGCCAAACCACGACATTCTACCTTACAGTAACGGACAATATAAGCGGATGCACAGGCAAGGATACCGTGATGATCAGCAAATACCCCATTCCCGTTGTCACCGTATCGCCTGAAGCGATCATTATCAAAGCGGGAGAGAGCATACCCCTGGAAGCTTCCGGAGCAGTGAGCTACCAGTGGCTGCCCGGGAAATGGCTGAGCAGTAATACCATTCCCGATCCTGTTGCCTATCCGAGGGCACCGGTGACCTATACGGTGGTAGGAAGAAATGAGTTCGGCTGCTATGATTCCGCCCACGCCCGGATAGCGATCATAGAGGATTACTTCATTCCCGGTGCGTTTACCCCTAACGGTGACGGCCTGAATGATGTGTTTAAAATAGAAAATATCGGCTACCAGGGTATAGGCGCTTTCCAGATATTCAATCGCTGGGGTGAGCTGGTATTTGAAGGCCATACAGCCTCCGCACAATGGGATGGCACCTGCAATGGCAGGGACGCTCCGGCCGGGACATATTTCTACCACATTATTCTGAATGCCTTAGACGGCAGCAGTAAGGTACATAAAGGGAGTGTAACGCTGTTAAGATAGCCGGACTTTCCTGGCACAGTGAACAGCAAGCGGTCCGTACACTGCGGCGACATTATAGTTAGCTGAAGCATCATACTCTCCACCGGGATAGTCAGTGTAAGAAAAAAAGGCTATCGGGACCATTGAGACCTACCCGGTATTTGGGACTAAAGCACAGGTATTGCATTCAAAAATACCTGTGCTTATCTTTTATAGATATTTTCTCCCCTGTTGTTGCTACGCACAGCTCTATAAAGCTTTCCTGGATCATTCTACAGCCGGCAGCACTTATCATACCACAATTCAATAAAGCGCAGTAACTTTGTGGCTTACAATGGAAGATCACCTGTCACCTCAGCCGTGCCTGTGACCCCCAAAACCTTTATAAAATAAATTATGAAACAACTGCTCAGTCTATTTATGATACTGTCTGCCAATACACTCTTCGGACAGCAGGCTCCAAAAGACTATTTCCCGTCAGAGATCATAAAAATAGACGTGAGCCCCCAAACTGAAAAGGATATCAACCGGCAAAACGAGCTGCTAAAAAAAGAAATGCTGAACGCCAAGGAACAAAAAGAGCTGGATAGCCTGCTGCTGCAATACGGAGAAACTGTCGAAAGCGTATGGGACATCATTGACGGCGGATGTAGCTGGTATTGCGGCGGCGGCAATTATAAGGTAATTGCCTCATCTGCACTGACAGCACGTAACGGCATACAATACAAAGCAGAACAGGCAAATGATTTAAGCTACAAAACCGCCTGGATCGAAGGCAGGGAAGATGAAGGAATAGGTGAATACCTGGAATTTTATTTTAAAAATAAAAGCCCGAGAGTCACTGACATCATAGTCTCCAACGGCTATGTGAAATCCGAAATCTCCTGGAACAACAACAACAGGGTCCGGAAGCTCAAGTTGTATGTGAACGGCGAGCTCAAAGGCATCTTAAACCTGGAAGACAGCAGAACGGATCAGGTATTTAAAATCGGGACCTTGGGGCATAATTCAAACGGGAAGGACCTCGTCCTGCGTTTTGAAATAGCGGCAATCTATAAAGGAGATAAATATAACGATACCGCCATAACAGAAATATATTTTGACGGCATTGACGTTCATTAACAATAAGCAATACTGACAATAGCACAAATCAAACAGTTCACATTTATAAAACAGGGCACACAAGATTTATCAATATCCAATAATTCTATGAAAAAACTGGCGCTATTGTGCATTACTTCCTTCATATTCCTGGCAACAGCCAGGGGCCAGTCAAAAGATGCAGGTATCCTGGATGATTTCAAAAAAATCAACGCGGAGCTGGAAAAGCTCCATGCAGAAAGATATCCAGACAAATACCAGGTAATACACGATAAAATATTGAGATCAGGTGATTTAGATTCCAATATTTACAGTACCTCACAAAGCATTTTTGAAACAATGCAGCATATCGGGCATATTATCGAAAGGTTGAAAAGCAGCCTGAACCGCCTCGACAGCTCAGGAATGCGGACAGATATAGCTTATAAATTCCTGGTACAGGAAAACAATTTAAACACTTTAGAAAAACAGCTTAACAGGCTGTATATAAAATCATTAAAAATTTTACCTCAACAGGATAAAGCTCCCCAGACAGAGAAAGAAACGGACCATAACAGCAGTTGGTCCGAGGATTATTTTAAAGATATACCAACAGTTGCAGCCATAACCATCCTTAATAAGATCGGTTACGATGCTGAACAATTAGCCGCATATACCTTATCAGCGATCTACAAAAATACGTTGTTACAGGCATCTGAATAAGCCGTCAGTAAGCAATATCAAACGGCCGGGCAGCCAGGCGTATGCCAACCGTCATTAATAGCCCGGTGCTCAATTCACATTATTGCAGGAAACACTGTTTATCTGTTCCTGCGGAGGCGTGACGGGGATCAGCAAAGTAGCCGCTTTATAATTCTGGTATTGCTGGCAGGAAACAGGCTGGTGCTTCAGGCCTATCGTACAGAGGGTAAAGATTATCAGGAATGCTGTAAAGCTGATGGCCATTAAAAAACGATTATAGCTTTCAGCTTGCGCATGGCGTTGGTTAGTGACAGCAGGCATTTTCATCATGTTTTCAGGGTACAATTACAGGGTGGTCCTTTGAGCCACACTGCGTAATGCCGGATCAAATTACCGACAGTAAAGATATATTAATTTCAAATACCGATATTATTATACCTGTTAAAAATTGTAAATAGGAAACCGCTACCTGCCATCAGGAAGGCTCAGCTTTGAAATGCACCTAAGCGGACGGCCGCTGCAATTTTTTGATGACCGCCATGGTCAGCCGGCTGATGCAGATCAGCTGCTCCTTTTCATCCGTGATGCGGATATCCCATACCTGGGTACTGCCGCCTATATGAACGGGCTGCGCACGGGCAAAGATCCAGCCATCCGTTTTGCTCCTGATATGATTACAATTCAGCTCCAGTCCCACACAGGACTTTAATTCCGGGTTGATGCACAGCCAGCCGGCCATGCTTCCTACCGTTTCCGCCAATGCCGCGGACGCTCCGCCATGCAGGATGCCAAAAGGCTGGCGGGTCCGGTGGTCCACCGGCATTTTTGCTACCAGGTAGTCCTCACCGATAGCTGTAAATTCCATACCCAACACCGCGGCCAGGGTGCCGGCGGCCATACTGTTCAACTGCTCCAGGCCGGGCGTTTCTTTTCTCCAGATATGCATAGCTACCTTATATTTTATTGTATTTCCTGGCAAAGCTCTACCAGCACTCCCCCGCTCGACCGGGGATGCAGGAAGCATACCAGCTTATTATCCGCGCCCTTTTTAGGCTGCTCGCTGATCAGCGTAAAACCTGCTGCCTGCAATCTTTCCATTTCCGCGTGAATATTATCCACATCATACGCTATATGATGCATACCTTCGCCTTTTTTCTCTATGAAGCCGGCGATAGCGCTGCCCGCCTTTTCCGAAGCCACCAGCTCGATCTTGGCGCCGTCTTTCAGGAAGAACGCGGTACGCACGCCCTCGCTCTCCACCGCCTCAATCTTATAGCAGGGTACGCCCAGCAATTGCTCATACATGGCGATAGCCGCTTCCAGGTCCTTAACGGCAATACCGATATGCTCTACTTTATTCAACATAATCAACTGTAATTTTAAAAAAGTACCGGCGGTACCAACGGTCCAAAAATACAACATTCCATTGAAGGTATCAGTCCCGGCCGCATTTTCCGGCAGGAACCCGGCCGGCGCCGCAACCTTTATAATACAATAACACGGCATTGCAGCATATGAATAAAATATAAGCTAAATTTGTAGTTACGATAAGACTATAGCCAGGATAAATCATTATGCAGTATTTCGCAAAATCCCTTACACAATATAAACGACTAGATACCAGAGAAGTGCAGGTAGGCGGCTTGCTGATGGGCAACCATCACCCTATCCGCCTGCAGACGATGACCACCACCGATACCATGGATACCATGGGCACGGTACTCCAGACCATAAAATGCGTGGAAGCGGGTGCGGAGCTGGTACGGGTAACGGCCCCTTCCAGGAAAGAGGCTGAAAACCTTAAAAACATCAAGGACGAATTAAAGAAAAGGGGATATGACGTGCCGCTGGTAGCGGACATACACTTCACGCCGAATGCTGCAGAAATAGCCGCCAGGCTGATAGAGAAGGTCCGCATCAATCCCGGGAATTATATAGACAAGAAGAAATTCGAGCAACTGGAATATACAGACCTTGCCTACCAGGAAGAGATAGACAGGATCAGGGAGCGTTTCCGTCCCCTGCTGCAGATATGCAAGGAATACGGCACAGCTATGCGCATCGGTACCAATCACGGTTCCCTGAGCGACCGGATCATGAGCCGCTACGGGGATACCCCCTTCGGTATGGTGGAAAGCGCTATGGAATTCCTGCGGATCGCCCGGGATGAAAGCTACCATAACATCGTGCTGAGCATGAAATCCAGCAATCCCAGGGTGATGGTAGAAGCGTACAGGCTGCTGGTACAGACCATGTACCAGGAGTTCGGCGAATGCTACCCGCTCCACCTGGGCGTTACGGAAGCCGGGGACGGCGAGGACGGCAGGGTGAAAAGCGCGGTAGGGATCGGTACGCTCCTGGAAGACGGCATCGGCGACACCGTACGCGTAAGCCTTACCGAAGAGCCGGAGCTGGAGATCCCCGTATGCAGGGACCTTGTTAAAAGATATGATTACAGCCAGGTGCAAAACCCTGACAACAATAATCCTTACCCGGAATATATTAAATTCGGCAGCAGCAGGCGCATATCCCGCCCTATACTCAACATAGGCGGGGATAACGTGCCGGTGGTCATTGCCGACCTGAGCCGTGCCACCGCTATTACACCCGGCCTCCTGGCTTCCGTAGGATATACCTACAGCGAAGCGCTGGACAAATGGCATATTTCAGACACTGCCGCGGACTATATCTATACCGGGTCGCTGCCGGTACCGTTTGAAACACCCGGCACCCTGGGCATCATTGTGGACTATGATGCTTATGAAACGCTGGAGCAGCGGCATAAAGTGTACCCTTTATTCCAGCTGGTTAAATTCATGAACAACCAGCAGCTGCATCACCCGGTACTGAATTTTGTGACGATAGAATGCAGCGACAACAGGGATAATACCTATATACTGGACGCCATCAATGCGCTCGGCAGAATGCCGAACGTGGCGGTCGGCCTCAAATCCAGGATGAAAAATGCCATGCAGCAGGTACGGCAGACCATCTGGTATATGGAAAGCCACCAGGTACAGCTTCCGGTCATCCTTTTTACGGAAAGCTACTGGCAGAGCCCCGATGAGCACCTCATACATTTCAGTACGGAGACCGGCGCCCTGCTGCTGAACGGCTATGGTGACGGCCTGTGCCTGGGCATCCCCGAAGAGCACATCACGGACAGCCGGGTACAGCTTACCGGCAGGCAGTACAACAGCCTGTCCGGCACCCCGGAATTTATCAATACGACGGCGTTCTCCATATTGCAGGCAGCACGCATGCGTATTTCCAAAACGGAATATATTTCCTGCCCTTCCTGCGGCAGAACACTTTTTGACCTGCAGGAGACCACTGCCAGGATCAGGTCCAGAACACACCACCTGAAGGGTGTCAAAATAGCCGTCATGGGCTGTATCGTGAACGGACCGGGAGAAATGGCCGATGCAGACTTCGGCTATGTGGGCAGCGGCGTGGGCAAGATCACCCTTTATAAGGGCAAGGATGTAGTCCGGCGGAACATTGACAGCGAAGTAGCCGTAGATGCCCTGATAGAGCTGCTGAAAGACAACAACGCCTGGATAGAGCCCGGCCATTAATTTAAAGACAGTATGAAAATAGCAGTTATCAACGGACCCAATCTCAATCTGCTCGGCAGCAGGGAGCCTGAAATATACGGGCATCAAACCCTGGAAGACCTGTATGCGCAGTTGGACAGCTCCTTCCCGGATGTAGAGCTTTCATTTTTCCAGAGCAACCACGAAGGAGAACTGATAGACTTTATACAGGACTGCCAACAGGAGGGCTTTGACGGCATCGTCATCAATCCCGGCGCCTACGCGCATACTTCGATAGCCCTGGCAGATGCGCTTCAAAGCATCCGGGTACCTGCTATAGAAGTGCATATCAGCAATATTTACCGGCGGGAATCATTCCGCCATCACTCCTATACGGCGGCTGCCTGCCAGGGAACGATCTCCGGCCTGGGCTTCAGGGGCTACCACCTGGCGATACAATATTTCGTCCACTGATATTTTCCTGTCTAAAAAGCCTCTTGTATCATCCCGTTTAGCTTCCCGTCTCTTATTGAGTTTGTAGTGTCACATTAAACCGGGATTGTCACATGAAGCCTGTCGAAAGATGGATGTATAATGGTTGTAGTGGGCTTCGACGGGGCTCAGCCTGACAGTTGAGAGATTTTGTCACAGGCAGCCCGTAATGTCACATTGAACCTGGATTGTCACATTGAGCTTGTCGAAATATGGATGTATAATGGTTGTAGTAGGCTTCAATGGGGATCAGCCTGACAGTTGAGAGATTTTGTCACAGGCAGCACGTAATGTCACATTAAACCGGTATTGTCGCATTGAGCCTGTCGAAATGTGGATGTATAATGGTTGTAGTGGGCTCCGATGGGGATCAGCCTGACAGTTGAGATATTTTGTCACAGGCAGCCCGTAATGTCACATTAAACCAGGATTGTCACATGGAGCCTGTCGAAAGGTGGATGTATAATGGTTGTAGTGGGGCTTCGACGGGGCTCAGCCTGACAGTTGAGACATTTGTCACAGGCAGCCCGTAATGTCACATTGAACCGGGGTTGTCGCATTGAGCCTGTCGAAATGTAACAGGCATAAATAAATCAACCACCCTGTCCATATTCCGACTGAGCGCAATATGACAGGGTGGTTTGCTTTTATATAATCTCTTTACAGGGTGCTTATCCTTTCGGCGGATTCTTATAATTCGCGATAAGGTCCACGATAACCTTACGCTGCAGGACCATAGGGTCCAGCTCGGTCAGTATCTTTATTTTCCTGGGATGCTTGTGCAGCAGGTTGCCCAGCCTGACAATCGCCTCATTCACCTTGCCCAGCTTCAGCAAAGCCGCCACCGCATAATATTCAAATTCCTCCTTCTCCTCATCCAGGTCCAGGACCAGCAGGGAATTCTCATACATGGATTCATACAGCTCCATCTTATAGAGCGCCTTCAGGAAGTTGCTCCATACAGTCTTGCTTTGCGGCTTGAGCTTTACGGCCTGCATAAAGCTGTTGATCACCTCTTCATCCGGCTTTTCCAGCTCCAGCTGGCAGTTGCCCAGCGCCACGTAATACATGGCATTTTCCTTATTCAGGTGCGTAGCCACCGCGTAAGAGTTCAGGGCTTTCAGCCATTCCGATTCCTTGGCGTAGGTCTCCCCTATCTTAAAATAGAGCTTATCATCAGCGGGGTTCAGTTGTATGGCCTTACGGTAGTAGTACCGGGCCTTCTCAAATTCCTTCTGCTTTTCAAAGCACAGCCCCATGGCCTCATAAATGATGTCTTCCGGCTTTCCCAGCTCCAGGTTGCGCTGCAGGGCCTCTATGGCTTTCTCATACCATTTGAGACGCATGGAGGCATCCGCCATATTCCGGTAAGCGAACTCAAAGGAATCATCGATCGCCACGCAATAATCATAGGCGTCAATAGCCTTCTCGTACTCTTTAAGTCCCTGGTAAGCCACACCCAGATTGAACCAGGCCAGCACATTATAGGGATCCTCTTCCAGTATTTCGTTGAACAGCTTTATGGTACGTTCCTGGAAGCCTGCATAGTCGGACCAGAAAGAGATCTTGTTGAGCGCCTCTTCATTTCTTTTATCCAGGTACAGCACATATTCCAGCGTTTCATATATCTTATTATGATCGTCCAGCTCATCATACACATCCGTGAGCTCAAGAAGTATATCTATTTTTTCCTTTCCTTCAAAATCTTCCAGCCTGCCCTGCAGGTATTTGGCGGCTTCCTGGGGCTTTTCCTGGGCCATCAGTATCTCGGATTTCAGCATCACGATATCCAGGTTGGTCGGGTCCAGTATCTCTATTTCATCCAGGATGGCCGTAGCCTGGCGCAGCTTACGGCTGTGGAACAGCAATTCTGCCTTAAAGAATTTAATGCTTACGGAATTAGGATAATACTCCAGTGCCAGGTCACAGGCGGTACCTGCCTCCGACTCCAGGTTTTCCTGGAAGAAATGTTCAATAACCAGCTCAAACTCTTCCTCATCAAGATAAGGGGTCCCGATTCCGTTCCTGAGCGTTTCGTACTTCCTGAGGAGGGATTCCAGGTGATCTCCCGTTCCTTCGTCATCCCATTCATCGTCGTTAAACATAGCTTTTCCTCCTTTTTATTTCGTCTCAGAATAATCTTCTTCAAAGTTAAGTTAAAGAATTTATTTTAAAAATTCAACAACAACATATGGATAACATCAAAAAAAAAGTATGTGAAATAAAAGTGGTAAATTGCACACTTACCAAATATTAATAAATTTATGGCTAAATCAAAACGTTTTGAAATAAAAGTTACATCAGAAACCAATAGATTAAGACGTTTGCTTGTCCACAGCCCGGACAGCGGGTTGGGCAAAGTGGTGCCATCCAAAGCGCAGGACTGGCTGTTTGAAGACATTGTACACCTGGACACCATCCGGAGAAAGGAATATGATTACTACACCAAGCTGCTGCTTTATTTTTTAGATCCCTCCAAGATAAAGGGCAAGCTGAGCGAAATAGACGCGGAAAGCAGCAAGAGGGCTTTCTATAAGCCCGACAACAAGGACTTCCACGCATCCGAATACGTAGTGGAATTGCAATGGCTGCTGGCAGAGATATTTAAGGACAATAATATCCGCAGCCAGATGGTCGCTGCCGTATGCGCGCTGGAAAACTGTACTTTTGAAACACAGGAAAAGATGATGGGCTTTACCCCGCAGCAGCTTTCAAAAGTAGTGATCAGCGGTACGCACAACGAGAACGAAATGCTGTTCCCTCCTATTCCCAATTTCATTTTCACCCGCGATATAGGCATTACCATCAATGACTTCATCCTGCTGAACAAGCCCGCCAGGCAGGCCCGTAAAAGAGAAGCGCTCATTGTAAAGTATATATTGTTCAATCATCCTTATTTCAAATCCTATAAGGAAAAGATCATAGAGCTGGAAGATACCAAGCATCACTTCCTGCTGCCCAAAGAAGCGCAGGACCATAAGGTCACGCTGGAAGGCGGCGATGTCATGACCGTAGCGCCCAACCACGTGATCATAGGCGTCAGCGAGCGGACCTCCTGGGACGCGGCCTATCATGCCACCAAAGTGCTTTTCGACAGGAACGTGGTAGATAAGGTGACCATCGTAAAGATCCCCAGGAAAAGGGATTATATGCATATTGACACCGTTTTCACCCAGGTCAGGAAAAATGTCTGGGTACTGCTCGGCATCTTCTCCCATGCCTATGCCAAAAAGCTGGAGCTCGACCCTATTGAGAAAGCGCTGGACCTCACGCATAAGAAGGACGTGGATAAGGTAAAGATCATACAGTTCCAGAAAGGGAAGCTGGACAAGCCCAAGCAATTCAGGTCCATTGAAAGCCTGCTGGAGAATATTTCTGTCAAAGACCTGGGCTGCAAGCCCGCAGATGTCAGGATCATTTTCTCGGGCAATAATGTATTCCCGTATGACGCAAGAGAGCAGTGGACGGACAGTTGTAATCTCCTGGCCATTAAGGAAGGCGTGGTGCTGGGCTATGACCGTAATGACAAGACCCTTGATGCTTTCCACGAGGCCGGGTTCAAGTCTGTAAAAGTAGAAGACCTGATAGCCGATTTTGAAAGCGGTAAAGTCAACCCGGATGATATGGAAGATACCATAATCCTGATGCCGTCTTCTGAGCTGAGCAGGGCAAGAGGTGGCTTCCACTGTATGAGCATGCCGCTGTGGAGAGATGAGGCATAAGGCTTCCCGGGACCATATTCTCAAAATATTCTAACGATATAACATCAACCATTCATGAAACCATATCCTTTTGCAGTGATGATGATACGGCCGGCCAGGTTCGTTTACAACGACCAGACCGCGGTCAACAACGCTTTTCAGAAAGCCGCTGCTGACCAGGAAGCCGTACAGAGGAAAGCGCTGGAGGAGTTTGACGCCTTTGTGGCCTTATTAGAGGCCCATGATATAGAAGTTCTGGTAGTACAGGATACGCCCGAGCCGCATACCCCTGACAGCATTTTCCCCAACAACTGGATTTCCACACATAAGGATAACAGCCTCATTTATTATCCTATGTATGCGCAAAACAGGAGAAGCGAACGGAAGCAGCATGTGATAGACGCCATTAAGGCACGATACGAGGTAAGCGCTGAAAGGTCCTATACTGCGGCAGAAGCGGAGGACCGTTTCCTGGAAGGTACGGGCAGCATGGTGCTGGACCGCAAAAAACGCATCTCGTATGCCTGCCTGTCACCGCGCACCGATAAGGACCTGTTCGTAAAATGGTGCGAAGATAACCAATACCAGCCCGTGTTCTTCAACGCCTACGATGCTAACGGCCAGCTCATTTATCATACCAATGTGATGATGTGCATAGGAGACAATTATGCCGTTATCTGCCTGGACAGCATCCGGGACGAGGCGGAACGCAGCCATGTGGCAGCTACCTTAAAGAGCAGCAATAAAACCATCGTGGATATTACGCTGGACCAGATGAATCACTTTGCCGGTAATATGCTGCAGGTAAAGAACCGGGAAGGTATGCGTTACCTGGTGATGTCTGATGCAGCCTATAAAAGCCTGACGCCCGCCCAGGTACAGGTGCTCAGTGCTTTCAACCCCATACTGCATCCCGTGCTGGACACCATCGAGACCAACGGGGGCGGCAGCGCCAGGTGTATGCTGGCAGAAATTGTTTTAGAGAAAAAAAAGTAATTCATGGAAGATATTAATCCCATATTCCTGGAATTCATCAACAGTGATGAGCCAGTGCTGGTACAGTTCCACGCAGAATGGTGTGTACCCTGCAAGATGCTGGCGCCCGTAGTGGATGCTGTCGCCGCGCAGTTTGAAGCGCAGTTGAAGGTGCTTAAGGTAGACATCGACCGCAACAGGCCGATCACGGAACACCTGGATATACGTTCCGTGCCCACGATGATGATATTCAGGAAAGGAGAGATCTTATGGTATCATAACGGCGGCATTACGCCGGTAGAGCTTGCCAGGACCGTTAAGTCCTTCTTTTAATTGTAATAATAAATACCGGAAAGATATAAGCCCGGCAATCTTCTTGAGCAAAGAGATTGCCGGGCTGCTTCATATATACTCATCCGTCAGATTACGGCAGAAGTGATGGTCCAACCGCAGGGATCAGGAGGCAGTACAATATTCTTTTATCTGTTTACGAACATGTAATAGTTACCCGGCGCTGTAGCGGTATCAAAAAATTCCCTTATCACCAGGGTATCTGCCGCCAGGGATATTATGGTATATCTTGAAATATATACCGCGCTCTGGGCATCATAGGCCACTTTCAGGGTATCGCCTTCGGCGCTTACAAAATATTTACCCGTACTTTCACTTATCAGCTCATCAGTGCTGTTTTTCATAATGCGCCTGAAATTGCTGTTTCCGTCAAAAATATATTCCATTTTCCCCCCGTTAAGCAAAGGAGCGGCCGCAGCCCACTGTATACCATTATCACTGGTGCTGTAAGCGACATTATCCCAATATCCGCCGACCAGGTCGGCCCTTACCTTCTGACCTTTAGGCTCATTATTCTTGGAACAGGAGATCATCAATGCAGCGGCAGCAATAATTGACAGACAATATTTCATAGTATTAATATATAAGTAAAGCAATTTTTATGAAAACAAATGTAATAGATATTCTCTGAATTTTATAAAAAAATTGTAAAAAGCTTTGCATTTTCCCTGTAAACGTAGCAGGATTAAGGTAGTAGGCATGATCCGGCAAGGTTTAGGTTGTTGGTGAAGAACACCAGCATTAGGTAGCGATCTTGAATTTCAGACCCTGCTTCAGTAAAAACTCTACCAGCTCGTCATTCACATCCACTCCCCCGGCAGATGCCTTTAAGGTCACCCTCTCCTCGCCGTCATCTATCAGGAAATAAAGATCCGTTGAGCCGGCATTGGCCAGGACATTATCTTTTATAAAGGCCACGTTGTTCTCATTCACTTCCTTGATAGGCAGGGCTATCGTCAGCTTCTTGGTGTATTTGGCCTTGACATCCGACAGCAGGCACATACTGTTGACCCTGAACTCCATCTGCCCGGGCCTGAACTTATGCTCTCCGTAGGTACCCGTGATCATCAGCTTCTGACCGTCTTCCAGGTAGTTCTGGTATTGCACATAGTCATTCTTAAAGAACGCCATTTCATACTTGCCGCTGTAATCATTGAGCGTCATTTTACCCCATTTATCGCCTTTCTGCGTCAGCAGGTGCCGGCTGTCCGACACGAAGCCCGCTATACGGATGAGCCTGTTCTGCACCTGCTCCATATCCCCTATAGGCACAATATCAAAATAGTTCATTTCTATCTTATAGGTATCGAGCGGATGCCCGCTGAGATAGATACCAATGACCTCCTTCTCTTTCTCCAGCTTTTCATGAAGCGGCCAGGGCTCGCATTTGGGAATAGCCGGCGGCTTGATCTCCGGCATTTCCACATCCCCGAACAGGCTGTTGACAGAAGTAGCCTCCGCACTGGCAACCTGGGAGCCGAATTTCACAATGCGTTCCAGTCCGCTCACCCTGTCGGGCGTATTATCGAAAAAGTACTGGGCCCTGTGCAGGTCCGTAAAGCAGTCGAAGCCGCCGCCGTACACCAGGTTCTCCAATGTCCTCTTGTTGACCGTACGCTGGTTGACCCTTATGATAAAATCAAAAATGTCCTTGAATGTTCCGTTCCGTTCCCTTTCCTCCAGGATATCCTCTACCGCGGCCTCACCCACACCTTTGATCGCTCCCAACCCGAAGCGGATAATGCCCTGGCTGTTCACGGCAAAGCCTTTCAGCGATTCGTTGATATCCGGCCCCAATACGGTAAGCCCCATCCTTTTACACTCCTCCATAAAGAAGGTGATCTTTTCAATGGAGTTGGCATTGTTCATGACCGCGGCCATATATTCCGAAGGGTAATGCGCTTTCAGGTAAGCTGTCTGGAAGGCCACAAAGGCATAGCAGGTGGAGTGCGATTTATTGAAGGCGTATTGCGCAAAGGCTTCCCAGTCCGTCCATACCTTATCCAGCGTCTTCTCCGGGTGCCCTTTGGCTACGGCGCCTTCGATGAATTTACCCTTCATCTTATCCAGCGTCTTCCGGTCCTTTTTTCCCATCGCCTTCCGCAATACATCCGCATCGCCTTTGGAAAAGCCGGCCAGCTTCTGCGACAGGAGCATCACCTGCTCCTGGTACACGGTGATACCATAGGTATCCGCGAGGTATTCTTCCATTTCCGGGAGGTCGTAGGATATGGATTCCTCTCCATGTTTACGCTTAATGAAGTTAGGGATGTACTGCAGCGGACCGGGCCGGTACAGCGCGTTCATCGCGATAAGATCGGCAAATTTATCCGGCTTCAGATCACGCAGGTGCTTCTGCATACCCGGGCTCTCAAACTGGAAGGTCGCGTTGGTATCGCCCCGCTGGTAAAGCTCGTAGGTTTTAGGATCGTCCAGCGGTATATCGTCGGGATTAATGGTGATCCCGTAGTTCTTTTTAATAAGCTCCACCGCATCCTTGATGATGGATAAGGTCTTCAGTCCCAGAAAGTCCATCTTGATAACGCCCGCATTTTCGATCACCTTACCTTCAAATTGCGTGATCAGGAGGTTGACATCCTTGGCCGTGAATACCGGCACGATCTCGGAAAGGTCTTTGGGAGCGATAATGATACCCGCCGCGTGGATACCGGTATTCCTGACGGAGCCTTCCAGCTTCTCGGCTTCCAGCAGCACCTTGCCTGCCAGGGTCTGGGGCTGTGCCAGGATCTCCCTCAGGCGGGCCACATTCTGAAGGTCCTCGTCCCTGAGGTCTTCCTTATCCTTTAAGGATTTCTCATCAGCCGTGGAGGATTCTACCGGGGCCCGTAAGACCCTTTTAAGCGAAATGCCCGGCTTATCCGGCACCAGCTTGGCCAGGGCATTGGACTCCGACAGCGGCAGGTCCAGCACGCGCGCCACGTCCTTGATAGACATTTTGGCCGCCATGGTACCATAGGTCACAATATGCGCCACCTGGCTTTTACCGTATTTATCCACCACGTAGTCTATTACCTTCTGCCTGCCCGCATCGTCAAAATCGGTATCAATATCCGGCATGGACTTCCTGTCCGGGTTGAGAAAACGCTCAAAAAGCAGGTTATATTTAATGGGGTCTATATTCGTAATACCGATGCAGTAAGCCACCGCGCTGCCGGCAGCGGAACCGCGTCCCGGCCCGACATATACGCCCAGCTCCCGCCCCGCCCTGATGAAATCGGATACGATAAGGAAGTAACCCGCGAATCCCATGGTACGGATCGTGAACAACTCGAACTTCAGCCGTTCCTCTATCTCCGGCGAGATCTCCATATAGCGTTCCCGCGCGCCGGTCCAGGTAATATGCTCCAGGTAAGCGTCCTGATCATCATGGAATTCCGGCGGCACTTTAAAGTGCGGCAGCAGTATCTCCCGTTCCAGCTTCAGCGTGTCTATCTTATCCACGACCATCTGTGTGTTTTCAATAGCCTGCGGAAGGTCGGTGAACAGGCTGCTCATCTCCCCGGTGGTCTTAAAGTAGAACTGGTCGTTGAAAAAAGCAAAGCGCGTATCTCTCTGCCTGACGTCATCGTCATCGGCAAATTCCTTGTTGGTAGGTGTACTCTGCTTCTCTCCCGTATTGATACATAACAGGATATCGTGGGCATTCCAGTCTTCCTGGTCCACGTAATGCGAATCGTTGGATGCAATGACGGGCACATTGTACTTTTGCGCGAACTTGAGCAGCATATTGTTCACTGTCACCTGCTGCGGCATATCGTGGCGCTGCAGCTCCACGTAATAATCTTCCCCGAACAGGTCCAGCCACCATTTGAATTCTTTTTCCGCCGCTTCCTCTCCTTTGTACAGGATAGCTTTGGGCACCATGGCACCGATGCAGCAGGTAGTTGCGATAAGCCCTTCGTGGTGCTTCAGGATCAGCTCCTTATCTATCCTCGGATATTTACCGTACAGGCCTTCGATATAGCCCAGGGAACAGAGCTTGATAAGGTTCTGGTAGCCGGTCTCATTCTTGGCCAGGAAAAGCTGGTGATACCTGATATCCTTTCCTTCTCCTTTGGTGAAAGACCGCTTATGCCTGTCTTCCACTACATAAAATTCGCATCCTACGATGGGCTTTACCACCGGCACCCTTATTTCCTTACCTTCCTCTGTCGTGCCTGTTACCCTGGTATTCTGCCAGGCTTTGGCAACAAAGTCGAATACCCCGAACATATTACCATGGTCAGTAATAGCTACGGCCGGCATCCCGTCCTTTTCAGCCTTCCTGAACAAACGCGCTGTAGAAGAAGCCCCGTCGAGCAATGAGAATTGTGTATGGTTGTGTAAATGAGAAAACTGCATGTCAATAAACCTCCCTTTAAGTTCCTGTAGTAATAGGTAGCAGGTACAAATTTACTTTAAAAGTGCGGGAAAAATCCTTAGTCACAGGTAAAGGCAGCCACATGTGGAAAACTATCCGCGGGAGCAGGCAGATCGTCCCCGGAAAGGCCGGGAAGCATAGCGGTCAGGATTGTTTTCGGAGTATGTCCAAAGCTTTTTTATAATAGATGACCGCCGCCGTGTCCAGTCCCATCCGGGAATGGAAGGCGTACAGTCCCTCCAGGTGCTCCAGGGGATGCGCATTCCTGTGATAGCACAGCTTGGCCAGGCATTGCCAGCACAGCCACACGGGCTGGCCGTCGCTTTCCTGCAGCGAATTGCTGCCATTGACATTGCAGCGGTACCGTATACAGTGGTGCATACCCAGCATATGAGCGGTTTCGTGGGACGCTACTTTCATGGTACGCAGAAGGGTATGCTTAAAATCTTCCGCAGAGGCATTGTAGTCTCCCAGCCTCGCCACGCTCCATACACCCACACCTGCCGAGAGGCTGGCCTGCCCGAAAACATAATTCCAGGCCGCATCCGGGTACAGGTCCCGGGCAGTGAATGCTATCAGCGCAAAGGCATCTGCGGGCTTCAGGCCGGGCAGCAGGCTGTCGAGGACATATTTACTGTTAATCTGCCGGTAGCCCTGGTGCTGCCTCTGCTGCTGTACGGGTATGGCTGCAAAAGGAACGGATGCTATGGTATCTACCGGCATCAGGAAATACAGGGAGAGATAGGAGCTGACAATGTCCAGCATCCGCCGGCCGGCAGTATCAAAATCACCGATCTTCACTATGTATAAGGTGCGACGGACCGTATCGGTCCTGAGAAAGCCGGAACGCATATAGCGCTCAATGGACTGCCCCGTTTCCCCGGGGTGCTCATACAGCCAGTCGCCGGGAGCAGGCGCCGCCTTCTGCCCGGAGAGCGGTGCCAGGGCATAGCAGGCGGCCAGCGGATCCGCTTCTTTTTTATGTCCGTCCTGCTGCTTACATGCGCTGACCGACAGACATAGCAGCAATAAAGTTATAATACTACGCATATATCTTTACCAAGACGCTCCGGGAAGCAGATTCCATAAAAATATTCAGGGTTTCTGATATCAGGTATCACCCGCCGCCGGGTATTGCATCAGGCTCTCCTGCAGGCTTTTCACCACAGCTTTCTGCAGGGAGCGGGGCCTGAGCACCTTGACGTGCCTGCCATAAGAGAGCAGCTCCGTCACCAGCTCGTCCGAAATTTTCAGCTGCAGCCGCACATGGCAGGACTGCGCATCCTCTTTTACGATCTCCTGGCTGGGATGGAGCGGCAGCGTCCTGATATAATTGGACATATAAGGGCTTACTTCCAGCTCTACCTGCTCCGTTTCCTGCCGCCCGTCAATATAAATACCAAAGACATCTTTATACAGCCCGCTGATATCCAGGCTCTTATCCCACTGGAAACGTTCAGATGTCTTACGCACCTCCACGATCCTGTCCAGCGCATAGATACGCAGCTTATCATTGGTTTTGGCAACGATATACCACCTGTTACGGTATTCTTTCAGCCCATAGGGAGCGATCTTTATATCGTCAGGCGTCTCCGCCCCGAATTTGCAATAGGTGATCCGCAGGTACACCTTTCTTTTGACCGCAGCGATCACATCATCAAAGTAGTGGGTATTCAGCGGCTGCCGCTGCTCGAAATAGACAATATCCTTGAGGTCCTCCGCTATCTGGAGGGCATTCATCATCTCGTACACCTCGAACAGGCGGCCGCTGTTGTCTGAATAGGAGGAATCCTTTACGATATGATAGCCCCTGTTCTTTTTGCAGAATACGATCTCTATGCCCCAAACATCATAGATCTCCTTAATATCCCGCTGGAAGGTCCGCTTGGAAAATCCCGGATCTTCCTCCCCGAACTCACCGGCATATTCAAATTCCTTACGGATATAGGCGCTGATTTCATCAAACGTACAGTAAGGTTTGGTGTTCAGCCTTTTGATGATGGACTTTGTACGCTGAAAATAGGATCGTTTGGACATTTCGGATATTTTAGAGCAGCACCGTCAACGGCATACCTGCTTAAAGTTCATACAAAGGTGGACAATCTCCGGCAGCATATGGTCTTTTTTACCGTTGTACAGGATCTTCACGGCCGCTGCTGTCTCATCGAAGATAACGAAAATATCCTTTTCCAGCATATAGCAGACCACATATTCCTGCTTTCCGCTGCTGCCTTTATGAATATCCAGCACCAGGTAATCCCGGATGATGTGCTGGAAATGCTGCTTAAAATACAGGCAGGCCAGCCCCGCATCCACTTCGCCGATCCTGTAGCAGCAGGGCAGCCGATTCGTATAACTGCTGTAAAAAGCCTCTCCTGACCTGCTGTGCCCGTCACGGCTGTGCCAATAGGCGCCTGAAAATCTTACTGCATCCATATTATCATAATTTATACATTACAAATATGCTGCTACATAACGCCAGAATATGACGTTCAAAAATTCTTCATTGCAATACGTCAAGAATGTATAATATTACACCCTGAAAAGCCGTACGTTTATGAGAACTATCCATGGATTTTTGAGACTGGTCAGATGGAAGAACCTGGCGATCATACTGGTAGCTCAGGTATTGATATGGTATTGCGTCCTGCTCCCCCTGGAGACCGGGTACGGGCTGGATATTTTCCTGGACAGCCTGCATTTCGGCATATTCTGCCTGTCCACCACCCTTATCGCGGCGGCCGGCTATATTATCAACGATTATTTTGATATCAGGATCGACCTGCGTAACCGGCCGGAAAAGGTCATTATAGGCAGGATCATCAAACAGCGATGGGCTATTTTCTGGCACAGCCTGTTCAACCTGGCGGCTCTGCTGATGGCCGCATACCTCGTCTTCCGGATAGGCCACTGGTGGCTGCTGCTCATCCCTGTCGGCACTACCCTGCTGCTGTGGGTCTATTCCACCCATTTAAAAAGGATGTTCATTTCAGGAAATGTAACGGTAGCAGTGCTCACTGCCCTAAGCCTGTATATCATCACTTATGAGCCTTCCCTCTACCCCTACTTTAACTTCAGCACCCTGATCAATATCAACGGTCACAGCACCCTGAACCCGTTCCTGGTGGTTACCATCTACGCTTTTTTCGCCTTTATGCTCACCTGGATCAGGGAGATCGTCAAGGATATGGAAGATTTCAAGGGAGACGCGGAGGAAGGGTGCATCACGATGCCCATTAAGATAGGGCTGCGGCGTACCACCCTGTTCACTATCGTGCTGGCAGCGCTGACCTGTATTCCCATCGTGGCGGCCGCCTGCAAATTATGGATGCACGGCTGGAAGGTCCTGGCCGGATATATATCCGTTTTCCTGTTCCTGCCCCTGATATATTTCATCGCCAGGATCAATGCAAGGCACACTACCGCCCATTACGAGGCGATGAGCAAGTGGCTTAAATGGCTGATGCTGGCCGGGATCATGACCTTACCTTTATATTATTTCCTGCATTAGGCCTTTGCTGCCTGCTGCCCCAGAGCGCATAGAAGAGTATATATAAGTAGCATGGGATCATGATCCAGTAAGCCAGGATACGGCTCTCCATAGCTGCTGACAGCTTCCCGTACAGGGGAGGCAGCACCGCTCCGCCTACGATCATCATGACCAGCAGGGCGGCACCGTTTTCCGTATGCCTTCCTATCCTGTCAATGGCCAGCGGCCAGATAGCCGGCCAGATAGCGGCATTGGAGAATCCCAGCAGCGCGAAGCAGATAATGGGAAATTCTTTCGGGAATACGCCACCCACAGTGTACATGGCCAGCAGCACCAGCACAATGCTCAGCAGGCTGGACAGCACCAAGGCCTGCCGCTGGCTGATATACGCCGGGATCAGCGCTATACCCACAAGGTAGCCCACTATCAGCGCATATCCTGTATAGGTAGCAAAGTTTTTGGCCTCTTCCAGCGAATAGCCGGCCGCCTGCCCGAAGGTGGAAAAGGTATCATAGCACAATACTTCCGCTCCCACATAGAAAAATATGGCCAGGGCCCCCAGCACCAGGTGGCGTATGCCCAGCAGCGGCACCTTATCATAGGGAGAAGCCTCTGCCCGGCTTTCTTCATTTTCGGCCCGGATCTCAGGCATGATCCTGTAAATGACAACAGCCAGCAGCACCAGCACTGCGGCGATAATAATATAAGGTACGACGACCTTCCCGGCCAGTTGCTCCACTATAAGCTGACGGGCATTCCCGGAGGCCAGCTCGATGCTCGCTTTCACCGTATCGGCATCTTTCAGCGTAATGGCGCCCAATGTATAAACGGCGATGATCCCCGCTGCCTTATTACAGACGCCCATGATGCTCATCCGCCTGGCCGCGCTTTCTATCGGTCCCAGTATGGTCACATAGGGATTGGAGGCGGTCTGTAGCATGGCCAACCCCGTTCCTATAATGAACAGGCCTGCCAGGAATACAGGATAGCTCACCATCCGGGCAGCGGGAATAAACAGCGCAGCTCCCACTGCCATGATCAATAAGCCGCAGGCCATGCCTTTCCTGAACCCTATCACTTTCAGCAGCAGGGAAGACGGATAGCTGGTAAAAAAATAAGCGGCAAAAAAAGCGGTAGCCACATAGTACGATTGCGTATCATTTAACTGGCAGGCCAGTTTAAGGTAGGGAATAAGCTGTGTGTTCGACCAGGTGATGAACCCAAAGATAAAAAAGAGGCACCCGATCAAAAATATTCCTAAAAAGCTGTTCTTTTTTTGCATAAGTTTAAATATTCCCACAATAATAATTAAATAATAAGTAAAAAATATGCTCCTTTACAATATTATATGACGGTGTCAGTTTAAAAAAGGCGTTGTGAAGCATGACTATTATAACGAATAGGCTAAATTTGTGACGCTTTTTTGACAAAAAGGAAATTATTTATGTTGAAACGAATGGCCAGGACATTTATGTATATGTGCATATGCTTAGTATGCGCATTACCTGCTGTTGCACAACAGGTTTCCATTACCGCCCGGATCAGCCAGCCCAAAGCAGGACTGGATGAGGTGCTGGAGCTGGTGTATGAAATAGAGAACCTAAAAGGAAATGCCGATTTCCAGGGTCCCAACCTGAATAACTTTTCAGTTTTAAGCGGGCCGTCACAGGGCTCTTCCTATAAGATGATCGATTTTAACGGTCAGATCGTACAAAGGCAGATATTATTTACCTCTTACCTGATCCGGCCCAGGAAAACGGGCACTTTCACCATCGGGGCGGCACACCTGGTGATAAACGGCAAGAAATATGCTTCCAATTCGGTCACGGTAGAGGTGGTTAAAAATGCACGGTCCTCACCCGGACATCCTTTGGACGCTTTTTCCCAACGTGGCGGAACAGCCCCACGCAACCGCCGGGATATACAGGAACCGCCCTCCCTGTCTGAGGCCGACATCAAAAAAAACATATTCATCAAAGTAGCCATAGATAAAACCCGGCCTTACCTGGGAGAGCAGGTTACCGCCAGCTATAAGCTATATACCCGGCTCCCTATGACCATGAGCATCACCCAGCTGCCGGCCTTAAATGGCTTCTGGAGTGAAGATTATGAGCTGCCACGGGTGCCCAAGCCTGTAGAGGAGGTGGTCAATGGCGTGCCCTACCAGGTGTTCACCCTGAAGAAATCCGCGCTTTTCCCGCAGCAGACAGGCAAGCTGACACTGGATATCGCGCAGGCCGAGGGTACGGTCAGGGTCATGGAAAAGGTAAAGGGCTGGAACCCGTTCGCAGATAATCCCTTTTTCTCTTTCAATATGAACGATCCTTTCTTTGAAAGCGATTTCTTCACCGGCATCAATTTCAGGGACATCCCCCTTCAATTATCCAGCACACCGGTGGATATCCAGGTCAAGCCGCTGCCGGGGCAGCCGCCTGCGACATTTACCGGCGGCGTGGGCGCTTTTACGATTTCGGATGAGCTGGCGGAGCAGCATTTCACCACGGACGATGTAATTACCTATAAGATAAAGATATCAGGACAGGGTAATACCAAACTGATCGGCGTGCCGGCAATACGCTGGGATGAACGCCTGGGCGCCACAGAGCCTTACAGCACCGATTCCGTATTGTCCCGTAATCCGGATATCGAAAGCCAGAAGACCATCACCTATTATTTCAACCCCTCTGAGGCCGGCACCTATAAGCTGCCCGCGGTAGTATTAAGCTATTTCAACCCCGCTACGCAGCAGTATGAAACCATTCAGACCACAGAACGCACCATTACCATAACGCAGGGCAACAAGGCTGCCGGAACGGATACCGGAAGTCCCGCCGATGACCCCACCGGCTTCAGCTACTGGTACCTGGCCATACCTGCAGTGATCGCGGCGGCAATATTGGCAGTCGTATTCAGGCGCGGCAAACATCCCGGCACATCATCGCACACCGCTGACCCGGCGCCGTCGCTCCCTGCAATGGCCATAGCCGGCCAGCGACTGCGCAGCGCACAGGAAAAGATCGGAGAAAGCAACAAGGAGTTCTATGAAGAGCTCAATAAAGCCTTATGGCTGTATATCAGCCAGAAATATGATATCAATTTAGGCGGACTGGTCAAAACGGAGGCTATACAGCAATTATCCTCGCGGGGAGTAGCTCAAAATATCATTACAGATATACAATATTTAACCCAAAAGTGCGAACTTGCACTTTATACCCCGATAAATGATATAGAAGAACGGGAAAGCTTGCTCGCCAGGACACAAGCGGTCATTGTGGCACTGGAAAAGAGCGTTTAATTTCAAGCAGCCTATATGATAAGATTTGCCACTGGTTTAGAATACATATTTTTTTATTACAATGTCCTTTTACTCATTACAGTAATATTTTGCTTCGTGCTTATTACCAAAAAAGACGTCAGCAATTTTAACCCCAAGGTAAGCTCTTTCATAGGCTTTATATTGTTTGTACTGCTCGTGTTCTACATGGGTTTCCGGCCCAACAGCTATGTGTTCGGGGATATGCCGACCTACGCGCACAGCTTCGAGCTGGCGAAGAGCGGATGGAACAACAAGCTTTCCGGGAGAGATGTTCTGTTCGACTCTCTCATTACTTTCTGCGCACAGACCACCACGGTGGAGGGCTTCTTTTTTATCGTCACCCTTATTTATCTGGTCCCCTGCCTGCTGGTAAGCCGTAAATTCTTTAAGCAATACTGGTTCCTGGGCTTTTTAATGCTGTGGACCTCCCTGTCGTTCTGGTCATACGGTACCAACGGTCTCCGGAACGGTATGGCCACCTCTATCTTTATGCTGGCTTTCGTATTTGACAGCAAGCTGATCCGGATAGCGCTGATGCTGGCTGCGGTCAATATGCACAAGTCGCTGATGCTGCCTACCGCCGCTTATATCCTGACCCTGGTCTTTTCCAATACCACCCTGCTGATAAGATTATGGCTGCTCTGCATTCCGCTGTCCTTTGTCGCCGGCGGTATCTTTGAATCCATATTCAGCAGCATCGGCTTCGGGGACATCGATCAGCGGATGAGCGTATATACCAACAGCGCCGCCATCATGGAGTATAATACGGGCTTCCGGATCGACTTTTTATTGTACAGCGGCACGGCCATATTCGCCGGGTGGTATTATACGGAGAAGCTGAACTATACCGATAAGCTGTATAAGACCCTTTTCAATATCTATATCATTACCAACGCCTTCTGGGTGCTGGTGATCCGGGCGCCCTTTTCCAACAGGTTCGCTTACCTGTCATGGTTCCTGATGGGCTTTGTCATTGTCTATCCCCTGCTGAAGCACAAGCTTATCAAAAACCAGCTGGCTAAGATAGGTATGATCATCCTGGCCAACTATGCTTTTACTTACACATTACTGGTCATATTAGGAAAGGGAGTTTAGCATGCCGCATCATAAAAAGAAAATACTCAGGATCGCGACCGTAGCCATGTCGCTGGACCTTCTGCTGAAAGGGCAACTGGCCTACCTGGACCGTTTTTTCGAGGTCAGGGCGGTTTCAGGGGAAGATGCGCATCTCCGGATAGTCCGGGAAAGGGAGGGCGTGGTCACCATTGATGTTGCCATGTCCCGTTCCATACATCCGCTGAAGGATCTGAAAGCGCTTATCAGGCTGTACCGTGTATTCAGGAAGGAACGCCCGGCGCTGATACATTCCATCACACCCAAGGCCGGGCTGCTGAGTATGGTGGCCGGGAAGCTGGCCGGTGTGCCTGTCCGCATCCATACATTCACAGGACTTATTTTCCCTTATAAATCCGGCTTCCTGCAAAGGCTCCTGATAGTAATGGACAAGATACTCTGCCGCTGCGCCACACACATCTTCCCGGAAGGAGAAGGGGTCAGGAAAGACCTGCAGCAGTACGGGATCACCAAAAAGCCGCTGAAGATCATCGCTAACGGCAATGTGAACGGCATTGACCTGTCCTATTATGACCCGGCCCTCCCTACGGATAGCGCAGCGGAGCTGCCTGATACATCACAGCATTTCGTATTTACTTTTGCAGGAAGACTGGTAGGCGATAAGGGGATCAATGAGCTGGTCAGCGCATTCCATCTCCTGAACCGGGAATACAGCAATATCAGGCTGGTGCTCGTAGGACCTTATGAGCATGAGCTGGACCCGCTGCAACCCGGTACCCTGGAAACCATACGGAACAACCCTCATATTATCACGCCGGGATTTGTCCGCGATATACGGCCTTATTTTAAAAGGTCCCAGTGCTTTGTTTTCCCCAGCTACCGGGAAGGCTTCCCGAACGTGGTATTGCAGGCCGGGGCTATGAACCTGCCCTGCATCGTGACGGATATCCCCGGCTCCAACGAAATTATCACTGAGGGATTTAACGGGCTTATCTGCCCTAAAAAAGATACGACCGGGCTGTACGAAAAAATGAAAGTCATGCTGACCGACGATTCTCTCCGGGAATCCTTAACTTTGAACGCACGTTCCCATATACAACAGTTATACAGGCAGGAATACGTCTGGGAATGCCTCAAAAATGAATACGAAAGCTTATTGAACAATGTATAAGCACTTTTTCAAAAGAGCCCTTGATCTCTCGGTAGCTTTAATAGGTTTTATTATAGCTTTCCCTTTATTTCTCCTGATCACTATCGGCCTGGCGTTTGCCAATAACGGTCGTCCGTTCTTCTTTCAGCGCAGACCCGGCAGGCACAACCGTATCTTCTCCATCATCAAGTTCAAAACTATGAATGATAAGAAAGATGCGTCCGGGCACCTGCTGCCTGATGCGGATCGCCTGACCCCTATCGGTGCCTTTGTCAGGAAAACATCACTGGACGAGATCCCGCAACTGCTCAATGTCATCAAAGGCGATATGAGCCTTATCGGTCCCAGGCCCCTGCTCGTACAGTACCTGGACCTTTACAGCCCGGCCCAGCTCCGCAGGCACGAGGTCAGGCCCGGGATCACAGGCTGGGCGCAGGTCAACGGACGGAATGCCATCAGCTGGAGCAAAAAGTTCGAGCTGGATGTATGGTATGTGGACAATATAAGTTTCAGGACAGACTTTAAAATCTTACTTTTGACCATAAAAAAAGTCATCAGGTCTGAAGATATCAACCAGACAGGACAGGCCACAACAGAACCTTTCAATGGCAGCAATTAACGTAATAGGAGCAAGCGGCCACGCTAAAGTGGTTATCGAGATCGCGGAACAGCAGGCTGTTGCCGTGCAGCATGTGTATGACAGCAATCCCGATATCGGAACGCTGGCAGGCTATAAGGTGCTGCCCCAGTCTGCCATAGCAGGTAATAATGATGCTCCTTTTATTATCGCCATCGGGAATAACGCCGTCCGGAAAAAGCTGGATGATTCCCTGCCCGTAACGTTTACCACCCTTATACATCCGCACACCAGCATCTCCCGGCGCGCCACAGCAGGTGCCGGAACGGTCATTATGGCCGGTGTTTCGGTTAATTCAGGCACCAGTATCGGGCGGCACTGCATCATTAATACCAATGCCTCGGTGGACCATGACTGCATCATTGAGGATTATGTCCATATATCCCCCAATACCGGCCTGGCAGGGAATGTCTTCGTAGGAGAAGGTACGCATGTCGGCATCGGCGCGCAGGTGATACAGGGCATCAGGATAGGCCGGTGGGCCACCGTGGGAGCCGGCACCGTGGTGATCAGGGACATCCCCGATTATGCGGTAGTGGTAGGCAACCCGGGAAGGATCATCAAATACAACAATCCCCCTAATTAAGATATAACATGAATTATCCTAAAATATGGCTTTCCTCTCCCCATATGGGAGGCCGGGAACTTAAATATATCCAGCAGGCCTTTGATACCAACTGGATCGCACCGCTGGGCCCTAATGTGGACGGCTTTGAACATGATATAACGGCCTACCTGCGGGAAGGTTATGCGGCTGCGCTCAGCAGCGGCACCGCGGCCATACACCTGGCGCTGATCCTGGCAGGAGTGCAGCCCGGCGATGAGGTGATCTGCCAGTCCATGACCTTTTCCGCCTCCGCCAATCCCATCGCTTACCTGCAAGCCACTCCCGTATTCGTGGACAGCGAGCCCAATAGCTGGAATATGTGCCCTAACGCCCTGGAAGCAGCGATAAAGGACAGGATAGCCAAAGGAAAGCAGCCCAAAGCCATCATCCCCGTGCACCTGTACGGCATGCCGGCTGATATGCAGGCCATCAACGAGGTAGCCGCCCGCTACGGGATACCCGTGATAGAAGATGCGGCGGAAGCGCTGGGTTCCGATATATCAGGTAAAAGGTGCGGTACCTGGGGGATGCTGGCAGCGCTGTCCTTCAACGGTAACAAGATCATCACCACTTCAGGAGGCGGCGCGCTGGTAGGCAGCGATGAAGCGCAGATACAAAAGTCCAGGTTCCTTGCCACCCAGGCCAGGGACCCGGCGCCTCACTACCAGCACTCGGAGATCGGGTACAATTACCGGATGTCCAATATAACGGCAGGTATAGGCCGCGGGCAGATGGAAGTGCTGGATGCCCGGGTGCAGCAACGCCGGTATAATTTTGAATGCTATAAGAACGCCCTGGGCGATATGGAAGCCGTCACTTTCCAGGAAGAGCCGGAAGGCTGCTTTTCAAACAGGTGGCTCACGGCCCTGCTGATAGACCCTTCCAAAGGAGGTCAGAAAAGCAGGGAGGATATCAGGATCGCGCTGGAAGCCTTCAATATAGAGACCCGCCCATTATGGAAACCTATGCATCTGCAGCCTGTATTCGCAGGCGCACCGTATTACGGCGGACGCGTAGCCGAAGAGCTTTTCAATGACGGTCTCTGCCTGCCTTCAGGGTCCAACCTCACCGAGGAAGACCTGCATTTTGTCATTGATAAGATCAAAAACGCCTTACAATAATGCCTGCATTCAAATTCATAGTCTTTGAAGGGATAGACGGTTCGGGGAAAAGCACGCAAAGCCGCCTGCTGGCGCAATGGTTCCGGGACCAGGGACTGCCGCTGCATGAGACCTTTGAGCCTACCGGCAATTTTATCGGGAGCCAGATACGTGATATTCTCACCTGCAGGATCAAGAGCCACCCTATTACCGTGGCCAACCTGTTTGCCGCCGACAGGTATGATCACCTTACCAATGAAGCGTATGGCATATGCCGGCATCTCCGGGAGCAGCATGTGATCTGTGACAGGTACCTGCTGTCCTCCTATGCATACCAGGGACTTGATGCGCCGATGGAGTGGATCAGGAACATCAATAAGTATAACGAAGAGCTGCTCTGGCCGGACCTGACCTTTTACCTGCGTACTGATGAGGAGACGGCCCTGAAGCGCATCACGGAGAACAGGGAACAGACCGACCTGTTTGAAACAAGGGATAAGCTCCGGCAGATCGCCGCCAATTATGATACGGCCATCTCCCTTTTATCGCCGCAGCAAAGGGCCGGAGTGCATATCATTGACGCAGCTGCCCCGCCCGAAACCATAGCCGCAGCGATCAGGGACATTGTAGCCGCGCAGGTTTTATAGCTCCTCCTCCACCCTGTATTTATCAAAGGTCCTCCAGTATTTATCCTTATAGATCTCGGTGCTGATCTCATAGGTAGCCAGGTATTGCTGCTGGATATGATAGAATACCCTTGACAGCCAGTCAAAGTCCCTGGCAGCGAAGAATATCTCACGGGTGCCGTCCACGGTCTGGCGGCCGATATGGATAACGCCCTTTTCCAGGGGGAGATTATCGGTCAGCTCCTTTTCTATATCGTCCAGCAGCTGAGCTGCCGCCTCATCCGGGAATCCGTTGTTGAGCGTGCTGTCGAAAGGTAAGCTCACGATACCCACCCACGGATGGGAGGCCTTGGCATCCCACTGAAGCACTTCCGTATTAATGACGGCCAGCAGCATCTTATCCTCCGGCAAAGTAGCAGACAGTACCGTGTAATTCTCTTCCCCGGGCACCGGGGTGGTCTCGTTGTATTTCTCTACGAATTCCTTCTCCCTCCAGACAAGATAATCCTTGAGCTTATAGACCGGCACCAGGTCCTCACGGTCTTCCGGCATCGGCAATATCCGGATATTATCTATGTTCTTTACAAAATTGAGCTCCCCGAGATAGTTGTCCAGGAAAATAAAGATGCCCTGGTTAATGGTATTGATATCTTCCTCCTTATGATCGGCGTAGATCACTTCCAGGTCTATCAGGTCGGGATAGGCTTCATGCACTACCGGCCGGAAGAATATGGTATCCTTATTGAAATGATATTCGCCAATGGATATCTTCAGGTTATCCAGCTCCATAGCCTGCTTATGCCCCACAAAGCACCAGTCTTCCAGCTGGGGAGCCCTTGCCAGCAGCTCATCCACCAGGAACATATTTTTAATATTGCCGTCAGCGGTCAGTATCAGCTCTGCCGCCTGGCCTTCCTTATAGCCCAGTAAAAAGAAAATCTCAGCATTCAATGTCCTCAGGTTTTCAGCAAGCGGCACAAAGATCTGCTGTTCTATATTGTCATTGTTCCGCAGCATTTCACGAAACCTTACGGCATTTTTTTCAAACCAATCCCAAAACACCTGGATACTCTCTGCCGGCACTACTTCCTGTTCCCTGTATATTGTCATATCTGCATGAATTGTTACGCTTTAAAAATAAGATAATAATTACAAAACGGATCGTTCGAGTTATTCACATTCCGGTTACAGGATAGCCGCCAATGCTTCCCTTACCAGGGCGGGAGCTTTTAAATAACCGCGTGCGCCCAACCCGTTGATGATCCTGATGGAAGCGTGCTCCGGGTGCGGTACAGCCACCGCCTGCTGCCCGGCGATCGTCGGGCGCTCCACGCTGGTATGCCGCAATATTTCATAAGGCAGCTTCAGGGAACGCGATAAATACGTCTCCACGTCCTTCCTGAAAACGGCTTCCGGCAGCACCTCCTCATAGCGCCAGATATTGCTGCTTCCCAGCCAGAACAGGCCGCCAGCTCCCATAGGCACCAGCTTATATGCCAGGTCATAGACCGCATCACCGGGCAGACCCGGGATGCGCACCTGCATCACGTCTCCTTTGTTCCTGGTAAAAGGCATATGCGCAAACAGGGGATTCTTCCTCACCGCGGCGCCTTCACAGCAGAAAATATAGTCATAATTTGCCAGCAGCCGGCGTACCTGTTCTTCCTCCCATATTACGGTCCTGCGACTGTACAGGCCCGCCGCTTCAAAGTGCCGCCGCAGCAACCGGATCATACCGGTATTAACCTGCCAGGCACGCAGTATGTTCATAAACGGCCCGGTCAATTTCCAGAAAGGCGTGACAGCAGCCCCGCTTTGCTCCTCAAAATACGGGCTGGTCCCGGGATAAGCTCCCTGCTTTATAATAGGCACAGGACGTATCAATTCCTGCCCGAAGAATGCAGATATATCCTGGTATATATCCAGCGCCGTATCCAGCAACGGCTCGTAATCCGCAAGAATATCATTCTTTTTATTGGCAAGCGGAGTGAGGATGCCCGCACTTTCCACCGAAGCGATACGGAGCGACCCGTCACCTATCAAGGTTACCTCACAGGAAGCTTTACGCAGTTCCCAGGCGAGCAGCAGGCCGGTAAGGCCATCCCCGACGATCCCTATTTTCATGATATAGATTTCAATAAGACTCCCTGCAAAGATCACTAATTGCAGTCAATATGTTTTTATGCAAGTGTAACAGGCACCGTTATTCCCAAAATAAAACAGGCTGCCTTTGCAGACAGCCTGTTCCAATGATCGCATATGGCTTATAACTGTACCCTGAGGTTCACAAAAAAGCTTCTGCCTGTAGTAATGTTGGCGCTGCTGGATGATCCGTGCCCGCCCGCGCCGCCGGAGCCGGTAGCGAGCCGCTGCACATTCAGCAGGTTGCGGGAGCCGGCAATGACAGCGAGCCTGTTTTTGAAAAACTCTTTCTGGATGCTGGCATCTATCATATTAAAGCCTTTCATATAGTCACCGAAAATGGCTCCTCCCATGATGTCAGCGCCCAGTATCCGCTGCCTTCCCGTATATTTATAGAACCCGCTGAAGGTAAGGTTGTATTTCTTAACGGCATAGCTCAGGTTACTATTGATCTCGAAAAAGTCAAAATCCGGGGTGGCGTACACAGTGCCGTCATTCATAACGGATTCAGTAGCAATATTCTTATTCCAGCTGGCACCCAGCTCCATCCGGAAATTCTTGTAGCTGTAATCATTTTTCAGCTGTAAAGTGATATACCTCAAATGCGCGATGTTGAAGTAAGTATATTTGGGCAGCACCGTCGGATCAGGATTCACTTCCGTTAAGCCCATCATGATCTGGTTGCGCACATCGTCATACATCCCGGTAAAGGAGATAACGCTGTTGTGCTTATTATTGTCGATTGTGGTAAACGCAGAGGACAACTGGAAGTGATGACCTTCTTCAGGAACCAGGTTATGATTGCCCGTGATGTCATGGTTGGCATCATTGAATGCCAGGTATAGTTCTTTCAGGTTAGGCGCCCTGAAGCCTTTCGCATAGTTAAAGCGCAGCTTGATCCTGGGATTCACCTCGTATCTTATCCCCAGGGAAGGAATAACCGGCGTCTTATAAACAGTATTATAGCTTGCCCTCACGGCCGGCTGGATCTTGAGCTTGCTCCATAAGGTATAATCCAGCGTCATAAAGACGGCATAGTCGTTCAGGGTCTTTCTTCCTGCTGCTATCTTATCATCCCCGTCGCCCGTCTCCATATTGATATCATACCCGACGGTATATCCCAGTTGCTTTACAAAATTATTGTAAGTGGTCCTGCTGGTGACCGTATTAAAAGTGATCTGCGTATTATCGCTTTTGTTGGGAGAAGGCACCTTATCCATAGTGGTAAAGTCTATCAGGTAACCATTCCGGAACCTGTCGTAAATAGCATAGCTGTTATTGGATTCCAGGTAACCGTTCTTACCGATATAGAATTTACCGATCAGCCTGTTGATCCAGCGCTGTGTTTTAATATAGGTATCCAGGCGCCTTGCCGTAGGGTCTTCCGCAAAGCCGGCCGTATCGGATTTCAATACCAGGTTATCTTCGGAAAAATCCAGCGCATAGGAAATGGAATTGACCGGGCTGAGCTGGTAGGTATATTTGAAATTACCGAAGAGCAATTCTTTGGGTCGCCAGAGCGGAGAACGTGTCTCGCTTACCTTACGTACCGGGTCCCAGCCATAGAAGTAATTCCTGCCTGCATGAAGGGACACATTGTGCTTTTTATTGCTGTAGCCTACATTCCCGCTGAAATTATATTGGTTGATAGTAGATATATAGGTCTGCGCACCGGCAGTGAACTTATTCTTTTCTTTTTTCGTGATCAGGTTGATGACACCGCCCAGGGCGTCACTGCCGTACATCACGCTCATAGGTCCCTGCACCCGTTCGATCCGTTCGATATTGTTGAGGTTGAACTGGCTCAGGTCTATATTGCCGTTCTCCCTGCCGTTTACGGGGAGGCCGTCTATCAGGATCTTCACATTATTGCCGCCCAGGCCTCTCATGGACATATTGGATCCCAGCATCTGGTCCTGCCCTATGTTCAGCCCCATTTCCGTTCTGAGCGCCTCATTCAGCGTAACGGCCCCTTTGGCCCTGATCGCTTCTGAAGAGATGATCTGGTAAACGGAAACGGCCTCATCCACTTTTGTAGGACGGCCCACACCGGTAAAAACAACCTGGTCCAGCACGTTATAGTTAGTGGTCAGCGTAAGCGTATGCCCGCCCTTTGCAAGGAGCGTGTCCACACCCTTATACTCACCATCCTCTATCTTCATCTGTACGGGATATTCCAGGCCGCTCAGGTCAATATATCCCTTGTCATCGGAAGCAACATACACCTCCTTGGGACAGCCGGCACATTTCACAGACACCAGCAGCTTTCTTACCGGGACCTTATATTCATCTTCAAGATAAATTTTATCCCCGTTATTTTGAGCTGATAGCTGGACGGAAAACATGGCACAGAATGTCAGAGGCAAACAACCTTTAAAGATCCTACTATTCATACAATTATGGTCTTTTACTAAGAAAGGAAACATACACAATACAGTGATTGTGCATGTTTCCTGATATTATGAACTACGTTCTGTACAATTTTTACTCTTTAATGAATTTAACTGTCTGGTAAACACCTTCGCCTTCCAGCCTGATGAAGTATAAGCCGGTATTCAGGTGCTGAACCTGTACGGGATATTGGTTAAATCCTTGCCTGATCTGCATAGCAGCGGCGTTTACCACTCTTCCATTGATATCCACGATCTGGAGCGACACATTGTTAACAGTGGTTTTCGCATCGATCACGAGGTTGGTTGTTCCGTTCACAGCAGGATTTGGAGCTACCACCAGCGCATTGATGTTTACATTCAGGTCATTGATGCTTTCTGCAGTATCAACAGGCGCTTCATACACTTTACGCTTTTGCAATACGACCATACCGGGATTCACCGTTACGGAAGCGCTGCCAGAAACGAAATCAGTGTAAACCACCTGCCAGATATCGCCGTTCTGAACTTTTACAAACCAGGATACGGTATCAAAGGCAACAGCACCACTCATGCCTGCATTTTTCCATTTGTTATACCCGAACGCGTTAATGGTATCAGAGTATTCCAGGGACAGCTTAGTGTGGTCCAGCGTATCATTAGAAGCAAACTCGGCTACGGAATAGTGAGACAGCTCTGTATTGGCATTCAGCAGGATACCGAAAACCTTATATAATGAATTGCCCATCACTACAGCTTCATCATTGTAGTTGGTAAATACAAAATCCCAGTCAGTGCCTTTAGGCTCCCTGCTTAAGAACTGATCGGTCTCAATGTTATAATATACAAAATTCTGGCCTGTATAAGCAGCGACACCAGCTTCCAGCTTTTTTGTCACCTGTGCTGTACCATCCAGCTGGGCATATTTAAATACATATACCGGGGCATTGGTAGTAGCGGACAGGCCGTCTTTCACAGAAATATAGATCTGGAACGTATCTGTAGAAGTTATTAAAGCATAAATAGAGGTACCTGTTATCAGGTGCGTATTCATATTATATTCTCCCCAGCCGTAGTCCATAGAGCCGGAACCGATATTCTGGTTAAAAGCACCGACGTCCCAGGTAATGTTAGAGTTATAGAGCGGCATCGGCTCATTGGTGATAGCCGTAGCCAAGGCAGCAGTGAGATCCGTACCAAAATCTGTAGTATCACCATCCAGCGCATACAGCTTACAGCCTTTATCAGCGCTGTTTGTCAGGATAGAAGCACTCATACGAGCCGTAGAAAAGGCCAGGTGCCAGTTATCAGCAGCAGATTCCTTGGCAGAACCGTTTTCCAGGCTATAATATACGTTGTTCAGGTACCCGGTACCGGTATGAAGCGTGTCAATGGTCCATTGCTGGGCTTGTCCTGTAACAGCCGCACCTAAAATAGCTCCTGATAAAAGTAGAGTTTTAATTTTCATAACAATTATATCTTTATTATTTTTTGAGAGTACAAAAGTACAGTCACTCCGGAACAAAACGGCTAAGAGAGGGAAGATATGACACAAATATGACAGTATGAGAGACGCTTATTTTTTGCCCTGGCCGGCGGTATATACCAGCAATTCCCACAGTTGCGCAGCGGAATGATCCCAACTGAATTTAGCAGCCTGGGCCCGGCAGTTGGCTACCAGCTGGTCCCTCAGCCTTTCATCCTTATAGATGAAATTAAGCTTGGCAGCGATGTCTTCCACGGAATGGGGATCTACGTACAGGGCCGCTTCTCCGCCCACTTCGGGCATAGAAGAAACGGAAGAGGTGATAACAGGCACATTACAGGCCAGCGCGTCCGCGATGGGAATACCGAAGCCTTCAAAGAAGGAAGGATATACCAGCGCATAGGCGGCTCCCATCAGCCTGCTCAGCTCTTCGATGCCGAGATAGCCCGTCCAGATCACATCCTCCTTATAGGGCATTAGTGTCTTTACCTCTTCTATCTCACCGGTCTGCCAGGCCATCCGGCCCACCATGACCAGCTTCATACGGCTTTTCTGGAAACGCTTGAATTTTACGAATGCTTTCAGCAGGTTGATGACGTTCTTCCTCGGGTGGATGGCGCTCACGAAAATAAAGTACTCGCATCCGTCCGTATAGCGGGCCTTTACCTCTGCCTTCTCATCGTAATCCAGCGGCCGGTAATGCGCATTGATACCGTTATACACCACGCTGATCTTCTCTTCCGGTATCTTATACTGCGTCACCAGGTCCTGCCGGGTATATTCCGATACGGCCACGATATGTGTGGCCCGGTGCGCGTATTTAGGGAAAAAGCGGTTATAGTGCCATTTATCCAGCCTGGAGATATATTGCGGGAAATGGATAAAGGCCAGGTCATGAAAAGCCAGCAATACCGGTACGCTGGTACGGATCGTTCCCAGGCCGTCAGGAGAAAAATAAACGTCTATCTTATATTTTTTCAGCGCTAGCGGGATAGCGACATCCGTAAACAGGTTGTACAGGAAAGGATGCCGGGCCTGCGGACCCAGCACAACGGGCCGCACATTGGGACCATATATAAACTCCTCATGATAGGGCCTGTCAAAGAAGAAATAGAATTCATGCTCCGGGTGCGCAGCCACCATACGTGACAGCAGCTCATGGGTGAACCGGCCTATTCCTTCCAGCTTGTTATGCAGCAGCAACCGCGTATTGACTCCTATTCTCATAAAAAATCAGCTAAAATAAAAAATACCGGCTGAATAGCCGGCACTTTAACTTTTTAAATTTTACGACAATTAATTAATTGGATACGTCCGTGATACTGGTCAGCGGGATCAGGATACCTCCTTTCAGTTGAATGTATCTATCCGTCAGCGACCATACTGTAGTTTCTACCGTTCGCTCCCCTTCAGCAGTATTAAACGTAATGGAGGTCTTACCCTTGAATTCGTTTCCCAAACGGACTGCATAAGATAACTTCTCTATCCATTTAGCACTTTGATCTATCTGTGCAGGAAGCATTTTGAAATTACTGATTTCCTCTTTTTCTATGATAATTGCAGCGTTGTTCATAATCTTAGTTGTTTAAAGTCTCTTTACAAATCTATAACATTATTCTAAATTACAAAATATTTGTCGAAAAAATACACCTGCCGGCGCTCTTTAAATCCCGTTAAGAATAGCTCCTGCATGGTAATAATTTATAATTAGCGGAATAATTTATAATTTTGCGAAAATTTTAAAATTTCAACTAATGGCATTAAAAGCAGGTATTGTAGGGCTTCCCAACGTTGGTAAGTCTACCTTATTCAATGCGGTAAGCAACAGCGCGAAAGCACAGGCAAGCAATTACAGATTCTGTACCATAGAGCCCAATGTCGGGCTGGTGAACGTACCGGACGAAAGGCTGGACACCCTGGCTAAGATTGTCAATCCCGAACGGATATTACCTACTACCATTGAATTCGTGGACATCGCCGGCCTCGTGAAAGGCGCCGCCAAGGGAGAAGGTCTCGGCAATAAGTTCCTGGCCAATATCCGGGAGGTCGATGCCATCATCCACGTTATAAGATGCTTTGAAGACGATAATATTTTAAGGGACGAAGGCGCCATTAACCCGGTCGGCGACAAAGAGATCATAGATACGGAGCTGCAGCTGAAAGACCTGGAGAGCGTGGAAAAGAAGATCCAGCGCGTGGAAAAGCTCGCCAAGAACGATCCCAAGCAGAAAGCCGTGCTGGATGTATTGCTAAAATGTAAGGACCACCTGGAAAAAGGGCTTAATATAAGAGCCTTACAACTGGACGGCGAAGATGCGGCGGCCGTGGCCGACCTGTTCTTGCTGACACAGAAGCCCGTTTTATATGTAGCCAACGTTGATGAATCAGCGATCCTGACAGGTAACCGATTCAGCCAGGCGCTCCAGGATATGGCTAAGCAGGAAGGTGCGGAGGTGATCGTTATGAACAATAACATTGAAGCCCAGATCACGGAAATGGAAGACCCCGCGGACAAGGAGCTTTTCCTGGGCGAGTACGGCCTTACCGAACCCGGCCTTAACCGCCTGATCCGGGCAGCCTACCAGCTCCTGAACCTGGCAACCTATTTTACAGCCGGCGTACAGGAAGTAAGGGCCTGGACCATACAGAAAGGCTGGAAAGCCCCCCAGGCTGCCGGTGTGATCCATACAGATTTTGAAAAAGGATTTATCAAGGCAGAAGTGATAGCGTACGCCGATTATGTAGAGCTGGGTGGTGAGAACGGCGCCAAGGAGAAAGGAAAATTAAGAATAGAGGGTAAAGAGTACGTAGTGGCTGACGGAGACGTCATGCACTTCCGTTTCAACGTATAACCTGCTGTTTTCACATAATAAAAATCCCCGGCAGGCCTGCCGGGGATTTTTATTATTGCAAAGCTCTATGGACAGCGCTACAGGAATTTTATATCTGCCAGGATATCTTCGGATAACCTTATCCATTCCGTATCCGGGTGCAGCTCCCGTACCGGCACCGGTTTAGTGCTTACCGTCACCCAGACTTCCCTGCCGTCTGCATAGAGGAGCACAGGCATCCTGAAGCCGGGAACCGCATTATCCCAATAGACAGCATAGCCTGCCGCGCTTTTTTCCAGGCACAGCACCGGTATCGCTGCCGTACGGAGATACTGGTCAAAAAATGCAGGGCTGATCACATTCCCCGTCCAATCCAGTAAAAAGCGCTCTATCGTCTTCCCGTCCACGATACGGTGCCTGAAAGTATCTGTCATCTGACGCAGCATGGCATAAAACCGTTCATCATCCCTCATAATGGTCCTTAAAGTATGGATCATAAAAGCTGACTTGTCATAATGGTCGCCGCTGCCGCCGTCGCACTGCCCGGGTGTCCCTTCCGGGGGAAGATCATTGAGAATGATAGCGCGCTTGCCTCTCTGGTAGCTGTAAGCCTGCTCCTTCCCGAACAGGCATTCCGCCAGGATGGTTTCCGTATAGGACGTAAAGCCCTCCTGTATCCAGCTATAAGCTACATCCGAAGCAGTAATGCTGTTACCGAACCATTCGTGGCCGCTTTCGTGAACGATGATAAAATCAAACAGCAGCCCGACGCCGGAACCGCTCCTGTCCTTACCGAGGTAACCGTTCCCGTACCGGTTGCCGTATGCTATAGCACCCTGGTGCTCCATACCCAGGTAAGGCGCCTCCACGATTTTAAACCCATCTGCATAAAAGGGGTAAGGCCCGATCTTTTGTTCAAAGCACTGCAGCATAGGCTGTACCTGCCTGAACTGTCTCCTGGCCCTGCGCTCATGACCGCTCAGGCAGTAATAGGTGATGGGGAGCCTGCCCTTTATGCCTTTATAGCTGCTCTTTATACGCGCGTAATCCCCGATATAAAACGTGATACTATACAGGTTGACCGGGTTGCGTACTTTCCAGGTAAAAGTAGTGGTCCTCTCCATTTCGTTGAATACCTGCTGTTCCAGTACCCCGTTGCCTATGACTGTATAATATTCAGGCACCGTATAGGACAGGGTTACGCTGTCCGGCTCATCAAAAGGCACATCCTTGCAGGGAAACCATACCGAAGCGCCGATACCCTGGCAGGCTACCGCCCACCAATGCCGCCCGGCACTGTCCCGAGCATATACCACACCGCCGTCCCAGGGCGCCCGGAGCGCCTCTGCAGGTTGTCCGCCGAATGATAGCCGTAATATAAAGCTCCCGGTACCGGCGGCATCAAAATCACCTTTGATATGGTAGCTGTGCCCGTTGATCCTGCTGAACGACAGCGGCCTCTTGTCCGCTCCGGCAAGCGTTGCACCGGTGAGCGTCATGGGTTCCTGCAGGTCTATCTGCAGCACACCCGGCGATTTGCCGACAACAGCAGCCCGGATGGTTACCTCCCCGTTGAGCTGCCGGCGATCGAGGTCAAAATTTACGGCCAGCCGGTATTCCGTGACATCCCACCAGGAACGCTCCCTGTTATCAGCGCAGTGTATGCGCTCCTCCCCTGCCTGCGCCATACCATAAGCAGGACAAAAAGCAACGATCAATAAAAACAGTATTATTAAGACATTAAATCTCATAACCGAAATTACATAATACCGCTGAAAGACAGTTACCATTGTATACAATTTCAATTATCCGGTGTTGATACTCGCTTATGGCTACAGCGCCATTATGAGAAACGTGAAGCTGTCATCAATGAAAAACTATAGCTACTGTATGACATTCCAGCTCATCAAAGAAAGAAGCCCTACAAAAATTGAAGTTTCCCGAAGGTGTTTATTATAATTATTCGAAGTGCCAATTTAAACATAGGATAAAAAATGATCATCTTCCTCATTTGAATATTTAGCTTTATTTTCTTTACCTAATGAATGAAGTCAGATCATTCCAGAAAGCACTCAGCCTTAAAAGAATTCACTTTTTTAAAGTTGGTTAAAGCAACTATTTCTATCCTTTTTTAACTCTCTCAATTCATATATTCAAATCGAATAATAAACATTAAATTTAATACATTTACATTATTTATAATCAAGTTAATATGACACCAACTGTTTTCAAAATAAATCAAAATCATCATCAGTTTAAAGATTTCGATAAAATTCATATTGTTAATAAGATAATAGAACAGGCTGAAACCGAAGAAAAAATTGTATTTGAGAATAAATCATTAGACAATAATATCGATTCAACACCAATTCATTTTGTAAGCTACAAGTCAAAAAATGATTCTATTTCAGGTTGGTATAATTTTTTGGCTGAGGAAGTTAAAGATGTTGAAGAAGAAAATTTTGAAGAAACAAAAGTTTCTATAGTGATTTTTTTCGAGGCATTTAACTTCTTATACTGCATAGCCGGGGGAAGCGGATATAATCTTGTCAAAAAATTCATAGACTACGATTTTGGATTAAGTGTTTACAGCAGAATATATAATCCTACTCATCAGATTAAGAGTTTAGAAACAAGGAATATTTCTGGCTTGTTATATAATTCAAACAATCAATATGCAACAAACTTCAATGCTGAAAATTTGTCATTTACAGATAAGGTAGTACAAAAGCTAACAGTCGAACTCAATGAAGGTCAAGATAACTTTTCTTTAAAAAATGATTCTCCCGGAGGGCTAGTTTTTAAATTTGACTCAGGTGTTCAACTAAAAAATACGATTACGCTTAATCAACTAGTCAGTTTTATAAATGAACTAGATGAAGTTTTTGAGTCTCCACCAAAATTTGAGATTTCAAATTACACATTAATTGAAGATGAAGAAACAAAAGCTAACTTAAATAACGAGCTTATTGAAAAGTTGCGAAATGACTTTATCAATATAGAGAGAAATGTACAAAAAAATGAAAGAAGCCTTGCTTTTGAATTCTGTTCTCACCGAAATGTTCAGGCCTTTTATGATTCTGTTCATTATTCATTTGACTACAAGAAAAAAAGTACACAAGAAGATAAAAAGTCATTGAAACAATTTACTATTAATGAGATTGATATACTTTTTCTAAATGGAATGAACTATCTATTTAATGCTAAAATAATAGATAGTAGTTCTCCTAGCTATAAGATAAAGTCGGAGTTAATGAATTTAGGTTTGGTATATTATATTGGAGGAGTATCCAAAAGAAGTTCATTTTTTCATTCAATAAATACAGAGATCGAATATGAAGGAATTAAGTATTTTTTCATAAATTCTAAGTGGTATAAACTTTCTCCATCAATTCAAGAGAATTTAAACCAGGGAATACAGCAAATATTTCAAAACTCAGAATTGCCAACTATTTATCAACTGAAACAATGGGATACTGAACTATATGAGAATGAAGGAGATTATAATTTAGCACATTTATCTGAAGATACTTTAATTCTTGATAAGTGCATTATTGACAATATCGAACTTTGTGATATTCTGAAATTTGATCATGAAAATAAACAAATCCTTTTATATCATGTCAAACAAAAGTTTGCTCATGATATCCGTGTATTATGTAATCAAATAAACATGGCAGCAAAGAAGCTAACTTATGTAAAAAATGGTTCAGATACAACATTCTTTCATTATCTATTTACTAATCGTAACTTCCAAAAGAATAATCCAACAACAAAATATAAATCTGAATATTTAATTGAGTATTTTGAAAAATACAAGATAACTTTCGTATTTGCGGTAACTGGGAATAAGCGTAACGCTGAAATAAAAACAAATGCAGATAGATACGCATCGTCCATTGCAAAATTTTCAATAATAGAGCTGCAACAGATATTTAGATCTTCATATGATTTTAGTTTGTTGTATCAACAAATAATTATTAGATAATCATATCTCCTATTAACTAAGATGCAGTTGATTTAAACTTTCCGGGATATAAAAAAGTAACTCAAGAAATGTAATTTAAGAAGATTGGTTAAATGGCATTATCTTACTTCTTCATTGATTTTTATAAATTAATTTAAAAAAACAGTCATTTCGAACTGAAAAAGTTAACTGTATTTTCTCTATTCGCAAACCTGCCGCAAGATCCAGGCAATGCTAAAAAAGAATAAGGCAGCATTACTGCTGCCTTATCTGTCCGGTCGGGACGACTGGATTCGAACCAGCGACCCCTTGCACCCCATGCAAGTGCGCTACCGGGCTGCGCTACGTCCCGAACATTTTTGGAACGACAAAAGTAATAAAAATTTACATTTGCAAATCAATTGGCTTGTATAATTTTTTATGTTATTGATTCCCTCATTACAGACCCGGTTCGAACACCATAAGATATGTGTGCTTATACCTACCTATAACAACGCATCTCTTATCGGTGATGTGATCCATGATATCCTGCAATACACTACGGATATCATCGTGGTGAATGATGGTTCCACAGATAACACTTCCGAAGTGCTTGCGGGTTTCGCTGCTATTGATGTCCTGAGCTATGCACCCAATAAAGGTAAAGGCAGTGCCCTGCTCACCGGCTTCCGGCACGCCTACAGCAAAGGCTACCGCTATGCCATTACCATAGACAGCGACGGTCAGCACTATGCCAGCGACCTGGTCCGCTTCGTTGATCATATAGAGGCCCACCCTTCCAGCCTTATCATCGGCGCCCGCAATATGGATCAGCAGCACATTCCCGGCAAAAGCACTTTCGGCAACAGGTTCTCCAATTTCTGGTTCTGGGTGACTACCGGTAAAAAGCTGCCGGATACACAATCCGGCTACCGGCTCTATCCCCTGGAACCCATCGTGAACACACGGTATTTTTCCGGCAAGTATGAATTCGAGATAGAAGCACCTGTCAGGGCTTCATGGAAAGGCGTACCCATCGGCGTGGTACCCGTGGGAGTGTACTACCCAGACCCCGAAGAGCGGATCAGCCATTTCAGGCCGTTCCGGGACTTTTTCCGGATCAGTGTGCTCAATACCTTCCTGACATTGACAGCACTCCTCTGGATTCACCCCCGGGACTTCCTGAAAAAGATACTGACCAGGGAAGGCCGGAAGGACATCTGGAAAAGCGGCTTCATCAGGCCCGGAGAAAGCAATCTCAGCAAAGCACGAAGCCTGTCCTTCGGGGTATTTATGGGCATCGTGCCGGTATGGGGCTTCCAGCTGGCTATAGGCATACCGCTTTCCATTGCCTTTAAGATGAACAAGGCGCTGTTCCTGCTGGGTGCCAATATCAGCATTTTCCCCTTCACGCCTGTCATCTGGCTGCTGAGCCTTATGACAGGCAAGCTCCTGCTGGGCTATGATGACTGGCAGTATGATCTCCGGCACCTGCTCACGCTGGAGCAGGTCAAAGAAGCGGGCTTTGCCTTTTTCCTGGGCGGTACGGTACTAGCGCTGGCGCTGGGAATACTCACCTTTATTATCGCGTTCCTGCTTTTCAGTGCCTTCCGGAAACAACAGGCCGCTCAAAACTAACGACATCCCTTTTACATATTCCTTTATGAACAGATCACTTTTACAGATCCATACAGCCGTATTTCTCTGGGGATTTACAGGCATACTCGGCAGGATCATTTCCCTGGGCGCGCCCCTGCTGGTAGGCTACAGGATGCTGTTTACCTGCCTGATCCTGTGCCTCCTGCTTACTGCAGGCCGGAAATGGGTCCGCTACGAACGGAAGGATTTCCTGACCGTCCTTGGTGTGGGCGTGCTGTTTGCTATCCACTGGTTCCTGTTCTTCCAGTCCATCAAGCTGGCCAATGCGTCCATAGCTATGCTGTGCCTCGCCACTGCCAGCGTTTTTATCGCTATTCTCCAGCCGCTGATCAGGAAGACAGCCTTCCAGGCAAAAGAGATCACCATAGGACTGATCGCACTGGCGGGTGTGGGCTGCATTTACTTTATCCAGCCGGCAGAAAATACCTTATCGGGCATGGTGGATTTCCAGGCCGGCGTCATCTATGGCGTGCTGGCAGCTATCCTGAGCGCGGTCTTTACCATCTTCAATAAACCTTTGTCAGAAAAATATCCTTCACAACCCACTGTATTCTGGGAAATGCTGAGCGGCTTTGTAGTGATATGCCTTACACTGGCCTTTACACAGCCGGAGATGCTGCAAAACCTGCCCGTCCCACACGGCCAGGACCTGGCGGCCTTGCTTTTCCTGGCCGTGTTCTGTACGGTCATTGCGCAATCGCTTGCATTGAAAGCGCTCAAAAAGCTGGACGCCTTTACGGTGACACTATCGGTCAACCTGGAGCCTATTTACGGCATGATATTCGCATTCCTTATTTTCAGGGAAAACGAGCAGTTGAACTGGGGAGCTTTCCTCGGCATAGGGCTCATTCTCGCTTCTCTGGTGCTGCAGGTGTACAACCACCGCAGGCAGTCCCGCCGGGATATGCTTAAAGGCTAACGGAGGATCACCGGATACCCCGACATATAAAAAAGAAAAGATAGCAGGCTGCACCGGGCATTCTGCTATCTTTTTATATTAAAGAAAATCTTTGTTTTAATGTCTACCAGGCCGGACCTAGTTCAAAGGCTGGTGGTACAGGCTTTCATCCACGCTTCTTTTCACACCATAGTACTGGAATGTTTTCCTGCCGTAGCCTTTTTTAATATAGAGGTCTGTCCTACCTTCTTCAGGGATGGTAACCCAGTCTCTTGTTTTAGGCACATGCCAACGATATACAGCTACCCTGTTGTTATCTCTTCTTGTAGGTGCATAAAATTGCAAATTTTTCTCTGTATAACCCATTTTCAGCATTTGGTCGTCAGAAAACTCGTCTTCTGCCACACTAACCCAGTCTTTGGTAGTAGGGTTAAACCAACGATATACTGCTACTCTGTTCGGTCCAGGAGTTTTAAAAGCGTAGAACAACAAAGTTTTATCTGTCCAGTGCCAGTTTAACATTTGTCCCTCTTGAAACTCTCCCTCAGCTACAGTAATGTAATTTCTATCTACTTTAGAGAACCATCTATATACAGCCACAACATCATCATTATTTTGAGCTTGTGCTATATTGCCCATTAACATACTGATAGCCAAAGCAGGCACAAAGAATATTTTTTTGTTCATAATTAAATAGCTTTTTTCTGAATTCGCAACCAAAATACAATATTTTTTTGCGTACTTACAAGAATTCTTTAATTTTTTTTTGGGATATACAATTATGAACACAATACTACGAAATGAATTTGACAAAAAAGAATAGTTGATAAAAAAATATTTATTTTTTTTTATCATTTGTAGCACCCTGTTTTCCCTGCCCTTTCCGTTATATACTTCCCTGATTCCCGTCAAAAAGATTCTTATTATTAAATATAGTATTAAAAGGAAGCGTGCGCCATCTTTTTCCGATCTTTTTTACTTAACTTTGGCGCTTGCTTTTTACTAAAGACCCCTTAAAAATAAAGAACCACAAAATGTCATTACCCTCCATACTAAAACACGTATATAATAACGCTTCCGATGAATCCATCCGTAAAGGAAAGATCATCTTTCATACCGGCGGCGTACAACTTACGGAGTATGACACATTGGTAGGACATGCTACATTCAGGGTTAAGAATGACACCTATGCGGTACAGTATAAAGTATCCGTACAGAGCTTTCACGATCCGGAGCATCTGAATGTAAGATGTCAGTGCCCTTATAATATGGGACCCGTATGCCGGCACGAGGTAGCGGCCCTTTTCCACCTGAACGAGCTGGTGCAAAGCGGCTTTTTCAGCAATGTAAAGATCACCTATGACCAGCGGCATTCCGTGATAAGAATGCGGCAGATCACCTCGCACTTCATAAAGTTATTTTCTGACAGCACTATCTTTGAAGAAGCCAAAACACTGGCCAAAAAAGGTAATGTCTCCGTCACCTATGCCAAGGATGAAGAAGTAAGGGCGGATGTTAAGGCGGACGGCAAAAAATTCCCGGTCATCATCAGGCAGAATGAGGAGCGCTATTTTGATACCTCCTGCACCTGCGATCATACCCAGCATCCGCTGTGTGTGCATAAGGCCGCCGTGCTCCTGGATATAGAGCACCGGCATGGGCCGCATTATTTCAATACCCTCCGCAACTGGGACATACAGAAAAATAAGCTGCTCGGACTGTACGGCTATTCCCTGGAAGACGACCTGGCGGGCAAATTTGAGTTTTATTACCAGGAAGGTAAACCCTTCCTGAAAGTGCTGGACCCGTCCATCAAAAAGATCGACACGTCCGTTGAAAATACGAAAAGCGTGATCGCCTCGGAGCAGGCCGTCAAGCCCAGCAATATACTATACAAGCAGATAGGCATCCTGCTCAACCACGACAGCGAATATTATCCCTATATCAGCTTCGACCTGATAGCCGGTGAAGTGGACGACAATGAGCATATCTTCGTAAAGGATATGGAAAAGCTGTCTCCCGGTACCTATATCTCTCCGAACCAGCTGCGCGACAGGGATAAGGTCGTGATCGCCAACCTGAAAAAGATACAGTCGGAAGAGCTGATCAAGCATATCAAACGGAACTCCCCGTTCGGGGAATTCATGGAAAATATCGGCCAGGACCTGAAGGACAGCCCGGACCAGGAGCTCATCCACCAGGCCTACGAGTTTTACCTGCCCCGCTATAAAAGGCTGCTGGACCAGATGAGCGAGATGCCCCTGGTCTATTACCTGCCTTTGAAAAAGCCGTTCACCAAGAATAATATAGAGAAGATAAAATTCTCCCCTAAGCATTTCCAGGTGCAGCTCTATATCCGGCAGCTAAAGAATAAGGATAAAAAAATAGATATCCGGTACAGGATAGAAGACCAGATATATATCCGACAGGAAATACAGGTGCTGAACACCGCGCTGATCATGATCGACCATACGGTGTATGCCGCCCAGGATGAAAATACGGTAAAATCCATCCTGCACCTTTCCCAGAGCGCCGGAGAGGTCATTCCTGCCAAAGACTGGGAAACCTACCTGTCCGACACTTTACTGCCGCAGATAGATTCGCTGTCGGTGGACTTTGACCCGGCCCTGAAGCTGATCGTGGACGGCGTGGAGCCGCAACTGAAGCTACAATTCAGCGAAACGGAACGCAATATGGTCTTTAAGCCGGTATTCAATTACCACGGTGTGGACAAATACTGGCTGGACTACTCTGCCGCCATCATCGCGGAAAAGGGCAAAGTGGTGATGATAGACCGTAATGAGGCCGCAGAGCAGACCTTCCTGACCTTCCTGCGCCACGCCCATGAATCTATGCAGGAAAGCCGCAAGGCCGCCGCCTTCCTGCTGCCGGCCAATGCCGCGCTTAAAGGCAAATGGTATTTCACCTTCATGGAGCAGCTGAAAGAGCTGCAGATCACCATTGAAGGCTATGACGGGCTGAAGGAATTGAAGATCAATCCTAACAAACCGGTCACCAATATACAGATCACCAGCGGCATAGACTGGTTCGATGCCAATATGGAAGTACAGTTCGGTGACAACGTGGTAAAGATATCCGATATTAAAAAAGCGCTGTCCAATCACCAGGCGCATATCAGCCTGAAGGACGGCAGCATCGGTATCCTCACAGACGACTGGATAGAAAAATACGGACTGCTGATGAAAATGGGCACCCTCAATAAGGACGGACAGTCCTTAAGGGTGAAACAGATCCACTTCTCGGTGATAGATACCCTGGCACTGGAATCAGGGGCCGACCCTACTCTCCTGCAGCTGGCGGAGAAACGGGAAAAGCTCAACAATTTCGATTTCGACAAGCACCTGGAGGCCAATGCCCTCCCGGATAATGTCAATGCGCAGCTACGACCTTACCAGCAGGCCGGCTTCAAATGGTTCCAGTTCCTGGAAGAAACCGGCTGGGGAGGTATCCTCGCGGATGATATGGGTCTGGGTAAAACGCTCCAGACGCTGACCTTCCTGCAGTCAGTGCAGAACCAGGCCCCCGGGGCAAGGTTCCTCGTAGTATGCCCGACCTCCCTGATGTATAACTGGGAAAGTGAATTATCCAAATTCACCCCTTCCCTGAGCTATCATATCCATCATGGTACCAACAGGGGGCATTTTGACATCCTGAAACATCCTGTCAATGTGCTGATCACGTCTTACGGAACGCTCCGGAGCGATATTAAGAAGCTGACATCCATCACCTTCGATTATGTGATCCTGGATGAATCCCAGGCTATCAAAAACCCGCTGTCCCAGGTAGCCAAAGCGTCTATGCTGCTGAATGCCAAAAACAGGATAGCGCTGTCAGGTACTCCTATCCAGAACAATACATTCGACTTGTATGCCCAGATGAACTTCCTGAATCCCGGTATGCTGGGCAGCATGGAGTTCTTTAAAAGCGAATTTGCCACGCCTATAGATAAGATGCAGGATGCTGACGCCAAAATGCATCTTAAAAAGCTGATCAACCCGTTCCTGTTAAGACGTACCAAGGAGCAGGTGGCTCCGGACCTTCCGGCCAAATCTGAAATGGTGATGTACTGTGAGATGGGCACCAAGCAGCGAAAAATATACGAAGCCTACAGGAATTCCTTCCGCTCCCAGATATTAGGAGAGATTGACGAGAAAGGTATAGAGCGCAGCCATATGAGCATCCTAACCGGGCTGACGAAGCTGCGCCAGATATGCGATTCTCCGGCCATCCTTACCGGTGAGGAGTATGAGAACCACTCCATCAAGATAGAAGAGCTGGCCCGGGAAATGTCTGAAAATATGAAAGGTCATAAGGCGCTGGTCTTTTCCCAGTTCCTGGGGATGCTCCACCTTATCAAGGAAGAGCTGGACAAGCAGGGTATTCCTTATGTGTACTTTGACGGCAGCACCAGCTCCGGGGACAGGGAAAAAGCCATCCAGGAATTCCAGAACCAGGAAAGCTGCAGGGTATTCCTGATCTCCCTGAAAGCGGGCGGTGTGGGTCTGAACCTCACGGCAGCGGATTACGTGTACCTGGTAGACCCATGGTGGAATCCCGCGGTAGAGCAGCAGGCCATAGACCGTACCCACCGTATAGGCCAGACCAAGAATATTTTTGCATACCGTATGATCTGTAAAGACACCATAGAGGAAAAAATATTGCAATTACAGGACAGGAAGCTCGGGCTGGTAAAAGACCTCATTTCCGAAGACAATGCCTTCCTTAAAAAGCTGACCAGGGAAGATGTAGAATATTTGCTGAGCTAAGTAGCTGGCAAAAGCGGTACAAGCCCGCTGCATAGTCATAATAATTCAATATATTTGAAGCATAGAACATTCTTATTGGCTTATGGTACACCATACAATCACCCGATTATCAGCAGTCATTATACTGCTCCTGTGCAGCCGGATTGCCGGTTTTGCCCAGGCCCAGGATACCCTGCAGCCCGATATCGCACCCGTTAGTCCATCCGCTGCGCCGCAGATAAAAGCGGAAGATGTACAGATGCAGGTTGACAAGCAGGCTACTTTCCCGGGCGGGAACCAGAATATCAATCCCTTTATAGCTAAAAATATCGTATATCCTCCCGAGGCTATAGCACAGGGCATAGAAGGCAGGGTCACTGTCTCTTTCACGATCACCAAAGAAGGCAAGGTAACCGATGTGAAAGTACGGAAGCCGGTGCATCCGCTCCTGGATGAGGCTGCTATCAATATCATTAAGAAAATGCCGCAATGGGAACCGGCTATGTTTAAAAACGAACCGGTCAATACCCTTTATACCATACCCATTAATTTTAAATTGCAGTAACACGATACGAGGCGGTCACCAATGTGACCGCCTCGCTTTGCTAATATCTTCTGTCGCGGCATCACTTTGCAACAATGGTTTTTACATTTACAAACTCCATTAAGCCGTTACGGGATAATTCCCGCCCGTAACCGCTTTCCTTAATGCCACCGAACGGCAAGGCCGGCTCTGAAACCACGCAGGAATTGACATTGACCGTTCCTGCGTCCACCAGCAGCTCTGCGATCCGGAAAGCCCGCTCCTCATCCCGGGAAAATATCCCGCCGCCCAATCCGAAGACGGTATCATTCGCTACCCTGACGGCTTCTTCTTCCGATGCCACTGTAATGACGATCGCAACCGGTCCGAAGCATTCTTCACTGTAAGCCGGCATGCCTTTAGCTACGCCGGCCAGGATCGTAGGCGGGTAATAAGCACCTTCCCTGTCGGGGATATAGCCGCCCATAACCATACGGGCTCCCAAAGCCACACTTTCCTCTACCTGCCGGTGCAGGTCATTTCTCAGGTCTTCCCTCGCCATTGGCCCCAGCTTACAGGAAGGCGCCGCGGGGTCTCCCATTTCATATTGCCGCATTTCTTCCGATAGCAGGGCTATAAATTCCTCTTCTACGGCCTTATGCACAATAAAGCGTTTGGCAGCGATACAGCTCTGCCCGGCATTGTTCATCCTTGACTGTGCCAGCGCCCTGGCCGTCAGCCGGAGGTCCGCATCTTCACACACTATATAGGCATCGCTGCCGCCTAGCTCCAATACCTGCTTCTTGATGTATCGGCCTGCCGTTGCCGCGATCTTTTTACCCGTTGCAGTGCTGCCGGTAAATGTAACAGCCTGAACAGCGGGATGCGCTATAAAATATTCCGTGTCTTCTGCCCGTATGATCAATGCCCGGAAGACACCTTCAGGTAGGCCGGCGTCCTTCAGTATCGATTCGATAGCCAGGGCGCAGCCGGACACATTAGAAGCGTGCTTGAGCAGCATCGCATTGCCGGCCAGCAGCACCGGCCCCATTACCCGGAATACCTGCCAGTAAGGGAAATTCCAGGGCATCACTGCCAGCACAGTACCCAATGGCCTGTAAGCCACATAGCTCTTCCTGTTGCTCGTGGGTATCATTTCCGGCTGCAGGAATGCCTCGGCATGAGTCGCATAATAACGCAACGCGACCGCACTTTTTTCCAGCTCGGCCACACTCTGGCTGATCGGCTTCCCCATTTCGGCTGTGGCAATGGCAGCATAGCGGTGCAGTCCCGATTCTATCACAGCAGCTATCCTGAGTATAAAATCTGCCCGCTCCCTCACGGTGCATGTTTTCCAGCGCTCAAATCCCTCGCTACTGTTCTGGAGCACCTTATCAAACCCGGATGCTTCCAATACGGCATAGCTCGCTATTGGTTGACCATTAGCCGGGTTAACAGATGTTACGGATGTTGTCATAATTAAAAGGTTGTATAGCAAATTTAAGCTATAATGCAACACTGAACCGCAGCAGCCCGGGCAATCAAATTAAAACAAATTATTTTATATTTGTTTATAAAAAATGTAAATAAAAAAAAAATGAAATTGGGCAACAGAGCATTCTACATCGTCATGAGCATTTCAGGACTGCTTGCCTGTATCCTGTTAGGATGGTTAAGGTACCGGCAATATCATACCCATGCGGAAGTCCTGTTTGAGCAATTGGATATTTACAATAATGACAGCCTGCTGCTGTCGGAAAACCTGCAGGTACGGAAACCTCCGGGCGATGCTGAAAGGAAACAGGAAGTGTCTTACTTTTATTTTGATCCCAATACAGCCACAGCAGAAGAGCTGATCAGCCTCGGCCTTGCGCCCCGGGTGGCGCACACCATTGTCAGGTACAGGGACAAGGGCGGCAGGTTCTACCAGCCGCAGGATTTCAAAAAGATCTATACGCTTTCTGAAAAAGATTACCAGAGGCTGCTGCCTTACATCAGGATCGCCTCACCCGGGCAAAGGGCTTCCTCTCCGGAAGCTCCCGGCTACACGCCTAAAACCAATCACTCTATTGACATCAATGCCGCGGACGCTGCCGTATGGATGCTGCAGAAAGGTATAGGCCCCGCTTTCGCCGGGAGGATCGTAGCCTACAGGGAAAAGCTGGGCGGATTCCTTTATAAAGAGCAACTCCGGGAAGTGTACGGACTGCCGGACAGCACCTACCAGGCCCTGCTGCCCCACATGTTCATCTCCGACAGCACTGTACGCAAGATCAATGTCAATACTGCCACTGAAGAAATGCTTGCGGCGCATCCCTATATCGGTCGGCGCATGGCGGCGGCCATTATCCGCCTCAGGACAGACCTGGGCCGGTACTCCAAAATGGAAGATTTAAGAATGGTCCCCTTGATAAATGAAGAAAATTATCGTAAAATTGCACAATATTTGACCGCAGAATAAACTTATTTTAATAATCACACACAATATATGGATTTCAATTACACGGATACTCAGCAGGAGATAACGGCTATGATCAAAGATTTTGCCGCAAAAAAAATAAAGCCCCGGATGATGGAATGGGATGAAAAGCAGATCTTCCCTGTCGAGTTGTTTAAAGAGATGGGACAATTGGGTCTCATGGGCGTATTGGTGCCCCAGGAATACGGCGGCTCCGGGCTGAGCTATTTCGAGTATGTAACGGTGGTGAGTGAAATTGCCAGAGTATGCGGTTCTATCGGCTTATCCACAGCGGCGCACAATTCCCTGTGCACCGGCCATATACTGTATTTCGGGAACGAAGAGCAAAAGAAAAAATATTTACCCAAATTAGCCACCGGTGAATGGATCGGCGCCTGGGGTCTCACAGAGGCCAATACCGGCTCTGATGCCGGCAATATGATGTGCACCGCTGTCAGGAACGGTGATGTCTGGATCATCAACGGCACCAAGAACTGGATCACGCACGGCATTTCCGGGGATGTGGCAGTTTTACTGGCACGTACCGGCGAACCCAGGACCAAGAATAATGTAACGGCCTTTATCATCGAAAAAGGCACACCGGGCTTCAGCGCTGGTAAAAAAGAAAATAAGCTGGGCATGCGCGCTTCAGAGACCGCAGAGCTGGTATTTGATAATTGCCGCATTTCCGACGCCCAGCGTATGGGTGAGGTCGGTGAAGGCTTCAAGCAGGCCATGAAGGTGCTGGATGGCGGCCGTATCTCCATAGCAGCCTTATCCCTGGGAATCGCAAAAGGAGCTTATGAAGCTGCTGTACAATATTCCAAGGAACGCCACCAATTCGATCAGCCTATCAGCAATTTTCAGGCTATCGCGTTCAAGCTGGCCGATATGAAAGTAAAAATAGAAGCTGCGGAAGCGCTTATCTACCAGGCAGCCGACCTGAAAAACCGCGGTGAGAAGATGACCAAGGAGTCCGCTATGGCCAAATACTATGCTTCCGAGATCTGCGTGGAGATCGCTACAGATGCCGTACAGGTGTTCGGCGGCTATGGCTATACCAAGGATTTCCCTGTCGAAAAGTATTACAGGGATTCTAAATTATGTACCATAGGAGAAGGCACCACAGAGATACAGAAGCTGGTGATCTCCAGGGATATCCTTTCCTAAGCTATACTATACAGCCCAAAGAGGCTGTCTAAGAAAAATAAACAACCCTGTCATATGGAGCCAAGCCGAATATGGACAGGGTTGTTTTATTTATACAGATCACACATTTCGACAGGCTTAATGTGACACAACAAGCTCCTTGTAACAAAATCCCCCAAAGTCAGGCTGAGCCCCATCGAAACCTACTACAACCATTATAAATCACCCTTCCACAAGCTCAGGGTGATACCATACGCTCAATGTAACAAATCCCCAACTGTCAGGCTGAGCCCCGTCGAAGCCCTGCTACAACCATTATAAATCCACCCTTCGACAGGCTCAGGGTGACACAACAGGCTCCCTGTGACAAATCCCTCAACTGTCAGGCTGAGCATCGTCGAAGCCCTACTACAACCATTATAAATCTACCCTTCGACAAGCTCAGGGTGAGACCATACGCTCAATGTGACAAATCCTCCCAACTGTCAGGCTGAGCAGCGTCGAAGCCCTGATACAACCATTATAAATCACCCTTCGACAAGTACCCTGTGACACAACAGGCTCCTCGTAACAAATCCCCAACTGTCAGGCTGAGCCACGTCGAAGCCCTGCTACAACCATTATAAATCACCCTTCGACAGGCTCAGGGTGACATCATACGCTCAATGTGACAAGATATGCTCCAAGTGGCACGTCCCTAAGTTGTCAGGCCGAGCCCCGTCGAAGCCTTACTAAACCATTATAAATCCCCCCTTCGACAAGCTCAGGGTGACACAACAAGCTCCATTTAACAATAAAAGAGGCTGCGGGCTGCTGCAGGTATGAGATAAAAAAATCCTGTCCGCCGTACCGGCAGGACAGGAACAAAATAAAGTCGATCTCAGGTATTATCTTGCGGCAATGATCGCGGCAAAATCATCTGCCTTCAACGCCGCGCCGCCTATAAGACCGCCGTCAATATCCGGCTGGGCAAACAGCTCCTGCGCATTCTGGGCATTACAGCTACCACCGTATAAGATGGTCGTATTATCAGCCGCTTCCTGTCCGTATTTGCCGGCTACCACGCTCCTGATATTGGCATGCATATCCTGCGCCTGCGCCGATGTGGCGGTCTTGCCCGTGCCTATAGCCCAGATAGGCTCATAAGCTATCACGATCCTGGCCATAGCCGCCCCGTCCAGGTGGAACAGGCTTTCTGCGATCTGGGCATTTACAAAGTCATTCTGTGTACCGGCTTCCCTTATTTCCAGAGGCTCGCCGCAACAGAAGATCACATCAAGACCTTCAGCAAGCGCGGTATTCACTTTTTCTGCCAGCAGCGCGTTATCCTCCCGGTGGTATCCCCTGCGCTCACTGTGTCCCAGGATAACGTATTTACAGCCCAGCGCTTTCAGCATAGCAGCGCTTACATCGCCGGTATAGGCACCGGAAGTCTTCTGGTGACAATCCTGCCCTGACACAAAAAAGCCTGTGGTATCTTTCAGTAATCCGGCTACCCTGTCAATATATACATACGGCGGAGCGATCACCACTTCCGTATGCTCCGGCAGGCTGATCTGCTTTGCAGTCAGCGCTGTCACCAATTCATTGCACGCCGCCGGGCTTAAATTCATTTTCCAGTTGCCGGCCACTATTTTTTTCCTTGCCATTTTTGTTGAATAGAATTATTTATTTTAAACAATATGATCGTATATATTTTTCAGAACGGCTATTTCCGCCTCCGATAAGGCCCTGTTTCTCCTGCTCATCATACGGTTGGCCGCCTCTACGGCTTTCTCAAACCGGTAAACAACACCTTCTCCTGTACCACCCCAGGTAAACGCCGGTATATATTTATCCGGGAAGCCGGAACCGAATACATTACAGCTCACTCCCACTACCGTCCCGGTATTGAACATGGTATTAATGCCGCATTTGCTGTGGTCGCCCATCAGCAGGCCGCAGAACTGCAGGCCGGTACTTTCCGGCGCTCCGTTTTCTATGTTCCAGACCTTTACCGTATTATAATCATTCTTAAGGTTACTGCAATTCGTATCAGCGCCCAGGTTGCACCATTCGCCCAGCACCGCGTTGCCTAAAAAGCCATCATGCCCTTTATTGCTGTTATTGAAGACCACGATATTGTTCACTTCTCCGCCTACCTTGCTACCCTCGCCTATAGTGGTGGCGCCGTATACCTTAGCGCCCATCTTCAGAACGCCATGATCTTTCAGCGCAAAGGGTCCGCGTATCATACAGCCTTCCATGACCTCACTATCTGCGCCGATGTAGACCGGGCCTGTGCGGGCATTGATAATGCAGGGGCCTATCACTGCACCGGACGCCACAAAGATATCTTCCCTTTCGCCGATCACCGTCACATGGTCGGGCAGCTTCTGGCTGTATTGCTGTACCTGTATGGCATCAAAATCAGACCGTATGGCAAAATCGTTACAGGCAAATATATCCCAGGGCTTCACCAGCCTGGCAGCATCCCTGTGGATGCCCATATGGGAAGACAGGCTGCAGGCCGCATACAGCGCTTCCAGGTCACTCAGAGGCTCAGCGGAACGGTAAGCGATGGTACGCTGCTCAGTGTCAGCCAGCACCTGCCCCCTTTCCAGCTGGTGGATGGCCTCCACCAGGGGCATATTCGCAAAATAGGCCGCATTGATGTACAGGGTATCTTCATTGGCTGCGCCGGAAGCATACAGGGGCTGCAGCTCCGGTGCTGTAAGAATACCGGTATCGGCACCCAGGAAAAAATCCCAGCGCTCCTTCATGGTCCAGATACCGCAGAGGATGTGAGCCACGGCTCTTGTCTGGGTAAAAGGATAGAGCTGTTTTCTTAAAGTATCGTCAAATAAGATATAATTCATAATATGAAGATTTTATTTGGACCATTTTTCCAGCTGCCTGACGGTAGCCTGCATATCCTTGGAAAGCGGCGCCTGTATGTGTATATCATGTCCGCCGGCATCCTTAAAATGCACTTCAAAGGCATGCAGGGCCAGGCGCTGCAGGATAGGCTGCTCTTCCAGCTCGTTAATGGATAGCTTAAATTTCTTCTTGATCTCCGAAAGATAGACGGGACTGCCTTTCCCATACAGCGGGTCGCACACCACCGGGTATCCCAGGTCATGCATATGCACCCTGATCTGGTGGGTCCTCCCGGTAAAGATCTGCAGCTTTACCAGCGAATAGCCCGCAAAGTTCTGCAGGACCTCGTAGTCCGTCCTCGCCTCTTTTCCCCTGGCGTTCACCACCATCTTGCCTTTCAGGGTAGGATGCGGCATAATGCCTTTCCGGATGCTGCCGTCCGGCTGGGCCGGGTTGCCCTGCACCAGCGCCAGGTAATATTTGTCAATATTCCTGCTCAGGAAAAGGCTGCTCATATACCGGTGCGTCTCCTCATCTTTAGCAAAGACGATCAGCCCGCTGGTATCCCTGTCAATACGGTGCACGACGAATAATTTGCCATACCGGCTTTCTGCGAGCTTCAGGAGGTTGGCCTTTTGGGTATCAAACCTGTCCGGGATGCTCAGCAAACCGGAGGGCTTATTAAACGCGACGAGCTGTTCATTTTCAAATACAACCTCTGGTTTCATGCTTCGTTATCAAAATATTGGGTCAAACATTCCTCTTCCCCGCCTCTCATTAAGGCCGCGTCCTTTTTCGTTTTGTCCTTGAACCCGCATAAATGCAGCAGGCCATGAAAGATAACACGGTGCAGCTCGCGTTCATAGGAGGTATTAAATTGTTGCGCGTTCTCCGCGATACGGGTGACGCTGATATAGATCTCAGCCTGTAAGTGCTGCGCCTCTTCCGAAAGATCAAAGGTTATAATATCGGTATAGGTATCATGCCGGAGGAAGTCCTGGTTGATCTGCAGCAGGTAGGCATCATCACAAAATATATAGGTGATATCCATTTTGCTGACAGCCGGGAGATAGCGGGCTACCATGTCCTTCAGGAACCTTTTGAGCCGCAGCCTGTCCTTAAGCCGTGCCCTTACGCCTTCCTCATAAAAAAAAACTGCCATAGCCTTACATGGATTTCAATGCTTTCACGCCCCGGTACACCCGGAACACACCATATAATATAAAGACCGTTATCAGGATCCAGGACATAGTAATTCCTATTTCGAAAACACCATCCGGCAACAGTCCCTTATTGATCCTGTACGCTGATATGACTGCTATAGCTATATATAAAAGGCCCATAAAAACGCCCAGCATTCCCTGTAAGCGTAACGAAGCCTTTTTCCTGTTCTCTTCCGGCAAAAACTGACTCATAGATATATTGTAAAAAATTTATAATTCCCGCAAAGTTAATCTTTAAATGCGATATACCTCTCCGTTCAGCGGATTTACTTGATGCGGTCCGCGAGCTTTTCCAGCAGCTTTTCCAGGAAATGCGCATCAGTATCATCAAAGGTATCATACAATTCGCTGTCCGCGTCCAGCACCGCCGCCACCTCTCCGTTCACCATGAGCGGCACCACGATTTCCGACCTGGAGAGCGCGCTGCAGGCGATATGTCCCGGGAATTGAGCCACATCCGGAACCACAATGGTAGCCGCCTGCTGCCAGGCCGTCCCGCAGACGCCTTTCCCTTTCGCTATACGTGTACAGGCCAGCGGACCCTGGAACGGTCCCAGCACCAGCTCTTCCGGCGTATCTGTCAGGTAAAATCCTATCCAGAACCAGCCGAATTCCGTCTTCAGCACAGCGCATATATTGGCCATATTGGCAATAAGGTTGGATTCATGAGCAATGATCGCTTCCAGTTGCTCCAGAACATGCCTATATTTTTCCTGTTTCCCGGAAACCCCGGAAATTTTATAATCAAATGCCATACACAAATGTATTTAATAAAAAACAAAAAGACCAATCGATAAAGTATCGACTGGTCCTGTCTTATAATATTTTTTAAAGAGCTTACCGGGTGGTAGGTGTAAAGCTGAAAGTATATTTCAGGCTTATGGTATTCAGGTTGAATTTAGCCGATTCTGTCTGGAACACCTGGTCCCAGCCCACTGCATGGTACTGGATCTCGGTTTTGCCTACCCTGTAATTATTAAAAGGCAGGAAGAACTGTATTCCCAGGGTAGACCTGTTCAGGAAATCGCTGGTCGTATTCCGCCATCTCAGGCCGGCATACAGGGACGCATAGGTACTGGCCCAGGTATTGCCTTTGCCCATATCCATATGCTCAGTATAGTAATAGGACAGCTTATTGCCCTGCTCCTCTATTTCAAAAATATCTCCGTATACATTTTTCTGCTTGTTCAGGTAGATGCCGGCTCCCAGCCCCATACGGAATTCCAGGATCGCTGTCTGCCGGATAGGATTGGTCATAAGGTTGATATCGAACTGCGGAAGGAACATCAGCGAGTTGAACGAACGTGTTATCTTCTCCCCGCCGCCGGTAGGATACATATCAGCATTACCCAGGGTGTCCCTTGGAATAAACCCGATATTATTATATTTCTGATTATAGCTGTAGGAAAAGCTGTTAAAGGCCAGGCCCCCGCTTACCGTCATGCTGAAATTCTTATCTAATGCCAGTTCATAGAATCCCCCTATTACAGGCATAACGCTCATATTCCCTTTCAGGGATTTGGTGATTCCCGTTTTAGACTCTACCGAATTATTAATGTTATTCACACCCAGGCTTCCAAAAAGACCCGCCCGATCAAACCGATCATGGTATTGCGCTGATGCGGCAGTTGAAACCAGGAGAGCCAGTGCACCCACACTACAAGTTAACAGTTTTTTCATTTTCGTTTATTTTGTCTAAAATTTGCTCAAATATATAAATTTGTATCTGATTTTTTTAACAAGAAATAAAAAATTATTTTACAATTTTTATACTACCAAAAAAATTTCTATATTTGAATCAGTAATTTTTATGATATAATAAACTTTTTTGCCTTATTTTTGTCAAAAATATAAAAGCAACAGTAAATATTAAACTTCATAACAGCATGAAACACTTTATACATATCATTATAACGGCTTGTTTACTGGGGTTTTCTTATTTATCCCAGGCGCAACAGCAGGATAATAAAGGCATAATATCAAATGAAAGCATCAATCTCTACACCTACCCCAACCCGGTGGTCAATAAGCTGAATGTAAAGCTATCCAGCAATCTGAAGCAGCAGGTCTATAAAGTAGAGATCGTCAATGTGGTGGGCAAAAAGCTGAGAGAACAGCAATTGCTGGACCGCAATACCACGGAATTATCCTTCAATGACCTGGACGATGTCCCGCAGGGCGTGTACCTTGTGATCGCTCGGGATGAATACGGGAAAATACTTCAATCCAACAAGTTCCTTATCAGTAAATAAGCGCTTGTAAAAATTTAAATGCGGAAATCTTACGATTTCCGTTTTTTTATTTAATTTCCTTTGAGAAAACCTGCCGGTTGGGTTACCCTTTTTAAAATATAGAATATAAAGAAAAACACAAGGTATGAGTAAAGCAGAATGGAGACCGGATATCGACCCGGAACAGGAGAAGAAGCTGATATTACGCGAGTACAGGGGTCTGCTGCGCGCGCTGAAAAGCCGTTTGAAGAAGGGTGATAAGAAGACGGTGAGAAGGGCGTTCGAGATCGCCTCGGAAGCCCACAGGGATATGAGAAGGAAATCGGGAGAGCCTTATATCTTCCATCCTATCGCCGTGGCCAGGATCGTGGTGGAAGAGGTAGGCCTGGGCGTGACCTCTGCCTGCTGCGCCCTGCTGCATGATGTAGTGGAAGACACGGAAATAACCCTCCAGGACATAGAAGCGGAATTCGGTACCATTTATTCCAAGATCATCGACGGGCTGACCAAGATATCCAATATTGTGGATACATCAGCCACGGAATCCATGCAGGCTGAAAATTTCAGGAAGATATTGCTCACGCTTGCAGACGACCCCCGCGTGATCCTGATCAAGATGGCGGACCGCCTGCATAATATGCGTACCTTAAGCAGCATGGCCCGCCAGAAGCAGCTTAAGATCGCTTCGGAGACCTCGTACATCTATGCGCCGCTGGCACACCGCCTGGGCCTGTACGAGATCAAGACCGAATTCGAAGATCTCGCTTTGAAATATACCGAGCCGGAGATCTATGTGGATATTGCGCAGAAGCTGCAGGAAAGCAAGAAGGAAAGGACACGCTATATCAACGAATTCATCAGGCCGATCAGGGAGGAGCTGGAAGAGAACGGGCTGGTGTTCCGCATTTTCGGGCGCCCGAAGTCCATTCATTCCATCTACAATAAGATGAAGAAAAAGAAAGTGGAGTTCAACGAGGTGTACGATCTCTTCGCCATCCGTATCATTGTAGATGCTCCCAAGGAAAAGGAAAAAGCGGAATGCTGGAAGGTATATTCGTTCATTACCAACCACTATGCGCCCAATCCCGACAGGAGCAGGGACTGGATCAGCTTCCCGAAAAGCAACGGCTACGAATCCCTGCATACGACCGTAATGGGTCCCGGCGGCCGGTGGGTAGAGGTGCAGATCAGGAGCGAAAGGATGAATGAGATAGCGGAAAAGGGCCTGGCCGCACACTGGAAGTATAAGGACGGCAATACGCAGGACAGCAAGCTGGACCTCTGGCTGAAGCATATCGCGGAGGTACTGAACAACCCGGACACCGATACCGTGGATTTCGTAAAGGATTTCAAGCTCGACCTGTTTACCGAAGAGATCTATGTATATACCCCCAAAGGCCAGATGCGGGTGCTGCCGCAGGGCGCCACCGCGCTGGATCTTGCATTCGATATCCACTCTGAGCTGGGTGCAAGATGCATAGGCACCAAGATCAATTACAAGCTGGCCCCTATCAGCCAGGTGCTGAAAAACGGCGACCAGGTGGAGGTCATTACCTCCTCCAAGCAAAAGCCATCCGAAGACTGGCTGCATTTCGTGGTGACCGCCAAGGCCAAATCAAGGATCAAGTATTACCTGAGGGAAGAAAAGCGTGAAAAAGCGGAGACCGGGAAAGAGATATTCCTGAAAAAGCTCCGGCATACGGAGATCCCGCCCGGCAACCAGCATTTTATACACGAGATCATCAACCATTACAAATACAGCAATCCCACCGATTTTTACTACGCCGTTGCGGTAGGCAATATTGACCTGAAAGACCTGAAGGACTTTACCGTAAAAGGCGATAAGCTGATCCATAAAGATAAGCTGAGGGAGAAAGAGCAGCCCGTACCGCCGCCGCATCATACGGAAACCGAGATCAAGCCGAGCAAGGAAGAGCTGATCATTTTCGGGGAAAGTTCGGATAAGATATTATATGAGCTGGCCATGTGCTGCCAGCCCATCCCGGGAGACGATGTATTCGGCTTTATAACCACGGGCAAGGGTATGATCATCCACCGGACCAATTGCCCCAATGCGGCCCACCTGATGGCCAATTACGCCCACCGGGTGGTCAAAACCAAATGGGCCAAGAACAAGGAGATATCCTTCCTTACGGGCGTAAAGCTGACCGGGCTGGACGATGTGGGTATCATACAGGGCATTACCAATATCATAACAGGAGATATGAAGCTGAATATGCGGTCCATCAGCATTGATTCCACCGATGGTGTCTTCGAAGGCACTATTATGGTGTTCGTGCATGACAAGGAAGAATTTGACGTACTGTGCGAAAAGCTCAGTAATATCAGGGGCATCAGCAAAGTAGAGCGTATAGATTCCGACGGCAACGTCCAGCAGGTGATCTAGGACCTTGTATAACGATATAGCACATAAAACAAACCGTCCGCTTTTGGAAAGCGGACGGTTTATATTTTATAGCATAGCAATACCAGGCTTGCTTACTCCCATTCTATGGTTGCAGGCGGTTTTGAGCTGATGTCATACACCACCCTGTTAATGCCTTTTACTTCATTGATGATCCTGTTGGAAACCAGCTCCAGGAATTCGTAAGGCAGCCTGGACCAGGTAGCGGTCATAAAGTCAATGGTATTGGCAGAGCGTACGGCAGCGGTGTACTCATAGGTCCTTTCATCGCCCATTACCCCTACCGATTTCACCGGCAGCAACACTACAAAGGCCTGGCTGACCTCATCATACAGGTTATGCCTGTACAGCTCCCGGATAAAGATATCATCCGCTTCCTGGAGGATGCGCACCTTTTCCTCGTCCACTTCGCCCAGCACACGAATACCCAGACCCGGCCCGGGGAAAGGATGACGGTACACCAGCTCTTTCGGGATACCCAGCTCCACGCCTACTTTCCTGACCTCATCCTTGAACAGTTCACGCAGCGGCTCCAGCAACTGTAAATGCATATCTTCCGGCAACCCGCCTACGTTATGATGCGATTTAATGGTTGCAGACGGCCCTTTAACGGATTGCGATTCTATCACATCGGGGTAAATGGTACCCTGCGCCAGGAAAGCGGCATCGCCGAATTTTTTGGATTCTTCATTGAAAACCTCCACGAAATCCCTGCCTATGGACTTCCGTTTGGCTTCAGGATCACTGATGCCTTTCAGGTTCCCCAGGAATCTTTCCGAGGCATCCACCATTTTGATCTGCATTTTAAAATGCCTGCCATAATTCTCCATGACCTTCTTGCCTTCGTCCTTACGGAGCAGGCCGGTATCTACGAAAATACAGGTCAGCTGGTCACCGATAGCCTTATGGATCAGCACAGCGGCCACGGAGGAGTCCACACCACCGGAAAGACCTAAAATAACTTTCCTGTCTCCCACCACTTTTTTGATCCGCTCTACTTCTGTCTCTATAAAGCCCTTCAGCACCCATTGCTTCTCAGCGCGGCAGATATCAAACACGAAATTGGTTAGTATCTGTGTGCCGTATTCCGAATGGGACACTTCCGGGTGGAACTGCACCGCGTATATATGCCTGTCCGCGTCGGCCAGCGCCGCTATCTCTATATTGGACCTGCCCGTAACGGTAAAGCCCGGAGGAGCTTTCGCCACTTCATCAAAGTGACTCATCCACACTACGGAATTTTCCGGCACATTTTCCAGCAACCCGCCGGGAGCAAGCACCTTAAACTCAGATTTGCCGTATTCCCCCTTTTCTCCTTTCTTGACCTCTCCGCCCAGCAAGTGCGAGATCAACTGCATACCATAGCATATGCCCAGCACCGGTATACCCAGCTCGAACAGCTCCGGGCTTACCAAAGCCGCCTCCGCCCCGAAGACGGAAGAAGGACCACCGGAAAGAATAAGGCCTTTGGGATGCTCACGCCTGATATCCTCTACGGATGTGCTAAAAGGAACGATCTCGGTATAAACACCCATCTCACGGATACGGCGTGCTATCAGCTGGTTATACTGAGAACCGAAATCCAGTATTAAAATTTTATCCATAACAGTATATAAAAGGAAAGGTAAAAATTAAGAAAAGAGTATAGTAATGTGTATACTATACTCTTAAAAAACTTACGGTAAAAGCACGGTCGTCATTATGCCTCACCCTGCGTACCGCCTACGAAAGGCACAGGAACATCCTGCTCTTTGATCACACCGTTCTGCGCTTCAAATCTCTTTACATTATCAATTAAGGCGCGCATCATTCTCTTGGCATGCTGCGGCGTCATGATCACTCTTGATTTTACTTTTGCTTTGGGAGCGCCCGGCATTAAGTTTACAAAATCTATTACGAACTCTGCAAAAGAGTGATTGATGATGGCCAGGTTAGAATAAGTACCTTCAGCTATTTCTTCTGTCAGCTCTATATTGATTTGTTGCTCCTGATTTGGATTCTGTTCCATTGTTTATTACTTTTTAGGATGAATTATTCTTAAGTATTGCAAATTTACAAAAACGGAATTACTTAATAAAAATAAATCTTGCGTTCCGTTTTCCCGGCAGTACAGGACGGCTTATATTGCCCAACCGGCCTATGGTGTCACATTGAGCCTGTCGAAATGTGACATATACTAAAAAAATCGTGTTAATATTCCGGCTGAGCCCCATGACAGGATCGTTTACTTTTCAGACACCCTCTTTTTTTATTATAAGGTATAATAGGAAGTATTGAGGTTCGGATTGGCGGTTTCCGCCTTTTCGATCTCCGTATAATCGGACAGTATCTCCGGCTTACCCCTTTTTACGCAAACATCGTGCTCAAAGTGAACTGAAGGGCTGCCGTCCTGGGTCAGGATGGTCCAGCCGTCATCAGCCGTATAGACGTGCCTGGTACCCAGGTTGATCATCGGCTCAATGGCCAGCACCATATTCTCCAGGAGTTTTTTGCCATACCCCTTACGGCCGTAATTAGGCACCTGCGGGTCTTCGTGCATTTCGCGGCCCACACCGTGGCCTACCAGCTCTCTTACCACACCATAGCCGTGCTTACCATAGGTATGCTGCTCTATCGCCCATCCTATATCGCCTGTCTTCTTACCTACCACCGCCTGTTCAATACCTTTATATAAGGATTCTTTGGTGATCCTTACCAGGTCAAGCACCTTCTGCTCCACCTCTCCCATGATGAACGTATATGCGTGGTCACCATGAAATTTGTTCTTATAGACGCCGCAGTCAATCGTTACGATATCCCCGTCCTTTAGTTCATATTTGCCCGGCAAGCCGTGCACAACGGCATCATTCACCGAAATGCACAGGGAAAACGGGAAGGGATTCCTGGGGCCGCCATATCCTTTAAAGGAAGGTACACCGCCATTATCGCGGATGAACTGCTCGGCATATGTATCTATTTCCAGGGTAGTGATACCCGGCTTTAAAATTTTAGCCACTTCTGTCAATGTGGCGCTCACCATCAATGCGCTGTGTCTTTGTACTGCTACTTCTTCGTTAGTTTTAATTATGGACATTACCGTGTTGTTTCTTACTTATAATATTTATATGCCTTCATCTTCATTATCCTCCCTCAGGGTGAGCTGCACCGTTTCAGCGGAGTTCCTGTACATCTTCACAATAGTGACGTCATACCCGTTGATCCTGATCTGATCGCCCTCCTTTACCGGCTCATCATTATTGAATTCCGTGATCAGGCCGGACAGGGTCTCATAGTGCTCACCTTCTTCCAGCTTTACCGGGATATACTTATTGATATCCGACAGGGTCTGGTGAGCGTTCACCAGGAAGGTGGTCTCAGAGGTCTGTTCTACTATCGGCTTTTCATTATCATACTCATCCTGTATCTCTCCTACCAACTCCTCCAGGATATCTTCCATGGTAACGATGCCGGTGATCTCCCCTACCTCATTGGTAACGACAGCCATCTGGATACGCTTCTGCTGGAATTCCTTCAGCACATTCTTGATCTTGGCCGTTTCCGAGATAAAGTTCACCGGGCGCAGCATATGGGCTATCGTCCGGGAGTCCAGGGTCGTATTCAGCATATGCTTGATGATATCCTTGGTGTACAGCACTCCCTTTACATTGTCAATGGTTTCCTCGTACACTGGGTACCTGGAATAGCCTTCCAGTATGGCAAATTCCAGCGCTTCCTTCGCCGTGCTGCTGATATCAATGGCGGAAACATTCTTTTTGAGCGTCTGGATATTGCTCACCCTCCGGTCATCAAAGTCAAATACATTCTGGATAAGGTCCCTTTCCGTCTGCTCGATCGCGCCGCCCAACTGGCTTTCCACGATGATCATTTTCAGCTCCTCTTCGGAATGGATATCGCTGCCGTGCACCGGCTTGATGCCAAACAGCCGGAGCAGTTGCGCGGCCAGGCCGTTCATGAGCCAGATAACCGGCCTGAAAACTATATAGAATATCCTTAAGGGCCAGGCTATCCTGAACGTAGTAGAGGTAGGATATTGTATCGCGATTGATTTGGGAGCCAGCTCACCGAAAACGATATGCAGGACCGTAATAATGGTAAAGCCCACGGGTATGGACAGCGCCCTGGCCGTTTCGGGTGTGATAAAGCTACCGAGGGTAGCCATAAGGATAGATTCCATTACACTCTCTCCGACCCATCCCAGTCCGAGACTGGCCAGCGTGATGCCCAGCTGCGTGGCAGCCAGGTAAGAATCCAGGTTATCAACTATCATTTTTGACACACCTGCAACGCTTTTGCTGAGATTGGGGTGCACTTCAATTTGAGAGGAACGAACTTTTACAATGGCAAATTCGGCAGCAACAAAAAATCCATTGAGAAAAACCAGGAAGATGGTTAAAAATAGCTTCCACCAGGAGATTCCGGCATCCGCCGTCAGAAGAATCAGGTGGTTAAATAAAAGGGGGTCCCCGTCCATATAGTGTTTTTTAGTGAACAATAGCCGCTTAATCCAGAGGTTGGTCACTTCTGAATTTAAACTAATGCATCATTAGCAAATATAATTATTATTTCATTGAAACAAAAAACACCGGGAAAATTAGGGCTTATTTTGCATTATTATTACGACAGGCTGACAATCGGATAATTCTTGTAAATCATTATTTATATAGGCCGCATTTATCAATAAATTAAATTTAAATTATTAATTTCGCCTGATGTATTTATATTTACTCACATTTTAACCAGATCATTCATTCATTCACACAAAAAAAGAGACAGTACAAAAATATATGGAGTCAACAGAAATAATTATCGCCGTAGTCGTAGTAGTGGCAGTAGTCGTGGGAATTTTCTTAGGCAAATCAATTTTCTCTAAAAATACGAAACAGCTCATAGATGACGCTAACCAGCAGGCCCAGAAGATCATAGATGATGCCAAAACCCACAGTGAAACATTAAAAGAAAAGAAAATCCTGGAAGCCAAAGAGCACTTTTTACAGTTAAAGACACAGTACGAAAAAGAAGAGATCCAGAAAACAAAGAAATTACAGGAAGCTGAAAACAAGTTAAGACAAAAAGAGCAGTCCCTCAACGAAAAGAATAACGCCCTGACCAAGCAGATCAATGAAAACGCTCAGCTAAGGGCCAACCTTGACAAGCAACTGGAAGCCAATGAGCTGAAGGGGCAGGAGCTGAAGAAGCTGCAGGCGCAGCACCTCGAAAAGCTGGAAAAGATCTCCGGCTATTCCGCTGAAGAAGCCAAGAACGACCTGGTGGAATCACTCAAGGAAGAGGCCCGCACCGATGCGATGTCCCATATCAAGGAGATCGTGGAAGAGGCTAAGATAAATGCATCCAAGGAAGCCCGGAAGATCGTTATCCAATCCATTCAACGTGTAGCCGCAGAACAGACCATTGAGAACGCCATCAGCGTGTTCAACCTGGAAAGCGATGAGATCAAAGGCCAGATCATAGGCCGGGAAGGACGTAATATCAGGGCGCTTGAGGCCGCTACCGGCGTGGATTTCGTCATTGACGATACGCCTGAGGCCATTATGCTTAGCTGCTTTGACCCCCTGCGCAGGGAAGTGGCGCGCCTGTCCCTACAACGACTGGTACAGGACGGCCGTATACACCCTGCAAGGATTGAGGAGATCGTGGAGAAAACACGCCGCCAGCTGGAAGACCAGATCCTCGAGATCGGGGAACGTACCGTTATCGAGCTGGGCATCCACGGCCTGCATAAGGACCTGCTGAGAATGGTCGGCAAAATGCGCTTCCGTTCTTCCTACGGGCAGAACCTCCTGATGCACTCCAAGGAAACGGCCAACCTCTGCGGCATCATGGCTGCCGAGCTGGGACTGGGACAGAAAGTCATCAAGCTGGCCAAAAGAGCCGGCTTACTGCACGATATAGGTAAGGTTCCGGATGAAGAATCCGAACTGAGCCACGCATTACTGGGCGCCAAGCTGGCTGAAAAAGCCGGGGAGCACCCTGCCGTAGTAAACGCGATCGGCGCGCACCACGATGAAATGGAAATGTCCTTTATCATCTCTCCTATCGTACAGGCCTGTGATGCTATCTCCGGAGCCCGTCCGGGAGCCCGCAGGGAGATCATGCAAAGCTACCTGCAACGTATCAAGGACCTGGAAACGCTCGCTACCAATTATACCGGCGTGGAAAAAGCCTATGCTATACAGGCAGGCCGTGAGCTCCGCGTCATTGTTGAAGCGGATAAGGTGACGGACAGCGACAGCGACAGGCTCAGCTTTGAGATCGCAGATAAGATCCAGAAGGAAATGCAATACCCGGGACAAATAAAAGTAACGGTGATCAGGGAAAAACGCGCTGTCAACATAGCAAGATAGGCTTTTCTCACCTTTTCATATATAAAAACGGCTGCTCTGAAGAGCAGCCGTTTTTATTGTCTCCCCGTGCTGATGTCATATTTCGATGCCCGGTATGCTTCATGTTAAAATCTTCCATCTGCCCCGTCACTGCTGTGCCTCGCCAGCAATCCAATACACAGCAACCCTTCATTCTCCCATTTCCGTATTCCTGAACCTGCCTGAAATAGCAGCGGTATCCGTATCTTTATACCAAAGCAACTAACCTATGAAAGTACTCAACGCATGCCTGATAGCCAGTCCACACACCAACCTGGATGTATTCAGGCAGGTCACCTCCGGCCTGGACGGGCTGACCGTCACAGTGGAAACAGATATGGAAAAAGTGGTGGACGCACTGCATACCGGCCGATTCGACCTGCTGATGATAGACCTTGACCTGTCCAAAGAGGATTTTAAAAAGATCAGCAGGCTGACGGAAAGGGTGTTTTCCGATATCGCGACCGTTGAGCTGGACCTTTCGCAGCTTCATTACATACAGTATAAGCTCCATATGATGCTGTCCAAATGGAAAGACGCCCAATCCGATGGCAGCACTATTTTTATCGACAATCCGGATCTTCATTAAAAGAAGTGCGCCCGGGTTAAACCCGGGCGCACGTTAATATGATTACTGTTCAGGTGGTATTATTCTGCCATCATTTCCCTGATCACTTCCGCGATTTCCTCCGCATTCGGCTTGGAAAAATAATCTCCGTCGGTAGCGTAGGCCGGGCGGTGGGCTTTAGCGGAAATAGTGCGTGGCGCCACATCCAGCCATTTGTAGCCGCCCTGCTTTTCCATTACCTGCTGGAACATATAAGCCGCTGCACCCCCGGGAACATCCTCATCAATGAATACGATGCGGTTGGTTTTCTTTAAGGAATCCACGATAGCATGTTCCGTATCAAAAGGCAGCAAGGTCTGCACGTCCACCAGCTCACAGCTGATACCTTCAGGCGCAAGATACAGGTCTATAGCTTCCTGGATCACCCTCAGGGTGGAGCCGTAAGATACGATAGTGATATCATCGCCTTCCTGCAGGATCTCCGGAACCCCGAACGGCACTGTAAAGCTATCCAGGTTGTTAGGTAATTTTTCTTTCAGGCGGTAACCGTTCAGGCATTCTATCACCAAGCCCGGCTCATCCGATTGCAGCAAGGTATTGTACATACCTGCAGCCTGGGTCATATTGCGCGGCACACATACATTGATGCCTCTCAGCGCGTTGATGATCATACCCATAGGCGAACCGCTGTGCCAGATACCTTCCAGCCTGTGTCCCCTGGTACGGACGATCAGCGGGCACTTCTGTCCGCCCTTGGTCCGGTATTCCAGCGTAGCCACATCATCGCTCAGGGGCTGTAAGCCATACAGCAGGTAATCCAGGTATTGTATCTCGGCGATAGGCCTTAATCCTCTCATAGCCATACCTATACCCTGTCCTATGATCGTGGCTTCCCTGATGCCTGCATCGCAGATGCGCTCTTCACCGTACTTTTCCTGCAATCCCGCGAATGCCTGGTTAACGTCACCGATCTTTCCAACATCCTCACCGAAAGCAAATACGGCGGGGTTATTGGCAAAAGTGGTATCAAAAAACCTGTTCAGGACCTCGAATCCGTTCAGGTTTGGGGCATCGGAATCATATGTAGCCGGTACCGCCTTTATGTGCTTCACTGCCCTGGCGCTCTGGGAGGTCAGGTGTGAATTGAATTTATCTTTTGCATCTTCCAGTAACTGGTCCCTGTAATTGGTAAGGTGGCGGGTAGCCTGGGAGGTGTTACCGGACAATGCGAGTATCTTGTTGGCGGCACGCAGCACATCCTTACGGATCGGCTCTTTTACCGCATTCAGGTCTTTAACGATAGCTGCTATGGCCTGCCCGTTGGGATGACCTTCCATGACCACCTGGTTAGCCAGGCCGGTCAACTGAGCGATCTGTTCCCTGATAGGCTCCAGGAATTTATTCCAGGCAGCCTGCCTGGCCTGTCTTGCCTTATCTTTGGCCCTTTCCTCTACTGCCACCAGGTCATCTTCACCGGCAATGGCGCTTTCCAGTATGAATTCACGCATTTTCCTGATACAGTCCACTTCTTTTTCCCATTCCAGCCGTTCCCTGGACTTATAACGCTCATGGGACCCCGAAGTAGAGTGTCCCTGGGGCTGTGTCGCCTCCTGAACGTGGAACAGCACGGGAATATGGTGCTTCCTGGCACGCTCCACGCCTTTCTGGAATGTCTCTACCAGGGCGGCATAATCCCAGGCTTTTACGGTATAGATTTCCAGACCGCTGGCCAGCTTTTCATCATACTGGAACCCGGAGGTGATCTCGGAAATGGATTGCTTGGTGGTCTGATATTTCTGCGGCACGGATATACCGTAGCCGTCATCATATACTACCACAGCAAGCGGCACCTGTAATACGCCCGCTGCATTGAGCGTTTCCCAGAACAGGCCTTCGGACGTAGAAGCGTCCCCTATGGTAACAAAGCTCACCTCGTTACCTTTATTGGTAAAATTTTCGAATCCTTCAGAGGTAACGGCCGCGTTCCTGTAACATTTGGAAGCATAGGCCACGCCCAGCGCACGGACCATCTGCCCGGCAGTAGGCGAAATATCGGAAGTGGAATGAACGTCATCCGTCAGCTTTTTAACGGTGCCGTCATCATTGTACCATCGTGTCCCGTAGTGACCGTTCATCATACGGCCCGCGGATGAAGGTTCATCAGTAGTATTGGGATTAGCGTATAATTGTGCAAAAAACGCTTCCAGGTCACTCATACCGGCAGCAAACATCAATGTCTGGTCTCTATAATATCCTGAGCGAATATCTCCCGGCTGAAAGCACTTGGCCAGCGCTATCTGGGGCAACTCCTTACCGTCTCCAAATATCCCGAATTTCGCTTTTCCCGTCAATACCTCCCTTCTTCCAATCAGGCTTGCTTCCCTGCTGGCTACTGCCAGTTCGTAATCTTTCAAAGCGATCTCCTGAAATTCTTTAAAAGACATATTTTTTTTAGTCAAAACGTTGCTTTTTTCTTTTGCCATAAATTAATATTATAGACTACAAAGATAATGTTTTGTAATTAAATGTGGGAGACGGATTGCCACAGTCTTGTCAATTTAAGTGCCGACTGCGTCCGCTTTTCCGCTGTCACGTGTACAGTCTGGTAAAGTAAAAAGGTGCAGGAGTCGTCCTGCACCTTTTGTTAAACCCTTTTGTAACAGGTAACAATTTAATCGAATTTCATCCTATCAATGAATTCATTGATATTTTCCTTGGTCTCTCCTGTTTTTTTCTGAACCCGGCCCAACAGCTCCTCTTCCTTTCCTTCCTCATACAGCAGGTCATCATCAGTCAGGTCTGCCCATTTTTGCTTAAGATTACCTTTAATAATGTTCCAGTTTCCTTTGATCTTATCATTTAATGTACTCATCTCTAATAGTTTTTAGAAGTTAAAGAATAAATAATAGTTCAGTCAGCCGCTTTATCATCAGCCGATCTGTATATTTAACCTTTATCAGGCGTAAATGGTTGGCAGCAGCTTGTTAATAATTATTTATTTACTTCTTAAAACAGGGAGATGCCGGCTGTCCACCCGATCCAGAATTTAAGGTTATTGCCGATCATTACGGACGGGTAGCCATTATCCGAGGGGAATCCATAGCCTTCATAACGGCCTCTCCTGCCGGGCAGCACCACAGTAACGGCCGGGCCTGCATAGAAACTGACAGAGCGGCTCAGGTTGTATTGATATAGCAGTTGATAACGCGCCAGCGAGTTCAGGTCATCCCAGTTGCCGGCATAAAAACCGTGACAGGACAGCTCCTGGATGAGCTCATACCGTTCCCGCTTCGCCAACCGGTGCCCCAGCCCATATCCGAAGCTGAGCAGCCGGTACCCTTCCACCGGGTTGGCGCCTGCATGAATAATGCTGTAAAACCGGTCTGTGCCGGATTTATAGGCCAGGTTAAAAGGCTGCCATTCCATAGCTGTAACATTCAGGCTGTGCTTTCCTTTCCTGGCGACATTGATAAGTCCCACCGCAACACCTGAAAAGGTATCCGCAACATTGACCAGTCCTATCTGCACCCCTTTTACCACGGACGCGTAATTGAACAGCCCTGCTATCTGCACGCCGTTCAGGCTTTTCCTGCTGAGATTCAGCAGCCCGGCAATGTGCACACCCTTACTGCGTTGCTGCGCATAATTCATCAGGCCCGATATCTGCGCGCCCCTGAAATGCCTGTTTTTACTGACTATGCCCGCGATCTGCCAGCCATAGCCGTTCCGGTAGTTCCAGTTGGTGATCCCTGCTATCTGCATACCCTGTATGGTATTGGTCCTGTTGAAAATCCCGCCGATCTGCATACCGGCCGTGATTACTATAGAACTGTCTTTTTTATGGCAGCTCCAGTTGGAGATACCTGCAAGCTGTAAGCCTTTCAGTGACCTGGAATGGTTAAAGATACCGCTGATCTGCACACCCTCCGCATGCTTATGGACGTAATTGTAGATACCGCCGATCTGCACGCCCTCCATATTGCCACCCACGATATTAAAGACACCTCCTGTCTGGCTGTACCGCATATCGCCCTGGACAATATTAAAGACCGTTCCCAGCTCAAACCCGTTCACGCCCCCGGCGTAGCCGCCCAGGAGACTGAAGGAGAACTTATTGACCTGCTGGCTGCTCAGCCTGTTCTTGGAGCTGACCCCGGGCAGAACGCTCAACTGGAACGGCTGCTCATCGAACATCCGGCCCAGGTTGATGCTGTTGATCCTGTTGCGCGCACCCATCATCCTTTTGGCCAGCCAGTGCTCCTGTATCCCCGAAAAGCTGACGGAGTCCAGCGTGGATATGTCGCTTCTGAGCACCACCGGCGTCTTTATGGCGTACTGGCTCTGGATATGCAATACCGTATCAAGGAAGAACTGGCGGCTGAAGCTGACCTCGTAAGCAGGCTGCTGCTGCCTGATAGGCAGCCGGAAATGTCCGCCCTGGTCAGAGATCGTGCTTACCTTCAGGTTCCTTTCATACACGGAAACGTATTCTACCGGCTCTCCGTACATATCTACGACCCTGCCGCTGATCACGATGCCCGCACCTGCCCCAGATTTGATAATAATATGATTATCGGCCACCTGGTAACGGAACCCGGGCCCCAGCATGCCATTCAGGATCGCCTCTACCGTCTGGTCCCGGTAACTGACCGTGATCACCTTATCATCCGGTACCACCTCGCTGTTATATGAAAAATAGAACATCCCCTGCATCTCCATCTGGTTCAGCACTTCCCGTATGGTGCCCCGCTGTACCCCTACCGTCATCTTTTGCTGCAGCAGTTGCTGCGCAAACGCGCACAGCCCTACGCTCATAAAAGCAGTAAGGCACCATGCAAATTTCAATATTCTCAAAGCGAATGATCTATCCATAGGCGGGCTGTCGCGACAAAGTTAAATCATTTATCATAGGAAGCCGGGGAGATTATTTTAAAATATAACCGTTCTTATCCTTCACAACGGTAGCGTTCAGCGTGAGGGCCACCGTTTCCAATATAGGCTCTATAGTAGCCGTCCTGGGGAACTTACCGGTAAGTTGCTGCTCCCGCAGCCTGCTGTCGGCAATGCTTACCTGCACCCCGTAAGCCTGGCTGAGACTTTCTGCAAACTGCCCCAGCGGCGTATTGTCACAGACAAACATATTGGTCCTGTAGTACCGGTACAGGTGGTTATCGACCCGGCTGACATCCGCCCGAACCCCTTTACCTTTAAAGACCAGCTTTTCTCCCGGCGACAGTATATAGTCCTCGCCTCCCCTGCTGACCTTTACCGATCCCGTCTCCACCACGATCTCCGTTGTCTTTTCATCAGAACGGATATTAAAAGAAGTGCCCAGCACTCTCACCTCGATATCGTCCACGCTGACCACAAAGGGCTTTTCCTTATTCCGGGTCACATCGAAAAAGGCTTCCCCTTTCATGGCTACCCACCGCTCTTTCTTATTGAAAGATTTCTGGTACCACAGCCTGGACTGGCTGTTCAGGGTCACTACGGACTGGTCAGGCAGGGTATAGGTCGCTGATGCGGTGACGGTTTCGAACGATATATTGTCTTTCCTGATAAAGGCCCACCAGGCAGTGAACATAACCATAACGGCAACAGCGGCAGCAATGCCGGTGCGGAAAGGATTCTTAAAGGCCAGCGTACGGCCCGGACGCTTCTTTTGCATTCCGGCTTCCTCCCTTTTAAGGATAAAGCGCTGCCAGGCGGCCTCCATATCCGGCTCCGGTAAGGCCGTACCGGTCCGGCTGTGCTCCCAGAGCGCCAGGAAATGCTCGTAGGTCTTTCCGTGCCCGGGATCTTCCGCTATCCACTGCCGCACGCGCGCTGTTTCCTCGCTATCGGTCTCGCCCACAATATATTTTATAATTAATTCATCCATTGTCTTAATTTTTAAAGAAAACACCTAAAAATGTGATCCATCCTGCCAGCAAAGGCAAATAATCTTTCAGCTCTGCCCGAAGTATCTTAAGGGCCTTGCTCATCTGGTTCTCCACGGTCTTTACAGACAGGCCCAGCTTTTCCGCTATTTCCCTGTAGCTCAGCTCTTCCTGCCTGCTCAGGTGAAAAATGGTCCTGCATTTTTCCGGTATGGTAGCCAGCACACGTAAGATACGCTGCTGCAGCTCGCTTGCCTGCAGCCTGTGCGCAGGCGACATTTCATAATCCGGCGCACGGTGCCGCGCAAATTGCTGATATTTCTGTTCCACTTTGGCACGATTTAAGATGTTGACCGCCTGGTTATGCACGGCCCTGTAGAGGTAAGCCTGCATATTGGTTGTGACCGCAAGCTGTTCCCGCTGCTGCCACAGCTTCAGAAATACATCCTGCACCACCTCCTCACTCTGCATCTCATCTGATAAAATACCACAGGCATACCGGTATAGCGGACTGTACAATTCCCTGAACAGGCGCTCAAAGCCCTGCCCGGTATTCCAGTCCAAATGTGAAGTCGGGTTCATTCCAATGCTTTAAATAAATACTGATGCTTTCTTAATGATAAGACAAATTTAAGGTCTTATACCCCTATTTTCTTCCCGATATTCCCAAAAATAGACCACGGCGCCGGCCATATTCCCGCTTTTTGCCGTGTATTACCGGTCAACAGGCTGTCAGCGTATAAGTTTCCTTTCTCCAGCTCTGATTATTTGATTAAATTTGCAGCGTATCAAATATCATATCAATGGCCATTCAAGGATATGCACATTCAGTCGCCGACCGGCTGATGCGCTATGTACAGATAGACACGCAAAGCGACCCGTTCTCCGCCTCGCAGCCCTCTACGGAAAAGCAGAAGGATTTAAGCAGGATGCTGGTTGAAGAGCTGAAAGGATTAGGAATAACGGATGCAGAGCTGGACGAGGCCGGCTGTGTATATGCCACCATACCTGCCACTACCGAACAGCCGGTAAAAACCATCTGCCTCTGCGCGCACGTAGATACCAGCCCAGACAGCTCCGGCACCCATGTCAAGCCTATCTTGCATAAGAGCTGGGACGGCAGCGATATCGTATTGCCCGATGATCCTACGGTGGTCATCTCCACCGCCAACCATCCTTATTTGCTGGAAAGGATAGGCGATGATATCATCACCGCGTCCGGCACAACGCTGCTGGGAGCGGACGATAAGGCCGGCGTGGCCGTTATCATGGACACTGCACAATATTTAATGGCACATCCCGAAATAGCCCATGGTCCTATCCGCATATTGTTTACCCCGGACGAGGAGATAGGCCGAGGTGTGGACGGCGTGGATATGCAAAAGCTGAACGCCGATTTCGGCTATACGCTGGACGGCGGGGAACGCGGTCACCTGGAAGGCGAGAGCTTTTCCGCCGATGGCGTCCGCATCACTATTCATGGCGTCAGCGCCCACCCCGGCTATGCCAAAGGGAAGCTGGTGAATGCCGCCAAGATAGCAGGACATATATTAGCCACCCTGCCAGCCGATAGCTGGAGCCCTGAAACTACCGAGGATAAGCAGGGTTTTGTACATCCTACCCATATTGAAGGAGGTGCGGAAAAAACCATTATAGATTTCATCATCCGTGATCATGACACCTCCAGGCTGGCAGCATACGAGCAACGGCTGGAAGATATGGTGAAGGCCGCCGTGGAACGCCACCCGGGCGCTACCTACGAGTTCACCGTTAAGGAACAGTACCGCAATATGCGCGAGGTGCTGGATCAGCACCCTGAAGTGATGGCCTACGCGGAAGCGGCATATAAGGCCGCAGGAATGGAACCCCGGAGGATCAGCATCAGGGGCGGCACTGACGGCTCCCGCCTGTCCTTTATGGGCCTGCCCTGCCCTAATATCTTTACGGGTGAGATGGGCATCCATTCCAAGCAGGAGTATTGCAGCGTTCAGGATATGGAAAAGGCAGTGGAAGTATGTGTTCACCTGGCACAGATCGTTGCTGCGGACCAAAAATAACAGTATTTATACCAGATAATGAAAAAGGGGAGTGTGTTATGCGGGCTGATATTGCTTGCCTGGTGCGGATTCAATTTTATTTCGCCTGGCAAGAGGGTCGCTTTCCGGTGGCCCTTACCCGACCACGTAACACGCTCCTTTCATTCCCCCAATTTCCCCGATAAGGAGAATCCTTTGAGCAGGGAAGGCTTTGAGCTGGGACGCAGGCTATTTTACGATGCCAGGCTCAGCAAAACACAGACCATTAGCTGCGCCTCCTGCCATATACAGCAGTTCGCCTTTTCCGATACCGCAAGGTTCAGCAGGGGCATTCACGACCGGACCGGCGACCGTAACAGCATGAGCCTTGCCAATATCGGCTGGAGCAGCCGCTTTTTCTGGGACGGGCGGGCGGAACACCTGAAAGAACAGATCCATAACCCCGTAATAGATACCAGGGAAATGGGCAATACCTGGGAGGACATCATCACGTATGTCCGCTCCGAAGCCTACTACCAGGGCGCTTTCCGGAAAGCCTTTCCGAAAGAGAAGATAGGGGAACAGACCATCAAAAAGGCGCTGGAACAGTTCGTGTCCAATATTTATGCCTTCGACTCCCGTTATGACGCCTATTTTTACAAAGGGCAACCCGTATTTACCGAGCAGGAAAAGGCAGGTATGAAGCTGTTCAATGGCAAAGCCGGCTGCTCCGGCTGTCATAATACGGTCTTATTCACCAATCACCAGTTCATGAATAACGGGCTGGACAGCATACCCGCGCCCGGCCTGTATAATGCCACCGGGGTTCCGACGGATAAAGGCCTGCAAAAGACCCCTTCCCTGCGCAATGTTGCCATTACCCCGCCCTATATGCATGACGGCAGGTTCCAGACCCTGGAAGCGGTGCTGGAGTTTTACAATACCCGGGTACAGGGCAGCAGTCCCAACCTTGATTTCCGTATGGCTTCCTTTACCGGCAGGAACGGGTTAGGATTGAGCCGGGAAGAGCAGCAGGCGATCATCGCTTTCCTGCATACGCTTACGGATTCCACCCTGCTGCATCATCCTATGTATGGCGATCCCTGGAAATAAGAGAAACCTACTATCTAAACAGAAGGTATAAGACACACATAAGGCGCTACAAAATAAAAGATGCCTCCACATCCTTCCGGAATGACCAACACCCTCAACATCTTTATAGTAAAGATAGTTTCTGAGCATAGGAGGACACTACCCGGCAAAGCGTATCTGAAATAAAAGGTTGCTTCATGTAAGCAGATAGTCACTAATTATTATAACAGAGATGCCTCACATCCGTTCGGAATGACCGGCACTCTATAGTGCATTTACAACAAAAGCGGCCTATAGCCTGCAAAGAGGACACTGCCCGATTACAGGTTATTGTTAAAGACATATTCAATGATATTGGCCCCCATCTGCAGAGCCTTGGTGCGGACTTCCGGAGGATTATTATGCACCTCTTCATCTTCCCAGCCGTCTCCCAGGTCACAACTGAAGGTGTAAAAGCATACCAGCCTGCCTTTGTACAGCAGGCCATAGCCTTTGGGCGGAGCACCATCGTGCTCATGGACCTTGGGAAGTCCCTTGTCAAACCGGAATGTCTGGTGGTAGATAGGATGTGTAAAAGGCAGCTCCACAAATTCCAGCTCCGGGAAAACCTTTTTCATTTCAGTGCGCACATAGGCATCCATGCCATAATTGTCATCTATATGCAGAAAGCCGCCGCTTTCCAGGTACAGCCTTAGATTCCTGGCTTCCGCGTCGGAGAATACGATACGGCCATGACCTGTGGCATGAATAAAGGGATAATTGAAGATATCGCCGCTGCCCACCTGCACCTGGGCTTCCTGGGCAGCCAGCTTTGTCCGGAGCTGGCTGTTGCAAAACGCAGCGAGGTTCTTCAGGGACGTGGGGTTGGCATACCAGTCACCGCCGCCGTTATAGACCAGCAGGCCCAGCTTTATCTGGGAAAATGACGTCACAGACATGATCAGCACCCCGGCTATCAAAGCAAAAATTCTACGCATCGTTCATCGCATTAAATATGGTGGCTGCATAAATAGCTGCCGTTTCAGTCCGGAGCCTCCTGTTCCCGAGACTGACAGCGGTTACGTCCTTTCCTTCCAGGTACCGGATCTCTTCAGGGGTAAAATCACCCTCCGGCCCTATAAAGACCAGCGTGTCCTTATTACCCTGGCAGGCCTTATGTAAATATTGCCTGTCCATATCCGCCTCACAATGTGCCACAAATTTCTGGGAATACCCATCCGTTTCTATTTTGCGCAGCTCCACCGGCTCTGAGACAGCAGGCAGAAAGTATTGTTGAGACTGCAGCATGGCCGCTACCAGTATCGCTTCTATCCGTTCAAAATTAAATTTCTCTTTCTCCGTTCTCCGGGTTACAAGCGGCACAATGCGCGACACCCCTATTTCTGTCAGCTTCTCCAGCATCCATTCGTTCCGGCTCCTGTTCTTGGTAAAGCTTACTGCCACGGTCAGCGTCACTTCCGGCTTTTCGTGCATAGTAAAAGATCGCACTTCCACCCGGCAGTGCCTTTTATCTGCATCCACGATGCCGGCCAACGCACTTAACCCTTTACCGTTCGTCAACCCGATCGTACTGCCGGCCTCCATCCGCAGCACCTGTACCAGGTGCCTGGAAGTATTGGCATCCAGCGTAAAAAAGGTAGTGTCCCGGCGAAGCTGCGGCTCGAAATACAGTTGCATATGTTCCAAAAGGGCTTAAGATCTAATAATTGTAATAATATTTTATAACAGTCGTTACAGGATCCGAGAAAAGACTTTTCTCATATTCCTGTATCACTATGGACTTTTCCGTATTATAGTTCAGCTTTGTGGCCCTGGATCTGAAAAGCCCGGATTTGCGGGTCTCAATATAAACGGAAAGGATCTTATACGTTTCATCATGGATACCCAGCTCCACCTTTTGCGTCAGCAGGTCCTTATCCAGCGCATTGTAATACAGGAACAGCATCTCGTTACCGGAATCATGACTCTGCTCCACCTGGTATTTGTCTTTCAGGATAACATCGCTGATGTCCGTAGGCGCAAAATAGGTACCCAGCTCTTTAAAAAAGTCCTTGTTGACTTCCACATAAGAGCTGTCCGAACGCCCGTCCTTTTCCACGACCTTCAGCAATACATACGGCTGGTCCTTCTGGAGCTCCGCCTGGCCTTCCAGGTATTCCGTAATGGAGAAATATTTACCCTCATCCTCTTCTGCAGCCTGTACAGATGCATTATCCTTCGCTCCCTGCTTACAGGAGCCCAACCCGCCGGCAACAGCCGCAGCCATTAAAACATATAATAGTATCCGCATTCCTTTCATATTTAGACGGCCAGTAATAACCGTTTTCCAAAAATAGAAAAATATGGTCAATAACCATCAACCGCGGCCATGAATAAAGGGCGTACCATGCAGCACGCCCTCATTCAATACATGAAAGATTGTTTTAGCCCTTCTTCTTCACTTTACCGGACCCTGAAATGTAAGAATTAACTGCAGGGTTGCCATAATAGTTTACATCGCCGCTGCCGGACAGGTTCACGGTAAGCCGGTCACTTACCCTAAGGGTTGTGTTGCCGGACCCGGACGCACTTACATCAGCCGTATTGCTTTCCATATGCTGCGCATTAAAGTTACCGCTACCGGTCAGACGTATATTCAGGTCATCCGCAGAGCCGCCCAGTATCTTCAGGTTACCGCTGCCGGTCAGCTCGCAGCGTACCGTTTCCGAGCTGATCTTATCCAGCTCCATATTGCCGGATCCTGTCAGCTTCAGCTCTATGTCGGTACCGTTAATGGCGCTTTCACCATATATGTTTCCGGAACCCATGGAAATGACCGACCTGTATTCCGGGATGGTGATATGGACCCGTAACCTGCCGGAATGCAACAGGTTGGTATTATTCCTGATCTTTATTTTAAGAATACCGTCCTGCACTTTTGTTTCCACCACATCTACGTATTCCTGCGGGCCTTCGAGGATGACCGACTGCTCATTGCCTTCTTTGAGGTACACATTACCGGGAATACTGCTTTCTATCCGGTCAAAATCCGGCAGTGTCCTTTCATTGCTTACCACAGGGCCTCCTCCTACCACTTTTCTGCAGGCGCTCAGGCCCGATAATAAGGTTACTGATAATACAGCGATCGCGACAACGTAAAATACTTGTTTCATAAAATTTAATGCAATTGTGTTTTTATATAATGCTATGCTAATATTTAGAGTTTAAAATGAATACCGGCTACACCGCCCACATAGAAGCTGTTGACGGAATAAGCGCCGTAAACTTCGAAAAGGCTGTAGGCCACATAAGGCTCATAACCGGCTAAATAGTTGACATAGTTAAAGCTCGGACCAGCCACCAGCTCCAGGTATTTACCCAACTGAACGCCCACCAGCCCCCTGAAAGCAGCTTTATAATAGGCTGTACTATAGAAATTGGTATTGGTGATATTGCTGATCTCCAGGTTGAACCTTACCACGCGGCCTAAAGGAATATGCATGCCCAATCCTACTTCGGCAGCATGCCGGGCTTCCGGCATCAGCACGTTGTTACCCAGCCCTAAAATACCATAGGTCCTGCTGCTGCCGGACCGGAAAGCAACAATTGCATTTCCCGATTCATCAAGTGTCAGGCCCAGGCTTTTTTCGCCTTTTTTAATCAGGTTCAGGAAGCCTATGGGGTATTCGCTTTCTTCGGCAATGTTCACAAGACCGGCCATTTGTATACCGGTTACCTTACGGGCAATATTGACCAGGCCGGACAGCTGTCCGTTGCCCGTTCCGGTGACATTGACCAATCCCGACAACTGGAAATTGCTGTGGCGCGAGGTATTGCTAAGTCCTGCTACCTGGAAACTGGCAGCACCAGCAGCTATGTTGGCCAGGCCGGCCACCTGGGCACCTTTCACTGACCGGGCGGTATTGCTCAGCCCGGCTATCTGCACGCCTTTTACCGCCCTGCCGGCAGTATTCAGCAGGCCTGCGATATCCGCGCCCTGCACCTCACCTTCAACCAGGTTCATCAGCCCGCTTACGGCAGCGCCCTTCTGCGGTCCCCTGATTATAGTGGCAAGACCCGATACGGCCGCTCCCTTCTCACCTCCGCTGACGCCGGACAGCGCGTGAAGGGATACGGAATTGCTGATCTGCGGAGCCCTGGTGCCATTCGTGCTGATAGGATAGATCAGTCCTATATGTGCCCGCTGGTGCTCTTTCTGCGCCGATGCCTTTCCGGCAGCGGCCATTAAGGAAAGCATCATCCCTGCCGCCAGAGGGTAAAATGATAATGATTTAATGATAGATAACATTTGTTCGTTCTTTTGATAGTAAGACAGCATCCCGCTATGCTACCCCTATGAGGCCTAAAAATTCCCTGACATCTCCCGGACGCTTTCCCCGGAAAGCACATCCCCCGTATCACAGGCAACCCGGGATTGCCTGTGATACGGGGGATGATACGCCTTAACCGGTCTGCCGCTACGCAGATATTACCGAACTGTTAATGCGGTACCAGTCGATCTTCCTGGTAAAGTACATGATCAATGCCAGGAGGATGAAGAGCGCTACGCTGCCGAATATGAGCGCCATGTCTTCCAGTTGTATAAGGAAGTACACATAGCCGTACAGCACGAGCAAGCCTGCCGTAAAGCCGGATACGATCTTCAGCTTTTTGAATATAGCTTTGATGTAGCCGCTTACCAGCATAATAATGGCCATAGCAGCTATCAGGTAGGCCCACCTGAAGTCCATGTATTCCGAAAAGGACAGGAGCAATGTATAGAATATCACCATAGCCAGCCCTACCAGTATATACTGCAGCGGGTGTAACTGCAATTTCTGCAGGGTCTCTATCAGGAAGAAGACGCCAAAGGTAAGCCCAATAAACAGGAGCGCATATTTTACCACCCTTTCCGTCTGTGCATAATGATTGGTCGGCTCCACCAGGTTCACACCATAGGCATTTTCGTGAAGGTCTGTCTTTTTATTGATCCATACCTGCGGGAAGGGGCGGTGCGCGGTGATCGTCTTCCAGGTCGCGTCAAAGCCTTTCGTTTGCTCCCTGCTGCTGTCTTTCCGGGGCAGGAATTTACCGGTATAAGACGGATGCGGGTAAGAGGAGGTCCAGCGCACTTCGCTCTCGTTAGCCAGCGGCGCCATCCGGAGGCTTGAGTTACCGTTAAAATCAAGGGCGATCTCGAAAGGCTGCGTAAAGATATCCTGGGAAAGATTCTTGAGCACAAGTCCCTCGTGCAACATACCTCCCGATTCCTGGAAAGCGCTGAACAGCCTGCTGCTGCCGGGTGTTTTATAAAATATTTCCTGTGTCAGCCCTGCGGGGTCCGACAGTCCCAGGATCAGCCGGGCATCCTTCCAGTTAACCCTGGACAGGTCCACGTTCACCTGCGACCAGTCTATATCCCTGAAATCTCCTGTCAGCTTGGCCCGGGCATTATACAGGTTCACCTTATACAGGCTGCGGTGACGCTCCTGCGGTATGATAGTACCGTCCAGCTTTAAGCGGGAAGGCAGCACATAGATAAGGTCCTTATAGACAGCCTCGGAACCGTCCTTCATCCGGGTCGTATAGGATACGGGCAATTCCAGCACCGGCCCGGTGAGCAACTGCTCGCCGCCCCATTTACTGCTCACTTCCCCTATCACCTCCTGCTGGCGCTCAGCACGCTCGGCGATCAGGCTTTTGATAAAGGATAAGGGTATCAGCAGCAGCAGGATGATCAGCAGTATAATACTGCATTTCAGCAAAAGTTTCGGGGACCCGCTGGAAGTCACAGCCCTGTTAGCGGGGGCCGGTGCGCTTGTCTGTGCATTGTGTTCTACGTTGTGGTTTTCCATATGAATTGTGTTTTTAAATTTCTGAAGGTTGTAACAGCAGCTCCCGTACCAGCTGCATGTTAAAGGGCAGCAGGTCAAACCATTTCACCTGCTGCAGGGATTTATTCCTGTAGCCACGCTGCAGGGCTTTCCCGAAATCCCGCCAGTATTCCGGCATGGTACAGAAGCCGAACAGCACTGTCAGCAGGACCGGCAGCGTATAACGGCCGTTCGCCAGCATAAAGCATTGCAGGCATACCTCTCCCTTTTCCGTAGGCGGATAGTCCAGGAGGATATGCTTGATGTCATGCTTTTCGTAGTAAGGCAGCAGCTCCAGGTGATGATGCTGTAAAAAATCGAACAGTCCGCGGCCTACCGTATCCGGGGGCAGGCTTTCAAGCGCTGCCAGGGAATAACGGAAGTCCAGGGGCTTACGGACCATCCTGAAATAAGGCATGCCTATTTTGTGTGTGAGGAACACGAGCACGCGTTCCCGGTAAAGTTGCAGTTTCATATGATATCTGTTTTCTGTATGGATGCTCAAAAAGCCGCTCAAGGGTCTTTTATATAAAAAGCACTTTGTATTTCAAAGTATTTAGAGCAAAAAAAATTATTTCAGGTTATTGAATATTTTTTCCAGCGCGCCGATATGCTCCCGGAACGCTTTTTCTCCTGTGACGGTAATGCTGTAGGTGGTATTGGTCTTACGCCCGATAAAGCCTTTCTGCACATTGATAAACTGCTGTTCCTCCAGGGCTTTCAAATGCGATGCCAGGTTACCGTCGGTAACGTCCAGCAGCGTCTTCAGATCGTTGAAGTTCATAGACTCGTTCACCATCAGGGCGCTCATTATGCCGATACGGACACGGCTATCGAACAGCTTATTTAATTTATCAAACTCCTGTCTCATCTTTTATCATACTTATACCACATCAGGATACCATATATAATATGCAGCAGGCCGAAACCCGTACCCCATATCCACAGGTGCCACCTCATCAGGAATAATGCCAGCAGCCCCAGCAGCACTTCCAGCAGTCCCAGATACTTGATCTCCGTAAAGGTATATTTACTGCAGTTGATCAGCGCCAGGCCGTAAAAGGCCAGCGATACGGGAACAAAGTAATGATAATTCATTTCCGTGGCAAATTTCAGCAGGAAGGCCGCACCGGTGCCTATCGGGATAGCCATATTGATCAGCAGCTTGCGGGCCACGCTGTTATACCCTGCCGCATGTCCTTCCTTTTTGCTTTTGGCATAGCTGAAGAATACAGCGCCTATAACTGCCAGTACAAAGATAGCCAGCACGCTGTAAAACAGGACCTGCAGGTTATCGGCACTGATCGCCCTGAGCGGCCGGGCATCGTACCCAGGCTTACCCGCATCGAAGTCACTCAACGCTATCATTTCCGACCTGCCGAAGTCCGACAAAACATACCCTATCCAGGCAGTGCCGGCAAGCGCCACGCTCCCCGCCCAGATCCCGCTCCAGCCGCTCAGGCTGAAAATACGGGTCGATTGCTGCATGACCTTCCGGATCTCTTTTAAAGCCTCCAGGGGATTGTTTGAAATATTATCGCGCATAACAAAAGTACTTTGCGGTACAAAGTTATTTTTAAATTTTATATTACCAAATTTTTTTCCCGATTTTATATTGAAGCTCCCCCCCTGCGTGATCGTAGCAGCCAGAAGCATACAGCTACGGACAACAGGCAGCATTCCGGGATGAAGCAAGGCAGAAAATACAGGGAAGCGCGTTTACCGGGGCAGTAACCGGGCCGGCCGGCCCCTTTCCAGTGAATCGTATCTGTAATAAGAAGTTATTTTTATAAGCAGGTGGCCGGTAAGGCCAAAGGTATATTCCCGCATCCTAATAGACGTGCCATGACACGCCCGGGCAACCGGGTATCTGTTTCGCAACGGAAGGCAATCGTATGTTGTCTTCACACAACACATCATCATTGCCATTTATAACTCAATGATTGTTTAACCCTTGATCAATTTCTCCAACAGCTTTTCCAGCATTTTCTGCTGCTTGATAAAAGCGTCCATAAAATCTTTGGGTACGGAATAGTAATTTTCAACCTGTCCGATGACTCCGATGCCACTCATCCCCGTAGCGCCTGTGTGGATGCTGTCTTTCTCAAATGTGATATTGATATTGCTGTCTTCATTGACCAGCCATTTGGCCGATACGCCAAACTCTTCCGCAACCCGCTGTACAAACGCGTCATCAGCTTTCACAGATTTCTCATCATTTTCATAACGGCTATATACAGACTGCGATACGTGCAACAGTCTGCTCATCTCGTCCTGATCAAGGTTACGTGCAGTACGCAGGGTTTTTAGCTTGGTGCCGAATTTCATAACAAGTTCTGTTTAGAAAATTTACAGGTTCAAAAATAATCATAATACAAGAAAGTGAATAATTTATTCATAAAAAGAATAAGGTATTCATGGATTAGAATATCATATTCCGGGATTTAACAGTGTATTATGTTTTTTTACAAAATTATTTAAAGCGATACAACAGCATCGTGTTTTCTGCACCAGAATAACGGACAAACCGGTTGCGATCCCCCACCTTCATTACAGGGAACGAAGCAGGATATCCGGGGGTGCCAATCAAAAGCCCGTATTCGTGTTTTGCGGAATGAGCGTGATGTGGAAATGCACAACCACGCGTCTCTACAGCAGGAAATATAAAAAACTGATAAACAAATATTTCAACTGCTACATTCCAACTGTTACAAATGCTGTCTCAAAACTGCTAATTCAAAATTTATAAACCAAATTTTTATGAAAAAGTTATCAATCCTATCACTTTCCGGCTTATTGATCACCGCCGGCATGCCGCTTTTTGCACAGCAGCCTATATTTGACTGGGCATTACAGGGAAACGGCAATGCCAATGAACGTGCCTGGAACGTAACAAGTGATATGGCCGGGAATGTTTATGTGACAGGTATTTATGATGCGGCGTTCGCTATCGGCCCTTTTAGCTTACCGGCTCCGGCAGGCAGCTACGATATATTTATTGCCAAATACGCAGCAGACGGGACACCGTTATGGGTTCAGCATGCCGGCAGCTCAGGCCAGGATATGGCCAATTCCATCAAGGTAGATGCTGCCGGAAATGTGTATGTGGCAGGAACGTTTCCCAATAACATCACACTGGGCGGGGCTGTAACGCTTGTAAATGCCGGGGGACCTGACGTATTTCTTACGAAACTTGACGGGACAAACGGCAATATTTTATGGGCCAACGGTTTCGGAGGTAATGCCGCCGATATTGTCGGCGCCCTGGCAGTAGACGCAGCTTCAGGAGATGCTTATATTGCAGGCCAGTATGCAAGCAGCAGCCTTACAATAGGTACCCATACTTTCTCCAATGCAGGAGCCCTGGATGTATATATAGCAAAGTTTGACGCTTCGGGCGGGTTTGTCTGGTCTAAAAGTGCCGGCAATACAGGATTGGATGAAGCGGGAGCTTTGGGTGTTGACGCATCAGGCGATGTATATCTTGCGGGCAGGTTTACCAGCGCTGATATTGCTTTCGGCTCAAACATCCTGCTGAATACCCAGGCCCCATATTATGACAACTTCCTTGTAAAATATGATGCCTCCGGTAATGAGTTGTGGGCAGCAAGCACAGGAGGGACCGCCGATGACGTTACCACAGCTCTTGTAACGGATGCTTCCGGTAATGTCTATATAGCCGGAAGGTTCAATAGTCCCGCTTTAACATTCGGAAGCACCATACTCACCAATGCCGGCTCAGACGATATATTCATTGCCAAATACGATGGTTCGGGAAGCGCTTTATGGGCGGTCCGGGCAGGAGGCGCGGATATAGACGTCCCGGTTACCGTGGATATAGACCTGGCAGGAAATGTATATGTAGCAGGATATTATCACAGTCCCAGCTTCAACATAGGCACCACAACGCTTACCCGGTCTGCGGCTGCAAGAGAGCTCTTCTTTGCACAGTACAGCGCTTCCGAAGCTCCATTATGGGCTATGACCTCTGCAGGCGGGGGCAATAAGACTACGACATCTATGGCTGTACACCGCGCTACGGGCAATGCCTATTTGGTAGGGTATTTTACAGGCACTGCAGTCTTCGGCGGAACAACGCTTACTGCAACAAATGCTGATTTTTTCCTGGTAAAGTTCAAAGATCTGCCTTTAAGCGTGGAGCTGTCTCATTTCATAGCCCGGGAAGCAATCTCCCCGGCAAAAGGTGCGTTGCTCAGCTGGACAACAGCAACAGAAAATAATAACAGGGGGTTTGAAATAGAAAGAAGCCGGGATGGCCGCAACTGGACACCCATAGGCTATACGCAGTCCTTAGCAGCAGACGGCAACAGTAAGTGGGAGCTGCACTATGCCTTCACAGACCCCACTCCTTCGGCCGGTCATAATTATTATCGTTTAAAGCAAACGGATTTTGACGGCAAATACGACTACAGCCCGGTAAGAATGGTATATTTTGACAGCAAAGCCATTGCGCCCTCCTTTTCATTGTATCCCAACCCTGCTTCCAACAAGTTATTTATAAGCGGGATTACCGGGATAAGTACGGTGAGCATCAGCAATATTTCGGGACAGGTGATCAATACTATAGTGTCTGAGAATGAAACTACGATGCTTTCATTGCATGAGCAGTCTTCCGGCGTATATATTATCAGCATTACAGACGCAAACGGCAACAGGACAGATCATAAGATCACAAAGCAGTAAGCGGCCCTTAGCCTCAGTAAGCCAGGCCCCGGCATCTTATGAGCTTTTAACATGTGTAGATGACTTTTGATGTTCTTGTCAGCACTTTGAAATATTTTGATTGATTCCATCTCCCGACTGGTTTACCCTATCCAACTCCGAGCCTTATAAGTATTGTTGTTGCGCACTATCCGGTGAAAACAACATATCATTTTAACCCGATTACATTTTTTTAAAAAATCAAAAAACTATTTATGAAAAAACTTTTCACTTCCGGACTAACAGGATTAGCCCTAGCAAGTTTAACCGCATTGAACGCCAACGCCGCAGATGTGAAAGTTGTCGTTCTGAAGAGCGACAATACTCCTTTGAATGGTGTAAGTATCAGGTATCAGTACGGAAGCGGTGGTGCAAACACCATTCTCGCTTCCGGCGCCAACCAGCACGAAGCTACCAGAACGCTGACCACCTCCGGCGCCTCCCACAAGTTTACTGCCGCGTGGAAAGGTACGGAATACACGATTGTGCTGAACAGGTCCGTATCCGACAATGATACCACTATCTACATTTACACCACAGGGGTTACTTTCCACGCGAAATCGGGAAGTGCCAATGTAGGGAACGTAAGCCTCAGGTATACGGCAGGCGGCTCTGTAAGCAATCAGCAGGGTGTTACCGGTGTTGACGGCAAATATGCTATCGAGATGTTCCCCGGCACCTATACTTACAACAAGTCAATAAACAGCACCTCGCAATCCGCTACTGTTACAGTAGTCGGCGATCCTCTTTCTCAAGGTAATACGCAGACAGAAGATATTACTATTACCAAAGTAAACTTCCTCAATGCAGGTACGGTAAAATACCCGAGACAAGGCAGCGTGGACGGAACTATCGGTACAGATTTCTATATGATACCCGGCACCTATAATCTCCGCTTTAAAACGGGCAGCAACCCTACTTACAGCAGAAATGTAGTGATCAGCGGCGCTAACTATAATAAAGTGGTGGCTGTCATCCGGCAGAAAGACCATGCAGGCAGTCCGCTTGCTATCGGCTCTGTAAGAGGTGGCCGCGGCAGCAGCCTGGGCTGGCACGTAGGAGCCGTTAATACCAATGGAGGCAACCACGTATCTGACCAGGATCCGAGCGTATGGATAGATATAAGCGACTATAGTAACGCTGAAGTAGCTAACGGCCCTGTACGTATTTACGAAGCAACTAAAAACGGGACCATCTCCACACAATCGCAAAATGCGATGGTAAATAATATATTCGATTTCCAGACAAACCTTATGACCTTACGTTTGCAGAAATGTAACGGGGAAGGATTGCAAAACGGCGAAATCCGTGTAGGATCGTCCCCGGATGTGAATGCAGTACCGCCTGCTTTTGGCATTAACCGGCACTGGTACCAGATGGAAGTTACCAGCAACCAGACAGATGCTGACGGTAATACCTCGTCAGAAGTTTTTACCGGTGCGTTCCTTATAGAAATGAGATACGCCGGTACCCAGCAGTCTAAGCTGGTACAGTTTACAGGTAATGATACCATAGTATGGAACACTACAAATGTAAAATTAAATTATGCGGGTAACATTGCTTACGGTACCGGCAGCATCACCTCCCACTTTATCAAGCCTTCTATGGAAATGCTACCCGGAATATTGAAAGTAAGCTTCCGCAACAATGGTGAGAACATAGTAGATATGGTAATACCCGAGCAGTGCACAACTTTTGAGAAGACCGCGGCAATAATCAGACTGGTCAGCAGCACTAACCAGCCCATAGCAGGCGCTACCGCAGAATACCAGGACGGTTCCTGGAAAAGCGCCGGCCTTACCCTGTCAAACGGTAACGCCGTGGCATTGTATGATGGCTTAGTTACCGGTAACCGTCATTTCAGGGTCACATTGGACGGCAAAACACAAACCAAAAGCAACCAGCATATTGCCAACCTGAATAATGTGATACTGTTCCAGACAGTTAATTCAACGGTAAACTTTACCCAATCTGACGCTTCTCCACAGACAGGATTTATAGAGTACCAGGCAGGTAATATTTGGAAACCGTTTGGTAATAATTCGGGAAATATCACAGGTTCGCAAAATATGGAGCTGTTACCTGTAAACTATAACTTCCGTATCACTTACAGGAACAAAACACAAACAAAAACCAATCAAAACCCGGGTAACGGTGCAATAGGCTTCAATACGGTCAACGCCCTGGTAAACTTTACCAAATCTGACGCTTCTCCACAGACAGGCAACATAGAGGTAGAGCTAAATGGCTGGGAGCCGTTTGGTAATAATTCGGGAAATATCACAGGTTCGCAAAATATGGAGCTGTTGCCTGTAAACCATAATTTCCGTATCGCTTACAGGAACAAAACGCAAACAAAAACCAATCAAAACCCGGGTAATGCCTCTATAGATTTCAATACGGTCAACGCAACTGTAGTATTTAAAAATTCTGCTAACGGGAACCAGGATGCGGAAAACATCGAAGTGCAACTGAACGGATGGGAAGCGTTTGGCGCAGGATCTGCAGGCTTTTCGGGTTCGACGTCGGATGAGTTGCTGCCTGTAAATCACAACTTCCGTATCACCTATAAAACAAAGACACAAACAAAAACGAATCATAATCCGGGCAATGGTGATGTGACATTCAATACAGCAATGGTTGTATTGAGAGGCTTTGATGGCTATAACAGCCCTTTGATAAATACCCATTTCCAATACCAGGGCGCAAACGGCTGGGTAACGTTAAGCGCTGCTAACGGAGGTACCTATACTGATGAGTTTTTACCTGTAAATCATAATACCCGCGCTAATTACAATAATGGATCTTATATCTCCAAATCCAATTTCCTTCCGTCGCTTGTAAATGCGAACGAGCAGGTATTTAATTTTGTCAATGTTTACCAGGATAATTTTGATATTCACAAAGATGAAGCAATTGCTCCTGAAGCGGTGATAGATATCTACCCGGTTCCCGCTACCAGCAACCTGAATATTCATGTATATGGCGCAGAAAAGGTAATGGTAGAGATATTTGCCGTAGATGGTAAAAGAGTGTACGAATACAGCTCAGATACCGGCTTTATAGATCTTGATGTATCTGACCTTAACAAAGGAAATTACATCTTAAGACTGAGCTATGATGATAAAGTTGAAACCCGTAAGTTTATCAAGCAATAATCATTAAAGCTAACAGCAGCTTATATGACCAAGCTGCTCAGAATAATGCGATCAGGTATTAACTGTAACCAGGTTAATACCTGATCCTTTTTTACAGGACCCTGTTCCCGGGCATAACTGCATGAAATGCACTAAAAATGCTGCTATATCCTTTTCCTTTTTTACGATGGATGCAATGGAATAGCATATGCAGGGGTATACGCTTACGGCCTGACAACCGGTTCTGCAATTTCTCATAAGGGATTTTTCACATCCGTTCGGAATAACCGGCACACTGCAGTACCTTTATAGCAAAAGTGCCCTCTCACCCACTGAAAAAGCGCTCCTCTGCGAAGCCTACCTGTAATAAGAGGATGTTTCTTATAAGCAGGCCGGTGCTTCAAGATAATGAGGGTAAATATTTACGTATAAAATGCACTGTAAATAATAAAAGGTTATAAATTTGTGACATTTAAAAATAAATAACTTATATATCATCACAGTATCAGCTAATATATTATGGAAGACACTATACTCATTATAGGAGCAGGCGGGCAGATAGGCGTGGAGCTGGCCCTGGCTTTGAGAGCCAGGTACGGCAATGATCGGGTCATAGCCTCCGATATCAAGGACCCTCATCCGCTGCTATCTGACGGACCTTTTGTACACCTGGACGTTATGGACGCGGACGCCGTTCGTCGCATAGTACAGGAAAAAAAAGTAACACAGATCTACCTGCTTGCGGCCATACTTTCCGCCACCGGTGAAAAGAATCCGCTGTGGGCCTGGGATATCAATATGAAGAGCCTGCTGTCCGTACTGGATATTTGCGTACAGGAGAAGGTGTCCAAGCTGTACTGGCCCAGCTCTATCGCCGTATTCGGCCCCACAACGCCCGAAAATCATACACCGCAGAAGACCGTGCTGGAACCGACCACCGTTTACGGCATTTCCAAATATGCGGGAGAGCTATGGTGCCAGTATTATTTCAATAAATACGGCCTCGATGTAAGAAGCATCCGCTACCCCGGCCTGATCTCCTGGAAATCGGCACCGGGCGGAGGCACTACCGATTATGCCATAGATATATACATTGAAGCCCTGCAAAAAGGCAGCTATACCTGCTTCCTGTCCGAGAATACTTACCTCCCGATGATGTATATGGACGATGCCATCCGCGCTACTATAGAGCTGATGGAAGCTCCCAAGGAGCAGATCAGGAACAGGCTGGCCTATAACCTGGGGGGCATTTCGTTCTCTCCGGCAGAGATCGCCGCAAGCATCCGGCGCCATATCCCCGGGTTTACGATCAGCTATGCGCCCGATTTCCGCCAGGCCATCGCAGACAGCTGGCCCAACAGCATAGATGACAGCGAAGCCCATAAGGATTGGGGCTGGAAACACGAGTATGACCTGGAATCCATGACCAGCGCCATGCTTGAAAACCTGAAAGTAAAGCTGGCGCAGTAAAACAGCGCCTGTCGTAAATATTCAAAAAGTTCCCCGGAGATGTCCGGGGAACTTTTTTGCATAAGGCAGGTAATCCCGGTCCTTAGTAAGGCATATGCCAACAACGGAGGGCACATGGTAATCCCGCTTTATATGATGATGTTATAGGTTGTTGGTGAAGAACACCAACAACGGAGAAGTCGTGTTAACTGACTATCTATATATAGGCAACAAAGCCATTATAAGCTACAAATTATTATAAGAGATTCCTCACATCCGTTCGGAATGACCGACACCCTCAGTTCCCTTATAGTAAAAGAGGTCTCTGGCCAGCAGAGGGGGCACTGCTCAGCGAAACGTATCCGTAATAAAAGGTTATTGCCTGTAAGCAGATAGTCACTTCATGTTATTAGCAGGTCATATGCCAATAACGGAGGATAAAAGAAAACAACCCTGTCATATTGAGCTCAGTCGAAATATGACAGGGTTGTTTATTTATATATAGCACATTTCGACAGGCTCAATGTGACAAGACAAACTCAATGTAATATAGCAAGCTCAATGTGACACAGCAAGCTCAATGACAATAAAAAGGCCTTCCATGCAGCCGCTTGCCGGGTCTTGAGCTGCGCTATCTGCCTATCACTATCTTACGGTTGACAACTCCCTTGTCTGTCACCACCCTCAGATAATAGGCCGCCGCGCTGTATTGCGATACATCCAGCGTATATACCGGAAGGCTGCCTACCGTATGACGTTCCAGCTCCTGCCCTAAAGTGCTCACGATCACTATCTCTTTTATCTTTGCGCCCTCCATTATCTCCACAGTCACTTTTCCTTCCGTTACAGGTAAAGGATATACCCTAAGCGCATCAGACAGCAGCTCCGTTTCATCAATACCTGTAGGTTTGATATGGATAGTGGTAGTATCAGATGCATCTCCGCAACCGTTCAATACTTTCAGTCGCACCACATAATTGCCCGAAGCCGGGAAGGTATGCACCGGCGTTTCACTGTAAGACAGCGGAGAACCGTCTCCGAAATCCCAGATATACCCCGAAATATGCGCAGGGTCCACCAGTTCAAATTTAAAGGTATGAGTACCGGTGTTCCGGACCCAGATACCGGCATATTGGGGAGCTTTGCCGTTTTGTGTGATCTGTATGCTGTCCATGCTTATGCAACCGTTCTCACCGGTCACCGCTACTGTGTACAGGCCATCTTTATCCACAACTGTTGTACGGGAAGTCATCCCGGTATTCCATTGATAATATATACCGTCATCGCCGGCATCCAGCAGCACTTCCCTGCCTTCGCACACATTCGTATCATTTCCCAGTTGCACTTCGGGATTCCATTTAAAATTAATATTGATCGTATCATGCGTAGTGCAATGCCAGCGGTTGGTCACCGCTACCCAATAGGTACCGCTGCCATCAATAACCCTCACCTGTCCGTTGTAGGCATTATCCCATAAATAATCATCTCCCGCATTCCTGGCATTCAGGAATTCCAGATGACCACGGTCCACACATTTATTGATGTCTGATCCCAGGTCCACTACGGGATATTCATGTACGGTAACATAGGTAGAGTCCGTTCCCAAACACCCATTGGTCCCTGTAACGATCAATTTGTATTTGCCGGTCTGGTATGCCCTGACCGCCGGGGTCGTTGCGCCGGTGCTCCAGGAATAGGATGCCACATCCGGCGTAGTGCCATCTATAATAATCGTATCCGCGACACATATATTGGTATCCGGCATCAGTGTCACTACCGGGTTCAGACGGTTGATCACATTAACGGTATCTGATGTCCTGCAGCCGTAGCTGTTGGTCACCCATACAATATACCGCCCGTTCTCGGTCACTGTCCGGGTCTGCCCGGTACTGTTATCATCCCACAGGAAGGTCGCGCCGTTGTTGCCTGCCTGCAATGTATGCGACCAGCCTTCATCCACACAGTCATTTACATCAGGTCCTAAGTTCACTACCGGCACAGCCAGATGTGTCACAACAATGGTATCTTTCCCGGTACAATTATTATTATCAGTCACACTCAGGCTGTAGGTGCCGGGGCGGCTTACACTGATAGCAGGCGTTGTTGCCGCCGTATTCCACAAATAGGAGATGGCATTGGGAGTAGTACCGTTAATAGTGTATATAATATTGGCGCAAACAGCAGTATCGTTTCCTAAACGCACCACCGGTGAAGAATGTACCCGTAGCTGCAGCGTGGTGATACTGTCACAGCCCGTTATCGTGGAAGCTGTAGTATCCACTAAGGTATGATTGCCCACGCTGTTCACGGTCTTACCGTTCCACGTAAAGGGTAAGGTCTCCTGGCAGATGGTCTGAGTGAGGCTGCGCGTCAGGGTCGGATGCACGGTCAGTGCCAGCGTTGTAATGCTGTCGCAGCCGGTTATAGTCGAGGCTGTAGTGTCCACCAGGGTATGATTGCCTACACTATTGACCGTTTTACCATTCCAGATAAAAGGTAAGGTCTGCTGGCAGATCACCTGGGTAACGCTGCGCGTCAAGGTAGGATTAACCGTCAGGGCCAGGGTGGTAACACTGTCGCAGCCGGTTATAGTCGAAGCCGTAGTATCCACTAAGGTATGATTGCCCACGCTATTCACCGTTTTACCGTTCCACGTAAAAGGAAGCGTCTGCTGGCAGATCACCTGGGTAAGACTACGCGTTAAGGTAGGATGGACCGTCAGGGTCAGCGTTGTGATGCTGTCGCAGCCGGTTATAGTCGAAGCCGTAGTATCCACTAAGGTATGAGTGCCCACACTGTTCGCGGTTTTACCGTTCCACGTAAAAGGAAGCGTCTGCTGGCAGATCGCCTGGCTTATATTACGCGTCAATGTAGCATTTACTGTGAGAGACAAGGTTGTTATACTGTCACAGCCTGTTATGGCAGAAGCAGTAGTATCTACCAATGTATGTGTACCGGCTGTGGTCACCGTCTTTCCGTTCCAGGTAAAAGGCAATGTCTGCTGGCAGATCGTCTGACTTATACTGCGCGTCAGTGTAGGATTCACCGTCAGTGTTAAAGTGGTGATACTGTCACAACCCGTTACGACTGAGGCGGAGGTATCTACCAGCGTATATGTACCGGCTGTAGTCACCGTCTTTCCGTTCCAGGTAAAAGGCAATGTCTGCTGGCAGATCGTCTGGCTCATACTGCGCGTCAGTGTAGGATTCACCGTCAGTGTTAAGGTGGTTATACTGTCACAACGGGTAATAGCAGAACGGGTAGTATCTACCAGTGTATGTGTACCTGTAGTCGTCACCGTTTTACCATTCCAGGTAAAAGGCAATTGCTGCTCGCAAATAGTTCTTGTAACGGCATTAGGAATTCTTTTCAAAAAGATGGTATGTTGTCTCACGCTATCACATCCTATCCTGTCACGGTACACATTGAATACTTTTGATGCGCCCCAGTTATTAATAGTATGGTTGAGATACTGATGGGGTAACTGATGGAGGCAAACCGTATCTGCAGATTTAACCGTATCGGACACCCTTGTCTGCCTGTATACAGTATCGCGATAGTTGTATGTAAAGGTCCCCGTACAGGTATTATCAGTTCCCTGATAGGTAACAATATAATAACTCACTGCCGGATTATTCTGTATATTCAGATTTTGTCCTGTAGCGATAGGAGTACTCAGGTTATTGGAAGCATACCATCTTATATTATTATTATTAATTGCCCTGAGTACAGGTAAGGGGCTGTAGGAAATATTTGACAATGTATAGGTATTACCGTTGGGTGTATACCGGAAAGAAGTATTGCTCAGTGTCCATTGTGCTACAGTGGTATTATATGTAGGGTGTGTAAGTCTGTTTGTACCATTCTGCAGCCCAATAAAAGAGTTATTATTAAACGCTTCATTCATTTTGGTCCCGATATGTATTTCGATATGATTCGACCCCTCATAGAGTACCAATTGCCCCGTATACACATTACCGGGCATATCATACAGGCTGATACTACAGAATTCCAGGACGAATTTGCGGCTTCCCGGGTCTCCGTAGGTCTGGAACCTGATATTCTGCACATTGGAAGGGCTCGGCATAATATCATGAAAAGAGAAAAAGATAGCATCATCACTGGACGGGAGGTTGTAATGACGGTACGGAGAGCCCTGATTCGCCCATGCGGTATTAAAAGAGATATACCCGTTGGAGGAAATCACACATTGTGTCCTAGTAACACCGTAGTATTCAAAAGGAAACCCTATATTGACAACACCACTGAACACATCGTCATTCTGAATGTTTCCAGGCAGATTCTGAAAAAGCTGTACGTTGAGTTTTACAGAATCCTGGCAGTCATAATAGAAAGTGGGTGAAATATTGATCTGGGCATCCAGCGTTCCGGTAAAGAAGCTGCTGCTCAGCAGAATTAAAAAGAATTTATAAAAATTATTCATAATCAGCGCGGTTTTAATTAAAAGTGGCAATATTTTGTGACGCAAAAGTACTACCTGGCAAGCGGTTTTGTATCGGTATAAATACCTATTTTCAAAAATAGTGTCAATAACACGTTAAAAAAATGCCATGACAGCGCTCTTTATAAAGCAGGGAGACCGGTATTGTAAGCCCATCTACAATACCGGTATCCCCTATAGTCAATATTTTTACCGCTTTTATAAATTGATACCGAACCAGTAACCTACCAACGCAGTAAGGATCATCGCTACCGTTCCCCACAGCGTGATCCGCGTCACCGCTCGCTTCACACTGGCCCCGCCCGCTTTTGCCGCTACGCCGCCCAGGAGGCTAAGGAATAATATGGCAAACGCATACAGGGAGTATTCCATAGTATGCAGCGGCAGGAATAAGGTGACCATCAGGGGCAGGATACCTCCGGCAGTGAAAGCTGCCCCGGAAGCCAGCGCTGCCTGCACAGGGTTGGCCCTGGTGATCTCCGTGATACCCAGCTCATCCCTGACGTGCGCGCCTAGTGCGTCATGCGCCGTCAGCTCCCTGGCCACCTGCAGGGCTGTTTCTTTGCTCAGGCCGCGCTCTTCATATACGCGGGCCAGCTTTCTTAATTCCTGTTCCGGTCTTTCGAGAAGCTCCTGCTCTTCCCTCGCAATATCAGCCCGCTCAATATCTGTCTGGGAGCTTACGGATACATATTCCCCGGCAGCCATAGACAAAGCTCCCGCTACCACACCGGCCAGGGCGGCCAGCACAATGGATTCCCGGGCACCACTGGCTGCCGCAACCCCTATAGCGATGCTTGCAGTAGATAAAATGCCGTCGTTGGCGCCCAGGACGGCAGCCCTCAGCCAGTTACTGCGGTGAATATAATGTACAACCTGGTAGTCATCCAAAGTTTCGGTCTGGGTCAGCATATTTGTGAGTTTAAGGACAGATGCAATATTACTCCGGGGCTGTTAACTGGTCATAAAGGGACGGTTAATTTAAGGTTACCAATAAAGATTACGGCAGCCCTCTGGCAGAATTATACCGCTACCGGGCAGACAAGAGCTGTGCCTACTCGGCACACCCGGGCGTCAAAACCCGTATTTTCAGGAAAGAGCGCAGGGATTACCGCAAATATTTTTAAATTTGAGCCTTATTCATCCACATTTCAATTTCAACAATTAATATACTTATGGATCCAATTATTCTGACCCAATTAGAGAACGGCATACTGACCATCACCATCAACAGGCCGGATAAAATGAACGCTTTGAATAAAGATGTTATCACAGGACTCGGCCAGGCCGTGGATGAAGTGATCAGCAACCCGGAGATCAAAAGCGCGATCATTACAGGCGCGGGGAACAAGGCATTCGTTGCCGGTGCGGATATATCTGAATTCACCGATCTTGACGGGGCAGGCGGACAGGCGCTTGCGCAAAGAGGCGCGCAATTAGTGTTCGATAAGATAGAGAACGCCCCCAAGCCTATCATCGCGGCCGTTAACGGCTTCGCGCTGGGCGGCGGCTGCGAGCTGGCTATGGCCTGTCATTTCCGGATAGCGAGTGAGAACGCCCGTTTCGGACAGCCGGAAGTGAACCTCGGGCTGATCCCCGGCTATGGCGGCACACAGCGGCTGGTACAACTGATCGGAAAAGGCAAAGCTATGGAGCTGCTGCTGACCGCCGATATGATCAAAGCCGATGAGGCCAAAGCACTGGGACTGGTCAACCACGTGGTAAGCGCTGAGGAATTATTGCCCAAAGCTACAGAGATACTGACCCGGATAGCGGCCAAAGCGCCGCTGGCAGTCTCCGCGATCATTAAGCTCGTCAACACCGCGGCTACCGTTTCGAAGGACGGCTTCAGCGAAGAGATCCATATGTTCGGGGCCTGCTTTGATACGGAAGATAAAAAAGAAGGCGCTGCAGCCTTCCTGGCAAAAAGACCTGCTGTATTCCAGGGTAAATAAAATAGGTGACGCTTTCGGTTCACGGATGCTCTGCGCCACCCTCCCAAAGATTAAAGGCTACCCGCTGCCGTATGCTGTACAGCCCGGGTAACCTTTAATTTTTAGATTTAAATAGCCGCAACTATGATCGATCAGGATAATTCATAAGCGCTTATAGTAAAAGGTAAGCGCTCTATATAGATATTACAGATTATGATGACAAGAATATTATTACTGCTCATTTATGTGCTGGCAACGGTTCACGGGTATTGCTTCAATAACAGAACAGATGACAGCCTGGAAAATGTAATTTTTAATGAAATTGAACAGGTCTTACATCATAAAAGCTTTGAAAAAGTCAGGCTGTTAAAAAATAAATATTTCAATATCAATCTTCTGAATTATGAAAAAAATCTGCATATCATCAACAACTATAAATTTCACTCTGCCAGAATTGCGATAAAGAAGAGTTTCATCCAGGATCATAACTATCCTGGCTCATTTCTGGTGAATATAATAAGCAAAGAAGATACAATTATTTATTATACACTTTCCAATACAGACCTTAAGACTGCGGATAGTTTTTATAATACCCAGGCTATGTCTGTCCTGATGGAAGCGTATAACAATTTCTACCCGGGCAAGCTGTCTTTATCAGAGGTGATTGCCGGTGATATTTTCATTTATGGAAATGATTGTGGGATGAGTGGCGCATTATGGCCAGAAAGGATAATTATAGAAGAAGCCATAAAAACATCTGATCCTTCTATGCTGAATCAATGGTTATCCAGTCCGTATTATGAAAAAAAAGTGTATGCGTACGAAGCTCTTAAAAGATTAGAGAATAAGGGACTTACTCTTTCTGTCAGCCAGAGCAGGGTATTACGGATGCTGGAAAGCTGCAATGAGAAAATTAAAATCTGCGGCGGATGCATAGTAGATGACCAAACGGTAAAGTACACTATCGAAACAATGGTTCCGGATTAAAATCTATACCTGTCGGTATGCATATGAAAAGGTATCGCACAGATTTAAAGGTATAAAACGCTCTTTTGTGGCTCAACGCTAAAGCCGGCAAAGGGGTTAAAAAAATATCTTAGCAGTTTATAAATTTAATTTCCCCAAAAAATGGTAAGAACTGAAACTATAATAGCAGTCAAGGATGTTCAAAGAAGCTCCAAATTTTACCAGGACCTGTTAGGCTGTAAAAGTGAACACGGTGGAGATACTTTTGATATCCTGACGAGTGATGCAACTGTCGTTCTTTGTTTGCACAAATGGGGAGAACACGAGCATCCAACAATGTTAAATGCTGAAAAGGACGCCGGAAACGGCTTAATTCTTTTCTTTAGAGTTGATAACTTAAATCATATATTGGACAATGCGCAACAGCTAAATGCGAATATTGAGAAAGATATACATTACAATGAAAATTCGCTTAAAAATCAATTTATTTTAAGAGATCCGGATAATTACTATTTAATCATATCTGAATAATAGAAAGAATTCACTGACTATCTATAGGGAACAAAGCCATTATAAGCTGCCGATTATTATAAGCAATGCCGCACATCCGTTCGGGATGACCACACAATACAGTATATTTTACTCCGTTGTTGGTGTTCTTCACCAACAATCCTATAAGGCTTTATCAGGTGGCTCCACCCCGCCACCTTTACGGAATAAATTAAGCAGACTGTTTCTATATAATCAACAAAACCAAATGTGCAGCACACACAAGATCAAGATAAGAGATGTCTCACATCCGTTCGGAATGACCGGCACCCCCAGTTACTTGATTGCAAAAGCGGTCAAGTAGTTAAAGAAAACGGGGCATGCTATTGCTGAACAAGATACCGGCACAGTGGACAGCAGACGGCACGGCACATTTCATTGAACCCAGACCCGAAAAGCAGGAAAAAATTACAGCATACCTACTGAATAGATCAAGAAAAGAAAGGCCAGACAAAAACCATCAGTATGCTGAAAGAGCAGCAGCAATTAATGTAACTCATTGATAATCTCTCCGGTAAACCCGGTAAAATAGCAAAGACGTGAAGGATCACGTCTTTGCTATTTTTTGTATTTTAATTTTATCCCAGCTAAATGGCAGTTAGCTAAATAATCGAATCCTGTGCTTTTTATTTCACCCGCAGACCGTTAAACCGGCAGACCTGCCTGTTGGTAGTATTCAGTGAAATAGACTCCAGGTATATAGAAATAACGTCTCCGTCTACACGGATATAGGCGTGAATGGTAGCTTCCAGCTCTTCCACATAAGTCTGGATGTGGGTTTCAGGTGTTTCAGCCACACCGGTCATATCCAGTACAGAAGTATTACCCGCTCCCATTTTTAACGTGATCACGTTAGGTTTTTCAGCTACAACGATTTCAACCTCTTTAAAATCTATCGGAAACTGGTCACATCTGAGCGCACCCTTGTATTTACCGGTAAATTTATCTACTGTCAGTAAGTCACATTCAGCACCCTCATAGCCTGCCGGACACACGCAGTGCCCGTCTGAACAGGAAGCCCCGTTCTGGCAGTTCAGTGAATTGCATGGATCTGTGGTACAGGAAGATAAGAGCGTACCCGATAAGGTGAATACAGAAAATGCCGCAATTAAAGTAGATTTAAGTCTTTTCATATTATATGGAGAATTGTACTGAATATGTAATAGCTGCTTTTTAAGTTAAATAACTTTCAAATTTAAGGTTAAGTTACAAATAAATTGCAAATACCCAAGATTTTTTATTAATATTTCTTGCTGCCCCATCTCCTTTACAGCCTGGGAAATCCATATGCCCGCTTGCTGCCGTCCTGTGGTACACTCTCCGCTTTTGCATTCATAACTTATTAGCATATATTAATTTAACTATTATATAACTAAATAAATTTCAAAAAACATTCGTGATAAATCAGTTATTTTATACCTTTGTTTGATACATCATAAACAGCCAGGTCTGCTGTATAGCAAATGGTATGAAATTTGATGGTATTTAATTTTAAACGGTAATAATAAAAAAATACAATTCTGTAGTTATGAAAAAAAGTCTTTTAATAGTTACCGCAGCATCTGCAGCTATATTTGCATCCTGTGGCGGAGGTTCCGGTACTTTAACCCAGGAACAATTAGATTCCATTGCTGCAAAAAACCTTGCAGATTCCCTGGAAGCTGTACGCATCGCGGATTCTTTGGAAATGGTACGTATCAATGACTCTTTGGAGCAGGTACGCATAGCTGATTCCACAGCAAGAGCCATAGATTCTCTCGCTGCCGTTAAAGCCGGAAAAAAATATACGCCGCCGCCACCAAAGAAAACCACACCTCCAGTTACTAACAAACCAGTTACCCAGCCCGAAGTATCTACTCCTACCACTCCTCCTAAAAGGACCCAGGAAGATATCAACAGGGATAAGAAAAAAGCTGAATTCGGAGACCAGGCCGCACAAGAACGCTTGAACCAGGATAAAGCCAACAAAAAGAAAGCTGAGTTCGGTGATGCTGAAGCAAAGCAAAAAGTAGAAGAGCAAAGGAAATCAAAAAAAGCAGCTGAGTTCGACAAATAGTTCAGAACGCTTGCCTGATCCCTGCATATACAAATCCCGCGTTTATATTCAACGCGGGATTTTATGTTCCTGCCGTATACCGGCGTCCGTTAATAATTAAGGAATACCCAAGGGGCAATAGGGCATCTTTAAGGCCCTAAGACAAAAAAAACAAAATGTAATCGGCTGCTACAGGAAACAACCTGTTACTACAGGTCCGTTTCACTGAAAAGTGCCTGGTCATCACGAACGGACGTGAGAAGCTCCATAATAATTTACAGCTTATAATCTTGCAGACTCTTCTTCCATATGATGGGCCTGTTTTCCTATATATTAGTATAGATAATCAATAAAAAGAAAGGCTGCCCGATGTGGGCAGCCTCCTCTTGGCATATTTATAATCCTGTCAGGAATTATTTTTTAGTCCAGTTACCTGTTCTGTTGATGATACGGCCGCCTTCAGATTCTGGTTCAGTCAGGGTATAAGTGATAGTCACTTTCTTGGAAGAGATATCATAAGTACCTTTACCGCTTACAGCGTACTCTCCATCAGGTTTCTGGCTAGGGATATCAAAAGTGATGGTATTACCTGCTTTGGTAATATTGGAAGTAACCAGTTCTGCGCTACCTGAGTAGAATGCACCAAACTCCTGAATATTCACTACAGTTACAGTTGCATTTTTGGTGATGATCGGAGTGTAGGTTTTAGTTTCGTTAGTTGATGTTGTAACATCTACAGCATCAAAAGTACCGATCAGCTGTTCGCGGATCTCCACATCACAGTTTTTACCTTCATAACCAGCGTTACAAGCTTCATCCTTACCACAGGAAATAATAGTGGTAGAAGCTGTTAAAGCAATCAGGGAAGCCGATAAAATCAAACGTGCCTTTTTCATAAGAAAATGTTTTATTTAATTAATTAAAATGTTTACAATACTGATTTAAAATATTTACGATAGAATAAAAGCAAATAATATGCCAAATGTAAGTAATAGAATGCAAAAATAGCAACAAAGTTCAAATAACTAAAAAATATAAAGAATATTTTAAGATTTCAGGCATTTCTGAACCTTTTACCGCTATCCTTAATCAAACGTATTTGCTACCCTATTCCTTGGGGGCGGCCTGTTTATTTCCTGTTAAAATCTAAACTTTAATAGTCAATACCTTGGTCGGGTCCAGGTTGGCGTTCCGTATAGCTACATTCCGTGCCACCGCCTGAGCGATATGCTCAAAGGCCGCTTTGCTCACCGCCTCATCATCTATAACAGCCGGGATGCCCTTATCGCCGCCTTCACGGATGCTTTGCACCAGCGGCACTTCTCCCAGGAACGGCACCTCAAACTGCTCTGCCAGTTGCTTACCTCCGTCCTTACCAAAGATGTAATATTTATTATCCGGCAGCTCGGCCGGCGTAAAATAGGCCATATTCTCAATAATGCCGATAATGGGCACATTGATCTGCCCCTGCCTGAACATCATCAGCCCTTTTTTGGCGTCTGCCAGCGCTACAGCCTGGGGAGTGGTCACCACAACGGCACCCGTAACGGGTATCGTCTGCACCATGGTCAGGTGGATATCCCCGGTGCCGGGCGGCAGGTCCAGGATCAGGTAATCCAGGTCTTCCCAGTAGACATCCGTAATGAACTGCCTTAAAGCCGAAGTAGCCATAGGACCGCGCCAGATGACCGCCTGCTTTTCGTCCACCAGCAACCCGATGCTCATCACCTTGACACCATATTTCTCAATAGGCACTATCATCGGCTTTTCATTGACCGTGGTCATCATAGGCCGCTCGCCCTGGATGCCGAACATGATAGGCGCGGACGGCCCGTAAATATCGGCGTCCAGCAGGCCGACCTTTGCGCCCTCCCGGGCCAGCGCCAGCGACAGGTTGGCAGCAACGGTAGACTTACCTACCCCGCCTTTACCGGATGCTACGGCAATGATATTCTTAACGCCCGGCAGCACCAGTCCGCCGTCTTTCCTGTTGCTGTTGACGCGTGCGGTCATATTCACCTCCACTTCCGCATCCTTATCCACAAATATCTTGACGGAGCTTTCACAGGCCTTCCTGATCATATCCTTCATGGGACAGGCCGGCGTGGTCAGCTCTACCGTAAATGCCACTTTCTTACCTTCCACGCGGATGTCCTTCACCATATTCAATGTCACAATATCCTTGCCCAGGTCCGGGTCATCCACGTTTTTTAATGCCTCTAATATTTGAAACTCTGTTATCATTGATACTATTTTTATATTTGCTGCGTTTAAGGATTTGTCAAACTTTCCCTTATTTGACGCAAAGTTAAGGCATTTACGATTTTATAATTTATATTTGTGGTTAATGAAACACCTAGCATTTCTCATTACTTTTATCCTATGCAGCATAAGATGGGCCGCCGCGCAGGACCTCGTACAGGTTACCGGTGTAACTATGACTTCCGACAGCCTGGATATCGTTCCCTACATCACCATCAGGATCAACAGCGCAGACTATACCGAACGTTCCAACTATAATGGTGTGTTTTCATTGGTATGCAGACGGGGCGATACCCTGAACTTTTCAGGTATGGGCTATGAGCAGAAATCCTTTGTACTTCCCAAGAACCTGAAAGGTGCGCATTATTCTATGGTGCAGTTCATGAACCAGGACACCTTTTATTTGCCGGAAGTGATCTTCAGGCAGGAAATACCTTACGGTCGTGATTTTGAATATGCCTTCCGGTATTGGGATTTTGATGATGACCTGATCATTGTGGCCAAACGCAATACCTCGACCAACCAGATGGAGTACCAGCAATACGTGCTGCCGCGCTCCGGGGCCGAGGCGCAATCCGCCTACCTCAGCAATATGAGCAACAGGAGCGGTTATAATAATATCATGCCTACCGTCAACCTCCTGCGGGTCCCGGAATTCCTGAATGCCTGGCGTACCGGTAAACTCAAACGAAAGCAATAGCAGATCATACATTCTTTAAGGCGGGCACAAGGCCCGCTTTTTTATGGGTATTATAAGTCCCGTTCCGGGCAATGCTTTATACAGCCTGCGGGCCGGCATTGCGCTGCATGGCTTAAACGGTGCGTTATTTAAGCTTTTATTGGGTATTAAAACATATTTTGCCTCACCGGAGTAGTAGATTTTAATTGTAAAATACCTATTTTTAGAGTCTGATTGAATTTGATTTTTATGGAACCAACAAGTAATTACAGCTCAACACCGGACATACAGCAGCTCAACCAGCAGATACATCTGAAAAGTGCCTTTATAGATACGCTGCTGGCAGAACTGGATAAAGTGGTCATAGGACAGAAGCATATGACGGAAAGGCTGCTGATAGGCTTACTGACACAAAGCCACATTTTACTTGAGGGCGTACCCGGCCTGGCCAAAACGCTGGCTATAAAATCCCTGGCAGCCGCTATTGCGGGAAAATTCAGCAGGCTGCAGTTTACACCAGACCTCCTGCCTGCCGATGTGGTGGGTACTATGATATACAATCCGAAAGATCATACCTTTGATGTGAAGCACGGTCCTATCTTTGCCAATTTCGTGCTGGCGGATGAGATCAACCGTGCGCCCGCCAAGGTCCAGAGCGCCTTACTGGAAGCAATGCAGGAAAAGCAGGTGACCATCGGTGAAAAGACCTATACCCTGGAAGAGCCCTTCCTGGTGCTCGCAACGCAAAATCCTATCGAGCAGGAAGGCACCTATACCCTTCCCGAAGCCCAGGTGGACCGTTTCCTGCTCAAAGTGGTCATATCTTACCCGCAGATGGAAGAAGAGCGCATCATCATCCGCAACCATATGAACCCGGATGGTATGCCGTCCGTCAGGAAGGTGGTGTCCGCAGAAGAGATACTGGAAGCCCGCAGGCTGGTGAAAGAGGTATATATGGATGAAAAGATAGAGCAATACATCCTGGATATTGTATTTGCAACGCGTTTTCCTGAGAATTACAAGCTGTCCCGACTGAAGCCCCTTATCAGCTACGGCGGCTCACCAAGGGCATCGATCAGCCTGGCTACGGCTGCCAAAGCGTATGCCTTTATCAAGAGAAGAGGCTATGTGATACCGGAAGACGTGAGAGCGATATGCTATGATGTATTAAGGCACCGCATAGGCGTTACCTATGAAGCCGAAGCCGAGAATATCACTTCCGAAAATATCATTACCGAGATACTGAACGCCGTGGAAGTCCCTTAGTACAGTACCGGGGCATTCTTCACTGCATTTGTCAACACTACCAGTACTGCCATGACCACTGCCGAAATATTATCAAAGGTTAGAAAGATAGAGATCAAAACGAAAGGCCTGAGCAATCATATTTTCTCCGGGGATTACCATGCTGCCTTTAAAGGCAAGGGCATGTCCTTCAGCGAGGTTAGAGAGTATATACCGGGAGATGATGTCAGGGCGATAGACTGGAATGTAACGGCCAGGCTCTCTACGCCCTATATCAAGGTCTTTGAAGAAGAGCGGGAACAAACGCTGATGCTGCTGGCCGATATCAGCAACAGCTCGATCTTCGGCAGCACCCACACAACCAAAAAAAATATCATCACGGAACTGTGCGCCGTACTGGCCTTTTCCGCCAACGCCAATAATGATAAGGTGGGGCTCCTGCTGTTCAGCAACAAGGTGGAAAAGTTCATCCCGCCCCAGAAGGGCAAATCCCATATCCTGCGGATCATCCGGGAGCTCCTTACTACCGAAGCCTCCGACAAGACCGGCACTGACATTACCCAGGCACTGTCCTTTTTCAATAACGTGATCAGGCAGAAGACCATTTGCTTCCTGATAAGCGATTTCCTGAGCCCTCCGTTTGAAAAGCCGCTCCGCCTGGCCGCAAGCAAGCATGACTTTATAGGCGTGAGCATATATGACAAGATGGACCGGGAGCTGCCGGACGTGGGGGTCATAGAAGTGGTGGACAGCGAGACCAAAGCCCTGCACTGGGTGGATACCGGAAGCAAAAAAGCCCGGAACGCCTATACCGAATTGTTCGACCGGCATCAGAAATATTGCATTGACCAGTTCCATAAGAACGGCGCGAACCTTATTTCTATGCGGACAGACCAGGATTATGTAAAAAAGCTGAAAGGATTTTTTAATAACAGATAGGAACAACAGCATGACGAAAAGGTCAGTTTTATATATGATATGCGCAGGTGCGCTGCTCTGGCTGCAGGCTTTAACGGCCCGCTGTCAGACGGAGGTGCCGGAACTGCAGTACAGTATAGACACCGGTAACATTCTTATCGGTGATCTCGTCACGCTGCAGGTAACGCTCAGCAATATACCGGATAATGCCCTGGCCGTATTGCCTGATTACGAATCCGTGCTCCGGACCGGTGCGGAATTTGTAAATATCATCGCGTCAGATACCATCAGCGGACCGGGCTCCTACAGCATCAGGCAGCAGATCGGCCTGTCAGCTTATGAAGCCGGCACCTACTGGATACCGGCTATGGAATTCCAGGTACAGGAAGCCAACGGTACCTGGACGGTGCTCCGGTCAGACAGCATTCGTCTTGCGGTAGCTACCGTTGAAGTAGACACTACGCAGGCCATAAAAGACATTAAGGATATTATACCTGCCACATCATCTTACTGGCTGCAGTATGCCATAGCAGCGCTATTGCTTGTCCTCGCAGCCGCAATAGCGGTGTGGAAGCGTAAAATGTTGCGGAACCTGTTCCGTAAACAACCGGTAACAGCGGCTCCTTCCCCGGCCAGGCGACAAACCCTTTCGGAAAAATACCAGGGCGCGCTGCTCAGGCTCAGGGAACGGAACTATATCGAGGCCGGGCTGTATAAAGAATATTACAGTGAACTTTCAGACATTCTCAGGAGTTACATCAGTGAGAAGTTTGAGCTGCCGGCCCCGGAGCTGACCACGCAGGAATTGCTGAAACGCTCCAAGAGAATAGCGATCCTTAAACGTTACCGGTCGGATATCAAGACGGTATTAATGATGGCGGATATGGCAAAATTCGCCAAGGCCCAGGCTAACGAGGCCTCCGCCTCAACGGATATGAAGCTGGTCGCCGATTTTATTCAATCCACCTCTAAAAACGGAAGCGCAGCATCAGATGTTTAATCTACTGGATAAATATAACCTGGAATTCGGAAGCCCTGTATTCTTCTTTCTGCTGATCCTTTTGCCGGTTCTGATATACTGCATATACCGTATTCACAAAAAGCGCAGGACCAGCCTGACGGTTTCCACCACCGGCGGAATTGCCAGGATGGCTGTGCCCTGGAAAGCCAGGTTCCGCCCCCTCATACACATTCTTAACCTGGCCGCCGTTATCTGCTTTATTGCAGGGCTGGCCCGTATGCAGGAAACGAATATCAAGGAAAATATTGAAAGCGAAGGCGTGGATATCGTGCTGAGCATGGACATTTCCGGCAGTATGCTGGCCGAGGATTTCCAGCCCAACAGGCTGGAAGCCGCGAAGACTACCGCTGTTTCCTTTGTCAAAAGCAGGCCCGGCGACAGGTTCGGCGTGGTGATATTCGCGGGAGAGAGCTTTACGCAATGTCCCATTACCATAGATCATAACGTGGTAATAGAGCAGCTCAGCAGGGTCACCAACGGCCTGCTGGAAGAAGGCACCGCTATTGGCATGGGCATGGCCACTGCCATAGACCGGTTGAAAGATACTAAAGGCAAAAGCCGCATCCTGGTGCTGCTGACGGACGGTGTCAATACAACCGGCCTTATCTACCCGGAAACGGCCCTGGAGCTCGCCAAAGCCTATAATGTGAAGGTATATACAATAGGTGTAGGTACGGAAGGCAAAGCCTTGTTCCCTGTCAAAACACACCTGGGTATACAAAAACAACTGATGGATGTGAAAATAGACGAAGCCCTGCTGCAAAAGATATCCCGGGAAACAGGCGGCAGGTATTTCCGCGCTACGGACAATACCTCACTGGAAACTATTTATGCGGAGATCGACCGGCTGGAAAAGACTACCGTACAGATCAGCACCTACAAGCAGCATAAGGAAAGGTTCCATATTTTTGTCTTATCCGGCCTGACGCTGCTCATGCTGTCCATATTGCTGCAATACACGCTTTTCAGGAAGATACCATAAACACAATAGGAGATATAACAAACTCTGGGGATATTCCTCCCTTCCCTTGCCCCCCTTTATTGGTGTTCTCCACCAACAAGCCTCCATGTAAAGACGTGAAAATCGGATATGAATGCAATGATTATTTAGCTGACTATCTGTGTATAAGCAACAAAGCTGTCATATGGAAGGTTAAGGATCCTGCTAACCCGTATAAGAGATTCCTCACATCCGTTCGGAATGACCACACGCTACAATACCTTATACTAAATCAGTTGCTGAGCCGCAGAGAAAGCACATCTTAACTAAGTGTCCTTGATAAATTTCTCCCTTGTTAGTGTTCTTCACCAACAAGCCTCCATGTAAAGACGTGGAAAACCGGATATGAATGCAATGATTATTTAGCTGACTATCTGTGTATAAGCAACAAAGCTGTCATATGGAAGGTTAAGGATCCTGCTAACCCGTATAAGAGATTCTTCACATCCGTTCGGAATGACCAGAACGCTACAATACCCTTGTACTAAATCAGTTGCTGAGCCGCAGAGAAAGCACATCTAAACTAGGTGTACTTGATCAATTCCTCCCTTGTTGGTGTTCTTCACCAACAAGCCTCCATGTAAAGACGTGGAAAACCGGATATGAATGCAATGATTATTTAGCTGACTATCTGTGTATAAGCAACAGAGCTGTCATATGGAAGGTTAAGGATCCTGCTAACCCGTATAAGAGATTCCTCACATCCGTTCGGAATGACCTGTACGCTACAATACCCTTGTACTAAATCAGTTGCTGAGCCGCAGAGAAAGCACATCTTAACTGAGTGTACTTGTAATAAAAGGTAGCTTATAAGAGATAGTTTCCTATAAGCAGATGATCATTCCTCCCTTGTTGGTGTTCTTCACCAACAAGCCTCTATATAAAGACGGGGAAGCCAGATATGAATACACAATGAGCCCGGTATGATAACCGGGCTCATTGTATACAATTGAATACTTATTTATCTGAACTCTGACTGCAGGATGCCGAGATGACCGCCTGCTTTGCTATTTGGGATCAGGCTTCTGGAAAAAGCTATTAAAATCCGCTTCCGAAGCAAATTCATGAATGTAGTTAATGATGATCTGCCGTGGTAATAACTTATAGCTTCTTAACTTGAAGATCTGGTCTATGGCCTTCTTCTTAATGACCGCTAAATTAAAAGGCGTTTCGGCATCACTGATAAAGTCCAGCTCATAATAACCGGTATTGTTGTTATTGATATACTGAAACGTAATATAAAAGTACCTTTTCATAGTGTTGTCTTTTTTATTTGAGCTAAATATACATCATTCCCTGCTCGCTGCCAAACTCCGGTGGCACATTTTACCCGCGCTGTGTCAGCCTGCATATTCCGCTCGCAGCCGGGCCGCCAACTGTGCGACGGAAGGGATATCCGTTATCCCGCTGACACCCTGTCCTGCCGACCATATGTCCTTCCAGGCTTTTGACCCTTCTCCCCCGAGCTTTGAAAAATCCTCTTCTTTTTTATGTGCCAGGTCTACTCCGGCCTGAGCTATGCTTTGCTTCATAAAATTGGCGGGTACCCCGCTGACAGCATTCGTATAGAGGATATCTTCTATACTGCTCTGAAGGACCATCTGCTTATAGGCGTCCTGTGCCTGGCTTTCCTCCGTTGCTATAAATCGGGTACCCATATAGGCGAAATCAGCGCCCAGCAGCTCCGCCGCCCTTACCTGCCTGCCGTTGTTGATACAGCCCGCAAGCGCTACCGGTCCGTCGTAAAAGCTTCGTATTTCCTGCATCAGCGCAAAGGGATTGATGGTGCCCGCATGTCCGCCCGCGCCCGCGGTTACGGCTATCAGTCCGTCCACACCCACCGCTATCGCCTTGCGCGCATGCCTGCTGTTCACGATATCATGAAACACCAGGCCGCCATAGCTGTGTACGGCATCCACCACTTCCTTTACGGCGCCCAGGGAAGTGATCACCACCGGCACGCGGTGCCGTATGCACACTTCCAGGTCTGCCTGCAGCCTTTGATTGGTCTTATGAACAATAAGATTGATACCATAAGGCAGGCTGACGCCTGCCTGCTCCAGTTGATGCCTGACGGCTGTGAGCTGCTCTTCCAATACTGCCGTTGTCCTGGCATTCAGCGCGGGCATCGTACCCAGCATACCGTTCCTGCTGCAGGCCACCAATAGCGCTGTCCCTGATACCAGGAACATCGGCGCCACGATCACGGGTATGATAAGATGTGCTTTTAATTCTTCAATAGTCATATATGCCGGGATTGTTAATTGTAATTGTATTAATTTATGGAGTTGCTGGTGAAGAACACCAACAACGGAAGTTATATCTCTATCAGGTACCTCCTGTATCGTAATTCCTTAATATTCCTGTATTCCGGCGCTGTTCATATATTATCTTTATCGGACTGTTGGTGAAGAACACCAACAACAGAGGTGATATACCCATGGAATTACCTCTTGTAATCGGAGCTGCCGGTGAATATCAGACAACAGACAATCCTTTTTATTGGCAGACAGCGCCCCATTTGCTATGGAAATATACTGCCCTGTCTATAATTTTATCTTATAGCTCAGCCGGTGATAAGCCGCATAGCCTTTTTCCCTGACCACTTTTTTATGCCGGGGTGTCGGGTAGCCCTTATTGGTCTTCCAGTCGTAATCGGGAAATTCCCTGTCCAGTTGCTTCATGAGGGCGTCCCGGTGCGTTTTGGCCAGAATGCTTGCCGCTGCTATCGCTGCATACTTACTGTCCCCCTTGACAATGCACTGGTGCGGTATCTGCCAGTAGGGCTTAAAGCGGTTACCGTCTATCAGCAATAAGCCGGGGCGCAGGTGCAACTGGTCTATCGCCAGGTGCATAGCCTTAAAGGAAGCCTGCAGGATATTGATCTTATCTATCTCCTTATGATCCACCGCAGCTACCGCCCAGGCCAGGGCCTCCCGTTCTATGACCGGCCGCAGGAGGTCCCGCTGCACTTCCGTGATCTGTTTGCTGTCATTCAGCAAGGGGTGATAGAAATCTGCCGGAAGGATCACTGCGGCTGCCACTACCGGTCCCGCGATGCATCCTCTGCCGGCTTCATCACATCCTGCTTCCACCAGCTCTTTCTGGTAATACGGCAGCAGGGAACAGCTTATGGCGTCTTTAGGTTTCAACTATTTTACTTTTTGCAGGTAATTGTCATTTACTTTTTTATAATAAGGCTTCAATACAGGGGACTGTGTCTTATATTGCTCGAACAGCACCTGTTGCTGCTTCATATAATCCTTAAGGTCCGGCGGAACGGGTCTTTCCGTTTCCTTAGCGGTATTTCCCTGCCTTTTATCATCCTGCTCCTGCTCTCTTACCGCTTTCTCCGCTTCCAGCAGCCGGGTCATGATCTCCTGCTGCCGCAGCAATAATTCGCGCGTAAGGCGCCTGTTCACCAGATCGGTCTCATTCTTATCCATCAGGTGCTGCAGGTCGGTCATCTGCTTACCCACTCCTTTAATGCCTTTACTGTTCAGTATGGAGTTCAACTGGTTGAGCTGCTGCCGCAGCTGCGCCTGCTCTCTTGCCATTCTTGCCAATTCCTTTGCATCCCCGTATTCACCGTCAGGACCATTATTACCTCCGCCGCCGGAGCTGCCCTGCCCGTTATTACCGGAACCGCCGCTCCCCTGCGTACCCTGGCCGGTCTGGCCACCCTGACCCTGACGGCCCTGTCCCTGCTGCATACCTTTACCCAATTGCTGCTGCTTGGTGATAATATCTTTCAACTGGTCGCCGGCACCCTCGCCACCGTCACCGGATTTACCTTTGGATTTGCCGCCCGGACTTCCACCCGAACCGCCGCTCTGCTCTCCCGAGGACTGCATCTCGCCCATAAGGTTCTCCAGCAGCTCATTCAGGATGAGGGCCAGGCTGTTGGCATTGGTCATAGCGTGCTGCTGCCTGACCTGAGCCAGGGACGTCTGCCTGTCCTGCAGGAATTTCAGGGACTGCTGGATATTCAGTTCCAGCTCTGTTGTTTCCTTATTGACGGTAGCGGCTATCTGGAAGACCCTTTTGCTCAGGCTGAACAGGCTGTCCCTGATCATCCTGGCATTGGCGGCCAGCCTTGCCTGCTCTTTGTTAAGATCAACGAAGCTATTGCTGTGCACCGGGGTGACCTTCACCTTTTCAATGAGCTTTTCCTGGTCAAAGGAGAACCGTAACAGGTTACTCAGCAACTGGCGCGTGGCTTTGATATCCAGGTCCAATTGCTCCATATCCATTCCACCGGCTTTTTCCTTCATTTTTTGGGACATCTGCTGCATCTTGCTGATAGATTGCTGCTGCTGCCTGCGGGCGCCTTCCTGGTCTTTCTTATCCAGGCTCTCACCGCTTTCTTCCATATGCTCCGATACATCCGCCGCATCTTCTTTCATTTCCGCACCGGCCGCGCTTTCCTTTTTAGCCTGCTGCTCTTTGGCATTCAGGTCTTTGGTGACTTCCTGCACCATCTTTTCAAAATCCTTCCGGACCTGTTCCTGCTCTTTTTTCAGCTCCCCGGACAGGTCGCCCCGCTCCGTCTTTTCCAGTATGTCCTGCTCCTTAGCCACAAATTCATCTATCTTCTGCGCGGCCAGCTCCATAGCGAGCTGCAGCTCCAGTTGCTTAATAAGCTCCTGCACCCGTTCCATATTCATCTGGAACAGCTTGTTCTGCTGCTCCATCTGCTGCATCTTTTCAAAGGCCTGCTGCGGATCTTTCTGCTGGCGCAATTCCTGCAATCTCTGTAGCTGCTCCTGGAGCTCCTTGTCTATGATCTGGTTGAGTTGCTTTTTCACCTCTTCCTGCTTTTCCATAAGAGAGGGGCTCATTTCCATCTGTGCGGTCTGCTTCTGCTGCTCTTCCAGCCGCTTTCTCACCGCTTCCATCTGCTTCTTCAACTGCTCCTGCTCCCGGACCATCGCTTCCAGCTGCTGTTCCTGCTGCCAGTCCATCGTCCTGGCGTCCAGCATTTTATTTTTCAGGTCCTGCATATCTTTCTGCATGGATTGCTGCTGCTTCCGGGAAGCGTCCAGCGTTTCCTGCAGCCGTTCGGCATTCTGCTCCAGGGCGTTTTGCTCCTCCCGGGCTCCGGCCGCGCCTTTTTCCTTCAGGTAAACATACGCGCTGCGGACACATTTGCCACCGTTGACGATATCATTGTCGCAGGCCTGTATATACATTCTTATATTCTGGTCCGGCAGCCGGTCTATCACACCGGCATCAAAATAATGGCTGATCTGCGCCGTAAGCGGCGATCCTACAGGCAGCCTGGCGCTTTTCTGCGTCACCACCTTGCCCGATGCATCGATCACTTCATAGTGGAAGGTCAGGCTCTGCAAGCCGTAATCATCGGAAGCCAGGCCGGTAAAGACCATCTGGTCGCCGATAACAGTATCCCTCCTGGTCTGCACTTCCAGCACAGGCGGGTTATCCTTTATTACTGATATGGTATAAGCGAAGGTATCCGTAAGCCGGGCCTGCTCGCCTTGTATCAGCACCCGGAAAGCGGCATGGTCCAGCACCTGCTTTTCCCAGCTCCATGCGCCCCCTTTCTGCTCGGTCTGCAAAACCTGCACGGAATCCATCAGCACGGCAATATTATGGGTATGCTGTGCCTGTATCTTCCAGGTGATGATAGTGCCTTCGGGCACCTGCAGGTCGCTGAACACCATCAGCGTTTCCGCCGCCTTACCCGTGTGGCGGGGGTATCGCAATACCACCTCCACTGCATCTATCACCGGCAGGAAGTCCACTACCAGCCGGTAGCTTTCCGACTGATACCCCACTGCGGAGAAGTAAAAGCTGTGAGTATTGTTAACCCTTGCAATGGTATACCTGAACGTATGGTCACCGAGGGGTGTCATCAGGAGCGCTTCACCGTCTATATGGATATAGACCGCTTCGGGGAGCTTATCGCCTTCCAGCCGCACCACGATATCATGGGGCTGCCAAAGGGTAGCGCGAAGTGCCGGCGCATCCACCCGGAAGGTAAAAGGCGCCGGCGGCTCGAAAGCGGTGGCCGGCTGCAGCAGACGGCTGGTAGAGTCTTTCAGCAGCTGGGGCATCCACCACCCCACCACTGCCAGGATCATTACCAGGCCTGCAAACCAGGGAAGGTATTTCCTGTTCCGGCGGAGATCGACCGCATTGGTAAAAGGCACATGGGCCAGTTGCGCGGTCTTCTGACCGATGCCGGCTTCCAGGAGACTCATATCGGCGGCTGTTACCGCGGCCTGTCCCCGGAGCTGTATCACATTCAGTATCTTGTCGTCTACTTCCTTAAAATGTTGCCCGATGATCACCGCGGCCTGCTCATGAGTAATGCGCTTACCTATTTTCTGCATCCGGAAGAGCGGCGTTATGACATAACGAACCAGCCCCCAGACACCCGCAGCCGCCAGCAGGATCACAAGGGGAAGCTTTACCGCAACGGGAAAGTATAAGTAATATTCTCCCATGGCGGTGACCAGGAACAGTATCAACCCGATAATAAGGAACAGCAAGGCTCCTTTCAATAGCTGGTTGAAATAATATTTCCTGATGAACAGGTCTAATTTATCAATTAAGTCCTCGTACAATTTCATAATGCGCTATACCTGCTTGTCCGTTGTGCTGTCAGGGTTCTGAATATATCGGGCCTACGATCACCGTATCGCTCCTGTTTCCGTCATAATCCTGTATATAGATCCCCAGGTGCATCGTATCCAGCCCGCTGCTGTGCAGGGAGTCCTGCCTGGGATAAAAGAAATAATAAGGCATATCCAGCATCATGGCAGCTTTAATGCCGCCGTTCTTCTGGAAATAATTGGATTCTACCATAGGCATCGGGAATACATGGCGCAGGTTGGAGGTATCTCCTTCCCGCAGCACCAGCACCACGATAGACGTATCAATACCCGCGTCCCTCTTGGCAATATTGCCGTCACCGTCCGTAAAGTTGAATTTCAAACTCAGCACGGAAGCAGTATCCATATACCGGATAACGTCCGTATTCTGGCTGATGAGCGATAAATACGGTATTTTGCTGTAGGTGCTCTCGCCCGTTTTCTTACAGGAAGCAACCATGATCAGCATCAGCCAGCCTAAAAACTTTATACTTCTCATTTGAAATTTTTAACAGGTTTAAAATCTACCTTTGCATCCGTCATTTTTTTAATGCCCTCCTTTGTAAGGCTGCAAAATCCAAATTTAATAAATGTATCGGAATTTAGACATTATTATTTCAACAACGGGATGGTATGATCATATCCGGGCACAGGATTTTGACCAGGCAGCACTTGCCGTATTTAACCACCAGTACCGGAACAATACCCTGTACAGGTCCTATTGCGACTTGATCCACACGGTACCTGAAAAGGTTCTGGGCATCCGTGATATCCCGTTCCTGCCCATACATTTTTTCAAGACCCATACCGTTGTTACAGGCAGGCCACGGCATTTTGACGCGGTCTTCGAAAGCAGCGGAACCACGCAAACCGTTAACAGCAAACATTATATACCATCCCTCCCCCTGTACCTGGACACCTGCCTGAAAGGGTTCGAGGCCCGCTTCGGTCCTACGGGGTCGTACGTGTTCCTCTGCCTGCTGCCTTCTTATTTAGAACGTAAAAATTCCTCTTTAGTATATATGGCGCAGCATTTAATTGACTGCAGCCGGCAGCCGGAGAGCGGATTCTACCTCTATGACCTGGAGCGGCTATGCCAGACCATCACCACCTTAAAGGCAGCAAACCGGAAGATCATACTCCTGGGAGTAACCTTTGCGCTGATCGATTTCGCGGAACAATTCCCCATGGACCTGCAGGATGTGACCATCATAGAGACCGGCGGTATGAAAGGCAAAAAGGAGGAGTGGACGCGCAGACAGGTGCACGATTACCTGAAGCAGCAGTGGCAGGTGCCGCATATCTGCTCAGAGTACGGCATGACAGAACTGTCATCCCAGGCTTACAGCACCGGCGGGGAACGCTTCCATCCCATTGCCACCATGAAGGCGCTGGTCAGGGATGAGTATGACCCGCTGCTGACCGCTCCGGCAGGACGGGGCCCCCTGAATATCATAGACCTTTCCAATATATATTCATGCAGCTTTATTGCTACGGAAGACATCGGCATTGTGCACGACGACGGTACGTTTGAAGTTCTGGGACGCCTGGACGCCTCGGCGCTGCGCGGCTGTAGTCTGATGACAATATAAATAGCTTGAATTCACATAAATATTAGTAATTTTGTTGGTCTAATTATTAAAAAATAAAACTATTTTTATCTGACAGTTGAGCATTTAGCCCCACTTGAATACAAAAAGACACTAACAATGATGAATGAATTTCAACATACGCTACGGGACGTTGTAGAAATAAAAGGCGTAGGTTTACATACCGGTGTGACGACCAATTTAACACTGAAACCTGCAGATACGGACTTTGGCATCAGGTTTAAAAGAACAGACGTTGAGGGGCAACCAATCATAAAAGCGGACGTAGACTATGTATCTGACACATCCCGGGGCACAACACTGGAGCTGAAAGGCGTAAAGGTGCACACTATAGAGCATTTAATGGCCGCCCTGGTGGGCTCAGGCGTAGATAACGCTCTGATAGAAATGGACGCGCCGGAAGTGCCTATCCTGGACGGCAGTTCCATTGGATTTATCGAAGCTATTGAAAAAGCAGGACTTAAAGAGCAGGATGTAAAGAAAATCTACATAGATATTGATACTAACCTGGAGTATTTTGACGACAGTAAGAATGTTAATATCATGGCGGTACCGGCCAAAGAGTTCCAGGTGACCACGATGATAGATTTCAATTCACCGGTACTTGGCACCCAGCATGCCACGCTGCGCAGCCTGTCCGAATTCAAATCCGAAATAGCACCCGCCAGGACCTTCTGCTTCCTGCACGAGCTGCAGGCGCTGGTGGACAATAACCTCATCAAAGGCGGCGACCTGAGCAACGCTATCGTAGTGGTGGACAGGGCTATAGAAGCAGAAGAGCTGCAGCAACTGTCCAAAATATTCAATAAGCCCAACGTGGAGGTAAAAAGCGAAGGCATCCTGAACAATGTGGACCTGCATTACCCCAATGAGCAGGCCAGGCATAAGCTGCTGGATATTGTAGGCGACCTGGCCCTGACCGGCTACACTATCAACGCGCATATCATCACCAGCAGGCCCGGACACGCTGCCAATATAGCTTTCGCCAAAAAGATCAAGCAATATATCAAACAGAATAAAGCCATTGCCGTACCCAGGTACGACCCTAACGTACCGCCGGTACATGATATACATTATATAGAAAAGGCCTTACCGCACAAATATCCCTTCCTGCTGGTAGACAAGATCATCGAAGTATCCGATAATTATATCGTGGGCATCAAGAACGTGACCCGGAATGAAGAGTTCTTCCAGGGCCATTTCCCCGGCAACCCGGTAATGCCCGGCGTGCTGCAGATAGAGAGCATGGCTCAGGTGGGCGGCATCCTGGCGCTGAAGAAATACCCGGACCCGGAAAAGTACAATACCTATTTCCTGAAAATAGATAAGGTAAAGTTCCGCCAGAATGTGCTGCCCGGCGATACGCTGATCCTGAAGCTGGAGCTGCTGAGCCCGATCCGCAGGGGCATATGCGAGATGAAAGGCACTGCATACGTGGGTAACCGGATCGTAACAGAGGCGGAGCTGGTCGCCCAGCTCGTGCCTAAAGAGTCGGAAAACAAACAATAAAAAATAATAAAACCAACAGGCTTTACGTTCAGAGCCTAAAATTTATATGATACATCCTCTTACTTACGTTCACCCGGAAGCCAAAGTTGCAGATAATGTTACCATTTCCCCGTTCAGCGTCATTCATAAAAATGTTGAGATAGGAGAAGGTACCTGGATCGCATCCAATGTAACGATCATGGAAGGAGCCCGGATAGGTAAAAACTGCAAGATATTTCCCGGTGCCGTGATCTCTGCCGTCCCCCAGGACCTGAAGTACAACGGCGAAGACACCAGCGTGATCATAGGGGACGGATGTACCATCAGGGAATATGTGACCATCAACAGGGGCACCAGCGACAAGGAAGTCACCCGCATCGGCAAGAACTGTCTGATCATGGCCTACTGCCATATCGCGCACGACTGCATCATCGGTGATAACTGTGTATTCTCCAACGCCACCACCCTGGCGGGTCATATAGAGATCGGCAATAATGTGATCCTGGCCGGCCTGGTAGCCGTGCAGCAGTTCAGCAGGATAGGCTCGCATGCCTTTGTGACCGGCGGCTCCCTGGTAAGGAAGGACGTACCGCCTTATACCAAGGCCGCACGCGAACCGCTCTCCTATGTGGGCGTCAATTCCGTGGGCCTGAAAAGAAGAGGCTTTCATATAGATACCATCAACCATATACAGGACATCTACCGCATCCTGTTCGTCAAAGGCTACAATACCTCCAAAGCGCTCAGCATCATCGAAGCGGAGATACCGGTAAGCGAGGAGCGGGACGAGATCGTGGACTTTATCCGGAAATCCACCCGCGGCATCATGAAAGGCTTTACCAGGAAGATCCTGGTGGACGAATAATCATACGGCATGATCACGCTTGACAACATCTCCAAACGCTTCGAAAACAGCTGGATCTTTAAGAACATTTCCTACGGCTTTGCTGACGGCAGCCGCTATGCTGTACTGGGCAATAACGGTTCAGGTAAGTCTACCCTGCTGCGCTGCATCGCGGGCATCCATGCCGTGAATAAAGGCAGCATCACCTATACCATCAACGGCCAGCCGGTCGCTCCCGAAAATTTTTACCCGCATTACAGCTTTTGCGCGCCGGGTATGGATATCATAGAGGAAATGACGCTGGAAGAGTTCCTGAAGTTCCATTTCTCCTTTAAACCCGCCCTGCCGGGCTATACGGTGACCGATGTGATCCGAGAGATAGAGCTGAAGCATTTTGCCGGGCAGCAGATCCGCAATTTCAGCTCGGGTATGAAGCAGAGGGTAAAGCTCGGGCAGGCGCTGTTCAACCATACGCCCGTTGTCTTCCTGGACGAGCCCTGCACCAACCTGGATAAAAAAGGCATTGACCTCTACCAGCACCTGCTGGCGCTTACCACTACGGCCGAAAGGACCATCATCATCGCTTCCAACGATCCCAGGGAATACCCCGCCGCCGATCATATCCTGGATATGAATACTTTATCGCACAGTGATAAGCTGACGGTGGGGTAAAGCTTTTATTTTTTAGTGACTATCTGCTTATAGGAAATAACCTTTTATTGCAGATGCGTTTCGCTGAGCAGTGTCTTCTCTACGGCTCAGAGACTGCTTTAGCTTATAAAGGAGCTGAGGTTCCGAACGGATATGAGGCATCTCTTATACTTGTAGCTTATATTGTGTATGCTGCTCTTTTGGTTTTGTTGATTATATAGACACAGTCAGTTTATTTTGTTCCGTAAAGGTAAAGGCGGCGGGGTGAAGCCACCGGATAAAGCCTTATAGGTCGTTGGTGAAGAACACCAACATCGGAATGAAACGTACTGTATCGTGTGGTCATTCCGAACGGATGTGAGGAATCTCTATAATAATTTGTAGTTTATAATGGCTTGCTTTCCTATATAATCAGGGCGATAGCTTCCACCAATTCTAATCAGCAGGAATTTATAAATAATGGAAGTACAAAAGGCTTGCCTTACAGGTAAAATATTCAGGCTGTCATAAGAAAAGGCTTATCCAAAGACATCAGTATTACTTTCTCACCTGAAAACAATTATCTACCGTATTACTTTTTATTTTACCATAAATCATACTTACCCTCTCATTTTCTTAACATTTTTTTATCTTTGAGATTCAGGATGCCTAACCTGAATGACAAATTAAAATATCTTTTTTAACCGGTGGTCAGTTGCTAAAATAAATTCATAATAATGAAAAGATGTAACCTTATAGTCCTTATCTGTCTGATTACTCAACTGGCATTTGGCCAGAATAAAACTATATCAAGAGACGAACTCCTGTTTGAAAAAGGTATATTACTACATGAGTTAGCTACCAGTGACTTGAGATTGGATGCCATCATTGAATCCAATGATAGTGAAGAAAGCGAAAAAGATCTGGCTGCTATTATTAAGGAAACACTTTTAGAGAAAGCTCTTGAACATTATCAGGAACTTACAGACAGCTTTCCAACATCAGCATTGCTTTTCAGGACGCTTGGCAATAAAGGCTTTATACAACTGGCATTGGAGGACCGGGAAGCGGCCCGAGAGACATTCCAGCAAATTTTGGACAGTAAAGCCAATGACAAGGAAAAAGGAGGAACCGGTTCCGGCTTAATGATGGAACCCTATGCCAACTACAAAAACACAGCAGCTAAGGTACTGGCCAAGTTGAATCTTGAAGACAGCAATTACACGGAGGCTCTCAGGTATCTTGAGCTGACAAAGCAATATCCGTACCTACACTTTTGCGGTAATGCATATGCTGCAGAGACAATTCACATGAGCGGATTATATGCAAAATGTTATTTAGGACTCAAAGATACCGCTGAAGCATTAAAAATACTTTTACCCCATATTGTTGAAAATGGCCTGGCAGACAATACTGATCTTGTACACCTGGCATATCAGACGCTGCTGAAAAAGTATTCTAAAGACGAACTGAAAAGCAGATACATACAGGCATTCAAAAATTGCCGGACTGAAAAAGTGAAATCAAAAGAGTATGAATATAAAAGATACTTTATTACATTTCTTGACACAAAAATAGAGTTGGATTCCTGGTCACTTGGTTATGCAGAACCCAACGAACAAGCAAAAATAATCGAAGAACTATGCAAAAACTCCCTGTTTTATAATTTACTGAACGAATAGCAGTTCTATAGCCAACTCATACAACACAACATGCACATATTCAAAATAAGAAAAGACGGGATAAGGATATTAAGGAGACAAATGCTGCTCAGGGTTGTCCCTCTCCTGCTTATTGCCGTAACAGCAGGACTTGTAATCAACTATACAAACTCAAAAGATAAGGCTGTTGTACAAAATACTTTACCGGTTACCATTCCCTTGGCAGTCATAGCAGTCGGTTTCGGAGTGTATTACGCATTAAACAGACAAGTATCCTTATGGCAGAGCTATGTGCTTACAATAACCGACAGCCTGATCACAAGAGAACAAAAGCATACGCCTACTATTACTATTCTGCAGGCGGATATAAGTGAAATTATAAAAAAGCCCAATGGGAGCTTTATGGTAAAAGGGGTCTCTGCCAGGAATACTATAATCATTCCGCCTCAGATTGATGAATATCAAAAGCTGGAAGAGGTTTTATCAAAAACAAATCCGATTTCCACAAAAAGTAAAGAGCCATTTCTTGAAAAATGGGGCCACCTACTCTCTATCCCGATCACTGGCTTCATGTTAGCTGTTTTCATTTCAAAAGACAAAATAGTTGTCGGGATTTCAGGAGTTATATTTCTTTTGATTTTCGGATATGCATTGCTGGAGATTCAAAAAAGTAACGACCTGGACAGTCAAACTAAAAAAGGATTATGGGTAAGCCTTATCCTGGTCATTGCAATAATTGTCGTTATGTATTTCAAACTTATCGCATAAAGGTAAGCACCTGGGGTAAATATGGGAACCTTTAACAAGACAACAAAAAAGATTTACACTCAGCGGGCATTGATGCTGTGGAGCGGTGACGGTGGCTCCGTACTTTCCTTTATCAGCCAAGAAAAAAATATTGCTGCCAAATGACTTGATAGCCAAACATTGGAGATCACCCATAATAAAGATATTATCCTTACACGAAATAACAAAGCATATTTTTATGGAGACAACGTTAAATATTATACAGACCGGAAAGTTACAGGACAATCATTACTTTTTAGTGCTGTAACAAAAACCACCGCTGTTGTAACAACGGCTCCACTTCCGGAGTGCTACATATACTTTTTTACACATTTTACACATTGGCTTTGCATCCGACAAAAAGCCCATATTGACCGTGATCTTACGAACAACTATGAAACGATTTATCATCCTTCTCCTGGCTTTGTTTTGCCTGAACCCCGTATTCGCCTGCCTGAACAGTGCAAGCCTGATGCTGAAGGACGGCACCTTCCTGTATGACGACAGAGAAGGTAACGTACCCTACGGACACGAATTTTATAAAGATGCCTTCGGATATGCCATCCGGCAGCTTGACAGCCTGTACAAAGCAACTAAAGACATCGACTACCTTTCCGATAAAGGACTGGTGCTGATTTTAACCCAAGATTATGATACCGCGATCAGGCTATTCCTGGAAATCGAAAAATCGGCGCCCGGCAGGTATGCAACGGCTGCCAACCTCGGCACAGCTTACGAGCTTTCCGGGCAAAACGACCTGGCGCTGCAATGGATCAAAAAAGCTGTTGAGATAGATCCTGCCTCCCACAGTAATTCGGAATGGATACACGTCAACATTTTAGAAGCAAAGATCAAAGGTGAACAATGGTACACATCCGACTTCCTGCTTCGTACGAACTTCGGCACAGAGACCCAGCCGGGGACTTCCCTCACGCCAGCCGCACTGCAGGAGCTGTCTGATGCTTTGTATTACCAACTGAACGAACGGATATCTTTTGTGAAACCGCCGGAAAAAATTGTGGGTCAATTGCTGTTTGACCTGGGTAACATCGCGTTCCTTTTAGGGAATTATGAGGATGCCCTGGCGGATTATGACCTGGCAGACCTATACGGCTATACCGGACAACTGATAGATCAACGCGTGGCAGAGACGAAAAAGCAGCTAAGGCAAGCCAATAAGCCCCAAACGGCAAAACAGGCGTCACCGTCTTACCTGCCGTATATACTTGTGATCCTGACCCTGATGATATTGCTGATCCTGGTAAAGCTACTGTATAAAAGGAAACAGCAGGACCACGGCTGATGCGATCTCCAGGTGGGCAATGAAGTACCTTGTATCCCATAACAGCTCCTGATAAATAAAAAAATTATGACAGCAGACCCCAAGATATCCTGGAAAAAAATATTTATTTTCTATGCAATAGCTTTTATAATATCAGGGCTTTTTAATTCGGGAGTTCTTACGCCCTGCTATCAAGAACTGACAACCGGCCTTTTAATTCGCAACTGGGCCTTTTTACCTGCAGGAGCCGGAACTTTAATAGCAGCTTTAATAGCATATAAGTTTGATAAAAAGTTCAAAAGAACCATTTCCTTATATGGTAACAATCGCCTGAAGAATATTTTGATTGCATTAGTCCCGGCAATGGTTTTCACAACCACCGGACTTTTCAACAGCAATGGCATCAATGAGCATTTCTATGGATTTGCTTTTTCATGTATTGCCTTATTATATGCTGTTGCGGAAGAAATATTTTGGAGGGGCTATCTGCTTGATGCCTTACGTCCGTTAAACAGGCTTATTCACAGCCTGGTGATCGGTATATTGTGGTGGGGATGGCACTTCAGGTTTAGCACAGGGTTTGACCTCACCTGGTTTTTATTGATCTGCCTTGCCGGTTCTTTTTTATTGTGCCGGTTTGCTGACGACACAAGATCATATTTAACAGCAGCGGGACTGCATTCGCTGATCATTATAACAACATCCGGCGGGGAAATGCCCCGGACTACAACCATAGGACTATGTATTGTGATAATAACTTGGTTGCTCATAGGAAAGATCTGGAAAACAAAAGAAGTGGTACAGGCAGCTTAAAGCAGTGCCCGGTAAGCCGCCGATCCTTAAGAGCAGTCCGGCAATAGCAGGGATGACCAGATACCATGGGATATTTTTGCTATATTTAAATTCCGGAAACGGGTCAAGCCAAAACCCGGGAAATTACAAACCATTTGCGACAACCTGTGTAAAGTGAACAGATTTCAGGAGCTATTAAAAGGCGGCGACCTTCGTTCCATTGGTAAAGCCAATGAGATCGTTGCAATGGTAAAGGACCAGGCAGCGTTTGATGCATTGTTTGAAGGCCTGTCCTGCCCGGACAGAAAGGTGGTCATGCGCACTGCAGACGCCATCGAGAAAATAACGGTAAGCAAACCGGGCTATTTACAGCAACACAAAACGGTACTCTTAAATCTATGTCGGGACGCAAAAGACATAGCGCTGAAATGGCATCCGGCGTTGCTTGTTCCGAGGTTGCACTTAACGGAACAGGAATCAGCAGCGATGTGGAGCTTATTGGTCCGATGAGCAACTGCCCCTAAAGAAAATAAAATAGCAAGGGTAAATTCAATCCAGGGGCTATTCAATCTGTCACAGCAAGACCCCGGCTTATCGCAGGCCTTTAATCTGATACTTTCCGAAATCGGTAAGGAAAACATACCCTCGTTAAATGCAAGGATCAGGAAACTACAAAATGCCAGACGATGATATGCATTGGCAACTGACAGGTTGATATACCAGGAAATATTTACTAAATTTAAGCCCTGAAGCTCCGGTGAGGCTTTGGCATTAAAGTTCGCTATTCCAGCCAACCAAAAGACATCAACAGTTATCATAACAGCACAGCAAATGAACAAAATATTTACAATTATTCTGACACTTATCTCTGTAAGTGTATTCGGGAAAAAGAACCCCACAGCAGAAGCACAACTCATAGTTGCCGAGGGCAGGCTCCTTTACAGGTCGGAAATGGCCTCGTGGTACGGAACAGACCTGTTTTTAGAGAAATATAAGGACCATGAAAATATTGGTGGGTATTTCTCATACATTGAAAATGATACGGCAAAGTGTATTTTCTTTTCAAAGGGAGAAGATCCCAAAGTAATCGGGACAATCTCTTTTGACAGCACCTACAATATAAGAACGGCCCCTGCAGACCTGACCGAAAGAAACTTTACCAATAATGAATACGATCTCTATCAAATCAGGAAAGCTACATTAAAAGAGCTGGAAACGAATAGGGACGGGCTTTTCAAATTTTATGAAAACACCTACCCCAATATAATCCCCTTAATCAAGGGTCAGGAAAAGAAAGCTTACATTTTGACAGGGCCACATCAAAGCGGAGTTGTGATCTTTGGAAATGACTATTTACTCACTTTTGACAAAAACAACAAGCTTAAAACCAAAAGACGGCTTCATAACAATATTATTCCCATTGAATACGGTAATCCTGAAGATGGTAAAAATGTTGCCATCACCATGCATACCCATTTACCGGAAACAGGCGATTTTATTACAGCAACAGATATCTGTACATTAATGCTTTACCAGAAATTCACCCAATGGGAAATGCACAATGTTGTTTCTTCAAAATATTTCAGCATATGGAATTGTGAAGCAGAGCAATTGAATATTATACCTAAAAGCGTTGTTGATAATATCGAAAAAGACCAGGAAAAACGCAACAAGCAAAAGCAAAAATCCCATTAATGGCAGATCATTTACGAAGTCCCAATATCAGGGATAATCTATACCAATAGAGCTAAGCAAGCTATGATCACGATAACAACCAGGCCAGCTACAGCAACAGAAATAGCACTGCAACAGCAACGGCAGCCGGGGCTTTATCAACGGACAGAAAAATTTGTGATGCTGTTGATAGCAGTGCTAATGCTGCTCCTTGCGCCTTTGCTGATTTACAACAAATTTCACCCCATAGATCCGGGCACACAGGCGGTTTCCGGTGTTGTCATTATCATTCTTGCAATCATCCTGGTTACCTGGCTGGACAGGAAGTATAAAACCAGCAGCAGGCAACAGCGGAGTATGCTGACCCAGGAAGTAGAAGTAGTCCGCGTACAAACCTCCAAAGCCATTAAAAGAGAAGATTCTGAGGACTTTGGCATAGCCTATTATCTTGACGTTACCCACAACGGGCAACCTAAGACCTTATACCTGTGGGGGCAGTACCTGGACGAACTGGAAGAAAGTACTTTTCCCAACACAGCGTTTGAATTTACCCGGTACACCGGCAGCGATGAATTTATAGACTTCAGAATCTCAGGCCAATATTTTAAAGAAGCAGGAACATTGCCGCCTTTCGGTAAAGCCATATGGAAAAGTGGCACTTACCCGCTGAACGGGCAATTGCTTGATCAAAGTATTGATGCTATAACATAGAAAAGCCATTAAGCTATATTAGCGTGTACCGGTGATCTTCAGTAACTTTGAGCTGTAAAGACCTCTGAAATATATGATGCAGACATTCAGGCCATTGGCCCTTAGATATCTTTTACCGGCAGTTTGTATGCTGACGGCAACCGTTTCTGCATCGGCACAATTAATGCTGGAGAAGGACATCCGTATGGCAGAATACCCGCTGTATTATGACTGGGTCCGCAATTCCATTATAGAAAGCAATATAACAGACAGCTTTATCAAAGCCCGCCGTGTCAGAACCCTCACCGAATTATTCTCTTATAAAGACAACGGGCGGGATACTATTATCCCCTTACAAAAATTATACTATGACCCATCGGGACAGCTGACCCAAAGGGAACTGTTCTATTACGGCTATGTATATTACACGGAATATTTCACTTATGCCCCGCACCAGGTCACCGTTCAAAACAGAAGGTTTGAAAATGACAACAGGTTGGGTCCGGGTTATACCCTGTACCTGGACACATTCGGTAATCCGGTAAAATATATCAGCCTGGACAGCCACAATCATCACGATGGCCTGGATTCCATCAGCTACCAGTACACCTACGATGCCAGGGGTAAGATACTGGCCCGACGACAACAATTGTTTTACGATGGGGATAAACGGCCGGTGCTCCTGTTCCGGTACACTTACAGCCCGACCGGGCATAATACAGGCTATACCGTTTCCGATATCCGGGAACCATTATATGCGGTAACCAAAGAAGTAAGCCCGGAAGGCGTAGTGCTTAAAAGATATGCTGTTTACAACTACGGGAAAGGACCTGTTGCTACCGATCTGCGGAAAACAGCTTCCATCAACGGGCCGGACTATTTTGACAGCACCACGTATATATACGGCACCAGCGGAAAGCTGGGCTTTATCAAGCGGACCTTCAGGCATGATCCTATGTCCGGCAGGTCTGAAAATACCTTTCTGCAGCTCCTTTACGACCAGCAGGGATTCCTTACTGAAAAGTACAATCACAAAGACCACGCCTATTACCGGTGGGAATTATATGAATAAATTCCGGCCTGGACAGTATACCTGTACACTTCCATCCCCTGGCTGCTGCTATTGAGCCTTCATATACTCTATACGCAGCATCATAGGCTCTGTGATCACATCTTTCCACTTTGTTTCAATGGTGGCCGGAAGCCCGTGATCATTATAGGTATAGATCCAGGTAGTTCCGTCCGCTATACCGGTCATATTGTTCCGGGAAATGTTCTTTTCAAAAGTAGCCTCCGTACCGAAACCGGGCAAAGGCTCTATCTTGAATACCTGCCCCAAGCCGAAATCGGGCTTCGGATGATCGTCATAAATAAAGCTTTTGGTCACTTCCCGGTAACCGTTGCCGATCCAGCCATCACCATCCTTAACCATTAGCCTGACTTGCAGAGCGTTGGCAGTCTGCTTATAATCAATGGTAAAATACTCAAGCCCATTTTCATCCACCAGGCTTTTTATTTTTCCGTCGGGATCATACCTGTAATTGGTAAATGACTGAAGTGCGCCGTATTGATAGGTTTCATCACGCACTATCCGGCCGGCTTCATTATATTTAAGCACAATATTGTGGTTGAACTGGGGAAAAGCAAAATCCGAATAGATAATCTTGCTGATCCTGCCATTCTGATACTCCAATACATATTCCGAACTATTCTGTGTTTCCGGATCGGTAAAGCTTCGCCTGAGCAGCTGGTTGCTGTCATTATACTCATACTGCGCGAGGAGGCGGTGCCGGTAGTCATACACTTTACTCACCAGGTACTTTTGAGCAGGGTCATTGCCGGAAAGATGCCCGGTAATTCGTTTTCGGCAGGATAAGATGCTGATGGTCATCAGCAAAAGCAGAGAAATAGCACGTACATTCATTAAAGAAAAAATTAAAAGGTTAAAAATCAACAGGTCAGTCAGCAGCCACGGCCTGACAACATCCTTCATGAATATAAACGGTCATTCCTGCTGCGATCTTAGCGTTTCCCGGCTATTTTTTATGCCCGGCGAACTACAGGACCGGCAGTCGCATCCCTGATACTTCAACCCGTCAGAATATCATTGGGAAAATTATCTTTAGTGGCTATCTGCTTACAGGCAACAACCTTTTATTACAGATATGCCTCACTGAACGATGTGCACTCTGCGGGTCAGAAACCGCTTTTACTATAAAGGCACTGAGGGTCTTGGTCATTCCGAACGGATATGAGGAATCTCTTATGATAATTGATAATTGATAATGATTTTGTTGTCTATATCATAGATAGTCAGTTTATCTTTTGAGCAATAGCCCGGAAGTTGCCCATCTTACTCTAAGTGGGTAATTTTTTGCTCATTCCCATTATGGGAGCAAATACCTTTTCCGCCCCCTGGATATTATTTCTGCTTTTCTTAAAGGTGCCGGACAGCATGCAGCCTGTAAGCATATTACAGCCTGCCATCCTGTGGTAACATTGATTACGAAGCCTGTGTATATTAAAGATGCACTATTGCAGCGTCATTGCTTCCGGTGCTGATCTATGATTATCCTTATCCCGGCTATAGGCATCAGGTGTTCCTTCCGCGGACTGGCAAAGTATTTGCATTTTATCTTATATCCGGTCCTGATCTCATCATACGCACCTTGAAATCTCCGGACCATAGGCGTTACCCCATGCTGATGTCCGTGCTTCGGACCAGTTTCAGGCATTAATATTCACATTATTTCTATCACCCATTAAATCTTAAAATCATGGCAAAGAAAGCAGCCGCTAAAAAAAGCACCGGAGGATCCGCAAAAAAAGCGCCACTCAAAAAATCAGGGACCAATACGGAACAGGGATTAAGGAAGTTATTCCTTGATGAGCTGAAAGATATCTATTGGGCAGAAAAGCACCTGACCAAAGCTTTACCTAAAATGCAAAAAAATGCCAGCTCCGAAGCGTTATCCAATGCTATCAGTGAACACCTGGAAACCACAAAAGTGCATGTGGAGCGCCTGGAAGAGATATTCAGCCTGCTGGGAGAAAAAGCAGTGGCCAAGAAATGCGATGGCATGGAAGGCCTGACAAGGGAAGGGGAAAATGTCATAGAAGAAACGGATGACGGAACCGCTACCAGGGATGCAGGCATCATCATTTCGGCGCAAAAGGTGGAGCATTATGAAATATCGGCCTATGGCAGCTTAAGACAGCTGGCATTGACCCTCGGAGAAGACGAAGTGGCAGGCATTTTAGAGCAGACGCTCCACGAAGAAAAGGAAGCAGACCAGTTGCTCACCGAGATCGCCGAGAATGATATCAACTATGAAGCCGCGGAAGAGATCGGCGAAAATGAAGATGAAGGAGATGACGAGGATGAGGGCGATGATGAAGAATAGGTCAGTTGTATTATATAATTCAATTAAAAAAGGAGAACAGCTTAATGAAAGATATCATAGTATTTTCACACCTGCGCTGGAATTTTGTTTATCAGAGACCGCAACACATAATGTCAAGATTCGCGAAGACTTACCGCGTCATATTTATTGAGGAAGAAATATATTCAGACGAGACCGATGGCTACAACATCTCTTTTGCCGCCGATAATATCTGGGTAATCCACCCGCACCTGCAAAATGGTCACAATGGTGATATAACAGCGAGAAAGCGGGCCATAGCAGATACGCTTATGAGTGAATTCGAGATCACTGATTATGCTGCCTGGTATTATACACCGATGGCCTACGCTTTTTCGGACCACTTACATCCGCATGCTATCATCTATGACTGTATGGATGAGCTATCAGCCTTCTTATTCGCGCCTCCAGAGCTCATCCGGAATGAAGCTGCCCTGTTAAAAGCAGCGGATATCGTATTTACGGGAGGTATCAGCCTGTATGAAGCTAAAAAGGACCGGCATCCTGCCGTATTCTGTATGCCCAGCAGCATTGATAAAGCGCATTTTGCAAAAGCGAGACATCCCGGTGAAGAGCCGGACGACCAGTCAGATATACCCTTTCCGCGCTTCGGCTTCTTCGGTGTCATTGATGAACGGTTCGATATCGCGCTGCTTAAAGAAGTAGCGACCCGGAAGCCTGAATGGCATTTTATCATCATTGGACCGGTGGTGAAGATAGATGCAAAAGACCTGCCCTGCCTGCCCAATATCCATTACCTGGGTATGAAAAGCTACAAAGAGCTGCCCTCCTACTTAAGGAGCTGGCAGGTAGCTATCCTGCCCTTCGCCATCAATGAAGCCACAAGATTTATCAGTCCTACCAAGACACCCGAATACCTGGCGGCAGGAAAGCCTGTCATATCAACGCCTGTAAAAGATGTTGTACGGACTTACGGGGAGCATAAGCTGGTGTCTATCGCTGACAACGCGGACGGGTTCATAGCAGTTGGCGAACATCTGTTGCAGCAAAAAGACGATCGCTGGCTGGCCAGGGTGGACGACTTTTTAAGTAAAATGTCCTGGGACAGCCTGGTTATGAAAATGAATAAATGTTTACAAAGCGTTATAGCAACAAAACAAGAAAAGGTTTAATCTATGTATGACTATCTGATAGCAGGCTGCGGCTTTGCAGGAGCTGTAATGGCCGAACGGCTGGCGTCAGCCAGCAATAAAAAGGTGCTGATCATTGATAAGAGAAACCATATCGGGGGAAATGCATTCGATCATTATAACGAGCACGGCATACTGGTCCATAAATACGGACCGCATATATTCCATACCAATTCAAAAAAGGTGTTCGAATATCTCAGCCGGTTTACAGAATGGAGGCCCTATGAGCATCACGTGCTGGCAAGCGTAGACGGCCAGCTCGTACCCATCCCGATCAATCTCAATACCATCAACACACTATATGGCCTGGACCTCTCTTCAGCGGCTTTTGAAGAGTACCTGGCATCCAGAGCGGAGAAGATAAGCCCTGTACGGACGTCGGAAGATGTGGTATTAAGCACCATCGGCAAGGAGCTTTATGAAAAATTCTTTAAAGGCTATACGATCAAGCAATGGGACCTGGACCCTTCGGAGCTGGACGCTTCCGTAACAGCACGCGTACCTACAAGGACCAATAAGGACAACCGGTATTTCACGGATACTTATCAGGCCATGCCCCTGCATGGCTATACGAAAATGTTTGAGCAGATGCTGTCGCATCCCAATATCCATATCATGCTCAATACAGATTTTGAGGATATCAGGAATACCATCCCGTTCAGAAATATTATTTACACAGGCCCTATAGATGCGTTCTTTAACTATCGTTTCGGGAAGCTGCCTTACCGGTCCATTGACTTCAGGTTCCAGACACTGGACCAGGAAGCATACCAGTCCTGCGGCACCGTTAATTTCCCGGTGAGCAACCTTTACACACGTATTACGGAGTTTAAGAAGCTGACCGGGCAGACCCATGCCAAGACCACTATTGTCTTTGAATATCCGGTTGCCGATGGAGACCCTTACTATCCTATCCCGAGGCAGGAGAACCAGGCCATCTACAATCAGTACAGGGCACTGGCCGAAGAACTTCCGAATGTATTTTTCACCGGAAGGCTGGGAACTTATAAATATTACAACATGGACCAGGTAGTAGCCCAGTCGCTGGCGCTGCACAAGAAAATTACGGAAGAAAAGATTTCGCTGGAATGTGTGCAGCAATAACTGTTCTTTTAAAAAGATGATTATGACAAATCCTTTTGCATCTTTCTGGATGGCAGGCTATGAATGCAGCGATCAGTTGAACTCTTCCGGCGACCGTGTAGATCTGCTGGGCGCCACCGGGCACCCCGATCAACTTGAATCGGATTACCGGCTGCTCAAAGACTTCAGCATCGCTACGGTACGCGAAGGTGTGCAATGGAGCCGGGTAGAACATACACCTTACTGCTATGACTGGTCACGGGTCCGGAAGATCATACAGGCTGCCGGGCAGCAGCGCATACAGGTGCTCTGGGATCTTTGCCATTTTGGCTATCCCGCGGATCTCAGTCCCCTGCATCCGCATTTCACCAGGCGTTTTGTGGCATTCGCGATGGCTTTCGTACAGTTGTACCGCAGCATCCGCCCGGATGGCCCTCTCATTGTCACGCCTATCAACGAAGTGAATTTCATCTCCTGGCTGGGAGGAGAGGTAGGCGCCACTTCACCTTATACCAGGAATTACGGGTGGCAGGTAAAGTACAACCTGATGCAGGCTTACATCCAGGCAGTCAAAGCGATGAAAAGTATGGACAACCGGCTTATCATCCTTACAACGGAGCCGCTGATCAATATCATTCCCGGGGATTTTGACAATCCGCATCTGGTGGAAATGGCCCGCAAGAAAAACGAGGAGCAATTTCAAATGTTGGACATGCTCTGCGGGTTCATCTGTCCGGAGCTGGAAGGAAGCCCCAGCCTGGCCGATATAGTGGGCTGCAATTATTATCACAACAACCAATGGCTTTACCACCCCTCGGAAAAGCACCTGGACTGGCGGCATGGCCCAGATACCCGGGGCTATAAGAGCCTGTCCGGATTATGCCGGGAAGTCGCTGAAAGATACGGGCGGCCTGTAGTGATCACGGAAACAAGCCATGAAGGAGCGGACAAAAGCCTGTGGATGCAGCTGATCACAGAAGAGTGCAGACAAATGATACTCCAGGGCCTGGAATTATGGGGTATCTGCATCTATCCCGTGCTTAACAGACCGGACTGGGATTTCCCGGACCGGTGGCATGATTCCGGTATCTGGGAAGTCCACAGCCACACTAAGGAAAGAAAGGTACAGGATGCCTATGCCGCTGTGATTAAAAGCTGCATTGAAAAACTGGCAAATGCCGGGCAAGATAAGCATCACCAGCCGGTCTTACAGAATATACAGACGTAAGGATTCACCGGCTAAAAAAGGGAATGCAGCACTGGTCAGCGCTGCATTCCCTTTTATGTAATTCAAAAGATTATTTTTTGGTAACTTTCTGGCGGTAAACGATAGCATTATTTTCTACCAGCTCTACCAAGTACATACCGGGCACGAAAGCGGACATATCCACAACTGCGGTATTAGCGGTCAGCGCAGCAGAACGGAGCAGCTTGCCATCCACACCTACGATATTAATGGAATACTCCGTACCGGGCTTATAAGCATTAAAGGTAATGTGCAGCCTGTCTTCAGCAGGTACCGGGTACAGCTTTACATCGGCAGCAGTATACAGCGAGCGTACGGAAGATGGCTTGGAGCCTTCACTGTAGGAAGCTTCCACGTCATCGATCAGCATATAGTTCAGGGGATCGCTGGTCACCTCGTAGTCATTGGAGCTGAAGAAAACGATAACAAATGTATCGGTAGCCGTAAAGTTGGCATCAAAATAGTCCACAGTAACAGAAACGTCCTGGTAAACGGTATCAGGGGTAATGCTTACATACCCTTCACCGATAGCGGCATATTCGTTGGTAGCAGGGTGCTTGGCATAAGCGGTTACCATCATACTGCCGTCTTTCTTGTACAGCGTATCCAGGAACACCTTGGCTTTTACTTCATCCACTTTTTTACCCAGCGCCGGTGTACCGCCGGAATAAGAGAACGCGCTTTCTATATCCTGGTTCTGCATGAACTCCGTAATATTAAAGGACATCTTTGCATTGCTCAGGATACCGGGGATCTGGATAGTATCCACCAGGTTAGATGATTTGATACCCACCGCGAAGTCTCCTGAAGTACGTATCGTATCTTCATAGCACTGCTGGTTAAAATTGGCGTTGATAAAGCCCATAGCCATTAATCCCGGGGCAAGGCTGGCGATCAGGGAATCGGCACAGTACCAGTTGGCCGGCGCTACGGAATTAAGATTGACAGGAGGTAAAGAGCTGGTCACAACCACAGCGCGGAAACCGCCTTCAAAACCGGGGTTCAGGATCACCTGACCCTGTAAACGGGCAGCCATCAGTAGCCCGAAAACAATAACATAGATTTTTTTCATAATACTTTATATTTGTAACTAAACTACAAATATAATTATAATCATATTATTCTTCCTCCTAAATATTATAGTTTTTGCGGAACAGCCACTCTCCGGCCATTAATGCCAGCAGCAGGAAGAACAGCCATTTGAAATCCACCAGCTTATGCTCGCGGGTCTCTTCCTTAAGCCTCGCAGCCGCCGAGGCGTGCTGCAGCATTCCTTTTATAATATTATCCCGGTCCGCATAGGTACCGAAAAGGCCGCCGGAGTATGCCGCGAGGTTGTTCATCAGCGTATAGTCCGCATGCGTGCGTACAGCCTCCAGGTCAAATGGCGCCACTTCAAAGCTTACCTTAGCCGTATGTTCCCTGCCGTCTTCCCGGAGCACACCGGTCACGGTATAGCTGCCCTCTTCAAATATCCCCAGGTCTTCCTTATAAGTATTGCCCATTCTTTCCATAGGCCTGGCGGCAGGAGCACCGTTCACCTGCAGCCTGACATCCGGGATATTATTCAATTCTCCCAGTGCGTTCTTAAACATAGCATATACATATACCTTTTCATAGGCATTATACACCTGCTTATCGGTATATAATACAAAAGGCCGCTTATCCTGCCTGGAATGTATCTTTAAGAGGCTTTGCTTCACCAGCGCCTGGAAGGTCTCGGTCTTGCCATAATGCTTATGCTCCTGCATCCGCCATTTCCATAATCCCTCTCCCGCCAGGATCACAACCGCCGTATGGCCGTACTGCTTAAAGAACCACAGTGGCTGCCGGGTCACGACATTACCTATCCTTTGATAGAACAGGACGTCATCCTGCGCTTTGAAGGATACCAGCGCACCCTGGAGCGGCGGATACCTGGCCGTAACATCGGCAATATTCTCCGGCAACTGGAATACGGCGAACTGCTGGTTCAGCACCGGCAGCACTTCCACGTTACCAGTGGCGCCGCTACCGCCATCCAGCAGCTCCAGCGCCGCGAATACCTGCACGCCGGTCCCTGCGCCCAGTATATACCATACGGGCTTGTCCGACATTTTCAGTTGGTTGCAATCGCCCGCATCCGGCGCATGGGCAATCACGATATCACACTGCTGCAGGTCGGACGGCAAAAGTGTTTTTACCACCTGTACGTCAAACTGATCCAGTCCCTGTAAAGCGCTTCTCACCGCCGCGATATCAGGATGCGGGCTTCTGGCCAGCACCAGCACCTTAATTTTTTCATCTATAACATCCACAAATATATCCTGGCGGTTATTGATCACATTTTTTTCTCCTTCTACCGGCGTTATGCTCACGGTGTACTTTTGTAATCCCTGCTGCCTGGCCTGAAGCTGCAAGGAGTAGCCCAATACCTGCTGCTGCTGTCCGGCACGGATCGCCTGACTGAATACCGGCTGACCGTTATGAAGCACCTGCAGCATCACATCCTTTCCCTGCACCTTGTGCGCGAATACATCTATCAGCATCTCGAACTTCGCATTCAGGCTGACGGTCTTATTGACCAGCACATTCTGAATGCCCACATCCACAGGCATTGTACTGTCTCCCAAAACCATCGTATGCACCGGGAAAGGAAGCTGGTGCGCCAGCGCAGCCGGGTCTCCGCCCATATTATTGATACCGTCTGAGATCATCAGGACACTTTGTACCGGCTGCATCTTATGCCGTTCACTCAACTGGTACAGGGCGCTGCCCATCTGGGTGGAATGCTGCCAGGTACGCCACAGGCTGTCCTTGTCCGATATCAGCCCATCGCCCCAGCCGGCTATCTCAACATCATACCGTTCAGACAACTGCCGCGCCATATCCTCAACAGCCTTGCGGTAAGCATCGTCACTCTCAAAATACGATCTCATGGAAGTGCTCCTGTCAGCCAGTATGGTCAGGGCCGGCCTGATCTCCCGGACCGTTTTGGTTACAATGAACGGCGCGCACAGCAGCAATACGAGCAACAGTGTGCTCAATGCTCTCAGGGAGGCCGGCAGAAACCGGTAACGGGTCAGCTTCCGCTTATCATTTTTATACACCCACCAGAACATAATGCCCGCTGCTGCTATACCCGTAATAATTGCTATACTCCAGTTCATTATCTTAATGATTTAAAAAAGTCCTGCATTAATGCCGCACATTCCGTAGCCAATACGCCTTTCTCCAGGATGGTCTTCGGATGAAAAGGCCATTGCTGCCGTTGCTTCAAGGCTTCGGCATCCCGGAGATCGAAAAACCTGCTGATGCCATTCCGGTTATCGGAAGCGCCAAATACGATCCGGCCTATTTTGCTCCAGTACAAAGCGCCGGTGCACATCATACAGGGCTCTACCGTCACGTACAGGGTGGCATCCATAAGGTATTTGGCTCCCAATCCGCTGTAAGCCGCGGTCAGCGCGATGATCTCCGCATGGGCCGTGCTGTCCTTCAGCAACTCCACCTGGTTGTACCCGCTGGCAATGACCGTATCGCCATGCACCACAATAGCCCCGATAGGAACTTCGTTGTTATCCATCGCCAGGCGGGCCTGCTGCAGGGCTTTCCGCATAAAATATTCATCTTTATTCGGTATCATGCTTATGTGCTATAAATTCTCTGAGGGGTAAAATTATATCTTTATAAAATGCTTCACTGTTCCAGCCGGCACTGTCTCTTTCCTGCGCTGTCTGCCGGTAGTACATATTCCAGTAAGGATCATCCACCTGCCTGATGACCTTTTCCTTATCCAGGACTCCGGGGGATAAGGCCATATCCCCGGTCTCCGTGTCCGTAAGGTACGGGTAGAACAGCACATCCATTTCCAGGGGATGCTCACTGCCGGCAAGCCAGTATCTCAGCACGGCTTCCAGGTAGTCCAGGGCCGCCGCGGGCGTGATGCCGGACAGGTCTATCTTGGCCAGCGACCTTTCCTCATCCTTTTCCCTGTATTTCACGATGCAGAACGTATCTATGGCATCCAGTGCCCTCCCCGCTACGGCATCCAGGTAACAGCCAACAAGATGCTTATCGTAATTGGAGGAGAAGACAACCCGGTACATCGTCCGGCCGAGGGTAAGGGTCTCCGTATGCAAAATAGTACCGCCAACCGCTACGCTCCAGCGGGTCCGGTTAAGATCACTGCCGGCTTCCGGTATCAGCGTGTCCAGCTTCTGCTTCATATCCGTCCAGTACCTGTCCACGTAATACGCGCCTACATTCTTAAGCGGCAGCAGCCCTTTCAGCTGGCCCTGCCGTAAAAAGCCTTCTTTATCCTTTCCTTCAAAAACAGACTGGTATATTTCATGATGCAGCCGGAAACGGGCCAGGCCATCCTCTCCTGTAAACACAAACATCTCCTGGTCCTCTATGGCATCAGGCGACTGCTCCAGGCGGATACCCAGCACCTGCCGGTAAAAATATTTTAAAGGAGAGCTGACGAACTGCACCAGTACAGCGAGGTTCAGCTCAGGGGGCAGCGCAGGCGCTTCTCTCACCGCCGGCACAGGCGCTATTCTTTTGACCGCCGTGCCCGCCGGTTTATTATAATAATACAGACCGGGAAACGCCGGGTCATTATAACGGGCGCTGAAGCTGTGCAGGGGATGCTGTATGCAAAGCTCCTCTTCCACGTTCACTCCCGACGGTACCCGCTGCTGCAGGTACACCAGGAGATCATTGATCAGCACGGACAGGTTTTTGAGCGTATTATCCTTTGGAGACCGCGCATTATAGCTGATGTAGAGCCGGCTCTGCGCGGATAGCACCGTTTCCAGGAACAGGTGCTTATCGCTGTCCTTCAAGTTCCTGTCCCCCAGCTGGTGCCGGTCCTGCATCAGGTTAAAATTCAGCCGCTTTTCCTTCCGGGGAAATTTATCATCATCCATACCCAGCATCGCCACCACCTTAAAGGGGATGCTCCGCATCGGGACCACGGAGCAGAAGGTAATCCCGCCGTTATAAAACAGGCCTGATCTTACATCTCCAGACAGTTGCTGCACAAAGCTGCGCTGGAAAATATCGTATGCCAGCGGCTCCTGGAAGAACCGGGACGCTTCGGCATATTCGTTCATCAGGCTATGGAGGTATTTCATATCCTCTCCCATCACTTCCTCATCCTGCTGCAGGAAGGCAGCCGTCACACCTCTTACATATTCCAGCCATTCCGCCACCGTACGGGCTTTATAGCGCTGCTCCACGCTTTTCATCAGTTGCGTTACAAAGGCGGAGAACAGTATCACGTCCTGCGAGGCCATACCTTCCACGACATCCAGGGGATAGAAATCGCTTCCGTCCTCCGTTGCCACCAGGTCTTCGCCGCTCATACAGATACCGTACATCATCCTCCGCACGCCGTTCCACCAGCTCATCGTATAGGTCTGGTCCCCGGTATGCCCCCGCCACCCGCTGCGGATATTGGCCTCCTGCACGATGCTGCGTACCAGGCCGATATCCCGGATTCCCGTTTTTTCCCTGATCGCCCTGAATTCCAGCAGGCCCAGCACCTGCTCTGCCGTACAGCTATCCTCTTTCAGGCTCAGTATTTCCAGCAGCGCTCCCGGCAGCGTATCGCCCTCCGAAACATAGGTATCCGCGATCTTGTACCGGAAAGGCACCGGCGCATTGGAGAACACCCCTTCTATAAAAGCCGCATATATATTCACATCACTGCACACCACCAGTATATCCCTGGCGCGGATGTCCGGCTGCTCCTCCGTCACAAGACGAACAAGGTAGTTGTACAGGCCCTCCACTTCCCGTTGCGGGGTATAATGCCGGTGTACCTGGATGGTGCCGTCCCTTAAAAAATCATAAGGGATCGTATCCCTTTCCGAAAGCGTCATATTGTGAAATATCTCGAACTGGACCCTGGACAGCAGGGTCGTATTGGAAGGCTCGCTCACCGCTACCGGCTCGTAGGCATTGATCAGCTCCTCGTTCCGGAAGAGCAGGCGGATGGTCTGCTGTATCATTTTACCCCAGCTCACCAGCAGCTCGTTACCGATCGTATAATGCTCATTGATCACATACCCTTTGGCTTTCCACAAGGCGATATCCCTCTCACTGTTATCATCCCCCCAGTAAATGAACGGGGAGGGATTGATAAGGTAGAAACAGATATCAATATATTTCGCAAGCCGGTAAAATACCTCCAGGTGATATTTGGTAAATACGGACAGGCCGAAAAGATAGATAACAGGCAACTGCTCCCGGAGCCGCCTATACTTTTCCGGGTCGTCTATATGCTGCAGGATATAGTTCCTGACATAATTGATATTATGGTATTCGGAGGATTCCTGCCGGTGCCGGGCCTCTATTTTGCTCCACAGGTATGCCTGCCAGTGCGGCGCGCTGTCCGGGCTCATAGCGCTCCATTCTTCTATGAACTCCTGCCGGTATACCTGGTACTGGTCGAACAGGTCTGCTACCTTTTCCGCCAGCAGCAGGCGCTTTATGTCCGTATCGTGCGTGGTATCCAGCAGGTAGGTCGCCTGCTCGGGGAAACGCGTTTTGAACTCTTCCGTCCCCAGGATATTATAGAGCATCCATACATAGCTCTGCCGGTTCAGCGTTACCTGGAAGGCCCCGCCCAGCGCGAGATAGACCACAAAGAGAATATCATTGGGCCTGGAGAACCTGATATTGGATGCGATGCCCCAGCCTGCAGCCAGCTGATGCTTCAGCCAGATATTCATCCCCTCCGTCTGGGAGACGATATGATACGGCTGGAATACCGGGGGCACCCGGGATTGCATCCCTGAGCGCAACTGCCGGAACAGACCGTCCAACTGGTTAGATACATACAACTGGATAGACATAGGACATTTACTACAATCAGTACATAAAAGACAATAAAAATAATAAATCTTTGGAAGGTAAACCAACGAAACTGCCCGCTGCATTCATGGCAACCGGTCTTACTGCGGCTCCGGAGAGGCGAAAATGCCATTTCCCGGCACAACAGTGCGGGGAATATCCCTGCGCTAATCCGGTTTTTTTCCGCTTCCCGGTTCTCCCACCTGCAACATCTTCCGCCATTCAAAATAGCTGACGGATGCTACAATGAACAGGAATGTTGTCAGGGCGGCATAGAGGTATAACCCTTTATGGATCTGCAAGGGAACAGCAATAAAATTACTGATATTCAGCACAAGCCAGTTCTCTACCTTCCTTTTGGCCATCAGCCACATCCCTGCCCAGGCAAAAGCCGCGACCGTAGCGTCCCAGACCACATCCGGGCTATCCGTGTAAGTGCTGATGACCGTATATAATATAACAAATGCGGTCACCACGATACCGGCCGCTCCTAAAAGCTCCTTCCGCGTAGCCGATGATATCGGTACAGGCCGTTCATCTTTCCTTTTGAACTGCCAGATATACAGCCCATAAACACTCATCACCAGGTAGTACAGATTCAGGTAAGCCTCCGCGTAAAGGGACGCCCCGTAAAAGATATAAATGGTCACGGCGACCCCTATGATCCCGAATATGTAATTGACCGGGTTATTCTTACGGGCATATAATACCTGCAGCATGCTGAAAAAAACACCCGTTATTTCCAGCCAGGGCCACGCTGCTATGCTTTCCCACAGATGATGCATACGGTAGTTTTTAAGTCGTTACGGCTGCTGCTGCAAGTCCACTTTATGTTTATGGTAATATTTGCAGGCGGGTGTAAGAGGACATACCCCGCACCTGGGCGTACGGGCCAGGCAGATATACCTGCCATGCAGGATGAGCCAGTGGTGAGCCTTATGTATCAGCGCTTTCGGAAAATGGGTAATGAGTATTTTCTCGACCTTTACTGGCGTATTGGCCGTCAGTGGTACGAGGCCGATCCTCCTGCTCACCCTGAATACATGGGTGTCCACAGCCATATTGGGCTGGTTATCCAGCACGGAAGTGATCACATTGGCGGTCTTCCGCCCTACGCCCGGCAGCCTGATCAATTCGTCCACCGTCATAGGAACCCGGCCGTCAAAATCCCGCATCAGCATAGTGCCCAGCCCTACCAGGTGCTTAGCCTTGTTATTCGGATAGCTGATACTTTTTATATATTCAAATACTTCCGCCACCTCAGCGTCCGCCAGCTTTCCGGGTGTCGGGAACCGTTTGAACAGTTCCGGCGTCACCATATTCACCCGCTTATCGGTACACTGGGCCGAAAGCACCACAGCTATCAGCAACTGAAAGGGGTTATCATACATCAATTCGGTTTCCGGCTCCGGCAGGTGCTCGGAAAAATAATTGATCACATATTGATAGCGTTCTTTGAGCGTCATGAAAGCACAGTAGTTTTATGAATTAGCTATGAAGCTGCAAGATAACGGAAAAACGCCGGACTGCCATGTATCACGGCAACCGGCCGGGGTGTACAGCCTACCGGATATTTTGTTGTTGGAGAAGAACACCAGCAACGGAGAACACTATATAAGGTAGTTGATGAAGCGATGGAGCAGTAATAAGGAATGAAAAAAATAAAGAGGCTGTCCGCTTTGCCAGGGACAGCCTCTTTTGGGGGATACCGGTACAAGCGAACTATAATACCGGCTCCACTGTATAGCCCAACCGGTGCAGCAGGCGCAGGACGCCCTGGGGGCCGACCAGGTGCGCGATACCCACCGCGAAAAAGGTAGGCTGCTCCTTCATCAGGGCCTCCATCTGTGGTATCCAGGCCTGGTTACGGTCATCTGTCAGCGCCGGGCGTGCCGCTTCGCTGATATGGTCCGGGTTCAGGAAATACTCCTCCAGCCCGGCCAGGTCTTCGGTCACATAGTACTGCATAAGCTGCTCTATCTCCTGTGTCATCAGGCGACCGATGCTGTCCCTGCTGTTATCATTCAGGTATAATTTTATTCTTTCCAGCTCTTCACCTTCGGTCATCTTCTCCAGCACAGCCACCTGCTGGGCGGCGGTTTCCAGGCTGTGCACCTTTTTACCGTCCTTTTTGGCCATACTGATGATATTCATATCATAGGACTGGGTATTGGGACAGGAAAACGACTGCAGTGCAAATATGGAAGAGAGTATGCCCGGGGACAAGCCCTCCAGCGCCTTCAGCGAAACACCCATCTTTGCCTGTACCAGTGTATCCAGGTGCCGGTATTCATCCGGGGTAAAATAAGTGGACAGGCCCTTTCCTTCCGGCGCTTTCATACCCTTGAAGATGTCCATCTGCACCGCGGGATCGGTTATGTCCAGCTCCACGCATACCTGCCGGGTCTGGCCGTAAGCTTTTTCCAGCCTGGAAGACCAGTCGTATTTTTCCGCACAGATCAGGTGAATGGTGCCCATAAGATAGGAAGGACTTTTCAGCCCCTTGCCTGATATCTTCCATATATTGGCATTACGAAGCTGAAAGGGCGCCTGTTCGGACGTCGCAGCCTGTCTTTTCTGCCGCTGCGCCACAGCAGGCATCGCAAGCACCCCGAAGCTCACCAGGAGCGCAAGCGCAATAATTCTTTTCATCATGTTGCTATTTCTTTTTTAATTCCAGGATCGTATGGCTCAGTCCCACACCATCCCTGGTATGCACCACTTCAAATCCGGCCTGTTCTATAAAGTCCGAAAACACCCTGCTGTCATACATCTGGCTGTTCCCGTTCGCCATAGTGGTGAAGTACAGGGAGGTCATCTGAAGCGTGAAAGCAGAGGTGGCAAAACGCTGCCTGTCCCAGAAGGTCTCGTTAATAAATATACGGGTATACTCACCCGCCACTTCATGGCATTTTTTGAGGATGGTTATAATTTCCGCATCCGAGAAGCAATCCAGGAACTGGCTCATCCAGATCACGTCATAGCCCTCCGGCAGCAGGTTCTCTTCCTTCAGGATGTCCTGCGGGTAATATTGCACCCGGCCTTCAAAGCCCGCCTTATTGATATTTTCACGCGCCATCCCGATCTGGCCGGGCAGGTCCACGATACCCATTTCCACATCAGGGTCATATTCCAGGCATTTGAGCGTCCATTTCCCGGTATTGCCTCCTATATCCAGCACCCTGGCAGGCCGGGACTCAAAGATGACAGGGAGCGCCACGGGAAATACGATGTCTGAGTAGAAGTGGTCAAAATTGAGCCAGCTTTCCAGTGCCCGCGGGGGAAACTGCGACAACCCCTGGTAAATGGTCGGCCATTCGCCAATGCTCTTCAGTCCTTCGGGGCCGGAGTTCCTGATGGACGCCTCCAGCGCACCGGCGCCACCGGCACAGACGTCCCGCATGAATTCAAAATTCACCCGGGTCATCTCATTATTCAATAATATATGGCCCGTTTTGGCAAGGAAATAACGGTCCTCTTTCCGGTACAGCAGGCCGATGCCCAGCCCGGCCTCCATCAGTATCCTGACACCATAATACGACATATCCACCTGCCCCGCTACCTCCCGGATGGTCATACCCTCCTGCCTGCTTTCCTCCACCAGCTTCAATATCCCCTGGTCCACCAGCAGCCTGCTGGCTTCCCAGACATAGGGAGCGAAAGCTATGAGCTGCGCCCTGTCCAGTGCGTCTATCACCTTTATATCATCCCGGTCAAACAATGTACCGCTATTTTTTTGTTCTGTCTGTTGCATGCTTGGTCTTAAGTGTAAAAACAGCATCAAAAATACTATAATAAGTCAGAAAATATGTCCCGGGCCATAAAAAAGCAGTGCGCCGGCCGTTTAGAAAAAAACCATAATATTTCCGATGTAAAGAGTTATTATTTACATTTGCACCTTAAACTATTTAAAAATAATTCAAAAAAATTGATATGGCAACTACAGCAGATATTCGTAACGGAATGATTCTGAAGCTTGATGGAGCTTTGTACAGCGTAGTAGAATTCGGACAAAATAAAACTGCTCGTTCCGCGGCAAAAGTGTGGGCCAAGCTGAAAGGTGTAGATAACAACAGGAGCATAGAACATACCTGGAATTCAGGAGATACCCTCTTCCCGGTAAGAGTAGAAAAAAGAAACTATCAGTTTTTATATAAGGATGAGAACGGGTTTAACCTGATGGATACCGAGACATTCGAACAGATCACGGTACAGGAAAACCTGATAGATAAGCCGGGACTTTACAAGGATGGCCAGGACTGCTTCGTTATGGTCAATACCGAAACCGAGCTGCCTATGAGCGTGGAGCTGCCCGCATCTGTCGTATTGAGGGTTACTTATACGGAACCCGGCCTGAGAGGTGATACCGCTACCAGGACGCTGAAGCCCGCGACACTGGAAACCGGCGCCAGCATCAATGTTCCGCTGTTCGTGGATACCGATGAGCTGATCAAGATCAATACCTCCACCGGTGAATATATGGAAAGAGTAAAAGGATAAAACGATCCTTTACTACTTTTATTGTAGCGTGAACTAAATTTACTTTTAAAAAAACTCAATATGGAATTCAAACAGATTCAGGAATTACTGAAAGCAGTAAACAAGTCGAATATCAGCGTATTAAAGATAAAGGATGGTGATTTTGAGATCACTATCAAGCAGCAAAGTGCCGAAACGGAAGCCCAGGTCATCGCGACGCCCATCTACCAGGCCCAGCCGGTACAGATAGCCCAGCCTGCTGCTCCTGCGCCTGTTCAGGCGGCGCCTGCCGCTCCGGCTGCAAACGCTCCCGCAGCGGACAGCAGCAATGCCATCACTGTAAAATCCCCTATGATCGGCACTTTCTACAGGGCATCCGGACCGGACAAGGCTCCTTTTGTATCCGTAGGCGATGAGATCAAGGTAGGCCAGGTGCTGTGCATCGTTGAGGCGATGAAATTATTCAATGAAATAGAAAGCGAAGTAAGCGGCCGCATCGTAAAAGTACTGATCGATGACGCCTCTCCCGTGGAATACGACCAGCCTTTATTCCTGGTAGAGCCTGTTTAATAGCAGGGCTGCACCAAGACATCCGCGACTTGTAAATGGAGAACCTGCTCTTTTACAAGTCGCCTGTTTTCATAAATAACTGAAGAGAGCGCCGTATCAATAACGCTATTGTACCCGCTTCAAGTATTTACAGCATTTTATTATATACCTGTATGTTCAAAAAAATATTAATAGCCAACAGAGGCGAAATAGCACTTCGTATTATCAGAACCTGTAGAGAAATGGGCATCAAAACCGTGGCGGTATATTCCACTGCAGACAAAGACAGCCTGCATGTCCGTTTTGCCGACGAGGCCGTATGTATTGGTAAGCCCCAGGGATCGGAATCCTACCTGAACATTCCCAACATCATGGCGGCGGCAGAGATCACCAATGCGGATGCTATTCACCCCGGCTACGGTTTTCTTGCCGAGAATGCCGGCTTTTCCGAGATCTGTGCCAAATACGGTATCAAGTTCATCGGTCCCACTCCCGAGATGATCAGGAAAATGGGCGATAAAATGACCGCCAAAGAGACCATGATCGCTGCCGGCGTACCCGTGATCCCGGGCTCCGAAGGCCTGCTGGAAAGCGTGGAAGAAGCCAAGAAGCTGGCCAGGGAAATGGGACTGCCCGTTATCCTGAAGGCTACCGCAGGCGGCGGCGGAAAAGGTATGCGCGTGGTATGGAACGAGGACGAGCTGGAAAAGGCATATGATACTGCCAAGGCCGAAGCGGCCGCTGCCTTCAAGAATGACGGCATTTATATGGAAAAGTTCGTGGAAGAGCCGCGCCATATAGAGATCCAGGTAGCAGGCGACCAGTTCGGTACCGTTTGCCATATGAGCGAGCGCGACTGCTCCATCCAGCGCCGCCACCAGAAACTGGTGGAAGAGTCCCCCTCTCCTTTCATGACCCCTGAATTGCGCCAGAAAATGGGCGAAGCGGCCATCAATGCCGCCAAAGCCATCAATTACGAGTCCGTGGGAACCATTGAATTCTTAGTGGACAAGCACCGTAATTTCTACTTTATGGAAATGAATACCCGTATCCAGGTAGAGCATGGCGTAACCGAAGAGACCATCAATTTCGACCTTATCAAAGAGCAGATCAAGATAGCTGCAGGCATTCCCATAAGCGGCAAGAACTACGAACCGCAAATGCACGTGATAGAGTGTCGTATCAACGCGGAAGACCCGTACAATGACTTCCGTCCGAGCCCCGGCGTCATCAAGGTATTGCATACACCCGGCGGCCATGGCGTTCGTGTGGATTCGCACATCTATGCCGGCTATACTATCCCCCCGTATTACGATTCTATGATCGCCAAGCTGATAGCCGTGGCACAGACCAGGGAAGAAGCGATCCAGACCATGGAAAGAGCGCTCAGCGAATACGTGATAGACGGCGTTAAGACCACGATACCTTTCCACCTGCAATTGATGAAGAATGAAGATTTCCGCAACGGTAACTTCACCACCAAATTCATTGAAAGCTTCGAGTTAAAATAGCAGACCTGAAAAGGGTCCATATACGGCAAGCGATACCTCCCGGTATCGCTTGCTTTTTTTATTCCGGCTGCACCACCCATGAAGCCGCGCGGAATGACAGTGAGCTGACAATACTTTGACGTGACCGTGACAGTCCCCCGGCGTGATTCGAATACCTTTGCACTTGTAAATAAGCAGCCGATGCTTATCTGCAGCAACAGACAAACAACAAACATTCTCATAAGGCTGCGAGCCAACTGGATTAAAAATTATTCAACCGTTTTAATACCGCTTTGGATGCAGTTTCAAATCAAAACCTGCCTGGGCGCCATAGGACTGATAGCCTCTGCCTTTCAGGGGTATGGTCAGCTCAGGGACTCGCTCTCCTACGAATACCTGGAAACAGGTACCCTGGAAGAGATCGTAACCACGGCAACCCGGACAGAACAATCCCTTAAAAACGTGCCTATGCCGGTCACTGTGATCAAAGGCGCGGACATCCAGCGCATGGGCGCGCTCCGGCTGAATGAGGTACTGGCGGAACAGACCGGGATCCAGGTCATCCAGGATCATGGCGCGGGTGTGCAGGTGCAGGGACTGAGCACGGATTATGTCCTGATACTGATAGACGGAGAGCCCGTAATAGGACGTACCAAAGGGAATATTGACCTGACCAGGCTGGTAGTGGGCAATATCGACAGGATAGAAATAGTAAAAGGTCCCTCCTCTTCGCTGTTCGGCAGCGAGGCTATGGGAGGCGTTATCAATATCATCACCAAGAAGGGTAAGGAGACGCTCTCCGGGAGCCTGAGGGCCCGGTACCGGCGATACAATACCCTTGACCTGTCCGCTGAAGCGGGGAAGCAGCACCGCAAGCTGGGCTGGTATATCTTCGGGAACCGTATGAGCAGCGACGGCTATTTCGCCAGGGGCGCCGCCAGCAGCATTACCAAAACGATCGCGCCTTTCACCGGCTATACGGCCAGCGGCAAGATAAGCTACCGTTTTTCGCCCTCCCTGGAGCTGGCGGTGAACGCCCGTATCTTCAACGAAGACCAGCATAACCGGAAGCAGGTGGAAGTGAACGCCACGCCCCACCTGATTCGTGAGCAGACCAACCGCATGGACCTGAGCCTGACACCAACGCTTTACTGGACCCTGGCGCCCGGTAAAAAGTTCCAGATACGGAATTATATTACCAGCTTCCGCACCAGGAGCCTGTATGAGTACCAGGGCAGCAATGAGGTATATGATGACAGCTATTTCAGGCAGTTCTTCAACAGGTCCGAGATACAGTACGACCACCAGTTCAATACCCGTCATACCACTACCCTGGGCGTGGGCAACATCCTGGAAGGCGTGGATGCTACCAGGTATGAGAACAGCAATACCTTCAACCAGTTCTACGGGTTTGCCCAGCACCAGTGGCAACTGTTGCAGCAGATCCAGATAACGGGCGGCTTCCGGTACGACAAACATAACCAGTATGCGGACAGGTTCAGCCCCAAGCTGGCAGCAGGATGGAACATCAGCAAGACCTGGAGCATCCAGGCAAGCGTGGCGGGCGGGTATAAGGCCCCTACCTTTGAGCAGTTGCTGCTGAATTTCACCAATCCCACGGTGGGCTATACCGTAGTGGGCACCAATGTGGCCGCCCGTGCCATACGCAAGCTGGAAGAAGAAGGCCAGATACAGCAGATACTGATAGATCCCTCCACCATCGGGGCGATCAGCGCGGAAAGCTCCCTGGCCTATAATGTGGGATTTAAGTTCCAGCCGGGCAGGCGGCTGCTCGTCCAGGCCAACCTGTTCCGGAACAATATTACCGATATGATAGATTTCAATACCGTGGCCATCAAAACCAACCAGGGCGCTATCTATTCGTATTTTAACCGGAACAAGGTATTTACACAGGGCGTGGAAGTGAATACCTCGCTGAAGCTCCCGTATGATCTTGAGATCAGCGCAGGCCTGCAATATCTTGACGCAAAGGACGCTACGGTCTGGAATGATGTCAAAGCCGGCAAAGTGTATTACAGGGACGATCATAACCTGGACCGCAAGGTGGCACCGGCAGATTACGGCGGCCTGTACAACCGTTCCAGGTTCACCGGCAATATCAAAATACATTACAATAATACCAGGTACGACTTTGATATTGCATTAAGGTCCATATTCAGAAGCCGGTTCGGGACCGGGCTCGACGTAAACGGCAACGGCATCCTGGACGATGACAGGGAATATGCCGCAGGCTACCAGCTCTGGAATCTTTCCGTCAGGAAGTTCGTCAGGAAACTGGGCTTTGAAGCCGGGGTCAATAATATTTTTGATGTCCACACGCCCTACGATCCCACCACACCCGGTCTGAACTGGTATACCGGCATCAGCTATAAGTTTAATTAATATTGCCTAACCTCCAAAATATCTTTATCAGACAATGAAACGCAACATTATTTCCCTGGGACTGCTTACAGCCTGCGCAGGCCTGATCCTTGCCACCGCTTCCTGTACCAAGAAAAACACACCCGAACCCAATAATACCACGCAGCAGCCGTCCGGCATTGAAGTGAAGACCATCACCAGCCTGGAAGCCAATGAAAAGGTGTACCTCAACCTGACCACCGGAAATACCGTAGCGGCCACGGAGCTGACCAGCACCAACTGGGACATCTCCTTTTACGCGAAAGACAGGAATATCGTGGTAGCCGTGAACAGCGGGGATGAAGGAAACGGCGCTGCAGGCGCGCAACTGGTAGCTACCGGCTTTGAAGACCTGAAAGAAGCTCCGGCATCAGGATATCTGCCAGGCAAGGAAGCCACGGGCGATTTCCTTAAATGGAGCAACTATACCGGCAGCAATGAGCCCAAACACGCTGTACTGCCTAAACCGGGCCTGACCATCGTGATCAAAACGGCGGACGGCAAGTACAGCAAGCTCCAGATGGTGAGCCTGTACCAGGGCAATCCCAATACCAACAGCGCCGGATTCGCTGACCTGAACACCCGTCCCGCGTTCGGTTATTTCACCTTCCGTTACGCTACACAGACCAATGGCAGCCGTAATTTCTGACAGGCGGCCCATGGTATATATCCATTACCATAAAAATTTGTGACCCCTTCAATTCAACATAATGAAATATAAGATATTGGCAGCCTTTTTACTTTTACATGCCGCAGTGTGGATGTCCTGCAAAAAAGATGCCCCTTCCCAGCCGTCAGCGAAAGCGGAAAACAAGGAAGAGCCGGGAACGGCAAGCTTCAATCTCAGGGGACAATATATCTGGGACTTTGAGATACCAAATATCGGCGCCCAGCGCTCCCAATTATTCTTTTATAAGGATTCCATAGGATATGCGATGAACGGTCCTGCCTATACCACAGATTATGTGATGATGCTGGAGGACTATACGGACAAGAACGGGGAACGCCGGTGGATCGGTACCGGCAGGGGCGGCAGCATCTCCAAGGATGGCGTATGGTTCGTGTTATTCTTCAAGGATATTACGGACCAGTCCGTAAGCGTATATAAGCGTGAATGTAAAGACGGCAGGTCTGAAGCAGAAATGTTCCCTTACCCTTCGGAACATGCCACGGAAGATCATGGCTGGAACAAGTATATAAAGCAATAATTTTTTCGTAATGGCGGGTGATGAAAATTGCCTGCCCGGTTTTCACAACCAGTCTTTTTTTGTTTAGTGTTAGTGTTACAGGCTACCGGATATCTGGTCCCGCAAACGGTAAAACGTTAAAGGATTACGATAGAAGGTAGCCTGTTTTTTTCAGGACCGCCCTGGAATAGTACTATATATTAAACAAAACAACATATATATTCTTCTTAAACCCATACTATATAATTTCAACATAAACAATACCCTAAAAAAAATTAATGAAAAATTAGAAATTAACATTAAAATTAATACATTTATTTTCAATTTAAACGGAAATAAATCAGTTCATCATTTTACAACTCAAAGGGTATGATTAAAAATTTCTACTTAAAGCTGGGCATCATGCTCATGCTCTTTCTATCGTCGTCATTAGGGTTTAAAGCAAGGGCACAATTGATACAGGTCGGGACAGGCACCACCTATTCGGGTGTCAGTCCTATTAACTCTTGCTACGTTTACAACTACACCCAGCAGATCTATACGGCAGCAGAAATCATTGCGGCCAACGGGAATACAACCCCTGTGGGCACCATCAACAACCTCCGGTTCCACATCAACACGGCATCCTATAACTCCGGCACTGCCAATTTCAATAACTGGAAAGTGTATATCGGGTTTGTAGCGCAGGGAGACTTTACGTCCAACACCAACTGGGTACCCCTGGCCAGTCTGACCCAGGTATATTCCGGCGTGCTGACCTTTCCCGCCAACGGCAACTGGCTGGATATACCATTATCGACCCAGCTCGCCTGGAACGGCACCAGCAATATCGTAGTAGCCATTCACGAGGAAGTGCCGGGGTATGACTGTACCATGCAGTGGACCTCCACCAGCACATCCCCTACCTACAGGACCATTTATTATTATAACGACAGCAACAATCCGAACCCGGCATCTCCGCCCTCGGCATCCGGCCGCTCTTACACAAGACCGAATATCCAGTTCAATTTCGTGGCGCCCTGTAATGCCAGCACTGTCTATCCTGCCAGCGCCACTACAACAGCCACTCCCGGCAGCTCCTGCTTCGGGACCAATGTAGCCTTTACCCTGAATCCGGTTTCCGCGATGCCTAATGTATCCGGGCTGACCTACCAGCTACAGTATGCTACTGCGCTTGCAGGCCCCTATTCCAATGTTGCGGGTGCCGTAAGCTCTACCACAACTATCAATTATGCCCCTGCCAACAGCGGCTACTACAGGATACAGGTCTTGTGCGGCAGCACGCCTACCTCCCTGGCGAGCTCGGGTGTCAATATTACGGTCGATAATCCGCAACTGGCCAGCACTGCCGGCGCTACACGCTGCGGTCCCGGCACATTATCCCTGAACGCCACTGCTTCAGGCAGCTATACGGTCAACTGGTACACCAACCCGACCGGGGGACAGCCGATTTTCACTGGCAGTAACTTTACTACTCCCTACTTATCATCCACCACCACCTATTACGCTGCCGCATCCACCCCTCCGAATCAGATAAACGCAACCATCGGAACAGGTACGGGATCTACCGGCGGAAGCAGCTATGTTCCGGGACCTTTCAGTATCTATTACCGCCGTACGACCATGCAACTGCTGTACACCGCTGCGGAGATCACTGCTGCCGGCGGCACCCGGGGTAATATAACCTCTCTTGCATTTAACTGTACGGGCGTACCCGCATATGCCATCCCGAACTATACTATCCGGATAGCAACGGTACCCTCCACCATGACCACGTTGACCTGGCAGCCAATGGCGAACTTCACCCAGGTTTACAACAACGCTTCCTATACGCCTACCACGGGATGGCAGACGATCAATTTCGGAACACCTTTCCCCTGGAACGGCACGGACAATATTGTCATATATATATGCTGGGATCAGGCCCAGCCCAGCTACAGTTCTACCGGAAATCACCAGTTCACAACTAAATCCGGCAGGTTCCTTTATACCTGGACAGACGGAACCGGAACATCCTGCGGCGAAACGGGAACTTCGACTTCCACTGATGTACCCAATATCCGCTTTGGTATCAGCGCAAGCTGCGAAGGCGCCCGTACAGCCGTGACCGCAACTGTAAATACCTCACCGCGTATTACCGCGGCATATGATAGTGTTGTCTGCAACAGCGCCATCACATCTTTCAATATAACCTCAGCTCTCAATAATTATACGACCTATAACTGGGCCTACATAGGCGCGGGGACAGGTACCTTATACACAGATCCCCAGGCCAGTACCCCCTATTCGGGAACCAGCCTGACTACCCTGTATTTCAAAAGCTCCGTTCCTGGCCTGCACAGGGTGGTTATCAACGGCAATAATCCCACCACCGGCTGTGCCACATCGGACACTTTCCGGATATTTGTAAATCCTGATGCCGGGAGCTTTGCCATCACCGGTGACAAGGATACCCTTTGCCAAAGCGGCATATCCTCCATTAATGTATCCAATGCCGCGTATTTAAAACCCGGCTTTTACACCTGGTACCAGTCAGATAACGGCACCACTTATACCAGCATGGCTACACCTGCGCTGCCATTCAATACCGCTACGCTTACCGCTCATAAATACTACAGGATAGTGGTAAGAAACAGCAATAACCAAAGCTGTGACACCATCAATAAAACCATTTATGTAGCGAACCCGGCCATCATCAGCACGGTTAACGGCTCTCACTGCGGACCAGGCCAGGTACAACTGGAGGCTTACGGCAACCCTGGAGAATCCGTCCTGTGGTTTGAATCCCAGTCTTCTGCAACACCTATATTCACAGGCAATGTATTTACCACGCCTTACCTGGCGAATAATACCACTTACTATGCACAGCCAAGTGTAGGCTCTTCAATAAGCAACGTACAGATCGGTACCGGCACTGCCACATCAGGAACCACATCTGCCGGACCATACAACATCTATTACAGGAGCTCTACCGTACAGATGATGTACACTGCCGCTGAGATCATTGCAGCAGGCGGACAGGCAGGCAACATCATGTCCATGGCCTTCAATTGCATACAGCCTCCTGAATACAGCCTGCCGAATTACACGCTCAGGATAGCGACCGTACCTTCTGCTATGACCACCCTTACCTGGCAGCCCGCCGCCAACTTCACACAGGTATACGCCAATGCAAGCTATATGCCGGGAACCGGGTGGCAGACGATCACATTCAACACGCCTTTTGCCTGGAACGGAAGCGATAATATCGTTATCAACGTATGCTGGGATATGGTACCCGCCTACAGCAGCACCGGCGGTACACATCAATACACCAGCATTTCCAACAGGATGCTCTATAGCTGGAGCGATGTGTCTAATATGTGCCCTTCCACCGGCTCATCCACCAGCAACTTATTACCTAACCTGAAGCTGGTGATAGAAAGCGGCTGTAAAGGTACCAGGGTACCGGTGGATGCTACCATCCTTGAAATTCCCGAGGTTAACCTGGGCGGCGATATCAACAAATGCGTGGACCAGGGACACATGGAGTTTCTGAATGCGCGCAATGCAGGAGCCAATTATACCTGGGATAATAATTATAACGGACAGGTCAGGGTGATAAACAGCAGCGGCACGTACTGGGTGACCGTAACCAACACCAGCGGCTGTTCCAGTTCCGACACCGTATCAGTACAATTCAACTACAACCCGGTATCAGAGCTGGGCAATGACACCACTACCTGTCTCCGCACTCCATTAACGCTGGACGCGGGTGGCAATGGCATACAATACTTCTGGAATACAGGAGCTACGACACGTTCCATCAATGTGAACCAGAGCGGTCAATATATTGTGTTCATCACAGCGGAGAACGGTTGTACCACGCAGGATACCATCAATGTTACACAGCGCGGCAATACACCTTCCCACGACGGCATCTGGGTGAGGAATATCAATCCCAACACCTTTAACTTCACCCTCACGAATCCCCAGAATGTAGGATCTGTGCGCTGGGACTTCGGTGACGGCAGCCCTTACTCCTTCCAGATGAATCCTACACACACCTATAACAGCAACGGGCATTATATAGTAAGGATCATAACCTACAGCAGTTGCGGGTCTGCCCTGGATACCACCGCCATCCATATCAAAGGTCTGGATATCAGCGATATCAGCACACAACAACTGGTCAAGCTGTACCCCAACCCCGCATCTGATGTCGTGACGGTCGAAGCAGACAAGGTAATGATACAAAGCATCCATATCGTAGATGCCACAGGCCGGATAGTTGACGCGATTCCGGATCTGAACACGGCTTCCGTACGTGTCAATACGGAAAAGCTGGCTTCCGGTATGTATTATATCATCATTAATACCAATACCGGCCAGGTACAGAAAAAGCTGGATATCATAGGTAAGCATCCATAAGCCTTATCTATATTCTTATCATAAAGCGGCAGGCACCTTAAGGTGCCTGCCGCTTCGCTTTATTGCAGGTCGTTCGGAGAGATATTTAACGTAAAATTCACACTCAGCGAACCCCGTATAATATATGTCCATTTCAACATCCATTTTATAAAAAAAATATGAATTCAGGATTATTTGTCTTTGAAAAAATGCAATAACTTTATCAAAAAATAACACTATTATCCTAACGCTCTAAACAATCACCTAAATATGAACAGGATATTTTACACAATATGCAGTCTGTTGGCCGGGCTTTGCTTGCTGCCGCTGACCGGATTTTCGCAAAATGCAAATCAATACGGGTTTCAGGCTGTATCCGGAACATTCACGCCGGTCACGGGTGCCACGTCTCTATCTGCCATACAGTCAGATGATGCGATATCTGCAGCCACGAACATCGGCTTTACATTCAATTACTGCGGAACCAACTATACGCAATTCAGGATCAGCTCCAACGGCTTTTTAACATTCAACACATCAGTAAGCAGCTCTTATCTGACTAACAGCCAGGCTGAGCTGAACAGTATCAAGCCGGCCCTGATGTGGCTCTGGGATGACCTGAGCGGCGCTGTCGGCACAGCTTCTTATGTAGTGACCGGCACCACCCCCAACCGCGTGCTGACGATCCAGATGCTTAACTGGCGTTGGAACTACAACAGCTCTTACGCCGCCACTATTTCCGTACAGATAAAGCTGTATGAGACCACCAATATCATTGAGTATGTCTACCGGCAGGAAGCGGGTACCGGTAATACTTCCGGATCCAGCGGCGCAAGTATAGGCATCTGCGATAACCTGGGCACTCCCACCTATCTGTCGCTGAACAATACCAGCGCAAGCCCTACCGCGTCCCCCACCGTCTTTACAGCCAACCTTGATGCAAGACCGGCTACAGGACAGGTATATCGCTTTTCGCCACCGACCCCATGTAATTCAGGCACCGTATTCCCGGCTACCGCAAGCACTATACTGGACAAGGACTCTATCTGTGTGGGCAAAAGCACAAGCGTAAGCTTTGTTCCCGGATCAGCTATGCCTGTTGTAACAGGCATCACCTACCAGTTACAATCCGGCACGTCCGCTACCGGTCCCTGGGCCAATGTCGGTACGCCGTCAGCCGGCACCAATTTTGTAGTAACACCCGGCACACTGACCTATTACAGGATACAGGTCTTGTGCAGCGGCACTCCTGCATCCCTGGTGTCTACACCTGCGGGCGTATTTGTTGAAAGCCCTACCACACCTACCGCCAGTAATATTTCAAGATGCGGCCCGGGCAATGTTACCCTGACCGCTAATACCAATGCAACGCCTATATGGTATGGCAGCCTGTCCGCTACCACACCATTATTTACCGGTAATAACATTACAACATTCCTGTCCAATTCCACTACTTTTTATGTAGCTGCGGGACTTCCGCCCACAATGGAGAACAAAGTGGTAGGAAACGGCGCCAACCAGACATCTAACCAGGCGACACCTTTCTATGGACTATATGGAGGCTATAAGCACGAATACCTGGTCACACAGGCTGAGCTTGCTGCCTTCGGCATCTATCCCGGCACGGAAATAAGAGGATGGGGCGTAGACATTTATTCCGGCTCAGGAAGCTATGCCGGTCTCCAGATCAGCATGGGCACTACTGCTGCCACAACACTTAATACCACCTTCCAGACCGGCGCAACGATAGTAAAAAACCCGCAGAATGTATCTGTCAGCGTTGGTGAGAATGTTTTCGACTTTGATGTACCTTATGTGTATAACGGCGGCAACCTCCTTATCCAGACCTGCTGGAGCAATAATGCATCTTCCGCTCCCTACTCCTATGTGAAGCAGGACGGTACCTCCTACAACTCTACACACTACTATTACGTGGATAACATCACTCCTGCTGCGATGTGCGGCTATGCCAGCGGTGGCAGCACGCTCACTTCAAGGCCTAAATTCATCTTTAAGGTAATGGACAGGTGTGAAAGCGCGAGAGTGCCTGTTGAGGTGCTGATCAAGGAAATACCTGAAGTGGACCTCGGCGCGGATATCAATACCTGTGTGGATGAAGGTCATATGGAATTCCTGAATGCGCGCAACTCCGGCTCAGACTATAGCTGGGATAATAATTACAACGGACAGGTAAGGGTCATTGACCGGAGCGGCACCTACTGGGTAACCGTAACCAATCCATCCGGCTGTGCCAGCTCAGACACGATCAATGTAACATTCAAATACAACCCGGTATCAGAACTGGGCAACGATACCACGCTTTGCCTGAATACAGCCCTGACCCTGGATGCCGGCGGCAACGGTATACAATACTACTGGAATACCGGCGCTACTACCAGGGCCATTACAGTGAACCAGGGCGGTCAGTATTTTGTAATCATCACCGCTCAGAACGGCTGCATCACCCAGGACTCTATCAATGTGACCCAGCGCGGCCTGCGCCCTACCCAGGACGGCATAAGAATAAGGAACATCAATCCGAATACCTTTAATTTCTCCCTGTACAACCCTCAGAATGTAGGCTCAGTACGTTGGGATTTCGGGGACGGCTCTCCTTACTCCTACCAGATGAATCCCGTACACACTTACAACACCAACGGGAATTACATTGTAACCATTACCACCTACAGCTCCTGTGGCGCCGGTATTGACACTACTACCGTACATATCAAGGGACTGGGGGCAGAAGACCTGGCGCTCAATAATGCCATCAATATCTACCCGAACCCGGCGTCCGATTTTGTTACCGTAGCTGCAGAGAACAACAGCATCATACAGCAAGTGCACATTGCAGATGCTACCGGCAGAACTGTAGAGGTCATCAACGGCGATCGCTCCTCGACCTTGAAGATCAATACGGAAAAGCTGGCACCAGGTATGTATCACCTGCTGATAGAAACCAGTGACGGTCCTGCACGGAAAAAGCTGGATATCATAAAATAAATAACGGAATACTACCGAATCAATACCCGAAAGAGCCGCCTGACAGCGGCTCTTTTTTTAATACGGGCACCCGGATATTTTGACGGAACACGCAACATCCAGGCACCTGCTCCGCTGCGGTACACTTCACCAACCCAAGCAGGCCAGCAGGAAAGAGCCTCATTAAAGATTGCTCCCTTCAGCGCCCTCTCCTGGTATCCTGCGCTTACAGCCGTATTCCCGTCAAAGCCTTTTAAAATCCTCTTCACTTTTTAAAAACCGGAATTACGGCATTCCTTTGTACCTTTGTAGTTTCGCTTTCACGCATACATATAAATGAAGAATAAAACGCTTAAGCAAAACAAGGTTAACATTATCACACTGGGTTGTTCCAAAAATATGGTGGACAGCGAGGTCTTAAGCGGCCAGCTGGTCGCCAATGAAATCGATGTTGCCCACGAAAATGAGCAATCCGATCATAATATTGTCATTGTCAACACCTGCGGCTTCATTGACAAGGCCAAAGAAGAATCCATCAATACCATCCTGGAGCAAACCGCGCTGAAAGAGGCCGGCAAGCTGGACAAGGTATATGTCACCGGCTGTCTCAGCGAGCGGTACAGGGGAGATCTTGCGGCAGAGATACCGGAGGTGGACGCCTGGTTCGGCACCCTGGAGTTACCGCTGATCCTGAAGGAGCTGAACGCGGACTTCAAAAAGGAGCTCCTGGGAGAGCGCATGCTCAGCACCCCGAAACACTATGCCTATCTTAAAATATCCGAAGGCTGTAACAGGACCTGCTCTTTCTGCGCCATTCCCTTAATGAGAGGACAGCACGTCTCCAAAACGATCGAAGAGATCGTGGCGGAAGCCCACGCCCTGGTCAGGAAAGGCGTGAAAGAGATCATGCTGATAGCGCAGGAGCTGACCTATTACGGACTGGACATCTATAAGCAACGCCGCCTGGCAGACCTGCTGCGCGCCGTGTCCGATGTGCCGGGCATAGAGTGGATACGGCTGCATTATGCCTATCCGTCCAAGTTCCCTATGGATATCCTGGAGGTCATGAACGAAAGACCCAATATCTGTAAATACCTCGACATGCCGCTGCAGCACTGCAGCGACAATATGCTCAAAGCTATGAAAAGGCAGATCACCCGCGCGGAGATGCTGCAATTGATACAGGACATCAGGTCCAGGGTACCGGGCATAGCGCTTCGCACCACGCTCATCACCGGGTTTCCCGGGGAGACCGAAGCTGATGTGGAAGACCTCAAGGCGTTCCTGGAAGAGGTAAGGTTTGAACGTGTGGGCATCTTTACCTACTCCCACGAAGAGAATACCTCCGCATATGACCTTCCCGATACGATCCCAGCGGAAGAAAAAGAACGGCGGGCACAAAGCATTATGGAAGTGCAGCAGGAGATCTCCTTTGAAAAGAACCAGGAGCTTATAGGCAAAACGTTCCGGGTCATAGTAGATAAGAAAGAAGCCGGGCGCTACCTGGCAAGAACAGAATTCGACAGCGTGGAAGTAGATAATGAAGTGATCATCCATACTTCCGAAAAATTATATCCCGGTGATTTCGTTACCGTAAAGATCACCAGGGCATACGATTACGACCTGGAAGCAGAGCTGGTCTGATGACCGCTCCGGGGTCTTTTTCATCCCCTGCCGGGGTTTCCCGGCGGGGGATTTTTACAGGCTACCAGACGCCGTTTTCTTCTGCTGTCAAACACCTTATCCCGCACCGGCAGCAGGCACCCGGAAGCTGTAAGATTTTTCCATATCCTTAATAAGCAGTAATTTTGCACTTTCCTTATCCTGATCATACTTACATCAAAATAAACCAACAACAATGTCTCAAAAGCAAATCAGCTCCGCTTTAATCTCTGTTTTTTATAAAGACGGACTGGAACCGGTCATTAAAGAAATGCAACGCCTGGGTATCACAATCTACTCCACGGGCGGCACCCAGAAGTTCATAGAGGACCTCGGCGCTGCCTGCATACCGGTGGAGCAGGTAACCACCTACCCCTCCATACTCGGAGGCCGCGTTAAAACGCTGCACCCGGGCATTTTCGGGGGCATCTTGGGACGCCGTCACCTCGAATCGGATATAGCGGAGATGCAGGCATACAGCATACCGCAGATTGATCTTGTCATTGTAGATCTTTATCCTTTTGAGGAAACCGTTAAAAGCACTACCGAAGAAGCTGCCATCATTGAAAAGATAGATATAGGCGGACCTTCTATGATCCGCGCCGCAGCCAAAAACCACAGAGACCTGATGGTCATTGCGGCAAAGGACGATTATAGCTGGCTGGAAGAGATATTAAGAGAACGCGAAGGCGTTACCACCCTGGAAGAACGCAGGCAGGCCGCGGCCAAAGCCTTCCACGTGGTCATGAATTACGATATCGCCATTAATAACTGGTTTAACGGGCAGGTGTACCCCGCCCTGAATAGCCGGCAGGTATTAAGATACGGAGAAAACCCGCACCAGAACGGCGTATTTTACGGCGATCTGGAGGAAATATTCGAAAAGCTCAACGGTAAGGAGCTTTCTTACAATAACCTTGTAGATACAGATGCTGCCGTACAGCTCATAGATGAGTTCAGGGGCCAGGAAGAGGCCGTATTTGCCATTATCAAGCACACCAATGTCTGTGGCATCGCGCAACGTGCAACGCTTGCCGAGGCCTGGGACGCCGCGCTGGCAGGCGACCCTGAATCCGCCTTCGGAGGCGTTCTGGCCACTAATAAGGAGGTAGACGCGGCTACGGCACAAAAGATCAACGAGCTGTTCTTCGAGATACTGGTAGCACCTTCTTTTTCAGAAGAAGCGCTGGCCATACTGAAAAGCAAGAAAAACCGCATCCTGCTGGCCCAGAAAGCGCCGGCCACCGCCCAAACGATCTTTAAGAACGTGCTGAACGGTACGCTGACACAGGAAGCCGATACCACCAATTACGAAAAATGGGAAGAAGCGGGCGCACAGGAAACAACAGCGGCCCAGAAAGAAGACCTGGTATTTGCCAACCTGGTATGCAAGCATTTAAAATCCAACGCGATTGCGCTGGTCAGGGACAAGCAGCTATTAGGAAAAGGCTGTGGGCAAACCAGCCGTGTGGACGCTTTACGCCACGCTATAGAAAAGGCACACCAGTTCAATTTTGACCTGGCCGGAGCCGTGCTGGCATCAGATGCCTTCTTCCCCTTCGCCGATTGCGCTGAAATAGCCCATAGGGAAGGCATCAGCGCGATCATCCAGCCCGGCGGGTCCATCCGTGACAGCGATACGGTAGCGTATTGCAAGGATAACGGCCTGGCGCTGGTAATGACAGGCAACAGGCATTTCAGGCATTAAGGCTGCCATACGCTTATATAGCTTTCATACCCGGCACAGCTATGTAAGCAACGGGAACCGGCTCCCCGGCGGGTCTTAATGGTCTGCCGGGATGAAGATACCAGCTAAGTCTTCCGGCAAATAAAAGTGCCGAATATTTTTTGGTTATAAACAAAGTATTATATACCTTTGCGTTCCGTTTGCGTTTATTGAACGTTTTACTATGTAAAAGTATGTAAGCAGGGAAAAATGCAAGTGGGAAATTATTTACATTATATAATATAGTAATAAAGATATAATTATGAAACGTACATTCCAACCACACCGTCGTCGTCGTAAATCAGTACATGGGTTCCGCAAACGTATGGAAACTGCGAACGGTAGAAAAGTATTAGCTGCACGTCGTAAAAAAGGACGTAAAAAACTGACTGTTTCTGACGAAAGACGTTTGAAATAATCACTTTACAGCAAAAATCCTCAGCATGCCCATATCCGAAAACAGAAAAGCCTTCAGCTTTCCTAAATCGGAAAAAATAAAGCTAAAAAAACAAATTGAGACGCTTTTCCGTAACGGAAAAGCGTCTCAATTTGAGCATTTCCGTTTTATATGGCAGTTGGGAGCCGCTACTGACGACAGTAAAGTAAAATTCGGCGTCAGCGTGCCTAAAAAGAAGATCCGGAAAGCGCACGACCGGAATACCAGCAAGCGGCGTATCAGGGAAGCCTGGAGGCTCCACCGGCACAGCCTGAAAGAGCAGATCGCTGACGGGCAAACGCTTTTTATCTTTATCATTTATACCCACACCGTTCCCCCGGCTTTCAGCCAGGCAGAAAGATGCATTCAAAACGGCATCATCAGGCTGGCACAGGCTATCCGGGCATCATCCTAAGGTCACGGATACTAAGTCCCTGACTGCTTCCCGGTAACCGCCGGACTTCCCCGCTGTCTCTTATGACTTTAATTTAGTAACTTGCATCTGCACAAGGTAACCGCTATAGCGATCCGGGTCCTATAGACTGCAATGCCTGCTTTAAAAGCTTGACATCTTTCTTATGAAGTTTATTTTTTTGGCAATTATCAGGTTCTACCAGAAATTCATATCACCCCTGCTGCCCGCGTCCTGCCGGTACACGCCTACCTGCTCGCAATACGGGGTGGAAGCTATCACCAAATACGGGGCTTTCAAAGGAGGCTGGCTTACCTTTAAGCGGATCTTATCCTGTAATCCCTGGGGCGGGCACGGGCATGATCCTGTTCCCTGACCGGCAGCATATCATTTGCCGTCTTTGATCTTATTCCACGTTTCATAAAGCGTTTCCTGGGAAGGCCTGTTCACGGGCATTTCCGTAAGCGGTTCGCAGGCCTGCCAGCAATGCTGCATATCATAGGGCAGGGACTGGTATAAAGCCGTACCCTTGGTCTTCCACGCGATCATATCATCACTGACCTCCTTTATTACTTTCCCCGGGTTGCCCACTACCAGGCTTCTCGCGGGTATCTTTACAGCGGCGGGCACAAAGGATAGAGCGCCTACTATGCATTCCTCCCCTATCTCCACATCATCCATGATCACGCTGTTCATGCCTATCATGCTGTTACGGCCTATCCTCGCGCCGTGAATGATCGCCCCGTGACCGATATGGGCGCTGTCTTCCAGCACGGCGGATGCTCCCGGGAACATATGGATGGTGCAGTTCTCCTGGACATTACACCCGTTACCGATCACAATGCCTCCCCAGTCGCCTCTCAGCGCGCAGCCGGGGCCTATATACACATCGGCGCCGATAATCACATTTCCCGTAACGCAGGCCTGGGGATGAATAAAGGAAGAGGGATGCACTACAGGTATAAAACCCTTAAACGAATAAATCATAATTTGCAGAATAAAAATTTGACCGAAATACGAAGCTACCCGGCAATATGATCCGGCCACGGTCCCGGCAAAGCTGCCTGTAGCAACAGGATCGGAAAGCAGCAGCAGAAAGTTCCTTTACACCGCTCTTACGAATCCTGCATACAGCATCAGGGTACCTGAATAAGGTAATGATGCCTTAGAACGGTAATCCTATCGCCAGGTTGAAAAATATATTTTCATTTCTCCATTTGCCATCCAGTAGGTTGAACTGGGAGAACTGCCATCTTTCTTTTTCCGGCATATAAGGTTTCCGTAAAGGACCTGCAAAATCGAGCCGGAGTATAAGGATGCTGAAATCAAGCCGCAGCCCGAGACCCGCGCTTATAGCGAGCTCCTTGTAAAAATCGCCGGAGATCTTACCGCCCGGGAAGTTCTCATTCTCCCTGAGCAGCCATATATTGCCCGCATCGACAAAGATACCCAGGTCAATGAAGCGGTACAGCTTCTGTCTGGCCTCCAGGCTCCATTCAAATTTCATGTCGCCAAGCGTTTCTATATACTTGCCGTTCCTGAAATCATAGGTTCCGGGTCCCACCAGGCGTGAAGGAAAGCCTCTCAGGGAATTCGAACCGCCGCTAAAGAACTGTTTGACATTGGGTAAGGTATAAGAGTTGCCGTAAGGTATACCGACCCCTACAATGACACGCGTAGCCAGCTCCAGCTTGGGATTGATCCTGTGATAAAACCTGAAATCCGTCTGCAGCTTCCCATATTGGGCATAAGGTGAGCCGAATATCTTTTTACTTTCCTGCTGCAGGGATGTCGTCCCGTTGATCAGCCCCAGGAGATTACCGGCCACATCCGCATTCACAGATACAAAATAATTGTTCTTACGGGTGTTGTTGTTGGCCTTGCTGTTGAATATATATTCGTAGGTGCTTCCCAAGATAATACCGTTGAACACCAGGTTGCTCAGGTTATAGTCAAAGTTGGAGAGCTTGCTCAGCGTATCCGTCCTGACGATCCCTATACTGATGGGAAACAGCTTATGATCCCTCAGGATATCTTCTTTCCAGTTATATCCCCATCCCATTGTCAGGGAGTTAATAGTATAAAGGTTTCCCCTTCTTGAATAGTTATAGTCCAGGTTGATCAGCGTCCTGGGCACAAAGGTACCGGAAGGCTTTACCTTAATAACAGGGACCAAAAAGCGGGGAATATTCAGCCCGACGCCCAGCCCGGCATTATAGGTATTGGGTCTCCTGTTCTGCCCGCTGCTGCCGTATTGTACCTCGAAGCCTCCTGAGGCCTTAATGGTAAAAAGCTCGCCACCCCGCAGCGTATTCCTGTTTCGCCACGAAATGCTGGCCCGGCTCCCGGCGCGGCTGTCATTCTGCGTAAAGCCGCTCACATCACCGTCCAGGGATTTTTTGGGATAAGGCGTGAGAAAGTAAGAGACACGCAGCGCCGCGTCCGGCTCATCGCCCATATTCACAGGATCATACCTGAAACGTACGGCCGTATCGGACACGCTGTCATTAGAAGAGGGAGTATTCCTGATCTGGACAATGTCACTCTTTACAAATTTAAAGGTACCCATATTTACCAGCCTGTTCAGGGATAGGTTATGGTCCCGCTGGTTATAGATCGCACCCGGCTTTAGCTGCATAGCCTGGTAGAATGTCTGGGGCCGGTAGCTTCTTTTCGGCCTTTTGGATTTCCTGCTGGCAAGCCTCAGCGGCTCTACCATTTTAATATCATTGAATATAATGAGCGTATCGGAAGCCTTTGGCACTCTTTTGTAAGTGCTGGTATCCCTGCCGGTCTGCAGCCGGTAGTTGGGTATGATGATAACATCCTTTACCGTGAAGCGCTCATAGGCGTTCCGCGGCATATCGTCCCATTTTAATTGCACGGTAAGGTTTACCTTTGCCTGTCCTACCCCGGTGTCTACTCTCACAAGGAAGTATTCAGGGTTGAAAAAGTAATAGCCGTTGTTCTTTAGCTCGGCGTCTATCCTGACCCGTTCATTCTTAATGACCTCCAGGTTATAGGGATTATCCTTTTTAAGCAGGGTCTTCTCCTTCGTCTGCTCAATGTCGTGCGCGATACGTGTAATATCGCCGTCATCCAACGGGAATTTCACCTCGTTGATCTTATATTGTTCCCGCGCCCAGACATTAAAGTAAGCCTTGGTCCTTTGATTCCGGGTCTCCTTGGTACTGGTGACATCGGCATTGAAATAGCCTATATTCTGAAGCTGGTTGATGAAAATCTGGTTATTGGTGGTCAGGTTCATAGTTGAAGCCAGCACCGGAGGCTCTCCTACCTTTTCACGGACCCAGTTCCTGAAGCCCCCTGTTTCCCGCCTGGGCTCTCCTACAATATTGTATAAGTATAATTTCCATCGCAACCCTAAGAAGGTCGCATTGGGCTTAGGGCGTATCGAAGCAGAGAGGTAGGTCTTTATATTGTTCTTCTCTTTCCTGGAAAGCGTTGTATCCATCACCTTTATATCCCCTCCCACAAAAAGGCTCTCTTCATCAGCAAGGTAGCGGGTATTGCTGCAACTGCTCAATGCCAGCATTGAAATGATGGTAATGATCGAATACCTGAGTAGTTTCTTATACATCCAAACTGCTTAAATTCTCTTTAAAAATACAAATAAGGTAGGTACCATTAATTATCCGTGAATATAATTATGGAATTTAACAATATCCGCCGCTAATTGTTGAGGCATTTCCTCAAATGCCCCATGCCCGCAGCCCGGATAAATATTTACCAGGCAGGTAGCCGGCAATGCAGCCTGCGGCAGGATCTCCTTCAGCGGCGTGGCCGTATCTTCCGTACCGAGTATATATTGTACCGGAATGCCGCTGCTACGGATAAGGTCAAAGCTGTCGCTCCTGTCGAGTATGGACCTGAAAAGGCCTATGACCACCGATACCGGGATGGCTGTGCCGATCTGTATATATTTATTGACAATCTCAGGATGGGTCAGGGTGAACTGACGCGAGAAGAAGTTTTTGAACATGGCGGTTATAAAGACCTTCACCTCCCGCTCTCCCTTTTCCATAAGCGCAATGGATTTGATCCTGTTCTTACGCCGTTCCTCGCTGTCGGCATTAGCGCCTGAATGAACAAGCGTCAGGCCTGCCACATTATTGAATTTCTTCATCAGGCTGAGCGCCGTATAGCCTCCCATGCTATGACCTACCAGGTGCACGCGCTCCATGCCTTCGTACGCTATGACCTGCAGGATACTGTCCGCAATGCTGTCAAGGCTCAGTGCCTCCAACGCAGGACTGTTGCCTATACCCGGCATATTAACCGCGATACCGCCGGACACTTCCGCCAGCGCGGGTATGACATTATCCCATACCGTGTAATTGCTGGGAAAGCCATGGATGAGCACGAATCTATAAGGAGCTTTGCCAAATTTTACATATTCAATCATACTGGTTATCTCATTTTATACAGGTGCCGCAGCCGGAAGCGCATATGCCGCACGATCTGTATCAATGCCTGTAAAGGCAACGGCATCCGCCGCCTTTACAGCATTACAGGTTACTCATTTATTATAATATGGTCTGCTTCACGCTTTCAAGGATGTCCAGCGTCTCTTCCCTGCTGTTTCCTTCCGCGTAAATACGAAGCAAAGGCTCTGTTCCCGAGGCTCTCAACATGACCCACCCGCCGTTCTCCAGGTGGTATTTGATACCATCTATGGTCTCTACACGGGTAACGGCATATTTACCGAAAGCGGTATATACTCCGTTTTGCGCATTTTCAATGATCTGTACTTTCTTCTTATCTTCAAGGGTGAGGTCGTTCCGTTCATAGACGAAGGTCCCTACCACATCATAGACTTCCCTGCACAGCTCTTTCAGCGTTTTGCCGGTCTCTATCATGAAGTTGTACAGCAGCAGGCCGTCATATACCCCATCCCTTTCAGGGATATGTCCTTTGACCGCTATGCCCCCGGATTCTTCCCCGCCCACCAGCACATCTTCCGTCACCATCTTTTCACTGATGTATTTAAACCCGATAGGCGTCACTTCCACTTCCAGTCCATAGGCCTCGCACATCTTCTTCACCCTGTCGGTCACTGAAAAGGCGATCACCACCTTACCCGTCAGCTTCTTATACTTGTACAGGTAGTGGATCAGCAGCAAGATGATATGATGCGCATCCACATAGTTCCCGTCCTCATCATACAGGGCTATCCTGTCGGCATCGCCATCGGTGGCAAGCCCCACCTTCAGCTCCGGCGACCTGGCAATGGTCTCTGACAGCTCCAGCAGGTTCTTATGCAGCGGCTCGGGCGCTGTGCCGTTAAAAGAAGGATTGTATTCGGCATGCAGCAGCCTTGCTGACGGCAATATTTTCCTTACCACCCGCTGGCCCGCACCGAACATCGCATCATAGGCCAGCTTATAAGGCGCATTATTGAGCTTTTCAAAATCGAACTGCTTTTGCAAATAGCTGATATAATCCGCTTCCAGGTCAACGAACTGCAGCCTGCCTTCCTGCTCCAGCGATTCCAGGGACACTTCCGGGATAGTAACAGCAGCATCAGGGATCAATGCTTCTACCTCTGCGACCTCGTTCGGGTTGGTAGGACCACCATGCGCGCCTTTCAGCTTATAACCGTTGTAGGACGGCGGGTTATGGGACGCCGTGATGACCACGCCCTGGTCGGCCTTATAAGTGGTACACCCCAGCGATACCATCGGGGTGCTTACAAATCCCCTGGCCATCAGCACTTTTATTCCCTGCGATGCCAGCACTTTGGCAGCCGTTACGGCGAACAGCTCCCCTCCGAAGCGGCAGTCATGACCGATCACCACCGTGGGCGCGGCATTGCGCTGCAGCAGCCATTTTGCCAGTCCCATACTGACCCTTGCGACATTATCCGTAGTATATTCCTGCGCAATGATAGCTCTCCAGCCATCCGTTCCGAACTTAATCTTTAGCATATTGTTTGATTCCTTTACTGTGTTGTGTTATTAAAGTTATAATAGTCTGAAGCAGTTGCTTCTTGATGATCCTTTCGCGATATATCTCCTGGGTCTTGATATGGAACACGAGCCGGTACCTGATATAATCTTTCTCAATTTCCTTGGGACGTACCAGGAAGCTGTTCGGCTCTATAAAGTCGGTATAGGAGGCCATCTCGACCCATAGCTTATCATACAGGAAATCCATATCCAGGCCCAGCCTGTTATCAATATCAAATTCAAAGTATACTTTTTTGTACAGCAGGTGGGAATGATTGATCACCACCTGGGTCAGCATGGTCGTGTTCGGGATATAATGGATATCCCCTTCATCATCCAATATCACCACGTTCAGGAATGTAATGTCTATGATCTTGCCTTTGTTCTTATCCACTACAATATAGTTGCCCAGTGACAGCTTGTCCGAGAACATAATGATCAGCCCGTTGATCATATTGGTGATGTAATCCTTGGATAGTAAGGCGAACGCGGCGGCAGCAATAGAGATGGACGTTACAAATTCCAGGGGATTGATGCTGACCGTTTTCATAATGGCCACGATCGCCAGGATGACATTGAACATCGTCACGATCCTTTTGACACCGAGGATAAAATTGTTATCCCGGATATCGGCCACATGCTTATTGACCGCGTAAATGGAGATCACGAACAGGGAGAGGACGGATATCACTACATTGAATATCAGGAAAAACAATATCCCGTTGAGCAGGTCCACCGCTATCCTGGATTTGAAAATAGCGGTCGGCGGCTCATCCAGCAGGTACCTGCATAAGATGATCACTCCAATTTTCGCGAGAAAGTACAGTACATTCCTGAGCGTGATCTGTTTGAAATATTTAAAGAATTCACCCATGTGCTATTCCTGGTCCATCATTAAGTAAGCTTTTATAAATTCATCGATCTCCCCGTCCATAACCGGCCCTACATTCCCTACCTCGTAATCGGTACGGTGGTCCTTGATCATCTTATAGGGATGAAAAACGTAGGAGCGTATCTGGGAGCCCCATTCTATCTTTTTCTTACTGCTGTTCACTTCGTCCTTCAGCGCTTCCCTTTTCCGCATTTCCTCCTCATACAGGCGTGATTTCAGCATCTGCATGGCTTTTTCCCTGTTACCCAACTGGGTGCGCTCGGTCTGGCATATGACCACGATACCGGTAGGAATGTGCGTCAGCATGACCTTGGTCTCCACCTTATTCACGTTCTGTCCGCCCGCACCGCCGCTCCGGGAAGTCTCCATTTTCACCTCGCTGTCCTTCACCTCGATCTCTATGCTGTCATCCACCAGGGGATAGACATATACAGAGGCAAAGGAAGTGTGCCGCCTGGCATTGCTGTCAAAGGGCGATATCCTGACCAACCTGTGCACCCCGCTTTCCGCCTTCAACAGGCCGTAGGCAAAATCACCGTCAAACTGGAGGGTGCAGGTCTTGATACCGGCGCCATCCCCCCATTGCCAGTCCACTTCCGTAATGCTCCAGCCTTTCTTCTGCCCGTACATCTTATACATACGTGCCAACATTTCCGCCCAGTCCTGGCTCTCCGTACCACCGGCACCGGAGTTGATCTCGATAATGGCCGGCATTTCGTCCTCCGGCTTATTCAGCGTGGATTTGAATTCCCCTTCTTCCAGCAACTGCAACGTATGCTTGTACTGCTCCTCTACTTCTTCTTCCGTAGCTTCCTGCTCTTTCCAGAAATCGAACAATACACCGCAATCATCTACATTTTTGGCTATATTATCATACAGGTCACACCACATTTTATTCACCTGGATATCTTTCAGAATGCCCGTAGCCCTGGCGTTATCATCCCAGAACCCGGGAGCAAGAGATAAAGCCCTGTCGTTTTCCATCTTATCTTTCCTGTCCGCTATTTTCAGAAATTTGAACAGGTGCTGGGTCCTGTCCTTCAATTCTTTTAACTGTTCAATTGTCATAGTGGTGCAAATTTAATTAATATAGGCCATAATCATAATTCATCACCATTTTAAAACGCATTTCTTAGGAATTAATTAAAAACCGCCGCTTACAGCAGGGTCTTTAAGGTCCTGTCGTCCAGGTCAGGATACCGGAACACAAAGCCTGCGGCCCTGATCTTACCATTGTCCACCGCAGCGCCCGAAAGCAGCAGCTCACCGGCCATTTGTCCCAGCACGATCTTAAGCACCAGGGCCGGCACAGGCATGCACAGGTAAGCCCTGCCTTTCCTGAACCGGGCTATGCGCTTTACCATCTCCTTATGGCTCAGCACCTGGCCGGCCACCGCATTATAGACACCGGACAGCCGCTGCTCCATAATATAGATATACATAGCGGCCAGGTCATCAAGATGTATCCAGCTCACCAGCTGCCTGCCGCTGCCCAGTACCGGTACCAGGGGAGTAAACATAGACCGCACGATAGGAGGAAGCGCTCCGCCCTGCCTGGCCAGGACCATGCCGGTCCTTAATACCACCACGGCAATGCCGAGTTCCTCCAGCGCAAAAGCCGCCGCTTCCCATTCCCTGCAGACCCTGCCCAGGAAAGAGCGCTCATCATGCGGCGCCTCCTCCCCGAAAAGGAGGGTGCCGGAGGGATCGTCACCATACCATCCTATAGCACCGGCACAGATCAATTGCCGTACCCGGTGGTCCCCCTGCTTTAAGATATCACCGATAAGCCGGAGGCTTTCCACCCTGCTCTGCAGGATGAGCTCCTTTCTCCGGGCAGTCCATCTTTTATCCGCGATACCCGCCCCGGCAAGATGGATGATCACACTGACATCACGGAAGGCTTCGGTATCCACCTGCCCGGAACCGGGATCCCAGTAATAATAATTGCCGGCCGTAGCAGCCTGCCTATTTGTAGTGAGCATACGTACGCTGCAGCCTTCCAGGTGCCGCAGCAGCGCAGCACCGACCAGACCGGTCGCCCCGGTGATCAGCACTATCTCATTTTTTGTATCCATAGCTTCCATCATAAACAGCATCCTTTGCCGGATGCTATGAGCAATTCAACCTCTAAATATACAAAATCATAACCATCTTTGCCGCAGGCACGCCCGTCGGAGCCTTTTTCCCCCGGCATACTTCCGGCCCGGGAAATATATCGGGCATCCCCCCGGTTAGGGGGAATGATTTTTTCCATAACTTAACTATCTTTGCTCATAATCATTTAAAAAAAATCAGACATACATGAAACGTTTCATCTTAAGTGGGGCACTGGCATTGTTATCATTTGCCACTTTTGCTCAACAAGGCCGTATTCAATTTGAAGAGTATGATTTAGATAACGGCCTGCACGTTATCTTACATCAGGACAAATCGGCACCCGTAGTTTCCGTATCCATCATGTACCACGTGGGCTCTAAAAACGAAGACCCCCAGCGTACCGGATTCGCACACTTTTTCGAGCACTTATTGTTCGAGGGCACCCAGAATATCGGACGTGGTGAATATATGAAGATCATCCAGGAGAACGGCGGCGTACTGAATGCCAATACGTCTTTCGACAGGACCTATTATTTCCAGATCCTGCCTTCCAACCAGCTCGCGCTGGGATTATGGATGGAGTCTGAAAGGCTGATCCACCCTAAAATAGACTCCGTAGGCATTGAGACGCAAAGAAAGGTAGTGAAAGAGGAAAAGAAACAATCCTATGATAACAGGCCTTACGGTCAACTGACCAATGTCCTGTTCTCCAATATGTATTCCAAGCACCCTTACAGGTGGATGCCTATCGGTACGGAGCAGTATATAGATGAAGCCAGATATGATGAGTTCTACAGCTTCTTTAAAACGTTTTATGTTCCGGAAAATGCGGTGCTGGTCATCGCAGGCGACTTTAATCCCGAAGAGGCCAAAACGCTGGTCAAAAAATACTTCGGAGATATTAAAAGAGGCGGTCAGCCTATCCCCCGTCCCGAGAATAACGAGCCGCTGAGGACCAGGGAAAAAAGAGCTACCCATTTTGACGAGAACATCAAACTTCCCGCAGTTATCGTTGCTTATCCTGCACCGCAGATAGAAAGTGAGGACGCTTATGCCGTAGATATCCTGATGCAGGTGCTGGGCGGCGGCGCTAACTCCAGGCTGTATAAAAAGCTGGTGGACAAGGATGAAATAGCGGTACAGGCCGGGTCCGCCAATATGAGCCTGGAACATACCGGTATCATCATGGTACAGGCTATCGGGGCAAGAGGCCAGGAAGCTTCCACCATAGAAAAAAGTGTGAAAAGTGAAATCGAAAGGATCAAGAAAGACGGTATCACGGAAGAAGAGTTCCAGAAAGCGCTGAACAATATGGAAAGCCAGTATATCAACTCCCTGAACAACACCGAGAATGTTGCAGAGCAACTGGCTACCAATTATATGTACTTTAAGAACACCAACCTGATCAATACGACCTTTGAAAAGTACAAAAAGCTGACCGTACAGGATGTAAATAATGCAGCCAAAAAGTACCTGGATCCTTCCAGGAGCCTGGTATTGCAGTATTTACCCAAGAAATAGTTATTCAAGCATTTTCTAAAATCAAATCACACACAACTATATTTCAATAAGATGAAAAAATTATTGTTCACTATATTCGCTTTAGGCTGCCTCAATGCAGCTTATACCCAGGGCTCCAGCAGGAATGTAAGACCTCTTCCCGGCCCTGCACCGCAGATCAATATTGCTGATGCCAAAACATTTACTTTAGACAACGGCCTGAAAGTATATGTTGTGGAAAATCACAAATTACCCCTGGTTACTTATACCATCCAGTTTGATGTTGACGTGCCTAATGATATGGAAAAAGCCGGTATTAAGGACTTTTTCGGAAGTATGATGTCCGCCGGTACCAAAAAAAGAAGCAAGGAGCAGTTCATTGATGACCAGGATGCCATCGGCTCCAGAATAGGTGTATCGTACAATTTTGCCTTCGCTTCCGCACTGACCAAGCACCAGGATAAGCTGCTGGATATTTTTTCCGACTGTATTCTGAATCCCAACTTCAGCAACGAGGAGCTGATCAAGATCAGGAAGCAGGCCGAATCCAGCCTTCAGGCCAATGAGAACAGCGCTGATTATATGATGAACAATGTTCAGGGTGTTGTTTTCTATGGCGCTAATCACCCTTACAGCGAGGTAACGACAGAACAAACGATCAGGAATGTTAACCTGTCGGATATCAGCAAGTATTACCGGACATATTTCAAGCCTAATGTTGCCTATATGGCCATTGTGGGAGATATCACGGTAGAGGAAGCTAAAAAGCTGGTCACCAAATATTTCAATAGCTGGCAGAAAGGAGACGTTCCAAAAGCCAAATACCCGGCAGTACCGCAGCCGTCAGGACGGGTAGTTCATTTTGCTGACAGGCCCGGCGCCGTACAGTCCAAGGTCGTTATCGGTAATCCCGTTGAGTTAAAACATACCGATCCTGACCTGCAAAGCGCCAGGGTCATGAACTATATCCTGGGTGGCGGTAGCTCTTCCAGGCTCTTCACCAATTTACGTGAAAACAAGGCCTGGACCTACGGCGCCTATTCTTCACTGAGCCAGGATAAGGAAATAGGTTATGTAGAACTGGCTGCGGACTGCCGCAATGAGGTGACGGACAGCTCCGTTCACGAGATGCTGCAGGAGATGAAAAGCATACGCAACCAGCCTGTTGACGAAAAAGTGCTGCAGGGCGCTAAAAATTATATCAACGGCGTATTCGCGCTGGGCTTAAGAAATCCCCAGACCATCGCCTCCTATGCTATCAATATAGACAGGTACAACCTGCCGAAAGATTACTATAAGACCTATATGCAGAAAACATCCAGCGTAACAATTTCGGATGTTAAGAATGCTGCCAATAAGTTCCTGACGCCGGAACAGACCAATATTATCGTAGTGGGCAACCGTACAGAAGTAGAGAAGTTAAAAAGGTTCGCCACCAACGGGGAAATCCGCTTTTACGATAAGTACGGCCAGCCTGCGGCAGCCATTGAGAACAAGGTCATCAACGGCCAGACCGCGGATGCTATCGTAGCCAAGTATATCCAGGCCATCGGCGGGGAAGCCGCGATCAAAGGGCTCACTTCCCTTGATGCCAGGGGCACTACGGAAATTTACGGTACCAAAGCCGATTTTGAAGAAAAGGTATCCAGTCCCGACAAATATTATTTCGGCATCTCCACCAAGGTGGGCAATGCCATGCAGACTGCCTACGCAACTATGGTGAACGGAGAAAAAGGCGCTATCGAGCAGCAAGGTTCCCGCAGCACTATGCCACCGGCCTATGTGGCTGTGTACAAGCTGAAAGCCAATCTTCAGTCTATCCTGCAAAAGGATTCCCTGGGCGTAAGCTATGAGCTGGAAAGCCTGACCAAGCTGAACGGTACGGATGTATATCTTATCAATAAATATTCCGATAACGGTAAGGCGCTGACCAGGCAGTATTATGATGCCAATACCGGCTTATTGCTGAAAGATGAAGAGATCGTAAAAGTCAACAACCAGGAGTCGATCACCACCCGCATTTACAAAAATTATAAAGAGGTGAAGGGTGCCAACGGCTATAAAGTGCCTCATACCATTGAGGAAGACGCCGACGGCCGTAAATCGACCTACCAGTACAGCAATGTAAAAGCCAACGGTAAGATCCCGGGAGTATATTTCAAATAGTCTCCTGGCTGTTTTTGCCTGTCCATAAAAAAGGTTGCCCTTCCGAGGGCAACTTTTTTTATGCTCCCGATTTAGGTGTATTAATTATTTTCTAAAAATATCACTAACTGCTGCTGAATACCGTAAACATAGCAAATATCTGATGATGACACAATTATAATGAAATGTTAAAATTTAAAGATTATTTTTCATAAGCCAACTTTATATATTTTTTATATGTCTATCAACCGGAGCGGTCGCAGCGCGCTTGCGGCGGCCGGGGCGCGCTTGTTGTTTAAGTAAAATGCAGATAGGATGAAAAATCATTACCGGAAGCGTATCGGGGCGTAAAACATTAAGGAAGCAGTGCCTGGACCGGATAGTGTAGCAGAGCTATTGAGTTGAGTTGCATTAAATAACCAGTATCCGACTATATGACAATACAATCATTTACACTAAGATCATACATCCGTCCATGAAATCAAAATTTATACTTCCTGTTTTAACGTTCTTGCAGGTGGCCCTGTATCTGCCTACCCAGGCGCAAATGAGCTGTGATACCACCAATTTCCCGGCGGCCTATGTTATTAACGAGCCGGATTATCCCTATACCTCCGCCGGTGGCATCACCATCACATCCAGCTATATCAATGCCCTTGTGTACCCGGCAGCCTGGTCGTCGAACTGCGGGGGACAGGCTTATGGCACCAGGGCCAACAGTATCTGGCTGAATGCCACCAACCAGTCCTGGACGCTGACCTTCAGCCAGCCCGTCTCCCGTCTGGTCATGGTGATCTCTGCTACAGATGGCGGCGAGGAGTTTTATTTCAACGCCAACACCGGGACCATTACCCTTTCGGGCTATTGTACCGGCAATTTCACATCCACCGGCAATGCCCTTACCTGCTTCGGGGTCACTCCCTCTCCCGCAGCCGGTACCTATGTCATCATCAACAATAGCATGCCCGCCACACAATACACCGTTACCCATAATGGCGCGCTGAACGGCTCTATACTGAATCTCCTGGACTGCTTCTCCATGGGATGTCCTGATGTCAAGATCAGCCAGAGCATATGCCAGTCAGACCTTCCTTTTACCTGGAACGGCAAAACGGTCCGTACAACAGGCACCCATACGCTGACCGACGTCCGCGCCTCTTCCATAGCAGGCTGCGACAGTACTACAACGCTGACATTGACCGTACATAGCAACCCGCAACAGGACCTGCAGGAAACCATCTGCGAGCAGGATCTGCCTTTTCAATGGAATGGCCAGTCGGTAACGGCTACGGGTACCCATATACTGACCGATATCCGGCCTTCGGAAGTATCCGGCTGCGACAGCACCACTACTCTGACCCTCACGGTCAACCCGAACCCCAGGATCTATATAACGGACACGATATGCGAATCCCCTGCCGGCTTTGTCTGGAACAGCCAGAGCATACAGGCGCCGGGCCGCTATACGCTGAAAGATACCCGTCCTTCGGTCCTTACCGGCTGCGACAGCATCACCACCCTGGACCTGACCATACACCCCTCGCCCGAGATTGCAATGACCCCGGAAACCCCGGCTCCCTACTGCATAGGAGATACCATCGCGCTATCCTTCAGCGGGGCGGTATCTTACGACTGGCGCGCCATCCGGCCGCTCCCTGATTTCAGCAAAGGCAGGTATTACCTATACGAAGGCCTGAACCTCCTGACCGTCAAAGGAACTAATGAGCTGAATTGTACCGGTACCAAGACCTTTACCATCCTGGCCGATGAATGCTGCGATATGGCTATTCCCAATGCATTCTCACCTAATAATGATGGCCTGAACGACTTTTTCTATGTCATCCAGAACGGCAATCCCGCCGGCTTTGTTCTATTAATATTTGACAGGTGGGGCAAAGAAGTTTTCCAGAGCTTTAATGTCAATGTCCAATGGGACGGCTCGCACCTGGGCAGACCCGTTGAGGCCGGAGTATATTATTATTATATTGAAGCTACCTGCGCCGGCGGCAATAAAACAGTCAAAAGAGGAGAGATACACCTGATCAGGTAAGCTCGTTCTTACCGGAAGGCAAAAATGCCGGTCTGAAAAGTAAATAACCCTGTCATATTTCGACTGAGCTCTATATGACAGGGTTGTTTATTGATACATAGCACATTTCGACAGGCTCAATGTGACACAATAAGCCCGATGTGGCAATAAAAGAGGCTTTTTAGAAAGCCTCTTTTATTGCATATAATGATCGTATTAATGCACTTTCAGCTTGTTGCTTATATAAAAAACAGCCAGTTTATTTTATCCCGTAAATTCGGCGGGGTGCAGTTACCTGATAAAGCCTTAAGGGTTGTTGGTGAAGAACACCAGCAATGGAATTAGCACCACCAGCCGAATAAAATGTACTGTATCGTGTGGTCTGTGAGGTATTTTATTACACCTGCTATATACTTTGCGGCTTATATAGATAGTAGGCTTGTATTATAATAGCTTACCCTCCACCGTCCAGTTATCATACCTGTTATTGCCGGAAGTATTATCATGACCGTCACTGAATACGATCTTTATCCCGAAATCAGGGTTATTCCCCGCGCCCGGTATGGCAGAAAAGTCCAGCTCCTCCAATACAAAGCTTTCTGTAACGCTATAGCTGGACTGCTCCAGCCCTGTATTGATATAATTACTGCCGTCCAGCGTATAATAGATATTATTGGTCCGGGCGCCGTTGCCTGTACGCATCACCACATATTTCACTTTGATGTCCTTAAAGCCCGTGGTAGGTATCTTCACAAAGAAATCAGCCGCAGGATTCCGCAAACGCAACGCGTTCCCCGCCGCATCATTATTACGGGCGTTCAATACCGAACCTTCATTTACCGGGTCAAAAGCAGCGCCATAGGACATAGCCGCCCCACCGGTCGTGAAGGCCGGGTCCATAACAGCAGTCCCGTTGAAATTCCAGTAGTGGATAAGGCTGTCATTACCGGTCAGCGTATCTACAGGCTCTTCCGGAATGGAATCTATTTTCAGCGCATCAATGGTGATATTGTCATACCTGTTGTTACCGCTGGCATTCGTATTGCCAACGTTAAACGTAAAGCGTATGGCAAAATCAGGGTTATCGTCCGCAGCCGCTATCTTAGCGAAGTCCACGCTGTACACGATCCATTCCGTAGATACATTCACAACCTTTCCCGTAATACCGTCACTGGTAAAAGTAGCGCCATCGGTGGTATATTCAATGATATTCTCCCGGGCGCCGTTGCTGGTCCGCATGACCGCAAACGTCAGCAGAGGCGATTTATATCCTTTGGTAGGCGCTTTAATGACCATATAGGTGGACGGGTTCCTGACGCGCAGCGCCTTGCCGGAGTCGCTGCCCCGGCGGCTGTTCAGAAGCGTGCCTTCCGTATCATCATAAGCATCACCGGTAATGATCTGGCCTGCTCCTATAGTAAAGCCGGGATTCAGCAACGAACCGCTGTTGAAATCCCAATAGTGTATCAGCTCCCTGTCGCCCGGGTCTATAGGGTCTTTGGGAACAATCACGGATGCGTCGGAAACCCTGTCCTTTACACATCCTGTCAATCCCGCCAGTAAGAGGAGCGGTAAACATACCTGTTGTAATAAACGTCTCATGAGCTATCTTATTAAAACGATAGTATAAGTATTGACATCCGCCCGTATACTTATACTACCGTTAGTATTTTGATGGAGAAAATTTTATGCTTATTCTACTATAAACCGTGCTATACCTCCGTCAGTAGTCCTGATGATATACATACCTGTATGCAGGTCCTCTGTGGCCAGGGCTGTGGCATCAGTGAAGATTTTCAGCGCTCTCCCGGTCAGGTCGTATACCTTACCCGAAACCGGTCTGTCAAATACCAGGTCCTGCCCGGGCTTAACGGGATTAGGATAAAAAGTCACGCCTTTATTACCCAGCTCCCGTACGGAAATGGGACGGATATATCCTTTGACCTGCACGTCATCCAGCCTGAAAGCAGGCCTGGAGCCTCCGGCGCCCGGTACGTCCAGCTCGCAATACAGCCAGCGGAGCTGCATACCAGGACGGTTCAGCAGAGCAGCATCCAGGCTGAAGGATACCCTTACGCTGTCCAGCTCCGGTCTATTTTCGGAAGAAAATACCACTGGTACAGCAAAGTCTTCAAAGTCCGCATCCGTTCCGGTCCTGTATTGCAGCCTTACCTCATATTCCCTGGCTACCGTACCGTCTCCCCTTGTCAGCAGTTGTAAGGTATAGTCCAGCACCACACTGTCTACTTCCTGCGTATTCAGCCCTACAACGATACCACCCACATACACATTATTGTTATTGCTTCCGGATACGCAATCATCATATTGCGCGCTGCCGGTATTGATAAATGAAACCCCGTTATCTTCCAGGCCGTTAAAGCGCGGGCGGCTGGTAAGGTCATAGCCGCAATGCCAGTCACCCGCCAGAGGTAAGTTAGTAGGCTTAGGATTGCTTGCCGTAGTATAGTGGAAAACGGTATGCTCAGGATAAGTGGCAGCAGGCGCTGCAGGATCCCACTCAGTAAAGGTATAGGTATTGGTTTTGAGCGCTACAGGCGCAGGGTCGGAAGACGCATAGGCTGTACCGGCCAGTGCCACATTCTGCACCGCAAGGCCCGAGACCAGACTGATGGTGCCGTTATCCGTTCCTGCGGCAACGGGCGTATATTTCACATATATATAGCGTGGCGTCACCGTATCGCCTGCGGATGGAACGCTGATAGCCGTACCGTAAGTACCGGCATAGGTTTCGGATATTTCAAAAGGCGCAGCGGCCAGGATGTCAATGGCAGTAGCGATGTTCCCACCGGAGATCATCACGGAATCAATGGAAGAGGAAACGCCCACCCGGCTGTGGAAGTCCAGCACCGTGACGTTTGTATGGATGCGGCTTACAGCGCTGAGCGATATGGAAGACACATTGATATTGGTAACCGCCAGTTGCGGCCTCGCACCCGTAGCGGTATTGGTATCTGCCATAAAATACTTCCATTCCAACTGCACCAGGGCCTGATTGTTCACCGCTGCAGGAAGCGTAACGGCGCTGATGTTCTGTGTATGGCCGGCCGTATTATTGCGTGCATATTCCACGTAATTGGTACCGTCCATTACGGGATTCCAGGCGCCGGTATTCCCCACCCTGTAGTATAAACGCACCAGGAAGGTCCTGTTGTTGGGCACGATGGTCTTACCAGTCCAGCTTACCTGTACGCCGGCTCTTCCTGTAGTATTCAGGGCCAGTACGGCGGCACCCAGCTTATAGCCGTTGGCGCTGAGGTTAGAGCTACCCGTATTGATAAAGGAGAACCCGTCTGTGCCCACACCATTCATACGGGTACCGCTTGTCAGGTTATATGCCCCGGCATAATCTTCCGCTATCGTATCTGCAGCCAGCGGATCTCCCGTATTGCCCAGGAAGTAGAATCTCATAGCGGCGGGATAGGTATTGGCAGCGCTGGCAGCAGGCCAGGAGGTAAAGCTAAAATCGGAAGCGGCAAGATCGTGCGGGGTCGCAGGCCAGGTCTGAGCCTTTAATCCTGTCATCCCCATCACCGCTGATAAGGTCATTAATAAGATTTTTTTCATTTTAAAACATTTTATAAGTTAGCTGATATATTATTCAGATGCGGGTGCGTATCTTATCAGAAAGCATAGCTCATACCCACCCTGACCTGGTCGGTCCATTTTAAAGGTTCCAGCTTTGCATCCTCTTTCATGATGCGGTAATAGTGCAACTTCACTACGGCCCTGTACCCATTGATGAGATAGGCATAGCCAATACCCAGGCGTTGGGTCTCACCCGCTACCAGGTCGTTCAGGTTATAATTTTCATATCTTACGGACAGTACCGATTTTGCCGGTAATGCACAGTAGCTGACCTGCGCCTGCCATCCCCCGGATCTTACGATCCCTTTATTGACCTCAGCATCGGTATTGTAAAACAAGTCGCTGCCGGCCTGGGAAGGCTCCAGGCGCAGCACCTGCGCCTCGAACTGCGCGGAGAATCCCCTGTACTGGAAGCTGGCATCCCATCCGTATGCGAACCTTTTGCCGTCTATCACCCGCAGGCCGTACTCGCCGCCAATATTGGACGGCAGCTGCTGTCCCGCTGGTTGCGCTTTGTTCGTGTACCTGGCATTGATACCGGCCCTTACCATTGGAACGGGCACCTGCAGTATATCCGCCTCCACGTACCGGTACCTGGCGGGATAGGCCACATCTGCACGGCCTATATATTCCAGCCGCCCGCTGGGGTCGTTATCATTATTGCCGATAATATTTTCACCCAGGCCCGTATATACGCCCGCATACAGGTTGATACGCTGCTTCCACATACTGTGTGTCAGCGTGATCCCGATGTCCCTTCGGGAGAAGAAATCCCCCCGCAGCAATTGTCCCCGCTGCCAGAATACCGACTCATCAAAGGACAGCATAGAGCCCTGTGAGTACGGCAGCTTGTCATAGCCCACCTTGATATCTACCGGCAAGCCGGTATATTCTATGAAAGCGCTCATCAGCCCGGGATTTTCCGGGTCAAGTGTCTGGCCGCTCTGCATGGCAGTTTCCGCAAGGTCCGCCATATCCACCCTTACTTTATAAGCCCATTGCTTACCTACCCGGCCGTTCAGTCCGAGCTGCATATCCCGTAAGCGGAACCTGTTGTTCTTACGGTTCAGCTCGCCCCCTTTCAAGAAACGGTGATTGTAATATGCGGACACGAAACCTGACAACTGCAGGCTATGGTTACCATTTGTAAAGGTGTGCTGGGCTGCTGCCGGAGCGCTGCCTAACATCACAGCGCCCGCGCATAGGGACAGAAATGTAAAATATCTATTCATAAATAAGTTGATAGCCTTTTCGCAAAAGCTGTTGCGGGTTTGTTACTGAGGGAGGGAACCGAAAAAATACAGGCGCTCCAGGTCGTCTGCCGCGATGACCAGCCTGCCATCCTTATCAAAGGCTATGCCTTCCGGGTTGAGCACTTCAATTTTCCAGGATTTGATCACTTCGTACGTTTCCGGGTGACACATGAATACCTTGCGGTCCTCATCGCTCAGTAAATACATATAGCCATTGTGATACCTTGCGCCGGATATATCCCGGGCCGCCGTGAAAGCATATTCATTCACCGGTATAAAGTCCCCGTTAAGCTCTTTGATCACAATAGGATCCTTTTCCGTAATGAGCACGAACCTTTCAGTGGTCCGGTTAAACGCAAGAGATTCATATCCTTTGTTCCTGCCGCCGCTGTAAGGAATATACCAGGTCTTGTCTTTTTTCAGATGCTCCCTGTCAAAACGATGGACCTGGCGCAAAGATTCGTCCGCCACATATACATAATCACCCAGGACCTCCACACCTTCAAAGTCCATGCCTTCAAACGCCGCACGCCGCAGCACCTTACCCTCCGGCGTACATTCATACAGTATACCATTATCACTTACCACGTAAAGCACCTGGCCACTATCGTCAAAAGCGATATCAGACGGCTCGGGTACTTTTATGGATTTAAAATGCTCATATTTCAATAACGGCGCAGATGCTTTAAAGGCGCTCAATAGCAGGAAAGCGGCAGCTAAGAGAAAGTAGGTCTTCTTCACTATACACGGATGCGTTTAGAATGTACAAGGAATACTATTGGAATTCACCGGCAAAACAACCTAACTTATATTAACCCAATATTACCTGTGTATTATGAAAACATTAATCAACTATATATATAGAAAACAAAGCCATTACAAGCTGCCAATTATTATAGGAGATGCCTCACATCCGTTCGGAATGATCAATACCCTCAGTATCTTCATAGCAAAAGCGGTTTCTGATCCGTAGAGAAGACACTGATCAGCGAAGCGTATCAGTAATAAAGGCTGGTGCCTGTAAGCAGATAGCCACTAAATATTAACCCGGGAAGCACCTTTAGCATTATGCAGGCCATACCTGCAGCGATTGTGGGGAGAAAAGGAATGATATGCCGTAGGCGGCAATGACAGGATAGATAAGCGCATTCAGGATAAGAGAGAACGGATCATCGGCCCGGCTAAGCCCCCGGGCCAGGCAGCTTAATTTAAACTGACTATCTATATATAGGAAACAAAGCCAATTATAAGTTAACTATAAGAGATTCCTCACATCCGTTCGGAATGACCACTCCCCAAGCACCTTTATAGTAAAAGCGTTGACCCGCAGAGAAGCCACTGATCAGCGAAGCGTATCCGTAATAAGAGGCTGTTGCCTGTAAGCAGATAGTCACTTAATTTAAAGGATATCTTTTATCTCGTTCAGGTGACGCACTTCATAAGTAACGGGATCCTCATGCTGTAACTGCAGCGGATTGTAAAATATCTGGTCCATACCGATATTCCGGGCGCCCCGGATGTCCGCTTCCAGGCAATCACCGATCATGATGCTCTCTTCCGGGACCGCACCGGTGGTACGCAATGCGTATTCAAAGATAGGCCTGTGAGGCTTCATGCTCCCGGCATTCTCGGAAGTAAAGACATTACTGAAATAAGCGTCCAGGGCAGCGGTCCGGAGCTTTTCCTGCTGGGTGGTCTCAAAGCCGTTGGTAATGATATGCAGCACATAGCCTTTGAGCATACAATAATCCAGCAATGCCTTAGCGCCATCCAGCAGCAGGCCTTGCCTGGGAAGCTTTTCAAGGTACAGCACGCTCAGCTCATTGACCAGCGGCCTGTTATCGATCTTATAGTCGGACAGGGTCAGCTCCATACGTCTCCAGCGCAGCTCTTCCCGCGTTATGGCACCGCTGCGCAACTGCGCCCACAGCATCTCATTGTGCTGCTCATATCGGTCGCTGAACGATTCAAAGTCTTCAATGCCCTTTTTATCCAGCTCAAATTCCCGGTATAGATACTGCAGGGTAGCTTTGGAGTTGGCATTAAAATCCCAGAGCGTATGATCCAGGTCGAAGAATAAATGTTTGTACGGTTTCATTAACTGCTATCCTTTTTGAATCATTTCCATAATGGTCCTGAAAGCTATAAACTGGTTCCCGAAGCGTTTGATACCATCCTGGCGCATCATTTCGCTATGCTCCGTTATATAGGACCGGTAGGCTTCCATATTTTCACATTCATACTGCACCACAAAGGTCCGGCTGTCGTCATCATCCGTAACTTCCTCCAGCGCGCACATCCTGTAACCCAAGAATTTACCGGTCTTCATCATATCCGGCAGATGCTCGGTCTTCATCCAGGCTTCCCAGTCGGTCACGATGGCATTGGCTACCTTGATCGTTACATTGTAGATTATCATAAGCTGCATTTAAGACCTGCAAAGTTATACGAAATTTGTGTTCCGGCTGCGCAGGACGAACCTAAAGGTTTTAAAAACCCGGCGGACGTTCTACCGCCGGACTTGCTTATATCACAAATATGTTATACATTTAAAGTTTCAACAGGTTTTTTATTCCAAAACATTCAATAATGAAAAAAATATTGACACTTTTCTCCATAAGCCTTATAGCCCTGGCCTCCTGCCAGAAAGACAAATCCAAGGAGTGCACCTATTACAATAAACCCTTGCCTGTAGGCGTTTCTTTTGTGGGCTATTATGATTACGAGATCAATGCCGTGGATCTGTACCAGTACGAAAAGGGAACCAATTTCCAGAATTTTGTGCGTAAGGACTCTTATACCAAGATGGCGCAATACCCTGTAGTACATGATACTTCCACCGTCATTTTCCACATCGCCCACAAATCCGACTATATGGTGGTGTTACCACAGAAGGAGGATACATTCCGGATCACCGATATAGCATACCAGCCGGATTATTTCAGCGTGGTGGAGCCCGGCGGCAAGTGCGACCAGCGAAAAGAGTATTACCAGTTGCCCGAATATGCCACGCTTGACGGGAATGTACTGCGTATTGTGAAACTGACAGATAAGACTGCAGGTTTCTATATCAATAAACCGTAACAAATGCTGAACCTGTTCAGAAATATTTTTTTTATCATGCTGCTGGCCGGCCTGCGGCTCAGCGCCTCAGCCAGCCAGATCATCATTCCTATGGATGCGGACCACCAGGGACAGCATCTGAAAGCCTATGGCGTGGCCTACCATGTGCTGGCTTCCGGCATACCGGTAGACTGGCTGCTCAATTACGAGGGCGGCGCGTTCGCCTTCACGCATATAGCTGAGCTGGAAAAGATGTGCAAGCTGAAAGGCGTTGATTACAGGGTCGTTTCAGATGCAGCATACACCCGGGTACTGGCCGATATCAGCGAGCCCGATTTCAACGGGGATATCATACGCCTGGAGAAACCGCCCAAGATAGCCGTTTACACACCACCCAATAAGCTGCCCTGGGACGATGCCGTGACCATGGCGCTTACCTTTGCGGAAATACCTTACGATAAGGTGTATGATGATGAGCTCCTGTCGGATAAGCTGACAGAGTACGACTGGCTGCACCTGCACCACGAGGATTTTACGGGACAGTACGGTAAGTTCTGGGGCTCCTTCAGGAATGCCTCCTGGTATATAGAGGATGTGGCGGCGCAGACCGCTATGGCCCGCAAGCACGGGTTCAGCAAAGTGTCCCAGTTGAAGCTGGCAGTAGCTAAAAAGATCAGGGATTTTGTACTGGGCGGCGGCTATCTCTTTGCCATGTGCACCGCTACGGATTCCTATGATATAGCGCTGGCGGCGGAAGGTACCGATATCTGCGAAGAGCCCTTTGACGGCGACCCCGCCTCCCCGAACGCACAACAGGCGCTGGATTATACCAGGTGCTTTGCATTCAAGAATTTTAACCTGATGACTCCGCCCCAGATATACGAGTTCAGCGATATCGATAACAGCGCCTATACCAACAGGAAAATAGATATGCAGGCGGATTATTTCACCCTGTTCACCTTTTCCGCCAAGTTCGACCCCGTACCGGCGATGCTGACCCAGAACCATACTACTACCGTGAAGGGATTTATGGGACAGACCACCGCTTTCCGGAAAGAAACGCTCAAAAGCAGCGTGATCGTGATGGGTGAGAATAAGCTGCTGAACGAGGCCAGGTATATACATGGCAATTACGGTAAAGGCACCTTTACCTTCTATGGCGGGCACGATCCGGAGGATTACCAGCATATGGTAGGCGATCCGCCTACCGACCTGGAACTGCACCCCACCTCACCGGGCTACAGGCTGATATTGAACAATGTCCTTTTCCCGGCCGCAAAAAAGAAACCACAGAAAACATAAAAGATATATGCAGCAAAAGCTACCCCGGGGGTAGCTTTTGCTGCATATATCTTTACAGGAACACCTGCTAACATTCTTTCAATCCCAAAGGAATATGGATGGCAAGCCCCCCGTCGGCCGTTTCCTTATATTTATGGTTCATATCCAGGGCCGTTTCCCACATCGTTTTCACTACCACATCCAGGGACACCCTCGCTTTGTCCGGGTTGCTCTGCAACGCCAGCTGACAGGCTGTGATGGCCTTGATGGCGCCCATAGTATTCCGTTCAATGCACGGCACCTGCACCAGCCCTGCCACCGGGTCACAGGTAAGGCCCAGGTGATGCTCCATGGCTATCTCCGCCGCCATCATGCACTGCCTGGCGCTGCCGCCCAGGCATTCCGTCAGGCCGGCAGCAGCCATAGCGGAAGACACCCCGATCTCGGCCTGGCAGCCGCCCATAGCCGCAGAAATGGTAGCACCTTTCTTAAAGATGCTGCCTATTTCAGAAGCGCAAAGCACATATTGTAATATCTTATCTTCCTCGTAGCCATCACAGAATACCATAAAGTACATCAGCACCGCCGGTATCACGCCAGCGGCCCCGTTGGTGGGCGCTGTCACTACCCTGCTGAAAGAGGCATTCTCCTCATTTACCGCCAGCGCGAAACAGCTGACCCAGTCCAGGATATATTTAAAGTCATTTCCGCCGGCCCGTATAGCAGCCATCCAGGAGTCAAAATCATGATACGCAGTGCCTTTCAGCAGCCTTTTATTGAGTATGCCCGCCCTTCTTACCACGTTCAGCCCGCCCGGCAGCACTCCTTCTATATGGCATCCCCTGTAAACACATTCCTTCATGACCTCAACGATACGCAATACGCCCTCCCGGGTGGCGGCATCGCTGCGCCACGCATGCTCATTTTCCGCCACGATCTCCGATATGCTGAGGCCGGTCTTGATGCACCAGTGCAGCAGCTGCTGCGCATTGTCAACAGGGAACTGCAGGTCGGCGACCTCGCTACCCCCCAACTTTACACCTTCTTTTTCCACAAATCCGCCGCCTACGGAATAATAGGTTTCTGCGATCTCCTCACCATCCTTAAAACGGCAAAGGAATGTCAGCGCATTGGGATGATAAGGCAGGGATTCATTCATATAGAAGACCACATCCGTATCCGGGTCGAACCGGATATCCTGAACGCCACCCAAGGACAATATTCTGGAATCCCTTATGCCTTCAATTGTCGGGGTGATCTTATTGACATCGAACGTAACAGGATCCGCCCCGAGCAGGCCCAGTATGCAGGCTACATCGGTACCGTGCCCCACGCCCGTTTTCGCCAGTGAACCATACAGCAGTACCTGCACCTTTTCCACGGTCTCCAGGCTGCCTTTCTGCTCCTTTAACGCTTGCAGGAAGATCAATGCCGCCTTCCAGGGACCTAAGGTATGGGAGCTGCTGGGACCTACACCTATCTTGAATATATCAAATACCGAAATGGGTTCACTTTGTTGCACAATGTCAGTTATTAATGTTTGAGACTAGTTTTGCTATGCAAAATACTAATTAAATACCAGATAATAAAACAACGGCCGCCCGGCACGCACTGTTCATAACATATTTATATAACGGCATCTGCGCCAAAAAGCAACCGCAGTGCAATACTATTTTTTGTTACCTTTGCCCAATTAAAAACCTAACTATGCAAAAGATTTTGGTAACCGGCGGCTGCGGGTATATTGGGAGCCATACAATCGTGGACCTGGTGCAGAATGGCTATGAGGTCATTTCCATTGATGATATATCCAGGGGCCATGAAAGCCTTATTTACGGCGCTTCAAGGATATGCAATAAAAATATCAAGAATTACAAGGTAGATCTTTGTAACCTGGAAGATACCAGGGCCGTATTCGAGGAGAACCCCGATATCGCTGGCATTATCCATTTCGCGGCTTACAAATCGGTGCCTGAATCCGTATCCAAACCTATCCTGTATTTCCGGAATAATATCACTTCCCTCCTGAATGTGCTTAAATGTGCCAAAGAGTACAGTATCCATAATATCGTATTTTCATCTTCCTGCTCTGTATATGGCAATGCGGACAGCCTGCCGGTAAGCGAAACCACCCCGCTGAAAGAACCGGAATCGCCCTATGCCCGGACCAAGGTCATGGGAGAGCAGATCTGCTCCGACTTCGTAAAGGCCAATCCAGAGTTCAATATCATCCTGCTGAGATATTTCAACCCCGTGGGCGCACATCCCAGCAGCCTGATAGGAGAGCTCAATGAGAAGCCCGAGAACCTGGTACCTGTCATTACACAGACAGCCATCGGCCTGCGGGAATCCATGCAGGTATTCGGCAATGATTACGATACGCGTGACGGCTCGTGCATCAGGGATTATATCCACGTGATGGATATAGCCGCCGCCCATACCAAAGCCGTAACCAAATCCATCGCCAATGCCCTTCCTTCCAACTGCGAGATATTCAACCTGGGTACCGGCAAAGGCGTCAGCGTGCTGGAGCTGATCCGCGCCTTTGAATCCGTGGCAGGCGTAAAACTCAATTATAAGATCACCGACCGCAGACCCGGAGATGTCATTGCCGTCTATGCGGACAATAACAAGGCCAAAACCCTGCTGGACTGGGAAACACGCTACGATATCATCCAGATGATGCAGACCGCCTGGGACTGGGAACAGAAGCTGGATTGCGACAGGAAAGGCTTTCTGAACTAAGCGCTGGAAATTCCGGAAAAAAAATAAAGAAAAATTTGTTCCTTTCAATAAAACCGCTACCTTTGCAATCCCAAAACGTCCGGTACCTGGCAAAAAGGTCAACGTACTGAACATCAGGGAGAAAAAAGAAGCTCTTTCAATTATAAAAGGAATTCAAAAGCCGCCTTAGCTCAGTTGGTAGAGCAGCTGATTTGTAATCAGCAGGTCGTAAGTTCGAGTCTTATAGGCGGCTCTGAAAAATAATTTGGAAGTGAATATATGAGCCTATATATTTGCAATCCGAAACGGGTAGTTGGCCGAGTGGTTAAAGGCGGCAGACTGTAAATCTGCTCACGTTTGTGTACGGAGGTTCGAATCCTTCACTGCCCACACGAATTCGACGAGTCTTCGTCAAAATATCACACCAGCGGAAGTAGCTCAATTGGTAGAGCGATAGCCTTCCAAGCTATAGGTTGCGGGTTCGAGACCCGTCTTCCGCTCAATGGATGTATTGAATTGTTATGTGGTAATAAGTTATTGATTATCAATAGCATGGTGCCAAATAACAGTTCAATTGCTGTTGTAGCTCAGTGGTAGAGCACTTCCTTGGTAAGGAAGAGGTCGGCAGTTCAATCCTGCTCAACAGCTCACGGATTTTGCATATTTGGAAAAAAGTGTATAACTTTGCATTTCCAAATTTGTCGTATATACAATTATTAATAAACAAATTTCTTTAAAACAAATAAAAATGGCTAAAGAGACCTTTAACAGGGAGAAACCCCACGTAAACATTGGTACTATCGGTCACGTTGACCACGGTAAAACAACCTTAACTGCTGCTATCACTTCTGTATTAGCTAACAAAGGTATGGCTGCAAAAAAAGGTTATGATGAAATTGATGGTGCGCCTGAAGAAAGAGAGCGTGGTATCACAATCAATACTGCACACGTAGAATATCAAACTGAGAATCGTCACTATGCACACGTGGACTGTCCGGGTCACGCTGACTATGTGAAAAACATGATTACCGGTGCTGCTCAGATGGACGGTGCTATTCTGGTGGTTGCTGCTACTGATGGTCCTATGCCACAAACTAAAGAGCACATCCTGCTGGCTCGCCAGGTAGGTGTTCCCCGTATCGTTGTGTTCATGAACAAAGTTGACCTGGTTGACGATCCTGAAATCTTAGAATTAGTAGAATTAGAAATCCGCGAATTATTATCCAAATACGATTATGACGGAGATAACACTCCAATCATCAAAGGTTCTGCTTTATCAGGCCTGAACGGTGAAGCTACAGGTGTTGCCCAGATCGAGGAATTAATGGCTGCAGTTGACGAATACATTCCGCTGCCTCCACGTGCCGTTGATCAACCGTTCCTGATGTCTGTAGAGGACGTATTCACTATCACTGGTCGTGGTACTGTTGCTACAGGTCGTATCGAGCGTGGTGTTATCACAGTTGGTGACAACGTAGAGATCGTAGGTTTCAATGATGAGCCTCTGACTTCTACTTGTACAGGTGTGGAAATGTTCAAAAAATTACTGGATCGTGGTGAAGCAGGTGATAACGCAGGTCTGTTATTACGTGGTATCGATAAAAAAGATATCCGTCGTGGTATGGTAATCTGTGCTCCTAAATCTATCACTCCTCACACTGAGTTCAAAGGTGAAGTTTACGTACTGTCTAAAGAAGAAGGTGGTCGTCACACTCCATTCTTTAACAAATACCGTCCTCAGTTCTACTTCAGAACTACTGACGTAACCGGTGAGTGTAAATTACCAGAAGGTACTGAAATGGTAATGCCTGGTGATAACGTTAACTTACACGTTACGCTGATCGCTCCAATCGCAATGGAAAAAGGTTTGAAATTTGCGATCCGTGAAGGTGGCCGTACAGTAGGTGCCGGTCAGGTTACTGAAATCGTTAAATAATTCCCCCAGGGAAGTTTAATATTAAAAAGGTCATTGCTTATTGCAATGACCTTTTTCTTTTTTTAAGGTATGTACCAGGCCCGCTCCTGCCATACCCGGCCCAGTATGCCCGCATGAGCCTGTAAAAGGTCAAAAATGATATGCTTCGACAAGTTCAGCATGACAACCCAGGAGACCTTTCGTATGCCCTCTCGATTCTGTCAAATAAGAACGGCCCATTAAGTGTTATCCTTAATGAACCGTTGCATATCCTGAATACCTATGCTGACAGGCTATTTTATGCCGTCCTTCTGAGCTTTCTCCCTTATAGTAGCAGCCCTTTTTCCTGAATCGGGATGCGAATTGAACATCTTCTGCGCTTTACTTTGCTCCGGTGCTCCCGCACTCAGCTCCGCCAGCTTATCAAAAGCGCTGGCAAGCGCCATAACGCTGTAACCGTGCTTTTTCATGAACCCGTAGGCGTAAGCGTCCGCGTCAGACTCCTGCTTCCTGCTGTAGCTCGAAGTGAGCAAAGCATTAGCCAGGTCGCCCAGCTCCGACTGGGTAAGCGGCCGGGCGGCATTGCTCTGTGAGCTGGCAGCATCAGCAATGGCAGCCCTTTTGTAGGCATCCCTGATAGCGTCCCTGGTATCATGATTTTTAACGTGCCCTATCTCGTGGCCGATCACACCCAGGATCTCCTCATCCGTCATCAGGTCCATCAACCCGGCAAATACCCTGACGCTGCCGTCAGCACAGGCGAAGGCATTGATATCAACCACCTTATAAACCTTAAAGTTCAGCTTCAGCCCGTCCTCATTGAAATGCTTTGCTACCAGCTTATTCAGCCTGACAGCATAGGGATCATTTGCTGCAGCTACAGGGTTATTGGCATCCATCCAGGCCACAGCCTCACCGGCCAATGCAGCGGCATCCGCATCGCTGAAAGTAAGCGCCTTGGTACCTTTTGTAACCGCGCTTACCGATTTATCATTCAGCTTTATTTTCTGCGCATATACATTGCCCGATATGCCCGCCAGCAGCAGGAAATTTACAATCAATACTTTTTTCATAATGAATATTTTGTTACGGCTAAAATAATAAGCCCTGGCGCTGCCGGTAAGATTTGCCTGTTAAAATTGTTGGAAGGATATGATAAGATTTACTAACTATCTATATAGGAAAACAAGAGATTCCTCACACCCGTTCGGAATGACCAGCAGGCTTACAAGCACCTTTACAGCCAAAGAACTCTCTGACCTGCAGCAAAGGACACTTGTCAGAGCAGCGTACCTGTAATAAAAGACGGTTTCCTATAAGCGGATAGTCAATAAAAGCAATGGCTGCCTCTAAGAGGCAGCCATTGCTTTTATTGTATTTTTAAACTTATTATTTCACCTCTTCATATTCCACATCAGAAGCTCCGTCTGTATTATTATCAGCGGCAGCATTATCTCCGGCGTTACCGCCTTGCTGCTGTGCTGCATACATTTCTTCAGAAGCTGCCGTCCATGCTGCGTTCAATGCTTCAATAGCACCGTCCAGGGCAGCAAGGTCTTCGTTTTTATGCGCTTCTTTCAGGGTATTCAGGGCACTTTCGATGGTAGCTTTTTTATCAGCAGATATCTTCTCTCCGTATTCCTTCAATTGTTTTTCAGAATTGAAGATCAGACCGTCTGCCTGGTTCAGCTTTTCGATACGCTCACGCAGTTGCTTGTCCGCATCTTCATTGGCTTTAGCCTCATTCTTCATTTTTTCGATCTCTTCCTTGCTCAGTCCGCTACCTGCTTCGATACGTATATTTTGCTGCTTGCCGGTTCCTTTATCTTTTGCAGTTACGCTCAGGATACCATTGGCATCAATATCGAATGTCACCTCGATCTGGGGAATACCTCTCGGAGCCGGAGGAATACCATCCAGGATAAAGCGGCCTAAGGATTTGTTCTGGTTAGCCATAGGGCGTTCACCCTGCAGCACATTGATCTCAACGCTTGGCTGGTTTTCTGCAGCAGTAGAGAATACTTCCGATTTGGTAGTAGGAATGGTCGTGTTGGACTCGATCAGGCGGGTCATTACACCACCCATGGTCTCGATACCCAGGGATAAAGGCGTAACGTCCAGCAGCAGTACATCTTTAACATCACCGGTCAGTACACCACCCTGGATAGCGGCACCTACTGCTACCACCTCATCCGGGTTGACGCCCCTGTTAGGTTTCTTACCAAAGAATTTCTCTACCACTTCCTGTATCTTGGGGATACGTGTGGAACCTCCTACCAGGATCACCTCATCAATATCATTGGTAGTGTAGCCGGCATCCTGTAATGCTTTACGGCAAGGCTCCAGCGTACGCTCTACCAGCGAATCCGCCAGTTGCTCGAATTTAGCGCGTGTCAGCTTCCTTACCAGGTGCTGAGGCACACCATCCACCGCAGTGATATAAGGCAGGTTGATCTCTGTTTCCTGCGAAGAAGATAATTCTATCTTGGCTTTTTCAGCAGCCTCTTTCAAACGCTGCCAGGCCATAGGGTCTTTGGACAGGTCGATCGTAGGCATATCATTCCTGAATTCTGCCGCCAGCCAGTCCATGATCACCTTATCAAAGTCATCACCACCCAGGTGCGTGTCACCATTAGTGGATTTCACTTCAAATACGCCATCACCCAATTCCAGAATAGAGATATCGAATGTACCGCCACCCAGGTCAAATACAGCTATCTTACGGTCCTTGTCCTGCTTGTCCAGGCCGTATGCCAGCGCAGCAGCGGTAGGCTCGTTGATGATCCGGCGAACGGTCAGTCCCGCGATCTCACCGGCTTCCTTGGTAGCCTGGCGCTGTGCATCATTAAAGTAAGCAGGTACAGTGATAACGGCTTCTGTCACGTCCTGTCCTAAAAAGTCTTCTGCCGTTTTCTTCATTTTCTGCAGGATCATCGCAGAAATTTCCTGGGGAGTGTACAGACGGCCGTCTATATCCACCCTTGGTGTATTGTTATCGCCTTTTACTACTTTATAGGAATTGTGGGCTACCTCGCTTGCCACCTCATCAAACCTGCTGCCCATAAAACGCTTAATGGACATGATGGTATTCTGAGGATTGGTAATAGCTTGACGTTTAGCCGGATCACCTACTTTTCTTTCGCCGCCTTTCAGGAAAGCCACGATAGAAGGTGTGGTTCTTCTACCTTCATCATTTGCAATAACTACAGGCTCGTTACCTTCCATTACTGCAACACATGAGTTTGTTGTACCTAAGTCAATTCCGATTATTTTTCCCATTTTTATGTATTTTAATTATATTATTTACTTCGTTAATTCATTGTATTTTCTGATTTACATACTCCAAGTTTTATGCCATTCCCCTTATAGATGCAATCTTGTCATATTTTATGACAATACTATATAATTACCCTCTGGCCACTGCTGATACTGTCAGCAATTTCCGTTTCCGGCGTACATTTTGTACCAAAGCACCCACCGGACCTAACAAATTTGTCAGCATCACTCCTGAAAACCAGGCATGATCCGGCCTGCTGCCTCGCAACTGAATGCAATCTTCCCTGGAAAATAAAAAGGAAATGCTGACTATCTAATTATAAGCGATTCCTCACATCTGTCCGGGATGACCACACCCCAGTGCCTTTACAGTAAAAGCGGTCTCTGACCCGCAGAGAGGACGCTGATCAGCAAAGCTCCCTTAATAAAAGGTTGTTGCCGATAAGCAGATAGTCACTAAGGAAATTGTAAGGTATGTTATTGTATGTTGGGTAGCTGTAATCCTCTCCTGCTTTCGTGCATATGAGCTCTAAAAAGCGACCGTTGTGAACCGCCAGTGCATCGTATCCACCAGGGTCAGCTTATTGACATCCACAGGCAGCCCGGCAATGATCTTCAATACCTGCATCGCCATAAGCGAGCCGATAATACCCGGCAAAGGACCCAATACGCCCTGCGTATCGCAATCTGGCATATCACCGGCATCAGGCGCTTCGGGAAACAGGTCCCTCAACTGCCTGCTTCCTTGGTAATTAAATACGGCCATCTGGCCCTCAAAAGCCCGGATGCTGCCGTAGATCAGCGTTTTACCCAGCCGGACGCAGGTATCGTTCACCAGGTACCTGGTGCTGAAATTATCCGAGCCGTCCACCACCATATCGTAATCATTGACGATCCCCGCCGCATTATCCGCAGCAATGCGCTCCGCTATCGGGACCACACAGACCCGGCTGTTCAGCTTTTTCACAAATGCCGCGGCACTCTCCACCTTGAGGCTGCCGATACTGCTTTCGTTATGTATGAACTGGCGGTTGAGGTTATGCAGCTCCACCTTATCAAAATCCGCTATCCCTATCCTTCCCACGCCGGCCGATGCCAGGGCCTGTATAACAGGCGATCCGAGCCCGCCGGCTCCTATCACCAACACCTTAGCTGCCATGATCTTACGCTGGCCCGCCACGCCTATTTCCTCTATGAATATCTGCCGGCTGTATCGTGTGAATATAGTATCCTGTTCCATTACAATTGTTTTATCAGCAGTATGTACCTCTAGTTAAAGGCATGATCCCAATCCTTCATCACCGGGTCATACCCCGCTTTTCTGATAAGCTCCCTGATCTCGCTCATGCTACGCTCATCGCTGGTCTCGAACTGTTCCAGCGACAGGGGCGCTACGGCATAGCCGCCGGGATTGGTTTTAGAGCCGGCGCTCATAGCGGTGGCTCCCAGCGTGATGATATGATCCCTGAAATGCTCGCTTTCCCGTGTTGACACAGATATTTCCAGGTCTTCATTCCATATGCGGTATGCGCATATCAGCTGCAGCAGGTCCCTGTCTTCCATGATAAAATTAGGTTCTATAACACCCTCTGCCGGTCGGAGTCGCGGAAAGGAGACGGAATACCGGGTTTTCCAGTAACGTTGCTGCAGGTAGTGGATATGCAGCGCGTTAAAGAAGCTGTCCACCCGCCAGTCTTCCAGCCCCAGCAATACGCCCAATCCTATTTTATGCACCCCGGCCTGCCCTATCCTGTCGGGCGTATCCAGCCTGAAGTCGAAATTGGATTTTTTACCCTTGGGATGATACTGCCTGTACACTTCCTTATGGTAGGTTTCCTGGTAAACCAGCACGGCATGCACGCCTGCTTTGTGCAGCACTTCGTAATCCGCCGTCGGTAAGGGTTGCACCTCCAGTGAGATATTGGCAAAATGCGGCTTCAGCAATTTCACAGCATCCAGGAAGTACTGCGTGTTAACGGTCTTATGAGCCTCCCCGCTGACCAGCAAGACATGCTCCACGCCCATTTCCTTCAATGCCGCGGCCTCCATCATGATCTCCGTTCCCGTCAATGTCTTACGGCTGATCCTGTTATCCACGCTGAAGCCACAGTATGTACAGATGTTCTGGCACTCATTGCTCAGGTACAGCGGCGCATAGAGCTGTATGGTCTTTCCGAAACGCCGGCGGGAGATCTGCTGCGCCATCGCGGCCATTGTTTCCAGCTCTCCCGCCGCGGCGGGAGAGAGCAATACCAGGAAGTCTTCCAGTGTCCGCTTTTGCTTTTGCAGGCTGCTGCGCACGGCGGCGGGAGTAGCCGTATAGATGCTGCTCTTAACGGTCTCCCAGCTATACTGCTCAAAAATATCTTTAAAGGGTTTCATTAATTTACCGGTTTCTGATCTGTCAGGAAGGAAGTGAGCGGACTGGAAGCCTGCGCCCGGCCCTGGACCGCGCCCAGACCGGCCTCATATGCCTTACGTCCCGCCGCTACTGCTTCTTTGAATGCCGAAGCCATATTTACAGGGTTTCCCGCCACTGCAACAGCCGTATTGACCAGCACGGCATCGGCACCCATTTCCAGTGCCTTGGCGGCATCTGAAGGCGCCCCGATACCCGCGTCCACGATGACGGGCACACGGCTCTGCTCTATGATGATCTCCAGAAAATCGACGGTACGCAACCCCTTATTGCTACCTATAGGAGCGCCCAACGGCATCACCGCGGCGGTTCCGGCATCTTCCAGCCTTTTACATAAGACAGGATCTGCATGGATATAAGGCAGCACCACAAAGCCCATTTTCGCCAACTCTTCCGTAGCCCTGAGCGTCTCAACAGGGTCAGGCAGCAGGTAACGGGGATCAGGATGGATCTCCAGCTTTACCCAGTTGGTTTCCATCGCTTCCCGGGCCAGCTGGGCGGCCAGCACCGCTTCCCAGGCATTCCTGGCACCGGAGGTATTGGGCAGTAAGGAAACCTGCGGCAGCCTCAGCGCTTCCAGCAGGTCGTCTTCCGCTGACCGGTAATCTACACGCTTAAGGGCCATGGTCACCAGTTCTGAGCCGGACGCTTTGATAGCCTCGCGCATTGTCCCAAGGCTGCCGAATTTGCCGGTGCCCAGGAATAACCTGGAACTGAAATGCCGGTCTGCTATTTGTAATGTACTCATTGTAAAATCGTTTTGATATGTGAAACCAATTCCGGGCAACGGGTAATAAGACCGGAGACGGCAATACCGTAAATGCCGGTCTGCATCAAAGCCGGGATGTCTTCCAGGCCGATACCGCCAATGGCATATACAGGCGGGATGATCTCCTGACGTTCCGAAAAGTACCGGCATATATCCCGGTAGCCATCCATGCCCAGCACTGGGCTCAGCTTATCTTTCGTGGTGGTAAAGGCAAAGGGTCCCAGCCCGATATAATCACACTGTTCCGCGATGCGCTGTTGCACATCCTGCAGGGTATTGGCCGTACCGCCAATGATCTTACCCGGTCCCAGCAAACGGCGGGCATCTGCTACGGCGCCGTCTTCCAGCCCCAGGTGCACACCGTCAGCCGATATTTCCTTTGCCAGCAGGACATGATCATTGATGATGCAGACCGCGTTATAGACCACGCAGTATCTCTTTACGTTAAGGCACAGCTGTAGCAGGTCCTGTTCCGACGCCTGCTTCCAGCGTACCTGCACCCAGTCAACCCCTGCCTGCAATGCGCGGAGAATATTACTTTCCTGCTCCGGCAGGCTGCTGCCCTGCGAGATATATTGCAATTTAGTCTTCATATGCATGATGATACCCCAGTAGGGAGCTGTTACTGTTCAATACTTTTTCCACATAGGTCTTTCCCGCACGTATGGCCTCCTGCAGCGAGGCGCCCCGGGCTATACCGCCCGCAATAGCTGCCGACAGGATGCAGCCGGAACCATGCTTGGGATAGGAAACCTCTGTCCCGGGCGGGAAAACGGTCGTTTCCCCGCTTTCCATAAGTATATCCGTACCTGTCCAGTCAGCGCAATGTCCCCCTTTAAGCAAAACGGCACAGCATTCCATATCTTCAGGGTCCGGCAGGCTGTATTGCTGCAGTATCTCATATTCCGGGTAGTTAGGCGTGATAAGCGCTATATCCCTGAGCAGCGGCGCAAGCGCTTCCAGGCTTTTTTCCCTGAAAAACGGGAACCCCGAAGAGCTCCTGATGACAGGGTCCCAGATCACGAAAGCCGCGGGATTACAGGCCCGGACGGTTTGTAATACGGCAGCTAAGAATTCACTGTCCGGCACAATGCCGATCTTCACTACCGGGAACGGGTAGGCCGTCATCAGTGTTTTAATAGCTTTCGTAACTGTTGCTGCCGGCAACCAGGCAATATCGAGGAAGGTATCGGCCGTCTGTAAGGTATGCGCTGTCAGTACAGCCATTCCCTGCACGCCGAACTGTTCCAACGTTTTGATATCTGCCAGCACACCGGCACCTCCCGTAGGATCATATCCTGCAATACTCAATACTAAAGGCCGCTTTTCAGACATTGCTGCAATATATTTAAAGGGTCAGGGGTCTGCCATATGCCGCCCAGCAGCGCCACACCATCCGCACCGGCATCAAGCACCTGTTTGAAATTTGTTGTATCTATACCACCCAGCCCTATCAGTTGTACCATAAGATTGTTGCGTTTGCTTAAATCCTGCAATACCCTTGTGTCCTTACCATAGCCGGGCTTGGAAATGCTCGGGAATACAGGGGACAGAAAAGCATAAGCCCATTCCGTACCCAACCGGTTAAACGCTTCGATGGTATGTACGGAGGTGGAAAGCAGGTACTCCTCCCGGAATGGCCGGTAGCGCCCCTTACGCCTGTCTTCCTCCCTGAAGTGCAGCCTGGAAATACCCAACTCCCGCGCCAGGTGAAAATGATCGTGCAGGACCAGGCGATCCCTGTACGCTGCATCAATAGTTTCAACATAATTCCTGAGAGCCGCATCATCCAGCCGGAACTTCCTTATATGGAGCAAGGCCGCGCCTGCAGCCAGCATTTCACCGGCCAGCACAGCCTCATTGTCTGCTTCCTGCTCAGGGGTTATTACCAGGATCATAAATAAATCTCTTTACCAAGCTGCTTAAATTCCTCCGATTTGTGATGCATACCCTGCGCAGCGGCATCCCTGATCTCCTGGGTGATCTTCATAGAGCAGAATTTAGGGCCGCACATAGAGCAGAAGTGCGCGACCTTCGCGCCTTCCGCCGGCAGCGTTTCATCGTGGAACTGCCTGGCGGTGTCAGGGTCCAGGGAAAGATTGAACTGGTCTTCCCAGCGGAATTCAAAGCGCGCCTTACTGAGGGCGTTGTCCCTGTATTGCGCGCCGGGATGGCCTTTGGCCAGGTCTGCGGCATGCGCCGCCAGCTTATAGGTGATCACTCCGTCCTTCACATCTTTCTTATCCGGGAGCCCCAGGTGCTCCTTAGGCGTTACATAGCACAGCATCGCACAGCCGTACCAGCCGATCATCGCTGCCCCGATGGCCGATGTGATATGGTCATAGCCCGGCGCGATATCGGTCGTCAGGGGCCCCAGGGTATAGAACGGCGCTTCCTTACACACCTCCAGTTGCTTATCCATATTTTCCCTGATCATATGCATAGGCACATGCCCCGGACCTTCTATCATCACCTGCACATCATGCTTCCAGGCTATACGGGTCAGCTCTCCCAGGGTTTCCAGCTCCGCAAACTGCGCGGCATCATTGGCATCAGCGATAGAGCCGGGCCTCAGGCCGTCTCCCAGGGAAAAGGATACATCATAACGCTTCATGATCTCGCATATTTCCTCGAAATGCGTATAGAGGAAGTTCTCCTGGTGATGGTACAGGCACCACTTGGCCATGATGGAGCCGCCGCGGGATACGATACCCGTTACACGGCTGGCGGTCAGGTGAATATAGCGTAACAGCACGCCCGCGTGAATAGTAAAGTAAGAAACGCCCTGTTCCGCCTGCTCGATCAGGGTATCGCGGAAGATCTCCCAGGTCAGGTTTTCCGGTATGCCCTTCACCTTTTCCAGGGCCTGGTAAATAGGTACGGTGCCGATAGGAACGGGGGAATTCCTGATGATCCATTCCCTTGTTTCGTGAATATGCTTACCCGTGGAAAGGTCCATGATCGTATCTGCTCCCCACCGGCAGGCCCACACGGCTTTTTCGACCTCTTCCTCTATCCCGGAGGTAACAGCGCTGTTCCCGATATTGGCATTGATCTTGACCAGGAAGTTCCTCCCGATGATCATCGGCTCGCATTCAGGATGATTGATATTACAGGGGATGATGGCCCTGCCCGCCGCGATCTCGTCCCGGACAAATTCAGGCGTGATACGGGATTGGGGAGTATTGGCCCCGAAGCTGTCGCCCGGGTGCTGCTGCCGCATCTCCGGCCCCACGGCATCCAGCTGCTCTATTCTCTGGTTCTCCCGGATAGCGACGTATTCCATCTCCGCCGTAATAATGCCTCTTTTAGCGTAGTATAGCTGGCTGACATTCCGGCCTGGCCGGGCCATCATCGGCCAGTGGCTGTATTCAAAACGCAGGTGGTCCAGGCTTTTATCTTCCAGCCTTTCCCGGCCGTATTCCGAGGTAACGGTGTCCAGCAGCTTCACATCTCCCCTATCCTGTATCCAGGATTCCCGGATACGGGGCAGTCCCCTGCGCACATCGGTGTCCATATGCTCGTCAGTGTACGGACCGGAGGTATCATAGACCGTAACGGGCGGATTATGTTCCACCTGGCCGTTACTGAGCCTGGTGGGATGCAGGGTAATTTCTCTCATGGACACCTTAAGAGGGAAAAGCGTGCCGTCAATATACACCTTTCTCGAATTGGGAAAGGGTGTCCGGGTAATGGTGTGCGTCATCATTAGCTAAGTAGTTTGGATTAATGAAAGATCAGCCACCCTGGGCTGCGGTGATGATAAGAATGACATCATGGTCACGGAGTACCGTATCAGCCCATTTCCCGCGCGGAACCACCCGGTCATTAAGGGCAACAGCGATCCCTTTGGTCTTTCCGGGGACCTCCAGATGCATCAGGGCTTCCAGTGAAGTAAGCGGCTGGGCAAAAGACTTTTTATTGTGATTGATTGTCAGTTCCATTCCTTATAAGTTTTAACAGGTTATAACTTCAGGAATGGCTGCAACAGTGCGGATCGCACTTGTGAAGACATTTTACTTTTCCCTCCGCCGGTATGATCCGGATCAGGTTCCAAGGGTAAAATCTCAGCCTGTATGATAACAGACACCCCTAAAGTCAGGTGCTAAGTTAAACAATTTCCGGGGAAAACCATTTTTTAAAGTTTTCCTAAGAAGCGCAGCACAGCAGGGAGAAGCGCATTATTTTCTCCTGATCGCCGGCCTTTAAGGCTTCAGCCACGGGTAAGCCGTAATATTTATTACCGTTTTAGTTGTAAACATTCCATAATTTTACCTTTCCCAGAAGCAGTATCCTTTATGCAATTCGTTGATGTCATTATTCCCCTTCATTTGCCTCAGACCCTTACCTACAGCGTTCCCCTGGAATGGCAGGACCAACTGGCCATAGGTAAGCGCGCCGATGTCAGCTTAGGGAAGAATAAGCATTACGCAGCCATTATCTTCCGGATCCACGACCTGAAGCCTTTAGGCTATGATTGCAAGCCTATTTCCGGCATCATAGACGAGCATCCTGTTGTGGACACGCGGCAACTGCAATTCTGGGAATGGATAGCCAATTATTACCTGACGTCTTTAGGGGATGTGATGCATGCAGCCCTGCCGGCCCACCTGAAGCTGATGAGCGAGAACCTGCTCCTCTGGAACGACCTGGCAGATACGATACCCCAGGACCTCTCTGATGACGCTTTTATGCTGGCAGAAGCCCTGTCCATCAGGAAAAAGCTGACCCTCGAAGAAGCCAGGAATATCGTCTCCGGGCAGACGCACCATGCCATCAACGAGATATTGGAGCAGGGCCTGGCGCTGGTACAGGACCAATTGGAGGAAAAGTACAGACCGAAGTATGAAAAGTATGTCTTTCTCTGTGAAACGCTGGATTCGGATGAGGCAATGAACGAGGTCTTTGAGCAACTGACCAGAAGCGCCAAGCAGCAGAAAATGCTCCTGGCCTTTTACCAGATACGGCAGCAGGATAAGGAAGTGCCGGCCAGAAAGCTGCTGGAGGTATCCGGTCTTTCCGCAGCTATCCTGAATGCCCTGACCGAAAAAAATATCCTGTACACCCGGATGCTGCCCGTGGACCGTGTCCCCCAGTGGGGATCGGATGCCCACAGCTCCTTTAGCCTCAGCACCGCCCAGCAGCAGGCCGCGGATGAGATCAGGAAATCCTGGCAGCAACAGCAGCAGGTATTGCTCCATGGCGTTACAGGCAGCGGCAAGACACTGGTATATATCGACCTGATCAGGGATTGCATAGCCCAAGGTAAACAGGCCCTTTTCCTGCTGCCGGAAATAGCGCTCACCACGCAGATGATCGCCAGGCTGAGGTCCTATTTCGGGGAAGAGCTGGGCGTGTATCATTCCCATTTTTCAGCTAATGAACGTGTGGAGATATGGAAGAAGGTGCAGGATAATACGTATAAGATAGTATTGGGCGCCAGGAGCGCGGTATGGCTTCCTTTCAGCAACCTGGGACTTATCATCATTGATGAGGAGCACGATTTCAGCTATAAGCAGCAGGACCCTGCACCCCGGTTCCAGGCCAGGGACAGCGCGCTTGTGCTGGCACAGCTCCACGATGCCAGAGTGCTGCTCGGCTCTGCCACACCTTCCGTTGAGACCCTTTATAATGTACAGCAGAAAAAGTACGGCTATGTCAGCTTAGCCACAAGGTATAATGACGTCCGGTTGCCGGAGGTCTCCCTGGTGCACGCCCGGCAGACCCAACCCGCCCTGTCACAGTTCCTGACCGTACCGCTCCTGGAAAGTATACAGCAGACCCTGGAGAAGGGCCAGCAGGTGATCCTGTTCCAGAACAAACGCGGCTATGCGCCTTTCCTGATGTGCAGCCTGTGCGGCTGGATACCGCATTGTAAGAATTGCGATGTATCCATGACCTATCATAAGCATTCCGATAAGCTGCATTGTCATTATTGCGGTACCAAATCCAATCCCATCCAGCATTGTCTCAATTGCGGCAATAACCGTATCGTCTCCAGGAACTTCGGTACCGAAAAGGCAGAAGAGGACCTGCAGCGGATCTTTCCGCAGAAGAAGATCGCCCGGATGGACTGGGATAATATGAAGGGAAAAGGCGTACAGGAAAAGCTGCTTAAGGATTTTGAAGCCGGCAGGATAGATATACTGGTAGGCACCCAGATGGTGACCAAAGGGCTCGACTTCGGTAACGTGGGACTGGTGGGCATTCTCAGCGCTGACAGCCTGCTGAATTTCCCTGATTTCCGGACCAATGAGCGCGCCTATCAATTGATGGAGCAGGTGAGCGGCAGAGCCGGGAGAGTGTACGGGGACGGGCTGGTGGTCATACAGACCAATAACCTCAGCCATCCCCTGCTGTCGTTATTGAAAGCACATAATTACAAGCAGTTCTATACCCAGGAAGTGATGCAGCGGGGACAGTTCACGTACCCGCCCTATGTCAGGATGATCAAGATCGTCTGCAAGCACAGGGATAAGGATAAGGTACAGAAAGCTGCCGCGGACCTGGTAGCCAGGCTGCAGGCCATACCTCATTTTGATACCAAAGGGCCGAACTCCGGTATCATACCCCGTATTCAGAATATGTATATAGAAGAGATATGGATCAAGCTTCCCAGGCAGGGCCGCCAGCTACAGGAGCTGAAGTTCAGCATCGCGGCCTGCTGCAATGAGATACAGCGCCAGCGGGGTAATTCCTCCGTGCAGATCAATATCAACGTGGACCCCTATTAGGCACCTCCGGCATATTATTACCTACTTCCATGCGCCCGCGGTTGCTGCTATTGCCTATTTAATACGGATGTCCCTTCAAATTCAATCCGCGGATCATTTACATCTACCCACTCCGCCAGCTCGTATATATTCCTGTAACCATATCCGTAGAGATTGATAAAGGTGGGGATATTCAGCGCCAGTGTCATATAGTCCTTAGTCGCCGGGCTGCTCTCCTCCGCAATATCCCCGGGAGATACGGGTGGCCCGGGAGTCGCTGCTTTGGTGATAAAAGCCCTGTCCATTCCCGATAGCTGCGTACGGTCTTCAAAGTTATTATTGCAGTATATCAGTATCCGGGTAGCGGTATCGCTGTATTGCCGCATCAGGTCGTCCAGAGCTGCCTGCGTGAAGTCAGAAAAGTCCAGGTGTACCGCACCCTTCACGTGCTTGTAATCATACATTGCCTTAGAACGCGTATCCAGGATAACAGTATGCGGGTCTTTCGCTTTTTGCAGGAAGTCGTCCAGGGAAACGAGCCTTTGCGCCCTGTAGTCTCTTACTTCACTGACCAGGGCTTCATAGTCCCCGTAATTCACTTTAGCAGGAGGGTATGCCTGTTGCTGCTCCCAACCAGGTAATGCCAGCCACAGTAGTAAGCATATGTTTTTCATCGGGCCTTATATTTTATTTCAAAAGTATATGCCCGGGCGTACATTTTGCCTTACCAACTGGTGACCGGCCTTTATGAGTTGGTGAAACCGCTTGTTCAGCAGCCAAGAACGCAACCGGTATTGCCGTAATAAGGATGATTCAACAACAATACAGGCTACAGAGAGTATGCTCCAGGATAGCATCCCAGAGACCTTTCCGCTTCCGCAGCGCTTCTTTTGCCGTAGCCGCTATTTCCTCCCATCTGACAGGGTCTGTTCCCGCAAGCTCGCGGATCATCATCATAGCCAGCGGGCCATGCTCATCTCCGTCCAGCTCTATATGTCTTTGAAAATAGTACACCAGCTTTGAAAGATCCGCACCAGGGAAAGCTGCCTGTATCTCCTTCAGCATTGCCCCGAACATATCCGGTATGAGATCTTCCCGCCCGAAGGTAAAGGCTGCAGCGATCTTATGCGGCTGCCCTTCCTTTATAATATCGAATGTGTAAGAGAGAAAATCCTTCACCCTGCCGTCGACCTCCATAGCCGCTATTGCCGGAGCGATCTCCCGGCCCGACCGCAGGTCTGCAACCAGGCTGCCGATACCGGAGGCGTCCGCTCCCATATGCTCCATAGCATCCAGGTACATTTCAAAGTGGCTCAGCCTGCGGCCGTCTATGTATTCATCAGATTCTTCCGCCAGCACGATCTCATTGATCAGGTAACGGGTATTGGGGTCGGGTGTTGCGAACCAAGGCACCTGCGTACAGGTCAGGGCTCCCTGCAAGGCTTTCAGCAAGGACATAAAATCCCATACCGCGTATACGTGAAATTCGGTAAAGGTACGCAGGTGGTCCAGCGTACGGATACGCGCGTAAAGAGGATGTGTCAGCAGGAGGTTTCTTTCTTCTGTAATGGCACTGTTGATATCCTGAATTGTGTTCATGCTGCAAAGGTACAGCCTCCGGTATATTTTCAATCAGGCGTATACATATATGATTGCACCATATAGACTGCCAAGCGGATCAGCTTAAGATAGCGGTCAGAACGGGCAGGGAGCGCAAAGGCTTAAAGTTGGGGTAATGGTGCTCCATAAAGACCAGCAGCCCCTGCAGTATGTCATGCTGCCGGTGCCGGTGATCGACGGTGTGCAGCGCTTCCATATCAGCTATACCGTTCATCGCGGCGATGATACCGGATGCCGTTGCATCCAGGAACGGGGGCACATCCGGCATTACAGGCAGGAAACGGCCTTCCCAGATGTTCAGGTAGGGCTTCTGCGGGGAATGATTATTGTCTATCGTATAGCCAGAAAGCTTATTGATCGTGAGCAGGAAGAAAGCGGGCAGCAGTGCCAACGGTGTGGTGCCGTCGTCCAGCCTGACAAACATATGCCTGACGGTATCATACAGCTCTTCCTGCGGAAAATCCTGCTGCAGTATATTGTGCAGCACTTCCAGCATAAACAGTTGTACGCAGTTCGCGGGAATATCTTCTCTTAGGGCCTTATAGGTATAGGCCAGCTGCGCTTCCCTGACCAGCTGGAGGCTTTTATGCGGCGTGTTGTAAAAATCCAGTGTAACAATATTGCCGGGCTGAAAGATATTGGCCTTCATGGAATGGGAACGTGCTGTCCGGACACCTTTTACAATAAAGCTTTTCAGTCCGTATACCCGGGTAAATCCCTGGCAGATCAGGCTCGTCTCGCCATACCTGGTGGTTTTTAGTATGATCCCTTCAGATTGTACTATCATAATGCGGTACAATAAAAAAAGCTACTGAGATCCAGTAGCTTTGAATGGGAGGATGATGGGTCTCGAACCCACGACCTTCGGAACCACAATCCGACGCTCTAACCAACTGAGCTACACCCTCCATAAACAATAAAACAGTAAAAAACTTCTCCTGGGAGGATAATGGGTCTCGAACCCACGACCTTCGGAACCACAATCCGACGCTCTAACCAACTGAGCTACACCCTCCGTTTATGGGTTGCAAAAATACTGATTAAAATCAATTTACAAAATTTTTCTTTTCGTATTTCCGCAGTCCCCGCTTATTATTTCTTGCTGTACTGCAGCCAGGGCTGTAATTTGCCACAATGCCTGTATTCCTCGTCCACGTTGATGTAGAAGTTAGGTATTTTCTGGTCTATATATTTCTCCAGGTAGCGGGCCTGCTTCAGGCTCAACGCTTTCTGCTGCAGGAGCGCATAGTCATCCTTAAGATTGAGCAGATGGGGATCTACCCTGCCCTGGAGATAGATAATACGTACAGACCGCTGTTCTGTATAAGGATCCGTATAGTAGTGCGGCTCTGAATATTCACCTACCTGCATCTTCTGTATATTGGTAGCCGCGTAAGGATCCAGCTCGTCCATCTGCATATTCGTTGTGCCGGTCTGCATATTCATTATCATACCACCGGTCATCTTCGCGTTTTCGTCGGTAGTATATTTGTTGACGGCTTCACCAAAGGTTATTTTCCCATCCTTCAGCAGCCTGGCTACGGAGTCTGCCAGCACTTTTGCCTTTTCAAAGTCGGCAGTGGTCACTTCGGGAACAATGACGATGTGCTTTACCTTCGCTGTTGTATTGGAGGTCTTGGAAACCATCTGGACGATATGATACCCGAATTTGCTGCGGAATACCGGCGAGATCTCACCCGGCTGCAGCTTCATGGCTGCCGATACGAATGTGGGATCCATTTTGTCCTTTTCCAGCAGCAGGTTACCGCCGTCCAACTTGGTACGGTCCATACCGTAAAGACTGGCCATAGTAGCGAAGCTTTTACCCTTTTCCACGATATCTTTACGGATGCCTTCCAGCTTTTCCCTAGCATAGTCTTCCATCTCCTGGGAGGGCTTAGGCTGGAAAATGATCTGGCCCACTTCCACCGTAGCCGGAATAGGTGTAAGGCTATCCGGATTGAGCGTTTTATAAAATTGCTCCACTTCAAAAGGTGTCACTTTAATAGCGGACACCAGCTTACGCTGCATTTCCTGTGCAGTGAGCTGCTCTTTAAAGAACAGGCGGTTCTCTTCCCGCATCTGGTAGATGGTTTTGCCGGATTTACGCTCCAGTTCTTCTCGGCTGCCGGCCATAGAGAGGAAATAGTTGATCCGCTCCTGTATTTTCTGCTCCACTTCCGCATCCGATACGATCACGCTATCCCTTTCCGCCTGTGCCACCAGTATCTGCCTTACCATCATTTCGTACAATGCGTCGCAAACGGAATAGTTTTCCAGGTAGTAATTATTTTCTTTCTCCTGGTTATACAGGACGTTCAGTTCAGAGTTCAAGATAATACTGTTCCCCACCCTGCCTGCGATCTTATCCAGGTTACGGGTCTGCGCCTGTATACCATAAGCCGTTAATATTCCGGAAAGTACTAATGCAATCTTCTTAATCATAGCCCACAAAGGTAATTATTTTAATATTCAAGTGTAAACGCAATTTTCACCGGAATATTGTAAGGTTTCCTGATATGCTGCCCCCTTGCGCGTTCCGGGATAATATGCTTTACTGGATCCCCGGCTATTCGGCTATCCGGCGGTACAGCTCCCCGGCTATCCTCGCCATTCCCCTGTCGGACGGATGTGCCGCCACGCCCGGATGCTCATAGAGACCATACGCAAAATAGGAATCCTCCGTTTTCATACCATCAAAAGATACATAAGTGTACCTGTGCGCCCCGGCCACCTTTTCCTGGATAGCGTCCTTAGCCTGATGCGACTGCCATACCGTCCCTGTTATGATCACTTTTGCACGGCCCTTTACCCCGTCAATGAGCCCGGTCAGCGCCGATTCATAGTTTTCAAATGATAAGGCATCCTGGTCCACATTTTCACCCAGCCTTAAGATCACCACGTCATAGTCCTGCGTATAGATGTCCGCGAACCTGAGCGAGTCCATCCTGAAGGTGCGTTCCCACCCGTTAATATTATGCGATACTATGCTGACAGGATCATACCTGCCGTCTTTTTCCAGGTATTCCCGGAGCACGTGAACAAAATCGGTCTTTTCCGAAGAGGCCGCCATGCCCCAGGCGCCGTACCACCCGATATCTTCCTGCGGTGCACTGTAGGTAATGGAATTACCCAGGATCAATACTTTCAGACGCTGCGTCACCCTGGCCGCATCATTTTTGGCATTATTACAGGAGGCCAGCAGGAACAGCGCTGCCAGACAGGAGCAGCAGCACAGCTGTCTCAGTAGGTTTCTCATATAACTGGTTCTTATTGTTGATAGCCTGGTAATCATGCTAATAGGTGACATTATAGATATTCAATCCACCCGGGCCAAGCACGTACAAGTGATCCTTGGTTATCCATACTGCCCGCGGCTTTTCTCCTGTCACCTGCATGACATCCAGCGTCTTCAGGGTAAGGTCTTTCAGGTTGTAAACCGAAATAAGGTCGGCAGAGGTATAAATGACCTGGTCCTGCTCTTTCCTGATGTTCAGCACCGCTGTTGCGGACGGCAGCTCTATTTTGCTCAGGAAATCGCCGAACCTGTTGAATATGAATAATCCCTTGTCTTTATCATACGCCCATAATTCATTGTCCTTTTCAAACATCATCTCAAACTTAGGCACCTCGTTCAGCAATATTCTCAGGTCATTGCTCTGCGCTACATTTTTGTATTGCCGGTCCAACTTGATCAGCTTCACCTGCAGGTAGTCGTACACCCAGAAGCTCCCGTCCCTGGAGACCGCAACGGCCGTAGGCTGACGGATTCCCAGCATCTTAAGGTCCACGTGGTTCAACGGCGCCATCATCCTGTCCAGCATGACCACCTGCAGGAAGTTGGGATAATACACCAGTATCCTCATCGGGTCCGTAACGTCCATAGCGCCTACCGGGCCCAGGGATATCTGCTGGAAAAAAGCTACGGAATCCCCTTCAGCATTGTATTTTGTAATGCCGTTCTTTTTGTCCACCAGGTACACATTGTTCAATTCATCCACGCTGAACCGCCGGATATCCCTGCCGGGCAACTGTCGCAGCAGCTGCGGCGGCTGCGCAGCCACCGGGCAGATATTGAGCCATATCAGCGCCGCCAGTAAATATATCCGGATCCACATCACCCGCATTATAATCAGTTTGTATTCAAAGATAATACATCCGTTAAGATAATTCACAGAGATTAACAGCTTGTTCGTTGTATTATAGCCCGCCGGTTTGTAATTTTACCAATCAACGCTTATATCGTTTTCTTATGAAGTTCAATAAAACGGCTATTTTCCTCACTGTATTCCTGATCGCAATGAGCACGGGCTTTTCATTTTACTACTATAAAGTGAGTAAAGAGATCAAACAGCCTAAAGTGGGCATAGTGACACCTAACGGCAACAACATCCGGCCTTTTAAATTCCTTGACCAGAACGGGAATTATGTGACGAACAAGGATATTGAAGGCAAGGTGGTCGTGGTAGAGTATTTCTTTACCACCTGCAAGGGGATCTGCCCCACCATGAATGAGAATATGACCAAGGTGCACAACGCTTTCCGCACCAATGATAATGTCATCATCCTTTCCCATACCGTGGATCCCAAGCGGGATACCGTGGCAACGCTCAAGGCTTACAGCCAGCGATATGATATTGACGACAGGAAATGGAAATTCCTTACCGGGGATAAAAAAGAATTGTACGACCAGGCCTATTACAGCTATTTCCTCAACGCTATGGAAGAACGCCCCGATAATATAGAAGAAGAGTTCATTCACTCCAATCTTTTTATCCTCGTGGATAAATATGGCAGGATACGGATGAGCGTGGATAAGGAAGGCATGAACCAGGGATATGACGGCACCAATGAGGAATCCGTGGGAAGGCTGATCAAGGATATCAATTATTTACTAACCGAAGAAAAATAACATTCTACTATGCACCCGGAACCACTGACCATAAGAGCCGCACAGGACCAGATCGACCATTGGATCAAGACCGTTGGCGTATGCTATTTCAACGAACTGACCAACCTGGGCATATTGATGGAGGAAGTCGGGGAGCTTTCCAGGCTTATGGTCCGTACCTACGGGGAGCAGTCCTTCAAAGAAAGCGATAAAAATAAGGAGCTCGGCGATGAAATGGCCGATGTGATGTGGGTGTTGATGTGCCTCGCCAACCAGTGCAATATAGACCTGACGGATGCGCTCAGGAAGAACTTTGAAAAGAAGAACATCCGTGATGCTGACCGGCACCGGGAGAATGATAAGCTGCAGTAAGAGAAGCCTTACCGGCAAAAATGCTGTATAAATAAGGGCCTGCCAACAATGTGCGTTGTCAGGCCCTTACAGGCTTATCAAATCACCGGAGTCCCGGTTGCTTAGTTTATTTAGCGATCTTATCCGCCACCTGCCTGTTGATGTCAGTAGCGAACGCCACAATATCAACGCTGCCCAGGTCGCCCTCACCCTGCTTTCTTACGGATACTTTTCCTTCCTCCTGCTCTTTCTCGCCCACTATCAGCATGTAAGGGATCTTTTCCAGCTCGGTATCGCGGATCTTTTTGCCTATCTTCTCCTGGCGGTCATCCATTTCGGCACGTATATCCAGGGATTTCAGGCTGTGCATCACCTGCTCAGCGTAGTCGTGGTATTTGTCGGATATGGGCAGCACCTTAACCTGTGTCGGCGCCAGCCATAAAGGCAGCTTACCGGCACAATGCTCCAGCAGCACGGCCACAAAACGCTCCAGGCTGCCAAAAGGCGCTCGGTGTATCATAACGGGGCGCTTACGGGTGTTGTCACTGTCCACGTATTCCAGCTCAAAACGCTCGGGGAGGTTATAGTCCACCTGGATAGTACCCAGTTGCCACCTGCGGCCGATAGCGTCACGTACCATGAAGTCCAGCTTGGGACCGTAAAAGGCTGCTTCTCCCAGCTCTTCGACAGTTTTCAGGCCTTTCTCTGCCGCCGCTTCCCGGATGGCATTCTCAGCGATCTCCCAGTTCTCATCCGTACCGATGTATTTGGTCTTGTTCTCAGGATCGCGCAGGGATACCTGGGCGGTATAGTCGGTAAATCCTAAAGAGTTGAATACATATAATACCAGGTCTATCACCTTTTTAAATTCCTCCTTCACCTGGTCGGGACGACAGAAAAGGTGGGCATCATCCTGCGTAAATCCGCGCACGCGTGTCAGGCCGTGCAGCTCTCCCGCCTGCTCATACCGGTACACCGTACCGAATTCCGCGAAGCGAACCGGCAGGTCTTTGTAGGATTTGGGCGAGGCCTTGTACAATTCGCAGTGATGCGGGCAGTTCATAGGCTTCAGCATGAATTCTTCTCCTTCGTGCGGTGTTTTGATAGACTGGAAGCTGTCGGCACCATATTTTTCATAGTGCCCGGAAGTCTTATACAGGTTGATATTACCGATATGCGGTGTCACCACGGGCAGGTAACCTGTCTCCATCTGGGCTTTCTGCAGGAAATCCTGCAGACGCTGACGCAGCATAGCGCCTTTAGGCAGCCACATAGGCAGTCCCTGTCCCACTCTTTCAGAGAAGGTGAACAGCTCCAGCTCCTTGCCCAGCTTACGGTGATCCCGTTTTTTAGCCTCTTCGATCATAGCATTGTATTCCTCCAGCTCTTTAGCGGAAGGGAAGGTGACGCCATATAAGCGGGTAAGCATTTTATTGTTCTCATCACCGCGCCAGTAGGCACCTGCTATATTGGTGATCTTAATAGCTTTTATAAAGCCGGTATTGGGAATATGCGGACCACGGCACAGGTCGGTAAAGTCGCCCTGCGTATAGAAAGTGATCTGCCCGTCTTCCAGGCCGTCTATAAGCTCCAGCTTGTACGGGTCCCCTTTTTCGGTAAAGTAACGGATCGCTTCGGCCTTGGGCACTTCCTGCCTTGCAAAACGTGATTTTTTGCCGGCCAGCTCCTTCATCTTCTTTTCGATCCGGGTAATATCCTCTTCCGTGATCTTCTCCTCACCGAAATCTATATCATAATAGAACCCCCTTTCAATAGGCGGACCTATGGCGAATTTGGCATCGGGATAAAATGATTGTACCGCTTCCGCCATCAGGTGTGCCGAAGAGTGCCAGAACGTTGATTTGCCCCCGTCATTATCCCACGTCAGCAATTTCAGATTGACGTCTTTATGTATAGGACGAAAGGCATCCACCACCTGTCCATCGATCTCCGCAGCTAAAACTTTCCTGGCCAGACCTTCGCTGATAGAAAGGGCAACATCCAGCGCAGAAACACCTTCGTTGTACTCTCTTACCGCACCATCCGGTAACGTTACTTTTATCATTTATTACAAGTTTTTTTATTATTTTCTTATATAAGAGGAACAAAGTTAATTAAATTCTACCATGTAGAACAGCCTTCCAAAACTATTTCTTACAGCGAAACGGCCATGCCAAAAAAAACCTAACATGCCGTTAATACACGCAAATTCAGTAAATTGCAGAAAGCTTTCAGCCTGTTGAATTTTCAGCCATTTTCCATATCCGACATGAGAGGTATCTTCCATATAGTATTGCTGTTTATAGTTGCACACTTCTGTACCACCGGGAGCATTTACGGGCAATATTATAATACGATCGAAAAGTACCTGAACGCCAACAGGCATATCGGTGTGTACGGAGGGGCCTATTCTTTCGAGATAAAAGGGGATAAGCAACTGGATTACAGCATCAACAGGTTTGGTACGTCAGGACTGGTGACCGAAACCAATTTTATGATCTCAGATCCGGCGAACGGCTCATTGCTCTATTATACGCTCACGTATCAGAACCCGGATTCCGTCAATTTTTATACCACCAAGATCTACAACAGCAGGCACGAGGTCATAGAGGGCGCCGTATTCAATTATACCCGCGCCATTACCGAAATGATGCATTTCAGCATTATCGCGCCCGCATTTGATAATGATTACCTGTTTTACATCTTTTATTATACGAATGCCGACCGCTGGGGCACCGTTTTCAATTTATGCTATGCTGTGCTGGATATGCGGGCCAATAACGGTGACGGCAGGATCATTTCGAAAGACAATATCCTGCAAAGGAACCTGATCAGGCAGTTCCAGAGAGGCGTCATCCCCGGGAATGACTGCAATATCTGGACCCTTTTCCTGAGCGAGAAGGACCAGAAGATCTATACGTATGAGATACGGTCCAACGGCATCAACTCCACACCCATCGTTTCCGATATCGCACTGCGCAGCCATTTCGAACAATCCGACAATCCCGTTTTTAAAATTGCTCCCGACAGGCAGACGCTGTTCATGAGCTCCACAGCCAATACACCAGCGGAAGACCCGTCCCTGGGCGCCTACCTCCAGTACCTTTATTTCTGGAAGTTCAATGTGGATGACGGAAGAGTATCCGACCAGCTGGTCGTCAAAACCAATTACAGGTCCTTGTTTGTACCTTTTACCAATTACGAGTTCCTGAATCACAACCAGATCATTTACTCACTCAACAGCCTTACCAAGTTTAACACCCAGGTGATCCTCATAGACCTGAAGGAATATAATGAAGCATATATCCTGGATAACCTGAAGACATTAAATAATACCAATCCTTCCAGGCATTTCGCGGAGTATAAGAAGTACCACAACCACCTGTATATGCTCAACCCGCGCATCCGCAAAAATGAGCCTCCCGACCCGACCTATTTTACCGTTTACGGTACACTGAGCGCCCTTTCATTCGAAGATGTTGAAAAAGACCGCCCCCCGACCCCGATGAATTTCAATGAGGAGGAAGCGCTTCCCTATTTCCTTAATGAGCCGATATACCTTAATAATAATTTCTTTTCCTATGAAATTATCTATCCCCTGCCTTACCAGCAGATATTCACCAACGCGGTACATGTAAGCACCCATTGCTTCAATGAGCCCCAGGATATTACACTCAGTCCCTCCAGGGGAGACGGCGGCTTTGAATGGGATGACGGCAGCACCGGCCGGGAAAGAACCGTCCACAGGCCCGGCACCTACTGGGTACGCTATCCTCATAAGTGTATCGTACTGGTAGATTCTTTTTATGTGGAAGATGTATTTGAGGATATTCCCGTCAGGAACATTGATACCATTGTATGCGAACAGCACCTGCCCCTGACCTTAGCCTATCCTGATATAGTGGATTCCATACGAATGGACAATCATACGGTGCAGGATAACCGGATCGGTATTACAGGCGAAGGACAGTACCCCATACTGCTGTTCCAGAAAAATTGCACTACTACGGCCCATATCCGGGTAACGCAGGAAAAGTGCCCATGCGATCTGTTTGCCCCGAATGCGTTTTCGCCCAATGGCGACGGCCTGAATGATTATTTTAAGCCCGTTACCCTCAACGGGTGTGTCCCGGAACAATATATACTGAGAATATTTGACAGGTTCGGCTCACTGGTATATATCTCGTACAGTGAAAATGATCCCGGGTGGGACGGCTCCCTGAATAACAAGCAAATGCCTGCAGGGGTCTATTTTTACCAGTTCCTGTTCAGGGACAGCTATACGGGTAAGGAATTCTACTATAAAGGTGATTTCACATTAATAAGATAGCAACGATGGGCTTTGCCTGCGGCCGGCCAACGGTCACCGTCCAGCACACGGCATTAAATATATATTAAATATAGCTTTACTGACATTTATCATCTGTAATACAGACCGGTCTCAGTAACTTTGTTTCAACCAGTTCATAATCATATTCTTTTCAACCTCTAAATTCTTTCATTATGGTAATTGTGGTTCCCGTGGATTTTTCTCCGGTCTCCGTTCAGGCCGCACGTTATGCAGTCAATCTTTCGCAGCAGTTTGAGGACATCCGGTATATATTTTATCATTCCCATTACAGCGTCACCGAGATAGAGACCGTTCAGGCAGATATGGACGCCTTCGCTGACAGCATCAAGGCCGAGCATCCCCAGGCAATTTTCTCTACAGAGATCAATAAGAAGGGCATTACTGACGGTACAAGAGAGCTTGTCACAACATTCAATGCCGACCTGGTCATTATGGGTATAAACGGCAAAGGTAAGTTCAACCAGAAGTTAATAGGCAGCAATACCCTTATCGTTGCGGAATCCCTGGATGTACCTGTGCTGATCATACCTGAGAACTGTACCTGGAAACCGCTGGAGCACCTGATGCTGGCCATCCCGTACCAGGCGCACCTGTCCAGCATCCTGCCTCTGGATGCTATTGAAAAAGTTGTCCGGGATTTCAATTTCAAACTGGAGATCGCCTCCGTACACGTAGACCAGAAGGTAGCGGACCTTATCGTCACGCTGACAGACCAGCAGGCCCTGGTAGACCGGTGGGCGCACCTGCAGCCTACATATACCATCCTGGACGGCTCCAATATCGTTAATACCTTACTGGAACATGCTCACAAGCAGGGTGCTTCCTGGATCTGCACGGTAACAAAAGAGCACAGCTTCTGGGAGCTGCTGCTGAAAGGCAGCGTCACCAGCGACCTGGCCTACAGGTCAGACCTGCCCATTCTTGTATTTTAGTTTTCAGGCAAGCCAACAGGAACGCTGCTATATTCATTGAACCTGCCGAAGAGTGGTTTATAATGGTTTTAGCAGGGCTTCGACGAGGCTCAGGCTGAGAATGAGGGACTTCTCACATTGAGCTTTTCCTGTCACATGGAGCCTGTCGAAATGTGATATATATGCAGAAACAACCCTGTCATATTCCGCCTTAGCGCTATATGTCAGGGTTGTTTACTTTTGAGAGGGTCCTGCATATTTCAGCCACGGTCAGCCGGGAGCGGCAGGCTGCTCCCGATATAATGGCCCATTGCAAAGCAGGCCTGCAGCAGGAACCCGCCTGTGGGCGCGTCCCAGTCCAGCATCTCGCCGATACAATGGATATTTCCATATCCTTTCAGGCCCAGGTCGTCATTCAAAGCCTCCCAGGACAGGCCCCCGGCTGTTGAAATAGCCTCCCCCAAAGGCCTGAATGCCGTAACCGTTACAGGATAATTTTTGATATGCCGGACCAGTTGCTCCGGGTCAGTAAAGACCTGCTTAGGGAGCCGCTTCAGTAAGTGCAATGCCGTTCCCTGTATATTCAGGCGCTTCTTTAAGGTGTCCGTAATATGCCTGTGACCCTGTTGCAGTACCTGCAGCAGGCTGTCCGCTTCCAGTTGCGGCTTCAGGTCTATAGAGATTGCTGCCGGTAATCCCGACCTTCGCAATTCCCTGTTGAGGTAATATACCGGCGCTCCTTCCAACCCGTAATCAGTGAATACCAGCTCCCCCTTCCTGGAGACGCTTCCCGCCCTGAGGGCAATATTCTTAAGGACACAGCCTGCCATCCCGGAATAATCATCTAACGTGTCAAGCCCGCTGTTAGCCGGCACCAAGGGTTCAATCGGGATATCCTTTGCCTGCAGCAGCGGCACCCAGGAGCCTGTGGCGCCCGTCTGAGGCCAGGAGGCCCCGCCCAGCGCGAATATAGCTTTACGGTAGGGTATTTCAAAGGCCTGGTCTTTATGCTGCAGCTTCAATGCGGCAGCATCAAAATCCAGCAATTCGTGGCGGTATCGGATGGTCACACCCAACTGACCGAGATAACGCAGCCAGGCCTGCAGGACCTGGACAGGCTTGATATTGCCGGCCGGGAATACCTTGCCGGAGCTCCCGGTATAAGTTGCAATACCGATGCGCTGCAGCCAGTCCACCGTATCTTTATTGGTAAAATCACGGATATAGCGGACGACATGAGGCGGCGTGTACTCGCTCAGCATGGTCTCATAAGGCATACTGTGCGTAAGGTTAAAGCCTCCATGACCCGCTACAAGGAACTTGCGGGCCGGGGCCCCCTTCTGCTCACAAACCGTTACGCTGAATCCCCTTTCGGCCAGCACCTGTGCTGCCATCAGTCCCGCAGGACCGCCACCGATTATGATCACATCTTCCATCTTCCTGCAAAAATAAGCGCACGTGATGATTTACAAAGGATAGCGGGCATAAAATATGGCGGCACCTTTACAGTAATAGTACAGCCGGGGGCAGGTCAGGGCTCTCGTCTTACCAGCAGCACCATATCATTATCCAGCAGCAGGTAACCGTACTCATAGCAGAAATAGTATGTTTTACCGTTTCGGGTATGGTGCAGGTGCGTATGAAAATTGAAATCATAGTTCAGCAATCTCATTTTTTCCCCTGGTATTTTCTGTTTCTCTTCCGGTCCCAGCAGGGAGGACATTATCTTCCGGTTCTTTTTCAGGATGGTATTGATCTGCTTCACCCGGAGCGTTTCCTTCAGGTTCCTGGCGTTGTTAAATTGATTACGGCAATAATCATCGCAGAATTTCTTATCTGACCTGCCTGTGATCTTCTTACCGCACAACTCACACATCTTCAAAACTTTATCCATAATACAGCCGTTTTTAAACGATTAAAAACATTTATATTCGAAAAGAAACGTTTAAGATTCGCATAACAAATATACATCATATTACCTTCGGGCTGTTATTGGTTTTTTTCAAAATAATTAAATCTTTAAGTTATGAGCACCATTCGCAATCACGTACAATTATTGGGATTTGTAGGCCAGGACCCGGAAATCAGAAGCACCGTAACAGGCAAGAAAGTAGCTAAATTCAGCATCGCTACGACAGACAGCTACAGGGACGCAAGCGGTCAATGGCATAACGAAACGACCTGGCACAACATTTCCTGCTGGGAAGCTCTCGCGGAACGCGCGGAACGTCAGGTCAGGAAAGGCAGCCACCTGCTGCTAACGGGAAAGATACGGTACAGGAAGTATACGGACAGCAACAATACAGAGCGGTTCATAACGGAAATCACCCCGAATACCCTCACGCTGCTGGACGCAGGAAGCGCGCGCGCCGGCGCTTCCGCTTCCTCCCGGGACGCAATCCCCGCCTGTAATTCAGAAATGGCAGATGACGATCTTCCGTTTTAGTAAATTTTAAATATTTTTTTCCGCAAGTAAAGATTTTGTTATATAATTTTACTATATTCACATCTTGAAATGATCAAGCTATAGGCAATTACAAATAAAATTATATGAAATTAAAATCTTTACTTGCTTCTCTGTTATTATCCGCTACCGTACCCGCTGTTGTGAATGCACAAACAGATGATGTAGGTGTTAATACCATCATCAGCCCTAATATCAACGGCAATATATGTACCGGCTATAACGACCTGATTGTTAAGGTATCCAATTATGGTACCAATATGGTAAGCAGTTTCAACCTTACCTGGTCACTGGATAATATCGTTCAGGGAACCAGGAATGTTTCTTCCAATCTGAATACTTATAACCAGCCTAATTCCACTATCAATATCAACCTCGGGATGTTTTATTTACCATACAACACCCCTACCCAGCTTAAAGTCTGGACTTCAGACCCTAACGGCAATCCCGATTCCAGGAAAACAAATGATACCTTTACCATAGTGCTGGATGCTACGGATCCGGGTATACAACTGAACGAGCTGAACGATACTTTCATGTGCTATAACAGCAGCCTGATCCTGGATGCCGGCTATTCCGCCTATACCGATTATACCTGGAGCAACGGCACCCAGGCACAATTGAATACCATTACCCAACCGGGCCGTTACTGGATATGGGCCTATAACAACCAGGGATGCCAGGCATTCGATACTTTTACGGTCACGGAGATAGGCGAACCTGCCATCACCAACCTCGGCATTACAGACCTGGGCGACCTCAAGTTCAACTTCATGCTGAGCAACCCGGTGAATGTTACCGATGTTACCTGGAACTTCGGGGACGGCTCCCCGGTAGAGACAGGTACGGGCAATAAAACACATACCTATGCCAATGAAGGCGACTATACCGTTGAAATTACCCTGGAAAACGAGTGCGGCCAGGTGATTATTTCTCAGGTCATACACGTGCAAAACATTACCAGCATTAAAAACGTCAAAGACCTGGTTAACGCCATCAATTTCTATCCTAATCCCGCTACGTCATATCTGAATATCACCTACCCTAAAAACCTGGTAGAGGTGTACAGCGTGAGCCTTATTAATACTACCGGCCAGACTGTCCTGTTCTCGGAATCGGCTACCGATCTTATTGATGTATCTGATATAGCTTCCGGGCTGTACAATGTGGTGCTTCATACGTCTAAAGGTATAGCCAGCAAAAAAGTAGAGATATTGCACTAAGCAGATCATTATATAAAAATACGGCGGCCAGTCTAAAGACCGGCCGCCGTATTTTTATACATAGCGCCAATAGATTCAAGCCACTTATCGGACCCGTTTTCACTGCATCCTGCCATCATTTTATGTATCAATAAAATGAGAAATATCATTTCCCGTCTGATGATTAATACTTAATTTTACCATAAGAAATACATTCATTATGGCACACTATCATACCTTAGGTCAGATACCCAGAAAAAGACATACGCAATTCCGGAAACCGGATGGAGGACTGTATGCGGAGCAGCTCTTCAGCACAGAAGGATTTTCCTCGAACTACTCCCTGCTATACCATATTCATCCGCCGACACAGATCGTTCGTTCGGAAGAGCCTGTTGACATCAGTCCCCAGCCTGCCACCGATAATATCCTGAAGCACAGGTGCTACCGGGGCTTTAACGTTAAGCCGGAAAGCGACTTTATCAAAGCCAAGAAGACCGTGCTTTTCAACAGCGATGTACACTTGTCGCTCTCGGCCCCCACTCAGGGACTGTCCGGCAACCTGTTCTATAAGAACGCTGACTGCGATGAGGTGATCTTTATACATGAAGGCACCGGCGTACTGAAGACCCAGTACGGCCAGATACGTTTTGAATATGGTGATTACCTGGTCATTCCCCGCGGAACGATCTACCAGATCCAATTTGATACGGAAAATAACCGCCTGTTCATTATAGACTCCTTCAGTCCTGTTACCTTTCCCAAAAGATATTTAAGCAAATACGGGCAATTACTGGAGCATGCGCCCTATTGTGAAAGGGACATCAAAAAGCCTGAAAATCTGGAAACGATAGATGAAAAGGGTGAATATGAGATCAAAATGAAGAAGAACGGCAAGCTGTATTCCATATGGTATGGTACCCATCCATTCGATGTGATCGGCTGGGACGGCTATGAATATCCCTATGCCATCAGCATCCACGACTTTGAGCCTATAACAGGCAGGGTACATCAGCCGCCGCCGGTGCACCAGCACTTTGATGCGCATAACTTTGTCATATGCTCGTTCGTTCCCAGGCTGTATGACTATCATCCGCAATCCATACCGGCACCCTATAACCACAGCAATATCGATTCCGATGAAGTGCTCTATTATGTGGATGGTGAATTCATGAGCAGGAAGCACGTGGAAAGAGGTATGATCACACTGCATCCCGGGGGCATTCCTCACGGTCCTCATCCCGGCGCCGTGGAAAAGTCCATCGGCCAGAAAAGCACGCCCGAGCTGGCCGTAATGGTTGATACCTTCCGGCCGCTTTATATGACCCAAACCGCTATTGAAATAGAAATGGAAGGGTATGATAAGAGCTGGATGGAGCATTGATCCGCTGCCTGCTGTTGATAACCTGCCGGCAGGTGCAGTGATGCGGATAGCAGTATAAAATTTATGGCAAAAAAAACAGAAGCCCAAGAATGTTTAATTCATTTTTTTTATAGCTTTATGCATCAATTAATTTAAACCACAAACTTATGTCCGCAAATCATAGCAACGAGTACAGTTTCTTTCAGGGGGTGGAAAGAAATTTTGACAAAGCCTCTAAATTCACAAGATTTGAAAAAGGGATATTAGAACAGATCAAAGCTTGTAATTCTGTTTTAAGAATGAAATTTCCGGTACGTATCGGAGATACTATTGAAGTTATAGAAGCATACAGGGTACAGCATTCCCATCACAAGACGCCCTGTAAAGGCGGTATTCGTTTCAGCCTGGATGTTAACCAGGATGAAGTGATGGCGCTGGCTGCGCTGATGACATATAAATGCGCGATCGTCAATGTCCCGTTCGGCGGTGGTAAGGGTGGTATCAAAATAGACGGAAAGAAATATACGCCGTTTGAGCTGGAAAAGATCACAAGAAGATATACTTCCGAGCTGGCAAAGAAAAACTTTATAGGGCCCGGCATTGACGTTCCTGCGCCGGATTACGGTACCGGAGCCAGGGAAATGAGCTGGATCGCCGATACCTATGCCTCCTTAAATCCGGGAGAGCTGAATGCGCTGGCCTGTGTTACGGGTAAGCCTGTTTCCCAGGGTGGTGTAAGGGGAAGGACCGAAGCTACCGGACTGGGCGTATATTATGGTATAAGGGAAGCCTGCAGCTTTGCTGAAGATATGGACAAGCTTGGCCTTTCAACCGGCTTAAAAGGTAAGACCGTGGTAGTACAGGGTCTCGGGAATGTAGGTTACCATGCGGCCAAGTACTTCCAGGGCGGAGGTGCGGTATTGGTGGGCCTGGCAGAATATGAAGGCGCTATCTACAACCCCGAAGGTCTTGACCTGGAAGCCGTGATGGCTCACCGGAAAGCTACAGGTTCCATCCTGAATTTCCCGGGGGCCAGCAACCTGGAATCAGCGGGTAAAGTGCTGGAGCTGGAATGTGATATCCTGATCCCTGCAGCGCTGGAAGCTGTGATCACCGGGGAGAATGCCCCGAACGTCAAAGCTAAGATCATCGGTGAAGCGGCGAACGGGCCTTTAACGCCTGAAGCTGACGAGATCCTCAATAAAAAAGGCGTCCTGGTCATTCCGGATATTTACCTGAACGCGGGCGGTGTGACCGTATCTTACTTTGAATGGCTGAAAAACCTGAGCCACGTACGTTACGGAAGGCTGGAGAAAAGGTTCAGTGAGAATACCTATGCGGAGATCGTCAATATCATTGAATCGCTCACCAATAAGCGTATCACCGAAATGGAGCGTAATATCATGCTGAAAGGACCCGATGAGGTAGACCTGATCTATTCCGGGCTGGAAGACACAATGATCGGCTCCTACCAGGAGATCAGGGAAATCTATAAGAATACGGAAGGCGTGGAAGATATGAGAACGGCAGCGTTCATCTGCGCTATCAATAAAGTAGGCGTAGCTTATGAGGAATTAGGCATATTCCCTTAATCTCCTCCCTCCCGAAAAGCACCCCGGAACGATCTGTTCCGGGGTGCTTTTTTTATTAAGTGAATAGCAACAAAGCCACCATAGGACAGGTCCGGGATGCTGCTAACCGGTATAAGAGATTCCTCACATCCGTTCGGAATGACCGCACGATACAATACATTACATTCCGTGGCTGGAGAATACCCTGTTTCCGGAGTGCTTGGTCAACACCCCTTATAACCTTCAACATTTTTTCACTCCGTTGTTGGTGTTCTTCACCAACAACTCTATCAGGCTTTATCAGATGGATGCACCCAGCCGGACTACGGAATAAAATAAACGGACTGACTATATATAAGCAACAAAGCCACCATAGGACAGGTCCGGGATGCTGCTAACCGGTATAAGAGATTCCTCACATCTGTTCGGAATGACCGCACGATACAATACATTGCATTCCGTGGCTGGAGAGCATTCTGTTTCCGGAGTGCTTGACCAACAACCCTCATAACCTGCAAAACTTTTTCGCTCCGTTGTTGGTGTTCTTCACCAACAGCTCTATATATTCCTCACATCCGTTCGGAATGGCTAGTACGCACAGTAACCCTATAGTAAATCGCTTCCTGAACCGCAAAAAAGCACATCGCAGCTACCTTGTACCTGTAACAAGAGACTGTTTCCTGTAAGCAGATGGTCATTTTCTATTATCATCATATTGTTAAAAAAAGAATTTACGCTCCATTCATCTTTTTAGATTAAGGAATGTTATACTTTTGACCTTTTAAATTCTTGTTTGTTATTTTCATTGGGAAAACAAAATGGACTCCTCTACAAGTAGTAACTTCTCCAAAGTTACAGTAGCAACACTGCTCATTGCATTAGGTATTATATACGGAGATATCGGTACCAGTCCCCTCTACACCTTTAAAGCTATCATAGGCGAAAGAAAAATCTCAGAAATGCTGGTTTACGGCGGCGTATCCTGTATCTTCTGGACACTCCTCTTTCAGACCACCATCAAGTACGTATGGATCACGCTGAAAGCGGATAATGACGGGGAAGGCGGCGTGTTCTCCCTGTACAGCCTGGTAAAAAGATACGGCAAAAAGATCATTCTGCCAACGATGATCGGCGCGTCCGCACTGCTGGCGGACGGTATCATCACCCCTGCGGTGTCGGTGACCTCAGCCGTGGAAGGCCTCGCGCTCATACCCGGACTGAAAGAGATACGCATCATCCCTATCGTGCTGGTCATCCTGTCGGTTGTTTTCTTTATGCAGCGCTTCGGGACCGAGAAGGTAGGAAAGGCGTTCGGCCCTATCATGCTGATCTGGTTTTCCGTTCTTATGGCATTAGGGCTGAGCCAGATATTCCACTATCCTGATGTTATCAAGGCATTGCATCCCAGGTATGCCTACGAGCTGCTGGCAAACTATCCTCACGGCTTCTGGATACTCGGCGGCGTCTTTCTCTGTACAACGGGAGCAGAGGCGCTCTATTCCGACCTGGGGCATTGCGGCAGGAAGAATATCAGGTACACCTGGATCTTTGTCAAAACAAGCCTTGTTATCAATTACCTGGGACAATCCGCATGGCTGATGCACCAGGGCTCCGCTCACCTGCATAACAAAAACCCGTTCTTCGAGGTCATGCCGCACTGGTTCCTGCTGCCGGGCATCATTTTATCGACCATTGCCGCCGTAGTAGCCTCCCAGGCGCTGATCACGGGTTCCTTTACGCTCATTAATGAGGCGATCAACCTTAATTTCTGGCAGAAGGTCAAAGTAAAGCAACCTTCCGAAACCAAGGGACAGATATATATTCCCAGCGTTAACCTGACGCTGTGGCTGGGCTGCATATTCGTGGTGTATTACTTCAAAAGCTCTACCGCCATGGAAGCCGCTTACGGTCTTGCCATCACCTTAGCCATGCTGAGCACCACCTACCTGCTGTATTATTTCATGAAGTATAAGCTCAAATGGAATATCTGGCTTGTGGCAGCCATACTCGCCGTGTTCTTTACGATTGAAATGTCCTTCTTTATTGCCAATATCGTTAAGTTCAAGGACGGAGGCTACATCACATTGCTCGCGGCGATCCTCTTTTTCTTTGTCATGTACATCTCCTATTATGGCAGGAAGATCAATAATAAATATATCAAATTCGTTGATATCAGGAATCATACTCCGCTGATCAATACACTCAGCGAAGACACAAGCATTCCCAAATATACCACGCATCTTATTTATCTCACCAAAGCGGACAGGACCTTTGACATCGAAGAAAAGATCATCCAGTCCATCCTGGACAAAAAGCCCAAAAGAGCGGATGTGTACTGGTTCTTCCACATCAACAGGACCAACCACCCTTATACGCTGGATTATGAGGTGCACGAGATCATGGACGATAAGATGATACGGGTGGTCGTCAATATAGGCTTCCGGATACAGCCCCGTACGGAGCTGTACTTTTTCAAGATCATCAATGAGCTGATCGCTAATAAGGAGCTGAATCTGCACCTGAAGGATAATGGCTCTACCGTATATAATCCCAGCATAGATTTCAAATTCGTGGTATTTGAAAAGTATATTTCAGCAGAGAATGAGTTTGCCTTTACCCATGGATTTATCCTGAAAGCCTATTTCTTCCTCAAGCAATTTGCGCTGAAAGATGTGCAGGCATTCGGGCTGGATAAAAGCGATGTGCTGATCGAGCATATACCTATCGTTTACCAGCCGGTAAAGAAGCTCACACTCCGGAGAAGATATATTCACTGACCATAACCTGTCACCTCGGGATGACCAATACCCTCAGTCCCTTTATAGCTAAAGCGGTATCTGAGCCGCGGAAAGGGCACTGCTCAACAAAGCGTATCCGTGATAAAGGTTGTTGTCTATAAGCAGATGCTCACTTTTTATAATATTCACGGGGATATTCAAACGCAGTTGTTTTACTTGTCTAAGCATAAAAAAACCGGCCTGTATGGCCGGTTTTTTTAACTCTATTATATGCTTTCAGTTTTACTTATCAGTTTCAAATGTCAGGTCCAGACCTAAGCCTCTCAGCTCGTGCACCAGTACATTGAAGGATTCCGGTATGCCTGCTCTCGGGATATTATCACCGTGAACAATGGCTTCATATGCTTTGGCACGGCCTACGATATCATCCGATTTAATGGTCAGTAATTCCTGCAGGATATTGGAAGCACCGTAAGCTTCCAGCGCCCACACCTCCATCTCACCGAAACGCTGACCACCGAACTGGGCTTTACCACCTAACGGCTGTTGCGTGATCAGGGAGTATGGTCCGATAGAACGGGCGTGCATTTTGTCATCCACCATGTGATGCAGCTTGATCATATAGATCACACCTACGGTAGCTTTCTGGTCAAAACGAACACCGGTCTCACCATCGTACAGGTAAGTGTGTCCGAACTTAGGTAAGTCTGCTTCCTCGATCAGGTCGCTGATCTGGTCAGGTGTAGCACCGTCAAAGATCGGCGTAGCGAACTTCATACCTAATTTCAACCCGGCCCATCCAAGGATGGTCTCATAGATCTGGCCAAGGTTCATACGGGAAGGTACCCCTAACGGGTTCAGCACGATATCAACCGGCGTACCGTCTTCCAGGAAAGGCATATCCTCTGCACGAACGATCTTGGCAACGATACCTTTGTTACCGTGACGACCCGCCATTTTATCTCCTACCTTCAGCTTACGCTTAACGGCAAGATATACTTTAGCCAGCTTCAGCACACCTGCAGGCAGCTCATCACCAATAGACAGGTTGAACTTCTCACGCTTGTACCTTCCCAGCTCTTCGTTATACTTGATATTGTAATTGTGCAACAATTTGTTGACCAGGTCATCTGTTTCAGCTTCACCGGTCCATCCCAGCGGGTTCACGCTCTGGAAATCTACCGAGTTCAGCACTTTGGAGGAGAACCTGCCGCCTTTGGATATTACCGGCTCACCGTAAGTATTGGTAACCCCTGCGGATGCTTTATCTTCCAGCAGCACCTGTAATTTTTCGATCAAAAGCTTTTTCAGGGCTTCCTCGTTGGTCTGGTGCACTTTCTCTATTTTTTCCAGCTCCGTTTTCTCTCGCAGCTTGGCATTCTTATCTTTCTTAACGCGTTGGAAAAGCTTTTTATCAATGATCACACCTTCCACTGACGGAGAAGCCTTCAGGGATGCGTCTTTGGCATCACCGGCCTTATCACCGAAGATGGCGCGTAATAATTTTTCTTCAGGGGTCGGATCAGATTCTCCCTTAGGAGTGATCTTACCGATCATGATATCGCCTTCCTTGATGTGCGCACCGATGCGGATGATACCGTTCTCGTCCAGGTCTTTGGTAGCTTCTTCAGATACGTTGGGGATATCCGGCGTCAGCTCTTCCTCTCCCAGCTTGGTATCACGCACCTCCAGCTCATATTCATCAATATGCACGGAAGTGAACCAGTCTTCGCGGATCACTTTTTCATTGATCACGATCGCATCCTCGAAGTTGTAACCTTTCCATGGCATGAAAGCCACCTGCAGGTTACGGCCCAGCGCCAGCTCACCACCCTGCGTAGCATAACCCTGCGTCAGGAAGTCACCTTCTTTCACTTTCTGCCCTTTCTTAACGGCGGGGCTCAGGTTGATAGAAGTGGACTGGTTGGTTTTGGTGTACTTGGTGAGGTAATATACTTTCAGATCATCCTCGAAAGAAACCAGGCGATCTTTTTCACTTCTTTCATAACGTACATGGATCTCATTGCCATCTACATATTCCACCACACCTTTACCTTCGGCATGGATCTGGATACGGGCGTCACGCGCCGCTTTACCTTCCAGGCCCGTACCTACGATAGGCGCCTGCGGACGCAGCAACGGAACCGCCTGACGCTGCATGTTCGAACCCATCAGGGCACGGTTGGCATCGTCATGCTCCAGGAACGGAATGAGGGAAGCCGACAGGCCCACGATCTGGTTAGGGGCTACGTCCATATATTCCACCTCATCCTTTTCCAGGATCGGGAAGTCGCCGGTCTGGCGGGATTTTATTTTATCTTCCACAAACTCACCCTTGTCATTCAACTGGGCGTTGGCCTGTGCGATTTTCAGCTCATCTTCTTCTTCCGCAGATAAGAATTCCGCTTTTTTCAGGTTGACCTTACCGTTCTCTACCTTATGATAAGGAGTTTCGATAAAGCCCATATCATTGATCTTCGCGTGCACACAGAGTGTGGAGATCAGACCGATGTTCGGACCTTCTGGCGTTTCAATGGTACACAGGCGCCCGTAGTGGGAGTAGTGTACGTCACGCACCTCGAAGCCGGCCCTTTCACGGGAAAGACCACCGGGTCCCAGGGCGGAGATACGACGCTTGTGCGTGATCTCGGACAAAGGATTGGTCTGATCCAGGAACTGGGATAATTGCGAGGTTCCAAAGAAGGAGTTGATAACGGATGATAAGGTCCTGGCATTGATCAGGTCGATAGGCGTAAATACCTCGTTATCACGAACATTCATACGCTCACGGATAGTACGGGCCATACGGGCCAGACCTACGCCGAATTGCGCATATAACTGCTCACCTACCGTTCTCACACGACGATTGGACAGGTGATCGATATCATCGATCTCCGCCTTACCGTTGGACAAGCGCACCAGGTATTTGATGATAGCGATAATATCTTCACGAGTCAACACTTTTTTCGTGTTGTTCATATCTATTTCCAGCTTACGGTTGATCTTGTAACGACCTACCTCACCCAGATCATAGCGTTTGTCGGAGAAGAACAGCTTATCAATGATACCGCGGGCTGTTTCGTCATCCGGCGCGTCCGAACCACGGAGCTGGCGGTAGATATGCTGCACCGCTTCCAGCTCAGAGTTGGAGGTATCTTTATTTAAAGTATTGTAGATGATAGAATAATCACCGCTTACTTCTTCTTTCTGTACAAAAACGGTTTCAATGCCCAGGTCAGAGATAATGTCAATATTATCTTCGTTCAGGACGCTATCACGTTCCAGGATCACCTCATTACGCTCAATGGAAACCACTTCACCGGTATCTTCATCCACGAAATCTTCCGTCCAGCTTCTTAAAACGCGGGCAGCCAGGCGGCGGCCTTCATATTTGGACAAGGTCTTTTTATCTCCTTTTACCTCATCCGCCATACCGAACAGCTCCAGGATATCCTTATCCGTTTCAAAGCCGATGGCACGCAGCAGGGTAGTTACAGGGAATTTTTTCTTACGGTCAATGTAAGCGTACATCACGTTATTGATGTCGGTAGCAAACTCCATCCAGGCGCCTTTGAAAGGGATCACCCGCGCGGAGTATATTTTCGTACCGTTAGGGTGCGTGCTCTGACCGAAGAATACACCGGGCGAACGGTGCAACTGGGATACCACCACGCGCTCCGCTCCGTTGATAACGAAGGTACCGCGGGGGGTCATATAAGGTATATTTCCGAGGAATACATCCTGTACAATGGTTTCAAAATCTACGTGCTCTTCATCATTACAGCTCAAGCGTAACTTTGCTTTCAAAGGAACAGAGTAGGTCAGTCCCCTTTCCATACACTCTTCAATAGTGTAGCGGGGCGGATCAATGAAATAGTCCAGGAACTCCAGCACAAAGATGTTTCTCGTATCGCTGATCGGGAAGTTTTCCTGGAATACGCGGAACAAGCCTTCGTTATTTCTCTTATCCGGAGTGGTTTCCAGTTGGAAAAAGTCCTGGAAAGACTGCAACTGGACTGCTAATAAATCCGGTGTATCTGCTACATCATGGATTTTAGCAAAATTAAGACGCCCTGATTCTGTACGCTTAGTGATGTTTGACATAATATACTATAACAATAAAATGTATATACAAAAAACACCCATCTCGAAAAATACGATTCTTTCAAGACAGGAAAACTCAATTATTTTATATAAATCTGGCCAAAGATTTTTAAATGCATTTTTACCCAATGTAAATATGGGTCTGCAAAGATACAAAAAAAAATCAAAAAACAATCAGGGTCATTAAAAAGATAAAAACACCGCCGTTCTGCCATAAAATACAGCAATGACCTCCAAAAGGCACCCTGTCCGCTTAAAATGCAGTACCGGCTATTACCCCGAATATCTTTTTACAGCCTAAGAATAACGCGCTTACAAATTTATAAAAGACCTGCCGTTACTCAATAAAAAATCCCATATATACGTTAAATATTTCTGCAAGCCGCGCTATTCCTGCCCCGGCTATGAATTTATCCATATTATTGCATTTTCCGGTAAAAATTTAAAGAAAATGCCCGTAAAATACAGGATCATCGCAGCAGCGCTGGCGCTATTACCCGCTTTCCAGTCCTGCACCCCGCTTTCAGATTGCTTTAGCTGTACCGTGAGCTACCAGAATTATGAATGGACCACCGTCAACAGGGAGCGTGACAGCTCCTATACGGAACATAAAGAGTTCTGTAATGTGGACAGGAGCGTTATTTCGGATTTTATTGAAAGCAACCGGGATACTATCGTTATAGAAAGGCATTTCCCGGGAGCTGCCGCACCTTACCCGGATAAATTCGCCAAGCGGGCAGATTGCTCCCGGTTTGTAAAGAAAAAATAAATACCGCCAGGATGCGTCATGCGGCTTTTTAATCCTTTCATAGCGATCCCCTTATTGGTCATCATAGGCTTATACGGCTATTTCAGCCGGCGGGGCAAAAAGAGGGCGGCCCTCCTCTGGAGCGGTCTCGCAGCGCTGCTTATCATAGTGCTTTATATTACCTGGCTGCTGTAATCAAAAAAGGTTCCCGAAATGAAACCGGAAACCTTTTTGGGATATCTTAATCTGCAACTATTTAATGCGTCTTTTTAATCGCCAGCAGCGACCAGTCCGTGTCTACCTTCACCATATGATTGGTCAGTATACCAAGTCCGTCAATCTCCATTTCCACCACGTCGCCGGGCTGCAGCCATTGCGGTACTGCCTGCGGGTTTTCCAGCTTTGCCGTTCCGTTCAGCTCCAGGAAGCAACCTGTGCCCACTGTACCGGAACCGATCACATCCCCGGGGTATACATCCACACCATAGGCGCAACGCTCAATGATCTCCGCAAAGGTCCAGTCCATATCCGCCACATTGCCTTCGCTCACCTGGATGCCATTGACCTTACAGGTCATTTTCAGGTTGTAGTTATTCCCTGTATGATTTTCTTTGGCAGGCACCTTAAACGGCTCCAGCTCATCCGGGGTAACCAGCCACGGACCGATAACGGTCGAGAAGTCCTTACCTTTCGCAGGCCCGAGATTCAGCTTCATCTCTTCCATTTGCAAGACCCGTGCGCTCATATCGTTCATAATACAGAAACCGGCTATATACCGGTCCGCTTCCGCAGCGGTAAAGTTCCGGCCTTTCTTACCCAGCACACAGGCGATCTCCAGCTCAAAGTCCAGGTTTTTGAAATGATCCGGCATACATTCTACGGCACCGGGCCCCTGGATGGCATTATGATTGGTAAAATAGAAGATAGGATATTCGTCAAACTCCGGTATCATCTCCACACCCCTGTTCCTGCGCGCCGCAAATACATGCTGGCGGAAGGCATAGCCGTCCCGGCAGGATGCGGGCCTGGGAACAGGCGCTATCAATTGCACGTCGGACAGCGCAACCGAGGGAACGGCCTCAGGATTGCTTTTAATATGCTTATCCGCTTCTTTCGCGATCTCTGCGAGCTGCTCCCAGCCCTGCAGCATTTCCGTCAGGGTACGCGGCAGGCGGTCGGATGCTTCGTTTAAATTATATAACCTATCGCTGATCAGCAGCGCGGACTGCTCAGCTCCGTTGTTGAGATAAGTGGCTATTTTCATAACAGGAATAAAATAGTATTGAACATATAATGGCAGCAAAGATAATTCATTCAAGGGATTTACACGAAGGAGATCGTATTTTTGCAGCCATAAGCTTTTCCGAAATATGCAATTACAACTGCCTATCCACATCCCTTCCCCTGCTCCCCTCATCGAGCACCGGGACAGGATATTGCTTACAGGATCCTGCTTTACCGAGCATATGAGCGGCAGGCTGGCACAGGCCAAATGGCAGACGTTGGCCAACCCCAACGGCATCCTGTTCAACCCCTTAAGCGTAGCCGATGCCCTGGTGAGCTATATAGAGCACCGGGTCTATACGGAGGACAGCCTGTTTTATCTCAATGAATTATGGCAGCACTGGGATTTTCACTCGCGATTCTCCAATGTGGACAAGGCAACGGCACTGGAAGATATGAACCGGAGCATCAGCAGCGCGCACCGGTTCCTGGAATCCGCGGACTGGCTTATCATTACCCTGGGATCGGCTTACCAGTATTTCGACCGGCATACAGACAGCAGGGAGATACCTGTAGCCAACTGCCACAGGGCGCCGGGACAGTGGTTTGAAAAAAGGCTGCTGGGTACCGATGTGATAACCCGGACCCTGCAAAAAACGATAGAGGCATTAAGGCAGTTCAACCCATCCCTGAAGATAATGTTCACCATCAGCCCGGTAAGGCATATCAGGGACGGGATCATTGAGAATAACCGGAGCAAAGCGCGCCTGCTGGAGGCCGTACATACGCTGACCGAACAGAACGGGGCCTGCTTTTACTTCCCCGCCTACGAGCTGGCGATAGATGTGCTCCGGGATTACCGATTTTATGATATCGATATGGTACATCCCAATTATGCCTGTACCCAATATATCTGGGAGCAGTTTACAGACACCTGCATGTCAGAGAAAGCACGGGAAATAATGATGCTGATGAAGGATATCACTACCGCTTTCCAGCACCGCACACGTTTCCCCGACACCCGGGCGCACCAGCAGTTCCTGGACACCTACAGCCGGAAAACAGCCGCGCTGGTACAGGCATATCCTTACGTGGACCTGGAAGCGGAACGCGCATATTTTGACGGCCACGCATCACTGTAGCTGCCGCTTCAATCTGACAGCATCCCGTGCCTGCAGGTAAGCCAGGAAAAAGCTGAAAGGCAGCACCCAGATCATCCTCGCATTGAACCGTCCCAGGTAAGTGCTTAAAGAAGTGGTTATAAATATATTCAGGCAGCAGCAGGCTATAGCGGCCAGTATAATGTAGCTGTTCCGAAACCCGTTCTGCCTGTCTTTCGCCAGGTACATCCAGGCTGTGATGACCAGCAATACCAGCATACCCCAGCGGGTCACCTGGTTGATGATCCCGAAATCAAAAGCGCCCTTTTGCTGTTTGGCCGCCTGAAATGCGGAGAAGCTTCCCGGGTAAAAGGCGCGGATATTATTCCAGGGGCTGGTATCTTCTATGAACCGGTGCACCCCGTCATCCACATTGGTTGCAAACAAGGTAAAGAAGGCATCTTTTATATTTGTCACGATATACCTTTCCATGTATTTCCCGGAGGTCAGTGTAGTCCTGATGATGCTTTCATACTCCTTTTTTACAGCGGGCTCAAGCCACCTGCCGCCACTGTGCGGCCAGCCATCCTGCCACATAAAATCCCATTGCCGCCCGTTGAAGCCGGTATCGCTTTTACAGATTTCATAGTTATTGACAGGACAGGTTTCCTTCAATACCTCTTTCAGCAGCCCCATCTCCGCGATCCTGCTCATCAGGAAGATATGACCGGAGGGGTTAGGGCTGAATATTCCGCAGGAATTATAATTAATATTGGCAGCCAGGCAATAGATAGCTATCGTTCCTGTCAGTATAAGCAGGAGACGGTTCCGGAGCGCACGCGCTTTCCTGAACAGGGCGTAAATAATACCCGCAACGCAGCAGAGCAGGCAAAGCAGTAAAATAGAGTTATGGATGCTCGCAGCGATCAGTATAATAATGATAAAATAAGCATTCACGCCTTTGCTATTACGGCTGTGCCTTACCAGTCCCAGGACGGCCAGTACAAAGTAGGCCATAAAGATATCAGGGTTTACCTGGCTGACAAACCAGGCATAAGGGGTCAGGCAGCCCAGGATCAGTATGCACACAAGACTCAGCACACCTGCCCTTACCGCCGAAAAATGCGGCCGCAGCAACAGGAATACCAGCGATGTGCCGATACAGCTCTGCACCACGACACATCCCATCGGGAACATCGTTAAGCTGCTGACCCTGATAAAATAGGAATAAAATACAGACCTGTCTATGGGCGGCCGGGATTCGAACGCATGGGCGATATAGGCACCCGTATCGGGATTGACCAGCGGAAAGGAGTTATACAAAGCCGGCCAGATGCCCGCCAGCACTGCTATAGCCAGGAGCATGCTCACTTTCAGAACATTTCTAAAATCTTTCATTTGCTTTTTTACTTAAAAATTGCTTCCTCCACCATTCACATCATTTAATAATTCATTAACACATTACTGCTCTAAAACACCGGAAACGCGGTCTTTATTGTACAAGAAAATTTTTTTTTTAATAAACAGCCCGCAAGCGGTCATCGCTTGCGGGCTGTTTATTGCTATGCTTACTACCAATCCTTAGCTTTCAGGCTTCTCTGGGCCTCTCTTTCTTTAATGGTATTACGCTTATCGTGCAGCTTCTTACCCCTTCCCAGCCCTATCTTCAGCTTGGCAAAGCCGTTCTCATTGATAAAGCAGGCCAGCGGCACGATCGTATATCCTTTTTCCTTGATCTTCTGCTGCCAGCGCTTGAGCTCCTTCTTTTTCAGCAGCAGCTTCCGCTCCCTTGTAGGATCATGCCCCAGGTACCCGGCATTCACATATTCCGCGATATGCAGGCTTTTGATCCACATTTCTCCCTTATGAAAAATACAGTAAGAGTCATTAAAGCTCACTTTCCCGGCCCTCACGGACTTGATCTCCGATCCCATCAGCACCATACCCGCAACTAATTCATCTTCAATTGCATACTCAAACGTAGCAGGCCTGTTCTTGATATATACATTATTATTTGACTTCTTATGACTCGACATAACACGCTATTAATTCACACAAAATTAAAAAATCCCACATAAATATGCAGGATTTTAAGAGGTACCAACCGGATTCGAACCGATGTACGCGGTTTTGCAGACCGATGCCTAACCTCTCGGCCATGGTACCGTTTGAGTGGGTGGCAAAGATAAGTATTGCTCCCCCAATTTGCCAAATTTTTCTCAGATAATTTTTACAGGCACCCGCCACGGCCTGTGGGGAAAGACTGTTTCCTGTGCTTGCTGGTGGTTGGCGACCCGTTTTACAGCCCCGGAGCAGGTGGAAAAAGAGCCCCCCGTACCCCTGCTTTTTCCCGGTGCAAACGCCTGCCATCACATAAGTATTTTCTTTTGTAATATGAATATTTATACTGTCATATTCTTGTAATTTCTTAAACTAAAGCCTATTTTTGCGAGTTAGTGCATTACTTTTTAAATCGTATTTTATCATGCATCCGATATTGTTAAATATCTCAGGCAACCAGGAAGTTTCAGCGTTTGTACCGGTAGTTATTCATCTGATCGTTGCGGTTACATTTGTTGCACTGCTAATGGCCCTGACCCACCTGCTGGGCCCAAAAAGGAAGACCAGCGATAAACTCATCAATTTTGAAAGCGGCATTGAGCAGATAGGGAACGCACGGCAGCCGATGGGTGTAAAATATTTCCTGGTAGCGATCCTGTTTATCCTGTTCGATGTGGAAGTGATCTTTTTCTACCCGTATGCCACGAATATCAGGGAGCTTGGACAGGAGGGATTCTTTGCTGTATTGATGTTTGTCGCATTTTTCATATGTGGTTTCATATACGTTCTTAAAAAAGGCGCTTTAAAATGGGAAGACTAAGCACAGCTTTCCCATTTTTCATTTAGATATAAAAACGAATTATTTTAAAGGAGAACAGACTTATGCCCCGTTCCATTCAATATAATCAAAATTCAAAAGTTACACAAACCCAGGAAATACCGGAGGGCTATTTCGGAGAGGGCTTTATGGCCACCAGCCTGGATAAGGTGATAGGGCTTGCCAGGGCAAATTCAATGTGGCCTTTACCCTTCGCAACATCCTGCTGCGGCATTGAGTTCATGGCTACCATGGGCGCCAACTATGACCTGGCCCGTTTCGGGTCGGAGCGGATGGCCTTCACGCCCCGCCAGTGCGATATGCTGCTGGTAGCCGGCACCATTTCCAAAAAACTGGCGCCGGTACTGCGCCAGGTGTACCTGCAGATGGCGGAGCCCCGCTGGGTCATTGCCATCGGAGCCTGTGCCAGCAGCGGCGGTATTTTTGATTCCTATTCCGTATTGCAGGGCATAGACCAGGTGATACCGGTGGACGTATATGTGCCGGGATGCCCGCCAAGGCCGGAAGGCATACTGGATGGCGTGATGAAGCTGCAGGAGATCGTAAAGAATGAAAGCCTGAGAAGACGGAATTCCGACCATTACAAGGCGCTGCTGAACAGCTACGGGATAGAATAATACTTTTAATAGCATTTTACTATTATCAAAACAATGATTTTAAACAAGGATTATATACAGGAGAAGCTCACCGCCAGGTTTGGACATGATGTATCGGAATGGGATGAGCAATTCGGCATCATCAGCTTCAGGGTGGCAGCTTTAAAGAACCTGGAAGTAGTGAACTACCTCTTTTCAGAAGCGGACCTGGGCTTCCGGTTCCTTACGGACATTACAGGCGTGCATTTCCCGGACAGGAAGGGTGAAGAGCTGTGCACCGTTACCCACCTGCACAACCTGCAGGCCAATGTAAGGCTTAAAATGAAGGCTTATGTCCCTGTTGAGCAGCCGGACACCTACTCCCTGGTGCCTCAATTCGCAGGTGCCAACTGGATGGAAAGAGAAACCTATGATTTTTACGGCATTAATTTCCTGGGACATCCTAACCTTACACGTATCCTGAACGCGGATGAAATGGACTATCACCCGATGCGCAAGGAGTACCCGATGGAAGACCCTACCCGTATGGACAAGGATGATGAAATGTTCGGCAGATAATCAACCAATCATTACCCACAAACTGACAGGCTGCACAGCAGCTTTCTCAATACAATAAGATATGGCTGACAAGCAAATCATATTACCCGAAGAAACGCTCGATAAGGAATATACCACGATCAACCTGGGACCTACCCACCCCGCGACCCACGGTATCTTCCAGAATGTGATGAAAATAGACGGTGAAAAGGTCATCAGCACGGAAATGACCGTAGGCTATATCCACCGCGCCTTTGAAAAGATTGCGGAAAGACGCCCCTACTACCAGGTAACACCGCTTACAGACCGGCTGAACTATTGCTCCGCCCCCATTAACAATTTCGGATGGCATATGACCGTAGAAAAGCTGGCCGGCATAGAGATCCCACCGCGCGTGGACTACCTGAGGGTTGTCATTATGGAGCTGGCTCGGATAGCCGACCACCTGGTCTGCAATTCCGTTATAGGCGTGGATACCGGCGCGCTGACCCCTTTTACCTATGTATTCCAGTGGCGGGAAAAGATATACGAGATATATGAAAGCATCTGCGGTTCCCGGCTGACCACCAATATCGGCCGCATTGGCGGGTTTGAAAGGAATTTTACAGATGAGACCTGGGCCAAGATCCACAAATTCATGGATGAGTTCCCGGCTATGCTGAAGGAATTTGAAGCCCTGCTGACCAGGAACCGCATCTTTATGGACCGTTGTATCGGCGCGGGTCCCATATCAGCGGAAAAGGCTTTAAGCTATAGCTTTACCGGCCCTAACCTCAGGGCTGCGGGCGTGGACTATGACGTAAGGGTACATACACCTTACTCCAGGTATAACGAGTTCAGCTTTGAAATACCCGTAGGCACAACCGGCGACGTATATGACCGGTACCTGGTACGGAATAAGGAAATGTGGGAAAGCCTCAGCATTATACGGCAGGCGCTGGAAAAGCTGAAAGGACTGGACAGCAGCATCTACCATGCGGACGTTCCCGACTTTTATTTACCGGAAAAAGCAGATGTATATACTAAAATGGAAGCGCTGATCTACCATTTCAAGATCGTTATGGGAGAAACAGACCTGCCATCAGGCGAGGTCTATCACGCTGTGGAAGGCGCCAACGGGGAGCTGGGCTATTACCTGATCAGCGACGGGGGACGCACACCTTACAGGCTGCATTTCCGCCGTCCCTGCTTCATCTATTACCAGGCTTTCAATGAGTTGGTAGCCGGCGGGATGTTCAGTGATGCCATTATCACCCTAAGCTCTATCAATGTAATAGCCGGTGAGCTGGATGCGTAATATTCCACTTATCATTCCGACGAAAGGAGGAATCTAAAAATGAAAGAGGATGGTACCATATCACATTCGGAGTGACAAAAGCGATGGACAGATAGCAATTGAAATAGTTTATGAGTTTGATAGCTGAAAGGTCTGAGTTATGATAAAGATATTTTACTTATTGCTTTTTATTTGTTGTACATCATGGTATAGTAATCAGAATGTGGAAAAAGATAAAATATTCATACCGAAAAGGAGCCTAATGATAATTTTTACAGATTAAAAGGAAAAGTCGCAGCAATAAAAGAGAGAGAATATGAGCCAAAGATCAAAGGTGATTCAGTAACCAGAGGGGCAAAAAAGAGTTCGGAATCAGTAACTAATTACTATGCGAAGTTTAATGAAAAAGGGGAAATAACGAATATATCCATTTATGACGAGAAAGATGAAGAGATGGCACAAGTGCAGTATGAATTTGACTCTTTAGGCAGATATGTAAAACAAAATATATTTAAAAAGCGAATACGGATACCAGACAATGAAACTTATGAATATATTGATGCATCAAAATTAAGGGTACTTTATATACATAAGGAAAGAAGTTATGTAAGTAAAGATTCGAGTTATTATAATGATGATAATCAGATAATAAAACAAAGCCGATATAATTATTTTGATCATGGAGGAACTTCATCTTATACAAGAATATACCAGTATAACCAGGACGGTTTATTACTTAATATAGAAGAAACGAAGAATGGCAATAAAAGCAGGATCACATATAACTATAACGGTCAGCTTTTGACACAGATTAAATCGGATTCGCTTTCTTTTTTAAATATCTATTATGATGAAAACAATCATCTTTTGAAAGAAGAAAGCTATGAAAAGGGAAAGATTAAGAAAGTGCGGCATTATCAATGCGATAAGGAAGGAAACTGGGTAACTCAAATAGTGTATGATAGTTTGAATAAGCCCGTTAAATATTATGAAAGAATAATTAAATATTATTAATCAATAACAATATGTTTCAATTTTCTCCGGAAAGATTTAATAAAGTACAGGAAATCATAGCGCGCTATCCCGAAGGGAAGCAGAAGAGCGCCCTGATCCCTGTATTGCATATAGCACAGGAAGAGTTTGGCGGCTGGCTCGATGTTCCGGCAATGGATTATGTGGCTTCCTTATTGGACATCAAGCCTATTGAAGTGTATGAGGTAGCATCATTCTATACGATGTTCAACCTGAAGCCCGTCGGGAAGTATGTGCTGGAAGTCTGCAGGACAGGCCCCTGTATGCTGTGCGGCAGCGACCAGATCATAGAGCATATCAAAAATAAATTAGGCATTAAAGAGGGCGAAACCACGGCAGACGGCCTGTTCACGCTGAAGCCGGCAGAATGCCTCGGCGCCTGCGGCTATGCCCCGATGATGCAATTAGGTAAATTTTACAAAGAGCACCTGACCATTGAAAAAGTAGATGCTTTACTGGATGAGCTGAGAGCAAACGGCGGACGCTAAGAGAAAGGACAGGACGGTACATAAAAAATTGTGACCGGTCCGTAAACGGGAATATAACATAAAAAACAAGCGAATATATCCGGCAGACCGTCCCGGAGCTGAACAATGAACATGAAATACATAACCTGCATATTACTTTCCGGCTTTACGGTCCTGTCCTGTAACAGCAACCCCGGCAACGCCGACATCAGAGGCGTATGGGCCATTGATGATTACATCATCGAAAAGGAATCGGAAGCGGACAAAGCCATCTTACAGGAAGCCAAGGCTATGCTGAAGGAGAATAATAACAATGTTATGTATTTTTCGGACTCGCTGGCGGGCTCTATAATGCCTAACGGCGATACGCTCACACAATTCTCCTATAAGGTGGAAGGTGACAAGCTGGTGATCGGCGACGTTAAAAGCAATTTTAAGCTGAAAGATAAAAATACACTGCATATCTATGATAAAACTGTGGACCTGGTCGTACAGTTTAAAAGAGTGAAATAAAAATGTTAAAGCCTGTTTACATATTATTCCTGCTGTTGTATATCCTGCCTGCTGCAACAAGCAATGCGTTTAACGCCCGGTGGGACTGGTCGCATCCATTCAACGGCAAAGGTGACGAAATAGTCAGGAAAGTCCTTACGGACGACAATGGCAATGTATATGCCTGGACCATAGCGGGCAGGGACAGCGTTACTTCCGGCGCCCTGGTCTATCCCCAACTGGCCTACCGGAACCGTTACAGGATGATCCTCACCAAATACGATCCGCAGGGTATGGTAATACAGCAGTTGCACCTGCACCTTCCCCTGCCTGATACCGTCAGCTCGGATTATTACCTGGATATTGGTGATTTTGTAGTGGACAAAGAGGAAAACATCTATATTTCCGGGCGTACCCTATACTCAAAGGTACAATTGAATAATACCCTCATTATAGACACCGCTTTGCAGGGTTATAAGCATTTCATCATCAAAGTGGATAAAAACAATGTACTGCAGTGGAAACAGATCGCCAGGACCAGCAATACGCTGATGGATGAGCCTTCCCTGCTCGCTTTGGATAATCATAACCACCTGTATGTATTTGCCAATACCATGGCCAGCTACTACAGCTCCAATATCGGGTTTCCCAATTTTCCCATTACGACCAACAGCATCAGCACCCAGGATGTCTTTTACCTGGCCAAGCTCAACCGGCGTACGGGCGCGGTAGCCTGGTGCAAAAACTCCTATTACGGCTCTCACACCACCCTGAACCAGTTGGTGGTGGACAACGATAATAATATTTACCTGAGCTACCAGGGCAACGGGTTTGACCTGAACGGCACCTTCCAGAATATCTATGCCACCTCGGTCAGCTCACGTGTCCTTGTCAAGCTCGACAGCAATGCCTCTTTCATATGGGGTAACTGCTTCTCACCCGGACCGGCTCTGAGCTCCCTGCAAATTGACAGGGATAATAATATTTATGCCTGCGGCGCTTTTGCCAATGGGTCCGACACCCTTCATATCCTGGGCCGGGATTACCTGGTCAACAGCCGGAGAGCGGAAAACCTGGATGCCTCTTTCGTGGTAGCGCTCAGCCCGGACGGCACCACACGCTGGAAAGAAGTTTTCAATTATAATCACGTGACCTATCCTTCGTCTGCGCTCACAACGGATGAAAGCAAAAACGTGTATTTCACCGTCCAGTTCAACGGCCGCTTATTCGTCCAGTCCGATACGGTGATCTCTAACCCGAACTATAAAAACCTGCTGACGGTATTGCAACTGGACAGCACAGGCCTTTATAAAGGCTATCAAACGACAGGCTATATCACGCAGGCAGCTTCCTGGGGAAACAGCCTGGCCAGCGACGGCAGCGGCAATGTATATATCGGCGGAAGGTATGCTACAGACAATAATAACCTGGGTAATACTGCCATTATACTGGGAGACAGCACCTATTACTCCAAAGGAGGCCAGGACGGCTATATAGTGAAGCTACACACTGCTCCCATCATTGACATCCTCCGGGTTTCTTCACTGGATATCTGTAACGGGGACAGCATCAGGGTGGTCTTCCGATACCAGGATACCATGTTTTCACCTGCAACGGTCTTTGCATTGCACATGTCTGATGCCAACGGGGTATTTATCAACCCGCATATACTGGGCACAAGACCCTATAAAGCAGGAGGCCTGGATACTTTTTATATAAAACCGGAAAGAACACTGTCTGCTCCTGCACAATTCAGGTTAAAGGTCACGGCGGCACATCATAGATCCCTGCCTTATAAAGAGCCGCTGCAAATCAGCCCGCTGCCAGGCAAGCCATCCATTACTGCGGACGGTAACCGGCTCAGTTGCAGCATCAGCAATGTAAGCTACCAGTGGCTGCTGAACGGCACCCCCATTCCCGGGGCTACTCAGCAGTGGTATGATGCAGTCACAGCGGGTATATACAGGGTAGTTGTCACCAATACCGGCGGCTGCAGCAACAGCTCTGACGACCTGGATTTCACTCCTTCGTCTATAGCCGATCCCCTGTCCCACCGTTTGCATATAAGCCCTAACCCCGTATCGGACAGGCTCTACCTGCACGGCAATGAGAACTTTTCAAAATCAACTATAAGCATATATAATATTTCCGGTCAGCGATTACCGGGTATTCCTGTAAACACGGACCAAAGCCTGGATGTCAGCACGCTGCAACCCGGTGTATATTTCATAGAAATTGAAAATAAGGGACTTAAACTCAGGGGTAAATTTATCAAGTCTTAAACTTGTCGAAAATAATAAAGATGAAACTATTATTAGATAAAGCGCATATAGAAGGTATCAGGTACTACGATACCTGGATCAGGAACGGAGGCTATCAGAGTGTGGAAAAAGCATTGAAGATGACACCCGATGAGATCGTGGAAGAGGTTAAGAAGAGCGGACTGAGAGGCAGGGGCGGCGCAGGCTTTCCTACAGGTATGAAATGGAGCTTCCTTGCCAAGCCGGAAGGCGTTCCCCGTCACCTGGTCTGCAATGCGGACGAATCGGAGCCGGGCACTTTCAAGGACAGGTACCTGATGGAATTTCTGCCGCATTTATTTATCGAAGGTATGATCATTTCCAGCTATGCCCTGGGCTCCAATCTTTCCTATATCTATATAAGGGGAGAATATGCCTGGATCCCGGACATCCTGGAGCAGGCCATAGCAGAAGCCAAAGCCAACGGCTGGCTGGGTAAGAATATCAAAGGTACAGGCTACGACCTGGAGATCTATGTGCAGAGAGGTGGCGGCGCATATATATGCGGGGAAGAAACCGCACTGATAGAATCGCTGGAAGGCAAAAGAGGCAACCCGAGGATCAAGCCCCCTTTCCCTGCTATACAGGGACTGTGGATGCGTCCTACAGTGGTGAACAACGTAGAGACCATTGCGACCGTTTCACCCATAATTATGATGGGTGGTGAAGCATACGGGCAAATGGGCGTAGGCAGGAGCACCGGCACCAAGCTGATCTCGGCCTGCGGTAATATCAACAAGCCCGGTGTGTATGAAATAGGATTTGACCTGTCTGTTGAAGAATTTATCTATTCAGACGAATATTGCGGGGGCATACCCAATGGCAGGCGACTGAAGGCCTGCATTCCCGGCGGCTCGTCAGTACCTATCGTACCGGCCAGCCTGCTGCTGAAGACCGCCAAGGGAGAGACCCGCCTGATGAACTATGAAAGCCTGGCGGACGGTGGCTTTGAAACCGGTACCATGCTCGGCTCCGGCGGATTTATAGTGCTGGATGAGGATCAATGCGTGGTACGCCACACGATGTCCCTGGCCCGGTTCTACAACCACGAATCCTGCGGGCAATGCAGCCCCTGCCGCGAAGGGACCGGATGGATGTATAAGATATTAAAGAGAATAGAGTACGGCCAGGGCGAGATGAAAGATATAGATCTGCTGTGGGATATACAAAGACGCATAGAAGGCAATACGATCTGTCCGCTGGGAGATGCCGCGGCATGGCCGGTGGCAGCCGCGATCCGTCATTTCAGGGATGAATTCGAGTGGCATATCACCCACCCGGAAGAAGCGCAGACCAGGAATTACGGGCTGGCCCATTATGCCGATCCCGTACATGTGCCTACTGTATAAGTAACACATTTATTATTTAATAAACTTTTAAGTTTTGTAAAGAGATACCTTACTTTTGTCGTAAGTTATCCGTTGAAATAGTTAATCAGATAACAATGGCTGATAATTTTAAAGTTACCATAGACAATATTACTATAGAAGTTCCTGCCGGGACCACGATCCTGCAGGCAGCGCGCCAGATAGGCGGGGAAGTAGCCCCTCCTACTATGTGCTACTATAGTAAGCTGGAAGGCAGTGGCGGTAAGTGCAGGACCTGTCTGGTGGAAGTATCCAAAGGCTCTGAAAAGGACCCGCGCCCGATGCCCAAGCTGGTGGCCAGCTGCCGTACGACAGTAATGGATGGTATGGAAGTGAGATCCTGCACCTCGGAGCGCGTCAGGGACGCCCGTGCCGGCGTTACGGAATTCTTACTCCTGAATCACCCCCTGGACTGCCCGGTATGTGACCAGGCCGGGGAATGCCATTTGCAGGACCTGAGCTATGAGCATGGCCGGGAAGGCACCCGCACCGAATTTACACGCAGAACATTTGAACCCGAAGATATCGGCCCTTATATCCAGCTGCATATGAACCGCTGCATACTGTGCTACCGCTGCGTATATACTGCAGAGCAGCTCACACAGCAGCGCGAACATGGCGTCCTGGACAGGGGCGACCACGCGCGCATCTCTACCTGCATCAGTAAAGCATTAACGAATGACTTTATAGGCAATGTGATCGATGTATGCCCGGTGGGTGCGCTGACCGACAAGACCTTCCGCTTCAAAAACCGGGTATGGTTCACCAAGCCTGTGGACGCGCACCGTAGCTGCTCCAATCCCCAATGCTGCGGAGAGGTAAGGCTCTGGATGCGGGGAGAGGAAGTGTACCGCGTTACCGCACGTAAGGATGAATGGGGCGAGGTAGCCACCGCTTCCAACGGCGAAACGGGATGGATCTGTAATGAGTGCAGGTTTGAGAAGAAACAGGTAAGCGACTGGGTCATAGAAGGCCCGACAGTGGTGAACCGTCACAGCGTCATATCACAGGGCCAGTATGCCGGCAATGTCGGCACCAGGCCGGGTCAGCCTACCTTAATTGAGGCGATCATGGGCCGTAAGCCGAAATATTTGCTGGATATTCACGAAGTAAGCGGGGTCAATCCCCAGGATAAGGACTTCAGCAGGATACCCGGGCCGGCGCATTCTGATGATTTTGACAAAAAGTGACGCTCCTGAGGCAACAGCATCATACCATAAATAAAAGAAGAAGATTATAAACAATGCATTTATTAAATATAGATACTTTTTTTATCATTGAAAAAGTCGTACTTGTACTGGTATTAGTACTTGTTGCATTCGGGGTAGCCGCCTATGCCACGTGGGCGGAACGTAAGGTCGCCGCGATCATGCAGGACCGTATCGGTCCGCTGAGGGCAGGCCCGTTCGGTTTGCTGCAGCCGCTGGCGGACGGCGGCAAACTCTTCTTCAAGGAAGAGATCAATCCTGACCGCTCTACCAAATGGATATTTATGCTGGCTCCCGCGGCCTTTATGGTTGTGGCGCTGATGGCCTGTGTGATCACGCCCTGGGGACCAAGCTTCACGATGAACATCGGCGGTACGATCCGTACCATTGACCTGCACGTTGCGGATGTCAATGTCGGAGTGCTGCTGGTCTTTGCCATTGTCAGCGTCGGCCTATACGGCATCATGCTGGGCGGGTGGGCTTCCAATAACAAATTCTCCCTGTTGGCGGCTATCCGGGCGGCCTCCCAGGCCATCTCCTACGAGCTGGCATTAGGACTGAGCCTGATAGCCCTGGTGATGATGTCCGGCACGTTGAGCCTGAAAGAGATCGTGGAAGCGCAGAAAGGTTTCTGGGATGGCGGTTACTTTACCTGGAATGTCTTTAAGCAGCCGCTCGGCTTCGTGATCTTCTTTGTATGCGCGCTGGCAGAGCTGAACCGCGCACCCTTTGATATGCCAGAATCTGAAAGTGAGCTGAACACCGGCTACCTGCTGGAATACTCTTCCATGAAGCAGGGGATGTTCATGTTCGCTGAATATATCAACCTGTTCTTTACGTCCGTGCTGCTGTCCACCCTGTATTTCGGCGGGTATAACTTCCCGTTCATGGATATGGTAGCGGCCGCTGTACCCGGATGGGTATTTTCACTGATCTGCTTTGGCGCCTTAATGACCAAAGCGATAGGATTCATATTATTTATCATGGCGCTCAGGTGGACCCTGCCGAGATTCCGTTTTGACCAGGTGCTGAAACTGGGCTGGACCGGGCTGATACCGCTGGCCCTGGTAAACCTGCTCATTACCGGAGCCATTATCGTATTTTTAAATTAACAACAGGCATCAGTCCCCGGACTGTGACTCATAAAAGACTTATAATTATGCAATTGACCAACCGTTCTGTAGCTGTAGACAGAAGCCCGATGACGCTCAGGGAAAGAATATACCTCCCCGCGGTGCTGGGTGGTTTGAAAATTACATTGGGACACGCTGTAAAGACTATTTTCAAAGGTGCCCCTACCACCAATTACCCGAAAGAAAAAAGGCCTTTCAGCCCCGTCTTCAGGGGACTGCACATCCTGAACAGGGATGAGGAAGGCAGGGAACGCTGCACGGCCTGCGGGCTATGCGCCCTGGCCTGCCCGGCAGAAGCCATTACCATGGAAGCGGCCGAAAGGAAGAAAGGCGAAGAGCACCTGTACAGGGAGGAGAAATATGCCGCCAGGTACGAGATCAATATGCTGCGCTGCATTTTCTGCGGCTATTGTGAAGAAGCCTGTCCCAAGGATGCCATCTATTTAACGGAAACAGTTATGCCGGCCTCTTACAAAAGGGACTTTTTTATCTATAAGAAAGAGGACCTCCTGATCACCCAGGAGCAGATTGACGAAAGAAAAGCCAAACAACAACACCGGTAATTATCCTCACCGGTGCTTTTATCTTTTAAATAATTTAATCAATAATGTCTGTCAACGAAATATTATTCTGGATACTCTCGGTTCTTGCCCTCTCCTGTGCCCTGGGGGTCATATTCAGCAGGAATCCGGTAAATAGCGTATTATTCCTGATCGCCACGTTTTTCACTATCAGCGGTCATTATATATTGATGAACGCCCAATTCCTGGCCATTGTCAACATCATCGTGTACGCGGGCGCCATTATGGTGCTTTTCCTCTTCGTGATCATGCTGATGAACCTCAACTCCGATACGGAGCCGCAGAAAAGCAGGCTGATACAATTTGCTGCCGTCTTAAGCGGAGGCGCCCTGTTCCTGGTATTCATAGCCGCCCTGAAAACGGCCTCCGTCAATTATACCGGCATAGTGGAAGCAGGTGGCGATATAGGCCTGGTGCAGCACCTGGGCAAAGTGCTTTTCAATGAATATGTGCTGCCGTTCGAGATCAGCAGCGTGCTCTTCCTGAGCGCTATGGTAGGCGCCATGGTGCTGGGCAGAAGAGAAGATAAGCAGGTAATAGACACTCACAGCAATTCCTAAAACGATTTAAACACTCACATATGCCGTTTCAATATTATTTATTTTTAAGCCTTGCCCTCTTCTGCATCGGTGTTACAGGCGTGCTGATGCGCAGGAACGCCATTATCGTATTTATGTGCATTGAGCTGATGCTGAATGCCGTCAACCTCCTGATGGTAGCATTGAGCAAAATGTTCGGGGTAGCAGACGCGCAGATCTTTGTATTTTTCATAATGGTGGTAGCCGCCGCGGAGGTTGCTATAGGCCTTTCCATCATTGTCATGGTGTACAGGAAAATACAATCCGTGGATATTAATATCCTCAACAGGCTGAAGAATTAATCATTTAAACGTTTTTATTTACTTATTGAATAATATATGACACAATTAGTTTACTTAGTTCCATTATTACCCCTGATCGGTTTCCTGATCAACGGTCTGTTATGGAAAAGTATGCCCCGGAAAACTGCCGGCATCCTGGCCAGCGGAGTGATGCTCCTGGCCTTTGCCCTGTCGGTGGGAATATTTTTCGAAGTAAAGAACAACCCGGGTTACGGAGCTGTGGTTACATTGTTTGACTTCATTCAATCAGGTTCTCTTTCCCTGCCCTTCGCGTTCCAGGTGGACGAGCTGTCCTCCTTATTCCTGCTGATCATTACGGGTATAGGCTTCCTGATCCACCTGTATTCTACGGCCTATATGCACGATGATCCCGGCTATGTGAAATATTTTGCCTATCTCAATTTTTTCGTCTTCTCCATGCTGCTGCTGGTGCTGGGCGCCAATTATGCCATCATGTTCATCGGCTGGGAAGGCGTAGGGCTGGCCTCCTACCTGCTGATAGGATTCTGGTTTAAGAATAAGGATTATACCAATGCCTCCAAGAAAGCATTCATTATGAACCGTATCGGTGATCTCGGGTTTCTGGTTGGTATGTTCCTCGTTATCTATCATTTCGGTACCCTGGCCTACAGCGACCTGTTCATGCAGTTTGCAGACGGCGTGCCCGCCAATGTATCGCAGGGTGTCATCAATGCTATCTGCATCTGCTTCTTTATCGGTGCGATGGGTAAATCCGCCCAGATACCTTTATATACCTGGCTGCCGGATGCCATGGCCGGCCCTACCCCTGTATCAGCCCTGATACATGCCGCCACAATGGTAACGGCCGGTATCTATATGATAGCCCGCAGCAATATCATGTATAACCTGGCGCCACTGGCGCAGAATATGATAGCGATCATCGGTATTGCCACCGTTTTACTGGCGGCTTCCATAGCCATTAAGCAGAACGACATCAAAAAAGTGCTGGCCTACTCTACGGTAAGCCAGCTCGGCTATATGTTCCTCGCGCTGGGCGTGGGCGCCTATGTGGGCGCTATCTTCCACGTGATGACGCACGCTTTCTTCAAAGCGCTTCTATTCCTGGGCAGCGGCTCCGTTATTCACGCTATGGGCGGCGAGCAGGATATGAAATTCATGGGAGGCCTGGGCAGGAAAATGAAGATCACGCAATTTACATTCCTGATAGGCTGCCTGGCCATAGCTGGCGTACCGATGTTCTCCGGCTTCTTTTCCAAAGACGAGATACTTGCTGCAGCCTATATGAAATCCCCTGTGCTGTACGCGCTGGGCATCGCGGGCGCTATGATGACCGCCTTCTATATGTTCAGGGCCTACTTCCTGACCTTTACGGGCGCTTTCAGGGGTACGCACGAGCAGGAACATCATCTTCACGAAAGTCCTGCCGCTATGACTATTCCGCTGATCGTACTGGCGGTGCTGGCTGTTGTAGGCGGCTATGTCGGCTTACCTGCCGTCATTACGGAAAATCACCTGCTGGGCCGCTACCTGTCCCCCGTGGTTACCAATAACCTGGCTTCCGGGCACCTGTCCCACAGTACGGAATGGGTATTGATGGGCATATCGGTAGCAGCCGTAGCGCTGATGATCTTCCTGGCTTACAGCACCACCAAGAAAGGCACGTTTAAGGAGCCTTCCGGCTTAGGCAAGGTGCTGGCCAATAAATGGTACGTGGATGAGATCTATAATGCGCTGATCGTAAAGCCGCTGAAGCACATCTCCCTGCTCTTAGATAGGTATGTGGAACGATGCGGTATAGACGGCATCGTCAATGGCGTAGGCAGGCTGGTACAATGGAGCGGCGGTAAGATCAGGCTCCTGCAGAACGGCCAGGTGGGTGTGTACATCTTTGGTATGGTGCTGGGTATCATACTGCTGTTAATAGTAGGACTGCTGTTTTTATAGGCAGCAAGCAGCGTGTGTTGTAGGAAGGAAAGAAACTTTTAAAAATATTCAATAGACAAATACATAACAATGTTATTAGTATTACTCATTATAGTACCTGTCTTATTAGGAGCCCTTACCTTTACGGCCAAAGCCGAAGGGGTTGCCAGGAATGCAGGCCTGTTCTCATCATTCATCAGCCTGGTTCTGTCGGGTATCGTTGCCAGCAATTACCTGGGCGGGACAGCCCAGGATTTCTCAGCGAACTGGATGCCGGCCCTGGGCGCTAAGTTCGCGCTGAATGCCAATGGCACCGCCGTCCTGATGGTCCTGCTGACTGCCATTGTATTTGTGCTGATCTTTTTATCGCAACGCAATAAGCCTGTTGAAAATGAGCACCGCTTTTACGGCCTGATGCAGTGGGCGCAGGCGGGACTGGCCGGTGTGTTCCTGGCAGACGACCTGCTGCTGTTCTACTTCTTCTGGGAACTGGCGCTGATACCCGTATATTTTCTCTGCTCCCAGTGGGGCGGTGAAAAAAGGATCAAGGTCACTTTCAAATTTTTCATTTATACATTCTTAGGCAGCCTGTTCATGCTGGGGGGCATCATTTACCTTTATACGCTCAACCCCAGCAAATCATTCGACCTGACCAGCATGATGACCACGGGCAACGGGCTGAGCGCCTGCTCCCAGCAGATACTGTTCTGGGCCTTTTTCATTGCCTTTGCCATCAAAATGCCGATATTTCCTTTTCATACCTGGCAGCCGGACACTTATGAGCAGTCATCCACGCCCATCACAATCGTATTAAGCGCCCTGATGGTCAAAATGGGACTGTTCGCCACCGTCAAATGGGTGATCCCGGTATTCCCGCAGGGCGTAGCATTCTGGACGGATACGGTGATCATCCTGAGTCTGGTCGGCCTGGTATATGCTTCTTTGCTGGCTACCATCCAGACAGATATCAAACGCCTGATCGCCTATTCTTCCATAGCGCATATAGCCTTGATGAGCGTGGGCATCTTCGCCCATACGGACATCGCGCTGAACGGACTGATCGTACAGATGTTCAACCACGGCATTAACATCACGGGATTATGGCTGATCGTCCATATGATCGAGAAGCGTTACGGCACACGCAACCTGAACGAGCTGGGTGGACTGGCTAACAATGCCCCGAAGCTGACCATAGCCCTGGTGATCATTGCCTTTGCCAATATCGCCCTGCCGCTGACCAACGGCTTTGTAGGAGAATTTATGCTGTTCCACGGTATTTTCCAGAGCGCCAACCCGCACCACATCGCCTACATGGTCATCGCCGGCCTGGGTGTGATCCTGGGTGCTGTATATACACTGAATATGGTGCAGAAGGTCGCTTACGGGGATAAGCATACCGAGGGAGTGCAGGATGTTACCGGTAATGAATGGATCGCCCTGGTGGCCGTTATAGTGCTGATCATAACACTGGGTGTGTATCCCGGGCTGCTCTACGGCTTTTTACCTGCCTGAGCCACCCGGTAAATATTTGGAAACTAAATTGTAAAAGAAAAACAGGCCCTTCAGCAGGGTTGTATATAAATAGCGTATGAAACCACTTATTGCTTCTGCATTATTCGGTATTTTAATGATGTTTGCCGCACTGACAGTAAAAGAAAGGCGCTCTTTCAGCGTATTTGCGCTGGTGCTGCTGGCATTACTGACAGGCATTAATATCTGGGAGCTGGCAGAAACCCGGCAGGCGCTCAGCTCCAATAATATGGGCGGGGTCTATTTCTTTAAGAATATGGTCAAGGTCGATGCCTTCAATCTCTGGTTCAACACCCTGATGTCTGCGCTGACGCTGCTATATGTGGGGCTGATGCACAGGAATATAGAAAGAGTGGGCCTGCACGTGGGAGAATACTACGCCCTGATCTTCTTTATCCTTTCCGGCATCTACCTGATGAGCACCTTTAATAACCTGCTGATCCTCTTCCTGGGCATAGAGCTGATGTCTATACCGCAATACATACTGGCAGGTAGCGACAAGCGGAATCTCAAATCATCGGAGGCCTCGCTGAAATACTTCCTGATGGGCGCTTTCTCCACCGGCATACTCCTGATGGGTATGGCATTGCTGTACGCAGCGCTCCGCACCTTCAACATCGAACAGTTCAACTTCTCCATGCTGGGCTCCAATACCATACTGGCCGTAGCAGGTATCATCCTGATGATCATCTCCTTCGGCTTTAAGGTTTCTGCGGCTCCCATGCACTTCTGGACCCCCGATGTGTACGACGGCGCGCCTACACCTTTCACAGCCTTTATGGCTACGATCGTGAAAGTGGCTATCTTCTTCGGCTTCCTGTCCATTTTCAAGAACGCGTTCTATACCCTGCAGGGCACCTGGGCGCTCGTATTGGGCATCATAACGGCGCTCACGCTGATCATCGGTAACCTGACCGCCGTATTCCAGCAAAGCGTCAAGCGGATGCTGGCCTACTCTTCCATAGCGCAGGCAGGATTTATGCTGTTTGCCGTAATTGCCAGCAATGCCATGGCCTCCAAAGGCATCCTGATCTATGCTGTGGCCTATTCCGTAGCAACGCTGGGTCTCTTTGCCGTACTGGCCAAAATGAAAGATTATACCTATGATGGCTTTAACGGCCTTGCCAAAACACACCCTTACCTGGCCGCCGCCGCCGCCGTATTCCTCTTATCCCTGGCCGGCATCCCGGCTACGGCAGGATTTATGGCCAAATATTATATGATAGCCGCCCTGATAGAAGATGGCTATTTCATCTGGCTGGTCATCCTGGGACTGCTGATGGCCGCAGTGAGCGTATATTATTACTTCAAGGTGATCATGGCCATGTACTTCAGGGAAGGCACCCCTGAGCTGGCGCACCCTGTGACCGTGGCGGACAAGATCCTGCTGGGCATATGCGTAGCGCTGGTATTCGCCCTGGGCATCCTTCCGGATATGCTGCTGAGCTGTATTTAACAAACTTTATCTTGTTATAACATAACGTAAGTTAATAAAATTATTATCTTTGTTACCCTGTTTTGACCTGTATGTTCAGGCCGGAACAGGGTTTTAAAATAAAAATATTATGTCGACACTTTGGTTCAGAAGAAGCAATAAAGGTATCCAGACCGATACTAAAGAGAAAAAAGAAACCCCCGACGGATTATGGCATAAATGCTCGGAATGCCGTACCACCATCACACAGCAGGAGCTGGCGGACAATATGTATATCTGTCCCAAATGCGACTACCACAACAGGATCAATGCGAAAGAGTACTTTGAGATATTATTTGACGATGGCGCCTTCACCGAATTATTCGAAAACATCAGGGCCATTGATAAGCTGGGCTTCGTAGATGTCAAGCCCTACAAGGACAGGCTGGTAGCAGCCCAGAAGTCAACCGGCCTCGGTGATGCTATGACGGTAGGCGTCGGTAAGCTGGACGGCCGCGACCTGGTGATCGCCTGTATGAACTTCAATTTCATAGGCGGATCTATGGGTTCCGTAGTAGGCGAAAAGATAGCCCGTGGCATAGACTATGCCATACAACACAAGCTGCCCTTTATGATCATTTCCAAATCCGGCGGCGCGCGGATGATGGAATCCGCATTCTCCCTGATGCAGATGGCCAAAACCTCGGCCAAGCTGACACAATTGTCCAAAGCCGGTCTGCCTTATATCTCCTTTATGACAGACCCCACTACCGGAGGCGTAACCGCATCGTTTGCCATGTTGGGCGATATCAATATCGCAGAGCCTAAGGCATTAATAGGCTTTGCAGGCCCTAGGGTCATTAAGGAAACGCTTAAAAAAGACCTACCTCCTGGCTTCCAGCGTTCGGAATTCCTGCTGGAGCACGGGTTCCTGGATTTCGTGGTAAACCGCAAAAACCTGAAGACCGAGCTCAGCCACTGCCTGACCTGGTTCATGGAAGGAAAAAAATAATAATCTTATACGATAAAACGCCCGCTGACAGCGGGCGTTTGTAATAGTAGTATCAGCCCTGGCAGTTATCCCCGGAAGCGATATTCCCGGTCCCCAGGATAATACCCTGCACCTTTCTTTCCGCTGATAGTCTCAGGCAGCTCCGTAACGAATTCAATGATACGCGGCATTTCTAAAGCGCTATATGAGCCGCCGTATATTCAAACAGGCTGTCCGCGGCCTGCTATGACGCATCAAAATCCTTATTACATTCCCCGCCGGCAATCCCAGCAGACAGCTATACAGGTCCGGATAAATAAAAACAATGGAAGGCTTGATTGATATTTGTTTATTTTTGCGGTCAATCAAAAACTGCATATGTTTAAAAAGTATTTTACAACACTCTTTTGCTGCATGGTATGGCTGTGTGTGCCGGAAGTAAGGGCTTCCCACCTGGTAGGCGCCGATATTATCTACAAATGCCTGGGCAACAATCAATATGAGCTGACCTTCGTGCTGTACCAGGACTGCCTGACCTGGGAGCAACAGTCGGCCATCGGCCAGGACGCGCCCCTGAAATTCGGCATCTTTACCGGCTCTGATAAAAGCCTTTTCTTTCACGAAGGCGCTATTTACGATTACACGGAAGAATCCATCGTCAGCGAATTTACCAATGAGTGCATCAACAATATCCCGGCTACCTGCCTGCAGCAGCAATCCTTCAAGACCATCGTCACGCTGCCGCCGAACAATACCGGCTACCGAGTCATTTACCAGAGATGCTGCAGGAACCAGAACATCACCAATATCATCTTCTCAGGGAATGTAGGCGTGTCCTGCTTTGTGGATATCCCACCAAGCCCATCCGGGAATTGTGTCAATAACAGCGCGGTATTCAGGAACTTCCCTCCCCAGATCATCTGCCTGAACAATCCTTTCCGGTATGATTTCTCCGCAGCAGACCCGGACGGCGACTCCCTTAGCTACAGGCTGTGCGATGCCTACCCCGGCGCATCACCGCAGCGTCCCATCCCCGAAGGGCACCAGATGGAAGTCCCTCAAAATCCTATTGACTATATGCCGCCCTATTCCGCCAACAATCCTGTTAACGGCAATCCCGGCATTACCATTCACCCGGTAACCGGCATACTCAGCGGCACACCTTCCGAAGACGGGCGCTATGTAGTGACCGTATGTGTGGATGAGTGGAGGAACGGCATAATCATCAATACCATATCCCGGGATATACAACTGACCATCACCAACTGCTCCAGGACCACCTACGCCGATATGCCAAGCTGGGGCAAGGGGGACAAGGCGGATATTTATACCATTGAATGCCACTCTAATACCGTAGCCTTCAGAAATACCAGCTATGGTGGATTCGCTTACTTATGGAAATTCGGGTATGGAAACGCCACTTCCACGGAATTCGAGCCTACCCATACCTACCCCGATAAAGGCATCTATGAGGTTACGCTCATCGTCAACCCGGGTACTACCTGCGTGGACAGCATCAAAAAATTGGTGTATATCAATCCCTCCATGGAGGTGGATTTTACAACAGACGGCAATTTATGCCCCGGCACACCGCTGCACTTTCAATCGGTGGTATCTTCCAAGGGAGATTCCATTAAAACATATAACTGGTTCTTCGACAGGACCGGGACACTCTCGGGCGCTCCGTCCGCCACCTTCACCTTCCCCGCTCCGGGAGGAGAAAAGCAGGTGACCCTCGTGACGGAATCCTACCTCGGGTGTGTGGACACCGTCTCCAAAATATTACCTATAGATCATATTGAGGTATATGCCGGGTCAGACACGGTACTGGTAAAGAATTATCCCTACCGCTTCAATGGCAGGGGCGCAGAAAGCTACCGGTGGGAGCCTGAAACATACCTCAGCGATCCCTTCAGCCCCCAGCCTACGGTCACATTCCCCGATTCCGGGACCTATGTATATTACCTGCACGGCAATAATGCCTCAGGATGCGAGGATGTGGACACGATCGTGATCAGGGTGGCATTATATCCGCATATGTTCCTGCCTAACGCTTTTTCTCCCAACGGTGACGGCCTGAATGACGTCCTGAAACCGGAGATCATAGGATATGCTCTGGTCAATACTTTCGAGGTTTTTGACAGGTATGGTCAATTGGTGTACAAATCCGCCAACAATAACAATTTCGGCTGGGACGGCACCTACCTCGGCCGCCCTGCGGATGTCGGGGTATATTTTTACAGGGTCACCTATACCGATCCGTTCTCAGCAGAACGGCACGTTAAAACCGGCGATGTTACGCTGGTACGGTAACCTTTATACGTTTTACCGGCTATCTATATGTAAGCAATAAAGCCATCATATGAAAGCTGTAAGGATAAGCTACAAAATATGATAGAGCGTCCTCACCTCCGTCCGGAATGACCAGGCAGGCTATAGTATTTGTAACAGCAAAAACGTTCTCTGACTCATAGAGAGGATAACCTCCGGCGAAACGTATCTGTAATAGCAGGTTATTTCCTGTAAGCAGATATTCATTTAAGCTTTAACCTCAACAGGCCTGCGATATATTCAGTATAGACCGCGGGCCTGTGGCTTTTCCGGCCCGGCGACCCGGCAAGGCAATATCTGTGCTATTAACATTTCAAACAAGCTGACGGACGTATCTTTACAATCCGTTGCTACCGTTATAAACGGGTAATGACTATATTTGTATTCTAACCTGAAGCATAAATAAACTATGACATTTCCCAGATTTAAGAAGAAAACAACCCAAAATAAAAATAAGCATACGCTCAGGCGCCTGGTCAGATGTTCTGAACGCCATCTGAATTCGGCTTACTGCGATACCGAATCCGGCACCCCGAAAGATAATGACAAGCAGGCGGTACAACTGACACAGAAGGATATCTCCAATATACTCATTGACATATCCATGAAAGAGCTGTACAACCAGGGCGATAAAAGAGAGCTCCGGCTGGTAGAGGATATCCTGACACCAAACAAGATAAAATTTTCAAACGAGCAAAGCCTGGAATCCTATTGGGACATCATTACCAATTCGGGATTTGTAAAGCCGAGCATTGGCTTTGGCAACAATGGTAAGGTAAGCCTGTCCAAGGCCGGCTTCGACCTTATGAATCAATTCGGCAGCTATATGGACTTCTTAAGGGCGCAGGAGCCTCCCCGTGCAGGCAGCATACCCAATCCGCAGCTACAGCCGCCATCCAACACGCCCCCGAAAGACGCCGGCAAAGACCAGCCGGAAGAAGATGGGGATTATTATGACCAATAAGAGAGACAGCGGTATCCGCCGCATATAAAATGAACAAAAGACCGGGAGATATGCTCCCGGTCTTTTAATGTATAGCTTAAGTCCTGATAGCTCAGCAACTATCTTTTCCGCATATGATAATACATCTGGTCCCTGGGCCTGGCAGCAGGCTCATAAACCCGGAGCTTCTCCCTGGTCAGCCTGTGAATTTCCCAGGTGTACATATACTGGTTGTCTGCCGTATCTCTTATAGCTATATTCAGCAGGGTCACCATGTTCCCGGAATCATTCACCTCGCTCAGGGTCCAGCTGCCGGTCAGGTCCTCTTCCGTTTCATTATTATGCCATGTGATATGCCCGTTTTCATAGAAGGTAACGGCATACATCTTCCACCTGTGGATAACGCTCTGCCTGCCGGTCCATGGACCTTTAAGCACTTCGTCAAACACCCAGGTGCCCGCCAGCTTCTCTTCCTTCCTGTCCAGTCGGTATTTGGTACAGGAGAACAGGCAGCACGACAATATAATCCCCAGACAGGTAAAAAAAATTCTCTGTTTCATACGCTGATCCGATTTGAGCATCATAATATTTTCTTTAAGATGCCCTGATGATAAAGATACGGCATTTCCCGGATATATACATCCCGGGCTGCCGCGCCGGCCGCTCATCGCAGCAATACATGCCTGTCCGCATCCAGCCGCAGCAATATAAAGATGAATATGCTGAACGACAGCAGGGAAGTGCCGCCATAGCTCAGCATCGGCAGCGTGATACCGATTACGGGCGCCAGTCCCATGGTCATAGAGAGGTTAATGGCAAAGTGGAAGAACAGCACGGAAGCCACACAATAGGCGTATATCCTGCTGAAGCCGGACCGCTGCCGCTCCGCCAGGTGTATGATCCGCAGCATCAGCGCCAGGTACAGCAGCACCAGCACGGAGCTGCCTATGAACCCGAACTGCTCTCCTATCCCGCAGAAGATAAAATCCGTATGCTGCTCCGGTACGTAGGAATACTTGGTCTGGGTACCATTTAAGATACCCTTGCCTATAAAGCCGCCCGACCCGATGGCTATCTTGCTCTGCCGCACATTATAATCCGCATCCTTCTTGGCTTTCCGGCCCGGTCTCTGGAATTCCTGAGGCACATCCTGGCCCAGCATGGAATAGATCCTTTCCACCTGGTAAGGCTGCATGACCTTTGTAAAAACGTAAGGCACCAGCACATTGCTGAACAGCACGGAAAACAGCCAGCCGCCGATCACGAATATCAATACGATACGCTGCCGTATGATAGTCCGCCTGTACAGCAGACCGACCAGTATAAATACAACGGTGATGATGATAAACAACGGCAACTGCTCGACCAGCAGGGTACCCAGCACCAGCCCGACCATAGAAAAAGCCAGCACCAGGATGATATTGGGCAGCCCTTCCCGGTACATCGGCAAAAAGAACGCGAAGTACACCAGCGCCAGTCCCGTTTCATTCTGCAGGATAATGAGCATACAGGGCAGCAGCACAAGGGCAGCAGCTATCATCCGGTCCTTCAGCGTGTCAAACTTCGTATCGCCTGCCGAAAGAAAGCGGCTTAAAGCCAAAGCCGTGAATATCTTACAGATTTCCCCCGGCTGGAAAGTGAAGCTGCCGAATTTAATAAAGCTGTGCGACCCCTTCACTTCCGAAGCGAAGACAAACGTCAGCAGCAAGAGCACAATGCCCAGCAGGTAGCTGAAGTAAGACACCGCGTAAAAGAACTTGCTGTCCGTAAAGATGATGATCATACCCAGGAACAGGGAAATGCCCAGCCAGGTAAGCTGCTTCATATGGCTCTTGGTGGCATCGAAGAACGGATCGCTGAAGCTGCTGTATTCCGAAGTGTACACAGCCATCACACCGATCAGTACGATGAAAATATACAGGAAAAAGGTAGTCCAGTCCAACCTGCTGCCCAATGATTTTCTGGCTAAACTCATATATATCTTTAATTTTTTTAGTCTAAATATTCAGGTCGTTTCAGGTCGTAATATTTCTTACGGGTATCCAGGTGGTAATACTTATTCAGGATCCTTTCCACTATCACGGTATCCTGCACCCTTCTCATACTGTCCCTGGTGCGCTGGTCCGCCGTTCTCAGCAGGTCTCTTATCCTGTCCCTGACACGGTTCAGGGAGTCGATCGTATAGATATATTTCTTGATAGTGTTCCCGCTCACCATACGGTCTTCCAGCGGCTTTCTTTTCACGGTATCTGTCAGGTATTTTTCCATCAGCAGGCTGGCTACCGGACCGGCCCAGGTGGCGCCGTAACCGGAGTTCTGCACGATCACCGCTATCGCTATCTTGGGATCGTCCGCCGGGGCAAAGCATACGAACACGGAATGGTTATCCAGCTTCACCCGCTGCCCGTGTATGCTGGCATAGTTCTCGGCCGTTCCTGTTTTTGAAGCCACGTTAAAGCCATCCAGCTTCGCCACTCTTCCCGTGCCGCTCACTGTCACATCTACCATCCCGTTGATAATAGCGTCATAGGCCTCTTTGGAAACATGCGTCAGGGCGTCGATGCGCTGGTTGTATTTCTTCAGCATCTCATGATCCTTATCACCGCCGATACTTTTCACAAAGTGAGGAATATAGTAATACCCCCGGTTGGCGATCATACACATCGCGTTCGCCATCTGGATCGGGGTCACCGTAACCTCTCCCTGGCCCATTCCCATGAATGTAAGCTGGCAACTGTTCCAGTGATTGTTATACAGCTTATTGAAAAAGACGGAATCAGGGATTATGCCGGGATATTCACCGGTAATATCGATGCCCAGCGTCACCCCGAACCCGAAGGTATTCATATAATCGTGCCAGTGCTGCAGGCCGTTCTTAACATTCCCGAACTGCTTCGCGTCCACGATCAGCCGCTGAAGGTGACAGAAATAGGAGTTGCAGGAATTGGCCAGCGCCACCCTCATATTGGCGGCGTGCCCTGCATTGCTGTGCGTACAGCCTATTCTTTTACCACACTGGTAATAGCCCCCGGCACATCCCAGTCCGAAAGCCGGTGTGATCACCCCGAGATCAAGCGCCACCAGACCCGTAATGGGCTTGAAGGTGGACCCCGGAGGATAGGTGGCCTGCGTGGCCTTGTTAAACAAAGGACGGGTGTATTCCTGGTACAGCTTGCTGTAATTCCTGGACAGGTCGGCGCCGGTCAGCAGGTTGGGATCATAGGAAGGTGAAGATACCATGGTAAGTATGCCCCCGGTCTTGGGATCTATCGCCACCACGCTGCCTATCTTTCCCTGCATGAGCTTCTCGCCGTATGCCTGCAGCTCCGCGTCCAGGTACAATTCCAGTGTTTTTCCCGCGATGGCAGGCGTGTCCAGCTGGCCGTTCCTGTAAGGGTCCTGCGGCCGGTTATAAACGTCCCGCACCCAATATTCAATGCCCCTCTGGCCTCTCAGCACTTCCTCGTACACGCCTTCCAGGCCGTTGATGCCCACATAATCGCCCTGCCGGTACGATGCGTAGCGCTCCATCTCCAGGCGGGCCGGGGAAATTTCATTGACATATCCGAAGATATGACCGCCTATACCCATAGGATACCGCCTCTGGGTGCGCTGGATAATTTCAAAGCCGTTAAAAAGATAGAGATTCTCCTGGATACGGGTATTCTGCTCAGGACTAAGGGAAGCGATGAACACGCTCGGTCTCCTGTCGCCGTTCTTCTTGATGATCTTGGCAATCGATTTGATAAAATCGTCCTCGGTCATATTCATCACCCTGCAGAAAAGCGCCGTGTCCAGGTCCTTTAATTTATTGGGTGTGACCTGCAGGTCATAAGCGATATCATTGATAAGCAGGTTGCGGCCTTTCCTATCCAGCATTTCTCCCCTGGCCGGATACACGATCTTCTTATATATAGCCTGGTCATCCGCAAGTATCTTGTACTTATCATCCATTATCTGCAGTGTAAACAGCCTCACAATGATCACGAGTGCCATGACCACAAACAAAGCCCTGACCAGTATGGATCTAGGATGTATATTGGTATTTTCCGCCATTATTCTCTATGCTTAAAACTATCAGCAGCAAAGATATTTTTTATTTATACAATAGCATAGGCAGGCTGTGAAAATTCTATCAAAAAAATAAAAATATCATTCCGCCTTCCCGGGTTCCCCGTCCGGCTGCCCTGCCCGTAAATATGAATGGCCCTTAAGGATATAATAAAATTCAGGAAATAGCCGAATTAAATTTAATTTTGTAGCTATATAGTAATAGTACATGATAGAAAACAAAAATATAATTCAGAAGGATGTCAGGGCCGTATTGGTAGGATTGATACAGAAAAACCAGACAGAGACCCAATTGATGGAATTCCTGGACGAACTGTCCTTCCTGGCGCTCACTGCGGGAGCCATCACCGAAAAAATATTTTTCCAGAAGCTCCCGCATCCCGATAAGCGTACCTATGTCGGTAAAGGTAAGCTGGAAGAGATCACGACTTATTGCAAGATCCACCAGATAGAGCTTATTATTTTTGACGATGAGCTCAGCGGCTCACAGCTAAGCAATATAGAAAAGGAAACCGGCGTCAAAACGATCGACCGTTCCGACCTGATACTGGACATCTTTGCCAGGAGGGCCAAAACGGCGCAGGCCAAAACACAGGTAGAGCTCGCGCAATACCAGTACATACTGCCCCGCCTCCGGGGTATGTGGACCCACCTGGAACGCCAGGGCGGCGGGATAGGCAGCAGGGGACCGGGAGAAACAGAGATAGAAACGGACCGGAGGATCGTAAAGGATAAAATTTCCCTGCTCCGGAAACGCCTCGCCGAAATAGACAAGCAGGCCACCACGCAACGTAAGGAGCGCGGAGAATTCATACGCGCCTCGCTGGTGGGCTATACCAACGTAGGTAAAAGCTCTATCATGCGCATCCTCAGCAAGGCGGATGTCTTCGCGGAAGATAAGCTGTTCGCCACGCTGGATACCACTACCCGGAAAGTAGTGTTCGACAGAACACCTTTCCTGCTGAGCGATACCGTTGGATTTATCAGGAAGCTGCCGCATCACCTGGTGGAAAGCTTTAAAAGCACCCTGGATGAGGTACGGGAAGCCGATATCCTCCTGCACGTCATAGACATTTCCCATCCGCAGTACGAGGACCAGATAGCGGTGGTGAACAAGACCCTGCAGGAGCTGGACGCTTTTGATAAGCCTACGCTGCTGATATTTAATAAAATGGATAAATATATCGAGCAGACATTTGACGAATGGCTGGACGAGGGCACCAGAAAAGACCTGCTGAACCAGCTCTACCGCAAATGGGACAACCTGACCCATGGCAATGCCATATTCATTTCCGCTACCGAGAAAATGAACATAGAAAGGTTCCGGGAAGAGCTGCTGGACAGGATCAGGAAGCTGTATGAAGAGCGTTATCCTTACCTTACCAATTTCTATTAACCGGGAAATAAAAATAATAAAACAGACAAATTATAATATTTTCAAACTAAAAACATTATCTTTGGTTTTTATAATATCATAATTTTTATTACAGTGCAAGCAGAAAAATTACAAGGAACCGTAAAGTTCTTTAACTCAGAAAAAGGTTTTGGTTTCATCAAAAACGCAAACGGTGGTGAAGACATTTTTGTACACGCTACAGGTTTGGTGGACGAAGTCAAAGAAAACGACGAAGTTGAATTTGAATTACAACAAGGTCGTAAAGGTATGAATGCCGTGAATGTTACATTAGTCAAATAAGTATATATTACACATCATATTCTCCTTACGCAACAGGCTGCCCGTCCGGCAGCCTGTTGTGGTTTATGTATATGCGCTCTCCCTAGTTGCGCAGCCCGGCGCAGGCGGATGATATGCTATAAGATGCTATTCAATTATTATAAGAGAGGCCTCACATCCGTTCGGAAAGACCTGAATGTTCCGGTATCATGTATAACAAAATAGCTCTGCCCCATAGAGAAGGCATTGCCCCACGAAGCGTAGCCGTAATAAGTAGGTATTTATTACAAGCAGACAGGCGTTTATATCTTTTCCTTATTAAAGAAACGCATCATCAGCAGCAGGAGCAGCTCCCTGTCCATCTTTTCAAAGGGATGAACGGTATCAGGAAGTACCGCCAGCCCCGCGTTCCTTATTTTGCCCGCAGCACGGTACGTTTCCGCTACCGTTACCATATTATCCCTGTCTCCCACCATCAACTGTACCCTGACCTGTATGGTCTGCAGCACTTCGTCCGTCAGCTCCGGGTGCGCTCCCAGGTGCTCCAGCATGCCGCTGACGGCAATCATCAGCCCTTTCCATTGCGCCGGTCCGTGTGTATCAGCCAGCGCGGCGGCAAACCGGGGCACTTTCTGTGCCACCACATCCGGCTGCAGCATAGCCATCTCCCCGGCAGCAATATCCGGCGACCATTCCAGCTTGGTAGCCAGCGTCAGCACCGACTTTACCTGATCAGGATATTGCGCCGCGTATGCCAGGGCGACATAGCCGCCCATACTGTACCCGAAAAGGTGTACCTTTTGCAAGCGGTTCGCTTCGCAGTAAGCCCGCAACTGTTCTGTATAAATGCCTATCGTCAGCGGGGAAGACGGGAAAGCCGTCTGGGCGTGCCCCGCGAATGCAGGCGTATGCACATTGAAAAAACTGGATAGCTGGCCTACATACCAGTCAAAATACCCAGGATGCCCCAGCGCGCCATGCAGCAGGATCAGATCGTCCATCATACTATCAGGTTAAAAAGTTCAGGTTATAAAGTTAGGAATAACCTTCCTATATTTCCAGGTAGCGGGAAAAGAAAAGCAGCCGGTCAGTTTCAATGGATATTGAGAAAGGTACCTTACAGCAAAAGCGGTCTCTGACCCGCAGAACGGGCGCAGCTCCGGCCGGAATGACCCGATGATTATTTAAGGATAACAAATCTCTGTAGCTCTTTTTCCTGCTCTTTGAGCTTCTGGTGGACCAGCATATGGTGCAACAGCTTTTCAGCGTCTTTTTCAAGCTTCATATTCTCTAAGTTCTTATCAATGTTCAGCCGCACCAACCGCAATTCAAAATACGTAAAAATACTGTCAAGGTCGCTCTCATAGACGGCCTCGCCGTAGGGCACCTCAATTTTCACCACTTCCCGCCACCCCTTGCTCGGGGTGAATTCATCATTGAGGAGGGCGGCAACCTTTTCCCGGACCGCTTTTTGCTCATGGCTGACAAAGTATGCCATAGGCGGCATAGTGCCCTGCTCCCGGTAAATAGTATAGGCCATCAGCATGATCTGCTGCGCCAGCGGATGCTCTATAAGCTCGAAATCAATGGTCTCAAAGATCATCTGCGCCACACTCCCGGAATCCTTATAGGGCCGGTCCCCGTACTCTATCAGGTTCCGCAACAAGGCCCATTCCAGGGGATGTTCCGTAGCCGGGGCAACAGCAGGCGTTCCCGGCATCCCGGAAATATCCGCGCCGTACATCTGGGCTTCCAGCATGGCCAGCTCATCCGGCGCAGGCCCGGCAGGAGCAGGCGTATCCCGGAGCGGCTGCCGCTGCGCCTGCCTGACGTGATCCCTGATATACTTATTCACCAGGTTGATAAGGCCCTGCTCTTCCACACCCAGCTTCTGCGCCGACTCCTGGATATAATAGGACCGGAGGGCAAAGTCCTCCAGCTTGTCTATTCTTGAAATGGTCTCGGCAATCTCATTGACCAGTTGCGATTTTTTCACCGGGTCATTGCCCACCTCCTTCATGCCTACCTCCAGCCGGAAGCTGATGATATCCTGCTTATTCTCCAGCAGGTAGGCCCTGAACTGCTTCTCCCCGATACGCTGTATATAGCTGTCCGGGTCTTCGCCTTCCGGCAGCAGTACCAGCTTGACGTTAAAGCTTTCCGCCAGCGCCTTATCCAGTCCCCGTAAGGCCGCCTTGATACCGGCCGCATCACCGTCATAAATAATGGTAAGGTTGCGGGTAAGATTGCTGATCAGCTTTAGCTGGCCTTCCGTCAGCGAGGTACCGCTGGATGCCACTACGTTCATCACACCTGCCTGGTGCAGTGAAATGACATCCGTATAGCCCTCTACCAGGAGGCATTCGTCCTCTTTATTGATATGCTGCCGGGACTGGTATAAGCCGTACAGCACCTTATTCTTGATATAGATCTCGTTCTCCTGGGTATTGACATACTTAGGCTGCTTACCGTCCGTTTTCAGCACACGGGCGCCGAAACCCAGCACTTTCCCGGTAGGAGAGAAAATAGGGAAGATCACCCTGCCACGGTAATTATCATAGGCCTGGCCGTTCTCCCGCACCCGGATCAGCCCTGCTTTGGCCAGCAAATCCTGTGTAAAGCCCTGGGAACGCGCATGAGAGAAAAACCGGTCCCACTGCTCATGGCTGTAGCCTAAGCGGAACTGCCTGATGGTCTGGTCTGAAAATCCCCGCTCCTTAAAATAGGACAAGCCTATCAGGCGGCCTTCCTCCTCATTCCACAGGACGGATTCAAAATAGCCAGCCGCGAATTCATTGACGATCCTCAGGCTTTCCTCTACCTGCTGCTGCTGCTTATAATCTTCGGAGGTTTCCGTCTCTTCCAGCTCAATCTGGTAATAATTAGCCAGCCACCGGATCGTTTCGTAAAAGGTGAACTTTTCGTATTCTTCCACGAAAGAGACCACATCGCCGCCTTTTCCGCACCCGAAGCATTTAAAGATACCCTTGGAAGGATTCACATTGAAGGACGGTGTTTTCTCATTGTGGAACGGGCAATTACCGATATAATTGACCCCTCTTTTCTTAAGGCGCACAAACTGCCCTACCACCTCTACGATATCGGCTCTCTGTATGACTTGCTGTATGGATGCTGGTGCTATCATGGAAGCACAAATTTAGCTAATTATTATGTCAAATCAGCCCGTGCCCGCTGTTACAGGATGTTAAAAAAAGAAACCCCTCTTCCTGAAAAGGCATCTTCCGGGGATTAGTGCCTTTATTTGTATATCCATACCTGCAACCATCCGTTCCGGTTGTTTTCGGTGAGCGTTCCACCCTGCCGGCGCAGGCCGCCGTGACAACGGTTTTCTTATTTATTACACCAAAATCATTTAATATTGTTGTTCCATTTATAAATCAGATAAACATGAATATTTCAGACCATTTAAGCATAGACCACATCGGGGAATTATTGAACCGGACCATCACCCTCACCCCGGAGGAAATAAAGGTCATAGAGCGAAATTTTGAATTCCTGCAGCAGAAGGTCAGCAAAGGCACTACCTATTACGGCATCAATACCGGCTTCGGCTCCTTATGCAATATCATTATCCCGGAAAAGGATATCCAGCAGCTGCAGGAAAACCTGGTCTGCTCTCATGCCTGCGGAATGGGCGATACCGTAGATGACGAGCTGGTAAAGCTCATGCTGCTGCTCAAGATCAAGAACCTGTCCAAAGGATACAGCGGCACCCATACGGATACCGTGCAGGGACTGGTGCATCTTTACAATAACAACATCCTCCCTGTAGTATATGAGCAGGGCTCCCTGGGCGCATCGGGCGACCTGGCGCCGCTGGCCCACCTTGTCTTACCGCTTATCGCCAAAGGCCGTGTCAAAATAAACGGCCAAGTGCAGGATACAGCCAGCCTGCCTCCGGGCACCATACCTTCCGTAAAGCTGCATGCCAAGGAAGGCCTGGCCCTCCTCAACGGCACGCAATTCATGAGCAGCTACGCTACATGGTCGCTTATACAGGCCAAAAGATTATTGAAATGGGCAGACATCATCACCGCGCTGAGCGTGGAAGCCTTTGACGCCAAAGCAGAACCCTACCACCCGGCCTTACATGCCATCCGTCCCCACGCAGGGCAAATACAGACGGCAGCCAACCTCCGCGCGCTCCTGTCAGGCAGCCTGCTGCAGGAACAGCCTAAAGAGCAGGTGCAGGACCCTTACTCCTTCCGTTGCGTTCCGCAGGTACACGGGGCGACGAAAGACGCCGTTGCGCACATAGAAAAAGTAGTGGAAATAGAGATCAATGCCGTTACCGACAATCCTACCGTATTCGAGGAAGAGGACGTTATCCTGAGCGGCGGGAACTTCCACGGGCAGCCGCTGGCCATCAATCTCGACTACCTGGCCATTGCCATGGCGGAGCTGGCCAATATTTCCGAGCGGCGCACCTATCTCCTGATAGGCGGCACCAGGAACCTGCCGGCCTTCCTGGTCAGCCAGCCGGGACTGAACAGCGGGTTTATGATCGCCCAGTACACTGCAGCCTCTATTGTCAGCCAGAACAAGCAGCTCTGCACGCCGGCCTCCGTGGACAGCATTGTCAGCAGCAACGGCCAGGAAGACCATGTGAGCATGGGCGCCAATGCCGCCACCAAGCTGAAAAGAGTGATCGAGAACGTGCAGAAAGTGCTGGCCATAGAGCTGCTGACCGCCGCTCAGGGGCTGGATTTCAGGAAAAAGGCACAAACGGCTCCCGTCCTGCTGCAATTACACGAAGATTTCAGGAAAGTGGTTTCCTTCAATGAAAGCGACCGGGTGCTGCACGATGATATGAGCAAGGCTTATGACTTTTTAAATAACAATCCCTCAAAATATTTAAAATAATGGGATAATTCCTATTATAATATATAAAATTTGATTAAATTCAAGGGTTCATTTTAAAAACTACTGTATAAGACTTACTCATCAATGCACTAAATCGTACTATTATGGAAGCTAACAACAACGAAGTGGTTACCGTATCTGACTTATGGAATCAGGCAGTCATCCAGGAAAAGCACCTGTACCGGCTGAATGACAATGACGAACTGATCCTCACCACAGGCAACGGCCCGGATGTTACCATCTGCAGGCTGTCAGCAGATACTTTTCATACGACCATAGAAACGTTACAGCAAAAATTCCGGGAAATAAAAGATAATATCAGCAGCCTGCAGGATGAGTGGGACCATACGGAAGATAAAACAAGATTATACGGCAAGCTGGACAAAACAAGAGACTACCTCCTGAGAGCTAAAGTAATAGGAAATATAGGGGAGCTGCTGAAGGAGGTGGATACCAGGATCAGTCTTATACAGCAGTTGTTCCAGGAGCATTATAACATAAGGATCGCATTGGTGGAGAAAGCGGAGTCGCTGAAAGACCATGAGGATTTCAGGGCGGCCAACCAGGAATTCAAGGACCTCCTGGAAGCCTGGAAGCAGGCCCCGGCTATCGAAAAGCATAAGCTGGACCAGCTATGGCAGCGTATCGAAAATGCGCGGACCCACTTTTTCACCCGTAAACGGCAGCACCAGGAAGATATGGAAAAGCAGCTCCTGGAAAACCTGGACCTGAAGCTGGAGCTGGTGGAAAAAGCGGAATCCCTGAGCAACAGCACAGAGTGGAAAGCCACCACCGAGACGTATAAAGCGCTGACGGAACAATGGAAAGGCATTGGACGGGTAGTATCCGCAGAAAAGAACGAGGAGCTGTGGAACCGCTTTATCGGAGCGCAGAACGCTTTCTTTGACCAGAAACGCCTCCATTTTGAGCAGATCAATGCCGAACAGGAAGAAAATTACAGCAAAAAGACAGCTATCGTGGAAGCCATTGAAGCCATCAATACGGACGACTGCAACTGGCGGAATGAAACCGATAAAATAGCTGCATTATCTGAAGAATGGAAAAATACGGGCAGGGTGCCCAAAGAGCATTCCGACAGCATCTGGCAACGATTCCAGGAAGCCAAGAACCGGTTCTTTGACGCCAAGCGCAAACACTCGGAGCAGGTGAGGCTGTACCAGGAAGATAATCTCGCGAAAAAGCAGGCCCTGATCAACAGGATCGAAAAAATAAAGCACTCCACCCAATGGCGGGAGACCACGGCAGAGATCAGCAGCCTGATGGAAGAATGGAAAACAATAGGCACCGTTCCGTCAAAGGAGCTCAGCAATGAATTATGGGAACAATTTATCGGCGCCCGGAATTTTTTCCTGGGCAGGAAGGATGCCGACAGGGAAAACCGCAAAAAGCAGTTCTATGACAGGATCGACAACAGGATAGAGCAAACCCGCGACTTCCTCGCCAAGCTGCAGTCAGAGCTGGAAGATGACAAGGCAAAGATCGCAGAATTCACGGAAAGCCTCAGCCAGTTGAATACTGCCAACCAGAAGGATGCCGAGCTTCAGAAGCACCTGGAGCACCTGATAGCCAGCCTGGAAAGCAAATATCCCCAAAGGGTGCAGAAGATACAGGATGTGGAGCAGCAGCTGGAAGAGCTCCTCACCAAAAAAGCAGCGCTGATCAGGGAGCAGCAATCAGAGAACACTGCAGAAGGATAAGCTATACTGCTGAAAAATAAAATGTGCCTGTTTAAAAGCAAACAACCCTGTCATATGGAGCGAAATCGCAATATTGACAGGGTTGTTGCTTTATTTATTATCATATTTCGACAGGCTCAATGTGACACGACAGGCTTAATGCGACCATAGAAGCAACTGTTTAGACAGCACTATTGGAAGCGCTTATTCAGGAAGCAGATGCTCCCGCCGTTTCCGCTTTCGGAAATTGCCGTCAATTGTCTATTTTTACAAAAATTCAACTGCGGCGACCAGCTATTCAATAACGATGACACTCCGTACTTTACTTACTTACCTGCTACTATGGCTTTCCTGCTACAGCTATGCCCAACAGGCCGGAGATACCGCCCGGGAGAACATACCGGTGTATTACATTGACGGAACACCAGCGGATGGTATGACCGGGGTAACAGAACACTATAATGAAGACAGCGAGGATTACAGTTATGATATCCTGCTCTACCCGGATTCCTCTGCGGTATCAGTACCGGTTACCATAGACCAGAAGAGCTGGAACGCGCTCACGGACGATGCGGCATTCCATTATATCCGGCAGGAAACAGCACGGGATGAGGCCCCGGCAGAAGTACCGGGAACAGGCGCCTGGGACGCGCTGATGTCATTCCTGGACAGGGAAGGCCGCTGGATCATATGGATCCTTGCAGGCGGCATCATCATTTTTGTTCTGTATAAGATACTGTCCCACCTCAACCTGGGACGGAAAGACATCCTGAGACCTGCGGCAGCCGCGGATCCTGTCACAGCGCAGCCCGGCGATGACATTGAAACGCTGCTGGCCCGAAGCCTTGCCGAGCGCCGCATCACCGACGCGGTCAGCTATATGTACCAGCATATCATTCTTTTAATGCAGCAACGCAATATTATAAAGATACGGCAGGAAACCACCAATTCGGAAATACTCAGGATGACCCGTTCCTTACCGTACCATAACGATCTCAGGAAACTGATCAACCGGTTTGAATATGTATATTTCGGCGAATACCCGGTTTCGGATGAGCAATTCGACCATTATCGCCATACATACCAGACACTCAAACAACAATTATCATAGGCAGACACCAGGAAATGAGCGCATGGAGCATATAGAAGTAGCCAGAAAATTCATACAATACACACAACAGCACATCTTCCTGACCGGCAAGGCCGGTACGGGAAAGACCACCTTTTTGCAGCAACTGAAAGCCAGCGAGCCTAAAAAAATGATCGTGCTGGCCCCCACAGGCGTGGCAGCCATTAACGCGGGAGGTGTAACGATCCATTCTTTTTTCCAGCTCCATTTCGGGCTGTTCATCCCCCATTATCATACCCAGTGGGGAGAGCAGGGCACCGCGGTCATCAATACGCAGCAGTTGCTGAACCGGCTCAAATTCAACAGCAACAAAAGAAAGATCATCAACGAGCTGGAGCTGATCGTCATAGATGAGATATCCATGGTGAGGGCGGATGTGATCGATGCCATAGATACCATCCTCCAGCACATCCGCAAAAAGCCGGGTGTGCCGTTCGGAGGCATACAGATGCTTTTCATCGGCGACCTGTACCAGTTGCCGCCCGTGCTGCGGGAGGATGAGAGACGCATCATGGCAGAGCACTACCGGAGCTGCTACTTTTTCGACGCTATGGCATTCCGGAATGAGCAGCCGCTGTGCATCGCCCTGCAGCATATCTACCGGCAGAACGATGAAGCCTTTATCCACCTGCTGAACAATATCCGTAACGGCACCTGCACCGATGCCGACCTGGCCATGCTGGAAGCCCGTTACGACCCGGTGTACACACCCTACCCGGAAGAAAAGATCATTACCCTGACCACGCATAATGCCATCGCGGATGACATCAACTCCGGGGAATTATCCAGGATACCCTATCCCGGTCATATCCTGGAGGCCAGGATCGAGGGAGAATTCCCGGAGCAGCTCTACCCTATTGATACCAGCCTGCAGTTCAAGGTCAGCGCGCAGGTCATGTTCATCAAGAACGACAAGGGTGAGAACAGGCGGTATTTCAACGGCAAGCTGGCCACCATTGAAGCCATAGATACCGAGCACAACCAGATAGTCGTATCGTTCGAGAACGAGAAGGACACCTTTGTGCTGGAGCCGGAGGTATGGAGCAATATACGGTACCGGTTTGACGAGGAAAAGAATACAGTGGAGGAGGAAGTTATCGGGACCTTCACGCAATTCCCGCTCAAGCTGGCCTGGGCGGTAACCATACACAAAAGCCAGGGACTGACCTTTGACAAAGCGATCATCGACGCCGGGCGGGCCTTTGCCCCGGGACAGGTATATGTGGCGCTCAGCCGTCTCCGGTCCCTGGATGGGCTGATACTGAAATCCAGGATCAGCGCCTCCGGTATCGCTACCGATCCCCTGGTGCAGGCATACAGCCAGGAGCAGCTACCCATGGAAGAGTTGATCAAGGTGCTGAAATTCGCGCAGGCCGATTATATAGAAAAGCAGATGGCGGAAGCCTATAATTATCACAATATCCTGGAAAGCTACCAGCATATAGATAACTCGTACAATCCCCTGGTCTTCTATAACGAAGCGCAGCTTACCGTCAAAAGGCTGGCCTTCCAGGAACAGCTGTTCGAGCTGGTACAAACGGGACTGCAATTCCAGCGCCAGGTGCAATCGCTGGCCGCCAGGGGTAAAAGCAGTTACCCGGCAGTCAGGGAACGCCTCGAAAAAGCCGCGCAATGGTTCCAGCAAAAGATCACAGGCAGCCTGCTGCCCGCATTGGAAGATTTCCACCACGAGGCGCAGCAGCTGACCAAATCTAAAAAGTTCTTTAAGGACCTGCAGTACCTGAAACGCGACATCCGCTACAAGATACAGCTCTCCGACCAAAGCCTGCTATACATCAACGGCCTGCTGAACGGGATGGACCCGGACACCCTGCTCCATGAGGCGCATAAGCTGTTCAATTTCGCTGAATTTGCAGCCCAGTACAGGGATACCATACCGGCGGTACCGTCGGATAAGCTGAGCACCCACGAGATAAGCTACCAGATGTACGTTGACGGGAAGACCATAGCAGACATCGCAAGGGAAAGGAACCTGGTTCCTTCAACGGTAGAGTCCCACCTGCTGAAATATGTCGCCATAGGACAACTGAATGCAGAATTGTTTATCGGGCCCGATAAGCTCCGTACTGTCACCCGGCATATCGAGCAGCAGCCCGGGCTCGGCATATCGCAGCTCAGGAACGAGCTGGGAGAAGACTACAGCTATACAGAAATAAAAGCGGCGCTGGCCTACCTGCAGTTCAGAGATACATTAAAATCATAAAGCATTTCACAACGAAAACAATTACTTTTGCATACATATTATTTCAATTATGAATACAGGACTCATCATTAGGAGGGAATACATTACAAGGGTAAAGACCAAACAATTTCTGATCACTACCATACTGGTACCGCTGATCTTAATAGTGACCCTTGGCATATTCGCTTATATTTCCGCTTCTTCCAAATCGGAAAAGCACATCGCGGTCGTGGACCAGTCCGGTCTGTTCACCGGCAAGCTCACTCCTTCCCAAAGTATTATCTATCATTATACGGACAGTCCTATAGACTCCATAAAGCAGCATTTTGAAGCCTTAAAATATGACGGGCTGCTGATCATTCCGCCTATCAATATCCGGGACAGCGTCAAAGCTCCCGTCACCATCTGGGGACTGAAGCAGATAGGCATGAGTACCCAGAATTATATCGAAAAGGACATGAACAGCCTGGTGGAAGCCAGGCGCCTGGAAGATGCAGGCATATCCCAGGCCACGCTGGCGCACATCAGGAAAAACGCGGTGGGCATCACCCAACAGATAGGCGCAGACAATAAAGAATCGGACAACAGGATAGCCAACGGCATTGCATATGCCTGCGGCATACTGCTCTATATGCTGATGATCATTTACGGTATGAGCGTCATGAAATCCGTAATGGAAGAAAAGACCAGCCGGATCGCGGAGATCATCATCAGCTCGGTGAAGCCTTTTGAGCTGATGATGGGTAAAATAGTAGGTGTGGCCCTCGTAGGCCTTACCCAGTTCCTTTTATGGGTCATACTGATCGGCATCACGGTAGTCGTGGCATTTGTAGCAATGGACCTCGGCGCCATATTGAGCAACCCCGAAGTGCTGAAGCAAATCGCGGAAGCCCAGCAGCAGGGACAGGTTAATATGGGCAGTATCAATATCGACCCCGATATGCTGAGCATGACCCAGACCATTGTGAATATCAACTGGCTGCGCATCCTGGGCTGGTTCCTGTTTTACTTCCTGAGCGGGTACTTCCTGTATGCTTCCCTCTTTGCCGCGGTAGGCAGCCTGATTGACGACGAGAGCTCGGATTCCAACTCACTGACCATGCCTATTACCATGCCTATTATCATAGCGTTTGTGATGATGGTCAAGACGCTGGATGATCCTGCAAGCGGTGTGGCTATCTTCGGCAGCATCTTCCCGCTGACTTCCCCGATCGTTATGATGGCGCGCATTCCTTTCAATGCGCCTACCTGGTGGGAAATGACGGCATCCGTATTGTGTATGATCCTAGGCTTCCTGGGCACGACCTGGCTGGCCGCCAAGATATACCGGACCGGGATATTGCTCAACGGCAAGAAAATCACCCTGAAAGAAGTAGGGAAATGGGTATTCAGAAAATCATAACCTCTTACATCATATTTAAACATCAATCCCGGGCCCGTCAGTCCGGGATTGATGTTTAAAAGCCATATATAAGCAACAAGGCCATCATAAAGTGCACACATTTCGACAGGCTCAATGTGACACGACAGGCTCAGGGATAATAAAAGAAGATTCTAGAAAGCCGCTGTTACAAGACCCATTATCTCAGGGACAGCAATTAGTACACTAAAGTGTACCAATTTAGCTATTTCAGCCCAAAAATTATATTATAATGTACCAAAATTTATATTAAACTGACTATCTACATATAAGTCAAAGATCATAAAGGATGCCTCAATCCGTTCGGAATGACCGGAGCCAGTACCTTTATAGTCCGGCCACAGAAAGGAAAGGGCCTGCCCAGCGAAGCCTGCCTGTAATGCAATAAGAAGTTATTTCCTATAAGCAGATAGCTACTATATAAAGCTCAGGGAATCTGTAAAAAACGCAAAGAATAACCTGGCAGGTATGATTTTAGAGCATAACAAAAGCTGACCCGATACCGGATATAACCTTGCCAGGCAGGCCAATGTCATTTCCCACCTGCTCCCAATCACTAACGGTTGCTGTTACTTTTTCTATTATGCCATTGGGATTCTTAATCGTAAACTGATCAGCAATCTTCAGGATATCCGCTATACCTATATTTAATCTTTTATTATTAATAGAAAGCGCCCTGTTCAAATGGGTATATTTCAGATTAATATTAAGAGGGTAAGTAATGTCATAAGCAGGAGCGAGATACCAGGAGTTCTCATCCTTATTATAAATAAAGCTGTGGTTTTTCAGATGATCATCGGTATTCGCAAATACAATATTGAAGACCATACGCCGGAATAGCTCCTGTATATCCTTGTGAGGGACCCTGAGTCCTGCTGCCAGTTCAAATAAATGCTCATAACTTGAGTATTCCGGGCTTTTAAAATCCCAGCCTGTCAGACCTGTAGCAGTGAGGGTATGCAGCTTTTCTCCATGCTGCCGGTCAAAACGTAGTGTAGCAAAATGCTTGTCATCGATCAGCTTACTGCTCATCATATTGATACCTGCACGTATAGCAAGCTGATAGTAGGCAAATTCGACTTTTTCCTTATTATAGCCATATCCTTCTTCAGGCAGGTACAGCTTGACAAGATAATGTGCATACTCATCTGTGACCGCAAGATCTCCAGGTATAATTTCTCCTGTAGCTTTGTTTTCCGACACCAATATCTTAGGCCGTGCGCCACCAGCCGATGTGCCGATCTTAAAGATATTCAGCAATTCTGAGGAATTTAATGCAGGTCCGCTGGCCTGGCTCTTGTCATTAAGCACCTGCTCCAGAACATTAATTATGCCCTGGATGTCTATCGCGCTGTTTTTAGGAAGCTTTTTAGCCGGTTCATATTCCAAAGCCCCCATGCCGCGGTTAGCGACATAGGCCAGCTGCTCAAGCGGGGTTATTGCTGACAGGCTCCTATTAGTCGCTGCCAGCCACTCATTAAAGATTTTATTGCCAAACATATCGGGCAGCGAGTCTGCTATAGGAGGCGGCAGTCCCCGGAATGTTTCATTTCCATAGGCTTTAAATACCTGTGTAGTCTCGGTTCGTTTGATCACAAAAGGTATAGCCCGGCTATACATCCCGGATTGCAGGTATTGGGAATTATACTGGAAAAAGGATATGCTTTTATCAGGATCAAATCCCAATCGACCTAATTCTACATCGAATAATTTGACGGTTATGAGATTATTCTTTGACATAATTAATACAAGGAATCTATGTTCGTATCAGCCTGAAGCTCTTTTATACCTTCCAGCAGCTTATCGAGCAGATCAAAATGATTTGCAACTTTCAGCACTGTGTCCAGAGTAGCATTTTGCCCGCTTTCAAGCTTATGTATAGTTGTCTTGGACATATCCAGCAGCTCTCCCAGCTCCTGTTGGGAAAGCTTATGAGCTGTCCTTTGTTGCCTGAAAAGGTTCCCTAATTCCTTTCGGATGTCCTTTATGGTTATATTCCCGAACATCATTTAGTACACTTTAGTATACAAATTTAGCGATTTTAGTCCAAAAATTACACTATAATGTACCAAAATTCATATTAAACTAAAAACTTAAATACACTTTAGAGCAGGAGGTACAAGACCCTTAATAAATAACGGCTCTGAAACCCGGGCATATACCCGAATAAGCAGGTAAGGAACACAATTTATAAGAACTGGCTATCTAACATATAAGAAACAAAGCCATTATTAGTCACAAATGATCATAAGGGATGCCTCACCTCCGTTCGGAATAATGACCGGTGCCAGTACCTTTATAGTCCGGCCGCAGAAAGGAAAGGGCCTGCCCAGCGAAGCGTATCCGTAACAAAAAATTGTTTCCTACAGGCAGGTAAGGCAGGCAATCTGATAAGATATAAAGCAAATAATACTTTACTATTATTGCAGCACGAAAGCAGGAAAAGCCGGCAGCATCCTACTTTAAGCCTCTCCGGTATCTTTTAAGGACTGCTTCAGCCGCCTTTCATATTCATCCCTGCCTTCCAGCACCACTACGATCTCTCCTTTGACCGGCACCTTGCTGATCCTATCCAGCACTTCCGCAATGCTTCCCCTGATGGTCTCCCCGAACTTCTTGGAAATTTCCCGTACCACGGCGATCCTCCTGTCCGTACCGAAATATGCTCCGCACTCTTCCACTGTCTTTAAGATCCGGTGCGGCGACTCATAGAAAATGATGGTCCTGTTCTCCTGCACCAATTGCCCGAGCTTTGTCTTACGACCTTTTTTAAGCGGCAGGAAACCCTCGAAAACAAAGGTATTGGCTACCAGTCCGCTCTGCACCAGCGCCGGAACAAAAGCAGTGGCGCCGGGCAGGCAATCCACTTCCACGCCCTGCTCTATGCAGGCCCTTACCAGCAGGTAGCCGGGATCTGAGATAGCAGGGGTGCCGGCATCCGTAATAAGCGCCATGGTCTTGCCGTTCCTGATGTGCTCCACCAGCTGATCCACCACTTTATGCTCATTATGCTGGTGGTAGGACCACGTGGTCTTTTGTATATCGTAATGCTTCAGCAGGATACCGCTCGTACGGGTATCCTCACACAGTATAATATCTACGGTTTTCAGTATATGGACCGCCCGGAAAGTGATATCCTCCAGGTTACCTACCGGGGTGGGCACTACAAATAATTTCATATGGCACAACTAAACATATAATAACACCAGGCGTCCGGATATTCTCCCGCCGTTTGCTCTAAGCCTGCGCTTCCGCCGTGTCCGGCGCCTTGTAAAACAGGGAGAGCAGCAGGTAGGCCACAAAGGTAATATATACCCCGATAAGCCCGAATATGACACAAGAGGCTATCAGCACCGCCGCTACGGTCAGCTGGGGCAGCCACCCGCGAAGCCCACCTTTACCCTGCCATTTGAAAAACCGCACCCTGCTTACCATCAGGAAGCTCAGCACGGCCACAAAAATATACAGGTAGGTACGGTTCAGCAGCAGCTCCTGGAAGTGTCTCTGATACATGGCCACCAGCGGCAGGCAGGCCACCAGGATACCGGTGGTAGGCACCGGCAGGCCTATGAAATGACTTTTTTGTGCCGCGGACGTGATATTGAACCTGGCCAGCCGCAATGCCGCGAAAATAGCTATGGAAAAAGCCGGCATCAGCACCCATAAAGGCGTATCCATCGCTCCCGGCTCCGCCATATAGGCGCACCACAGGAACTGGTAGATGATGACGCTGGGCGCTACGCCGAAAGAAACGAGATCGGCCAGGGAATCCAGGTCTTTGCCTATAGGGCTGTAAACATTCAGCACTCTCGCCGCCAGGCCGTCCAGCATATCGCATAAGGCGGCCAGCAGGATACATACTGCACCCCACTCCATCTGCCTGATACCCAGTATCGGGTAAAAATTCTGGTAATCCACCGTATTCAGGAAAGGCGCTTCGCTGAGGGTGAACACAACAGACATACAACCCAGCAGCAGATTGCATAAAGTAAAAATATTAGGAATATGTTTCATATCTGGTATTTAGCGGCATCATTTTTAAAACCTTCTGTTTAACTTCTGCTTATCCAAAGACAGTGTAAACAGGGGCAAATTAAAGATACTTTTTTATAAATTCGCAAACCTTTATAAATTAAAGTTGAAGTAATTTCATAAACAATAATTTTAATTTATTAAAGCAATTTGTTATCTTTATAGCAATCAACAGCATTAAACACTCAAGAATGACAACAGCAGCGAAAGAGAAAAAAACAACCTCAACTCATTTAAAAGCAGCTCTTCAGAAATATTTCGGTTTTGACAAATTCAAGGGAGAACAGGAGCACATCATAAAAAGCATCCTGTCCGGTAAGGATACCTTTGTGATCATGCCTACCGGCGGAGGAAAATCCCTGTGCTACCAGCTACCCGCACTGCTGAGTGAAGGCGTTACACTTATCATTTCCCCGCTGATCGCCCTGATGAAGAACCAGGTGGACCTGATCCGCGGCTACAGCGACAACGACAATGTGGCGCACTTTTTAAACTCAAGCCTGACCAAGGCCCAGCAGAAAAAGGTCAAGGCCGACCTCCTGGAAGGCAAGACCAAATTATTGTACGTCGCCCCGGAAACGCTGACCAAGCAGGAAAATATTGATTTCTTCCACGGCATAGAGATCGCCTTTGTAGCAGTGGACGAAGCGCACTGCATCTCGGAATGGGGACACGATTTCCGTCCCGAATACCGGAAGCTGAGAGAGATCATCAGGGAGATCAATCCTGACCTGTCCATCATCGCGCTCACTGCCACGGCCACGCCCAAAGTGCAGGACGACATCATTAAAAACCTGGACCTGGATGACCCCAATATCTTCATATCCTCGTTCAACAGGGCCAACCTGTACTATGAGATCATCCCTAAAACGACCAAGCCCAAGGTGCTCAAGCATATGGTACGGTTCATACAATCCCAGGGCAGGAAATCCGGCATCATCTATACCCTGAACAGGAAAAGCACCGAAGAGCTGGCCCAGACGCTCTGCGCCAACGGCATACAGGCAGTAGCCTACCACGCCGGGCTGGACGCCGGTACCCGGGCACAGCGCCAGGACCTCTTTCTCAAAGACGAGGTACAGGTCATTGTAGCGACCATAGCCTTTGGCATGGGGATAGACAAGCCGGATGTACGTTTTGTGATGCACTACAATATCCCGAAATCGCTTGAAAATTATTACCAGGAAACAGGAAGGGCCGGACGTGACGGCATGGAGTCCAGGTGCATCCTTTATTATTCCTACAAGGACGTTCAGAAGCTGGAGCACCTGCTCCGGGATAAGCCCTTAAGCGAACGCGAAATGGGCGCGCAGCTCATCACGGAAACCGTGGCCTATGTGGAAAGCGGTACCTGCAGGAGAAGGCAGCTGCTGTACTATTTCGGGGAATTCAGCAATGAGGAGAATTGCGGCAAATGCGACAACTGCTGCAATCCCAAGGAAAAGCTGGACGTAAAGGACAGCGTAAAGATCGTGCTGGACACTATCAACGCCCTGGACGAAAGATTCGGCATTGACTATATCGTGGACGTTGTGCTGGGTAAAAAGAACCCCCAGATCACGACCTTCAGGCATGACAGGCTACCCTGCTACGGCTCGGGCAAGATCATGGAAATGGATGATACCTTCTGGCATTCGCTGATCCGCCAGATGATGCTGGAAGACTTTATCAGGAAAGATATCGAGGAATACGGGCTGCTGAAGATCAATGACCTCGGACACGAATTCCTCAAAGCGCCCTACTCTATCAAAGTAGCGCTCCGCAATGAATACAGGGAAATGGACCATGGAGATGAGGACGATGAGCCTATCAACCCGGCCAGCGGCGGCGCGGTAGACCCCGTGCTGCTGGAGATGCTGATGGACCTTCGTAAAAAGGTGGCCAGGGAAAAGAACCTGCCTCCTTATGTTGTTTTCCAGGAAACCTCGCTGGAAGATATGACCCTTAATTACCCCACCACCATGGAGGAGCTAGAAAAGATACAGGGCGTATCCAGGGGGAAGGCCATCAAATTCGGTAAAAAATTCATTGAGCTGATCGCGGCATATGTGGCAGAACATGACATCGTAAAGCCTGATGATTTCATTATGAAGTCGGTAGCCAATAAATCCGGCTTAAAGGTATTTATCATCCAGAATATAGATAAGAAGATACCGCTGGAAAATATTGCCAGCTCCAAGGACCTCAGCATTGACGAGCTGCTGGACAATATGGAAGCTATAGTAGCGGGAGGCACCAAGCTGAATATAGGCTATTGCCTGGAAGAAGATCTTGACCCCAACGACCAGGATGATATTTATGAGTTCTTCAGGAATACACAATCAGACGATATCCATGCCGCCTACCAGGAATTCAGGGACCTGGATATTTCCATGGAACATATAAAGCTTATGAGGATGAAATTTATAAGCGAGTTCGGTAACTGATACCCAAAAGCAAAGGCTGCATATCTTATCCGTATGCAGCCTTTGTTCAGCTTAGCGGGCTATCCGGTTACCGGTTCTTTTTCCGTTACAGGCCAGCGGCACCCGTAGAACTTTTGTTTCCAGACCCGGACCCAGTAAAACATATTGAAATGGCTTACCACTTGCAAAAAACAAACATGCCCGAAATAACAAAGAGGCTGCCGGGGGAAGGCAACCTCTTTAACACTTGGATATTTTCAGATTTCTTGTACATCGCAATAGTATACGTTTCAAATGGGGGTAGGTACATTATTTAATATAAACATGGTGATAAGGCATAAATTGCATGTAGATAAGGTAAAAGAACTTTGTAAAAAATAAACCAAGTGTTCTGTGTGATTATTGATAAAGCAAAGATACAAGGCTATTCCAGATCTTACAACGTGAAAATCACCCTATTTTATACGGGAAAAACACCCTTCCTGTAAGCGGGCCATTTTTACACCTGGAATTAACTTTAAATTCAAAGGCCACTAAGGTGCTAACAATCTTAAATTTATACATAAGAAAACGAAAAAAATCAAAAATTTAAAGTGTTAACATTTGCAAAAAGCAAATCACCATAGTACTTTTAGGGGCTCTTATTCTTTCAATTTTAAACTTTAAGCACAATGATAAAAAACATCTTTATTTCAGGACTTACAGGCATCATTTTAGGTGCGGGCTGTATGTATCTTTACAACTCGGCATCAACGGAACACACTGTGAACGCGGCATCCTTTAATACCTCACTGGCGCTTACCCAGACCACTCCCGGAGGGGTCCTGGAGATCGGCAGCGGTCCTTATCCCGTGGACTTCAGCGAGTTCAAAACAAAAATGGAAGAATCTGATAGCTGTATGCTGACCAAAACCTATACCAAAGGCGTTCTGTTCGATGCAACCAAAATGATAGCTATGCTGGACGCATTCATAGCGCAGCAATCCCGTTTATCCAATACGGATACCGATACTTTGCTGGTGGGTGTATACCCGGCCTATAACTGCCTTACCAACTCTATCCGGCTGTATTACGCGCCTGTAGTTATGGACAAAACCCAATATCTTGCGCTCAGCAAAGGAGCCAAAATACCGGAAAGCTACATAACCGATTTCAGGACCGAACCTTCTACTTCAACATTTACGGATAATGTTTACAATTTTGGCAATGAATGGCCTTATTAACCATATCTCTTAACCTGATATTTGTAACAGCGGCACTGCTGTTTTCCCTACTGATATTGAAAGAACGGCAGGTGTGGAAAATATTCTTTCCATACCTGCTTGTAGTGCTTATAACAGAAAGTTACGGGGCTTACCTCAGGCTCAGCGGTATATTCAACAGCTATGTCTATAATATTTTCATGCCTATATACCTGTATACTTTTTCACTGATATTGCTATATATACTAAAGGCAGAAAAGCTATTACGATACAAGTACCTCCTGCTGTCCTCTATCGTGCTGTTCTACGTGTTTATATTTTACCGGTTCGGCATATCCAAGCTGCTGAGCGAGATACTGGTAACGTCCAACTTTATATTCAGTATTCTCTGCCTTATCTACCTGTACAGGCTGATGAGTGATAATTTAAGCATTAATATACTTAAATTGCCGGAGTTTTGGATCGTTGTGGGAATCTTAGTGTATTCTTTCGGAAGCATAACGGTCTGGCTGTTTATGGGATTGCTCAATACTATTTACCAGACCATGCAGCTTCCGTTACGCCAGATCATTATGCTGTTCCTTAACGGGTTCCTGTACGGCTCCTGGTCCTATGCCTTTTTATGCAAGTATCAACAGAAAATATCATAATCATCGTCTTATTGCTTACTGTAATGAGCCTGGTAGTCGTAGGATTTATCATTTCCTATGTCCGCCTGTTCAATACACGTAAAAAGCGGCATCTTGAAGAAAAAGAGCAGATGAAGGAGAATTTCCACCTGCAGTTGCTGCACTCCAAGCTGGAGATCCAGGAGCAGACCTTTACGGAGATCAGCAAAGAGCTTCATGACAATGTAGGCCAGTTGCTGAGCCTGGCCAGCCTCCAGTTGGGTATGGCCCAGAACCAGTCCATTCCCCTGGAAAAGATCAAGCAGAACATTGATACGGCACTGGGAGACCTGAGAAATATTTCCAAGAGCCTCAACGGCGAATATATCCAGCAGTTCTCCATTGCCGAGTTCCTGCAAAACATCAAGAACCAGCTGGACGGAACTGAGACCATAGATTTCCAGATAGAGCAGATAGGCGAAAGATACACCCTGGCGATACCTAAAAAGATCATCCTGATAAGGGTACTGCAGGAAGCCATACAGAACATCGTGAAGCATGCCAGGGCTTCCCTGCTCCGCGTTACGATAGACAGCTCCGACAGGCAGGTCTTAAAGATCGCCATTATTGACAACGGTGTAGGCTTTGATGTCAAGAAAGCAGAGCTCAGGAACGGCCTGGGACTTTCCAATATGCAAAAACGCATTGAATCCCTGAACGGCACCATTGAATTCCGGTCCAGGCCTTCGGAGGGCACCCAGATCTTCATTACAACACCTTTATAAACCAGATGCAGCGCCCATGAAACCACAAAATATAAATGTAGCTTTGGTAGACGACCATACCCTGATACGGGAAGGCATTAAAATGCTTATCCAGACCATCCCGGGATATACCGTGGTGCTGGAGTGCAATAATGGCAAAGAGCTGGCCGATAAGCTCTCCGGGGCTGCAGCCGTCCCGGTGGACGTCGTGCTGCTGGATGTCCGCATGCCTGAAATGGACGGCTACGAAACAGCCGCCTGGTTAACGCAGCATAAGCCGGATATTAAGATCCTGGCGCTGAGCACTATGGACGAGGAGACCTCCATTATCAAAATGATCCAGAACGGCGCCAAAGGCTATGTGCTTAAGAATGTAGCTACGGAAGAGTTAAAGCGGGCGGTGAGCGATGTGCTGGAAAAGGGCTTCTACTTCAATGAGCAGGTATCCCAGAAGGTCATCAGCTCGCTGCAGGGCATCCTGAACAATAACTCGACCGTTGCCACCCTGCTGCAATTAAACGAGAATGAAAAGCAATTCATCCACCTGGCCTGTACGGAAATGAGCTATGCGGAAATAGCAAAGGAGATGAACCTGAGTCCCCGCACCATTGACGGCTACAGGGATACGTTATTTGAGAAGTTCGGGGTTAAAACAAGAGTAGGTCTTGCGCTTTTTGCCGTTAAGCACGGTATCGTAACGCTCTGATACCGGGGCGCGTTTTTTCACACCGCTATTCCAATTCACTGTTCAGTTCGCTGTCCTTGACAGGTATGGTACCTTTCTGCCTGTAGATCCTTACCCAGCTAAAATCTTTAGTGGCCTCCAGGTATTCGCCCGTGGTTACCTGCGGACCATTCTGGATACGGACAGGCGTGGTGGTATAGATCTTTTCCAGCCGCTCATTATAGAACAATTCCTGGGTATATAAGGTATCCTGCTCTTTGGTGATGACCCTGACATTATTTTTGACCACGATATCCCCGGTCTCAGGATAATACCGCGCACGCTCCGCGGTAAGAACATTTTCCACCACAAGCGCTTCATTGTAAAACTCCACGTACACGCTGTCCAGAAAATCAACGTAATTCACGGCCCTGTCCTGGTAGCGTTCGAAGATATTGCTGTACAGCATCGCTTTGGTATGCCCGGACTGGCTGACATAAAAGGTCACGCCGAACGCCCGTTCCTTATTGAAATCGGTATCATCGGTATCGGGCAGGTCCTCCATCTTATTGGAGCAGGAAAACTGCAGCAGCACAGCCACTGAAGCTAAACATAGCTTCAGTGGCTGTGACAGGCTTATGGTTAAAGATCGGAACATTATTTTCGGTTACTCCTTTACCGGGCGTACATTATTCGAATTTGCGTTTCTTGAACCACACATCATTAAAGTTAAAGCCGAGGGTAAATTTAAAATACCGGTTCGTGTAGGATACAGCATTGGCAGGAGCGCCGTTGCTCGCGGTACCTATATCAAAGGTCGTATTCAGCAGCCCGGTCCCGTAGGTACCGTACGATCTGAATAAAGGCAGCCCTATGGAGAAAGTGCCCCCGTAGTAATAGACCTGGTTGCCCAGCACCGCGTAATCGGTACCGTAATAAGCGCCCAGGCGGAACACGATATTATTTAAAAAGACGTTCTCGGTAGCTTCCGGGTTAGCCATCATCTCCCCTCCTATACCCAGCCTGTAAGTGCTGGCCGCTACGCCTGACCGGTCATTATTAAAGGCGAATTCGCTCCACTGGGTGGTTCTGAAATCCACACCGGCGTTCCAGTGCCCGGCCCTTCCCATATGCACACCCAGGCTCAGCCCGGATGGTAAGGTAAGCTTTCCTTTGGCATTCCTGAGGCTCAACGACTGCATGGTATCTATAGGATCCGTGGTCACACTGCTGCCGTTGACCGCATACTGGTACTGCATAGCGTAAAAATCCCTGGAAGTGTTTAAGCCTGCTTTCAGGTCATAGGCGGCACCGAACTGCAGGTAATGGCGGTCCTTTAAAGTATGCTGGTAGATGGCGCCCAGCTGGAATTGTAAGCCCCGGATGGTATTGACGCTGTAAAATTCGGAATTGGTATAGCTTGGGTTGATCAGGTACACGCTCTCTATCGCAGAGCTGTTCAGGATGCTGCCGAAAATATAATTGGCATTCAGCCCCAGGGCGAATCCCTTGTATTTAAAGGCACCGCCCAGGTACAGGTCATGAAGGGCCCCGTAGCCGTAATACATCCGGTTGACCGTATCCAGCCCGGCAATGACATCCTGCTGCGCGGCGTCATAATACACCGTGCTCTTGGGATGGTACCCGAAGCTGAGGCCAAAATACTTACCGGCAGGAATGGCGAATGCGATGCTGTTGATGGTATAAGTGCTGGACTTCAGGGCATTATCATTCAGGAATATATTATTGGAATAGGCCTGCACGCTCAGGTCAAAGGTGGTGATCTTTGTAAACCCGTAGGTGGCAGGATTCATCTTATTGATAGCGAAAGGATTATTATATGCGGTAGCAATGCCTCCCATACCTTTTATCATACTGTTGGACGGGTCCAGCCAGTTCCCGACGCCGATCCTGGATAAAGGACTGTTTGCCAGTCCCGTCTTGGGACCATTCTCCCCGATGATCACCCGGGAAGGCTGTGCAAAAACATTATTGAATCCCGCAGTGGATACCGCGGCCAGAAGTATTGCTATCCGAATTTTATTTAGCATTATATAATAATATTGAATTGAGCCCTTTCAGTTGCAAATTAGCATCGGCAAAGGTCGTGTTTTTTAATTTCCTACCCAAAATACTTGCATCCCCCCCTGTTAAGAACACATTAATATCTTTGAACTGTTCCTTATAGGCGCTGATAAAGCCGTCTATCTCAAATGCCACCCCGTTGATGACGCCTGAACGGATGCTGCTTTCCGTATCATAGCCCAGCAGCGTGGTATCACCGGGAGCGTCCACCAGCGGCAGCTTATCGGTAAATTCGTTCAGGGCCCTGAGCCGCAGCCCGATACCCGGGGTGATATTGCCGCCCCTGAAAGTACGGTTGCTTGTCAGCACATTATAGGTCACAGCAGTACCAACGCTGATAACTAAATTATTATTGTGAGGGTAAGCCTGAAATGCAGCGGCGACCAGGGCCAGCCTGTCCATACCAAGTGAGGCGGATGTCAGGTAAGCATTAAGGAACGGTACCGGCGTCTCCGGCCTCAGCACCATGCACCGCGTATGCTCCTGCAGCAGTTGCTTTATGGCGCTGCCCCTGTCCACCACACTGCAAATAATTGACATGGTTACATTATAGTCCTCAATGATCCGGAGGATATCCGGGGATTCATCATATGCTATCCTCCAGTCCTGCAATAATCTTTCATTTTCGAACACGCCCATCTTAATGGCGGTATTCCCGAAATCAATGGCTAAATTTCTGCTCATGTTATTATTCTTTTAACAGTAAAAGCGATGAAAATACAAAAAAAATACCATAGTAATAATCCTTCCCTTAAAAAGATGAAAAAAAACCGGTGTGCGGCGGCATAAGCTTTATTTACTATAACTTTGTACGCTGTCCCCTTCTAATTCTGAGCAGTCTATGAAATTATCCAAATACCTGTTTCCCTTATTGCTGCTGCTGCTGTTGCTGTCGGCATCGGGCTGCCGTTTTCCCTACAGCTTCACCGGCGCCAGCATACAGGGTAAGACCATCAATATCTACACGTTTGAGAACCGGGCCCCCAATATCGTGCCGACACTGGCCCCCACCATTTCCGAAAAGGTAAGGAACAAGATACTGTCACAGACCGGGCTCGCCTCCAAGAATACGGAAGATGTGGACTATATTATGAAATCCGCCATTACCGGCTACAACGTGACCATATCGGGTATGCAGGGCGCCACCCAGGCTTCGCAGAACCGGCTTACCATAAGCCTGGAGGTGGAATTTATCAACAAGCTGGATGAGAAGCAGAATTTCAAGCAGACCTTTTCCAGGTTCGCGGATTTCCAGGCCTCGCAGCAGCTTCAAAGCGTAGAGAACACCCTTATTGAAGAGATCTGCAACCAGCTCGCGGAAGATATTTTCAACAAAGCATTTGTGAATTGGTAACTTTTAGGCTATTTTTACGAACCTCATTTTTTATCATAAACTCATAGTACCTTGATAACCGCTTCAAAATTATCCGACCTGCTGCAGCATCCTGCCGGTATCCACGGGTATGACAATGCTGCTGTAGAGAAATGGGTAAAAGAATATCCTTTTTTCAGCCTGTTCCAGTACATCCGGTCCCTGAAGACGGATCCGTCCGCGGACCTCGCTGCGCTCAGGGAATTATACCCGGCACACCCCGTGCTGCTGTACCTGCTGAAGCAGAACAGCAGCAGCAGCTACCATTATAAGGATGTAAACATTCCGGAAACAGCGGCAGCGGACACCCGGGAAGCGGCTGCAAAATTCGACAATCCCGTAGACGAAATATTATTCTCCGGCAGCCATACGCCCGATTACTTCCCTCCCGCGGAGGTATCCGAAGATATCCCGGAGGACATCCCGACGGTGCTGCACGCCGCCGACCCGGAACAGGCGACGGCAGAGGACGAAGAGCAGATGGCGCTGATGCGTGTCATGTCATTCTCGGAATGGCTCAGCTTCCTCTCCCACAAGAACAAAAAGGAAAAAGCGGAAGAGGAAAGCCGCCGGCACCTCAAAGCCATGTGGCAGAAGGAAAAGCTGGCCAAAGCCATGGAAGACGAGACCGACGAGATCCCCGAAACGGTATTCAATATGGCCGTCAACTCCCTGAATGCCCCTGAAGACATCATGAACGAGTCCATGGCAGAGGTATATGTGCGGCAGCACAAGTACACAAAAGCCATTGAGATATACCAAAAATTAAGTTTGTTGTATCCAGAAAAAAGTACTTATTTTGCATCAAAGATTGAAAAAATAAAAAAAGAAATATAATATAATACTATGGTAGAATTCATCATCATACTGATCTTAATCTTATGTTTTGTCTTAGGCTTTTTCGTACTGGTACAAAAGCCCAAAGGCAGTGGCTTATCCGGCTCGTTCGGATCACTGGGCGCCCAGGTGATGGGTGTGCAGAAATCCGGCGATACCTTTGAAAAAGGTACCTGGATCCTGATGACCGTCATAGCGGCATTATGTATCGCTTCTACCATGTTCATCCCTAAGGCCGAGCGTCCCAAGCAGACAGCCCCGCAGGAGCAGACGCAGCAACCGCAGAATCAGAATAACCAGCAGGCTACTAACTAAACCCGGCCTGTCCTTTCATATCATTATCAGCAGAAAGCTCAAAGTGTAGACCATTTTGAGCTTTTTATATTAGAAGACGCCGTTTAAAATATGAATGTACCCCAAGGAAAATACATCTATTTCGCTTCCGACTTTCACCTGGGCTTACCCGATTACAAAGCCAGCATCGAAAGAGAACGCTTTATCTGCAGATGGCTGGATGAGATAAAGGAGACAGCGCATACGATCTTCCTGGTGGGTGACCTCTTTGATGTCTGGTTCGAATATAAGAATGTCATACCCAAAGGATATACCCGCTTCCTGGGCAAGCTGGCCGAACTGTCGGACAGGGGCATTACCATAGAAGTATTTACCGGCAACCACGACCTGTGGATGCGGGACTACTTCCGGCAGGAGCTGGACATACAGGTGCATACCGGCCCGCTGACCGCCACCTTCAATGGGAAAAAATTCTACATCGCCCACGGCGACGGGCTGGGACCGGGAGACCAGGGCTATAAATTCCTGAAAAAGGTCATGTCCAACCGCTTTTCGCAATGGCTGTACAGGAGGATACATCCCGATACCGGCATCAAAATAGCGGACTATTTCAGCAAGAAAGGCCCCAAGCACCTGTCCGGTGACAATATCTTCCTGGGAGAAGATAAAGAATGGCTGGTGCTGCACGCCAGGGCCATACTGCAGCATGAACATTTTGACTATTTCATCTTCGGGCACCGCCACCTCGCCATGACGCTGGACCTCGGCGACAACGCCACCTATATCAACCTGGGCGACTGGCTGTCCTATAACACCTACGCCGTATTCGACGGCGAAAAGACCGTGCTGAGATCCTACCCGGACCATTTACCTTACCGCCAACCTTTCTAACCTCAATCATACGATATGTCAAAAACACTTATTATCATACGGCACGGTAAAGCAGAAGAGGGCTTTGACAAAAAGGATATCGACCGCAGGCTCAGCTCAAGGGGCATACAGCAGGCGCACCACAACGGCAGCACCCTGCGGCAACGCCAGGTACACCCCGGCCTGCTGCTGCACAGCAGCGCATCCAGGACCACCGAAACGGCGGCTATCATAGCTGAATATATGCAAGGCGAAAATATGCGTGTAATTTCCACGCCGAATTTGTACCTTTGCCCGTCGTCAAAAATCCTGGATGAACTGGTGGCCCATGCGAAGGATACCGATCATACCGTCATCATTGTAGGCCACAACAGCGGTCTTTCCGATTTTTACAACCAAATCCTGTCCGGCAGCCTGTACTATAACCTCTCTACCTGTGAAATGGCTGTAATATCACTGAATATCGGGTCCTGGACAGACCTGTATGATAAATATGACGCGCAATTGCTAAGCATAGAAAAACCAAACAAATAATATACGGATACCGTGAAAGACATACATAAACATTTTGAACAGTTCAGGGCACTTTACAGCAAAACATTTGATCTCGATCTGACCGATATCCATTCCCTGCCGCTTTCAGGATCGGACAGGAAATATTTCCGGCTGACAGACGAAAAAGGAAAAACCTCAATAGGCACATTCAGCACAGACCGTAACGAAACCAATTCTTTTCTATACTTCTCCAGGGTATTTAAAAAGCACCAGCTGGCTGTACCCGAGATATACGTTACCTCCGGCGATAAGAAATACTATATACAGGAAGATGTGGGCGCCGTCAGCCTGCTGGAAATACTGCAGCAGGAAGGCTATACGGAACGCGTTAAGAACCTGTACAAAAAAGCCATTGACGGGCTGGTACGCTTCCACTGGCAGGCCAGCAAGGAGATAGACTATACCCTGTGCCACGGCTCGTCCCAGTTTGACCGCAACGCCATCTTCAGCGATGTGCTCTACTTCAAATATTATTTTGCCGACCTGCTCAAGGTGGAATACGACAAGAACCTGTTGCTGGAAGAGTTCAATGATGCTTCCAAGAACCTGGCATCCCAGAAGCCCCAGGCATTCATGTACCGGGATTTCCAGTCCAGGAATATCCTGGTCAGGGACGAGGAGGTTCACTTTATCGATTTCCAGGGAGGTATGCAGGGATTACCGCAATACGACATCGCGTCCCTGCTGTGGCAGGCCAAGGCACAGCTTCCGGACGAATGGAAGAACGACCTGCTGAACTATTATTTTGAAGCGCTGAAATTGCTGCCCGAGAGGCCCAATTTCGATGAGACCACCTTCAGGCGGGTGTACCTGGACTGCGTGCTGCTCCGCATCATGCAAACACTGGGCGCCTATGGATTCAGGGGACTTTATGAGAAAAAGCCCCACTTCCTGAGCAGCATATACCCCGCCCTGCTGCAACTGAAGAGCTTTCTGAATACCTGGCCGCATCTGCCCAGCTCCAACGAGCTGCGGAAATTGCTGCTGCAGCTTATCAAACCCGAGATAATAGCCCGGTTCGAGCCCCGGCAGCTGGACGCTGATAACACCCGGAAGCTGCAGGTAGATATATACAGCTTCAGCTATAAAAAGGGACTGCCGGCAGCCAATGTGCATGGCGGAGGCTTTGTGTTTGACTGCAGGGGCATCCTGAACCCGGGCAGGGAAGCAAGCTATAAGGCCCAGACCGGTAAGGATATGTCCGTTCAGACCTACCTGGAGACCCAGACGGACATGCCTAAATTCCTGGCAGGCGTATTCAGCGTGGTGGACATCAGCGTGGAGGATTATATCATCCGCGGGTTTGACAATCTGCAGATCTCCTTTGGCTGCACCGGCGGGCAGCACAGGTCGGTCTATGCCGCGGAGCAGACCAAAAAGCACCTGGAAAGCAAATACGGCGTACAGGTGAATATCATCCACCTGGAGCAGGACGTCAATGACCTGACCAGGAGGTAGGAAACACGGTAAAATATGGGGGACCGGGTTTTAATCCTGCCCCGCCCCCTTCGACAGGCTCAGGGTGACAACAGAACTCAATTTAATATAGTGGTGTCATGTTGAGCCTGTCGAAACACATACCCTTATGCATGATCAGGGTGACAATCCTCGTGTCATGTTGAGCTTGTCGAAACACACACCCTTATTCAGAGTACCCATTAAAGCACCTGTCAGGCTGAGCCCGTTGAAGCCCAATAACAGTATTCCTGTCAGCCCGCCCAAACATTACCCCTCGACAGGCTCAGGGTGACAACCCTCGTGTCATGTTGAGTTTGTCGAAATACACACCCTTATTCCTGAGTACCCATTAAAGCACCTGTCAGGCTGAGCCCGTCGAAGCCCAATAACAGTATTCCTGTTAAGCCCGTCCAAACATCACCCTTCGACAAGCTCAGGGTGACAACCCTCGTGTCATGTTGAGCCGGTCGAAACACACACCCTTATTCAGAGTAACCATTAAAGCACCTGTCAGGCTGAGCTCGTCGAAGCCCAATAACAGTATCACTGTTGAGCCCGCCCAAACATTACCCTTCGACAAGCTCAAGGGTGACAACCCTCATGTCATGTTGAGCCTGTCGAAACATACACCCTTATGTATGAGCACCCATTAAAGCACCTGTCAGGCTGAACCCGTTGAAGCCCAATAACAGTATCACTGTTGAGCCCGCCCAAACATTACCCCTCGACAGGCTCAGGGTGACAACCCTCGTGTCATGTTGAGCTTATCAAAACACACACACCTATGCCTGAGTACCCATTAAAGCACCTGTCAGGCGGAACTCGTCGAAGCCCAATAACAGTATCACTGTTGAGCCCGCCCAAACATTACCCCTCGACAGGCTCAGGGTGACAACCCTCATGTCATGTTGAGCTTGTCGAAACACACACCCTTATTCCTGAGTACTCATTAAAGCACCTGTCAGGCTGAACCCGTTGAAGCCCAATAACAGTATTCCTGTTAAGCCCGTCCAAACATTACCCTTCGACAAGCTCAGGGTGACAACCCTCGTGTCATGTTGAGCTTATCAAAACACACACACCTATGCAGGCTCAGGGTGACAACGACACACATTAAAGCACCTGTCAGGCTGAACCCGTTGATAGCCCAATAACAGTATTCCTGTTAAGCCCGTCCAAACATTACCCTTCGACAAGCTCAGGGTGACAACACTCGTGTCATGTTGAGCCGGTCGAAACACATACCCTTATGTATGATCAGGGTGATAGCAGCACCCGGCACATTATTTCAATACCAGCTTTTCTATAATATTGCCATCCGCAAAGGGTTCTGCATTGCCCCTGAACAATATCTTATTATTGTGAAGCACTATAATGGTAGGATAGGTCACCACACCCAGTTGGCTGCTTAGATTGGGCGTACCTGTATATCCCGGGACAGTGACGCCCTTTTCATCCAGGATATTAAAAGACATCATAAGCGTATCGCGGTTTAAGGGATGGTTTACCAGCATATACCGGACATTTTTATAGGTATTGCGTTCATGGTAAGCATTGAAGTCAGGCATTTTCTGAAAACAGGCATAACAGCTGGTATGCCAGAAGTCCATCACATAATATACATCCGGCTCCCACCGGAACGTATCCCCGTTACGGTCCGTCATCACCAGGCTGTCCGTGCCGATACCCTCATTAATGAGGCCCGTAACCGTCCTGTAGGAATAGAACTGGGAAAAGTATTTGAATTGCGTAACATATACCGTTCCTATGAGCAGCCCGGCGAGCAGCAAAGCAATGCTCCATTTTTTATACTGCCGGATCCACAGCAGCCCGGCCCAATAGCCCAATGCGAGGCAAAAGATATTGGGAATAGCCAGGTCGTTTATATTACCGCTGTCCAGAAATAATACCTTAAAGCAATACACCAGTAATAGGGTTACCATTATATTCATAAAATACCGGTATGCCCTAAAAGAGCTGTTGTACCTGTGGTAAATAAGCAGCGTAAATATAAAGAACAGCAGGAGCTGGAAATAGCAATCCGCCGGTACTTTCCATAAATATGCCCTCCCCGGTCCCAGGACCAGCAGCTGCAGTAAAATAAATAACAGGAAGTACAGCCACACTTCTATAAATACTTTAAAGGGATGTTTTGCATAGCTCATAACCGGTTAAAGTTTAAAGCTACCCGGCCGGGTGACCGGACCGGGCAGCTGCTGTTATTAAAAACAATTGCCGTCACAACTATAGGCGAATAAGAAGCCGCATCCACAAGGAAGCACGTTACAACCATAATTAGCGCATATCCTGTAATCCAGCATCCTGCACCTGTTCATAGAAAAATTACAGCTACAGTCATTGACACCCGCAGAGGTACCGCCTCCTTCTTTATTGGATTTTTGTATATAGTCGATCAGCTGGGTCCTGCTATGCGGCAATGCAAAATAATAAAGCACATCCTCCTCTGACCAGGAATAAACCACAGCCCGCTGCTTTACACTGTTTTCCATTGAATCCAGGATAGCTTGATTATCAGGAGTATTGACATACAGCTCCGGCGTTATGGCGTCCCTGATACTTTGAATAAATGCCGCCTCATCAGTACTGAACGACTCCGTAGCCAGCAGCAGGTCCATCTTTTCTCTCCATATAGACGCTTTATTTTCAGAAGAGACCGACCTGAAAATAGCTATCAGGGTATCGATCTGGTAATTTGACAGCTCTTCACGATTGATCCCTTCCCATGATGTTCCGGCCACAAACTGGTGTACCACAGGGTCGCAGGAATACAACGATGCTTCATTTTTCTTACAGGATGCCATCAGTGATACCATCACCAATACAGCAAACAAATTAATGATTTTTTTCATAATAAAAAGATTTAATTGTTAATAATACCCGAAATAAAACAGCTTTTCTCTTGCAGCCAACCAATAAAATGGTATTTTTACCAAATACTTAATAAGCATTTTCACTACTATGTCGTTCGGTAAAAAATTGTCGGAGCTCCGTAAAAGTAAGGGGTTGTCACAGGAGGACCTGGCTTTTGAGCTGGGCATTTCCCAGTCATCTGTTTCCAATTACGAAGGCGGCGCTACCCTGCCGGATATACTGGTGCTGGAACGGGTATCGTCCTATTTCAATATACCTGTTACGGAGCTGCTGTCAGGAGAACATAACACTTTTTATAATTCCAATAATGCCGGTGGTCAAAATGGCTATGTTGTCAATAATAACATCCCTGAAAAGCTGATAGAGCAATATGAAGCCACGATAACCGCATTGAAGGAGCAGATTGCTTTAATGAAGCAACTGCTGGATGATAAAAAGTAACGCTTGTCCCGGATCAAATTAATACTTATCCAGGCTTAACCCCTTCCCGCTTCTCATCGGAGTTGGGTATCTTCTTTTCTCTTATAACCAAGGCGGACGCGTAACGAGCGCTTTCGTTACTGTGTATTGTCTTATCCTATACTTATTTTGAGAAGTAATGCACTTTGGATTATTTTATGGCTCACGACATATTATTTATATATATATATTAAATGGTTATTATCTTAAAAAATCATTACTTTTGTCGGAGGATACTATGCGGAATATACAGGCAGATTATCAATTAGACACATTATAAAAAAAATACTATTTTTGAGCTATGACACATACCGCTAAAAACCCGAAAATACACGAAGGCCGCAACGTAAAACGCTTCCGCGAAATGCTGGGCATCAAGCAGGATGCACTGGCTTATGATCTGGGCGATGACTGGAATCAGCAAAAGATTTCTTTACTGGAACAAAAGGAAACGATAGACAGGATATTGTTAGAGCAGATTTCCGAGATTCTGAAAATCCCCGTGGAAGCGATTGAAAATTTTGACGAGGAACAGGCGGTAAATGTGATTGCGAATACTTATTCGTTTCAAGATTTCAAAGACAATGCCGTTGCTTCAGGATTTACTTATCAGCCTACTTTCAATCCAATTGATAAAATGGTAGAGCTATATGAACGTATGCTTCAACAGCAAAAAGAGATGATTGAGAAGCTGGAAAAGTTGATTGGGAAGTAAAATCCTTAAATTGATTTGAGTTTTTTACTATCACTCATAATACAATAGTATCTAAAAAACATTGAACTTAATAAACTTATATAAATAATGAGTAATGAAATATCTGTTTGGACTCCAATTTCATTCACCCAAGAATGGATTGAAGCCAATACCTCAATTTTTGATGACTTAGCACCCAGTTGGTATAAGAAAAGAAAAGAATTTGAAGAAAGCCAAGAAAGCTATGATGAGTTTTTGACTAAACTGAAGAGACAACACGCAATTGAAACAGGAGTAGTTGAAAAACTGTATGATTTAAGTGAGGGGATTACGCAAACACTTATCAAAAATGGATTTGTGGAATCTTATATTGGTCATAATGACACAGATATTCCTCCTAAAAAATTAATGCAATATTTGAATGACCACTTTGCAGCAATGGATTTTATATTCGACTTAGTAAAATCTAATAGGCAACTAAGCAAGAGTTTTATTAAGGAGCTACATCAGTTGATTACACAACATCAGGATTACACTGATGCGATTGATACTTTAGGGAAAAGGGTCCAAGTTCCTCTTCTAAAAGGAGAATTTAAGAAACACGAAAATAACCCCAAAAGAGAAGATGGAACGATTTTTATGTATTGTCCTCCTATACAGGTAGAGCAAGAAGTAGATAATTTAATTGAAATTTATAATGATTTAGCCGACAAAGGGACGAATGCTATAGTGTTAGCAACCTGGGTTCATCACGCTTTTACTAAGATTCATCCTTTTCAAGATGGAAATGGAAGAATCGCACGGTTATTAGCAAGTTTAATACTTATTAAAAATGGTCTACTCCCATTTACTGTAAAGAGAAATGATAAGGCTAAATATATAAACGCATTAGAGCTTGCAGATAAAAATGCACCACAAGATTTAGTTTCATTTTTCGCACTTGAACAAAAGAAAAGTATTGAATTAGCGTTGAACTTTAAATCTGAAAAGAAAGTCAACTCATTTACAGAACTGGCTAATATTTTCAATAATAAAATTGACGAAAGTGTAAGTAGAGCTAAAGAGGAGCGTAATAAACTATTAGAAAACAGTAGAAATAAAATATTTGATGATATTTACAATATACTGGGAGAAATCAAGACCCAATTACATCAATTGATTCCAATTGAAAAAGCCAACATCGGACTTCAAAGTTGTAGACCAAATGATGAAAAATACTATTATCATACACATCAGATAACTGAGTATGCAAACGCCTACGATTATTTTTTTAACAGAAATCTACCACGAGGATGGTTTGGAATTTACTTTACAATACCTGACAAAAGAAATTTCAATTTAATTTTATCAGTCCATCATTATGGTTATGATGATGATGTAATTGCAGTAGGAGCTTTTTTAGAACATTCCGAACCAATAAAATCTAACAAAGTCCAAAGAACATCTATTCCTATTAATGTCGAACCATTTACTATTTCATTAGAAAGTTTGTCAAACAATACATCTTTAAATTTGAAAGACTACATTAATGATATAGTGAAAATTGGATTAACAATAGTAATTAATGAAATAAATTAGAAGTGTTACAATAGCTAATGAGCAAGCAAAAGCATACCACAAAAATCACTTATAAAAGTATTGAACAAAGTCTAAGTAAAGACTACAAAAAATCTTTGGCTGAATACATTTGGAATGGTTTTGATGCAAACGCCAAACAAGTTTCAATCATTTATGAAGCGAATGAAATTGGGTATATCCATAAGCTATACATTGAAGATAATGGGATTGGAATAGATATTAATACAATTGCGCAAACATTTGGACAGTTTTTAGATTCTCAGAAGCAAGTTTCAAATACACATAACGGCATTGTAAAAGGAAAAAGAGGAAAAGGAAGATTTTCATTTATAAACTTTTGCAATCAAGCAACCTGGAGAACAACATTTAAACAAGGAAACGGCCAGCTGTCTTATGATATTCTTCTAAGCAAAGAAACGTTACCGACATTTGAAACAGCAAATAATACTTCTTCAAAGACCAAAAAGACGGGAACAATTGTTGAGTTTTACAATATCACAAATTTGACATCTGACCTATTGGAAAGTGAAGATTTCTTAAACTTTCTAACAGCAGAATTTGGATGGTATTTGTTTTTAAACAGCAAAGAAAACTATACGCTCAATGTCAACAACATTTACATAGACTACGAAGAGGTTATTGATTATTCTATTTCTGATAACTTTAAATTTGATAATATAGAGTTCAAAATTGACTTCGTAAAATGGAAAAGGAACATCGGAGACAAGTATTATTTTTATTTCTTAAACAATGAGCTGAAAATAGTTGACAGGCAACATACATCGTTCAATAATAAAACAGAAGACTTTCATCATTCTGTATATATAAGTTCTGCATATTTCGATAAATTTTTACCATCAAGCAAAGAAGACACAAACCCTACTTTCAGCGAGTTTGGCAATACTAAAAACGACAGAACTTTTAAAGCCTTGATTCGACACCTTAATCTGTTAGTTGCCGAACAGGAAAAACATTTTATAAGAGAAAAGAAAGCCGAAAAGTTAATAGATGATTTCAGGAAAAAAGAAATCTTTCCTAAGTTCCGAAACAATCCTTATGATAAAATAAGGGAACAAGATTTGGAAACTGTTGTTAAAGAAATATATTGTCTGAATCCCAAGATATTTCAAGGATTAAAGGACCAACAGAGCAAAACAATCGTAGGCTTTTTAAATTTATTGCTGGATAGCGAACAGCGAGATAATATATTAACAATATTAGAAAGCCTGATTGACCTCAGTGATGAAGAAAGATCAGAGTTTGCCAAAATATTAGAAGACACAAAAGTAACTCACATTACCGCATTGATAACAGAGTTAAAGAATCGCTTCAATACCGTGGCAATATTGAAAAAATTAGTTTTTGAGTTAGAAAAATTCACCAATGAAAGAGACCATATTCAAAAAGTAATTGAAAACAACTACTGGTTATTCGGAGAACAATATCATTTAGTAAGTGCTGATGTAAATTTTGAAACTACCTTAAACAATTACTTGTCATTTATAGAAAGTGGCAGGAAAGAAAAAACACATCTTACATCAAAAAAGAGACTGAAAAGACCTGATATCTTTATTGCTCGAAAAAGCCAAACAAATGAAGTTATCAATGATGAATACAGCATTGAGGAAAATATAATTGTAGAGCTAAAACGACCAACGGTTGTGATAGGAAAAAAGCAATACGACCAAATTGAGGATTATATTCGTTTCATCATTTCTGAACCTGACTTCAATAGTGAATTGAGAAAATGGAAACTAATTTTAATTGGAAAGTCTGTGGATGATTGGATTCAGGATAAATATGAATCTCAAAAGAATAAAGGAAAGAAATTCTTAGTTGAAAGTGTGAAAAATTATGAGATTTATGCATTGAAATGGGATGACTTGTTTAAAATATTTGATATAAGACATAAGCACCTGATTGAAAACCTTGATTTCAAAGAGACGGTTATAGAGAACCTTATGGAATTAGATAGTATTGAAGAATTACCTACCATTCTAACTAAATCAGCAACAGGATAAATTGTTGATAACTGTCAGCATTAACATTAAACACTACTTCTTATAATCAACAACTCATCAAGCGGCCAGAGGAGCTGTACCCAAACCACCAAAGCAGAAGTGCTCAAAACAAAAGATAAGTAAACTTGGGATTTTTTGATAACTACCAAAAACTAACCAACTCTCGGACATTAATAAAAATCGCGGATGAGGTTTCTCTTATATAAATACCAACTGGATTCCTTAAATATCCTGCAAACCTGACATCACGATTCCTTATACATCCCCTCTATCTCCTGCTCAAAACGTTCATAGATCTGCTTTCTTCTCATGCTCAGCTTGGGCGTAAGCAGCCCGTTATCCACGCTCATCTCCTCGCTGATCAGGGTAAACTTCTTGATCTGCTCTACGTGGTTGAACTGCGGATTATAATAATCCAGCTGCTTTTGTATCAGGGCAATAACATCCTTGTTCTTAGCAAGGTCCTTTTTGTCAGTGGACGGCAGCTGCACATTGTTCGCCTTTAGCTTGGCTACTACCTTTTCATAATCCGGGTAGATAAGCGCCGAAACGAACTTCCGGTCAGGACCGATAACGATCACCTGCTCGATATACTTGCTTTCCCTCAAGGTGCCTTCTATGGCCTGCGGCGCCACATACTTGCCGCCCGAGGTTTTAAATATCTCCTTCTTCCGGTCTGTGATCTTGAGGAACTTCCCGTCCACCATCGTACCGATATCGCCCGTGGCCAGCCAGCCGTCCTTATCTATTATCTCAGCGGTCTGCTCGGGGTTCTTATAATAGCCCACCATGACATTAGGCCCCTTTACCAGGATCTCCCCGTCCTCTGCAATTTTCACCGTCACATTCCGGATAGGCAGTCCTACCGTGCCGATCCTGCGGCCTTCCTGCTGGAGGAGGTTCACGCTGATAACGGGTGAGGTTTCCGTCAGGCCATAGCCTTCCATCACCGTAATGCCTCCGGCAGTAAAAATACGAGCCAGCTTGGGATTCAGCGCCGCGGCGCCGCTCACCACCGCACGGATCTTACCGCCCAGGGCTTCCCGCCACTTACTGAAGACGATCTTATTGGCGATGCGCAGCTTCAGCCGGTACCACCAGGACTGCGGCCTGGAATCATCAAAGGCGTCACCGGTCCGTACCGCCCAGAAAAACAGCATCCTTTTAATACCTTTCTGCTCGTAGCCTTTTGCCATGATCTTATCATACACCTTTTCCAGCAGGCGCGGCACACAGGTGAATACGATCGGCTTCACCTCTTTCAGGTTATCGCCTATGGTATCCAGGCTCTCTGCATAATAAATGCTGACACCTGCGTTGATATAGATATACGTGATGGTCCTTTCAAAAATATGGTTGAGCGGCAGGAAGCTCAGGGCCTTCTCCCCTGCCTCCGCGAAATAGAACACAGGTTCCGTATCCCTTACATTGCTCAGGATATTGGCATGTGACAGCATCACGCCTTTAGGCTTCCCCGTAGTGCCGGAGGTATAAATAATGGTAGCGATATCCTCCGACCGGATGCCGGACGTTATCTCGTATAGCAGCCGGGTATTCTCGGCATCGTGATTGAGCAGGGACTCGTAATGGGCCACACCCGGTATCACATCAATGCTATATACGAACTCTATGGAAGGGATATTGGGAATGCAGGATTTAAACTTATTGTACAGGTCCGCATTGGCAAAAAAGACAGCTTTTACCGCCGCCTGGTTGAGCACATACTCAAACTCGTTATTCGATATCGTAGGATAAATGGGTGTCAGTATAGCGCCTGTCATCTGGACGGCAAGGTCCAGGATAACCCATTCCGGCCTGTTGGGAGAGATCAGCGCTATTTTTACCTGCGCTTCCGGGTCATCGGTCTGCCTGCTGTACAGCCCGTTGCCTATCAGGCCGCAGGCAATGGATTGAGCCTTTGTATACACCTCCCTGTTATCATAAGTGATCCAGGCGCCGTTCTTCTTGGCAGCCAGCATAATATTATTAGGCGCCTTTTCTGACTTCTCCCTTACAATATCAAATAATCTTTCCATAAGTTACAGTTTTAATAGCAGTACCTTCCGCTTCTCTAAGATAGATTTTTTTTCAGAATGAACAAGTATTCATTCCCTTATTTTACTAAAATAACAAATTGTGATGATAATTGTTACGCTTATTCCGGTTATTTAGGATAAAAAAAATTAAGTTTGTAAGTTGAATTTAACTAAGAATCGGGCGATGGATAACAACTTATTTTCACTATTTGACGATATTCCTGAGCAGGAAGAGCAGGCCGGTAATGCTAAAAAGAATAAAGCTTCCAGGAAAAAAACAACGACCCCAAATTCATCAGGCAACAGCAACCTTTTTTTGTTCGATACAGAGCCGGCACAGGACACAGCGCACCCCGAAGCAACCGATGCCGGGCAGGAAAGTCCGGACTTGTTCTCCGGCCGGGAAGCTGACGCGACTCCTAGGCCTGACGATACAGGGAAAGCGGAAGCCATAACAGCGGACACGCCTGCTGATACGCCGGACCAATCCCCCGCGACCCAACCCGAAGCGCCAGAACAGCGCTTGCCTGATACGGCCGGCGAAGCCGAAGCCCGGGATATACAGCCGGATAACAGCAATAACGAAAACCCCGGCAGTCCCGGAGATACCCTTACGGAAGATACCGGCGTTGAGCCTGGTACGGATAACAGCCCTGCCACGGGTAACTCAAAGGACACCATACCCGGGCATACGGCAGATACGCTCCCGGCAGACAAGCCGGCGACCGGGGAAGATCGCGGGAGCATTTCCGGGTCGGATATCGTTGCCGGTAGGACGGAACAGGAAGAACAGCCTGCGGATGCGATCGCATCTGCAGGTAAGAATATACCCACAGCAGCAGCACAGGAACACACTGCTGATCCAGGGAAATCGCCGACTACTCCCGCAGCAAGGACAGCCTCCCTTAATGATATATCCATATCACCGGCAGGACCCGGAGAGCGTGGCAATACCCGGGATGCCGCAGAAGATACCGATATGAATGCCTATTACGTCGGGGAGATCGTTTCGACCGACTACTCGATGTTCCTCTCCCTGGAAGAAAAGGAGGCCGGTGCAGTCCCGCCTGCTGTACCTCAGCAGGAAGCCCCCGCCCCCGCAGCAGCACCGGACAATGAGGTGCAAAGCCTGCCGGAATGGGAGCTCAGCAAAAAATATTATACCATCGGGGAAGTCGCCAGGCTGTTTGATGTCAACACATCCCATATCAGGTTCTGGTCCAAGGAATTCAGCTTAAAGCTCCGGACCACCCGTAAAGGCGACCGTATGTACACGCCAAATGATATTGAGAAGCTCAGGTGGATACACGAGCTGGTAAAAGTGAAGAAGCATACCATCAAGGGCGCCCGTGAGATACTGCAGACACAGAAAAAGAAAGTAGTGGAGAAGATAGACCTGAAAGACAACCTGAAGGAGCTCAAATCCCTGCTTGTGGGCATTCAAAAAAAATTATAACATGAAATACCTTATCAGCTTAAGCTTAATCCTTTTATCCTGCTTTACTATGTCTGCCCAGGAACATATCATACTTACCAATAAAATTACCGCAGCGCAATTGCTGGAGCACAGCGATTTTGATTTTACGGCCCCGGTACCGGAAAGTCCGGCCGCAACAGACCGGGAGAACCGGGAACTGCTGAAGCAGTACAATATCATCGTGTTCCTTGGCACCTGGTGCGGCGACTCAAGGGAACTGCTTCCCGAAATATACGCCTATTTCCGGAAGCTGGAAATCCCTCAAAACGACATCACCTACTACGGCCTGGACGAGACCAAGCTCAGCAGCGACCAATGGGAAGATACCTATAATATTGAGTTCGTACCCACCATTCTGTTTATAGATAAGAAAAGTGGGGAGGAGAAAGGCCGTATCGTGGAGCGGTTTGAAGATAGCATTTATAATGACATCCATACCCTTCTTCAACCTTAATATACATCCTCCCTATGAAAGCTTTTGTCTGCAATACAGGTATCATATCAGCTATCGGCAATAATACGCCGGAAAACCTGGATGCCCTGAAGACCGCCCGCCACGGCATCAGCCTGCCGGAAATACTACCCACCCGGCACAGCTTACCCGTAGGAGAAATAAAGTACAGCAATCAGGAGCTTTCAGAAATATACGGCATTCCCGGGGAATGGCCCCGCACGGCCAAGCTGAGCTGCATTGCCGCAGCAGAAGCCTGGCAGCCCTTTAAGGAACGCTCAGAAGGATTAAGGATCGCTTTGCTGACAGCCAATACCGTCGGGGGTATGGACCTTTCCGAAGCGGTTTTCGGTGCCTTCAGCGAAGATCCTGGTTTCAGCGGCTTCAACGCTTTCCGGTACCATGAATGCGGTGTCACCGGTGAGCTGACAGCCCGGTACCTGGGACTGGACTGCTTTGTCTCCACCCTGTCCACCGCCTGCTCCTCCAGCGCCAACACCATTATGCTGGGCTCCCGGCTGATCGCGAACGACCGGTTTGACGTGGTGATAGCAGGTGGCGCAGACGCCCTGTCCAAATTCACCGTCAACGGCTTCAATGCGCTGATGATACTGGATAAGGAGCATTGCAGGCCTTACGATACGGAACGCAAAGGCCTCAATATCGGTGAGGGCGCAGCTTACCTGGTCCTCGCCAATCAAAAGGCGGCAGACCAGTGGCAGATACGACCCACGTGCTTTGTATCGGGCTATGCGAATGCCAATGACGCCCACCACCAGACGGCCACATCGCCCGAAGGGACCGGCAACCGCCTGGCGATGCAGGGAGCCCTGCAGCAGGCCGGACTCATGCCGGGGGATATCCACTATATCAACCTGCACGGCACAGGTACGGTCAACAATGACGCGTCTGAAGGAAAGGCGGTAGCCGATATCTTTACAACCGGAGTACCGCCTGCCGGCACTACCAAGGTATTCACGGGCCATACGCTGGGTGCGGCGGGCGCTATCGAAGCCGTGTACGCCTGCCTGAGCATACAGGAGCAGGCCGCCTGGCCACAGATCAACCTGGTCCATCCCGAAAGCGGCAACGGCTGGACGCCCAATACCACCTTATTACGGACCACTATCCATCACGTCATGAGTAATTCTTTCGGTTTCGGGGGGAATTGCTCGTCCCTGATATTCTCCAAAGCCTAATCCTCCTGCTTATGAAAATATTTAAACGCCATAAAAAGATCTACTTCGGCTATTTTATCTGCAGCATCAGCACCGGCTGCATCCTGCTGTTCCTGGGCGGCGCCTCTCATGCTTTTCCCAGGCTGACCTTCATCGAGATACTGAGACCCGAAGTGATCAGGCAATATATTTTCACACTTATCCCTGCATTATCGTAAGGTACCTGCGCGCTTTAAGCCGTAAACGGCAGCATATAGCCCGCTTTCCCGTAGCATCCCGATAAACATACAGTGACTACCCTGCTTAGGGGAGACAGCCTCTTATTACGGAGACGCTTCGCCGGGAAGCGTCCTTTTTGCGGGCCAGAGATATCTTTTGCTATAAAGGCGCTGTGTAGCGTGCCGGTCATCCCGGACGGCTTATCTTATACTTTAGTGCCTATCTGCTTACAGGCAACAAGTTTTTATTACCGATATGCCTCGCTGAACATTGTTCTCTCTGCGGGTCATAAAACGCTTTCACTATAAAGGAACTGAGGGTGCTGGTCATTCTGAACGGATGTGAGGAAGCTCTTATAATAATTTATAACTGATAACGACTTTGTTGCCCATATTAGATAGTCAGTTATACTTTTCATTATAGCCGGTTAACGTATAGTTGTTATAAACATTAAGGCAGCCCTGCCGGGCTGCCTTAATAATATGGAGAGATATGAGATTATAGGGTATTAGCGCCTGCTGCCACCACCGCCACCGCGGGATCCGCCGCCAAAGCTTCCGCCACCGCCGCCTCTGGAACCGCCACCGGATGGTGCACTCATTCTGGAGCCGCCACTGGATGGTGCGCTCATTCTGGAGCCACCGCCGGAAGGTGCGCTCATGCGGGGAGAGCCGGAAGGCGCGCCCATAGAGCTGCCGCGGGAAGCAGGAGGGCTCATCCTGGTACCGCCATTATTGGAAGGTACATTTCTCGGAGAGCTCATACGCATACCGTCAACGGAAGGACTGCTATTCATTCTTCTGGAATCACCGCCGTTCATACGCATATCACGTGAAGGCATATTCATATCCCTTCCCGGAGCAGCAGAGCCGTTCATTTCGCGGCCTCTTCTTGCGCCGTTATCAGGCGATGTCACGCCTCCATTCCTGTTCACCCTGCTTTCCATTGTACGTGGAGCAGCGCTGTTACCGGAACGCATATCCATAGTGCGGCCGTTCACACCGGCATCCCTGCCACCTCGCGGCGGAGTTACCATACCATTGCCGTTATCCCTTACCCTTCTTTCGGAAGAATAGGCACCGGCCATGCGGTTGCCACGGGGACCATAGTTGACATTGCGCACAGGGCTATATCTGTTATACCTGCCGCTGTTGTACATTCCGGCATAGTAGCCGTTCCAGTACCCGGCACCGTAAGAATGAAAGCCACCGTAAAAGCCGCCGCCATAGAACCCGTTATAAGGATAGCCCCAAGCGGGATATCCCCAGCCACCGTAGCCATACCATGCATTGCAGGCCCAGGCATTGGACCAGTAAGGACCGACGCCAAAGCTCACGGAAATGCCCGGACGGAACCATCCCGGTCCGCCCCAGCCCCAATACGGATTATACATAGAATACATCCAGTATGGCGAGTACAGGCCACCCCAGTATCCTACGCTGTACATAGGATAGTTAAAGCGGCGTATTCTCGCTGTATAGGAATCATCATCATAATCTATGTAAGAATCATCCTCGTAATAGCCGTCCTGGCTATAACTGTTATAGTCATTTTCATAACCGGATGAAGTATAGTTCGAAGCATTTGATTTTTTCGCCTGCGCTTCATCCCTGGCCTGCCTGGAGGCATCACTGCCCCTGTAATACACATCATCATAATTCTGTGCATTTGCCGCCAAGAAACCACCGGCCATCAATGTTATCAACAATAACCTTTTCATATCTCTGAAGTTTAAAAGGAGAATTACTAATTTAATTAGCTCTTTGATATCAAAAATACTACTTTTGCATCAATTTATCTAATCTTAGATATTAGACTGGTACGGGATTAGGAAGTTTAAAACATTTCTTTCTTTTTTATTAAGAAAATTTTTTCAGGCTATAAAATTATGAGCAAAGTAATCACATCACGGTCAGAAGATTATTCCCAATGGTATAATGACCTGATAATCAAAGGAGGCTTAGCAGATTATTCTGCTGTCAGGGGCTGTATGGTGATCAAGCCCTACGGCTACTCCCTGTGGGAGAACATGCGGGACGTATTAGACAGGAAATTCAAGGAAACAGGCCACCAGAACGCCTATTTCCCCATTTTTGTCCCGAAAAGCCTCTTTGAAGCCGAAGAAAAGAATGCGGAAGGTTTTGCCAAGGAATGCGCCGTAGTGACCCATTACAGGCTGAAAACCGATGAAAATAATAAAGGAAAGCTCATAGTAGACCCTGAGGCTAAGCTGGAGGAAGAGCTGGTGGTACGCCCCACTTCCGAGGCCATCATCTGGAGCACCTATAAGAACTGGATCCAGTCTTACAGGGACCTCCCTATCCTGATCAACCAGTGGGCCAACGTGGTACGCTGGGAAATGCGTACCCGCCTGTTCTTACGTACCGCCGAATTCTTATGGCAGGAAGGACATACCGCGCACGCCTCCAGGGAAGAAGCTGTGGAAGAAACCAAAAAGATGCTGGAAGTGTACGCGGACTTTGCAGAAAACTTCATGGCGCTGCCCGTGGTAAAAGGTGTAAAATCGGCCAATGAGCGCTTTGCAGGCGCGGAAGATACATATTGTATCGAGGCGCTGATGCAGGACGGCAAGGCCCTGCAGGCAGGTACCTCCCACTTCCTGGGACAGAATTTCGCCAAAGCCTTTGACGTTAAATTCGCGGATAAGGACAACCAGCTGGATTATGTATGGGCTACCTCCTGGGGGGTATCCACCCGCCTGATAGGCGCGCTCGTTATGGCGCACAGCGATGATGACGGCCTGATGATGCCGCCGCGCATCGCTCCTTTGCAGGTGGTCATCGTACCGATCTACAAAGGCGCTGACAGCATCCCCGTTATCGACGCGAAGGTGCAGGAGATCATGCAGGAGCTGCGCAGCAAGGGCATCTCGGTAAAATATGACAATGATGATAATGCCAGACCCGGCTGGAAATTCGCCGAGTATGAGATGAAGGGTGTACCCGTGCGTATGGCTATGGGTATGCGCGATATGGAAAACGGCGTGGTGGAGGTCGCCCGTCGTGATACCAAAGAGAAGCAGCAGGTCAGCATAGCCGGTATCGGTGATTACGTGGCACAACTACTGGAAGACATCCAGCAATATATGTACGACCGCGCCAGGTCCTTCCGGGACAGCCATATTACACAGGTAAACACCTGGGAGGAATTTATGGAGACCCTGGAGCAGAAGACCGGCTTTATTGCCGCGCACTGGGACGGCACACCGGAAACCGAGGAGAAGATCAAAGAGCTATCCAAAGCGACCATCAGGTGCATTCCCCTGGACAATCCGCAGGAAGCAGGCAAGTGTATCCTGACCGGCAACCCCTCCACCCAGCGCGTCTTATTCGCAAGAGCCTATTAAGAGCCATTGCACTACATAAAAAAGAAGATGCTTTTTTATTGTCACATTGAGCCTGTCGAAATGTGTGCTATGTATATAATTAAACACCCCTGTCAATATTGCGACTGAGCTCCATATGACAGGGGGGGTTGCTTTTCAGACAGCAGCATTTTCAGTAGCTAACGGGCTATTGCTATTGGAGCTTTTTCGGACTTTTGAAGAATTCATAAAATAATAAAAGCGGGTGGTAAGATACCACCCGCTTTTACAATACGTTATATAAGGCTTACGCTTCTACTGCAGCCACCGGCTCCACTACGGAAACGAAAGTTTTCAGACGTGTTTTCCTGAACTCAACGATACCGTCTTTCAGCGCATAGATCGTATAGTCTTTACCTATGCCCACGTTAGTACCGGGATGAAATTTGGTACCTCTCTGGCGGATGATAATATTGCCGGAAATAGCGGCCTGACCACCAAATATTTTAACACCAAGACGTTTACTTCTTGAGTCCCGGCCGTTCTTTACACTACCTTCACCTTTTTTATGTGCCATGATTTAATATTATTATTTTGTAGCAACTACAAAGTTAAGTAAATATATTTTTTGTATAGAGTCATGAAGACCAGCCCAACAGCCGCCTGATTAAGCGATGCTGCTGATCTTGATTTTAGTCAGCGCCTGGCGGTGACCGTTCAGCTTCTGATAACCTTTACGGCGTTTTTTCTTGAAAACAAGCACTTTATCACCTTTCAGGTGCGCTACTATCTCCGCTTTTACTACAGCTTTGACAGCATCACCCAAAGTAACGTTGCCATCATTGGACAGCATAGAAACAGTTGAGAATTCAACAGTATCTCCTACATTACCTGTCAAACGGTGTACAAATACTTCATCGTTCGCCTGAACTCTAAATTGTTGACCTGCTATTGTTACAATTGCAAACATGATTTAAATTTTGCTCAAATTAAAAAATTCTGTTTTAATATCGGCAATCATATTACCGACAACAGCAGTGTCTCATCCGGCTTCCCTTTACCGTAACAGCATCGCGTCCATGCCGTAACCATAAATCTCTGCGGGTTGCTACCCTGCCTTTGTACCTTTTACGGTACGAATGTCTTTAATAATACATGCACTTCCTGCATACTTCCTTAAACCGGGCGCACTATGCGGCGTGGATTGTCATATTTATAGCCCGGCTGACTAATTAAAGCCCTCTGCAAGAGTACTCATGATCATAAAAACCTCCTCATTTACACAATCCAGGGTAAATTCAGGATTGCAAAGTTATAGACTTATTTTTTTATAGAAAAATTTATTTTCCGATATTTTTTACTGGCCGAGAATATAGGCAAAGATCAGCGGCGCCACGATCGTCGCGTCCGATTCCACGATGAATTTCGGCGTATCGATATCCAGCTTGCCCCAGGTGATCTTTTCATTCGGTACGGCACCGGAGTAGGAACCGTAAGAGGTGGTGGAGTCGGATATCTGGCAGAAATAAGACCAGAAAGGCACGTCATGCCATTCCAGGTCCTGGTACATCATCGGCACCACGCAGATCGGGAAATCACCGGCGATACCGCCGCCTATCTGGAAGAAGCCCACGCCCTTGCCGCCGGAATTGGCCCTGTACCATTCTGTCAGGTACATCATATATTCAATACCGCTTTTCACGGTGCTTGGTTGCAGCTCACCCTTGATGCAGTAGCTGGCAAAGATATTTCCGGTAGTGCTGTCTTCCCAGCCCGGGCAGACGATAGGGATATTCTTTTCGGCAGCCGCCAGTATCCAGGAATCTTTAGGGTCTATTTCATAATATTGCTCCAGCACGCCGCTCTTCACGACCTGGTATAAAAATTCGTGCGGGAAGTATCTTTCACCTTTGGCCTCGGCATCCTTCCATACTTTTTCCAGGTGCGCCTGCAGGCGGCGGAATGCCTCTTCTTCGGGAATACAGGTATCCGTAACACGGTTGTAGTGATTTTCCAGCAAATCCCATTCATCCTGCGGGGTCAGGTCCCTATAATTGGGTACCCGCTTGTAATGGGAGTGCGCCACGAGGTTCATCACATCTTCTTCCAGGTTGGCCCCGGTACAGGAAATGATAGCCACCTTATCCCTGCGGATCATCTCTGCCAGGGAAATGCCCAGCTCCGCCGTGCTCATCGCGCCGGCCAGGGAGATCAGCATCTTACCGCCTTCTGCCAGGTGGGCCTCGTAGCCTTTCGCGGCATCTACCAGCGCCGCGGCGTTGAAATGCCTGTAGTGATGCTCTATAAACTGAGAAATAGGACCTTTACTCATAGTATATGTATATTTTTATGCTTGGTATAGTTGACGAATGCGCAAAGTTAGCTGTTTAAAATGTCTTTACAATTATCATTTGATAAAAAAGCGGGCAGTTGCAGCGCGGGCATAATCCTATTCCCCGGAGCATTACCGACCTGATAATACCGCATAATACGCCACAAATTCCCGGAACAGGGCATACCCGTCCCGCCACTCAAAATACCGGGGAGCAGCCCCTGCGACCGAAAGGTTTCCTTGCTTTTTAAAGAGCAGCTTTATCCGTGTAATGTGAAAATATTGCGATACCGCAATGACCGACCCCAGGTTCAGGCTATCCGCGACCTGCAGCGTATGCTCTACGGTCTTTTCCGTATTATCGCCGTAATTATCCACCAGGATGCTGTCGGAGGGAATGCCCTTGGCCAGCAGGTAGTCCTTCATTTTATCACCTTCCCAAAAGCCCTCTTTTCCCAGCCCGCCGCTCACCAGGATCCATTGTACCCTGCCGTCCCTGAACAGCTCCACGCTTTTATCCAGCCGGGCCTGCAACCGGGCGGACAGGCTGCCGTCCTCATGCACCTTATTGCCCAAAACGACCGCCAGGCCGGCATGCTCCCCCGCATCGGACAGCCCGTCCCTGACGACCAGCAACGTATGTATACCGAACCACAGCACCAAACCCCACAGCGCATATTTAAGCAATGATAACAGTCTTTTCATAGAATTTTAATTTTAATGCATCCTGTCGGAACGGGCCGGCATATCCGCCAATATGTTCTTTTCCACCTGCAGCCAGTTCAGCCATTCCTGCCGGACCAGGTCATGATCGAAATATTCCCTGGCCAGGTCCAGGAACATGCGGTAATGCCCGGCTTCACTGATCATGAATTTATAGTAGAACTTACTTAATTCCCGGTCTTCCAGGTTTTCATACAGAATACGGAAACGCTCGCAGCTCCGGGCCTCTATCAGGGCGCAGATGAGCAGCTTATGCAGCAGGCGGCTCTCCCGCGTACCGCCTTTGGGCGTATGTTCCAGCAGCTTATTGACATATTCATCCTTGCGCTGGCTGCCCAACTGAAAGTCTCTTTTTTTCATTTCCGCCAGCACCATCCTGAAGTGCCCCCACTCTTCCGTAACGATCGGCGCCAGCGCTTCCACGATGGCAGGATAGTCGGAAAACTGCTGTATAAGGGATATGCACTGGGTGGCCGCTTTCTGCTCGCAGAAGGCATGGTCGGAGAGTATATGCTCTAAGGACAGGGAGGCTACATCCGCCCAGCGGGGGTCGGTGGCCATTTTCAAACCCAATATGGTATTTTCTGATGATGACATACTTAAAATTATTAATGTTTGATGACTACCTGCTTACAGGGAGCAACTTATTCTTACAGATACGTTTCGCCGGAAGTGTCCGCTCTGTGAGCCGGGGAACGCTTGCCAAAAGATACTATAGCGTACTTGGTCATTCTGAACGGACGTGAGGAATCTCTGTCCTTATCCTTACCGCTTTCGTGTGATAGCTTGTCGCTTACATATAGATAGTCCGTTAATGCTTTCTCTTACTGCCGGTCATTTCCCGGAAGGCCTGACCATTCCCTGCGCATCTTTACCACATATCCCGCAATACGCGGCTTCATTGTCCATGTTCCCGCACCATTTACAGCCCTGCGGCTGCCGGAGGGGCCTGGAAACAATGATAAAATAGCCTATCAAAGGCGTGGTAACGATACAGGTAAGCAACGCCAGCGGAAAAGATATCTTTCTTCTCCGGCTTTCCTGCCGGCACATCAGGATTGCCAGGACCGCGATTACAATGATCGGAATGATCAATACCATATTTTCCCGGCGACCCGGTTTTATTTATTTAAAAAATATTATAGACTTTCCCCGAGATAGGCTTCGATCTGGCTTTTACACAGATCGCCCGCGGGCAGCTCTCCCACCCGGGCATACCATTCGGCAGTGTAGCTGATAGCCTGTCCGGCGTTCCACTTCGGCTGCCAGGAAATAGCCTTTTTCAGTTTACTGTTATCCAGCGTCAGCAGCCCGGCCTCATGGGGCTGTCCGGCCTGCCGGAGTATGGTATAGCTTCCTTTTCCGAATGCCCGGATAAACATCTGTGTCACCGCTTCCACCGTCAGGGTATCTGCCGGCTCGGGACCGATATTAAAGGCGGTTGCCAGCTCCCGTGGCCTTGCGGACATCTCCATAAGCAGGCAGAGGTAGGCGAATACCGGCTCCAGCACATGCTGCCAGGGCCTTACTGCTCCAGGGTTCCTCAGCACTACCGGCTCATTTTTCTGTATGGCGCGTACAATATCAGGAATGATCCTGTCCGCGGAAAAATCGCCGCCGCCGATGACATTACCGGCCCTGACCGATGTAATGACCTTCCCATGCTGCTCATATGCTTCCGGGTTCATAAAGGAATTCCTGTAGCTGCCTATGGCGATCTCGCAGGCCGCCTTGCTGGCAGAATAGGGATCATACCCGCCCAGCTTGTCCGTTTCCGTAAACGCCCGTCCCGCTTCGTTATTCTCATATACCTTATCCGTGGTGATCATCAGGCCCAGGCAATCCTTTTTAAGATGGCGGATGGCCTCGAGCACATGCACCGTACCCATCACATTGGTCGCGAAGGTCTCTACGGGCGCAGCATAGCTTCTACGCACCAGCGACTGGGCGGCAAAGTGAATGACGATATCCGGCTGGAACCGGCTGATCTCGCCATTGACCAGGTTGGCATCCCTGATGTCGCCCGTCACGCTGCTGTAACACAATGCTTCCACGTTGAGCCGGCTGATCAGGTCCGCGCCGCTTTCCGGCTCCAGGGCAATGCCCTTTACTTCCGCGCCCAGGTAACTCAATACCTGCAGCATCCAGGCGCCCTTAAACCCTGTATGCCCTGTCAATACCACTCTTTTATTTTCAAAAAAGCTTTTCAGCCGCTGCACAGAATGCTCCATATATCCGATTTAGTGATCTTAATTAAATAACAGCGCGGGACACCCCCCGGGAAAAGCGCCCGGTCTCCCCGCCATGCCGAACGGCCCTCAAAATTACTACCATTTTTTATTTATTGCTCCCCGGACAGCTATAATTGCATGACAGCCGTGCCATCCTCAGCCGTCTGTACCTTAAAGCACACCCGTTCATCCACCTTTCATTCCGCACGCTCAACGATAATATTGCCGTATTTAACGAAATCCGCCGCCACAATTAAATAATGCGTCCTATTTTAGCAGTATCAAATTAAAACATTATCCGAAATGCATCCTAAAAATAATAATAGCTATATATCCGAATTCGGCGTCGGCCTGGTACTTTTCGGGATCGGGCTGCTTATCTACAACCTGTTTCCGTTTACCAAGATGATCATAGCGTCCTACCTCAACGTCTACCTGCTTATTTTTATTTTAGGCATCATAAGAGGGATCAATAAAAATTTCAGAGGAAATGACTGGTGGATCATCATGATCATAGCCGCGTTCCTGTGGCTGGCTAACCTGGACCTGGTAAGATATACCTTGTGGGGTGTCCTTTTTCCTGCCGTGCTCGTGATAGTCGGCGCCAGGATCATACTCAGCCGGAAAAACAAATCCATTGCCAAAAACGCGGCACAGCCTTACACCGAGGTCAATGACATTCCCCAGCTCCCTATAGACGATACCGGCATACCGGGAGATGAGCAGCATTATCACCACCAGGAGGAGCAGACAGCAAACCATAGCCGGCATCATCACCATACGGGTAGCAGCTATGATGCCGCCAATGATTATGTAAGGGTGGATACCGTACTGGGCAGCAATTCCAAGGTAGTGATCTCCAAGAATTTCCAGGGCGGCAATGTCAGCAGCATTATGGGTTCCACGAACCTGATCCTGAGCAAAGCCGATATCAACGGCACCGCTTACCTGGATATTTTCACGCTCATGGGAGAGATCAATATCATCGTGCCCGCTGATTTCAATATCATCAATAATACGCCCTCCCTGCTGGGATCAGTGGAAGATAAGCGTAATTTTATGACGGAAACGAATAATGATAAGAATTTGGTCTTAAGAGGCCAGGTCATAATGGGAAGCGTTAATATTAAAAACTTTTAGACAACAGTGCAGCACACCAGGATATATAAATTCATTGTTTACACCCTGCTTACTTTCGGTGTAACAGTGGGATATTACCAGATAAAGCGGCATCTGGATATCGGGGGCAGAAACCTGGAATGGGACGCCCTGCTGACATTGTTTTTCATGTTTCTCATATTCAGCAGGGGCAATCTTGTACAGAAGCGGATCAGCACCACCAAAGGCGCTATTACCAGCTTCCTGCTGCTGAACATCATCACCGGTCTTTTCCTGTCCTTATCCTCGCTCTATATACACAAGCTCAGCAACGACAGCCTGTACCTGGACTGGTACGACCAGTATTTCAAGGTCAGGGTATTCCTGATAGGCATTACATCCAACCTGCTGGCCGTACTGCACTATACTTTCAAATCCGCCGAGCTCCAGACCGCTGAAAGCGAGCCGCAGATCATTTATGAAAGCAATAACAAGGATGCCGAGCTGTATAAGCTCCGCCAGCAGATCAACCCGCATTTCCTGTTCAACGCGCTTAATTCCATCAACGCACTTATACAGTTCGATAAGGAAAAGGCCCGCAATATGATCGTCAACCTGTCCCAATATTACCGCAATACCATCAATATCAACGAGCAGGAGTGGCACACCATAGAGCAGGAGCTGGATGACATTATACTGTATTTCAATATTGAAAAGATACGCTTCGGGCACCGGCTGCAACTCGAGATCTCCTGCCCCGATGAGCTGAAGCAGTACTCCGTCCCGCCGCTCCTGTACCAGCCGCTGGTGGAGAATGCCATTAAGCACGGGCTATACGGAACTATCGGCGAGATCAGGATCATCATCAGCGTATATATCACACGATCCAGCTCCGGGAAGCAGTTTATCACGTTCCAGATAGACAACCCCTTCGACCATACCACCGCTACCAAAGCGCAGGGTACCGGCTTTGGCCTGGATAATATCAAACGAAGAATGTACCTGCTGTTCGCTACCCACAATCTTTTCAGGACCCACGTCCGGCAGACGGATGAGCAGACCAGTACCTTCAAAGCCTTTTTAAGCATTCCGCTAACCGCTACAAAAAATTAATTATGACCATCAAGACCCTTATCATAGACGACGAGCCGCTGGCATGTATGCTGTTGCAGGATATGCTGTCCGCCCACCCGGAAATAGAGATCATAGGACAGTGCCACGACGGGTTCGAAGGCCTGAAACAGATCCAGGCGCTCAAGCCCGACCTGATATTCGTGGATATCCAGATGCCCAAGATCACAGGGGTGGAAATGATAGAGCTGGTAGATGAGAAACCCCTGATAGTGTTCTCTACAGCCTATGACCAGTACGCCGTCAAAGCGTTTGAAATGAATGCGGTAGATTACCTTTTAAAGCCTTATGACAATAACCGTATCGCCAGCGCGGTAACCAAGATAAAGGAAAAATACAGGCTCAGCTCCAGGAACAACGATATACAGATCAGCACACCTGAGAGCTCCCAGCGGATCGTCATCAAGGAGAACGGCCTGATCAAGATCATCCCGACAGACCAGGTGATGTACCTGGAAGCCGCGGGCGATTATGTAAAAATATATACTGCGGAAAAGTTCTATGTCAAGCACGGCAGGATGAGCCACTTCGAGGAGATACTGTCCAAGATCCCGTTCATACGGATACACCGCTCTTATCTCATGAACTTTAATTATCTCAACGCGATCGAGCCTTACCAGAGCACCAGCCTGGCTATCCTGAAGAACGGCACCAAGCTGCCGGTCAGCAAATCCGGCTATGAGCTGCTGAAGCATAATATCTCTTAGCTTTCACCGGCAAACTATATAAAAAACAGGAAGTCATCATTGGAAGGTGTGACAGGCGCTATTCATAAGCTGTAAACCGGCATAAGAGAGCATCCCGCCCGGGGTGATACCGGCATACGAAAGCTCTTCCCTGATCCCGGGAAGAGCATTCAGCGAAGTGAGGCTGTATTAACATCAGCGGATAACTTAACTTTATTTAACGCAGCATTTACAAGCAAAATTTTAACTTTACTGCTATTATCCTCCATATATATAGTGAAGAAAGGTTTTCTTTTATATTGCTGCCTGCTGCTGCTTTTGGCCACCTACCGTAATGATGCTGCTTATGCACAGTCCTTTAACTGTCCTGAAATAGAGATACTGGGAGGATCGGACACGGTCAGGCTTGCCTGTACCCAGTCCTGCACCACCCTTACAGCCACCCTTCCGGACATCAGGCAGACCATCAACGGCAATAATGCCTACATCGTGGAACCTGTACCCTTCAGCGCGGCACAGCCTTTCACACTGACCAACCCCAATACCATATTCGTAAATATAGATGACCGGTATTCCGGGATCATCACCCTGCCATTCACCTTCTGCTTCTACGGCGCTTCGTACAACAGCCTGGTCATCGGAGCCAACGGCACCATTTCGTTCAATACCGGCTATGCCAATACGAACAGCGGGTTTGCCCTGTGCAATACCAGCAATAATACACACTATACATTACCGCAGCCCAACCGGCCCAGCTTTCCGCTGAACGCCATCTACGCCCTGTTCCATGATATTAACCCGGCCGTGCAGAACGGCACCAAAAAGATCGAATGGCAGGTAACCGGGACAGCGCCCTGCCGGCGGATCATCATCAACTGGGTGGACATCTCCCAGTACGACTGCACCAATCTTAAATCCACTTTCCAGTGCGTATTATATGAGAATACCAATGTGATAGACGTTTTTGTGAAGGAGAAGCCCGTTTGCGGCAGATGGAATTGCGGCGTAGCGGCCATAGGACTGCAGAACGATGACGGCAGCCAGTCCATCAGCCCGCCCAACAGGAATACCTCTGTCTTTACGATTACCACGGCTAACAGCGAAGGCTGGCGGTTCATTCCCAATGGCGCTTCCCTGCTGGTCAATAACCAGGTCAGCCTGTTCGATCAGAATAATGTGCTGATCCAGACGGTCAATCCCGCACCCGGCAGCAACGGCGTTGTACATGCCAACTTCACCGCACAGCTCTGCCTGAACGGCAATGAGACCTCCAGGAAGTTCTATGTGAAAGCCAACTATATGCCCTGTTCCGGGTCTACGCTCGCTGTCCTGGATTCCGTTATATTGCAAAGAACGACCACACCGTATCCCACGGCCAACGATACCACGCGTTACTGTATCAATGAGCCGGCAGTCCCCCTGGCAGCCGGCGGCACCAACCTGCTGTGGTACACCTCGCCCAGCCAGACACAGGGCAGCACCACAGCACCGACCCCTGCCACCAGTACACCCGGTCTGACCACCTATTACGTGACCCAGACCATAGCCGGCTGCGAATCCGGCAAGCGGCCTTTATACGTGCTGGTAACGGACTACACGTATCATACCCTGGCTGCCGGTATCTGCCAGGGAGATTCTTTCCTGTTCAACAATACCTACTACAAAACCCCTGTCAGCAATATAAAGGACACTTTCAGCAGGCCCGGCCGCTGCGACAGCATTGTAACCCTCAACCTGACCGTTACAAGTGCAACTACCATTACCGTCAGCAGGCAGCTATGCTCCAATAGCCTGCCTTACACCTGGAACGGCATTTCCGTCACACAGGGCGGCAATAATGCGGCCCGGTTTACCACTACCGGCAGCAATGGCTGCGACAGCACGACCATCCTGAACCTTACGGTCAACCCTGTGAAAAGAGATACCGTGACCATCAGCATCTGCGAGACCCGGCTGCCCTATAGCTGGCTGGGCAATACCGTCACGCAGGGAGGAACGGGAGCAGCCCAATACAACGGCATTACCGCATCCGGGTGTGACAGCATCCTGGTGCTCAACCTCCGGGTCAGCGATACCTTTCTTTTTACGGAAAGCGTTACCGTATGCTACAGCAGCATGCCCTACACCTGGAGAGGCCTGACTGTCACACAGGGCGGCAATAACGCGGCCACCAGGACCTATACCTCCTCAAAGGGCTGTGACAGCACATTCAGGCTCAACCTGGACATCACCAATGCCATCACCCATACCGTCAGCGACAGCATCTGCGAAACAGCGCTGCCTTATACCCGGAACGGCCATACGGTCAGCACGCCGGGCCTCCATACCTTTGCTGATACCTTCCTTTCTACCGGAACGAACTGCGACAGCATTGTCACCACCGGCATTTTTGTAAAGGACACGCTGCATACCACAGCCGGCATTACGATATGCGCCTCCCAGCTTCCCTACACATGGAACGGCATCACCCTGAATGCAGGCGGGCAGAACGTGGCTACCTATACCACCAGCGGGCGTAACGGCTGCGACAGCATCGTCCACCTGAACCTGGACGTCAATCCTGTAGTATATCATACAGCCGGCATTACCATCTGCCAGAGCCAGCTGCCCTATACATGGAATGGCATCAGTGTTCCACAGGGCGGCAATAATGTAGCTACCTATACGACCACATCCGCTACTACCAATTGCGACAGTATCGTCACGCTCAATCTTACGGTGATCAACACCCTGAGAGATACGGTCCATCTTACAGCCTGTGAAAACGGCTTCCCCTTTACCTGGAACGGCATTTCCGTCACATCGGGCGGTAGCAATGCAGCGACCTATACGACCACTTCAGCATCTACCAATTGTGACAGTATCGTCACCCTGAACGTAAGCGTACTGGATACCATCCTTACCGACCAGGCAGTCACCATCTGCCAGGCACAGCTGCCTTTTACCTGGAATAATATCGTGGTGAGTACCGGCGGCAATAACGTAGCACGCTTTACGACAACCGGCAGCAACGGCTGTGACAGCACAACCCGCCTGAACCTGTCCGTTGTCAATACCATCACCTACACCCAGACATTAACGATCTGCCAGACACAGTTGCCCTATACCTGGAATAATATTACCGTCAACCGGGGTGGTAACAATGTGGCACAGTTCACTACACAAAGTGCATCGGGATGTGACAGCATCACTACGCTGAACCTTAATGTCACCAATACCGTTCAGACACAGGACAACCGAAGCATCTGTAACAATATGATGCCTTTTACCTGGAATGGCATAACGGTCACACAGGCCGGGCAGAGTGCGGCCGTTTACCACACCACATCGGTACGCACCGGGTGTGACAGCATTGTAACGCTGAACCTCAGCCTGAAAGATACGTTCAGCACCGTTACAGCCGCGGACCTCTGCTACAATCAACTGCCTTACCCTTTCGGCTCCGTAACCATTACGCAGGCGGGTACCTATAACAGCAAATTTACTGCCCGGAACGGCTGTGACAGCATTGTCCGCCTTACGGTCCGTGTCAGTGATCCGCCGGTCAGGCTGCCCGACACCACGCTGTACGGCTGCGGCAGCGTTACCTTTAAGAACACGGTTTACAGTCAAAGCACGGTACTGACCGATACGACAAAGAACGCCAATGGCTGTGACAGCAGCTACCAGTCCTACAGCATCACCGTACACCCGGTACACGATGAGCAGTTGTCTGCTGCCATATGCGAGGGAGCAACGTACCGCTTTGAGGGCATTGATTATACATCAGACACTACATTTACCGAAACGTTCACAAACAGTTTCGGGTGCGACTCCCAGCGGACGTTTACGCTCGTGGTGCACCCGCGGCCCGCGCTTACGATCAGCACCAATACGGACAGCAGGATATGCCTGCAGGACGAGCTGGTGCTGACCGCAGCAGGCGCTGACACTTATAGCTGGTACCTGGACGGGACTTTCCACAGCAATAACAATCCTTACCAGACAGTGGTCTATACGGAACAGATGGCTATTAAAGTGACCGGCACCAACGGCTATAATTGTACGGACAGCGCTTCCATTATCCTGACAGGCGAGCCCTGCTGCGAGATCGGCCTGCCCAACGCATTCTCTCCCAACGGGGACGGACTGAACGACCATTTCGGGCTGATCACTCCGGGCAATCCCAAAAGCTACCTGCTCCGCATCTACGACCGCTGGGGAACACTGGTATTTACTACCACCAATGTCAATACCCAGTGGGACGGTAGCGTTCAGGGCAAACCTGCAGAGGTGGGCGTGTATTTTTACTATGTAGAATACGAATGCCAGAACGGCACTTCCACCAAAGAAAAAGGAGATATTACGCTGATCAGGTAAAACTATGGCTGTGTAAAAAGTAAACAACCCTGTCATATTGAGCTCCGTCGAAATATTGACAGGGTTGTTTATCCATACCTATCACATTTCGACAGGCTCAATGTGACACAAGCTCAATGTCGTTCGGAATGCCCAACACGTACCTTATAACAAAAGTCCTCTCTTCGGGTTAGAGAGGACTTTTGCTAACGAAGCATACCTGTAAAAGAGGTTGTTTCCTATAAGCAGATAGTTACTTCTTATTTTATATATTGCTTCAGCACGGTCTCAAAGCCGCTCTGGCCCGGCATAGGCAGCTCGTGCTGTAAAGGCACGCCTTCCGGTGAGATGAGTATATAACGGGGTATTCCTTTGATACCAAAATACCTGATGAAGTCACTGCTGAAAGAAGTATGCCAGTTCACGATATTGGGATTCCGGGTTTTGTGGGTTTTCCAGGCATTGATATGCTGGTCCACTGAAACCGCCACAAATTTTACATTCTTATCCTTGAACTTATCTGCATAATCATAGAAATAGGGGGCATTCGCCTTACAGGGCGGGCACCAGGACGCCCATATGTCCAGCACAATATAGCTCCCGGCAAACTGTCTCAGGCTTTGCTGCGCTCCGTTTTCATCTTCAAATACGAATTCCGGCAGGACCGCGAAGTTCGTCCTGGCCTTCCGGCTGGCATAGTCTGTGGTCAATGCCTTACGGTATCGGGCAGAGCTGATCTTTACAATCTCCGCATCATACATTGCCAGCACGAGGCTGTCATCCAGGGCATTATTGTCCAGAAGGCTCCTCAATGCCTGGTAACGCATAGCATCCCTGACCCTGTCGTCTTTGATCTGCTCCAGCAAGGCCGGCTTCTGCAGATCCGTCACTTCCTTATTCCGGTTGAGATAACGGAAATAATTGTCCGCGAATTCCTCCCTGGCTACCAGCGAAACGTCATTAAAATCCAGCGCTTCCCGCAACCGGTTGATAAAGCCGAATTGATCCGATGCAGACAGTTCTGGCTTGTTCTTCATTTTCCCGTACAGCTCCCACAGGGACAAGGCTTTCAGGTTCAGCAGGGTGATATTGCGCCCGGAGACATCCGGGGCTACAGCATAGCCGTCTATCGTAGTATATCCCCCGGAGGCTTTCACATCTTTCCGGTAGCTCTTTTCCAGCTGCTCCAGGAAAGCCGCTTCATCACCCTTTATCCTGTCATTTTCAATCTTCCATTTCAACTGTTCCATATTAGAGAACCCGATACCGGCGGCGGCACCGGATTCCGCTCTCCTGTCACCGCTGATATCCATATCGGTAAACCCGTTCCGCATCTTTATATACAGGTGCACGCTGTCGCCATTGGTCATAAAGAAAGCGGACGGCTTGTCCTTATAAGCGGTGACGGGCTGCCTGTTTACCGGCTGCAGCAGGCTGTAACGCGCCATAGGTATATCCAGGGAGTCCAGCAGCAGCCGGAAGTCACCATTCTCCTGCACAGGAATGGCAGCCATCGGCAAACCGTCCTCGCTGACCAGCAGCAGCTCCTTCACTTCCGTATCCGTATCTATATGACCGGCAAGCACAGAACGGCCGTAGGACGACTGGTAACGCGGCTGTGACAGCCAGTAGGCAGCGGCAGCTCCCAGCAGCACCGTGGCTGTGGCAAAAGCCAGTGTGCCATACTGCTTAAAGAAATACCGCTTGTAGTTCCTGTAATAGTAAAACAGATACCCTATCACCAATATGAATACCGACTGCACCAGCGACAGCCTTGCATAATAGTTCAGCCAGGCCCCTACCTCGCTGAGCCCCCCGGATACCTTTTCCAGTTGCACCAGGGGCACCCAGGCCGGGATATCAGGGAAAAATACCTTGGCCATGGTATAGCCGAGCAGGCTCACGATGGCGCAGGTGGACAGCAGGTTGGTCATCCTTATATTGATATGCAGCACAAACATCAGCGCCATAAAGCTCATCGCCCCGGCAAAAAGATTGAGTATATACGCCAGCGTATCGCCCCAGCTAACCGCCAGGCTATAATATTTCGCGTCGATATGCAGCAGCTTGTACAGCACGGCATAGACCATATACTGCCCGGCAAAGAACAGCAGTATGACCGCCAGCACCTGCACCAGCACCCTGCAATATTTGGCGATAAAAATGCTCCATTTGGGGATCGGCTGGGTCTCTATCAGCTGCCAGGTATTGTTCTTATGCTCCACGCTGTTGACCTGTGCCGTAAGCAGCACAACAGCCATAGGCAGAAAGAGCATACCAAAGGCGGACACCCCTTTAAAGACCTGGTCGAACCAGCTGGTCACCACCTTATCCACATACATTTCAGGATCCCTGTCCAGCGTCAGGGTAAAGATAAAGATCAGCAAAGGCAGCAGCCATGCCGTCAGTAGCATGATCAGCCAGGTCCTGGTATGCCTTCCTTTGATACGTTCCAGCCTGAAAGCTCTAATAATGTTCCGCATAGTTCCTATTGTTGAAAGATGTTTGAAATAATGTTATTGAATGATGTCCATAAACCAGGACTCCAGGCTGCCTTCCTGCTTCACCTCATATACCGGGATGCCCTGCTCAACCAGCCGGCTAACGATGACCGGGATCTCGTTCCTGGACTGCAAATGGCAGGTAACAGTATGCTCTTTCCTCAGCACCTCATAGCCCGGTAGGCTGACCGGGCCGTCGTAATCACCTATGGTGATCCTGACAGGTGTTCCTTCAAATTTCAGCTTCAGCTCCTGCATCGTGCCCTCGAAGTGTATCTTACCCTTGTTGATAATACAGATATGGCTGCACATTTTTTCCAGCTCGGCCAGCAGGTGACTGGAGATAAAGATGGTGATGCCGTGCTGTTCGTTGAGCCGCAGCAGCATTTGCCGCACTTCCTGCATCCCGTTGGGGTCCAGCCCGTTCACCGGCTCGTCCAGCAGCAGCAGCTCCGGCTCTTTGACCAGGCACAGGCCTATGGCCAGGCGCTGCTTCATCCCGAGAGAGTAGCGTTTTACCGCCAGGTGCTTCGCCTTTGTCAGCCCGACCATCTCCAGTATGGGATCGATCTTATCCAATGCCAGCGCGTTACTTTTCAGCACCAGCTCCAGGTGGTCCTTTGCGGTAAGATGACTGTACAGCACCGGCTGCTCCACCAGGCACCCTATTTTTGAGTAAATGCCCGGGAGCTGGCCGCCCAGGGGCGCCCCGAATAGCCTGACAGCACCGCTTTCATCCGGCATGATACCCGCCAGCATCCTCATAGTGGTCGATTTGCCCGCGCCGTTCGGCCCCAGGAAGCCGTAAACAGCTCCCCGTGGCACCCGGATGGAGATATCGTCCAGGGCCTTAAAATTGTTATTATAGCTGTAGCTCAGCTTCTGAATATCTATGATCGTGTCCATAAAGCGCTTCCGTTTAAAACAGGTCTTGAATCTTCAAGATAGGTAAAAATACAGTTAAAAAATCACTCCTGCCACACCCTATTCGACGAACAGCAGGATTTACGGGATGAACGGGCGTAGCAGGCCCATTGTTCACATCAGCGCTCTAAAGAAAAGCCGGCTAATACATCACCGCATTAACCGAAACTTCTGCATCCTGAGCCCGTATCTTGCATTTTTTTGTCTAACTTCGCAAAATATTAAAACTAACATAACATTGCTTTGATCTCATCATGTTAAGAGAAGGACATATCCATACTGAAACAATAACCTATTCATCCAATAAAATAAAGGATTATTTCCAGCTGGTCAAGCCCAACCTGAGCTTCCTGGTGGTCTTTTCAAGTGTCATAGGTTACCTGCTGGCACCCAATGCCAAATTCGAGTGGGCGCAGATCCTGCTGCTTTTCCTGGGCGGCTCCCTCGTTACGAGCGGCGCCAATGTCATCAACCAGATACTGGAGCGGAATTCTGACAAGCTGATGAAGCGGACCGCCGGGCGGCCTTTACCGGACGGGCGAATGGCGGTGAGCGAGGCCGTTGTGCTCAGCACTGTCACTTCCCTTGCCGGCTTTGCCATCATGTATTTCGGGTTCAACCCTCTGGCAGCGCTGCTGTCGGTCATTTCGTCCGTAGTGTATGGCTTTATATATACACCCATGAAGCGCATTCACCCGATCTGCATCCTTATAGGCGCTATCCCGGGCGCATTGCCGCCGCTGATCGGCTGGACCGCCGCTACCGGTACCTTATTTGAAGTATCTGATTTTGGCGGATGGTCCCTGTTCCTCATACAGTTCTTCTGGCAGTTCCCCCACTTCTGGGCGATAGCATGGGTAGGTTATGAAGATTACCTGAAAGCCGGTATGCGTATGCTGCCCTCCCGGGAGGGCAAGACCTCCTTTACAGGCCTGCAATGCATGTTCTACAGCATCACCCTGATCCCTCTTGTGCTGATTCCCTATGCGCTGGGCATCACAGGCAGGACAGGCATGTGGCTGTCTATCCTGCTGGGATTCCTGTACTTTATGGCCTCCTTCAATTTTTACCTGAAAAATGACAAGGTATCTGCCAAGAAGCTGATGTATGCCTCTTTCATCTATCTCCCGGTAGTACTGATAGTATTATTGTTTGACAAAATATAAGTTTCAGAAAAATCACACCAGGTTATGTCTCAGACCAATATCCAAACACGGAAATCCCTGAAAATCCACCCCCAGAAATTCGCCATGTGGATAGCTATCGCTACCATTATCATGATGTTCGGGGGATTCACAAGCGGTTATATCGTACGGCGCTCCCAGGGTATGTGGGAAGTATTTGAAATGCCCCAGATCTTCATCGCATCCACCATCGCGATCTGCCTGAGCAGCCTGACCATGATATTCGCGCTCCGCAACTACAAAAAAGCGCAGTTCGGCACCTTCCGTACACTGATGGTGATCACCCTGCTGCTGGGTGTGGCATTTTCCGTCATGCAGCTGGCAGGCTTCAGCGAAATGCACCAGCGGAACCTGAAGATATCCGGCAACCCGTCCAGCTCCTTTTTATATATCATCGCCGGCATCCATATCCTGCATATACTCGGCGGTGTCATAACCATAGCGTACCAGCTGATCAAGACCAGGAAGAACGAGCTGACGGAAGACAGGATCGTGGGCCTGGAAATATTAAGTACCTACTGGCACTTTGTAGACCTGCTGTGGCTGTACCTTTACGTATTCTTTATATTTTTCCGGTAAGAAGGCAGCAGCCCGGGATTTTACATTTATTATTGTAATAAAAATGTAAAATTTTTTTGCGCTAATTCTTCCTATAATAAATGTATTGATGTAATTTGCACCCTTGAAAATAAATTTTAACTTACCCTAAGCTGAATTTAAATTATCAGAATTTATGCATCCTACTGCTACTGCTAACACATCCAGGTGGAATGGAGGTCAGTCCCCGTTTAATCTGAGCTATGGAAAGATCATGATGTGGTTTTTCTTATTTACAGATGCCCTGACATTTGGCGCTTTACTGATCTCTAACGGTACCAAAAGATTTTTCTCAGAAGTCTGGCCGAATGCCAACTATGTATTCAGGTCCTACCCTTTCGGAGGTGATACCAACGCCCCGCTGGTGTTTGTGAGCTTTATGACCTTTGTGCTGATCATATCTTCCGTAACTATGGTGCTTGCAGTACATTCCGGACATTATATGGATAAAAAGGGTGTGACCAAGTGGCTGCTGTGGACCATCGTAGGCGGTGTGATCTTCCTGGCTTCCCAGTGCTGGGAGTGGGTGCACCTGAACCACGAAGGCGCCTGGTGGGGCTCTTTCCTGGATCCCAATACCGTAACCAAAGAGCACCTCGCCCAGTTCTATAAGCCCGGCGACCTCGATAATGTTTCCCTGGAAGCGGCGCTGGCGTCCACTACCAACTTCTTCAACTTCTTCTTTACCATTACCGGCTTCCACGGCGTGCACGTATTATCCGGCGTGGTATTCAATATTATGATCCTGATCAATACCGTGAACGGCGTATATGAAAGAAGAGGCCATTATGAAATGGTGGAAAAAACAGGTTTATACTGGCACTTTGTGGATCTGGTATGGGTATTCGTATTCACCGTATTCTACCTGGTTTAATCCGTAAAATTATTTTCCACAGACATATACTAACATCATTTCAAGACATTATAAAATCATTTCACAAATGGGACATCATAATCACGATACGCACCACGATGAGCTGTTTTATTACGAAGGTGACCAATCCAAATTATACTCCGGCCTGCTGAACCACCATGCGCACGAAGGCGTGGAATCCGCAGGCAGCAAAGCCAAGATCAAAAAGATATGGCTGATCACCCTGTACCTGTCCATTATCACCCTGATAGAGCTGGCAGGCGGCTTCTATGAATATTATAATGAAGGTACCAACCGCGTAATTATGATCAGCTTCTTCTTCATCTTCACCCTGCTGAAAGCCTACCTGATCGTTAAGGTATTCATGCACCTGGGAGACGAAGTGAGGGCATTTATCAATACGGTCATTATCCCGCTGCTGATATTCGTATGGTTTATCATCGCGTTCCTTGCAGATGCCGACCACTCTTTACATATGAACACTTCCTTCTGGCAACAGATGAAAGATGCCGCTACAGGAATCATCAAATAATAAAAACTTGCGAAATGGCTGTTTCAAAAAGAAAAGGCACATTTTTAGGACTCTTGATAGCGGCAATTCTGCCGCTATCTTTGTATTTAATGATGCGCGCCGTCAATGACGGGAATATAAAGATCCCCAGGTACTACCGTATAGACGGTATTGAAGCCGTTCAGAAAGACGGCAAGACCTATAACGATACTATCTTCCACCAGGTGGCAGACCTGGAGCTGACCAACCAGCTTGGAGAAAAGGTCTCCCTGAACAAGACCCTGCAGGGCAAGGTGCTCGCCATCAATTTCATGTTCACCACCTGCCAGACCGTCTGCCCCCGGATCACCAGGGAGGTCAGCAAGATCCAGAAAGCGTATGAAAAGAAAAACCCGGACTGGGTGCAGTTCATTTCCATCACGATAGACCCTGACAGGGACAGCGTGGCAGCGCTGAGAGTATATGCCGATAATTATAAGGCCAACCACGACAGGTGGTATTTCTTAACCGGAAGTAAAGACGCTATCTTTCATTATGCCAAAGAAGAATTAGGCGTAGTATTGCAGGAATACGGAGGGGCTGAAGGTACCGTGCATTCAGAGAATATCATACTGCTGGATAAAGACCGTTACATACGGGGATATTATAACGCGTCCGAGCCCGCGGAAGTGGCCAAGTGCGCACAGGATATCGCGGTGCTGCAGCTGGAGAAAAAACGTAAAAAATAGCCGATCATATGTCATTACAACCCATGATTAAGCCGAACGACAGGCTTGCCAGGATCATAATAACCGTATTGTCAGTAGTAGTATTCGCGGTAGTGGTCGCGCTGGACCGTATGCCTCCCCTGGAGTTTCCCTTCGACTTTGATGTGCACTACCTGGCTATGGGCGTAGGCATCATCAATACCCTGGTGGCCGCATTATTGCTGGCAGGTTTGCAGACAGCCCGCAAAGGGAATTTTATCCTGCACAAAAGGATCATGTTCACCGCTATTATCCTGTCTATCCTGTTCCTGGTATTCTATATCGGGCATCACCTGTTTGCAGGCAGCACCAAATATGGCGGAGAGGGCGTGATGCGTTATATATACTATACCCTGCTGATCACGCATATCTTTTTGGCAGCCATTGTACTGCCTTTTATCCTGTTCACAGCGTACAGGGCCATAACCGGTGAATACGGCAGGCATAAAAAGAACGCCAGGCTCACCTGGCCGATATGGTTTTACGTGGCAGTATCGGGCGTGATAGTGTATTTAATGATAAAACCCTATTATTAATTTACAGACAATGAGAAAGAATCAGATCATACTGGTGGCGATAGCCGTAGTCGCAGGAACGGCGCTGTACCTGTTCGGCAATACCATAAAGCCTAAAACCGGCCAGGCAGCGGATCAGCATAACCACGCGGAAGCCCCGATGGCCGGCCCGATGATGGGCGGGCTGGAGGATATTACACCTGCCGACATTAACAGCCTGACGGCAGCGGCCAAAAAGAAGCTGAAGCCGGAAACCATGGCCAACCTCGAAGCGCTGGAACGGCAACTGGCAAAGGCCCGTACCGATGCGGAAAGGACAGAGGCATACGACCTCGTAGGCAGATTCTGGCACGATCAGAAAAACAGGTTATTCGCCGCATATTATGTTGGCCAGTCAGGATTGTTAGATAATTCAGAAAAAAAGCTTACATTTGCATCCCATTTGCTGGCGGAAGATATCAACAAGGAAAATGATCCTTCTGTCAGGAAGCTGATGTTCGATGTGGCGGACGCCTGTTACCAGCAGCTGATGCGCGTTAATCCCGCGGATGAGGATGTGGCCATAGATCATAAATTACTGATCATAGAAGGTGCAGGGAATGTGATGCAGGGCGTGGTCATGCTGCGCGACTGGTCGGATAAGCACCCTGAAAACAAAAGGGCGCACCTGATACTGGGGAGCATGTCCATTCAGTCACAGCAGTTCGAGAAAGCCCTGGAAAGAGCCGATAAGGTGCTGGCGCTTGACCGTAAGAACCTGGAAGCCTACTTATTAAAATCACAGGCTTACCAGCTTATGGGACAAAAAGATAAGGCTATCGCCGTTTTGAATGAAGCCAAGGAGATGATGAACAATCCTGATTTTTCAAAAGATGTGGACGCATTTATCGAACAAATGAAATAGCAGAAAATAAATTTTTAATAACTTAAATTAAATTGTTGAATTATGCCAAGTGGTAAAAAAAGAAAACGTCATAAAATTGCGACCCACAAACGTAAAAAGCGTTTAAGAAAGAATCGTCATAAAAAGAAGAAATAAGTAACTGACAAACGTTTAGGTACTAACTGTCTTTTTAAGGTATATTTTAAACTTACTAGCCTTCTAAAAGGGTTAGTAAGTTTTCTACATTGTATGTGCATATACCTGTACAGGATATACCCGGAAAACTTAAGAATCAACATTACAAACAGACGAAATCAGATTATCTATGAGTAAAGAAATGATAATCAATTCGTTGTCAAGTGGGGTTGAAATTGCTTTGTTAGAAAATAAAAAACTTGTAGAACTGCATTACGAGCAAAGTAATGCGGAATTTGAAGTTGGCGATTTGTATCTGGGCAAGGTTAAGAAACTGATGCCCGATTTGAATGCGGCTTTCGTAGATGTGGGATTTGAAAAAGATGCTTTCCTGCATTATACGGACCTGAGCCCTTACATAAGATCTTTGATAAAGTTTACTAAAACAGCAGTCAATACTTCCGCTGAAGAACGATTTGATTTTTCGAAATTCCGCATTGAACCGGAAATTCTTAAAACAGGGAAAATTTCGGATGTGCTGCAAAACAAACCGGAAATACTGGTTCAGATACTGAAAGAACCGATATCTTCCAAAGGCCCCAGGCTCAGCTGCGAGCTGTCGCTGCCGGGAAGGTTTGTAGTGCTTACACCCTTTAATAATTTTGTGACCGTTTCAAGAAAGATCCATTCCGGAGAAGAAAGGAAAAGGCTGCTCAAAATAGTGGAAAGCGTAAAGCCCAAGAATTTCGGGATCATCATACGCACAGCGGCCGAAGGGAAAAATACGGCGGAATTACACGCCGATGTCCTGGAGCTTGCCGGTACCTGGAAGACCATCCAGAAGAACCTGAAGCAGGCCAAAGCCCCGCAACGCATTTTGAGCGAGCAGACAAAAACAACGTCCATACTGAGGGACCTGCTCAACGAAAGTTTCCAGAGCATTATTGTCAATGACAAAAAGCTGGAGGGCATCACACGGGAATATATTACCAAGATCGCCCCGGAAAAGGAAAACATCGTAGAGTATTACAGTCATCATCAGTCCATGTTTGACCATTACGGCATCACCAAGCAGGTGAAAGCTTCCTTCGGGAAGACCGTTAATATGAGCAGCGGTGCTTACCTCATTATCGAGCATACCGAAGCCATGCATGTGATAGATGTGAACAGTGGTACGAGAATTACCAACGGTGAACAGGAAGCGAGCGCCCTGAAAACCAACCTGGAAGCTGCAGAGGAAATTGCCAGGCAGCTGCGATTAAGAGACCTGGGCGGCATCATACTGATCGACTTCATCGATATGAAGCTGCCGGATAATAAGAAGGCGCTCTATGACGCCATGACCAGGCTGATGGTGAGCGACCGGGCCAGGCATACCATACTGCCGCTGTCCAAATTCGGGCTGATGCAGATCACAAGGCAACGCCTGAGACCGGAAATCTCTATTAATACCACAGAAGTATGCCCGTCCTGTAAAGGAACCGGCAAAGTGGGCCCGACGCTGCTGCTGACGGAAGAAGTGGAAAAAGACTTCATCTATCTGCTGCACCAGGGACACAGAAAATTAGTCATCAAATGCCACCCTATGCTCAGGGCATTTCTGAAAGAGAAAGGATTCTGGAGATCATTACAATGGAAATGGTATAGGAAACACGGAAGCTGGTTAGATATAGAAACGGACAACAATTACCATTTAATCGAATATCATTTTTATGATAAGAAAACTGATGAAATGATTAAGATCTAGCAATAATCTTAAAATAGTGTTCACAGGAAAAGAAATTGCAAAGGCCGCAACCCTGGTTGCGGCCTTTATTTTTAGTGACTACCTGCTTCCTGGCAACAACCTTTAATGGCTTTATTTCCTGTATATAGATAGCCAGTTTATTTTTTGCCCGCGCCCTTATTTTATCCGCAGCGCAGGCCCCTGTATCTTTACCATATCCCCTGCCTGATAATTTTTTCATTTCACGGTTGCTTATTTTACATTTTTTTAAATATTTTTGATCCGAATTAAACATAGCGTGTATGAAAAAAATAGTACTGTTCGTTGCAGCAGCAGGCACACTGGCTTTCGGGGCGACATCCTGCTCCAAGACCTGTGAGGCATTTACCAACCAGAAATGCAAAGACCGCGTACCTACCAAAGAAGCCTGCCAGGCACAATATAAACGATGGTTTTACAACCAGCAGGAGGACAAATGCCGGCTGGTGGAATATACAGGCTGTTCCGATAAAGGATTCGTATCTGAAGCGGACTGCAATAACTGTAAATGTAACAAGTAAGCAAGCCTGCTACGATATATCAAAGCCACACCCTACGCAAGCCGTAAAGTGTGGTTTTTCATACATATATGCCTTAGCCCGCGGCAATATACCGGACCCGGTACCGGCTACCCTATCTTCAGGCCGTTCGGTACCGCCTTATCCGGGGTCAGGAGCGTTACATCCTTTCCGTCCACCACACCCAATACCAGGCACTGGCTTTTCATATTGGCGATCTGCTTCTCCGGGAAATTGACGACAGCGGCTACCTGCTTACCCGGCAATTCATCCGCCGTGTACAAGGTCGTGATCTGCGCAGACGACCTTTTAATGCCCAGCTCCCCGAAATCTATTTCCAGCCTGTAGGCCGGCTTGATAGCTTCCTCAAAGACCGAGGCCTTTATGATAGTCCCGATACGGATATCTATTTTTTCAAAATCTTCCCATGTAAGAGGGGCTTTCATATAAGCAAGTTTTAAACAATTAATTAATCCCAGCATTCCATGACGATCAGCCGGCCCTTACCTATCGTTACGACCACCTCGCCGTCTTCCGCCACCTCATTGCTGCTCCCCGTACGCCTGCCCAGGGCGAGGCTCTCGTTCATCAGGCTGTACTTCAGGTTGCGGGTTATGACACCGGTCACCTCTCCCAGGGGCAGCAGCGATATCCTGGTCCCTTTCTTATGCTTCCGGTTATATACCCTTGAGATGCACTCGATGATCGAGTAATCATCTATGATCTGTATGAATGCCTGGTCGTTGTACTTACCCAGCGTAGCGATGTTATTGAACGTATGGTCCATTCTCCGGCCGGTAAGTCCCAGGCTGATTATTTTCTTATAACCCTTCTCCAGTAAAAACTCTATCGCTTTCTCAAAATCCGTCTTATTCTGGTCGGGTGTATGCACGATCGCAATGCCGGGAAACTTTTTCCGCACGATCTCCGGGTCTATCTGCTCATCAAAATCGCCGAGCAGCACATGAGGCTGTATGGGCAGGTCCAGCTTCAGGAATTGCTGGATAGCGCTGTCCAGCACTACAACGATCGTAGCGTCCTTTATATAATGCTCATACTGGTAATTATACTCGAATGTTTTTCCTATGATGACGGCAGTATTACTAAAAATCATATCGGCACAGATGCTCTTTATATTATGGAATGATTAAACTTTCAAAATTATCGTTTTATCAGGACTTCCCCTGACGGACCGGCATTAAATTTGCGTCAGCCGGACCGTTTACCGGATAATATGAAGTAATTTTGGACACCTTTTACATTTAAATAAAATTTACAAGTATTTTTATGGTAGCACAAGCACTTAAAGAGCGTACCGCTCATCTGCACGACACGATAGAAAACGTGACCCATTCGAAAAAAATATTTGACGGCACCTTTACCGTTGAAGATTATAAGAACCTGCTGCATATCAACGGCTATATCGTCAATTCCTTTATAGACAACATTTTCAACACCCTGCCAGAAGACATCACTTCCCGGCTGAAATTTACGGCGGCTTCCAAGAAAGCGGCCATCGCCAGGGATGCGCAGGAACTGGATATGGTCATAGACGAAACACCCGTTGCGCTTGGGGAAAATAACCAGGCCTATGCGCTCGGCGCCTTATATGTCATGGAAGGCTCTATGCTGGGCGGCAATGTTATTGCCAAAAACCTGAAAAAGCACGACGCTTTTACCGGGCACGAGTTCCATTACTTTACCTTTTACAGGGATATGCTGGGGTCCAACTGGAAAGATTTCCTGGGTACGCTGTCCGAGACCGTACAGGATGAAGCGGATATCGAAAGCAGCGTCAAAGGCGCCACACAGGTGTATGATGCGCTTATCGCCAAGGCACGCACTTTATTCAGCTAAGCCTATGATAAAAAAGGGCTGCTCTCCCAAAACGGGCAGCCCTTTTTAATTTCCGGGCGCACCGCGCCGTTCCTCCGTTGCCGGCATCTGTCCCGACAACACGCTATCCAAAGTGCCTGCCCATACCACCGGCAACATATCACTACCCCTGCCCGCTACTTTTACGCCATAACCATCCGCACAGGCTGCACTCTTTTACCGTTCAAAAAATACATTTACCGAATTTTAACTACCATTCACCTAAAACAGGGAGATAAATACACAGAGTGTTTATAAGTTTGCATTACAACAACAAACATATATGAAATCACTACATTATACTTTTTTATTTTTAGGCATTTCCGCCACCTCCCTTAACGCCCAGGAAATAAAAGGCCGGCTCCTGGACTCCAAAAATGAGCCGCTCCTTGCCGCCACCCTGTCCCTCCATAACCAGAAGGACAGCAGCGCGGTGAAGTACGGCTATATAGAAGCAGACGGCAGCTTCCGCTTCAGCCAGATACCCGCGGGCAATTATTTCCTGAAGATAGAAGAGGAGGAAAGCGTCCAGTACCTGGAGCATTTTAGCTATGACGGCGCTTCCGATAAGGATTTCAGCGATATCATCTTTACGCCGTCGGAATCGACCATGGAAAAAATCGTTTTCACCTACCAGCGCCCGCTGATAGAGATGAAGCCTGACGGCCTGGTGTTTAACGTGGACAGCACCATCAATGCCGTAGGTCAGAACGGACTTGATCTCATGCGTAAATCTCCCGGCGTAGTGGTGGATAAGGATGAAAATATAACGATGAACGGCAAGAACGGTATCAGGGTGTACATTGACGGCCGCCTCTCCCCGCTGCAGGGTAACGAGCTGTCCGAATACCTGAAGACCATACAGTCCAGCACCATTGATGCCATCGAGATCATTTCCAGCCCTTCGGCCAAATATGATGCAGCGGGCAATGCCGGTGTGATCAACATTAAGCTTAAAAAGAACAAATTACTGGGTACCAACGGGAGCGTGAATGCCGGCTATGCCATAGGCAAATTCAGCAAATACAACGGCGGGGTATCCCTCAATCACCGGAATGGCAAGTTTAATATATACGGCAATTATAATTACAATTACGGGATAAGCTGGAATGATGCCACCTTTGAAAGACGCACCCTTGACACCTTCTTCAGCCAGAAGGCCGAGATGATAGGTCATAACAGTACGCATAACTATAAGGCGGGCGTGGATTACTTCATTGACGATAAGAATACCGTGGGTATAATGGTCAACGGTAACGTCAGGGCAAGCGAGATGGACGGCCGCAATGCCACCGGCTTCATCCATATCCCTACCGGCGCGCTGACCCAATCCCTGGTGTCCAACAACCAGGATGCGAACAACCGGGACAATATCAATATCAACCTGAATTACCAGCATACCGGGAAAAATAACGGCAGCACCCTCACCATAGACGGGGATTACGGCCGCTTCAATATCAATAACGACCAGTACCAGCCCAACCTGTACTACAACAATGCAGGCTCCGAGATCCACAGGAATGTGTACAACCTGCTGACCAATACCAGCATCAATATCTTCTCCTTCAAGGCCGACTATGAGCAGCCTTTCATGAAAGGTAAGCTGGGACTGGGCGCCAAAGTAGCCAATACCGGCACACAGAATGATTTTGATTACCTGGTACAGCAGAACAACAACTGGGAAACAGACCGCGACAGGAGCAATGCCTTCGCCTATAATGAAAACATCCAGGCTGTTTACGGCCAGTTCAGCAGGCAGGAGAAGGGATGGTCTTACCAGGTAGGTCTCCGGGCAGAGAACACCCTTACGGAAGGAGTTTCCAACGGGCAGCGCTGGAACGGCAGCAGCTATGAGCAGTATGAGACCACCAATCCCAGGAATTATTTCAACCTGTTCCCCAGCGTAGGCGTGACGTTGAACAAGAATCCTATGAATATGCTGAATTTCATGTACAGCAAAAGGATAGACCGGCCCAATTACCATGACCTGAACCCCTTCCAGTACAAGATGACGGACTATGCCTACAGGCAGGGGAATATCAACTTAAAGCCGCAGATCACCAACGCCGTAAGCGTTACGCATACGTATAAGTACATGCTGAACACCAGGCTGGAATACGCGCACACTTCTGACGTATTCGCGGAACTTGTAGATACGATCAACAACGGCAAGATGTTCCAGATCAAGCAGAACCTGGCCACCCAGGATATCATCAGCCTGAATATCAGCATGCCCTTCGCTTACAAATCCTTTTCTTCCTTTCTTAACCTGAATACCTACTATTCTATGTTCAAGGCGGATTACGGCAACGGCAGGAATATCAACCTGGATGTATTCGCCTATAACCTGTACGGACAGGTAGCCTATAAGATCAACGACTGGCTGTCCGCAGAGGTAAGCGGTTGGTACACTTCCCCCAGCATATGGCAGGGTACGTTCAAAAGCATCGCGATGGGCGGCATTGACGCAGGTCTGCAGGCAAGGGTGCTGAAAGGCAAGGGTAATTTCAAATTATCCGTAGGAGATATTTTCAGGACGATGAAATGGGGAGGCTCCAGCAACTTCGCCGGACAGGACGTCAAGGCATACGGCAGGTGGGAAAGCCAGCAACTGAGACTGAACTTCACCTATAATTTCGGGAACAATAAGATCAAGACCAGGCAAAGAAAAACAGCAGCCGAAGACGAAACAAGACGTGCAGGCGATTCCCAGGGTATACAGCAAAGCAGATAGTTTTACAGCCATAGTTAAATTGTAAAAAGCGTAACATGTTGTTACGCTTTTTTATGGGCTGTATATTCAGTGACTGTCTGCTTAGAGGGAACAACTTACTATCACAGATACGTTTCGCTGAAAAGTGTCCGCTCTGTGAGCTAAAGGACGTTTTCGTTACTGAAAGATACTATAGCATGCCAGGTTATTCCGAACGGATGTGAGGAATCCCTGTCATACTTTGCAGCTTATCCTTACGGTTTCCATATAATGCTTTTGATACTTACATATAGATAGCCGGTATGATCAGCTTCCCTGAATTCACACAGCACCTGAAACAGGAGGTTTTAGCGCGTTCCTGCCGGAAAAGATAGCCTATATTGCAACTGCTCCCGGGCGCATCCTGTCCTTTATGCCTGACAACTGCCTGACGGCCTGCTGTAAGGTCTCGTCCTTCTTGGCAAAGCAAAAGCGCAGCAGCCGGCCATCATACCGGTCGCTGTAAAAAGCCGATACCGGGATAGCAGCTACGCCATATTCCCTGATCAGCATTCCTGCAAAGTCCGTATCTCCTGCATCGCTCAGGTTACGGTAACCGGCCAGCAGGAAGTACGTGCCGTCCGCGGGCAATACTTCAAAGCCCGCCTGTTCCAGCCCTTCCGCGAGCAGCCGGTGCTTGGGCCTGAAATAATCAGGCAGGCCCAGGTACACGCCGGCATCCGCTATATAATCCGCGATAGCATGCTGCAGGGCGTGGTTGACAGCGAATACATTGAACTGGTGCACCTTGCGGATCTCCTGCATCAGGTAAGCCGGGGCAACGCAATACCCGATCTTCCAGCCGGTAGCATGAAGGAGCTTGCCAAAGGAAGCCGTTATAATGCTTCTTTGCTTCAACTGCTCAAACCGGGACACGCTGTAAAAAGGCCGGGAGCCTATCGTAATATACCCGTACACCTCATCGGCAATAACGAATAAGCCGGGATGCCGCACTACCAGTTGCTCCAATGCAAGGAAATCTTCCTGCCCCCACATTTTACCCGTGGGATTATTAGGATTATTGATAATGATAAGCTTTGTCCTGTCGCTGCACAATGTCGCAACCGCGTCCCAGTCCACGGCAAAATCAGGCGCAAACGTGCCTACCGGTATGACCTTAGCGCCAAACAGCGTGACCACGGGCGTATACAGGTCATAGGCAGGCTCAAAGATGATGACTTCGTCTCCCTGCTGCAGGAGCGCCGCCATACTGCTGAAAATAGCTTCGGACGCGCCATTGGTGACCAGCACTTCCGTATCGGGATCATAAGCGGTATGATATTGCGCCGCGTACATCCCGGCGATCTGCTTCCTGAGTGGCAATATGCCCGGCATAGGCGCATACTGGTGGTAGCCCTGACCATGGTAAAAGCTGACCTTATCCAGCAGGACGGGATCAATATCATAATCAGGGAATCCCTGGGACAGGTTAATGGCCTGGTGCTCCTGCGCGAGCTGGGACATCACTGTAAATATGGTCGTGCCTACCTGGGGCAGCTTGGATGTAACGGTATGCATAGTAAAAAGATCAAAAGGATGTACAAGAGAATGGTTATCAGTTCCAATACCGGTCAATGAGATACAGCAGGGCGGTAATACCGGCTGCCCCGAGGTTGAGCTCCCGCTCATTGACGGCTTCCAGCACATCGTGCCTGCAGTGATGAATATCGAAATACCGCTGGCTGTCGGGCAGCAGTTCCCCTGCCCTGACACCGGTATTCTTCAGGGGTGAGATATCCACGCCACAGCCTTCCTGCTTAAAGTCATACAGACCGAAAGGCTCCAGCAATGGTGCCCAGCTCTGCACCTGCCTGCGGTCCTGCTCCGGAACGATCAGCCCTATGCCTCTCGGCGTAAACCCGCCGGCATCGCTTTCCAGCGCAAAGATATGATGCTCCTTCCTGCTTACCGCGCTATCGGCATAAGCCGCTCCTCCCCTGTTACCGTTCTCCTCATTCATGAACATCACGACCCTCAATGTATGAGCAGGCCTGTGCTTCAACGCTTTAAAGTTACGCAGCACCTGGATGGCCTGTACACAGCCGGCGCCATCATCATGAGCGCCTTCGCCCACATCCCAGCTATCCAGGTGCCCGCCCACCAGCATATATTTGTCCTTATGCTTAGCGCCTCTCAGCTCACCGATAACATTATAGGACAGCGCCATTCCTTTCATTTTGCAATGCGCCATCATAACCGCCGTAACCGTGCCCGTGCTCATAGCAAGGGCCAATGCATCGGCCGTGGTATTGCCGATAGCCATGGCCGGGATACGGCAGGCGGTGTCGGGATAATGCGCGGCGCCGGTATGCGGCACTTCATCCTTAGTGGTGGAAATGGAACGTATGATGACCCCGACACCACCTTTGGCGCAGACAATGCCCGCGCTTTGGGTGCGGATCCTGTAGACCCTGGAATAGGCCGCAAAGGTATTCAGCTCCTCAGCCGGGAACGGCACATTCAGAAAAACGATCTTCCCCTGTATCAGTGCTCCATTGGCCGCCTGCAGCTCCTCTAGGGACCGGAACATCACCAGCGGCGCCTTCACCTCTTTGCCATCCGTACCGTGCATATTGCCCAGGGAAAGGGCTTCCACCTTATCCAGTTTCCCCTCCGTGCCGACCTTCAGGTATTCTTCTCCCCGCTCCCATACCGGCACCATGACCGGCTGGGTCCAGACCGTATCCGCACCTGCTTTTTTCAGGACGTCAACGGCCCATTCAACAGCTTTAAGCGACTGCGGCGAGCCGCTCAGGCGATGGCCTATCTCCTTGCACAGGACCCTCAGGTCATCATAAGCCCGGGAGCTGGTCATGGTATAAGTCCCCATGCGCTGCAGCCAGAGGCTGTCCGCTAACGTATATTGCGCAACGGCGCTGTTATATAGCATCACCTGCAGCAGGCAGGCCAGTAAGCATTGCTGTACAATTTTTTTCATGTATAAATATTATTTAAGAATTTGCTGCCATTGCTCTGTTTCGGCATATGCTTTTATGATATTATTCCTGCGTACCAGGAAGCGCTTCATGTACCGGGTAAGGAAAAGGGCATTGGCACAACGGCCCAACACCCCTAAGGGAGCTTCAAAGCTGAATTGATCGGTCATCAGGGTATGCCCGTTCTTTTCCCTGAAAATATGCTCATGGTAGATGGACCTGAAAGCTCCTTTCCGCATTTCATCCCTGAAATAATAAGGGTATTGAAGCGCTGTGATCTCCGATTCCAGGCGTTGCCTGATCCCGAAATGAACGGCCTCCCAGGTAACGGTTTCGTACAGGCCGATCAGCCCGGACGTCCTGCCGGACACCGCCCGCTCCCGCGTGTGCGCTGCCGATACGGAATGCAGGTCTATGCTTCTTGCCAGGTCAAATACCCGTGCCAGTGGGGCTTTTATGACTGTTTCAATATATATCAGGGGCATAAGGAAACTGAGCTTTCTGGAAAACAGACAAAGTACAACAAAAATAATTTCAAACCGCCAAACCGCTCCTGTTATTTTTTGGACGCCCGGACATCTTCACAACCCTGTTTCCAGGAAGAAGATGCTGCCTGAAAAGCCTCCTGTATTATCACATGGAGCCTGTCGTGCCACATTGAGCTCGCGTTGTGTCACATTAAGCCTGTCGAAATGTGCTATATATCAACAAACAACCCTGTCCATATTTCGGCTGAGCTCAATATGGACAGGGTTGTTTACTTTGCAGACAGCCACCTGCAGACGGTACAGGCTGTTTCCTGTGGACCATGTCCTGTATTACAGCCTAAGGAGGTCTTATCAGAATACCGCGTAATCCCTTCTTTTCAGGTTCATCCGGAGCCCGGCATAGACATTCAGGGTATTGAACGCGGGTATCATGCCTAATGATGTATAGGATTCGGAACGGTAGGTAGCCCCGATGTCGATATACGTATTCATCCGCAGCTCGTATCCTATGTTCAGGTTGAACAGCATCACCTGCCTGTAGTTACCAGGGTCCACTATCTTAAACCCGTAATTGGCGGTACGCTGGTCATAGTTCCTTAAAATATTGACGCCATTGGAAACAGCCGAACCGTTATCTATGGTCTGCTGTACCAGCATAGCCCTGCCGTCTATTTTCAGGCGGCGCACAGGCTGGTAGCGCATATTGAATACCAGCTCCCGGAAAGCCGCGCCGAGCGGATGCGCGAGCGATTGGTTATAATGAGAGTAATTGGTGAGTATCTGCCCGCCCATCTTCACATTAGAAGTATAGGTAAAGGGTCGTACCGCGTTGCCTTCCATCTGTAGGTCCAGGTTGGGAACGGAAAAAGCATCGTAATATTTGATGCCCAGTTGCGCACCCCATTTATTGGCCCAGTAACCATTGGAAGAGAAGAATTCACTGGCTGAAAATTCATTCAGGATAAACTGGCCGTACATATTCACGCTTTTCACCGGGATAGCCTTGGCATTGATACCTATCAGGATCTTATCCGGGCTGCCCATAGCTCTTTCCACCGACCTGTAGAAGATAACAGGATTGAGGTAGCCGAATTCATACCGGTCCTGCCGCCCAAAGATGACTGATTCAAAGAGGCCGACATTCAGCCAGCGGAAAAGATTGGTGCTTAAATGATGCGTGGTGGCAAACTTATATTCCTGCGTAGCGCCCGTATAGCCCATATAAATGCTTTGCGGCTGGTAAAGGGTATAAATATTCTGGTACTTCAGCTTCCATACCCTGGTCTGCAGGCCTGCAAACCAGGCAGCTTCGGAAAAGTCGCTCAGCATCAGGGAGCGGTACCCGTCCCCTATAAAGTGCTTACCATAGCCGATGCTGAGATTCATATGGTCTTTCAGCACTTTAAGGTCTGCCTGTCCTCTCCACAAATTATAGCTCCATACCCCATCGTTGCTCCGGCTGTACCTGCCTGCACCCGGAACAGCCTGGTATTGCTGCTCGTATTGCCTGAAAATAAAGGCCGGGTCTTCAGAATTGTAGGTATATTCGGCATACAGGTTCAGTATATCCGAAACAGTGGTCTTTAATTCGAACCCGGCAGCAAGGTGCATCCGGCTTGCTTCGCTTTTATCTTCCTGCCTGTCATACAGGTATTGTACACCCAGCTTGGGATTGATGCTGAAATAGAATTTCCCGGGCCGGTTGTATTCCAGCAACTGGGTTGGATTATTATACAGCGGCCTGACCGGGTTAGCCGTGCCCTGGTACACGGACGTTCCGCCAACTTCATGCAGCCACTCCGCCTGGGTGTACAGGAGCTTGTTGATATTATACATATCCACATTGGTAACGGCAGCATCGTAGATATTGCTCTTCAATTGCAGCAGGTACCTTGCAACGTCTTTCTGGTACAGGGGACGCGCGCTCAGGTGAAGGTCGTCCGAGAATGCACCGTTAAGGCTTTCCAGCCGGTCCAGCAGCCTGTCGTCCTCCATATATCCCATCACGGGAGCAGACTGGGCGTCTACCCTCACGCTGCCCGCACATAGCAGGCCTCCCAATAAAAGTAAACTTTTCCTTATCATACAACGCGTTCCATATTGAAAATATGGTGCAAGTTACCTATTTATCATGAAATTTTACCATTTGAAGGAAAGGGGCCCGGTTACCTTACCACACTCTTATAAAGCGTGGAATTAAATAGGAAAAATACACCTATAATAGTTTAACTTTGCACTCTTAAATACACTGACCATAACATTGTACACCCGATTAAATTATGGAGATATCATATAACTGGCTGTCCCGGTACCTGCCGCAGCCTATACCCGTAAACGAGCTGAGCATTATCCTGACAAGCATAGGACTGGAAGTAGAGCATATAGAAAAATTTGAAGCTGTAAAAGGTTCCCTGGAAGGACTGGTGACCGGGCAGGTGCTCACCTGTGAGCCGCATCCCAACGCCGACAAGCTGCGTGTTACGACCGTAGATGTAGGCAACGGTACCGTGCTGCCTATTGTATGTGGCGCGCCGAACGTAGCTGCCGGGCAGAAAGTGATAGTAGCTACCGTAGGCACTACCGTTCACCCGCTTACAGGCACAGCGTTCGAGATCAAAAAAGCTAAGATACGCGGCGAGGTCAGTGAAGGTATGATATGCGCGGAAGATGAGATCGGGCTGGGCACAAGCCACGATGGCATTATGGTCTTACCCGGGGATGTGCCGGTCGGGGAAGCAGCCAAATCCTATTTTGATATTCCCGCTCCGGACTATACCATCTCCATCGGGCTGACACCCAACAGGAGCGATGCCAATTCCCACCTGGGAGTGGCAAAGGATGTCTGCGCTTACCAGACGCATCATACCGGCCGGGAGTGGAAGGTAGTGATGCCGGAAATTGAAGAAGTACAGCCCACAGCCGACCTGCCCGTTACTATACAGCTGGACAATCCAACTGCCTGTCCCCTGTATGCAGGCATTACCATTAAAGGCATCCGGGTAGCACCCTCGCCGGAATGGCTCCAGCAGGCATTAAAGGCTATCGGTCAGCGTACAGTAAACAATGTGGTGGATATTACCAATTATATTTTGCACGAAACGGGACAGCCGCTGCATGCCTTCGATTATGACAGCATTGCCGGGCAGACCATCATAGTGCGGAACGTTCCGGAAGGCACCAAATTTCAAACCCTGGACGAAAAGGAGCGCAGCCTGCGCGCGGAAGATCTTATGATCTGCGATGCTGAAAAGCCGCTGGCTGTCGCCGGGGTCTTCGGCGGTCTTGCTTCCGGCGTTACCGACCATACGACCAACCTATTCATCGAGAGCGCCTACTTCGACCCGAAGACCATCCGGCGTACCTCGCTGCATCACGGACTGCGTACCGATGCCGCCACCCATTTTGAAAAAGGCGTGGATATCTCCCTTGTCGTGCCTGCCCTGAAAAGAGCGGTACAGCTTATCATATCCGTAGCGGGAGGCGCACCGGCATCCGGTATCATCACTGCAAGCGGCGCGGCATTTACGCCCAAAAGGATCGCCTTTTCCGGCGAATACATCAGCGCTTTGTGCGGGAAGTCCTATCTACCTGAGCAGATCACGACGATCCTGGAAGCCCTGGGCTTTGAAATGCTCAGCAGGGATGCCGACCGGTTTGAGGTGCTGGTACCCAGCAATAAGACAGATGTGCACCAGGCTGCGGATATTGCAGAGGAAATACTCCGTATAGACGGGCTGGACAATGTATCCGTTCCCGGTGCGGTAAGCATTTCCCTGAATAAAAGGTCCACGCCTGTTTCCAGGAAATGGAAAGAGCGCATAGCCAATCACCTGACAGGTCTCGGGATGACCGAGATCGTTACCAATTCCATTACCAACAGCAAATATTATCCGGATAAGGAGACCACGCTTGTAAGGATGCTGAACAACCTGACCTCCGAGCTGGACTGTATGCGTCCCGCCATGCTGGAGTCAGGACTGGAAGTATTGAACTTCAATATCAACAGGAAGCAGCAGGACCTCAAATTATACGAGATCGGTCACGTCTATGCAACCTCCGGCAGCGGCCGGTATCAGCAGTCCGGCAGGCTGGCGATCTGGCTTACCGGGAATATTGCCGAAAACAGCTGGCACAGCCAACCGGAAAAGACAGATCTTTTTTATGCCAAAGGCATCGTGGAGAGCATACTGAGAATATGCGGCGTATCGAAGTTCCAGTTAAAAACGGATAACGGCACGCTTTCCTGGAACAGGGGCAAGGACAGTATCGCTGTCCTGATGAACGTACCCGCTGCAACCTTAAAAGCGTTTGATATCAAACAGGAGGTATTTTATATAGAGTTCCACTGGGAGATATTAATGCAGGCCATCGGCAACAGCCAGCAGCAGATCCGGTACACGGAAATACCCAAATACCCTGCGATGAAAAGAGACCTTGCCGTGGTGGTCCGTAAGGATGTGACCTATGAGCAGCTCCTGCAGGTGATCCATAAGCAAAAGTTCCGGACGCTTAAGAACTTCGACCTGTTCGATGTATTCGAAAGCGAGAAGCTGGGTGCGGACAAAAAGTCGCTGGCACTGAGCTTCACCTTCCTGGACACCGAAAAGACCCTGACAGATACGGAAGTGGATGGTATGATGCAGCAACTGATCAAAGCGTTTGAAAAGGATACGGAAGCCCTGATCAGGCAGTAAATCCCGCCGCAAAGGCCATAAATCACATTTTATTATGAAGACCCTGGATACTTTAAATCAGAAAATTGAGGCGTTAGTGAAGCAGCACCGGCAGCTGCAGGCAGACCACCAGTTGCTGGTAAAGGAGTATGAAAAGCTGCTGAAGCATAATGAGAAGCTGGAACAGGAAATAAGATCAATGCAAAAGAAGATCGATGAGCTGGTAATACAGCATACCGTACAGATATTAACAGATGCGCAGAAAGCCGCCCTTAAGAAGCAGCTTGCAGCCATCATCGCGAGGATAGACAATAATTTAAAACTGCTGTAAACAGGAGCGTATGCGTTTAAAAAAGGGATTACAGTACCTGTGCTTTGTGTGGGCCTGCATGATGCTGGTGTTTGCAGCTTCCTGCAATAAGGAACAGGTGTGCTTCATTCCCACCAATGTGACCGGGAAAATGGCTTTTTCAGTAAAGGAAGTCCGTGATACGCTCATTTTAACGGATTCCAACGTTATTGATACCACCATCATCTCCTTCCGGGATACTGCAATGACCGCCCACGAGATGCGAACCTTTACCTATGACACCAATTATGTCATTTATGGCATCAGGGGACAAAGCATCATATCTTTTTCACTGGACCCGGACCTTCAGACTATCCAGTATAAGGTGGTGCCGGATAATAATGAGCCGGAGATGAACGACACGCTCACCGTAAAATATGACAGCTATCTTTATTTTATTTCCAACGACTGCGGCTTTACCTATAATTATAAGATCACATCCGTCCATATTACCAATCATTATTTAGATTCTTCTGCCGTTATTACCCCGGAGGTGACCACAGAAGGAAGCAAACAGCATATCAGACTCTACTTTTTCAAGTAAATGAAACCATATCTATTCCTGCTTTTATCCGTCCTATCGTTCACCGGCAATGCCCAGGTAACCGCTCTACAGGCAGACAGCCTGAAGCAGCAGGCTGTTGCCGACAGTACGGGAAAGAACCGGCAGGAAGACAGCCTGAAGACCGCGATGGCACCTCCTTCACGGCCAGATACCTCCGGCGCCGCACCTGCCGTAAGTACGAAAAAGCAGCGGCCCGGATACCAGCCCCAGATCAAATTGCTGCTGGATGTGGGCAACCTGGGCCTTAACTTCCTGGATGAACGCAGAAACGATTACGAGATATCCGCAGACTATCTTTACAGGAATAACTGGTATATTGTGGCCGAGGGCGGCTATGCCGAGGGTAAGATAGATTATGACAATCTTAAATACAGGACTACCAGCAGTTATTTGCGTGTCGGCGGAGACAAATCCCTGCTGGAGCCAATCAGCAAGCGGGACCTGGATATCGTTTTTTTCGGGTTCCGCTACGGGATAGGTATGGGCACCAGGGGCGATGCCTATTATGTAGTACCTTCCCAATTCGGCCCCTCCAAGGAAGGTGTCTTCGAAAGCCAGGATTTCATAGTCCATTGGGGCGAAATGACCGCCGGGATGCGTGTAGAATTATGGCAGGGCATCTATGCCGGCTGGAATTTCAGGGCGCGCTTTCTGCTGAACGGTAAAGTCTTCGAGCAAAAAATAAGTCCCAATTATATCGCCGGCTATGGCGTTGCAGACAAATCAACCTCCTTCGGCTTTAATATTTATTTAGGTTACGCGTTCCGATGGCATAAAAAAAGTCCGGCCGGCCATCCGCAATAATCTTATTTCACCCACCCCTTCTCCGTACCTATGGTAACGGAAACATCACTGATACGACCTAACACCTTCATTTACCCTGTCAAACCCGCCATGCCCTCCATGAATTTATACCATGAACAGGGTATTTTATTTTCGCCTTAAAATACAGGTACCGGCATATTGCTGTATATACAATAATATACCGTCTGATTTTTTAAAGTAATATATATTTGTATTCATATGAATAACAATATTATAAATATTTAAATTATTTAAAATACAAAAAGAGACAAACCTAAGTAACATTTCATTAACAAGATTATTTTACGTATATTTTAACTTTACAGACTTATTTCTTACCAAAGAACCCAAAAAAACCAGTTTAAAATGAAGTTCATTTCCATCAGCCACCTGTTGTTGGGAGCCAGCCTTTTTCTTACCGCTTTTACAGGCAGCTCTCAAACATCAGTGACCAAAATCTATACCGATTTTAACGGTTTCTGGAGTACTGACTCCACTGCCAGATTCCCTAACACTTCTCATCACCTTTTGGGATTCCGCATCGGCAGTACTCCAAATGACAGCATTTTTTCAACGGGTGTCAATGATTCGCTGCTCCGGGCACAGGGAATGAATTTTATACCCGTCAATTTCAAGGCCGTCCCTATAAGCCTGGGTAACAGGAGCGGCTCAAGCTATTACATAGGGATAGGCAGCAATTACAATAATGCCTGGCAGCCTCCCAGTCCCTCGCCACCCTATACCGCACCTTACTTCAGGTCCCCGGAATATTACCTGACGGATGGCATACAGGGTCTTGATATCGGTACCGCGGTATTTAATATTCCTGCAGGTACCAATGGCACCTCCTACCAGATAGATCAGTTCAGCGTGTCAAGAATCGGGGACGGAATTCCTGATATTGTTGTGACCCAGACCGGCGTATTCAGCGGTACAGCAGACAAGTTCAGGTTTGTAGATATCAACGGCAATACCGTAGGTAATGAATTATCCAGCAGCTTTCCCGGCAGCCTGGGTGTTGCGCACTGGGCATTTTATAATGTCAGCAACGGCTATTATACCAGCCCCCAGCCCCAGGGAACGGGCTATATTGATAATAACCGGAATCCCCGGGATATCAGGGTGCTGCAATGGGACCTCATCTCCTTTGGTCTGAACGCCAGCAATGTGGGCAATGTCACGCATTTCATCCACCAGCTTGGAGGCAGCAGCGACCCGGCTTTTGTGGCTTACAATACTTCCTCTTTCCGCGCGCTGGGCAATCTCAGTCCCGGATGCGGCTCTTCCGTAACGCCACCTGTATGGTTACAATCCGGTACGGGCATTGCTGCCAACGCATCCGGCCAGATATCCTCGTGGAAAAACGACGGTAATAATACCAACAATGGCGAGCAAAGCAATAGCGCCATAGCTCCTGTCGTGCAACCCGCATCGTTCAACACCAACTACAGACCCTACGTACATTTCAGCGGGGGCAACATCCTGCACCAGTTGAATACGCCTTTCAGCAGCGCGAACGATAGCTTTGACATCTTCGTGGTGTCCCGCGCTACCGTCACAACCGGCTACCAGAAGATCGTAGGCTTTAAAAAGAGCGGGGCCAGCAGGAATGATTACGCCTCTCTCTGGCTGACACCTTCCGGGCAACTGGAGTTCAGGGATACCACCGTCACACTGCTGACTTCAGCCGGCACACCGGGCATCAGCAACCTGGGCATATGGCATATCAGCTATACCCGCGGGGGCAACCTGTCCATTTCACTGAACGGCAACCAGACAGCCGTGCTGCCCGGCGTGACGCTCAGCCTGCCTACCTATCATACCGAGTACGGCGATAATACCTCCGCCTTTGATCTTGCCGAGATCATATTCTATAACAGCAACCTGCCGGCTGCGGAGCTCCGCCGCATCCATTCTTACCTGTCCCTTAAATACGGCATTCATTATACCGCGGATTATATGTCCGGTACGAATAATACCATCTGGAAGCAAAATAACGGCGGCTATACCTACAATGTCTTCGGCATAGGCCGTGAAGACTGTATCGGGGTGCTGCAGAAACAATCGCATTCCGTAACATCCGGTACGCTGTCAGAAGATATCATACAGGTAGGGCTGGATACGATCTTTCCTTCGAATGCCCTTAATACCGGCAATATAGCGGACGCGCATTACATCATGTGGGGCGACAATAACGGAAGCCTCACTACCCTGGACCAGGTAAGAAGCCGGGAGCACTGCCTGTTAGCGCCACAAAGAAGATGGCGCGCGCAGACAACCGGCAACCTTGCGAACACTATGAATACCCTGGTAGCCATCCAGGCCAACGGTATATCGGGACCGGGATGGGTAAGTCCTTCCGGCAATCCCCAGGATTATTTCCTGCTTATAGACCGTAATGCCAACGGGCTTTATAACGATAATGTGGATGACGCTATCCCCGCTTCAGAGATCAGCAATGGTGTTCTTATCTTTAAAAACGTGCTTTGGGATACCGATTATTCCGCTTCCGATCTCTTTACCGTAGGCTATAAAGTAGCCACACCCAACGCCGGGCCGGACCAGACGCTGGCAGGCAATTCCTTCACCCTGAACGCTTCCCCTGCAACCGGGACCTGGACGGTCACCTCAACAGACCCTGTCAGTGCAGCCATTACCATCCAGGATGCCACGCAGCATAACACACAGGTAACGGTACCCAACAGCGTGACCGCCGTGTTAAGATGGGAGCCCCAGGGCACCGGCAGCTATTGCTATGATGAAGTGATGCTGATCAACAGCACGCCGCTTCCTATCAGGCTGGAATCTTTCCGGGCCGTTGTACAGGGCAAGGGTACCGTATTGCTGTCATGGAAGACGGCATCTGAAGAAAATAATAAAGGATTTTATATTGAACGTTCCGCGGACGGTACCGCATTTGAGACCATAGGGTTCGTAAAAGGCAGGAATATGCCTTCCGATTACCAGTTTACGGATACCCGGCCTTTCAATGGTGTGAATTTCTACCGGCTGAAACAGGTGGATATTGACGAGGTACATTTTGCCTACAGCACAACTGAAAGGGTGGACCTGCCGGCCGGCAGTGAATTTACCGTGGTTCCCAATCCGGTTACCGGTGAGCTTACCATCAAGGGACTTCCTTTACAGACCCCTGTAACTATTTTCAACGCGGTAGGCCAGATCGTGTACGAAGGTCCTTATACGGCCCAGAATATCTCCTTATGGCCCAGCGGCTTCTACTGGATCCGCCTGATCCATAACGGCACCGTGGAGAGCATACGGTTTACCAAACAATAAGACCTCAAAAGTCTGATCAATAAGAAAGGAGCTGCCGGGCAGCTCCTTTCTTATTCGTGACGATCTGCTTATAGGCCACAACCTTTTATTACGGATACGTTTGCTGAGCAGCGTTCTCCCTACAGCTCAGAGACCGCTTTAGCTATAAAGGAGCTTAGAGGCTGAACGGATATAAGGCATCTCCTGTAATAATCGGTAGCTTATAATGGCTTTATTTCCTATATATAGTCAGTTTCTTATTTTTACATACAGCTTTTATATTCCCGAAACGGGCTAATATTTTACAAATTTATGAGGAGCAGTCGCTTCACCGATCCTGATGTAATACATACCGGCGGGCAGACCGCTCACATTGAGGCCCTCTATAGCTTCTGCAGTATGGATATGATGCGTATAAACGACATTTCCGACCGCATTACAGATGTATATGGTCTGCTGCGCCGTTACCGGGGGATCCATACGCCACTGCACATATAAACGATGCTGCACCATATTGGCACCATAAATACCGAAATGCACAGGCGCTTTCCTGCCGGCAATGCCGGTGCCGGTATCCGGGTCAGGCTGCTTTACAGGGCCGATCTTTTTGGGGGTGAATAAGGTCATTCCGACAGGCAAATGGTCGCTCATATCATGCAGCTGCTGCCTGAATGCCTGGGAATAGGCACCATTGCACGACACATCATTGACAGCTTTATTCAGACAGTTGCCGTTATTCCCGTAGGCCTTGTAAGAATCCTTTACATAGCTGATATCGGCAGTGCTGTCAGCTTCCAGGTGCCGGGACATAAAGATGATATCAAAACGGTCGTCCACACCGCCTATGGCGCCGTAAAGGCCAAATCCCGCCCTCGAGGTCCGGGTGGCCTGGGTATGCATATGGGCAAAGGCCGGGTTATCCTGCCATGTGCCGCTTACATTCCCTAAAGGATCTGCTAACGGATGCGGATGCACAGTATCTGTAAAATGCCGGTAAGCCAGCTCCGAGGAGTTATAAAAGTTCATATCGCCCGCTACCAGCACATGCCTGCCCGGGGGGATGGTGTGCAGCACCTGCATCAGCGTGTCTGCCATATTGAACCGGGAACGGACATTGGCGGTACCGGTGCTGGACTTCAGGTGCACCACGAAAAGCTCCATGATCAGCGAATCCTTGTCCGCATCGGTCGTATTGACCAGTAAAGTGTACCTGTTGATATCCCTTACATCCGTGGGGTACACATATTCCCCGAGCAGGGTAAATTTCCTGCGGTTAAAGTACACCATTTGCTGGAGGGTATCCTGCTCATTGGAGCGGTTATACACGAATGTGCCCCGTGCAAAGGTATCCTGCGTGTAGGCAAAAGATTGCTGCAGCAGCGCGTCAGCTCCTGCTTCCGATTCCAGCTCACAGACCATCAGGATATCGGGCTGTACATCGGCCAGTATATCTTTCAATAATAGTTCACGATTGCCAGGCGTAGCGGAAGGATACCGGTAAAGATTGTAGAACATCATATGGAGCGCCTCCTGGGCGATAGCCCCCAAAGGGTACATTATGATGCAGCAATAAAGGCAGATAGCTTTTAGTTTCATATAAGTTGGTTGGGCCGCCCGGACGCAGGAAACAATAAGAGGGCTGCGTGCTTTACGATGATTGCCGGTCAGTTACCTGTCACTGCTGCTGTGATACAGCGGAACCACCTGTTATGCGGTCACCCCGGCAGCCTGTTAAATTTACCGGGGATCTATGCCGCCCATTTTCAGAATGACCCGGTATTCTTCTTCCGTAACCGGGCATACGGACAGGCGGCTCTGGCGTATAAGGCTCAGGTTTTCCAGGCCTGCCGTGGCTTTCATTTCAGCCAGGGTTACGGGACGGGGAACTGCCCGTACGGGCTTCAGGTCCACGACCACCCACCTGTCATCCTCAGTCGTAGGGTCCTGGTAAGCTGCTTTGACCACTTCAGCGATCCCTACTACAGCCAGTCCTTCGTTGCTGTGATAAAACAGTACCCGGTCGCCCTTTTCCATCGCCTGAAGGTTATTCCTCGCCTGGTAGTTCCTTACACCGTCCCAGAAGGTCCTTTTATCCTTCCGGAACTGCTCCCAGCTATATTTAAAGGGTTCGGATTTTACTAACCAATAATTCATCGTCTAATCGGATTTTTTTGCGGTATCAATGACTATATATACATCTTCGCTGTCCCTTTTATGGAAATATTGCTGGCGGGCATACTTCTCGATCACCTCAGGATTGCCGGACAGGCCGGACAGCTCCTTTTCCATCCGGGCATTCTCCTGCTTCAGGTATTCGATATGCTCCACCGTATGCTGCAGGTTCTGCATCCTTTCCCGCTGCAGCAGCCAGTTGTTCTGGTCAAAGAAGGTCATATAAATAATAAAACCCAGTACCAGGCCTATTATAATTTTCAGTTGTTTCTTCATGTATTCAGGATGCGTTATAAGATCAACAGGAAGTACAAAAATACTTATTGTCTCCTGCTAAAAAAAATCAGGGATAAAAACTTAATGATTTCTTATCCCTGATCTGATTATGATTGTATGGTGAAGGTCTCACATCACCTTATTGATTGGCGCCGTGGCAGTGCTTATATTTTTTACCGCTTCCGCAGGGACACAGGTCATTCCTGCCTACGTTCACCTTAGGCTGTGACAGGTCCTGGTGCTGCAGGCTGGGCTGTGCCGGCACGGCCTTGCTGCCGGTATCGAATAAGGGTTCGGAATAATAATCGTTCTCGTCTGCCGCATACGCCTGCCCGGCTTCTTTCACCTGGGAGGCATTATCAAAGGCATCGTCATATTCGTGACCATCCAGCTGGTGCGGCTGCTGCTGAGGCGGTGCCTGCTGCATAGGTATGCCTGCACGGTAAAGGAAGGCGATGATATTCTGGTTGATCTCCAGCAATGTTTTCTTGAACTGCTGGAACGCTTCAAATTTATAGATCAGCAACGGGTCTTTCTGCTCATAGGAAGCCATCTGAACAGACTGGCGAAGGTCATCCATGGCCCTCAGGTGCTCTTTCCAGCTTTCATCTATCATAGCAAGCGTTATATTCTTTTCCAGCGTAGTGACCACGTTCTTACAGCCGGTCGCTATGGCCTCTTCAAGATCAATGTAGATCTGCATACCTTTTACGCCGTCGGTAAATGGTACCACCACGTGCTTTACCTGCTGGCCCTGGTGCTCATGTATCTGCTGGAATTGCGGGAACATCGTTTCTGCCAATCCATCCATTCTCTGGTGGTAATGATTTTTGGCCAGCTCATACAACTTATTGGTCAGCGTCTCCGCGTTTCCGAAATCACTATCCTGCAGCTCAGGATCCATACCTATACGCTGCATCGCTTCCAGCTTAAAGGCATCCATATCGCCGTCATAGAAGTCTGCCAGCTCGGAGCAGACATCGAACAGGGCATTGTCAAGGTCTATGGCCAGGCGCTCTCCGAAAAGAGCGTGCTTACGGCGCTTGTAGATAACATCACGCTGGGCGTTCATCACATCATCATACTCCAGCAGACGCTTACGGATGCCAAAGTTATTCTCTTCTACTTTCTTCTGCGCTCTTTCAATGGATTTGGTGATCATACCATGCTGCAGCACCTCTCCGTCCTTATGCCCCATCCTGTCCATCAACGCTGCGATCCTCTCGGAACCAAACAGACGCATCAGCTCGTCTTCCAGGGATACGAAGAACTGTGAGCTGCCGGGATCGCCCTGGCGGCCTGCACGGCCACGCAGCTGGCGGTCCACACGACGCGATTCATGGCGTTCCGTACCTATGATGGCCAGACCTCCCGCTTCTTTTACACCTTCGCCCAGCTTGATATCCGTACCACGGCCCGCCATATTGGTGGCAATGGTCACTGCTCCGGCCTTACCTGCTTCCGCAACGATGTCCGCTTCACGGGCGTGCTGCTTGGCGTTCAGTACCTGGTGCGGTATCTTTTTCTGCTGCAGCATCCTGCCCAGCAATTCACTTACCTCCACATTGGTAGTACCTACCAGCACGGGGCGGCCCAATCCTTTCAGCCTTTCTATCTCGTCTATTACCGCCTTATATTTTTCACGCTTGGTCTTATATACCAGGTCCTGCTCGTCTTTTCTCTGGATAGATTTATTGGTTGGTATGGTCACCACATCCAGCTTGTAGATCTGCCAGAACTCACCTGCTTCCGTTTCGGCCGTACCGGTCATACCGGCCAGCTTATGATACATACGGAAATAGTTCTGCAGTGTAATGGTGGCAAATGTCTGCGTGGCAGCCTCTACCTTTACATTTTCCTTGGCTTCGATGGCCTGGTGCAGACCATCGGAATAACGGCGGCCTTCCATGATACGACCGGTCTGCTCATCCACGATCTTCACCTTGCCTTCCATCACCACATACTGGATGTCCTTTTCAAAGAGCGCATAGGCTTTCAGGAGCTGGTTTACAGAGTGGATACGCTCGGCTTTCGCGGCATATTCCTGGATCAGCAGCTCTTTCTGCTGGGCCTTCTCTTCCGCGGAAGCATCCTGCTTTTCTATTTCTGCCAGGCTGGTGGAAAAGTCGGGTAATATAAAGAAGTTGGGATCTTCTCCCGCCCCGGTGATCAGCTTCAGACCTTTCTCTGTCAGCTCCACGGAGTTCTGCTTCTCATCGATCATAAAATAAAGCTCCTGCTTCACAACAGGCATATGACGCTGCTGCTCGCCTATATAATAGTTTTCCGCTTTCTGTAATATCTGCCTGTTACCCTCCTCGCTGAGGTATTTGATCAGGGCGCCGTTCTTGGGGAAACCTTTGAACGCGCGGTATAATTGCAGTCCGCCGTTCTCCTTATCTGCCTTGCCTTCTGCGATCAGCTTTTTAGCTTCGATCAGCGCCTGGTTCACCACCCGTTTCTGGGCCTCTACCAATTTTTCGATACGCGGCTTCAACTGGTAGAACTGCTGCTCATCACCTTTGGGAATAGGGCCGGAAATGATCAGCGGCGTACGGGCGTCATCGATCAGTACGGAATCCACCTCATCCACCATGGCAAAGTGATGCTTGCGCTGTACCATTTCCTCCGGCGCATGCACCATATTATCTCTCAGGTAGTCAAAGCCGAATTCATTGTTGGTGCCGTAAATAAGGTCTGCCTTATAGGCGTTTCTCCTGGAGGCGGAGTTGGGCTGATGCTTATCTATACAGTCCACTCTCAATCCCAGCCATTCAAAGATAGGACCGTTCCATTCCTGGTCACGTTTCGCAAGGTAATCGTTCACCGTTACGATATGTACCCCTTCGCCCGCCAGGGCATTGAGGTAGGAAGGACAGGTAGACACAAGCGTCTTACCCTCACCCGTAGCCATTTCGGATATCTTACCCTGGTGCAGCACGATACCGCCTATCAACTGTACATCATAATGCACCATATTCCAGGTAACATCATTGCCGGCGGCGGTCCAGCTATTCTGGTAAATAGCCTTGTCGCCTTCTACAGACACATAATCCTTGGAGGCCGCATATTCCTTGTCCAGCTCGGTAGCCGTGCTGACAAGCTCTTTATTTTCCGTAAATCTCCTGGCTGTTTCCTTAACAACCGCGAAGGCTTCGGGAAGTATCTGGTTCAGTATTTCCTCCAGCTTCTGGTCTTTCCTTTTCACCAATGCGTCCACTTCGTCATATATCTTCTCCCGGTCTGCCAGAGATAAAGATGTATCATCTTCCGCCTGCTGCTTTTTGTCCGCTATCTGGGTATTCAGGTCGCTTATATATTCCTGTATGCGCTTCCTGAATTCCTGGGTCTTGCCTCTCAGTTCATCATTGGATAAGGCCTTGTACTGTTCAAAATTTTTATTGATTTCGTCAACAAGCGGTTGAATTTTCTTTACATCTTTTTCGGACTTACTGCCACCGAACAATTTCGAAATGAATCCTAACATTAGTAATGTTTTATTTTTGAAGGTGAGCATCTGGTATGCTCCATTTTATAATACTTTTTTCCGTGTCTGGCAAGATGCAAATTTAATAACTTATACCTACATATTTCAAACACACCAAATAATAGTTCAAATTTTATGCTAAAATAAAAGCAAGTGCCATTTAGTCACAAAAAAAGGCAATGTTGCATTAACACTGCCTTAAAATATAGCATTTTCTGACGTTTTTTATTCAATAGCGCATTTAAAGCTGCCTCCCAATGTAGTTTGCTTTGCCTGACACTGCTCTTTGGCACCTTTGTCATACTGGTCGGTAATGGAATACCTGTATTTTTCCTGTCCGCCTTCATAACATACACATTCATAATCCTTGCTGCAGGAAGCCAGCAGGCCGGTCAGGGCAACGGAGATCACTACAAATAATGCTTTCATATAATTGTTGTTTTATTTTTGTTTTAAACAACGAAAATAAAACTTTTTATTGAAAAATTATTCTATTCTGCATTCATGAGTAACTCCGAAAGAGGACTGCATTTTATTACACTGGTCTTCAGCGCCGTTCCTGTTATTATCCCGTACGGATTTCCTGGAAACTTCTGTACCGTTCAGCCGGCAGACACAAACATAATCTTTGTTACAAGCGGTAAAAGCAAAGGAGGATACGAATAACGCACCTGCTGCTATGATCATCTTTTTCATATTGTAAATTTTACTACCTGTAACAACAGCCGTATTGATTTGTTCAAAAGCCGGAATGCTAAAGTTTAGTAAAATGCTGTTCGGTCCGGATGATGGCTACAGTCCGCTCCCTGAATCTAAAATAGGCTGCCGGAAACCCGGGACAGCCTATCTCAGAAAAGTAATATACAATATAATCTATCAGGTTATCTCACGCCATTCATCATTTTTATAAGCTGTTTGCTTAAGAAAAATAAAACGATAGAGGAAGCTCCGGCCATAAATACGAACAGCATAAAGAAGTCATACAGGTTGGCAATCTTGAAGCCTAAAAAGTTCTTAACAGGCACGATCTGCTCGGTTTCGACAGTACTTTTTATCGACTCTTTCAGTTGCGCATCTTTAATACCTGAGTAGTTAACTTTCTCCAGCGGCAATACTTTTTCACCCTCCATTTCCTTCAGCTTGGCTATATCCAGCTCTTTAGGCAATATTGATACGGTATGCGCCGACTGGATCTCATTCAGTAATGAAACTTTCACAACAGGTTCCGGGTAAAAACTGCTCAGCGTACCTGCAAACTTATTTGCCGTAGCCGTACTCAGGAACCAGACGCCCATCAGCAAAGACGCAAACTTTACCGGCGCTAATTTATTTACCATAGATAAACCGATCGGAGACAGGCACAGCTCACCAAACGTATGTATGGTATAAAGGCTTATTAACCACATCATGCTCACTTTCACTCCCGGAGCCAGCCCTTTTACCCCAAATGCGATCACCAGGTATCCTATAGCCAATAAGAACAGTCCTAATGCCTGCTTGTAAGGCGATGCGGGCTCCATATTCTTTTTGCTCAGGCGTGTCCATATCCAGGCGAAAACAGGAGCAAAGATAACGATCGCAATAGCATTAACGGACTGGAACGCCGAAGCAGGAACAACTACATTTCCAATATTCCTATTGGTCTGCTCTTCTGCAAAATAGGTAAGCGAAGCACCGGCCTGCTCAAATGCCGACCAAAAGAATATAACAAAGAATGCCACAATAAAAATTACCCAGATCCTCTGCTGCTCTATTTTTGTCAGGCTGGGATCTGAAATGATATAGCCCGGCGCCGCTATGGTCAGCGAAAAGATGAATGCACCGATCAGGTCCTTATCCAGCAACCAGTAAAAAGCGCCTAACAAAATGAGCCAGATACCCACCCAAAGCAATGTTTTAGACGTTGACATACGGGGTGTTTCGGTAGCCTTGGCCTCTGCTGTACTGACACTGGTCGGCTTACCTCCGATAGGCTTGCCATCAGGGGTAACAATATACTTATCCTTGGTAAAAACAAAGAACAGCACACTTACTATCATACCGATACTGGCCAGCAAAAAGCCCCATTTAAAGTCCATAGGATTGCCCGTATCGCCTACAAAGCCGCACACCAGCGGGGCCAGGAACGCACCTAAGTTAATACCCATATAGAAGATGGTAAACGCACCGTCCACTCTCGTATCATTTGCCGGATACAATTGTCCGACCATAGTGGATATATTGGGCTTGAAGAACCCGTTACCAAATATCAGAAAGCCCAGCCCCCCGAACATCAATATCTTCGCCATCTCTATATCTGTACTGTACATGCTGCCCGACAGGAACATAAACAACTGCCCGATAGCCATGAGTATGCCTCCGAATACTATGGACTTCCTGTTTCCCCAGTATTTATCTGCCACATACCCGCCTATCAGGGGCGTTAAATAAACCAGGCCGGTATAGCTCCCATAAATCTGGGATGTAAAATCCTTATCAAACAATAATGCTTTCAGCAAAAATAATGTAAACAGGGCACGCATCCCGTAATAGCTGAACCGTTCCCACATCTCCGTAACAAAAAGGATATAAAGACCTTTGGGATGTCCTTTGGGCTGTTGTGTACTAACTTCTGACATATATCTGAATTGAATTAAAAATAAAAAACCAAGGTGTAAAGTAAATATTTTTTTAACACAATCTGCATTTGTTATGAAAAATTACCGCACGCCATGCATTAATTTCCTTATTACCCGGTGGAGCAATATCAGCAGTACCCCCGCGACAACAGGCACGGCGGTAAAGATGAGGAAGAAGGTGCGCATATCATATCGGGACGTCACTGCCTCTATCTGGCCGCCCAGCGTACCCGCCAGCTTATTGCCGATGGCAATGGCAAGATACCACATGCCGAACATAAAAGCGATCATTTTACCCGGCACCAGCTTGCTGACATAGCTCAGCCCTACCGGCTGTATGCACAACTCTCCCAATGTATGGAACAGGTAGGCGATGATCAGCCATATCATGCTGACCCTTACCGTGCCCGCTGCCGCCCCCTGCGGAATGCTGCCCGACCCGTAGGCCAGGAATGCAAACCCTATGGCCGTAATGATCAGCCCGAGTCCGAACTTGACAGGCGCCGGCGGGTTGAACCTGCTTTCCCATATCCTGCCTACCACGGAAGCCAGTACGATAATAAAGAAGGAGTTCAGGATAGAGAACCATGAGGTGGTCACCTCTACCTGTCCGTCCTTCAGTTGCGTCACCGTAGCGGTCCCGATCCGGGACGGCTGCCCCTGCTGCAGATACTGGTCCTTTATCTTATCTATCCGGCCGGCAGGAAGCGCCTGTGGCTTTTTCCCTTCTTCGTGAATAGCGACCACAGCGCCCACTTCCAGGGCTTCCTGGCTGGAAATGGTTTCCCGGCGCTCTTCCACGATGCCATTGGGCACCAGGGCCGAAGCTTCCGATTCCAGAACATGCCCATAGACGATGTCACCCTTCTTATCCCGGATCACCTGTCCCTCATCATTCAGTTGTTCATATTTCACCACCTTATAGGAAATTTCATAGGCATGGCTTGAAAAGTCCCGGTTCAGCATCCAGATCACAATACCCCAGACCCCAGCAAAGGCCAGGCCCAATATGATATTGGCCGCCGCGATCCTCTTAAAGGTCTGCCGGAAAAGCTTCAGCAGCACCCACGTGATGAAAACAAGGGGAATAACGGTCAGCAGGGTATTAAAAATATTAAAGGCGGTAGCTGCAGTACCCTCAAAGGTCCGGTTGGTATAATCCCTGGCAAACAGCACCAGGGAGCTGGCGCCCTGCTCAAATGACAGTACAAAGAATACGGTAAAGAATACGAAGAGTATCACTGCAAACATCCTGTCCCGCAGCACATAATCATACCTGAGGATACGGGACACCACCAGGAAAAGGAAAAGCGCCAGCCCTGTCAGGAGAATGACCACCGGACCTGACAAAAATTCCTTTTCCAGGAGAAAAGCCTCCGGCAGCAGGGAGATGCCTTCTATATTGGACGTAAAATCATTGACCAGGTATAACAGGCCTATGGCGGCGCAGACCACAATCAGCACCTTATCCCGCAATGTGAACGGGTTGGCCTTATACGTCTGCGCTTCGGGCTCTTCAGCAGCCATATCCCTTTTGCCGGGCCGGGCCCCTATCGTGCCGAACAGCGGCTGCGCCAGCCAGAATTGCAGGCAACCCAGCAGCATGAAGATCCCCGCCAGCCCGAATCCCCACGACCAGCCCACCTTTTCCGCCAGGTAGCCGCAGAGCATCATACCAAAGAAAGCGCCGGCGTTGACGCCCATGTAGAATATGGTATAAGCGCCATCCTTCTTCTCAGGCAGGTCCTTATACATCTGGCTGATGATAGATGTTATATTGGGCTTGAAAAAGCCGGTGCCCAGGATGAGCAGGCCAAGTCCTCCATACAGGCCGGTCTTCGTTTCCAGGGCCATACAGGCGTGCCCCAGGGTCATAATGATACAGCCCAGTATGACCGCACGCGTATACCCCAGGTATTTATCGGCTATGACGCCTCCTATAATAGGCGTAAGATACAGCATGCTGGCATAGGTGCCCATCAGGATGCCGGCATTGGCCGCGCTCCATTCCCAGCCGGGATTAGAGCCGATAGCCGCCATGGTCAGGAAATTGATGAGCAGCACCCGCATACCGTAAAAAGAGAACCGTTCCCACATTTCCGTAAAGAACAGCACAAAAAGTCCTGAAGGATGCCCCAACACCCTGGAGCTGAAAAAATCCGGTTTTACTGTCGCCTGGCTCATAATTATTTTTGATGGATTACACGAAAATTTTCAAATATAGGAAACTAATGCCTCCCGGCAAACCCCTGGCATCAAATTGCAATACAGCCATCGCAGTCATTGTTAACAATTTGTTTCCATAAATAAAAATACGTAATTTAACATCCGGTTACACCGGAAAACCTGTAGCCAAGCAACTGATGAAGCATCTCTACCTGCTCTTAATGTTATGCCTGAACTGGACATTTTCTTTCGCCCAGCTTTCCTTTGCTGAAAACAAAGGGCAGTGGGAAAAGGAGATCCGGTATAAAAGCCCGATAGCGGACGGAGCGCTTTTTATTACATCCGGCGGGCTGGTGTACCACCTGGTGGATATGGATAAGGTGCATGCGCTCTTGCACGATGACACTTCCGCTGCCCGCTATTCCGAAACGATCGGCCATTATGCTTTCCGGATGACCCTGCAACAGCATAACCCCAACGCTTCTTTCACTACAGGACAGCCTGAACCCGGCTATGAGAACTATTTTTCCGGCCGCGATCCTGCTGCGTGGGCTACCGCAGTAAAAAGATACCAGGCGGTCACCCAGGAACAGGTATATGATAATATAGACCTTAAATATTATGCTACCACGCAGGGCCTTAAGTATGAATTCCTGGTACGTCCTACAGGTGATCCTTCCCTCATCCGGTTCAGCATCGAAGGGATTACACCGGAAATTGACAGGGACGGCCATCTTCACTACATAACCCCGCTGGGCACCATTACAGAAACGGCGCCCGTCTGCTACCAGGTGATCGGGTCCGACACCGTATATATCCCAAGCGCCTTCCGGCTCAAGGACCAGGTGCTTTCCTTTGAGCTCAAAGCACCCTTTGATACCCGCTACCCGCTGGTCATAGACCCTGATATGGTCTTTTCCACCTATAGCGGCGGCACTACCAGCAACTTTTACGCTTATACCTCCAGCTATGACAACAGCGGCAAGATGTATTCAGGCGGTATCGCCTGGGGACCGGGCTGGCCACTGTCCCTGGGAGCATTCCAGACACAGTTCAACGGGGATGTGGATGTATGCATTATCAAATTCAACAGTACCGGCACCCAGCGGCTGATGAGCACCTATTATGGCGGCAGCGGGGAAGACATCCCCCTGGCCATATCTGTAAATGCAGCAGAAGAAGTGGCTATCGGGGGCTACAGCAGGTCGCGAGATCTCCCTATGCTGACCACCTCTTACGACAGCACCCTGAACAACACCACCCGCAGCAACCAGAGCGAACCGCTGGGAGACCTGTTTGTCATTACCTTCAATGCCGCCGGCACCCAGCTGACAGGCGCTACCTACCTGGGCGGTACGGATGATGAAGCCTCCATCATTACAGCGGCTAATCCCTACACCAATGACCGACGTATTAACAGCAAGACCAGCCCCCTGTTCTTAAGATTTGACAATAACGACCACCTGTGGCTTATCAGCAATACATCCAGCAATGACTTCCCGGTGACTGCCAACGCTTTCCAATCCTTACCCGGCGGCCTTACGGACGGTGTGCTGTGCCGGCTTAACAAGCAGTGCAGCCAGTTGCTTTTCAGCTCCAGGATCGGGGGCAGCGAACGGGATTTCCTGAGCTATTTTGATTATAATAACCAGCAGCAACTGGTCATATCCGGCTTTACCAAAAGCACTACCCTGCCTGTCTTTTCCAACAGCTATAATGCTGTCCCCCCGGGTGATGAAGACGCCTATATATTCATATTCGATCCCGCTACGTCCCTTATCACCAACAGCACGTACCTGGGTACCGCCGGTATTGACGAAGCGCTTAAAGTGGCAGTAGAGCCTGCCTCACAGCATGTGTATGTGCTGGGCATCACCAATGGCAATTATCCTGTCAGCGCCGGGACTTATGCAATGCCTAATGGCAATGCCTTCCTGCACATCCTCGACTCCTCCCTTTCCCTGAGCATTGCATCCACCCGGACAGGCCACGATAATACGCTGGGTGTCTTTCCCAACTGGCTGCCTACCGCTATCGGGTTCGGAGCCTGCGATGAAGTGATCGTAACAGGCATCCAGAACAATCTCACACCCTATACCCTTTCCATGCCGGTTACTCCCAATGCTTACCAGGCAACGCCGGGAGCATTCTGGTTCGCCGTTATGGGCCTGTCCCTCCAGCAGCTGAAATATGCCACCTACCTGGGAGCTAGCGGGCTGGATCACATACACTGCGGGCAGCACCAGCTGGATAAACGAGGCAACCTCTACCATACTATCTGTTCCACCAACGGCAACTTCCCTATCACTGCCGGTTCCTGGTCGCCTGTCAAGCAGAACGGCAACCTCCTGGATATCATCAGCTTTAAATTTGAGCTGGCACCACCCCGTGAAGTCATTGCCGACTTTGAGTTGGCCCCCGGCTACAACGACATCGGCTGCGCTCCCTATACCGTTACATTCCGGAACAATTCCGTCAACGCGCGGTTCTATCACTGGGATTTCGGGGATGGCAGCAGCAGCACTCTATTTGAGCCCTTTCATACCTACGACCGGGAAGGACAGTATCGTATCATACTGTATGCGTCAGAAGATATCTGCCACAGCCATGACAGCGACACCCTGATCCTGACGGTAAAAAAGGTAACAGACCCCAGGCTGATCACCAGGGATACCGTGATCTGCCCCGGTACGGAAACGCTGCGCCTCGAAGCCCTGCTGGCCAATCCCGACAGCATTATACACATAGACTGGCAGCCCGCGGATGCCATACTGTCTTCCCGTGACAGGCTGCATATTACCGCCGATCCCCGCAGGAGCCTCCAGTTTACCGTCAAAGCCTTTAATAAGGATCCGCTGGCCTGCGTCCTTACACGTGAAGCGGTCATCCGGATATCCAAATATGACTCGCTGGCTGTCTTCATAGACCCGCCGGAATCCCATATCTGTACGGGAGATACCGTGATGCTTACAGTGTCAGGTGAAGGGCAGGCAGACTGGATAAAGGGCCTCCATATCTTCCACAGGGAAGGCAACAGGATCTATGCCAACCCCGATGTATCGTCCGTATATACGGTCCGGGTGACCGACACCCATCAATGTGTCTATTATGCCGATGCCCGTATCACGGTGACGGATACGATCCGGGTAGATGCGGGTCCCGATAAGGTGATACGCTATGGGGAAACGGTGTCCCTGGAAGGATACAGTCCCTATGATTATTTCTGGTACCCCCCGGCGCTATTTTCGGACAATACGACCGCTCAACCCGCCGTACGACCACTGGAAACCACTACCTATTATCTTAAAAGCACCCACGGATGTACCGCTATGGATTCGGTGCGGGTCATTGTAACGAACGCCAGGATACCGAATGCCTTTTCTCCCAATGGTGACGGCATCAATGATAAGTTCTATGTGCTACAGTTCAGGGACAACGTCACCCTGAAGCAGTTCAGCATCTACAACCGTTACGGTGAACGGGTATTTTATACGGAAAATATAGCCGACGGCTGGGACGGGTCGTATAAAGGAGAGCCCTGCGACCTGGGCGTGTATTTCTATTATGTACAGTATATCATCGGGGAAAAGCAGTACACTGAAAAGGGCGATGTTACGCTGATGCGGTAAGCATGTTCCCGGAGGATAATAATGGCCTTAGAGGTTGTTGGTGAAGAACACCAACAACGGAGGGGAAGTTCAGGGTCTCTTTAGAGTTATCAGCAACGAGGCGTAATGATTTTTCAAAATAGCCTTACAGGGTTGCTGTGAAGCACACCAATACGGAGGGAAAAGCAGTACACTGAAAGGGCGATGTCACGCTGATATGATAAGCGAATTTCCGGAGGATAGCAACGGCCTTAGGGGTTGTTGGTGAAGAACACCAACAACGGGGAGAGTAGAGGGAAGTGAGGGACATCAGCAACGGTGGAAAGTACTTCCGGAGAACAGCGGCGCGCAGTTACAAGGCATTCAAAAAAGAAGCAGGCTGCCCGGACCGGGCAGCCTGCTTGGATAAGCCTTGAAATATAAAGGATTATTTTTTACCTTTTTTCTCTTCCATTTCAGCCTGGCGTAACGCACGGGTCATTACTACAGAAGCTACCGGCTGACGGGCAGGCATCAGTACCTCACCGTTTTCAAATTTCACATCTTCAACACGGATGTTACCGTTCAGCTCCAGGTTGGTGATATCCACTTCGATATTTTCAACAAAATGCTTAGGATAAGTACGTACTTTCAGTGAGTTCATTTTCACAACCAGACGACCACCGGCTTTCACACCTGCAGACTGTCCTACAATCTTCAGCGGCAGGTTGGCGATCACTTGCCTGTCTTCTACCAACTCCAGGAAGTCTATGTGGGTCAGCGTATCTGTAACCACATCGAACTGTAAGTCTTTCATAATGGTCCTGTACACTTTACCGTCAATGTTGATCTCTGCGATCTGGAACTCGGGAGAGTACACCAAAGAACGGAATGCCAGGATAGGAGCCGAAAAATGGACCTCTTCCTTACCACCATAGATAACACCTGGTACCAGGCCTTGTGCGCGAAGCGTACGGGCAGCTTGTTTACCCTTACCTTCTCTTAACTGTGCATGAATTGCAACTGTTTTCATAAAATAAATTGATGCTATTTCCTTCTTAAACGATCACCTGTACCAACATCTAATGAAAGAAATATTTTTTAAAATTGTAATGCGGCCTTTACGACCGGTCAGGTTTTTTTGTATAGACAGTCAGTTTAATAATTATTTCAGCCTGTTGCTGTGGATGAACAGCGAGTGAATGGATTTATTCTCAAATGTGTTCCTGATAGCGATCGCGAACAATTCGGCTACGGAAACCACTTCAATCTTATCACACTGCTGCTTTAAAGGAATGGTATCGCATACCACCAGTTTTTCCAGCACAGAATTTTCTATATTTTCATAGGCCTTACCGCTCAATACCGGGTGGGTACAAAAAGCAGTAACGGACAAAGCGCCCCTTTCTTTCAGCATAGCCGCCGATTTTGTCAGCGTACCTGCCGTATCACAGATATCATCGATCAGGATAATATCCCGGCCTTCCACATCACCGATCACCGTCATAGAGGCAATTTCATTCGCACGTTTTCTCTGCTTGTCACAGATCACCATTTCAGCATTGAAATAGCTGGCGAACTCCCTTACCCTGTTGGTGCTTCCTACGTCGGGGGATGCAAAGGTAAGATTTTTTAAATTCATTGTTTCAATATACGGAATAAAAATCGCCGAGCTGTCCAGGTGATCCACCGGAATATCGAAAAAGCCCTGGATTTGCGGCGCATGAAGATCCATGGTCATTACCCTGTCTGCACCCGCTGTCGTTAAAATATTAGCCACCAGCTTGGAGGCGATACTTACCCTGGGCTTGTCCTTCCTGTCCTGCCTTGCAAAGCCGAAATAAGGGATCACCGCCGTGATATAGCCGGCAGAAGCCCTTTTGGCGGCATCTATCATCATTAACAATTCCATCAGGTTATCCGAAGGGGCAAAGGTGCTCTGAACCAGGAAAACATAGTCACCACGGATAGATTCCTGAAACACCGGCTGAAATTCACCGTCGCTGAACCGCTGTGTATTTACATTTCCTAAAGGCTTACCAAAGGCATTGGCGATTTTTTGAGCCAGGTATTGGGAATTAGTACCCGAAAAAATTTTAACTGAAGGTTGCATGAGTAGTTTTTATAAGAAAGTTCGGCAAAGATAATTATTTATTAATGTATGCACAATGAAAAACAGGTCAATTTTTACACAAAATTTTAACCGGTACGGCAACAGATACGAATAAAAAAGCGCCCCGTATCCGGAGGCGCTTTACTTAGTATTTTAAGATTTAGATCTTTTTGTTACGGCGTTGCTTACCAAACTGCGCTGTATTCTTGGTGCCAAAGTTCTGGCTGCCTAACCTGTCCATCACACAACGGAATCCGACTGTCATGCTACCGTGATGGGCGTTCATATACCTTCTTGTTCCGGGGCTTAACCAGTAAGCTCCGTCATTCCAGGAACCGCCTTTGATCACTCTCGCATCGTCATTGACCAGGGTAGTTTTACCATAATCATAGAAGAAACCGTTATATCCTGTAGAGTCGCCTGAGCCATCCCTGTAGCTACGCGCATCGTGAGAGGTATAATCCGCATTGTAACGTGGTTTCCAGTCTGTGCTGTCGATAGGCACTTTCACCAGCTCACCCCACTCGTCTTTCTCTGTCAGGGTCAGATCCTCTTCATACACGTTCTTGTAGTATTCATTACCCACAAACGGTCTGAATTCATCCACCTCCTGGTGAGAAGTAGGACGGTACACATCCAGTACCCACTCGTTTACGTTACCGGCCATATTATACAGACCATAGGCATTCGGCGGATACCAGTCGATGCGTGCAGTAGGAGCAGCGTCATCGTTCAGACCACCGGGAGAACCCATATAGTCACCTCTTCCTCTTTTGTAGTTAGCCAGAAACTGACCTTGTGTTTCCGTACGGGCCTGTGCACGTGTGCTGCGCGGATCACCCCACGGATAACCTGGCCTGTCTGTCAATGCCTCTTCACCACGCCTGCGGTTGTTGGCAGGCCTTGGGTTTTTAGAGATAGAACCTAAAGCCGCATATTCCCATTCCGCTTCTGTAGGCAGGCGGTAGTTAGGCAGCAGGGTACCATCGCTGTAAGCATCATTACGCCTGTCAGCACCGCTCGGATCCAGGTCACGCTTACGCGCATTACCTGCACTACCCAGGTACTGATCGGAGATATAGGCTTCTGTATTATAAACGTCCTCATTAACCTGATTCACGTTCTTTTTCAGCTTTCCGGCCTTGATCAGCAGCATTTCATTTACACGGTCACTACGCCATTTGGCATATTTGTTGGCCTGGTACCAGTTAACACCCACTACAGGATAGTAATCGTAAGCCGCGTGACGGAAATAATAATTCACTAAAGGCTCATTATATGCCATAGCCTTACGCCATACGGTGCTGTCCGGTGTTTCCCTAGCTATAAGCTCCGGATAATCGGAACCATAAGCACGTCTCAGCCAGTACAGATATTCACGGTAATGAACGTTTGCCACCTCAGTCTCATCCATATAGAATGAAGGGACGGTCACCCTTCTTGGAGAGTTATTTCTCTGGAATGTGATATCATCTTCGGTTTGTCCCATGATAAACGTACCGCCTTCTACAGGGACCAGACCTGGTCCGGTCTGCTGGCCGGCATAATTAACTACCTCAAAACCTCCTAAGCGAGAGTCATTGTAGTTCCATCCGGTTTTTTCTGACACGCCGTAAGTTTTATTTTTGGAACAAGAAGCGAAAAATAACGCTGATCCTGCACATAACAAACTAAAGCCTAATAGTGTTCTTTTCATAATAAAAAAACAAAGTTTTTCTTTCTTAAAACAGTATTGCTCCCGTATAAAGTATAAAGCAATATTTTACGATAATTCTGATAATATCAGGTACAATAATAGAATATTATTTTCAAAAACAATAATCTTTTTAAAAATTTCTTTAGAAAAATTATCAAATCCTTAATCTGACATTTTTCAAACCATAAACTATTTACAATTAACCTGATTTTTAAAATCACGGTAAATGTAAAAAAATATTTTTCAATTCAATAACATTCCCGGAATATTTTTTACCATTCCCAAAATAAATTTCCCGATCAGGAGTTATAGTAAAGTTCATAGCCTATGATGATAGCCGCCACCATACATACCACATCCACCAGGAGGCCCGCCACCAGGGCATAACGTGTATTTTTGACATTCACGCTGCCGAAGTACACGGCCAGCACATAAAAGGTGGTCTCGGTGGACCCCTGCAGTATGGCTGCGATATAGGCTTCCAGGGATTTTACGCCGTAGGTGTTCATCACATCTACCATCAGGCCGCGCGCGCCGCTGCCGCTCAGCGGCTTCATCAGTCCCACGGGCAATGCCGCCACGAAACGGGTATCAAATCCCATAGCGGCTACCACCGCGCCGATGCCGTTAACGACATAATCCATACAGCCGGAGGTGCGCAGCACGCTTATAGCCACCAGCATCGCCACCAGGTAAGGTATGATCGTTACCGCCGTGTTAAAACCCTCCTTGGCGCCTTCGATGAACGCATCATACACATTGATCCTTTTCACCAGCCCCGACACCAGGAACAGTATCACGATAGCCATGATCACAACAGCGCCGATCGTACCCACCACATTGTTCATCGTTTCAGAGGGCATACTTTTCAGCCAGTGCCACAGGAGCCATATCAGCCCGCCCATCCCGAAGAAAAATACGAAGACAGGCAACTTGAAGATATTGATCTTCTGGTACATCGCCACGATGCAGATACCCGCTACCAGGCCGATGTAAGTGATCATCAGGATAGGAAGGAAGATATTGGCAGCGTTGAAGTCCGTCACACCCTGCTCTATGGCCACTGCCTGCCGGATGGCTATGATGGAGGTGGGAATGAGCACGATACCGGCCGCATTCAGCACCAGAAACATGATCTGCGCATTGGTAGCCGTATCCTTCTCCGGGTTCAGCTCCTGCATATCCTTCATCGCCTTCAGGCCCAGCGGGGTGGCGGCATTGTCCAGCCCCAGAAGATTGGCAGAAAAGTTCATCGCGATATTGCCGAATGCCGGGTGCTTGTCGGGAATATCCTTAAAGATCACTTTGAACAGCGGCTGCACCAGCCGGGCAAACACCTGTATCAGCCCCGACCGCTCCCCTATCTTCATGATACCCAGCCAGAGCGCCATCATACCCGTAAGTCCCAGGGAAATGGTAAAGCCGTTTTTGGCGCTGTCGAACATACCGTTCATCATAGTGGTGAAAATGGACGCGTCCCCGCCCAGCACCAGCTTCAGCAGCGCTACCGCAAAACCGATAATAAAGAATGACACCCAGATATAATTTACCGCCATATGGTGTTCCCGATTTTAAGTTCTGTATCAATGATTAATTTAAAGGCTTCGGCCAGCGTCGTGTCAAGGGGCTTTTCCAGCACACGGCTGACCGGCATGATGCCGCTGACCGCATTCGTCACAAACACCCCGTCCGCCGGCAGCAGATCCCGTGCAAAGTGAATATTTTTTTCAATGATTTCATAATTATTCCGGCTTTGTTTTTCCAGCAGGTATCGTCTCATGACACCCGGCACCATATTGTGCCGTAACGGCGGTGTGATGATCCGGTTCTCCCGGATGATAAAGATATTGGCGACGGTCGTCTCCAGGCAATAGCCCCCGGCATCGCATAACAGGATATCAGTCCCTGCTCCCATACTTCCCGGTTGCCGGAGCTCCCGGACGGCCTGCAGGTTATTCCGCGATTTCAGCATACCTGCCCGCTCCGTTTCCGGTATGCAGGCTGTCCGCGTCAATACGATACCGGCCGGGCGGGGCAGCAGCTCCAGGAACTGCAGGCTCCAGTCTATCCCGTCCCGCTTTTTTCCTGTCAGCCATCTTACCCTCCGGGCTTTCCTGCCGTCCGGCCGTTTCACAGCCGTCTCCACCGCTTCCCAAAGCCCCGGAGGCACAGCCCCCCAGTCCAGGGCTGCCAGTGTCTGCGCGAACCTTTGCCGATGCCACTGCCACAAGGGAAGCTCCCCGCGGACACACAACATCGTTTCGATCACCACATCCCGGTAACCGGCACTGAATTCCTCAAAATCCTCTATATAATTCCAGTACATAAACAAAGAGGTGCCGGCTCCTGCGGAACCGGCACCTAAAAGTAAGTATTTGCAACGTGACTATTTATAATATTTTTTCCAGAAGGCCACATATGCCTTCACGTCTTTTGAGGCCAGCAGCTTGGGATAGTTCTCCACGCTGATGGTAACGGCCTGGATCACATTTTTATCATCGTATTCACTGAACAGGGAAGATAGGGACCGCACCTTATTAATATATTTCCTGGCCTCCTTTTCATTGGCAAATTCCCGCGACAGGACGATCGACTGCTCCTGGGTCAGGGCGTTCAGCGTCACCACGATGTTCTCATTGCCTGCCGTCACCCTGTTGTATTCCGACAGCCCGGCCTTGATGCCCTGGATACGACCGTCAAGCGGCAGGACCAGCAGCGCGTAATATTTGGAGGTACCAGTCGGCTTGGAGAACAGCTCATTCTTGTCATCCACCGTACCGCCGTCCCCGGCCTGGATATCCCCTTTTCCACCGGCTGTATCCACGGCATTATTGACCGCTTTCCCGGCCTGGGTGAGAGAATCCGATACTATATTTTTGTTTTTGACGATAAAGGCTTTCAGCGTTGTGGCATAGGAGTACAGCGAATCATTCTTATAGTTATTCAGCCAGTCATCCACCAGGGTCTCCGCGCGGTTAAATTCCAGCTTACCCGCATAGCCGATCACCCTTAAGATGTCGTATTGCTTTTTATAACTGCCCATTACGGTAAACCTGCTATAGGCCTGCTCTACCTGCTTCAGACCGGTGGTATAATCACCGCTCATGATCAGGTCGTAAGCATAGGTATAATGCTTATCAATGGAAAGCCCGGTGTCCTTACTGCCGGTAGCGGCATTGGTCATCATCACCGTCCAGTTGTTATCCGGGAAGTTAGCCACCAGGTAGTCGTAATAACGGCCGGCGTCTTCCGGCTGCTGCTGCCGCATACGGATCAGGTATTTAATATAATAGGTTTCCGGTATATATTCATTCCGCGGATAAAGGCTATCCAGCTTATCGAAGGTCTTAAAGGTGTTGGTGTAGTCCTCGAGGTTATAAAAATAGCCTTTTCCCAGGCTGTACAGCGCTTTCTGCCTCAGGTCCTGCAGGGAGTCCACCGCCCTCGCGGTACGCGGAATAGCCAGGTAAAGGGAGTCCGCATCAGGCAGGTTTTTCCTGATCTGCTCTTCCGGCGTCAGGTGCTCGGTGACGATCTGCTCGTTCACAGACATACCGCTGCCGGAAAGATTGCTGCGCCTCCAGTTATCTTTAAGCTCCCTGTTAGGCCATTTCTGCTTGAACTCGTTGGCTCCTTTCTGCATCAGCGTTGTATTGGCAAAATACCATGATTTGTTACCGCTGCCCTGGCTGGCCGCAGGTGCCTGCACCGGGGCTTTAAGGCTTACGTAATAGCTGTCAATGCTCCGTTTCTCCAGGTCTTTCAGGTACTTCTGGATATAAGCCCGCTGTTCCGGCTCTGATAAAGCGTTCAGGTACAGGAGGCTGTCGGCATTTTTGACCTGGGTGGCCGGCGCCGCTATCTGGTATAACGAACCGCTCCGGGTGCTGGCATGCGTATAGTAGGGCTCATCCAGCTTGGTCAGGAACTGGATGGCGCTGTCATATTTCTGCGAGGCCGTCAGATGCTCGCCTTTATTATAATACAGGTCGCCGATACCCACATAGGTGGTACCTTTCTGCAGGGCATTGTTCTCGCTGTACTCGATACTTTTATTGTAGTGCTTCAGGGCCTCTTCCGTATTGCCCGTATTTTCATAATGCTTGCCCAGCCCGTAGTACACCTGGTCAAAATAGGACTTGAATTTCTGGTCCTTGGCCATTTTGGCCAGGGTGCGGTAAATGGCCTCGGTACCGGTGCCCGCTTCCAGGTTGTTCTTCACGATGTTCATCCGGGCGCTGAAATCCATTTCCAGCCTGGGGAAGAGGTCGATCACCTTTTCAAAAGATTCCGTGCTGGCCTCATAAAGATGCTGCTCCTGGAGTATCTGCCCCCGGAGGTAGCCTGCACGCGTACGGGTGTACTTATCCATATCCTTCGCCAGCAGCACTTCCTGTAAGGGTTCCAGGGCATCGTTCAGCTTATCCGTTTCCAGCGCCACATTGGCATATTCCAGCGCCAGCCTTGACCTCAGGTGCTTGGGGAAATTAATGTCATTCTTCAGCATATCCAGCACCAGCACGGCCTTGGTGATCTCCTTCTGCTTGACGAATACCCGTGCCAGCCACAGGATAGCCTCGTTTTTGGAAGGGCTGTGCTTGAGGATGGCTGCCAGTCCGGCAGGCTCCAGCTCGGCAAAGGCATTTTGCGCCAGCGGGTCTTTTTTCGCGTCCTTATCTTTTTTCAGCTTTTCCTTCCTGGCCTTTTCCGCTTCATGGATGACGAATTTGAAAGCATTGGCCGCATTCTCATAATCTCCTTTATAATAGTAGGCCTGCCCCATGATCATATACAGGTCATCCTGCCATTTGCCGCGGGGATCATGAAGCTGGATGCCCATAGAGGTCTTCTGGATGATGGTGTCCATATCCGACTTCAGCTTTGCCGAGTCCACGTCAGGATTGAACGGGAAGAGCGTGATGAGCATATCGAAATTGTCCCGCTTGACCCGCCGCATATTCTCCTCCGCCTCCTTCATCTTAAGGTTGGCGTTAAAATAATAATTATACCGTGTAAAGGTATTCTGGAGCACTTTACGGGGAGCGGTCCATCGCTTCTTCCGGAAGCGCTCATTGGTATACGCCTTTTTCTCAGATTCTATCTTCATCTCAAAGGCCAGCTGCTTTTTCTTCTCCTTTTCCTTTACTTTCTCTTCCCGTTCCTTAACACGCTCCGCCCTCACCTTCGCCAGGCTGTCGCTTATCACCTTCCTGGCTGCCACGGCGCTGTCCCTGATGCGGGCATTCTCTGTCCGTATCACGTCCAGGGCGGTCCGCATACTGTCCGACACCCGCAGCCTTTCCGCCTTCAGGCTGTCATTATAGGCTACCTGCGCAGCTCTCATACTGTCCGCCGTCTGCTTCCGGGCGGCCGACATGCTGTCCAGGATGTGCCGCTGCGCGGCCCTGACACTGTCGTTATAGGCTACCCTTACAGCTTTGATGCTATCCAGCCGCAGCTTATTGACCGCGGCCACACTATCCTTGAAACGGGGCGATTGCTTGTAGGCTCGTATCAGCCCCAGGCTGTCCGATACCCTTTTCCTTTCCTGGCGCAGCAGCTCCGCTTCCGCCACCCTTATAGCCCTCAGGCTGTCATTTATCCGCCGCAGGCTGTCATTCCTGGCTATGGTGATGGCCCTGATGCTATCCTGCTCCTGCTTTCTCTGTACCCGGAGCGCTTCCATTGTCTTGGCCCTCACATCGGCAATACTATCCATGCGGGACTGGCGGATTGCCGCCACGCTGTCCTTGTATTGCTTAGAGGCCTTATAATTACGGATAAGGGCAAGACTGTCCGTTCTTGCTTTCTGAACGGCCCTGATACTGTCTGCCCGGTGCTGGTTGGCGGCTTTTATGCTGTCAACGGCGGTCCTGTTCTGTGCCAATCCCTGATAGCCGGCCAACATCCCTGCTACCAGGAGGCTTATATATAAAAGAAAAGATTTCAAAATCCGGTGGTGCTTCATTACTGTTATCCAACAAAAATATACGGCTTGAAAATCATCAATCCGTATAAACGACTAAAGGTATATAAATCGAAGTAAACGTTAAATCAAGTGTTAATAATTATTTTTACAGGATGCTTGGAACAGTTTCGCACAATAGGAACGAAACAAAGTCAAAAATATTACTTTCTGTTTTAATTATATCATAACATTTCGGGCAATTTGAAGTTTTCTTGCCTACTTTTGTCAAAATCTATTGCAAATATTATGAACTGGCCCGTATTTTTTAAGCGGCTCGGAAGCGCTGTCGTTTTCTGTGCCGTTATCCTGGCAGCGCTGACCACCACTTTCGAGGTCCTGCTTGCCGTGACCATGCTCATACAGTTTTTCTGCATCAAAGAAACCTGGCAGCTTTTTAAAAATATATTCCCGGATACCACTTTCCCGGATACCCTGTATACCCTTACCCAGCTGTTCGGGTTCGGCCTGACGATCAGCATCGCCATGGCCTCGGCCCTGGGAGCATTCATGTTCCTCACCCTGCTTATTCCCGTTATCCTAATATTCATCAGCATCCTGCATCCTAAAAATACGCTTAAGGCCGGCATGGCCGCTATCTTTGCCCTCCTGTATGTCAGCATACCACTGGGTGGCATGATCAGCATGTATATGCTGTACCACAGCGGGCACCTTCCTACCAATATCCCGTTGGCGCTCATACTGCTTATATGGACCAATGACACGATGGCCTATATTACCGGCTCCTTTATCGGTAAGACCCCTTTTTCCAAGATATCGCCCAAAAAGACCTGGGAAGGCACCATCGGCGGCATGGTATTTACCGTGCTCGGCGTGGTCATCCTCAGCTATGCCAACTGGCTGCCCGGGCTCCGCCTGCAGGACTGGATCATCCTGGCGGTGCTTGCTGCAGTGATCGGCACCATGGGCGACCTGATGGAGTCCAAGCTCAAGCGGCTGGCCAATGTCAAGGATTCCGGCAATATCATGCCCGGCCACGGGGGAGCGCTGGACCGCTTTGATTCCTTATTAGCCACGATGCCGTTCGTGTTCTGCTATGTGCTGATCTTCATGGTACGGTAACTATTATTATATATATAATTAACCGGCTGCCGTTATACTGCCTCCCTCCTGCCAGGCTGAGACCCGTCGAAGCCCGAGCATGGCCAAAGCATTATACACCACATTTCGACAGGCTCAATGTGACAGCGTGCTCTGATATAACCCAAGCCTTACCCGGTGCAGGGCAATGAAATTAACGGGCTAAGGTTGTCACTTAAAATTATCTTATCACTAAGGAATCGTACGTTTTTTAGCGTACCTTTGCCCTCAGAATCCACAACGGGGTGCTTTTAAAGGCTGAGATCATACCCGATGAACCTGGAACAGGTAATGCTGTTTAGGGAATCCGCTCAAACAGTAAAGCATACGTGGGCATACACGCTTACGAACACTTTACATAGCCATCTCACCCGGTTGTTTATTATTTAACCATTAATGATAGTAACAACTGATGAAAAAAACTGTACTCTTCATGGGAGCTGCCTTACTGCCCTGGGTGCTCCGGGCCCAGTCCGAAACTGACAGTATAGCACGTGATGCCATCGGGTCCGCAGACCTGGAACCGGTCATTATCCTGTCTATAAGAGCTTCACAGGTAACGCCCTTTACAGCCACCACACTAAAAAAAGAAGACATTGCCCGGCAAAACCAGGGGCAGGATGTGCCTTACCTGTTGCAGCAGGAGGCTTCTATCGTCGTATCTTCCGACGCCGGTACGGGGATCGGCTATACCAATATGAGCATCCGCGGCACCGACAATACGAGGATCAACTTTACCCTGAACGGTGTTCCCGTGAATAACCCTGAATCGCAGGGAACTTTCCTGGTCAATATCCCCGATATGGCCAGCTCCACCCAATCCATACAGATACAGCGCGGCGTAGGCGCCAGCACCAACGGCGGCGGCGCGTTCGGCGGCAGCGTATCTGTCAATAATATGGTCAATGAGGAACAGGCCGGAGGCAGTGTGAACGCATCTGCCGGCAGCTTCAATACGTTCAAAACGACCCTCCAGGCGCATACCGGCCGCCTGCAAAACAACTGGGCCTTTGATGTCAGGCTGTCGCAGATCCGGTCGGACGGCTATATCGAACGGTCGCAATCCAATTTAAGGTCGCTGCAATTCCTGAGCTCCTGGAATATCAACAGCAGGTCCAAGCTGACCCTTAATTATATGCTGGGCCACGAAAAGACCGGCCAGTCCTGGAACGGCGTTACCGAAGAGGAGGTGCGAGCCAACAGGCGCTATAATCCCCTGGGCAGCATGCCGGACGGGAAATTCTATAAGAACCAGACGGATAATTACCAGCAGCAGTTCTTCCAGGCATTTTATGACTACAGGTTCAGCCGGCACCTGAAAGCCCAGGCCGGGCTCTTCCTCACCAGGGGCGCGGGCTATTACGAGGAATACAGGATGGATGAAAAATACAGCAGCTACTGGCTGCCGGCACATACCACACCGGCCGGCGACACATTCACCCGTACCGACATCATCCGGCAGCTGTGGCTGGATAATTATTTCTATGGCGGAGTGTACAACCTGATGTACGAAAAGGACAAGCTGGAAGTTACTTTCGGCGGTATGGTTTCCCGCTATGACGGCCAGCACTTCGGCGAGATACTCTGGGCCGGCCGGGGCGGCATCGATCCGAACCACCGCTGGTACAACCTGGATGCGGACAAGACAGAGATCAACCATTACCTGAAAGCCTCCTATTATATAACGCCGCGCTGGAACGTATACGGCGATATACAGTACCGCCACGTGGATTATAATATGTACGGATTCAGGAAGAATCCTGAGCTCCGACCCGGCGCCGTATATAATTTCATCAACCCCAAAGTGGGCACCCAGTATATCCTGGGCAACCGCGGACAGCTTTTCCAGAAATTATACCTGTCCTACGCCAAGGCCAATAAGGAGCCGAACCGGGACGATTTTGAGACTAATGGCGTGGAAGTGCCAAGGCACGAGCAGTTGCACGACCTGGAACTGGGCTATAACATCAAAGGCCGGAAGTTCAGCTTCGATGCCAACGTCTATTATATGCTGTATAAGGACCAGTTGGTGCTCAACGGCCGTATCAATGACGTGGGCGCCTACGCGCGCGTCAATGTAGACAACAGCTACCGCGCAGGGATAGAGCTGAGCGGGCGGTATAAGGTGCATCCTTCCTTCCATATATCGGCCAATGCCACCTTCTCTCAAAATAAGATCCGCTCTGTTAATGAATATATAGACAACTGGGACACGGGCGAGCAGGAGATACTGGTGCATAACAATACGGATATCGCCTTCTCACCGAATGCCATCGCGGCGCTAAATGTAGAGTTCCTGCCGCTTCAGCTTACGCAGATCGATCCTCAATACAGGCAGTTGAGCATCCTCTTCCAGCATAAGTTCGTAGGTAAGCAATACCTGGATAATACCAGCAATGACGCCCGCAGCCTGGATGCCTACCAGGTCAGCCACCTGAGGTTCAGCTACAGCCTGCCTTTCAGAAAATATACCCTACAGGCCGGCATTGCCATCAATAACCTGTTCAGCAGCCTGTATGCTTCCGGTGGGTATACCTACGCCTATTCCGAGGCCGGCACACTGAAACAGGTCAATAATTACTTCCCGCAGGCACCGCGGTTTGTGCTGTTCAATATAGGCATACAATTTTAACCAATAACCCACACATACTGTCACTATGATACAACAGGAGGCTCCTTAGGGAGCCTTTTATCATAACGGGAAATGCTGCCTATAAGCCACCAAGCTATCAAACCGAAGGGTTCAGGATGCTGCTAACCGGCATAAAAGATGCCTTACATCCGCCCGGAACGACCGTCACGCTACAGTACCCGCTCCCGTTCCAAATAAAGCCTGCCTCCATAGCTTCGTCCCAGGGCAACATTTTTGTGTCAGCCAAGACAAATAAACATTTATCTTTGCTGCATGTTGTTCAAAGATGTAGTTGGCCAACAAGCTGCCAAACAAGGATTCCTGAATTTCCATAATGCACACAGGCTGCCGCATGCCATTCTGATCAGCGCCAGGGACGGCATCGGCGGATTGGCGTTCGGGCTGGCCATGACACAGTTCCTGATGTGTGAAGCGCCCTCAGCAGATGATGCCTGCGGCGCCTGCAATGCCTGTGTGAAAATGCAGAAGCTGGTCCATCCCGATGTCCACTTTTCCTTTCCTACCATTCCTCCCAAACCGGGAAGCAAGGCGGCCAGCAAGCATTATATGGCCGATTTCCGGAACGCGGTACTGGAAAATCCCTATATCTCTACGTTCGACTGGCTGCAGTATATCCATGCGGAAAACAAGCAGGGCAATATCACCGCGGAAGAATGCCGGGAGATCGCCGACCAGCTGCAGCTCAAATCCTTTGAAGGCGGCCATAAGATACAGCTGATCTGGCGGCCGGAGTACCTGGGCAAGGAAGGCAATATCCTGCTGAAGCTGATAGAGGAGCCGCCTGCGGATACCTACCTGATCCTGATTGCCGAGGAGCTGGAAAATATCCTCAATACCATCCTGTCACGTACCCAGCAGATCAACCTGCTGCCGGTAGGTTACCAGGATATTGCAGCCGCACTGACCAGCCGTCTCCAGTTGGATAGCGCCAAAGCGCACCAGATAGCACAGATAGCGGAAGGCAGCTACGGGCACGCGCTCAGGCTGGCAGCGGAGTCCGGCAACGACCTGCTGTCCCTGATGAAAGAGTGGTTCAACGGCATTTTCACCAACAAAGGAGTGCTCATCAACGAGTGGGTGGAAAAGATGGCCAAGACCGGCCGGGAGCAGCAAAAGAGCTTTTTCATGTATGCCCAGCAGATGATAGCCCATACCCTGCGCTACAGCAATATTACCGGCTACCAGGCGCCCCTGACGGAAGAAGAAAAGGTATTTGCGCAGAAGCTGGCGGCCAGGGACTATTCCCTAAGCGTATTCCAGCACCTGGACGAAGCCCTGACCAGGGCCGCCTACCATATAGAGAGAAATGTCCACGCCAAAACCCAGTTGCTGTACACCTCCATACAGATACAATACATATTGCAGGGCAAGAGCCTTTAACACGACAGGGACCGCGGTTAGCCTAATACATATATAAGAGCAAATGGACGGACACCCTTCGTCTGCAGCCACATTTTGTCGGTTCCGGGCTGCACAGGCAGCCTGACTATACCCGTTCTCCGGGGACAAAACATTAATTAGTGCTACCTGCTTACAGGAAACAACCCCTTTTACAGGCACGCTTCGCTGAACAATGCCCTCTATGCAGGACCGGAAACGCTTTTCCTAATAAAAGATGCTGTAGCATGCCGGTCATTCTGAACGAATGCATTAATTATTTATAAAATATATCCGGTCTTACAGAAATTTTTTAGTTGTCACGAATGCAGTAACTTTGCACTTTAGAAAATCTACATAAATATTTTCTCTCAATGATTCATTTCTTCGTGAACCCCAGGAACACTGTTTATGGTGTTCAGACTGAGCAAAACCTTTCTGCAGAAGACACTCAAAAGCTGAACTGGCTTTTCGGCAACGCCCAAAAACTCGATGATACCAAGCTGAACCACTACTATGTGGGGCCCCGTGCCGCCATGATCACGCCATGGAGCACCAACGCGGTGGAGATTACCCAGAATATGGGCATTTCGGGCATTATCCGTATCGAAGAGTTTCAGCCTGTACCGGCCGATTTCAATGATTTCGATCCGATGATCTTACAGAAATACGAAGCATTGACGCAGGAAATGTACACCATTAATATCACGCCCGAACCGATCCTGGAGATCGAGGATATTGATGCCTATAACAAGCAGGAGGGACTGGCATTGAGCGCGGAAGAAGTGGCCTACCTGGACAATCTTGCCGTAAAGATCGGTCGTAAGCTGACCGACTCAGAAGTATTCGCCTTTTCACAGGCCAATTCAGAACACTGCCGCCACAAGATCTTCAACGGAACCTTTGTGATCGACGGTGAGGAAATGCCGACCTCTTTATTCAAGCTGATCAAGAAAACGTCCGAAACGCATCCTAACGATATCGTTTCGGCCTATAAAGACAACGTGGCTTTTGTAAAAGGCCCGAAAGTCACCCAGTTCGCCCCGAAATCTGCCGACAAGCCGGATTTTTACGAAGAAAAAGAATTTGAATCGGTGCTTTCCTTAAAAGCGGAAACGCACAACTTCCCTACTACGGTAGAACCGTTTTCCGGTGCCGCAACGGGTTCGGGCGGTGAGATCCGCGACCGTCTTGCCGGCGGACAGGGCGCTTTACCCCTGGCAGGAACTGCCATTTATATGACCGCGTATTCCCGCCTGGAACAAACACCTCTGAATCTGCAACCGGGAACGATCACAGAACCGGCAAAAGTGTCTGAGAATCCAAGACCCTGGGAAAACGGTATGCCCGAGCGCCAGTGGCTGTACCAGACGCCCATGGATATTCTTATCAAAGCGTCCAACGGTGCATCTGATTTCGGTAATAAATTCGGTCAGCCTTTGATCACGGGTTCGGTATTGACCTTTGAGCACGAGGAACATTTCGACGAGCTCAATGTGACACGTAAATTAGGTTACGATAAAGTGATCATGCAGGCCGGTGGTATCGGTTACGGGAAATTGGACCAGGCCAAAAAACATATACCGCAGCCGGGCGATAAGATCGTTATCCTCGGCGGTGAAAACTATAGGATCGGGATGGGCGGCGCTGCGGTTTCGTCAGCAGATACGGGTGCATTCGGCTCGGGTATCGAGCTGAATGCCATCCAGCGTTCCAATCCCGAAATGCAGAAACGTGCTGCCAATGCCATTCGCGGCCTGGTGGAGTCGGACAATAACCCGATCGTGTCCATTCACGACCACGGTGCGGGCGGACATCTGAACTGCCTGTCGGAACTGGTGGAAGATACGGGCGGCCTGATCGACCTGGATAAGCTGCCGGTAGGCGATCCTACCCTTTCCGCAAAAGAGATCATCGGCAACGAATCCCAGGAAAGAATGGGCCTGGTTATCAGTGAAAAGGACATCGAAATCCTGCAAAAGGTAGCCGACCGTGAGCGTGCCCCGATGTATACCGTGGGCGATGTTACGGGTGACCACCGCTTTACTTTCGAATCGAAAACAACCGGTGAAAAGCCGATGGATTATGCCCTGGAAGACTTCTTCGGCTCGTCTCCCAAAACCATCATGAAAGACAAAAAAGTGCGGTATAACTATGCCGGGCTTTATTATGATGCTAAAAATATTCCAACATATTTAGAACAGGTATTACAGCTCGAAGCCGTGGCCTGTAAAGACTGGCTGACCAATAAAGTGGACAGATGTGTGGGCGGCCGTGTGGCCAAGCAGCAATGCGCCGGTCCTTTGCAACTGCCTCTGAACAATGTGGGTGTCATGGCGCTGGATTACAGATCCACCGAAGGAATCGCTACCACGGTGGGACATTCACCGTTAACGGCTTTGGTGGACCCGGCTGCGGGCTCAAGAAATGCTATCGGTGAGGCTTTGTCCAACCTGGTTTTTGCCCCGATCAAAAACGGCCTGAAAGGCGTGTCGCTGTCTGCCAATTGGATGTGGGCGTGTAATAACGAGGGCGAAGATGCCCGCCTGTACGAAGCCGTCAAAGCCTGTTCCGATTTTGCGATCGCTTTGGGCATCAATATTCCTACGGGTAAGGACTCCCTGTCGATGAAGCAGAAATACCCGGACGGCGAAAATGTAATTGCCCCGGGAACGGTGATCATTTCGGCTGCGGGCAATTGTACCAATATCCGTAAAGTAGTGGAGCCGGTACTGCAGAAAGATGCAGGTTCAGTATATTATATCAACCTGTCGAAAGACACGTTCCAACTGGGCGGTTCTTCCTTTGCACAGATCCACAACAGGATCGGCAATGAAGTACCCACAATTACGGACGCTGATTATTTCGCCAAGGCATTCAATGCCGTTCAGGACCTGATCAACAACGACCAGATCGCTGCCGGGCACGATGTCGGTTCGGGTGGCCTGATCACCACTTTACTGGAAATGTGCTTTGCGGATGTGAACCTGGCTGCCGGCTATGACCTCAGCCGGCTCAATGAAACCGATACCGTAAAAGCGCTGTTCAATGAAAACATAGCATTGGTATTACAGGCAAAAGACGATAACGCATTTGAAAATGCTCTACAGTCCGCGGGAATCGAACCCGTAAAAATTGGTTCGGTTATTGCCGGCACTGATGTTACGGTTAAAAACAATGCGGATAGCTTTACTTTCAATGTAGCCGCAACACGCGATACCTGGTATAAAACGTCCTTCCTCCTGGATCAGAAACAATCCAAAAACGGCATGGCACAGGAGCGTTTCAACAATTATAAAAACCAACCTTTACAATATACTTTCCCGGCACATTTTACGGGTAAGAAGCCGGGTCTTCGACAAGCTCAGGCTGACAACGGTGTCGCTTCGATTTTTTCCTCTGTCACTTCGAGCGGAGTCGAGAAGTCTCGCCCCAAAGCCGCCATCATCCGCGAAAAAGGTTCCAATTCCGAGCGTGAAATGGCAAACGCGATGTACCTCGCCGGGTTTGATGTGAAAGACGTGCATATGACCGACCTGATCTCAGGTCGTGAAACCCTGGAAGATATCCAGTTTATCGGCGCTGTGGGCGGCTTCTCCAACTCGGATGTTCTGGGTTCGGCCAAGGGCTGGGCAGGAGCCTTCCTCTACAACGAAAAAGCCAAGAAAGCCCTGGACAATTTCTTTGCCCGCCCGGACACGATGTCGGTAGGGATCTGCAACGGCTGCCAATTGTTTATGGAGCTGGAGCTGATCAATCCCGACCACACCGAGCACGGCAAGATGCACCATAACACTTCCGGCAAGCACGAATCCAATTTCGTTTCGGTAAAAGTGCAGGAAAACAACTCCATTATGCTGAAGACCTTGGCCGGCAGCACCTTGGGTGTCTGGATCTCGCACGGGGAAGGTAAGTTCAACCTCCCTGAAGCGGAAGACAAATACCATATCGTAGCCAAATACGGTTATGATGCTTACCCGCACAATCCTAACGGATCGGACTTCAATACCGCGATGATGTGTGACAGCACCGGTCGCCACCTGGTGACAATGCCGCATATTGAACGCTCTATTTTCCAGTGGAACTGGGCGCACTATCCCGCCGGCAGGCAGGATGAAGTCAGCCCGTGGCTGGAAGCCTTTGTGAACGCAAGGGAGTGGTGTGAGCAACATGCCAGGTAAGCATAAGGCAACTCGAAGGCCATACTGATCCAGAGGTTTATAAACAAACACCCTGCAAAGCATATGTTTTGCAGGGTGTTTCACACCAGCTAATGATACGCTTATCTATTCCAGCAAAACCATTCTAGCAGTCAACTATTCTTTTATTTTATGATGAAATATATACTGATACTTATTGTAATCCTGACCAATTATATAGCCCGTGGCCAGGACCGGCGATCTATTCCTTTTGATGAAAGTAGCTTTAATCTAAAATCATCTCTTTCCAGCGCTGCCGGTCAGTTACAGCACATCACTACCCAGATCAAAAATATGGGGCTCAATGACACCCAAAAGCTTTTCCTGGTCGCCGGCTGGATGTATGACAATATAGCATTTGATATTGAAAAGTTTGAAATGGGCGAAGCAACATTACCCACTTACCAAAGTGTCCTTAGCAGCAGGAAAGCCATCTGTACCGGCTACGCAGTCCTGTTTGCCGCCTTCTGCAACCAATTCAAGATCACCAACGAACTGATGGAAGGCTATGTACAGGAATTGGGCGCCCCCAGGACCACCTTTAAAGAGACCAATCACATCTGGAATGTTGTGAAGCTCGGTGACCAATGGTTTCATTGCGACCTCCTTTGGATGTCCGGTGGCATAACAGAAGCCCACGGAGATATTGACTTCAGGAAAAAGCTGGACAAAAGCGTATTTCTTACCCAAAGCCGGTCTTTTATCCAGACCCATATTCCTGCCGATCCGATGTGGCAACTGTCCGCGTACCCGCTCGCTATAGAACATCTTATACATCAGACTGCTGCTCCGAAAGAGCTCAGCAACACCGACAGTCTGAATTATACGGCAGCAATAGATGCCTATATAAAGCTAAACCAACAGGCTAAAAAATTAATGCTTGCAGAAAACGCGTTTAAATACAATAAAGACAACGGCAAGATCATAGTATTCACCTATTATAATGCTGCCGTTGATATTCTTAATACGAACACACAAGATAAAAAGCAACTTGCCCGGGCCAAAAATTACTTGCTCAAATCCAAGCAACATCTCCCTTATTACGGAACCGACACTGCAGCACTGGAAAAAAGCATCAACAGTATTTTAAAGACGCTCCCATAGTCACTATCCCGTTACGCCGTCCGTCCGTCTTTGGCCGGAAACCTTTGTAAAGACAAGGGTGTAGTGTGAGGAGATTTCTAATGTATGAAATACAAAAATTTAAAAAGGAGTATAATGAGAATAGTCTAAAAAAGATAAGATATAATTATGAAATGGTTCTACACAATAATTTTCATTCTGTTACATACATGTCTCTTTGCCCAGGAAAGCCGGCGCCGGACAGACAGAGAAGCATATTTTAATTATAATTCCTTGCCGATTGTTATAGACAGAGACACTGATTTTTTGTCCGGAAACAGTGCTAATAGCCTGTTTTACAGCTACAATTATGACAAACAATTTGATAATGATTTTAAAGACAGAATTACCATTAATGACCCTGATCTGTTCAAAAACAATGGTGTAAAAAAGTTAAGTGTCAGGGATAGATATGACCGATTGATTTATGAGCTGTACTTTGATATCGCCGGAAGAAAAAGCCTGGAAATTACATATTCTAATAATGGCATTAAACCCATAAGGAAAGAAATTTACAAGCATTATGCTTCGGGTAAGCTGGTATCTGATTCCATTAATTACCTTGTCAATGATCAACTATTAAAAGTAGAAAGCGTCCATTACACCCCTCAAAGTAAACACATAAGTGACACATTGATCTCATATACCCATAAGGAGATTAAGGTATTTAAATTGGGTTCTTATATTAATAAACGGAATAGAATACATAATGAATACCGGCAGCGGGCGGAAGGTAAAAATGCAAGGGTTTTACTGGAATCGGATAGTTTTGGATCAGAGCTTAAACTGCTAAAAGAAGATTATGCAGAGGATAGTCTTTATTTATCCGGAATAAAAAATGAAATTTCGGACTACAATTTAATATTAAAAAACTCCGGGGAAGAAATTCCTCTTAGCCAGCTTTCACACCATACATTATCGTCCATAGATACACCTTCATTGTACACTGCACTTACTGATGGAGAAGATGTAACAATATTTTATACTAATGAAGCAAGAAACTGGTGCGGTACAAGTGCGATGCAGCTTAGCGACCTTAGAGAGGCTATGAAGGAAAGTAGATTTGAAGTTGAAAATAATGACAATGGCCTTCCTGTAAGCTATATTTGGGCCAATACCCAAAAGAAGAAGCAGCTTTATACAATCAGTTATGAATTTTAATACTACAGGGTTATTGGGTCATCCCACTGCAGACAACCTGTAATGAAATATCAGCATCTTTGAAGGAAACCGGTTTTCGGGGATGGTTCTGCCAGTCCAAAAAGGTCTTCATTCAAAGACTATGAGATTTTGCTTTGCAAGAGAATAGTTTCTCCATTCTGCTACGCTCCAGTCGAAATGACTGCAAGGTGCTTTTTAGACACTTTCCTGTTATTATACTATACCCTGCTTCTCCCCGGCCATTCTTACGGCTGCAATATCGCCCGGTACCTCCCGTACCGGGTAAGGTTCGATACATATCACGCAAGGTTGCATACTCATCACGCAAGGTATGATGCACATCACGTGAGGTTCGATGCACATCACGCAAGGTTCGATGCACATCACGCAAGGTTCGATACACATCACGCAAGGTTGCATACACATCGGGCAAGGTTCGACGCACATCACGCAAGGTTCGACGCACATCACGCAAGGTTCGATGCACATCACGCAAGGTTCGATGCACATCACGCAAGGTTCGATACACATCACGCAAGGTTGCATACACATCGGGCAAGGTTCGACGCACATCACGCAAGGTTCGACACACATCACGCGAGGTTCGACGCACATCACGCAAGGTTCGATACACATCACGCAAGGTTGCATAACAATATAAGAAGGTGGTATCAGAAAATCCGGAGATGAGTACCGGCTCCCGGCAGGTACGGTTGCGTGAGGGCATCATTTAAATATTACAGGCTGTATTGTTATTAGTAAATAAATAACATTTATTAAGTATGCTTTACCCCCCACCTCCACACTATAGAATTAAAAAATACGTATCCTTTAATTGAAAATATTTATAAGTTTGCTGCCGGCTTATGATTAGCTTAAAAGACAGCCAGGTTATTTAATTAAATCAATTATAACCGCTTAAATTCCGCTTATTTAAAATGAACATTAAATACCTCTTACCTGCATTTATTATCGCTTTATCTTTAGTGAGCTGCAAACAAACAACCAATGACACTCTTGACAAAAAACTTTCAAAAGAATTTTACAACTCAATAAATGAACAAAATGCCGAAAAATTTGAATTTAACTATGACGGGCTAACACCTCAAGAATCCTATTTTGTTGATGGAAAAATTAGATTTTTGACATTCAGACAAAACCCTGAAGCGGGATTTAGTGAGGGGAAAATTATATTTAATGCACAAACCGACTCCATTGAAAAATACATACCAAGAATTGTGGAGCCGGAATGGAAAACTTATGAAGATAATATTTTTGACAAATTTTTTGACACCATTTATATAATCCATCCGAAAGAGCACAAGACTCTTACTTATTCCAATAATAAAATTGTTGATTCGACATTCAATCCCTACATAAATGATTGGAATATCAATTTTATATACAAAATGAAACAAGAAACCGAAAGAAAATATAACAGCCTATAGCATCGCATTGGCAAAATAGCGGGCTGAAAATCAATCCTCAATGCTTATACTAAAAACCCTTCGCCAAGCCCCGACCGGGAACCGCTACCCTTCATTCTTCCCCTCTAGCCTCCGGCTCTCCTTCGTCCAGCAGCTCTAGGAGGACCATTACCGCCGTGACGGTGCCGCTTACATCCGACAGGCTTTCCGTTTCCGGCGGGTAAAAATTGATATAATGCAGCAGCAGCCGGCGAAGGCCACTGCTTACCTGACGGGGCTGGGAGGGCGCTATCCACTGGCGCAGCAGCTTTTGTTGCTTTGATCTTTTCATAACGACAAGTTTTTTTAGACGGCGGGGGCATCCCCGCCCGGGATTACGGTAATGATGATGTGACGGTGCCGGTGCGCTATGCGTATATACTGCCCGGCCTCAAAACCGCTGTCCTGCAGCCAGCGGCCGCTGAGCCGGATATCGGGAAATACGGCAAACCGGCACCCGGTCTGCCGCTCAAAGTAGCGCCTGCATATACGCATTTTTCTTATCTTAGCGGTACCGGCCCGCTTCCTGGTGGTGGATGGCATAAGTATCTTCGGTTGGATGATACTGCAAAGCACCGCTTATATACGGGCATATACCAGTTGGCCGGGGCATATTATAGCTGCTGCGGTGCGTATTTTACCGGTAATTTATTCCGCCCGGCGATTAGATAATTTTAAATCAAATTTGTTAAATTTGCCATTATGACGAACACTACCGCTATGGAACATAAAAAGATACACCAGGGACGCAATGTAAAACGCTTCCGCGAGATGCTGGGACTCAAGCAGGAGGCACTGGCCTACGAGCTGGGTGACGACTGGAACCAGAAAAAGATCTCCCTGCTCGAAACCAAAGAAACTATTGACCTGCCGCTGCTCCGCCAGATATCAGACGCTTTAAAGATACCCGTAGAAGCCTTCCAGAATTTTGACGAGGAACAGGCGGTGAATGTGATTGCAAATACGTTTGAAAATTGTAATCAGCCAGCTTCAATCTTCTATAACTCTACAATCAATCCTGTTGACCAAATAATTAAACTTCACGAAGAGAAGATTGCACTATATGAACGGATGCTAAAAGAAAAGGACGAGATGATGGCGGAGCTAAAGAAGTTGATAGAACGGAAATAACAACACAGTCAATAATGTTGCTACACCAACAAAAGGACGTACCGCTGCAGCGGTACGTCCTTTTGTTGGTGTAGCTGTAAGCAATGCTAAAGCGGCAAAATATAATCATTTACACACATTATAAATTCCGTATAAATACGTATTTTATATTTTAAGAATATTTTATAGGTTTGCTGTTATTTATGATTCGCTAACAGATATCGTTAGTTAGTAATTGTAAGTATTTATAAATGTTAAAGTCTCGCTTATTTGCGAGTTGGCGGCTATTCTAAAAGACGACAGAACCAACAAAAAACAGAAAAGAAATGGGCAACTTAATCAGAACATTTTCGGAGTACTATAATCGACCAGACTTTAGAAAATTTCAGAACACTTTAGCAAGAGAAGTTTACGAGACTCTTGGAACATCATATTCAAATTCTGACGGAGAAGTCAAAATGGTAACTGATATGTGCAATACCATTGACGGCAAGACATTTGAGAAGCTAAAGTTTTACACAAAAAAAATTCACGGAACAAGATCTTTTGTAGAGTTTCACAATCAAGACAAACCTACAACAAAGGAATTGGCTGATATGGTAATAATTTCAGTTGCAACAAAAGACAGAGAAATTATTTACGAGAAAATGGCATTTATTCAAAACAAAAAGGAAGATACAGAAAGTGTTTGGAAAATTGACCAAGACCAACTTTACTTACTTCATAACTTTCCAACATTCAAAGGAAAGAAAGGAATTTTTAAAAAGAATTTTAGTGACGAAGTAGTTTTTCAAAATCACTCAGAAACATTAGGTAACTATGGACTGTTCCAAAACCCAGGAGAAATGATTTTAGTAAACGCTTTGACTATTTACAAATTGCAACAAGACGACAAAATCTCACTTTCCGACATTAGAAAATTTACAAATAACAATTTCCAAAACAATAATGGTTTCCAGTTTCCATTAATTGACCATCCATTTTGGGACGAAATGCTTTACAGATATTTCAAACATTTCCCTAAATATGGTTTGCCATTTTTGAATTTACCGTTTCTCAACAACAGTATTGCTTCGTTCAACATTTACGAGTTTATACGAAATTGGTCGCTATTCAATATCGGAGATGTCGTTAGTGCTTACGGTAACATTGCTGACAAAGACCTTTCAACATTCAATAGAATTTTATTGCGTGAAGCTGGACTTTCTGATTTTATAAATACAAACATTGACGGACAAGAATTTGAAAATAACTTGACCATAATTGTAGCACATATGAACCTTGACGACAAACAATAAATGAATGACAGAGAAGAAGAACGAACCGCTAACAAGGTATTGCCAAAAGCGGGGCTGAACGGCTTCGATTAGACATTGGTATAAGTTTCGACTTTCGTTTCTTCCGATTCATTTTTTTACTAAAGAAATATCCGATTTCGACACTACTCAGATCGTAATTAGAAATTTTAAAAGATCGCTATTATTATGAAACCAGAACTTTTTATTGGCTCCTCTGTGGAAGGACTAAACATAGCTGAAGCTATACAAACAAAATTACAATATCAATTTAATGTTGATCTTTGGACCGATGGAGTATTCAATATAGGAAACACTACTATTGATGATTTGCTTGAAAAACTTAATAGATCAGATTTTGGAATTTTTGTGTTTAGTGATGATGACATAAGTAAGATAAGAGGAGTCGAGTATTCTATAGCTAGAGACAATGTTCTTTATGAACTCGGTCTATATACAGGTAAACTTGGACGACTTAATACCTTTATTATTAAGCCGTCAGAATCCAATAGTTTACATCTCCCTTCTGATTTGAATGGCATCTATATTGGCACTTACGATTCTTCTAAGCTTAACAATCCAGAATCTTCTGTTTCTGTATTCTGTTCACAAATCAAGCGGCAGGTATTTGACAATACGAAATATGGTCTTAATGGAAAATGGAATTTTAGTTGGGATGTTCAAGGTTCGAACAACTATTTACAGACAATGATTGAAGAACTAGAGGTTTTTCATTATGGAACCACACTCAAATTCCTTCACACTATTGATTCTGAAAAATACATATTTAATGGAGAGTTTAAGAACCCATATTTTACTGGAACTTGGAAGGATGCAAAAGGAATTGGTTACGAGGGAACATTCCAAATGAAATTAAATGGCCAAGGAAATAAATTTGAAGGGATGTGGATTGGATGGAGTAATAATGGAGGTATTAAATCTGAAACTTGTCGTTTGACCAAAATATAAAAACGTCTGCTAGCATAGGTATCACACAAGGATTTTGCAAGAGCGGGACGAAAACGCTTCAAATAAAACATTCATTATATTTTGGGGCTTTGGTAGGATTTTTCGTTGGAAACCCCTAAATGTTAGCTGAAAGTATAATTATATGGAAATATCAAACATCTTAACCCCTCAAACCTGGGCAGAAGTATATGATGCTTTATTTGAAGGCACGTATAATAGCCGTCTAAATAGATTTAAATCTAGGTTCGCATATAGGGGTGTGTCATCTGATAAGTATGATACAAAAACAAGCTTAATGCGATTAGGTGGTGAATATTCAAAAGTTGAAAATCATTTATTACGTCAATTTAAAAAATATGCCTATAAGTATATAGAGGACAAACATGATGACTGGTACTGGCTATCTGTAGCTCAACATTATGGATTACCAACTCGTCTATTAGATTGGAGCTATTCTCCAGAAGTTGCTTTGCATTTTGCCACTTGCAATACAGAAAAATTTGACTCTGACGGAGCAGTATGGAAAGTAAATTATAAAAAAGTTCACGAATCTCTACCACCTGTATTACTTGGTCATGTAAAACAAGAAAACACATGGATATTAACAGTTGACATATTGGAAAGGATGTTTAAAAATCTTGAAGAATTGGATGGATTTGGTAGAAAAGGAAAAGATTTTGTTATTTTTTTTGAACCTCCTGCAATTGACGAAAGAATTTATAACCAATATGCCTATTTTTCAGTTTGCTCAAATCCTGAACTTTTGATTGACCAATGGTTATTAGAGCACCCCGACTTTTGGCAAAAGGTAATAATTCCCAAAGAGTTAAAATGGGAAATAAGAGACAAACTTGATCAAAATAATATAAGTGAACGTACGTTATTCCCAGGAATGAGTGGATTGGCGGATTGGTTAAAAAGATATTACCTTCCTACGGGTTCAGCAGTAAAAGGCCAATAAAATTGTTTTATTAAGTACTTCTCTTGATAAAAGCGAGCATATTGCTCGCTTTTTGTTGGTATAATGGTTATTCTTAGCAATTAGGAACGGAGTGGATTTGGTAGACAAGTATTGGAGATTTCTCTTTTTTGCAGGTTCCCCCTATGCCGGGCATCAGCTACCCCTTAAACTCCATCAGAGAAAAGGAGATAGAACTAAATACTTTAAAATCCGAATTTAAGCCTGCCTCCGGGAAAAAGATCAAACAACAATTAAAACAAAACAATGAAAAAGACACTTTAGTCTTCAAAGATCAGGGCATTGAATGTGTGAAACTCACCGGACAAAATATTAATTATACAGAAGAAATCGGGACATATAAAGCCGAATATTGGTTTAGCGAGCTTTATGGCTTTATGAAGATGCGTTATTTAAAACCCGATAACTCTGTCCTGGAAATCGTTTTGATTGAAACTAATTTTTAAGATCTATCATCTCTTTTAAAGAAAATCTCACTAAAGAAAGTACTGCACATAACATCGCAACCTTATAGGTGTATCTGCTGTTATAACAGCCAAGATTTCACGACCGCATCATCAGGGACGAAAGAGCACGGCAGGCCATCAGGAATTACATCATCAACAATCCCCAAAACTGGTATAAGGATCAATTAAATAATTCAATCACGTAGGAGACGGGCAATTACAATCCCCTGTAAAGACGGGCGATTACCCGTCTCCACCCAATAATCATAACAACATGCGAACCATCCTGATTATCTTCATCTCTGTGCTTTCTTTATGCCCGCATTATTCAGGAGCACAAAGCCTGACACAACAACAGGAGACAGCCCGGCAGCAAATAAAAGACAACTCAGAGAGCCGGGTCTCAACCATCATCCTGCTAAGGCACGCGGAGAAAGGCGAAGACGGCACAACAGACCCGTCCTTGTCCGACAAGGGTCACCAAAGAGCAGCCCTGCTCGCCCGTTTCTTAAAAGATGTTCCTATTGATGCTTTTTATGCCACGCCTTATAAAAGAGCTATGGAAACCATTACCCCCCTTGCCAAAGCACAGGGAAAAGAAGTGCTTACTTATAACCCCGCAGACCGTAACAGCATTGCAGCCATGATCCGGGCCGGGAAAGGAAAAAAAATGGTGATAGCAGGACATTCCAATACAGTGCCGCCGCTGGTCAATGCTTTGATCGGGAAGAATGAATTTGCCAATATGGATGAGCAGGATTATGGCAAGATATGGTTACTGGTATTTAAAGGCGATGAGCTTATTGACTACAGCGTATTGAATTATTAATACATTCAAAATACCTATTGGCACATTTTGATTAATTTGGTAGGTAGCTTTTTATTGTGTGAATGGTCAATCTGATAAACGAAAAAAATATTCTGGGGCTCCGGGAGCTGCCCAGGAATGCCAATATCCTTAACCTGTCAACTCTCAGGCAGTTTGAGGAATCGTTTGATTTTCGCAGCTTTTCTGTCAAGTATGTGGTAGATGGCTGTGAAAAATATACAGTAAATGATAACAGGTACAGAGTAGAAAAGGGAGAATATATAGTGGCCAATGCACAATATGAAGGACATGTTGAGGTGGACAGTAGGCACCCGGTTATCGGCTTGTGTATAGACATTGAGCCGGAAATCATATCCGAAATTGCGGCGCTGCATATAAGACCGGACACACCCTTCCCGGATGCCGGCCTGGCCGCTTTTTTTCATACAGACAATTTTTTAGATAACAAATACAGGGACGCCGATACCCACCTGGGTAAAGTATTAAGGGAACTGGGTGCAAAATTGTTATCTGTTGAAGACACACCCACTGTTTTATCAAAGGAATTGTTTTATACGCTTGCTGAAAATCTGGTACAGGACCACATCAGTATATTCAGGCAGCTTAATAATGTGGATAAGGTGAAATCCTCAACAAGAAAAGACCTCTACAGGAGAGTGCTGGCGGGAAAAGCATTTTTAGACAACCATTTTACAGAACCCATCTCTATAGAAACAGTAGCTAAAGAAGCAGCTATTTCTGAGTATTACTTTTTCAGGTTGTTCAAGACAATATATCATATCACTCCCTACAATTACCTGGTCAATAAAAGAATGGAAATGGCTGTTTCATTGATATGCAGGCACCGGATGAGTGTTACTGATGTTGCCTTTCATTGTGGGTTCCCGGATATTCACACCTTTAGTAAAGTTTTCAAAAAGAGGTATGGCTGCGCTCCTTCCCGTTTCAGACTTTGAAATTTGCAGGATTTGACAAGCATATATTAATAGCGTCCCTTTACTTTGACTCATAACACTAAATGATAGTCATATGAACAAGGTGCATTTACTTCTTTGTCTTTTGCTGGGAAATGTTCCGGTTTTTTCCCAGGCTGTTTTCTCTGATGCCACATTCCGTTTACCGCCCGGAGCAATAGGTGGCAGCACTATGGACGTAGCAGTAGCCGATTTTAACGGCGACGGCCATCCCGACATCGTAATGGCCAAAGAATGGCAGCGCAACAGGATACTCTTCAACGACGGTGCAGGCAATTTTACGGACGCGACTATCGGGAGGTTTACAGACGTGGGCCACGATAGCGAGGACATTGCTGTTGCTGACTTTGACGGCAACGGCTGGTTAGATATTGTATTTGCCAGCGAAGATGATTCCACGCACGAATTTTACCTGAATACGGGTTCCGGCAACTTTACGGATGTCAGCGCACGGCTTCCCAAATTTGTTTCCAATGCCGTAGTTGCCATTGATATTAACGGAGATACATACATTGACCTGGTATTCGGCAATAACGGGCAAAACAGGATCCTTATTAATGACGGAGCCGGGAATTTTACAGATGAGACCGCTGCAAGAATGCCGTTGATCCATGATGTTACGCAGGATATTTTACTGGTGGATGTAGACAATGACGGCGACTGGGACCTGGCTGTGGGAAACGAAGACGGCAACCGTTTACTGATCAATGACGGTACAGGTGTGTTTACGGATGAAACGGCCACACGGTTAGCCACGGCTATCAATATGGAATCACGAAAAGTAAGCAAAGCCGATGTGAACGGTGACGGGTATGACGACCTGTTCTTTTCCAATATGGCATCAGCGGCAGGCAGGGATATCCAGGACCGGCTGTATCTCAATGACGGTAACGGTCATTTTACCGATGTTACTGCTACCCGGCTTCCGCGTGACGGCAAACATACATTTGATGCGGTCTTTACCGATCTTAACGGAGATGGTAAGCCTGATCTGATAACAGGCTTTTTTATGAATGAAATGCCTGCGGTCTTACTGAATGACGGTACAGGAGTTTTCACTGACCATACGAACGATTACCTGCCCGCTGAAGCAGCAGGAAACAATATTGCTGTTTATGTAGCTGACTTTAATAATGACGGCAGGGATGATATTTATATGGGCAGATTCCAGCAGGGCGATAGAATATTCTTTGCCGGTATACCTGTGAGTGCCCGGCAAATTGAGCACAACAACGCTTTTTCCATGTATCCCAACCCTGCCAAAAATGTACTGCATATCAGCTTAGACGATGATTGCCTTAAAGGTACAGTACATCTCACCGTTTCCGATATTACGGGCAAAACGGTCATCACGCAAAACAGCCAGGATAAAAGGCAGGTTGCACTTTCTACAGAAACGTTAACTTCGGGTATATATATCCTGACCTTAAGCACACCGGGTTGTACGGCAAGCAGCAGGTTTATAGTTAGATCTTAATACCCGTACCGGTTGTACACTTCTGCAACGTGCGGCTTTCGGTCACATCATACAGGTCCAGTCGTAAGTATAGCCCGGATCAATATTTTCAGATTGATGTATGACCTTCCGGTGCGGTTGCCCGTTTTACTGTCCCAGGGTCTTTTCCATAGCCTTTCCTTTAGCCAGCTCATCAATGAGCTTATCCAGGTAGCGTATCTTTTGCATAAGGGGGCCTCGATCTCTTCTACACGATAACCACAGATAACCCCTTTGATCTTATCAAACATTGGGATTGAGCTGCGGGGCCAGGACAAAGAAGTACTCAAAATTTGTTTTATCGTCAGGGATCCGTTATAATGCTGCTGAATGCTTCTTACATCATCAAACCGGATCTACGTTCCGGGCATACTGGATTATCCTGTTTTCCGGTCACATCCTCACTTATGATCCGGGCGCCACCCATCAGCTTTGGCGCTGTACACCTTGGTATCATAATTGATCCGGATATACCCGGCGAACTTGTACTGATCAAATAAAGCACGCAGCTCATGGATCATTGCTTCGTACCCGTCCTGCCCTTCCTTCGGAATATACGATGAGGACAGCAGCCTGCCTTTCAGCCCTTCAAAATCGAACTGCTGAAAATTGGGGAATACCTTGTAGCTGCATGTATTGGGAGCAAAGAACGCTTCAATACTTTGCTGATCGATATTACGGTGGTCTATCTGTACATAATCTGTCGCATGCCGGACGATCAGCTCATCATATGCTTTTTCAAAATCGCTGACTGCCAGCCGTTCGTTCCACATAAGCACGATAAGTCCTCCGGGCTTCAGGATACGGCTGAATTCCCTTTGTACCGCCGGCTGGTCAAACCAGTGAAATGCCTGGGCCGCCATTATGACATCTATACTATTATCAGGAAGCGTAGTGGCTTCGGCCGTAGCAGCAAGCGCGCTGAACTGCCGATACGCCTGTAGTAAAGCGACAGCAGCTTCGCGCATCGCTTCATTCGGCTCTATACCCGTTACGGTATATCCCCTTTCCAGGAAAGGCGTGCAGGAAATGCCCGTGCCGGAGCCGATATCTGCAATATGGCTGCCGGGACTGATATGCCATTCCTCCTCCAGGTAGCTGACTACCTCATCCGGGTAATGCGGACGGTATCTTATATAATCGCTGACCCTGTCGCTGAATCGTGTGGTGCTGTCTGTTCTCTTCATGTTGTAAGAAATATATTACCGAAAGCTCGTTTCAAAATTTCATAAAAGCGTTATCTAACCTTCCACCTCCTTTTTCCTGAATGCCACGATCTCACGGATCAATGCCAGGGACAGCGGTTTGTCCAGCGGCAACCGGATAGCGGATTTGCTTACTTTCATCCCCTTTAGATCGGCTTCAAAGTGCCGTAGCAATGCCTCGCTCCAGGGACTGGAAAGCGTGAGGTGCCCAGGAAAAGCGCAATAATAGACCAGGAATTTTTTCCCGATCCTGAATGCGGGGATCTGGTAGCTGATGACCTCTTCCGCCTCAGGCGCTATCTCTTTTATCGCAGCCCTTATCTGCTGCATCCTTTCCAGCGCCTCGCCTGAAAACGCGTTGTGATATTCATCTATGCTTTTGTAATCTGTTTTAGCCATGGGTGCTTGTTTATTATTGGTGTTCCGTTTTTATTGTGTTGCTTTCAGCAGTATGATCTTTTTTACCAGGTCCAGGGGCAAGGGCTGATCATGCGGAAAGTGCAACGTGTCTTTTGTCCGCCTGGCCTTATAATGTTCTATCTCACGCTCTATCGCCGCCAGTCCGTACACCGGGTAAAACCCGATATGCCTTTTATAGCCCGCAAAATACAGGTGATGCTTCCCGACCGTATAGGCAGGCATCCCGTAGCGGATGCTTTCCTCCGTTCCCGGAAGCGTTTCCAGGAACAGCTTTCTCAGCGCTTCCAGCCGTTCCCGAATCTCAGGTTCAAAGCCGGCGATATATTGTAATACGGGATCCATACTGTTACCTGTTTATCAAAGGCAGGTATTTCTGCTTATTGTCAATGATGATCCACAATAAGACGGCCCATAGTATCAATGCCATGACCAGTCCTCCGGGAGCCACAGTAAGGTGTGTGAGCAGCACGCCCGCCATTACCGGGAAGACCACCAAAGCACCTAAAGCCCTGGTTCGCGGTACCAGGATCAGCAGGCCGCCCAGCACTTCGGCAAAGCCCACCAGCGGCATCAGCCAGGAAATTTCGGCAAAAGCATCATTATCCTTTGTCAATGCCTCCGGCAGGCCTTCGGGAACAGGCATATAATTCAGGAATTTGTTCAGGCCGCTATTGAGCAGCAGCAACCCGAATAAAGAGAACAGGATTGTTTTTACGATTTTCATTTTGATAAATTTTTATAGCATCCGGGATGTCCCGGCAGTATGAATGAACTTTGATGTGACAATTTACGCTTCACAAAGCGTTTTCAGCTTTTCCAGCGCCTTGGGATAAGTGCTGTTGAAGTAATCAATATTATCTTCCGTTACATCCACATCCACCGTTACGGTCGTTGTGCCGTCCTTTTCTTCGTAGGTGTAATTTTCCAATCCGCCGGCCCATTTTTCCACATCGGCACCTTCGGTGATCTCCTGCCCGTTATCGTAAATGCCGTAATGACGAATGGAAACAAACCGGCCGGGAATATGCTCGGCGATCTCGGCAACCATACCCGCCTGCCTGCCATCTGCGCCGGTGCCGATGAAATAAATTTTATCGCCCTTGTTCCATCCGCCTTCAAAATCAGATGTAGGGTTGAATACCGATGTCCATAATTTAAAAGTGTCTTTACCCAGCATGACACCGGCCGTCTTGGCCGCCGGCGCCTTAATATCTATAGTGTATTGCAATCTTTTCATAGATAATGTTTTAAAAGTGAATAAAAAACGCCCGGAGGCATCCTTTCCGGGGTTGAAGTTATAAACTAAAAACAACATATGACTTGCCATAAGACAAGAAAAAACGCCCTGTTACTAGGACTCCACATCCAGGAAGGAGACTTATTTATTGCTTCAGGAAATAATTAAATGATCAGCGTACAGGTCATTCCGGACAGAGATGAGGCCTCTCTTATACCGCTTAGTAGCCGGCAATAATTAAAAATGCCGCAGACGGAGCAGGAGCATACTCAACCAATGCGGGCACTAACGCAGGAAAAACTATAATTGTTAAAAGCTGTCCTTATAAAACGCGCAGCCGCATTATGCTATAATAAAAAAATGCAGGAGCTGTCTGGATACACCCCTGCACTGGTTCAATGGATAAAGGTCTTCCGCCGTGCACCACCCTGTGAGCATATGACCACTATCACGCAATCCTCTTCCCGGTTATTGCACCTATCGCCCCTGTTCTAAGGCATAGGCTATCGTTTGGTTTAAGGCTGTCGATCACGCTTCGGAGATCTTTAGCGGTGCTTTGCAGCTACCCGCTTTTCTCACGTATGGATCGGCTAAAAATTTAGCTGATAAAGTTACCGTATCACACACCATTAGCACAATACCTTATTCAGGGTATTTATATATTATCTGTTTAAGATACATTTGCAGTACAACCCGCTTTATTATCTCCATAACAGTCCGTATCTTACTTTAACATTCCAGATGCTAAACGAATGAAAATTTATTTTTCCCTGCCCATCTTACTCTTATGGATAACGGTATGCCTGTCCTGTAACCGGCAAGGAGGCGTGCACCGGGACAACGGCGGTACGGTTGAGCAGGCACTGGACAGTGCCCTGCAGATATGCCGGAACAATGCTTCCATACCCGCAGATACTTTCGGCAAATACAGCAGGCTGGCGGTACAACTGGCCGCGGAGCTCGGAGATGAGAACCTGTCGAACCTGGCGCATTTTCACCTGGCCCATTACTATTTCAATACCAATAATTATGATTCCGCCATACAGCTTTGCAATATGCTGTTGCTGCAGATCCATCCTCCCGCGGACACCGGCTTCCTGGTCAACAAGGTCAACATCATGAAATGTACGATCCAGATCAGGAAAGGCAATTACAAGCAGGCGCTGGACTGTTTTTTTGACATCCTGCCGGAAGTAGAGCAGACCGGCAGGCAGGATGATATATACAGGCTTTACAATAATATAGGAGCCTGCAACAGGCAGATGCTCCGGCATACGGATGCTATCCGGTGGTATATGCGGAATGTGGATATACCGGAGGAAAAGTACGCTTTCCTGAAGGCTGCCAGCGTATTGAATATTGCAGACTGCTATATTGGTATAGACAATGTGGATTCCGCTTTAAAATATGCACACATAGCGCTGGAGCTAAGCAGCCGCAACAAGCTCCTGCTGATACAGGCCAATACGCTGAATACCTTCGGGAAGATACTGAACGCCCAGGGCAAAACCGCGGAGGCCATCCGGAAAGTGAAAGAAGCGACCGAGATCAGGAAACAACTGGGCGACCCCTTTTATATCATTTCAGACCTGCTGCAGCTATCCGTATTATACAAGGACCTGGGAAGGTTCGACCTGGGCATACAAATGGCGCGGGAAGCGCTCCGCGTAGCCAATGACAACCATATAACCACCCAGGACTATTCCATCGCTTCCGTGCTCTGGGAGAACTACTATGAAAGCAAGCGGTATAAAGAGGCGGCGGAACAGATATCTGAAATGCTCAGCATCATATCCAGGAATAATGAAACCGCCACCGCCGACGCCATAGCAGAACTGGAAGTAAAATATGAGACCGATAAAAAAGAGCTCCTGATCAAGAAGCAGCAGCTCGAGCTGGACAGGAAGAACTTCCTGCTATACGGGAGCATCGTGCTCCTGCTGCTGCTGATGGTCACCCTCTATTTTGTCTATCTCAACTATAAGAACAGGCAGGCGCGCAAATTAAAGGACGCCGTCATCAAAGAGCAGCACCAGGCGGCCAAAGCCGTTATCCTGGCACAGGAGCACGAAAGAAGCCAGCTAAGCCAGCACCTGCACGATGGTGTGGGACAAACCCTGAGCGGGCTGAAAATGAACCTGCAGGCACTGGACGAAAGAGTGGAAACAAAAGAGGAAGCCAATATCTTTGAGAACAGTATGGCGCTGCTGGACGATGCCATATACGAGATCAGGAATATATCGCACCGGCTCATGCCCAACAACATTGTAAGGCTCGGCCTAAAAAATGCGCTGCACCTGCTCACGGAAAAGATAAGATCCGACAAGCTGAACATTTACCTGGAAATGGACGCCGATGTAGATAAGATGGAGCCTGATATACAGTTGATCATCTACCGGGTGATCCAGGAGAGCATCAATAATGTGATCAGGCACTCCGGCGCCCGGACATTACAGATCACCTTCCATATCAGGAACAGCAGGCTGCATGTATCCATAGCGGACGATGGTGTGGGATTTGATACAAGCGATATACTGAAGCATAGCGGCATAGGCCTGAATAATATTTACACCCGGATAAGATTCCTCCAGGGCAATATCCGGATCAAAAGCGAACCCAGGCAGGGAACACAGGTCAATTTTGATATCCCGTTTTCCCCGGAATAATATCGCAGCCATACAATTCGCCTATATTATGCTTAACAATCAACCCTTCTCAATACCCAACCATTCGTGATGAATCATAATACCTCCACTATCAGCATCGCCATACTGGACGACCACCACATCATCCTGGACGGCCTTACCCTATTATTACAGAACGAAGCCCATCTTGAAGTCGTGTACAAATGCACGGACGGATACGAGCTGCTGCAATACCTGGACGGGCATCCCGGCACCATTGATGTGCTGATCATGGACCTGATGATGCCTAAAATTGACGGCTATGAAATGGCCCTGCTGCTCCAGCAGCAGCATCCTGATGTCAGGATCATCATCCTTTCCATGAATACGGATGTAGACATGGCCTATAACCTCATTGAAAAAACGGATATCAAAGGCTATCTGCCCAAATCCGCCAATAAAAACATTTTACTCGAAGCTATCCGGTCCGTGAAGGATGACCTGATGTATGTTCATGAGGATATTCTGAATGAGCTGCATGGCTACAGGGTCAAGGTCTATGAAAAGGAGCGCCTCATGCTGTCACCAAGGGAACTGGAGATCGTGCAACTGATCTGTAAAGGCCTAAGCAATAAAGAAATCGCGGCGACCCTTTACCTGAGCGATCATACCGTGGCTACCCACCGGAGGAAGATCTACAAAAAAACCGGCTCCCACAACACCGCAATGCTGGTAGAGCTGGCCTCCAGGCTTAAGGTCATTTAGTTGTCTTCTGACAATGCGCCTGCTCCCCAGGCACTCCAAAGGGAGCCGCTTTTTATATTATATCAGTAAAGGCAATGATGGACAAGCATAAAAAAAAGCTGCCCTTTCGGGCAGCTATGTGCGTATCATATTGCATATGCGGTTACTATAGCGATGATACGGCACTGATGGTAAGAATACGATGCACACTGCTTTAGCAGGTGTCTGAATCAGTTATTATACTACCCGGTACGCCGGGCATTTAAAAGTCCTCATTAAAAAAAGTGGGGGCATCGGTGATACCGGCTTTTCCCGCCCTCCGGATAAATTCTTCCAGCACGCTCCTCGCGCCGGCATCTTCAAGCGCTTCATTATCCAGGACGTTGGCAGCGTACATATAGCTGCAACGGATATCCATATATGCCTCACTCCCGCAGGCCGATACCCACTGCATATTCGACCGGTCAAAGCTGACGTGGTACTGCCTGATCCTGGGTATATACAGCACCTTGTCCGCCTCTCTTACTACCTCTATGGCTATGCCCAGGATAACAGTACGGTAGCAATCCTTATGGCCCCTTACACCCGATCTTAAGATGTCACCCAACCGGCCCAGGAAGCGCTTAAAGCGATCCAGCGCACCACCCGGCTCCGGCGCCACATCCAGTATCTGCTCCGCAAGGGAAGCGGCAAGCTCAGTACCCTGTATATACTTTACATACATCTGGCTGTCCACATCACCGGGACCCATCAGGGGTACTTTGGCAAAGGCCAGCGACCACAGCTCAGGATCTGTCCGGAATACGGCGCCATATTTCTCCGCGAAACGGTTGACATAGTCCGTTACAATGTCAGCTATGGCAACCAGGTAATGCTTCAGCTCAGACAGGCGCTGACACACCACGGGATCATTATCTGCTGCTGTTCCCGCTATAAATCCTATCATACCGCCGGCATCCGCATACACTGCCGCTCCTTTCTCCTGCCGCCTGCTTTCAGGCAGGTCCGCAGCGAAAAAAAAAGCGCAGGCGTCCTTCAGTTGCTCTGCCGGCGTCCTTTTATCCAGTAATATTTCAGGTAAGGTGATAGGGTCCCACATAGCTCTGATTTTAACAGTCCTACTCTTTTGCTGTACCCGGCTTTTCGGCACCCCGGAGCTCCCAATGCAGTTGCAAGTTTCCATTAGTGAACACTGCAAAGTAAGCACAGTACCGGCAGTATTCTCAGCGTACAAAACACCAAAAAATATTTTCCGTATTTATACGTAGCCGGAGCCGACAGGTCATAAAAAGGCAGGACAAGCTATCTACAGACAGGCGGATAGCACCGCATAGAGAATACCTGGAGAGAAGCGGACAAGGGCTTACCAGGCCATACCCAGCTCAGGAATGGGTACAGCGGCAGCATAATCACCGGTCGCGGCAGGGATGAATATGCCGGCATCAGCGTCATAAGCCACAGCCAATCGCTCCCGGCCTTCTCCGAATGTTAAGGTAGTCACCGGGGATTCCACCTGCGTTATCACAGTATTGCTTACCACCCCGGATTGCAGCCAGAGCCGTAGAGTGGCAGCAGGACGTATCACCGCTGTGTTCTGGAACAATACCGGTACTGCAGATACAGCATTGCCTGTTATCTCCCTGCCGTTTACCAGGGCGTTCTGAAACAATCCTGTGGTCAGGCATCCCCTGCCTCTACGCCAATTATTCAACAACGCAAAGGCGCCGGGCAGGCCGTCCGTGCCGGGGCCGCTTATATTCCCTTTCTTATCCAGGGTATAGAGCCTGTCCATGACAGCACCCGATGGCACACCGGCTACCGGCACCAGGCCGGCACCATCACAGATAGGTGCATCAGCAATATAGATACCATAAACTTCCTGCCAGGACAGGGTATTGTTCCGCAAAGGCCTGAAGACCTGCCAGGACACATAGGGAGAACCGGGGCCGGGCTTTGCAATGATCACATTAGCGCCGGTCGCGTATAATCTTTGTAATTGCGCATCTGTAAATGCAATATGCAGTGTATAAATTGCCGTGAGCATCGGATCGGTATTTTTCCTGGTGTTCCAGAAGGTGTCTTTACGGTCATACGCACATCCAGGTCTGGAAGATAGTTGCCGCAGCATAGGAACACTACAAAATAAGCCTACAGCCAGGAGGCTTTTCAGCGTAAAAAATACCAAAAATCATTTTCCGTATTTATACGGAATCAGAAGAGGGCGGGCGGGGTGTAAATATCATTGGCAATAGCGTAGACCACCAGGCCCACCGTATTACGGGCGCCGGTCTTGTCCAGTATATTCTGGCGGTGGCTTTCCACCGTACGCTTGCTCAGGTAGAGCTGGTCCGCTATTTCCTGGCTGGTCAGCTCCATACAGATCAGCTTCAGCACTTCTTTTTCCCTGTCAGACAGCTCTTCCGGCTCGCCGAAACGCTGTATCTTGGGCTTGTTCTTCATATAATCCACCAGCATCTGGTGGTCTTTCTGGGTGAGGAATACCCCTGATGCATGAACGCTTTCCAGGGCTTCCATCAGCAATTCCCTCGAAGCGTTCTTAGGCAGGAAAGCAGATACGCCCATCTTGATCATATGGCCGAACATGGCCTGCTTATAGTGAGAAGACAGGATAATGATCTTCAGGTCAGGATAATTTTTCTTCACCATTTCCACGAGCTGGAACCCGTTCAGAGGCTCCATCTGCAGGTCTACCAGAATGATATCCGGGAACCGGTCTGCCGGCAGCTCTTCCAGGTTGCGGAGAAACCGGGGACCGTCATACGCCCGTGTTACCACTTCCAGGTTCTCTGTACCGGAGAGCAGCAATATCAGCCCTTCCAGGAATAATGACTCATCGTCTACCAGCGCTATTTTAACCAATTGTTTCATATGCGGGAATTATAATAATAAGCCTGCAACCCTTTCCCGGAGCACTTTTCCATTTAAAGGCCGCCTGCATCAAACGAATGCGGGACTCTATATTCTGCAGTCCCATCCCGTTCCGGATGGTAGCGGGATCAAATCCCCTGCCGTTGTCTTCCAGCAGGAAGGCCAGTGACCGTTCCGTGCTGCGTATATGCACCTGCATCCGGGATGCCCCGGCATGCTTCAGCACATTGTTCAAAAACTCCTGGATCACCCGGTACACCTGCACCTCCACATCCAGTCCCGGGGACGTGTAGGTATGCTGTATGATGATATCCGTCTTCAGGATCACCGATACGTTGATGGCCAGCTCTTCCAGCGCCGCTACCAGTCCTATATACTCTATAGCTACCGGGTACAGCGTATGGGAAATATTCCTGACCGCTTCCGCCAGGGATGGCAACTGCTTCATCACGATCTCCCGCGACCGGTCCTTGCTCCACGCTTCCGGGTGGTTCAGCCACACCGAAAGTATGTTCACACGGTTGCCGATATCATCATGCACGATCCTTGCGATCCGCTTACGTTCCGCTTCCTGCACGCTCACGATGGTCTTCACCATATTCTTCTGGTGCTGTACTTCCGCTTTGGTCCTTTCGAGCTCCGCCTCCAGCAGCTTCCTCTGCGATTTCCGGTGCAGCAGGGAGAACAGAACGGTAAGGATGATGATAAATACAAGTATTACCAGCAGGTAATACATCAGGACAACCGATTCTTCCATAAAAACAGCGTGATCATACAATAAAAAACGGCACAGGACACGGCATAGATCATCCAGAAAACAAATTTAAGCTCCGAAGGCACAGTAATCAGGAAGTTCAGCATCAGGAAATGTACAAATGTTACCGAAAAATAGAAGATCATCCCGTAATGCAGCCGGGCCAGGCGTGTATTGCGACCCACGTTCCGGAACATCTGGACAAATACCATGCTGATAATGCCTACCGCGTTATATGCCCTTCCCAGGTTGATATACTCCGCAGCTTCCTTCAGGGAGTGGAGCAGATCGTAGGTGCCGGTCAGCAAGCCTCCTGCCAGCAGCAGGTAAGGCAGCCGCGACTGCAGCTGCCTGCTGAAAAACAGGCAGAACAGCAGCAGCTCCACGGCATTGAACAAAGGCAGCATCACGATATTTTCAGTCCCGGACAGGGACAGTCCCCATGAAGCCAGGTCAAAAGCACAGCAGGCGATAATATATATGGCCAGCACCCTGAAATCCCTGCTCATAGTACGCAGCAGGAAAGCATTCACCGCCGACAGCACTACCAGGATACAGGAAAGGCAGATCGTTATAAAGTTAGCGACATCAAAAAGCTTTAGCGACATACACGAACTCTAACAGGCCCAGCGACGTTTTGTCATCCTGCGATTTGAATGGCGGGCACAGCCGTGCCATATCATAAAAGGTTTCCGTACCGGCGGCGGTCGTTTTAGCGATCACAATATCCGGCATTTTGAGACCAGCCACTTCCTTTATCCCGAAAAAGCCGGTGAAGGTAACGCTTTCCGTCGGGTCCTGCTCCAGGTCGGCAGCCGGGATCTTAAAGGCGTTGAACACCTGGTTATAGGTCACCCATTCCGTGATATACGACCAGTTATTGATACGCCTCAGCGCTTCGTCCGAATCGATCTCCGTATCAGTAAGCACTTTCGGGCATACCAGTGAAGTGGTTATAAAATCCGTATAAGAGTTGCAATTGTCCCGGATATAAGCCGGGCTGTCTGCCGATGCAGGCAGCACAAAAACATACAGTTTCGGTCCGCTGTCCGCACCTGTTCTCAGGAAGGCATTCAGGTCCAGGCCGATATACAGATGGTAAAATTCTGTGTCAGTGACCTGCGGTACCGTAATGGTAAAGGAGTGTGAATTGGCCAGCAGGGCGGAAACGAAAGCCTTATCTTCTTTCTTATACTGCCATGCGTTCATAGCGCCAATGATAAAATCAAGTGAGTAATTGTCCACGGGTAATTTAGTTTTAATTAAAAAATAAAATAAATGTACCGTTGCAATTTAACAAAAAAACCACATTTACGCCATTCAGCACCTAAAAATAATACCGTCAGCAGACAAGCTGCCGGCAGATGCAGCAGCGCAGGGTTATATACTTATTGTATGATTACTGATTAGTCCTCCCTGTACAGGATGGGACCGGTCTCTCTTTCCGGCGCAGCCTCAAACAGCTTATTGATCCGGGGCTGCAGCAGCCAGATACCCACAGGGAAAAACCAGAACAGGAAAAACTCCCCTGTAAAATCACTGAAGGACACTTTCCTTTTCAGCTCTGCCGACCGCAGCGCCTTGGCATTAAAGTATATGCTGTAAAACATGCAGAACATAGAGAACAGATGCAAAGGCAGAATCAGCTGTATCGCCTTCATCGCATCCTCATCGCTGGCCAATGCCGGCATTTCCGGGTAGAACCCTATCATTACAGCCATCACAGTGATATAAACGGCCGGAATGGTCAGCAGTATCTTAAACACCCCTACATTCATACGCACACCCGGGGGCAGCTTTTTCACCAGTTGTGTACCCAGCGTGTATATCCATCCGAGATACACTGCCATACATAGCAGCGTCACCAGTGGAAACAGCAAAAAGAACCATTTCATATCCATAGTGACGATAGCAATGCTCCAGTGAATCAGCTGCAATATAAAAGGCAGCACTATCAGGAGGCAAAACAGCTGCCAGTGCTTCAGGGTTAAAAGCTTCTTCATAAATATCGTTACAGTTTTAATGACCTGTTTTTAAAGGCCCTTTGATGCATGTGTCTTGGCTCCGTCGCTTTATCGGAGTTGACGGGCATTATCGCAGCGCTAAATTATAAAAAAATAAGATCGCCGGCAAAACGGGATCCCTTGTGTTTGACAACCGTGAAAAACACCCTTAAAAATACGGGGAAACACCCATTGTATATTTTAGATATATTGTGGAGGTTTGTTGGAAATTATAAAAAAATAAAAAATACTTTTGCAATAGTTAGTATGCCAAACGACTAAAATATTGTCCGGATATCTGAACGATAATTTTTATGATTCTTTCGCAGATAGAGAGATCGTCGCCCATTGATAAGAAAAAGTGATAAGCTCTTTAAACTCCTACAATCATCTAGATGAACAAGTATGAATAACGAGGTTTTTTATAATATCAGCAAAATTATCGAAAGGGATAGCAAAGCAACAACATACAAATTTGCTCTCTTGCGTGGTGTTATTGATATTATTCAGGACAATTCACCTTATATAACTTTCGGTAAAAGCATTTATTTCCCTACAGGTTTACTTATTGAAAAGTGGCTTTTATATTATTACCCGATTTTAGAATCTTCAACTTTTATTCCTCAGATCAATGGCGAAGTAAATTTAGCTTTTGGAAGACAGTTTTGTAATCTGATAAAAAGCTACGAATTACGAGGTGGTTTTTCGGCTTTCTATAACGATTTAAAAAGCAAAGGAATCCCTGTAGATTTACAAGCAGATTTTTTTGAACTGGCAAAAAAGCTCCGTGATACAATAACACGAATGCCGATGAAATATATTGGTCGTTCAATCAGTAACGACTACTATTCCATTTTCAATTTTGAAAACGGAATTTTACGTAAAAGCAATTCAGATATTGATATAGTGTTTCTAATTCAAAACTTTGGCACTTTTTCTATTCCCAAAGAATATTATGAGGCGTTTAAAATCCTGGGAAGCTTTATTAGTGGACAGGATTCTATTCTTTTCAAATGGGCGGAGTTTTCCGTAAATGCTTCAAAGCAGAACCTTTCTATTTCAAAGGTTGTAAATGAAGTTTTAAAAAGTCCGATTACCGAAAGAGAGATTGCAGAATCAAAAAGAATTTACAGGGAAATTTTAAAGAAAGAAGGCCAGGTCTATTGCGTTTGGACAGGAAAGAAAATTTCTTCGTACAATATTGACCATTTAATTCCTTTTTCAATTTGGAAAAATAATGACTTATGGAATCTGCTTCCTTCGGATTCAAAAACGAACAATCAAAAACGGGATAAAATACCCTCCCCTGAATTGATAGAAAAACAAAAAAGTTTAATCCTTGACTATTGGGAGATACTAAATGAAAGCCAGTCTCAAAGATTTAAAAAGGAAATACAAGTTGCGCTGCTGGGTAATAATGCTTTTGCTTCGTGGAAAGACACAGGGATAAAACAACTGCAAAATAGTTGTGATTATTTAATTGCTAATCGTGGCTTTGAAGAATGGAAAATTTAAAATCAAACCCATACAACCATTTAACAGCAAAGGAAAGAGATTATATGTCTTTCCCTGCAAGACTTTTATTGAAGAAAAACTTATTGGTTGGTGAAGTCCTGGATTTCGGCTGTGGGTTTGGTAAAGACGTTGAATTATTGAAGGCAAAAGGAATCAATATTACTGGCTACGATAAACATTATTTTCCTGAATACCCGCAAAAGAAATTTGACACAATTATTTGCTTTTATGTGCTGAATGTTTTGCTTCCAGAAGAACAGGCAACCGTTTTAATGGAGCTTTCCCAATTAGTAAAACCAACAGGCAAAGTATTTATCGCTGTTAGGCGTGATTTGCAATTTGAAGGGTTTAGAACACATAAAATTCATCAAAAGAAAACGTATCAATGCAATGTAGTCTTAAATTCGAAATCATTTTTCAAAAACAAAAATTGTGAGATTTACGAATACAAACATTTCAATCAATTAAAACGAAGCGAAAACACAGATTGTCCATTTTGCAGTCCCGATTCTGAAAGAGAACTAATTGTTGAATCAGCAACAGCGTACTCAATTTTTGATAAATTCCCTGTTAGTAACGGACATGCTTTAATCATTCCTAAAAAGCATTGTGCAGATTATTTTGATTTGACCTTTAAAGAGCAGTCTGCTTGTTGGTTTATGCTCAATGAGGTCAAAGCGATTTTAGATAAGAGATTTAACCCTGAAGGTTTTAATGTCGGTATCAACATCAATGAAACAGCAGGACAAACAGTCCATCACGCTCATATTCATTTGATACCAAGGTATAAAGGAGATGTCTGGAATCCGAGAGGCGGTGTTCGGGGCGTAATTCCTGATAAAAGAAATTATTAAAATGAACTCAGCTGCATTTATTGATATAGAAGTCGATCCTGCCAGTGGAAAAACTCTGGACATTGGAAGTGTTAAGGACAATGGAAATTTTTTTCACAAAACTTCTGTTGCGGAATTCATTCAATTTCTCGATGGAACACAATTCATTTGCGGAAACAATATTTTCAACCACGATTTAAAGTATATAGATAAGGCAATCAAGGATGCCGGAATTAATTCTGAAAATAGCAAGTATGACCTTAACACTCATTATCATTTTAATAGCAATACTGATTTTTATAACTGTATTTCGATGGATATCAGAAAAGAAAAAATATCAGGACGATATTTATCTAGGAAACCTAAAGTTGATTACTGAATTTATTGACCTTATTCAATCATTAAACGATTACGTTACCTGGGTACACCGAGACCAAATAAAAACAAAATATTCTACCGCAGGACGCTACTTTAAAAACAAAACCAATTTTTACAAAAAGGAAGAAACCGTTAAGCAGTTTAATGAAATATTCAACGATTTCAACAACTACATTGTCAGGTACAATCAAAATTATGTCAATGCACAAAAAGAAAAATTCAAACATTATTTCGATAACATTGAAGGGAAAAAGTTAGACGAGCAACAACGGACTGCATTGATAACAGACGAATACTCAAACTTAATAATTGCGGGCGCAGGCTCCGGAAAGACACTCACAATTCTTGGAAAAGTTCAATATCTTATTGAACAAAAAAACATTGATCCCGAAGATATTTTATTATTGTCTTTTACCAAAAAGACCATTGAGGAATTAAACGAACGACTGAAAAAGATTGAACTTGATACCAAAGCCACTACCTTTCATAAGCTTGGCTATGATATAATTAGAAAATACCATACCAATATTCCTGCGGTTACAAATGAAAACACATTAAGCGGAGTAATCAAATCGTATTTACAGGAAGGTATTTTCGACAATACTAAAGCATTGCAATCATACATTCAATATGTGGCTTGCTATATGAATATTCCTGAAGAATACGATAACTACAATTCATTTGGCGAAAAGTTAGATACAGAAAAAGGAATTGACTTCCAGACATTAAAATCAAAATGTGAATCTTTAAACATAGTAACAAATACTCATCTTGATACAATACAAGGCGAGAGGGTGAAAAGTGTTGAGGAACTTATAATAGCTAACTTTTTATACCTGAACGGAATTGAGTATGAATATGAGAAACCTTATCCTTATGGAACGACAATGTATCGTCCCGACTTTTTTCTGACAGACTATGATATATATCTGGAACATTTTGGAGTTGATGAGCATAATCGTGCAAAATGGCTGACACCATTCAATGAACAAAAATATGTTGAAGAAATGCAGATTAAAAGACAAACGCATAAAACATACAATACGAAATTGCTGGAAACGTATTCCTATTACAACAGAGACAACATTTTATTGCAAAAACTAAGAGAAATGCTGGAAGCTGAAAGCGTTTCCTTTAAGCCCAGGGATGCGAAAAACATCTACACAAAAGTATCGGAGAATGACAAAAATTTTGGAAAAGAAATAATTAGGCTCATCGAGAGTTTTATAAACCTTAGTAAATCACGGCGATTAGACTATCATTCATTAAAGAATTTATTTTCGGACAGAACCCAGACCAGGAACAGCTTTATGATTGAACGTCAGGAAATGTTTTTGCATTTTGTACTTCCCATTCTTGAAAAATATGATAATACCTTAAAGGAAAGAAATGAGATTGATTTTAATGATATGATAAATAAAGCTACTGATGTGGTAAAAAGTAATAAACCTCAATACACATACCGGTACATAATTATTGACGAATATCAGGACATCTCATTTTCCAGATTTAATTTGATTAAAGAAATTCGGGATTTATCAGGAGCAAGACTGGTTTGCGTAGGAGATGACTGGCAATCAATTTATCGCTTCGCAGGAAGCGACATTTCTTTGTTCAGCAAATTCGACAAATATGTTGGAAAGTATGAACAATTATTAATAGAACAGACTTACAGAAATTCCCAATCGCTTATTGATATTACTTCAAAATACATACAGAAGAACACCAAACAAATTTCCAAAAAACCAGAGTCAAGAAAAGCATCTTTGAAAGACCCTGTGAAATTTGTGCATTACAAGCTGGAAGTAATTGAAGATGCTTTCATAAACGAAATACAAAAGCTTGTAAATAAATATGGCAATAAATCAATCCTGGTTTTAGGACGACATAGCTTTGACATAAACGACCTGATAAAGCTAACACCAGACAGCAGAGTAAAATACATTGAAAGAACGGATAAATTAGAAGTAAAGGGATTTGAAAATATTGATATTAAATACTTAACCGTACACAAATCAAAAGGTACAGAGGCAGATAATGTTATTGTATTGAATCTTAAGAATCATTTGCTCGGTTTCCCCAACAAAATGACGGACGACCCGCTTCTCTCCTTATTACTTAGTGATGACGAAGAATACAGATTTGCTGAAGAACGCAGGTTATTTTATGTTGCGCTGACAAGAACTAAAAATGAAGTTGTATTGCTTATTCCACCAGATGTCTCTTTATTTGCAGCAGAATTGCTGACTGATAATAATTACTTAATAACTGCAACCGAAGCAACACTCAATTCAACAGATTGTCCGTACTGTAAAACAGGTAAATTGGTGATTAGACAAAATTCATCAAATGGATCTCGGTTTTTAGGGTGCTCACATTATCCTCACTGTAATCAGACATTTAATAACATAGAAATTTTAGAAAAAAAGATCCTTTGTCCTAATTGCCAAAGTGGTTTTATGACAAAGAGAAGAGGACAATACGGAAACTTTTTAGGGTGTACAAATTACCCAAAATGCACGAGAACAATAAATTTGCAGTGATTACCAGACAGAAATTCCTTTTAAAAATACGCTCTTGCTCTAAGCTTATCCCTTACGAACTCCTCAAAACACTCTATCTTTAAGCCTTAATTAGCAACCATACCCATGACCACACTACCACCTCCACCCTACGAACACACAGAACAGCACCCCTGGAACTGGTACGGGCGGGAAGACAGTACAGTCCTGCTGGTTGGTACTTTTCCTCCTACTCGCAATAACTGGAGCTTTGACTTCTTCTATCCCAACAAGTCCAACTTTTTCTGGCGCCTGATGGCCGCCATTGCAGCAAAGCCGCTGCAGCACTTCTCCGGTCCGGAAGCCGTGACGGAAAGAAAAGCGCTCCTGGACAGCCTGAAGATCACCATCACCGATATGGGACAGACCATCGCCCGCATCCAGAACAACTCTTCCGATGAGAACCTGGTAGCGCTGGCATATATGGATATCTTCAGGATACTGGAAGCAAGACCCCACATCCGTAAGATCATCTTTACCAGCAGCTCCGGCAAGGCCAGCGCGGCGGCCTGGTTCCTCAACTATTTACGTACCCACCAGATCACTCACAAATTCCCCAAAGGCACCAGACCGCTGAAAAGCACCATTACCTGGCAGGGCAGGACACTGGAGCTGGTGATCCTCTACTCCCCTTCTCCCAGGGCTGCCAACAGGGTTTCCTTTGAGCAGCTGACCGCCCTATATAAGGCAGAGCTCACTACATAAAAGCATCAAAAAAAACATGATGCCGATCCCTTAAGACCCATACATCACACAAAAACCCCGTTATATCTACCGGATCAGGGTCATTACTCCAAAGCCGGATATTCCCTCCTGACCTCCAACTGGCATTTTCAGCAGCTTAACCTTCCCTCCAAGCTGACAGTATAGCTGTGTGCCTCCTATCTCCGGGGGAACAGGGGTGCATATCCTTTATAAAGCGTTTCTCTGTTCCGCTAAGCTAAACACATACTGCTGATGTATGGTACACTACAATACCTCTCGTCCCCTATTTACACAGGGGACACTGCTCAGCGAAAACGTACCTGTAATAACCGGTTGTTTCCTACAGGCATACAGCCAGTTTATTTTATTTTGATGCAACAAAGGAACAATATTATATGTAGTTAGTAGAAAAATGCAATATAAGCCGGCATATATATTAATACAATGATTAATATATATAAATATCTTTGGCCGGCGACAGCTCCCGACCGGTGGAAACACGCGCCCGGTATGCACAGCAGCAGCGATAAATGGCTTATATTTACAGGGCTATTTTATGATTAAACCACTTATTACTGCGATATTTGCTATTGTGAACCAAAAAACAACATATGAAGAATATACTCGTGATAGATGATGACCCGATCATTCAGAATGTATTGGAGAAAGTGCTTGTGAAGGAAGGTTTTCATGTAGAAGTAGCCGGTAATGGCAAAGAAGGATTGAGCAAGCTGGACCTGATGAAATATGACCTGGTAATAACCGATCTGATGATGCCATATGCCAATGGATTCGAGATCATCAGCAAACTGAAGCAGCACTCCAATACCTCCAATGCCGCGGTCATAGTCGTATCTTCCATCACCCATGAAGCATCTGTAATGGACAGCTTCAAGTTGGGAGTGGACGAATACATACGCAAACCGATTATGGTGGGTGAGCTTATTCTCCGGGTTAATAAACTTTTATCTAACAGATCTTCAAATGCATAGTATCTTCTCAGGTTTCAATACCACGGATACCGCTACCTGGCCCTGGCTTGATTATTTTGCAGGACTTCCGCTCGTGATACAGATCGCTGCCGTATCCATAGTGGTGTCCGTATGCTTTATCCTCTTTATCCAGTTCCGGATACTGCAGACCAGGATACGCGGCTACAGGCTGCAAAAAAGGCTGGACAGGATCAATCCCATCATTGACGCCGTGATCTCCGAACAGGTGATCCTCCGGAACGATCTTATGGCAGACGGCGCCTCAGTGGATAATATTCCCCTGGACCTCTCCGGGTTTGAGCACCCCGTTTTCCGCAGATCGGCCAACCGCCAGTTGCTGCTGGAAAGGCTGATCAGCTACCGTAAATCCTTCGGGGGTAAGACCGGGGCTCTGCTGCGCCGTATCTACCTGGAGCTGGGCCTGGAAAAAATGTCCTTCAGCAAAATGAAAAGCTTTCGCTGGAATAACAAGGTAAAAGGCATCCGGGAGCTTACAGATATGGACATCATCATATCGGATGTGAACATCCTCCCGCTGACCAACAGCAAGCGTCACGAGCTGAGATCGGAAGCGAGGAATGCCTATATCAAGCTGAGCAAGAACGAGCCGTTCAAATTTTTTGATATCAGCACCGAGCCCCTGCTGATGTGGGACCAGATAGAGCTGTTCAAAACCATTACGACCACCGAAAACATCGCCGTTCCGAACTTCGCGCGATGGGTCACCTATTCCAATAATAAAAGCATCATCTCTTTCTGCCTGAAGCTCATTGTATATTATAACCAGACAGATGCTGCTCCTGCCGTGGTCAGGCTGCTGGACAATAAGGATCACGTACTGCGGGCCGAGGCCATCAACTGCCTGGGCAAGCTTAAATATGAGGAGGTAGAGCAGCAGCTTATACACATCTACAGCAATCAGCCGCTCCGGTGCCAGATAGAGATATTAAAGGCTGTAGGCCGTTTTGAAACAGGTAAAAGCACAGCCTTCCTGAAGCAGGAATTCCTATACTCCACCGACTTTGATATCCGTAAGAATGCGGCCTTATCGCTGGTAAAAAGCACTCACGATCCTGCGCTGATCACGGAGCTGATAGAAGCCTCTTCAGAAGAGAACCAGTTGATCATCAAGCATAGCATGAACCCTTTAATCAAGTATTAATGACAGGTATTTTAACACGGCTGGGCAATTTCTATGAAAACACGGTATTCCTGTACGGGGCAATACTGCTGATCATATATGCATTGCTGGCACTGTTCTCCTTCCTTGCCATCCGTACCCATCTGCGCAAGGAAAGCTATACCAATTATAATAATCTGCTCACTTCCGATCTTGCACCCGGCGTGACCGTGCTGGCCCCTGCCTATAACGAGGGCCTATCCATCATCATGAACGTCAGGTCGCTGCTGACCCTTAATTACCCGCTTTTTGAGATCGTGCTGATCAACGATGGCAGCACCGATGATTCGCTCGCGCAACTGGTAAAGGAATTTGAGCTGGTCAACGTGGATTTTGCCTATGATGCCAAGATCAAGACCCGTCCAGTCACCGGTATCTATAAGTCTAAAAATCCTGCCTACAGCAAGCTGACCGTCATAGATAAGGAGAACGGAAAAAGTAAGGCCGACGCCGTCAATGCAGGCATCAACATCGCCTCCTTTGACTATTTTGTCTGTACCGATGTGGACTGCATCCTGGATAAGGATGCCCTGCTCAAGCTGCTGAAGCCCGTGCTCGAAGAGCCTTCCAAACGCGTGATAGCCACCGGCGCCACGCTGCGCATCGCCAACTCCTGCGAGATAGACAATGGCGTGGTGATCCGCATGAAGCCTCCCCGCCAGCTCCTGCCGAGATTCCAGGAAATGGAATATGTCCGGGCCTTTGTGCTGGGAAAAATGGGCTGGAGCTATATCAATTGCGTTCCGAACGTATCCGGCGGGCTCGGGCTGTTCGATAAGGAGGTGGCCATTAAAGCGGGAGGGTATGACCCGCAATCTTTCGGGGAAGATATGGAGCTGATGGTAAGGATGGCGCGCTACTCCTGCGATAACGGTATTGACTACGCTATCCGTTATATACCCGAGACGCTCTGCTGGACCGAAGCGCCTGCCACCGTGCAGGTATTCATGCGCCAGCGCACCCGCTGGGCACGGGGACTTGCCCAACTGATGTATTCGCATTTTAAGATGCTCTTTAACCCGCGCTACGGAAGGGCAGGCCTGATCACCTTCCCCTATAATTTCTTTTTTGAGCTCCTGGCGCCCATCGTGGAGATCACCGGTATCATATACTATATATACCTGATCGTCAGCGGGCACGTCAACCTGCCGTATGCGCTGATACTCCTGGTATTCGTATATACCTACTCCATTATGATCACTACCGCCGCTATCCTGTGGGACCAGATGGCATTCAGGAACTACCGTACCTGGCGGGAGGTATTCTACCTTTGCAGCACCGCCTTTATGGAATTCCTGCTGTACCACCCGCTGATAGTGATATTCAGCCTGAGGGGATATTACTACTTCCTGACAGGTAAAAAGCATACCTGGGGCAATATGCAGCGGCAGGGCTTCGGGCAATCCAAAGCTGCGGGATAAAAAATAAAAGTATTATGTCGAATATTATAGAGCATTTAGGTACTTTTTTTGAACGAGCGGTATTCGTGTACGGGATCAGCATGCTCCTGCTCTACGCTATGCTCGCTATCCTGTCCTTTATTGGTGTGAACCGATTCAGGAAAAAGGAGCAATACACGGATTACCGGAAGCTCACCAGCTCACCCCTCGCTCCGGGCATTTCCATCATAGCGCCCGCTTTCAATGAAGGCGTGACCATTATCCAGAACGTCCGTTCCCTGCTGACCCTCAATTACGCCCGTTTTGAGGTGATCATCGTCAACGACGGCAGCACGGATGATACGCTGGAAAAGTTGATCCGGGAATTTGAAATGGTACAGGTGGACTTTGCCTATAATGAAAAGATCAAATCGCAGCCGGTACGGCGTTTATTCAAATCTACCAATACTGCCTATGACAAGCTGCTGGTCATAGATAAGGTAAACGGGAAGAGCAAGGCAGACGCTTCCAACGCAGGCATAAACGCAGCGGCCTTTGATTACTTCCTGTGCACGGACGTGGACTGTATCATCGAAAAAGATACGCTTATCAAGATGATCCAGCCTTTTATGGCGGAGGAAGGTAAGAAAATAAAGGAGGTGGGTGAGCCCTGCCCCGAATGCGGCTATGTGCATATCGTGGAAGAGAACAGGCGTGTCATAGCCACCGGCGCCACGCTCCGCATTGCCAATTCCAGCGAGATAGAGGATGGCGTGCTCGTACGCATGCGGCCGCCTTCCAGGCTGATCCCCAGGTTCCAGGAAATGGAGTATATACGCTCTTACGTGCTCGGTAAAATGGGCTGGAGCATGATCAACTGTGTGCCCAACGTTTCCGGCGGGCTGGGCCTGTTCGATAAGGAAATAGCAATAAAGGCCGGCGGCTACGACCCCTTGTCCTTTGGGGAAGATATGGATATCATAACAAGGATGTGCGCCTATATGCGCGACAACAAGCAAAAATATGCTATCCGGTATATACCGTCCACACAATGCTGGACGGAAGGTCCTCCCAACCTTAAGGTTTTCAGCCGCCAGCGGACCAGGTGGGGACGGGGGCTCATACAGATCATGTCCCTGCACCGTAAGATCATTTTCAATCCCAAATACGGCCGCCTGGGCCTGGTGGTATTCCCGTATAACTTCCTGTTCGAGTTCCTGGCGCCGGTGATCGAATTCTTAGGCATTTTATATTATATTTATATTGTCGTTACCGGCCAGATCAACCTTGCGAACGCCCTGACATTATTGCTCTTTGTTTACCTTTATTCCGTAATGATCACCACCATGGCCATCTTCTGGGACCAGATGGTGCACAGGAACTATAAGACCTGGCGCGAAGTATTCGGACTGAGCCTTATGGCTTTCCTGGAACCCATTATCTATCACCCCCTTATCGTGTTCTTCGCGCTCAGGGGTTATTACTTTTTCATCACGGGCCGTAAACATACCTGGGGCAATATGCAGCGACAGGGCTTCGGTACCGCAAGAAAGTGATCCTGTAATATTCTATCAATCATTTGTTCCGCATATGAAAAAATACTTTATCAGATATAGCTTGTTGATCTTTTGCTTTACGTTTTCATCACTGCACCTGTATGCGCAGAAAAAGAAGACTGACAGCGATGTGCTCCTGAAGCAGATCAAAACGGAGATGGACATCAGCAAAGATTACAAAAAGGCCCTCAGCCTGAGCCGCAGCGCGGTAGAGCAATATCCCTCCAACGTGGATTTCCGCTTCCTGCTGGGGCGCTCTTACCTGCTGAACGGCGATTTCAGGAATGCGCAACTGGTGCTGGACGATATCATCAAAAGAGAGCCCGCCTACAAGGACGCCTACATCGCAGCGGCCAATGTACAACTGGCTCAGCAAAAGAACGGCGAAGCCCTGCAATATGTCAATAAAGGCCTGGCCCGCTTTTACAGGGACCGGGATCTCCGCATCAAGAAAATCTCCATTTACCAGAACCTGAAGAATTATGATGAGGCAGGCAGGCAGGCAGATACCCTGCTCAGCTTTCACCGGAATGATGCCGCCGCCATCAGGATATTTACAGATTACCACAATGAGGCTGCGGTTTACTATCAAAAAGCCGGTAACAGTGTACTGGCTATCCGGGAGTACAGCCGTGTGCTGGAAGTGGACCCGCAGAATATGGAAGCCACCAAAGGCCTCATGAACACCCAGTTGCAGGCAGGCGATGCGCAGAACAGCCTGAATGTTATCAACAGGGCGCTCCTGGACCAGCCCGACAATTACGAGTTCCTGATGAAAAAGGTAGGTGTGCTGCAGGAAATGAAAAGGTACCCAGAAGCCATAGAGACCCTGCAGCGGCTGCTCAAAGCCCACCCTTCCGATGCCAAGGCCCGGCAACTGGACGTGGAGCTGCGGCTGGAAGCCGCCCGTTATTATAAAAGCACCGATCCCTATTTCCAGTATCAGAGCGTGCTGGAAAAATCCCCGGGCAATCGCGAGGCGCTGGAAAACGTTATCAATATCGCTATCAGCCGCGGCCTGTACGATGATGCCCTGTACTGGATCAACAGGGCATTGCGCGGCGGTAACGACAGGGTATTGCTGCAAAAGAAAATGTCCATATTACAGCAACAGGAAAAATACGGGCAGGCGGCAGCCATTGCGGAGCAGCTATACCGTATGTCACCCACTTCCGACAACCGGCAGACCTTCATCGACCTGCAGCTCATCCTGGCACGCGATTTTGCAGGACAGCAAATGTACGACAGCGCCCTGGCGGCATACGGCAGGATACTGGCCACAGACAGGCGGAACGAGCAGGCGCTCATCAGCTCGGTAAATATCCTGTCCGGCCAGAAGAATTACACCCGGGCACTGGAGCTGCTGGATGAGACCATACAATATTTCCCGGACGACGCTTCCCTGGTCTATAAGAAAGCCGCCATATTACAGGCCAATGAACAATATGACGCGGCCGTGACGCTCCTTGAATCCCTTTACAGGGACAATACAGGAGACATCAGGCTGAAGAACGCCATTGCTGACAACCTGATGATGGCTGCCCGGCAGATGATGCAGGGCATGGATTTTGACGGCGCTGCCCTGGCATTTGAAAGGGTGCTGGATCTGCAGCCGGATAATAAAGAGGCCTGGAACAGCCTGATCAATATAGAGCTGGCCCGTGGCGGCGAAGGTTATACCAATGCTTTGAACTACAGTGAAACGGCGCTGGCAAGATACGGTGATGACCGGGAATTCCTGCTAAAGAAATCAGAGGCGCTCTTCGGGCTGAAACGGTACAATGAGGCGTACCTTATTACCGACAGCCTGCGCAGGAGATATCCCTACAACCCCAGGATACGTGAACTGTATAAGGACCAGTTGCTGGCAGCGGCAACAGCCCTGAGAACGGAAGATACCCTGGCGGCCGTAAGACTGTACCAGGATGCCCTGCTCGTTTACCCTAATGACACGGTGGCGCTTACAGGACTGATCAACGCCTATATCAGCCTCCGGTCCTATGATTCGGCCCTGGTGTACGCGGACCGCGGCATAGCGTCCTATCCCGGCAATATCACCTTCCTTGTCAAAAAGGCCGCTGCGCTGGAACTACAGGGAAAATACAGGGAAGCCGCCGGGGTTGCGGACGCCATCGTCAGAATAGTGCCGGAAAGCCGCCGCTACATGGATTACGCCGCCTACCTGCATGGTAAAACCTTCAGGAACGAATTGGGCATAGCTTACCTTAACTCCACCATAGACTCCGCCCAGTCCGCTAATATCGCTACCCTCTATTATACACACTTTGCAAAGAAATTCTCCCTGACCGCAAGGCTGAATTTCGCAGGAAGATCGTTTGGCACCGGTCTGCAGGGAGAACTGGAATCTTATATCAACCATACTGCAAAATGGTACTCTTTTGTGAATATAGGAGCAGCCAACAGCCTGGTATTTCCGAAATATAAAGCGTCCTATTCCCTATTTCACAATATCAGGGGCGGCTGGGAAGCCGAGCTGGGCGGGCGCTGGCTGTATTTCGACACCTTATCGGCCATATCGGGCGTAGCCTCCGTCTCCAAATATATCGGCGACTTCTGGCTGAATCTCCGTGGCTTTATGATCTTTGTCGGGGACAAGCAGTACACGGCGGTTAACCTGACAGCACGGCAATATCTTAACAACAAGACCGATTTCTTCTTTACCACGCTGGGATACGGGAACTCGCCGGATGAGTTCAGCCGCGCCTTCCAGTTGGGCACTACGGTAGCATACCGCACTTACAGCATCGGGGCCGGCTACCGGAAGATGTTCAATTACCGTAATATGGTGACCCTCAGCGGTAGCTGGTTCAACCAGCGTATCGCTGAGACCCGTTACAGGAATCAATATGATATATACCTGACCTTCTCCAGGAAATTCTAAAGTGATGTTCTTATGATCAAAACAGCATCTTTATATCTTACATTGGTAATGAGCCTTCTCTTTTCAAGCTGCCAGGCCAGGCAGATCCAGCTTACCCGTGAGGGCAGGTCGTCCTACAGCATAGTGATCCCTGCCGCCGCCACTGCAACGGAAAAAAGTGCTGCCACGGTGCTGCAATCCTATATCAGGTCCGCCACCGGTGCTGAATTACCGGTGATCAGCGAACCCGGGCTACAGTCGGCCCAGGCAATATTCATAGGCAAATGCAGTGTAACGGCAGCAGGAAAGTTTGATAAGGCCCGGGATGACGGCTTCAGCATCATCCAGTCTGAAGACCGGCTTTTTATCACGGGCAGCAGCGGACAGGGCACCTTATACGGGGTGTATTATTTCCTGGAAAAATACCTGGGCTGCCGTAAATACGACGCAGGACCGGCTGTCGTGCCGCGTAACCCGCAGTTGCAGCTTCCAGCCGGGATCAGCGAGGTCATCAATCCCGACTTTATATACCGGCAGAGCTATTACCCTATGAGCAATGACGCGGAGTATCTCCGCTGGCACGGCCTGCAGCAATTTGAAGATCTCTGGGGACTTTGGGGACATTCCTTTTTCAAATTGATACCTCCGTCCCGATATTTCCGTACACACCCTGAATATTTCGCGCTGACCGGCGGACAACGCCGCGCCACCCAGCTGTGCCTGAGCAATAAGGATGTATTACGGCTAACCATATCCCGGTTAAAGGAAATGATGGCAGACAATCCCGATGCGGTCTACTGGTCGGTAAGCCCCAATGATGAAGGCGGCTACTGCACCTGTGATCTCTGCAAACAAACGGATGCGGAAGAAGGAGGCCCGAGCGGCAGCCTGATCCGCTTTGTCAATAAAGTAGCGGCGGCATTTCCTGGTAAGAATATCACGACCCTGGGCTATGGCTATACCGCCGCCCCCCCCCGTAAGACAAAGCCTGCCGGAAACGTATATATACTGGTCAGCAGCATCGATGCCTTTAAGGAGCAGCCCGTCAGCACCATCCCTTCTGCCGCTGCATTCCGGCAACAGTTGGCGGCCTGGTCTGCGCTGACAGATCATATTTTTGTCTGGGATTATACCACCCAGTTCACCAATTATCTTTCCCCCTTCCCTATACAGCACATAACAGGACCGGATCTGGCCTTCTATAAGCAGCAGCGCGTCCGCGGTATCTTTGAGCAGGGCAGTGGTGATACCTACAGCGATATGGCGGAGCTGAACAGCTATATCCAGGGCAAGCTGCTCTGGAATGTCAATGCCAATGCGGCACAGCTTACGGAAGAGTTCTGCAAGGGCTATTACGGCAATGCAGGCCCTTTTATCCTGCGCTATCTTGATGCCAGGACCCGTGCCCTTACCGACTCCAAACGCTACCTGGACATCTATGGCAATCCCGTAACGGATATAAGAGGCTACCTGTCACCCGAGCATCTCCGGTCCTATAACCAGCTGCTGGAACAGGCACAGGCCGCAGTCAGGGGCACGCTTTACGAGGAAAGGGTACGCCGGGTGCGGCTCTCCCTGGAATACGCGACCTTACAGCAGTCCCGGCACTTCGGGGTGGACAACAACGGCTTCCTGGCTGACAACGGCGGTCCTTTTTATACCGTAAGACCGGAATGGCGCCAAAAGACGGACGCGCTGACAGCCCTGGCAAAAGCATCTGGCGTTACCGAGCTGTCGGAAGCCGGGCTGTCACCTGAAGCCTACAAAGCCGAATGGTACAGCATACTGGATAAGCAATGGCCGTCCAATCCAATTCGCGGAGCCGCAGTGACCTTGCAAAACAGCTTTGCGGAAGATTATCCCGCGAAAGGTAAAGCCACGCTTACTGACGGCATGACCGGGTTCACGGATTTCAGCTATAACTGGCTTTGCTTTTACGGGCAGGATATGATCGCCACCATTGACGCCGGCAAAGAAATCAATGTCAGCTCGGTTGCGCTGAACTTCCTGGAAGACCAGCGGCACTGGATATTGCCTCCTGTAAAGATCACGATAGCGCTTTCGACTGACGGCGTCCGTTTCACGGAATTCAAAACGGTCACCCCAGCACTGCTGACCCAGAAAGAAAATATTGATATTATAAAAATAACAGCAACCGGCGCACAGCAGAAAGCACGCTATATCAGGGTTACGGCTGTCTGTCCCGCCGCGCTTCCCGACTGGCGGTCGCATCCCTCCAAAAAGCCGATGATAGCCTGTGATGAGATATTCGTGTTTCCTTAGCAACTGCTTTTTGTTATAATTATTACAACGGTCCCGGCGATACAGGTATAAAGCATTATATTTACAATATACCCAACTGGAAGTTTATATATGAAATATACCATTGTATCATTCGCGCTGCTGCTGTCCCTATCAGCGGTAAGCTGCGGGAAGAAGGACAAAAACAATAACGGCGGCCAGGACAATACGCCCGGAACGGAAGATACCCTTACCCGGTATGATCCGGTAGAGAACAGGGAACCCAATACCAGCTATACGCCGGCATTTGAAGGCCAGACCAGGACATATGGCATCAGGACCAGCACACCCCTGAAAACGGAAGTCCTGACATCCTCACTCAACAGTCCCTGGGGCATCACACAGCTACCTGACGGCAAATTCCTGGTGACCCAGAAAGCCGGAACGATCGCCGTACTGGATGCTGCAGGAGCACTCCAACATACCATCAGCGGGTTGCCGGCCGTCAACAGCTCCGGTCAGGGCGGCTTGCTGGATATTTATGCCGATGACGGTTTTGCAGGCAACAGGCTCGTTTACTGGAGCTTTTCGATGGATGATGCCGGCGGCACTCTCACCGCGCTGGCCAGGGGCAGGCTTTCGGATGATAATTCCCGTATGGAAGATATACAGATCCTGTATAAAGCAACGCCCGCCTATGCCGGTAACCTCCACTACGGGAGCCGCATTATCATGGACAATACCGGCTGCGTACTCCTGAGCACGGGCGAACGGTCTGACGCCGGTATGCGCCACCATGCCCAGCAGCTTGACAATGGACTGGGTAAGGTGATCCGCATAAAGCCTGACGGCTCCATACCACAGGACAATCCCTTTGTCAATACTCCCAATGCCCAGGCGGCAGTCTATTCTTACGGTCACCGTAACGTACAGGGACTGGCAATTGACAGGATGAGCAACAGGATCTACCAATCTGAACTGGGTCCGAGAGGCGGTGACGAGGTAAACCGTATTGAAGCAGGCAAAAATTACGGCTGGCCGGTGATCTCCTATGGCATAGAATACAGTGGCGGCAGGATCGGGAACGGCATCACGCAGCAGGAAGGTATGCAGCAGCCAATGTATTACTGGGATCCCGTGATCTCACCCAGCGGAATGGTATTCTACAATGCCGCTGAGATCCCTGAATGGCAGGGCAATCTTTTTATCGCCTGCCTGAACGGCCAGCATATCGTCCGTCTAAGGTTGAAAGACGACAAGATAGCCGGGGAAGAGCGGCTGCTTGAATCGGAAGGACAACGCTTCAGGGATATAGAAACAGGACGGGACGGCGCCCTTTACGCTGTTACGGATGCCGGCAGGTTATATAAGATCTCCAGGAAGTAACCCCTTTTAGTGTGACAAGGGAAAATAAATAAACAATAAAAACCGGGGCCAGGAAACTGGTCCCGATTTTTTTTAAGATTATGCTATTAACATAACTTTATTTACATTAATTTTGCAACTTATTTAAATAGTTTGATAATGAAATTAAATGTATTCCTTTCTTTTTTAATTGCTTTCTTACTACAGGTACAAGCTGTGACTGCCGGCCCCTGTAAAGTAACATCCATTTCGATCAATTCAGGCCTGAACGCCGATGGCTCTGCATTAAGGCCTTCAGGCCAGGAAGATCCTCACTGGTATTTTTCCTATTCTACAGCTATTTGTGCGCCGGCAGGATTCCAGGTACCAGCCCCGGTTGTCACATTTGATGTCCCTTACCCTACGTATTATGGCTACCAGGCTACTAATCCCCTGGCTAAATGGGTGGGCTATACCGACAGGCATTTCGCCTGCCAGGAGTATACTCACAGGGCATTCATATCCCGTAAATTCCGTACCTGCGGCAAAGACTCCTTTAATATCAATATTAATTTCGCATGCGATGATTATTGTGACAGCATCTTTATAGACAATATCGGGTATGCTACCACACAGGTCCCTGTAACCAGCGGAGTAGCCAGCTATTACGGTACCCTGTGGAACTTTAACCAGACAGTCTTTTTAGATGAGGGAGAACACATCATAACCATGAAGGCTAAAAATGTGTACTGGCCTTATTATGAAAATGTTTTCGGCATTTATATAGAGGGTACTGTCAGCTCTGCCACACAATCCACATCCATCATTGATAATGGCGTCAAAGAGCCCTGTCCCTGCGGAGGCGCTTCCAGCTGCAAGGTGCCTTCCATTGGTATCAATTCCGGATTTAATGATAACGCTTCTGCGTTAGTACCGTCAGGCCAGCAGGATCCTTATTGGTATTTTTCCTATTCCACAGCTATTTGTGCGCCGGCAAGATTCCAGGTACCAGCCCCGGTTGTTGCATTTGATGTGCCTTATCCTAACTATTATGGTTACCAGGCTGCTAATCCCCAGGCGCAATGGGTAGGCTATACCGATAAGCATTTCGCATGCCAGGAGTACGATCACAGGGCATTCATCTCCCGTAAATTCCGTACCTGCGGTAAAGACTCTTTCAATATCAACATTAATTTTGCGTGCGATGATTACTGTGACAGCATCTTTATAGACAATATCGGGTATGCAACCACACAGGTTCCCATAACCAGCGGAGTAGCCAGCTATTACGGCACCCTGTGGAACTTTAACCAGACAGTATTCCTGGAGTCCGGAGAACATGTCATAACCATGAAGGCTAAAAATGTGTACTGGCCTTATTATGAAAATGTTTTCGGCATTTATATAGAGGGTACTATCAGTGCTGCCACTCCGGCCGGTTCCATTATCAATAACGGGGTCAAAGGAGATTGTCCATGTGACGACAATATCAGCACCGGGAATATTCTAAACGACAAAATATACTTCCAGAGCGCACCTAATCCGGCATCTGACCAGGTAACCATCCATTATAACCTGCCTACGACATTAAACAGTGTTTCTATCAGGATAGTGGATCTTACGGGAAGGGTCATGAAAAGCAGCAATATCTATGACAGCAACGGCCAGGCGCATTTCAATGTAGCCAACCTGCCGAGAGGTATCTATTTTTACTATCTGGAAACAGACGGTGCAATAGTACAGGCGAAAAAACTGCTTATTGACTAAAAGCTCCGGTTCCAACTGCTCACAAGAGGCTGTCCCACAAGGTCAGCCTCTTATGCTTTCAGGATTTTGTTAGATTTATACAGCGATAGCAAAATATTGTGGTAAATTTAAAGCAGGAAGTTGATTTTGGAGATTTTGAATCTTTGAAGTCGGCCTTTGAGGTAATGCTTGTTCTGTTATTCTTCTTTTTGCCCATTTGCTCAGGTTATGGACTAATGCCATCAAACCAAATGCAATGGACTTGTGACACATTCCCCGCATCAGACAGCCTTCACACCCCCTGGCTTTGTAATAATACAATTCGGCTTCGTGCATCGCAGCTCACTCCTGTACTGCTGCTTCATAGGGCAGACATAGTACTCTTCGGATGCATTATAGTATAGGTTTTGGACTAAAAACGGGTTATCCCTTTGAGTCCGTTTTTGTTCTTTGCAGAAGTAGTTATGACATAAGCATCTGTTTACTTACCTTCCATCAGCTCGCAACTCTTTACTGCCATAACCTGCATCAGCTACTTCTTTGCTTTCGGTGTGATAATTTTCTTCAAAACCATCCTGGTGTTCTTTCATCAATCCTTATTATAATTCGCCCGCTTGTATCTTCATACCTGCTTGAGGATTAGCACCGGATTATAACACTTTATTTCCAACAAAAGGCAGACCTGTGTGTTATCTGAAATCAATAAGTGATGCCTGTTCTAAGGCTATGCTCAGTATTACTAACCGCTTAACAGTGATTCTCAACCAAGACATAACAATAACAACTCTCAAAAAGCAACATCTTTAAACCCCTAAGACCATGAACAAACATTTTTACAAGCTGATCATTCCCGCTTCTCTGGGAATAGCAGCGATACTGATATACAGCTCCTGTGGCGTCCGTATACCCCGCGGCGCACAAGCTGTGAAGAATTTCGACCTGGAAAAATACCTGGGTAAGTGGTACGAGATCGCCCGGCTGGATTATCGTTTTGAAAAGCACCTGGAGCAGAATACTGCTGAATACACCTTGAAGGAAAATGGAGCCGTCAAAGTTTATAATAAAGGCTATCATACCTTAAAGCAGGAATGGAGATCGGCTACGGGAGAGGCAAGACCAGTGGATGACCCGGCTACCGGCAGGCTCAAGGTGTCCTTTTTCAAGCCTTTCTGGTCGGGCTATAATGTCATTGATATTGACGAGAACTACCGGTATGCCCTGGTAGCAGGCAAGAACCTGAAATACATGTGGATATTGTCCAGGGATACCACTATACCGGACAGCTATAAAAACAGGTTCCTGCAAAAAGCAAAGCAACTCGGTTATGATACCGATGCCCTGATATGGGTAAGACAACCAGAATAGCCCAACCTGTAACACTGGCGCTAAAAAAAAATCCGCTCAGGATATGATGCGCTTTGGACAGCGCTCTTTTACGGGTGAGTATGTCCGCTACAACGCATTACTCTTACCCGTAAACAACAAATGCAGGCCAAATTGCCTGCACTTGTTGTTTATAGATATCCTGCTTATTCTTTCAGCAGGATATATTTATCGGCAAGGGGACCCGTGATCTCCTTACCCTCCATGTCCAGCATAATCAGACGGTTCTCTCCAACTTTATAAAGATGCTTCTCGTTGCCCGAGGAAATGATGATATTCCCTCCGTCCGTGGTCCACTTAAAACCACCCGCCTCTACGAAGGTGTCCTTTTTCTCGCCTTTAATATACGTGCTCACTTTCTTGTAGGTATGATCGGGATTCAGCGTAATAACGGTCCGGATGCCTTCGCAGTCGGCACAAGGTATCGTGCCTTCGTATTTGCCGGTCCAATCCAGTGAAGTGCGGCTGTTATCTCCAGGTGGCAGTTGCTCTTCACCGGCCTGGGAAGCAGGCTTATTATGGTCATTGTCACCACAGGACCCCATCAGGAAGGCCGCCAGCATCAGGCTTGTAATGTTATGCAATTTCATAGTCAATTTAGTTTGGTTGAATTATTAACAAAATATTTTATATTTTAGTTGAAATAAAAGTAAAATTTCGGGATGCTGCTCCCTGATCGTCATACGCTTGCGGGATGAGCAGCTACCATTCATCAGGCAGACCGGCTATATACTTTATCACTATGGACATCCTATTGCTTGAAAAAGAATTAAGGAAGCGGCTGGCGTTTCCGTACCGATGGCACGGCAGGCAGTCCGACAAGGCTGACCGGATGACCGCCTTCATATACCGGACCGCAAATTTTGAACAACTGCGGCAAAATGTGGCGGCGCTGCCCCCGGAAATACAACATTATGCCTATAACAGGTGGCTGAACTTCTGGTCCGCAAAAGGAGTGGAGTACCTTTTCCGGCAGCACGGCAACGTTGAGGCTGCTCCCGATCCTTATGACAAAAAGGTCGACTTTACGATCAATGGTATTCCTTTCGACCATAAGACCAGCGTGTTCCCGAAGGCCTTTCCCCATGATCTTAGCTACGCACAGCACCATAAACAAGAGCTTATCCGCTGGCTGTATGAACGGCAAAGCCGGGAAGGCAGGCTTCATTTCAGCAGCAGGCTGTTTCTTATCCTATATAATACCGCCCAGCCGCAACATCACTGGAAATTAAAAGCAGAATTATCCTTTATCGCGGAAAAAATAGCCGCATATCTACGGACCTTTGAACTAAAAAATACGATACAGCTGAACTTCGGCCAAGGAGTTGTATTTTCGGATATCGTTTGGATAGTAAAATAGCAGATTCAATGAATTATATCGGTTCCAAGTACAGGCTTTCTGATTTTATAAAAAAAGCAGTCTACTCGGTAGCAGGACATGACCTCTCAGGAAAAGTATTCTGTGATCTTTTTGCCGGTACGGGCATTGTGGGAAGAAGCTTTAAGGAAGAAGTGAAGCAGGTGATCAGCAATGATCTTGAATATTACAGCTATGTGCTGAATCAGAATTATATAGGCAACCATCAGCCTTTTGAATACCGACATTACCTGGAGATGCTCAACCAGCTTGAAGGCTGTGCAGGCTTTATTTTTGAGGAATATTCCGAAAACGGCAGGGCAGGAAGGCTGTATTTTTCAGAAGCCAACGGGCAAAAGGCAGATGCTGTCCGCCGGCAGATCGAGACCTGGCACAGGGAAGCGGCTATTACAGAACCGGAATATTATTTCCTGCTGGCATCCCTGCTGGAAAGCGCCGATAAGATAGCCAATACCGCCTCCGTCTACGGAGCCTACCTCAAGCACCTGAAAAAAAGCGCTCAAAAGCCCCTGACCATAGCGCCGGCACTATTTGCACCAACAAAGCAGGAGCACAGGGTATTCAACGAGGACAGCAATGAGCTCATCAAGACCATTGAAGGCGATATCCTGTACCTCGATCCTCCTTATAATGCGCGGCAATATGGCGCCAATTACCACCTGCTGAATACCATTGCCCGGTATGACCGGTTCACCCCGGCGGGCAAAACCGGGCTGAGGCCTTACAAGCGCTCAGAGTATTGCAGCAGGCAGACCGTGCTGCAATCTTTTGAAGCGCTGATACAGCAGGCAGCATTCAGGTATATTTTCATCAGCTACAATAATGAAGGCCTGCTGTCAGAGACCCACCTGCGGCAGCTGCTTTCCCGTTACGGCCGTTACGACCTGTTCACTACGCGGTATAACCGCTTCAGGGCCGACAAAACCGTGAACAGGCAGCATAAGGCTGACACCACCACAGAGTATCTTTTTGTCCTGGAAAAGGCATAAACCGGCACTGCTCCGCAGGCTGCCTGCCGCCATGGGATGCAATACGGGATGCGCCATGCATCGTAATCCATAATAGTTTATATTTGCCATACATTAATCTTACATACAGATCATGAAAGTAGTCATTTTTGCGGGTGGCCGTGGTACCAGGATAGCGGAAGAGTCCTCACTGCGTCCGAAACCTATGATAGAGATAGGCGGAAAACCTATCCTGTGGCATATCATGAAAATATATGCCGCTTACGGGCATACCGAATTTATCATCTGCCTGGGATATAAAGGCTGGATGATCAAGGAATACTTTGTCAATTACTTTATACACAATGCCGACCTCACCGTCGACCTGGGTAACAACAGCGTGGAGGTGCACCAGAACAACGCGGAGCCTTTCAAGGTGTCCCTGGTAGATACCGGGCTGGATACGATGACCGCCGGGCGCCTCAAGCGGGTATTGCCCTATACCAACAACGAGCCCTTTATGCTGACCTACGGGGACGGCGTATGTGATGTCGATATCAATGACCTTATCGCCTTCCACCGGAACAGCGGCAAGATATGCACGATGACCTCCATCCAGGCAGGAAGCCGGTTCGGCGTCATCAATATGCAGGAAGACGGCACCATCACCTCCTTTGAGGAAAAGCCCAAAGACAGCGGCACCTGGATCAACGGGGGATTTTTTGTTATCAACCCGGAGATCAGGAACTATCTTGACTATGATGCGGATGATATGATGTGGGAACGGCAGCCGATGTTTGACCTGGCCAAGGACGGGCAGATAGCCGCCTATAAGCATCACGGCTTCTGGAAGTGCATGGATACGCTGAGAGAAAAAGAAGAGATGGAGGAATTATGGCAGCATAATCCTTTATGGAAAAAATGGTAATCGCACAGGTTGCCATTTTTATTTTGCATCATTTCACCCCACCGGAACTTACCTGATCCTTATGGCGTTACTACCAGATGTACATTACCAGTTCGCAACTTATTTTGACAGCAGCCATAAGCTGTCTCCCTACCTGTATACGCTCTCCCGCAGAATTAACGAAGGGCATATCTGCATCGACATACGGGAGCCTCTCCCGCAGGAGACGCTGGATGCATTCCAACTGGGCCGGCAGCCGGCTTTGACAGATCATCAGCTCATAGGCAACCCGGAAGACCTTGTACATCCTTTTATCCTAGATAATGACCTGCTCTATACCCAGCGATTGTATAAATATGAAACCCACATCGCCGGTTATATCAAACAGGCGGCAGCCGCCAAAAGCCGGGATATTGATATGATAAAGGCCGGGGAATGGCTGGAGCGGTATTTTCCAGGTACCGGCAGTACCGGACCTGACTGGCAGCAGATAGCCGCAGCCAGCGCCCTGCTACATAATTTCACCATTATAACGGGAGGACCGGGCACGGGTAAGACCACTACCGTAGCCAAGATTTTGTCTATCCTGTGGCACCTGCAGCCTTCCTGCAATATCGCACTGGCCGCGCCTACGGGCAAGGCAGCCGCAAGAATGGCGGAAAGCCTGCATCTTTCCGGTGGCACAAGAGCACCCGAACTTACCGAAAAGTTCCGGCAGCTGCCCTCAGGTACCATACATCGCCTGCTGGGCACCCTGCATAACAGCATTTATTTCAGGTACAACCGGTCTAATCCTTTACCGTATGATGTCATCGTAATAGATGAATGCTCTATGATAGACATCGCGCTGTTCTCTAAATTGCTGAGCGCCATACCCCCGCATTGCAAGCTCATCCTGCTGGGCGACAAAAACCAACTGGCTTCCGTAGAGGCCGGCAGCTTATTCGGAGATATCTGCAATACCCTTCCCCGGCAAAACCAGTTCACACCCTCATTCATTGACAACGTAACGACGCTCAGCCCGCAGCAGGGCCTCTTGCTGGCAGCCCGGGCTACCACCGCCCCCCACCTTCTCACCGATCACATCATTACGCTGGAAAAAAGCCACCGTTTCAGTGATGACCTGGGCATAGGGCTTATCAGCAAAGCTGTTATAGAGAATGACACGGAAGTCCTAAACTTTTTTTGTGATATGAGAGGGAATGACGCCGTGCAGATAGATTTTGAATATAACGAAGCCATATTCCGGCAATTCATACAACAGTTTTCAGCATATATTTTTGACGCCGCGGGCAAAAGACAGGATATCCTCCCCGCCTTACAGGCATTTCATCACTGCAGGGTACTGTCGGCAGTAAAGCAGCAGGAAGCAGGCATATATAACCTGAACCTGAAGATAGAGCAGTACCTTCACCAGCGCGGCTGGATCAATATGTACGATCCGTATTACGATTACCGGCCCATTATGGTCACCAGGAACAATTATACCCTGGGCCTTCATAACGGGGATACCGGCATCCTGAAAAAAGACCCCGCCGATGGCGTTACCTACGCGTATTTCCTGGTACGGGACGATAACGGAACAGAACAGGTCAAAAAGGTATTGCCGGGACTGATAGCCGCTTATGAGACCTGCTATGCTATGACCATACATAAAAGCCAGGGATCGGAATTCAATAATGTGCTGATGATACTCCCGCCGAACGAAGACAGCCAGATACTATCACGTGAGCTTATCTATACGGGCATCACCCGTGCACGCGAGCATGTGCTGATACAGGCTGCAAGGAGCGTTTTTATGGAAGGCTGCAGCCGGAAGGTCGTAAGGTACTCCGGGCTGCCCGGCCGGTTACAGTAAGCCTGCTGCTTAAATGTCACCGCTACTGTTTCCTTCAGGAGCAGGAGGGTTCAGACGGATCTTATGGATAGACCTTACACCGGTCTTCTTAAAGATATTCCGGCGGTGGGACACCACCGTATGCCTGCTGATGCCCAGCTTCCGGGCCGTTTCATCTATAGAGCTGCCCCGCTGCGCTTCTCTTATCACTGCCGCTTCCCGTTCAGTAAAGCCGGCAGGAGCTTCTCCGAAAAGCATCGTGTTCAGCAGCATTTCCTGCAGGGGAGGCGCCAACAGCCAGTTTTTCCTGCCGGACCGGAGCGTCTGTATATATGACAATAATTGAGATAATGAGACATCTATTCCTGCAACGCCTGATCTTTCCAATGCGATCATGTCACGAAGCTCCTTATCCGGTGTGCTATCCGGGCTGATGAAGATAACAGGGCCTTCATACCCATTATCACGCTTCCGCTTCAGCTCGTCCAGCAGCCCCTGCTCCGATAATATCCTGCTCCATAAGACCACCGTCACATCAGCAGCAGCAATAGAAGATAACGCTTCCGTTTCAAGCAGTACCACATCTCTGAAAGTCCCGGCCGCGCTGAGCTGAGCCTTCAGTCCCCCCGGAAGTACCCCTTCGGTATTTTCCGTCACTATACAAATACGCTCCATAGTTATTATTGATTCATTTACCCCGACCGGATACCCCACCGGTATCACAATATTACCATTACCATCCCTGTCTGCCATACAGTAGCCTTTCCGATATAGGCATTTCGGAAAGACTATAATATGACACAATTACAAAAGGCCACATAAAGCGCTAACTTATAAACAGAAAAATATAAAATAAAAATAAATACCAAAAGACCGCTGCTAAAATAAAGCGGTATAACCAAAATGAAGCTTTGCCTGGCGCAACCTGAAAGGTTCCTGCTCCATCTTACCGACACCTACGGCAATACGGAAAATGCCACTCTCATTCTGAAGGTTCAGCCCTCCGCCGATGCTCAGCGGCCGCTGTGTCCTGCTGGTCAGGTTATAGCCGGAGCTCAGCCAGCCAAAGTCGGAAAAGCCGTAAAAAAAGGAATAGCTGTTGATCATCATTCTCAGCTCGAGCGTGCCGATATGGTACAGGCTGGAGAATATGCTTTCCTCATCAAAGCCCCGCAGTATCTTAAAGCCGCCGATCTGGTACAATTCATTCATGAACAGGTTTACGCCTTCCACCCATCCCCCGGCATAGGCCCCTTTGATGATAAAAGTACGGCTCACCGGGTAATAATATTCTATGCCGCCGAAAAGCTTATACTGGCTGGTAGCGCTCCTGAAGGTGTCGTACAGGCTGGAGTAATCGAATCCTGACCCGTCCTCCAATGTGGATATCTGCAGGTTTTCCTTAATATTTCTCCGCAATATATTGGTATTTATATTAAGCACCCATCCCTTCCTGGGAGCGGGTGCATAATCGGTATGATCCAGGAACAACTGGATGCCCACGCCCCGGTTCCGGGTATCCACGATATCGGGCAGGCGCTTTTCCCGTTGCACGAAGGACAGGTCCACATAATTGACCCTGTAGGAAGCCTCAATATAGGACAGCTTAAAGTAATCCCGGGAATTCAGCAGGTACCGCCCGCCGCCTTCAAAGTTGATCCGGGTGAATAAGGTATCCCGCTTATACAGGTTGAAGTTACCTTCCAGGGCTACCGGCAATCCCAGCACATAGGGCACCTGCGCGCCCAGGAGCAATTTGGGAGAGGCGCGCTGCAGGTTCTGGAAGCTGGCGGTGATACGCTCTCCGTAGCCGAACGGGTTTTTCAGGTCCAGCAGGGCATCCACCGTAAGCAGCATTTTTCCGGTTTCGTTATTGGAAGGCTGGAGACCCACCAGGCCGTTGATCTGGTTTGAACGCTTCTTTTTAAGGTGCAGTATCAGCTCATTGCCTGCAATGGTCTGGTACATTTCCCAGGGTTCCGATTCCTGGAGAAAGGTCAGCTCCTTTATCTTAGCGCTGATCTGGCTGATCTGCTGCTCATTGAAGAGATCGCCCTGCCGGATGCCCAGGTATTGCTGTATAAACGCCGGAGCTATCTCCACATTACCCTTGATGACTATGGTATCTATTTTCACCAGCATGCCTTTATCCACCTTCAGGAGGGCATAAACGCCACCGTCCTCCATTTGAGCGTACACAGGTATGATCCTGGCAAAAGGATACCCGTTATTCTCGTAATAGCCTAACAGCTTCCTGTAAAGCCCCTGCAGCTTCCCCGGATGGACCGCCTGTCCCTGCCAGTCTAATTTCCTCAGGCCCGCTTTGGTGATCGCCAGGGGCGGGATGCTGTCCAAATCTATACGGGCCCAGCGATATACGCGGCCAAGGTAGATGCTGACGTCCCACACGCTGTCATTCCGCCGCACCACGGTATCGAAGGAGCAGGCGAGATAGCCGGATGCTACCAGTTGCAGCTGCCTGGCGTTGCACCAGGTATGAAAAGCCACCTCGTTATCAAAGGACAGGCTGTCAGGTATGACCGGCCGGCCTTTCTGTACGGGTGACTGCTCCTGCGGGCTGAAATGAAAATACACTTTTACCTGTGCCTGCAGCAATGCCGGTATCAGCAGCACCGCACATATCAGCGTAAAAGTGTATAAGAATATCCGCATAGCACTTACAGTCGTTACAGCTCATTCAGTATGAAGCCGGTCATCCGCTTATACAACTGGAAACGGGTCACACCCCCTCCTATACCATGGTTGCCGTTAGGGTAATACTCGGAACGGAACTGCTTGTTATGCCTGACCAGCTGTTCGGTAAGCACGGCGGCGTTCTGGAAATGCACATTATCATCCGCCAGGCCATGGATCAGCAGGAAGCTGCCTTTCAGGCCCGCTGCCATCTGCTCCGGCGCATTCCTGTCGTAGCCTTCCGGGTTTTCTGCAGGCGTACGCATATAACGTTCCGTATAAATATTATCATAGAAGCGCCAGTTGGTAACCGGGGCCACTGCTATAGCAGCCTTAAATACCTCCGGGGCCTTGAATATGCAGGTGCTGCTCATGAACGCTCCGTAGCTCCATCCCCAGATGCCTATACGCGCCGCGTCCACATAAGGCAGCGCTCCCAGGTAACGGGCCACAGCGATCTGGTCATCAGATTCCAGCTTTCCAAGCTGCAGGTAAGTCTTCTTTTTGAACTCCTCTCCCCTGCCGCCGGTACCGGTGCCGTCCGCTACTACAATGATATAACCCTGCTGCGCCAGGTATTGATGCCACATATAATGGTCCAGCTGGAACCTATCGGCCACCTGCTGCGACCCGGGGCCGCTGTACTGGTACATCAGCACAGGATATTTTTTACTTTCGCTGAAATCAGGCGGGGTGATCATATAGGCATTCAGGGCCACGCCTTCATCATTGGGGATCTCCAGGAAGCGCAGCGTTCCGAGCGTCACCTGCTGCAACTGCTGCTTAAGCCTGTCATTCTTTTCCAGCCAGCGGACCGTCTTACCTTTTGCGTCAATAAGCCTGAAAGTAGGCACTTCCGTAGCCGACTGGTGCTTTACCAGGAAATATTTATTGCCTGTAGCGCTTACATTATGCCAGCCTTTTTCCGCCAGGACAGCACGCTGCTGGCCGCCGTTCATATGGACCGAATATAGCTGCCTTTCTTTGGGTGAAGCGATACCTGCCGTAAAGTACACCCGGGATTGCTGCTCGTCCACAGCCACCAGCTCATCCAGGTCCCATTTGCCGCTGGTAACGGCCTTCAGCTTCCGGGATTTCACATCATATATATACAGGTGATTATAGCCGCCCGTTTCCGATGTCAGCAGTATTTTATTGCCTTCCTGTAAAAAATAGATATTATCGTGTATATCCACGTAGTATTTATTCCTCTCCCGGTACACTGTACGGGATGCGCCGCTCTGGGGATTGGCATACAGCAGCTCAAGCTCGTTCTGGTGCCTGTTCATCCTGAAGATGCAAAGGTCCCTGGTGCCTGCCCACCTGATGCGCGGAATGTACTGGTCCGTTTCCGTGCCCACATCCATTTTTTGCGTCAGGCCTTTCTCTACATGATAGGTATAAATATTGACAATGGAATTATCTTCTCCTGCCTTGGGATATTTAAAGGTATAATCCGAAGGATAGTTCTGACCGCTGAAATAGTATTGCATGGTGATCTCCTTCACCCTGCTTTCGTCAAATTTGTAATACGCGATCCAGCTACCGTCAGGAGACCATTCATAAGCCTGTGAAAAGCTGAACTCCTCCTCGTATACCCAGTCACAATTCCCGTTGATGATATGATTGAAACGGCCGTCATGCGTCACCTGCACCGTACTGTTCCTGATAATGTCATAAACATACAGGTTGTTCTCAAATACGTAAGCGACCTTATCGCCCTCCGGGCTGAACCCCGCATGCAATACTTTTTTACCACCGTGCAGCTGAACGGCCGTACCGTCTGACAGGCGGACCACGCTGGTATTGTACAATACAGAGCGGCGATAAATGGCCTGCGGGTTGCTGAAGGTCAGGATATAGGAACTGTGACTGTTAAGCGTATAGCCGGCCAGTTGCTCCGAGGTATCCTTATGTATATACAGCCGCTCCTTATGCGCGCCTGTTTTGAGGTCGTAGCGGTTCACTTCCTGCCGGCCCTCTGACCTGTCAATTTTCAGGTAATGCTGCCCGTCTTCCGTTACATTAAAACCGGGAACGCTTTTGACACCGTACTTCCCGTTAATGAAAATATCCTCCAGGCTGAGCTGTTGTGCAGTTACCGCGGCAGGTAAAAGCGTCATACATACATATAAAAAGACAGACCTCATAGTCATATAAAAGTTTTGATATAGCTACGAAGTTAATTAAACTGCCCAATATTTTATAACAGATAAATTAAGATGCGATTAACCCCTCAAAAATGTATTTTTGTAACAAACATAAACAGCACGAGTATGCAAGAGGCGGAATGTAAGTGTAATGCCGGCTATATACCATTACCGGACACCGGATTTTTTTCCAGGCTGGTACTGGATTATATCGGGCAGTCTCCTTCCCTGAGACCTTTCTATGAATTTCAGCCGGACCTGGAAGGCATGCAGCAGGCCATAGAGCAGCGTAAAAAGTACCCGGTGGACAGGCACAGCCTCGTTAAGGCCTTAAAAGAGCAATACAGCAACTCAGCGCAAATGCCTGCCGTGGAACGCAATATCCGGTTGCTGCAGGATGAAAATACCTTTACCATCTGTACCGCGCACCAGCCCAATCTTGCCACGGGCTATGCCTATTTCATCTATAAGATCATGCATGCCATAGTGCTGGCGGCATATCTCGGCAAACAGTTTCCCTCTTATAATTTTGTTCCTGTATATTATATCGGCTCGGAAGATGATGATATTGAGGAGCTGGGCTTTTTCCGGTATAATGATCATTCCTTCAGGTGGCGGACGCCCCAGACGGGCGCTGTAGGGAGCATGCGTACAGAGGAGCTGACCAACCTGTTCCAGGATTTTTTCAGGATACTCGGACCTACCAATGAGCATACGGAGTATTTAAAGGAGCTGCTGACGAATGCCTATCTCAGGCATAACACCATCAGCGAAGCCACACGCTACCTGGTGCATACCTTAATGGGTAAGTACGGTATCGTTGTGATAGACCCGCAGGACAAGATCTTAAAAAAGGCTTTTACGCAGATAGCGACCCAGGAGCTATGCAGCCCGGCGGCGCACCGGCTGGTGCAGGAAACCAACCGGCAGTTGCAAGCGGGTTACAGCACACAGGCCTTTGTAAGGCCCATTAATTTCTTTTACCTGGATGGAGGCATCCGGCAGCGGATAGAAATGCAGGAGGACACCTGGAAAGTGGTGGGTACCGGCATTAGCTGGACCGGGGAGCAGCTCCGGCAGACGGTCAATGAGCATCCCGAATATTTCAGCCCCAATGTCATCCTTCGGGGACTGTACCAGGAAAGCATCCTGCCCAATGTTGCCTTTATCGGAGGAGGCAGCGAGCTGGCCTACTGGATGCAGCTCAAGTCAGTGTTTGAACATTATAAGGTATTTTATCCCACCCTTGTATTAAGGCAAAGCGTACAGTTCATCAGCGCCTACCAGCAGGATATCATCAACAAGCTGCATTTCTCAGATCGTGATATCTTCCTGCCGGCCGAGCAGCTGGTAAAGGACCGTATCAGCCAGCTTTCCCAGAACGACCTGAAAGCGGACGGGGAATGGCATACGATCGTACAGGCGCTTCAGAGCATCAGGGCCAAGGCCGCCAGGGTGGACAAGTCCCTGGAGCGTAGTGTCGAGGCTGCTCTTAAGAAGATGCAGTACCAGGTAGAAATAGTAGAGAAAAAGATCTATAAGGCAGAGAAAAGGAACTTAAGCACCGAAATAGACAGGATCTATAAGATGAAGGCGATGCTGTTTCCCGGCAATCATTCCCTGCAGGAACGATATTATACCTTCATGCAGGAATACGCCCATATGGGAGACCGTTATTTTGAGTGCCTGGAAAAGACGATACTGCCTTTCGGTGACCAGTTCCTGATCATTAATAATTAGGTTTCATCATACTGTACATCTAAAAATGATAAAAGGCCGGCTTCCTTCAGGGAAGCCGGCCTTTTAAGTATAGTATAGCTATCAGCGCTTTTATCTCATCAGGGAAACCGTTTCTTTTTTGGTGTAGTTGGCACCATCATCACAGGAATAGATGATGTGATACATGTAGACACCTGTCGGAGCCGGCTTACCGTTCAGGTAAGTACCGTTCCATGCCGGGGCTGCAGTATTGCTGCTGTACACTAAGGTGCCGAACCTGTCAAATACCTCGAAGGTCACCACTACCTGACCGGGATTGATAACCGGCCGGAATTCATCATTGATACCGTCACCATTGGGTGTGAACGCGTTCGGGATAAATACATCACAGCAGGGTTCCGCCTTTACGGTAAAGTTGGTTTTGGTAAAGCAGCCGTATTGATTACGCACTGTCAGCTCCACATCGGTAAGCGGGCTTCTGAATACGCCTTTTACCACACTGCCGTACAGGTTGTAATTATAGGGTCTGAAAGGCTTATCAGGCCACCAGGTATATTCATAGTTATCATCGTGATAGGCGGTGATGGTCACAGTATCGTGCGTACATCTGATGTCACCTTCACCGATGGCTTCAATCCGGGCCACAGGATTGGGACGTATCATAACGGTCACGATCATAGACCTGGACATACATCCCTTGTCTGTAGTGATTTCCACGTAATATTCCCCTGCTTCAGTCACTACAAGCTCATACACGCCGTTGGGTGAGCCTTCGGTATATACCGGCTGCCCATCCTTATACCACTGATAGGTATAGTTAGGTCTCGGATTCGCTACGGTTATTTTTTTGGAAAGCCCTTCACAGATCTCCAGGAAGGTAGCCGTGCTCAAGGTAGCGTCAGGCAGCTCATTCACTTTCAGGTTCAGGGTCAGCACACTGTCACATCCCAGGGCTGTTTTGAGATTATATTTATAGGCTCCTGTGGCATAGAGGATATCTCCCATGTAGGAATAGGTCTCTCCGGCACAGATCTCCACATTGGTAGAGCCTGCATAGTTCAGGTATTCTATATAAGCGGTATCATAGAATGCAAAGGTATCATTGGAATAGCAGACACCGTCACCATAATATTTACATACATAGTAACTGATATTGCCGTCAGGCACTACGGCTATTGTCTGTCCTATACCGATAGGGTTGACGGTATCGCCTTCCGCATACCAGAACAACCTGTTGGTATCAGGGAAAGTAATTACAGGAACAGGCTGATAAGGGATGGAATCATAAGTGTAGGAACCGGCGCCGTTCGGTGTGAACCTGTAGGTCTTGTTAGTCTCCGCCCACTGTACGTTAGGCACATTCTTTCCGGGGATCAGCACTTCCGTAGGTACGCTTCTCAGGCCTACGATACCTGTACCGCCCTGCCAGGTACACCCGGAAGGCTTATCAATAATATGGATATCAATGATATTGGAGCCTTCATACAGCACAGCCTGGGTAGTGCTCAGCATACTAACGCAACTGTACAAGGGCATTCTGCAGAATTGCACTACAAACACCCTGCTGCCCGGTCTCCCGAAAGTAATATAGCTCATCTGGGTGGCAGTAGCAGCGGTAGGCAAAATATCCTGGAAGGGAAACATAATAACGCTATTAAGTTGCCCGTTACCTACTGCAGTAGTGTAAACATAAGAGCTGCCCTGGCTGGCATTCGCAAGGTCGAATGAAATAAAGTTATTGGCGGAAATGACACATTGATTGTAAGTATTCCCAAAGAAATTAAAATTGAAACCTATATTGATAACAGGACCAAAAACATCGTCATTCACGATATTGCCCCCGAAGCCTGAAACGACATTAGCTCTTAAGTTGACGGTCTGGGTGGGGCAGGTTTGACTTACTTTGGGCGACACATTGATCTGGGCCAGGCCCTTTTGAAGCCCAAAGGTCCAGAAACATACTAACGCCAAACATATCTTAGTAATAGTAATATTCACCTTCATATATCAAAAATATTTTAATCAAAGTTAAAAATTTTTTTCAGCAAAAGCCCAAAGCTCCCGGAATTTTTATATTTTTTAAGTACTGTGCATAAAAAAAACTGTTATCTCTCTGAATAAGTATTATTTTGCAGAACTTAAAAAAATTGTAGTATGGTGGTTACAAACTTTTTAGAACATGTAGGTAAATTCTCCTCCATGCTGGTCAGAATGTTTTCCAAACCGGAAAATAAGAAAGTCTACTGGAAAGAGCTGATGCACCAGAGCAATGATATCGGCATCCGTTCGCTGCCCATTATATCCATCATATCCGTTTTTCTTGGCGCGGTAATGACCGTGATGACCGCCTATCAGCTGGTCAGTCCCCTGATAGAGAAATATGTTATGGCGCAGGTGGTGAGGGATTCGGTGATACTGGAGCTGTCCCCTACTATCAACTCCATAGTGCTGGCAGGCGTGGTAGGTTCCAAAATAGCCTCAGAGCTGGGTAATATGAGGGTCAGCGAGCAGATAGACGCCCTGGAGATCATGGGCATCAACACCAAATCTTACCTTGTTTTTCCTAAGATAATGTCGGCTTTCATCATGGTGCCGCTCCTGATCATCCTTTCTATCTTCCTAAGCCTTTTCGGGGGGTATATCACGGTGATGTTCACGAGCATTATGTCCACGGAACAATACCTGTACGGCCTGGAAGAAGGATTTATGGAGTTCAATATACTGGTAGCGCTTGTAAAATCCTTTGTATATGCCTTCCTTATCTCCTCTATTTCCTCCTATTACGGCTATCACGTGAAGGGTGGCGCCCTGGAGATAGGACGCGCTTCCACCACGGCAGTAGTGGTCACCTGCATTATGATCCTGCTGGCGGATTATATTATTACGATGCTGATGCTCTAACGGTAACAATTTATTAAAAAAAAGTCAAAGAAACTTTTGTTTTTCAAATTCAAAATTTATATTTGTACCTAATTGGGGCAATATTGTGTTGTCTTTTCAGACGAGCTTCAATTCGGAAAGCTTATTGATAATTAATAAAATCAGTTGTTTTGAAAAAATTTATATTATCAATTTTGTGCACTTTGCCTTTAAGTGTTTTTGCACAAAAACATCACGAAATCGGACTTTCCCTTGGAATGGCCAATTATTTCGGAGATATCCAGACCAACCCTGTACCCTGGAGCGTGAACAATGCAAGTACCTACAGACCTACCATAGGCCTGACGTATAAATATTTCGTGAACCCCAATATCGGTTTCCGGTTTGGCGCTACTTACGCACGCATCACCGGCGCGGACAGCCTTTCCGATGTCAGGGCCAACCAGCTCAGGAACTTAAGTTTTTCCAATAATATATTCGAGATCCACGGAGGTATTGAGATCAACTTCCTGCCTATAGATATGGAGCGCTTCAAATTCACGCCTTATATCTTTGCCGGTATCGGAGGATTCTACTCCAGTCCTTTCGCTCTGGACGATAAAGGCGAAAAGGTGAAATTACGCACCCTGGGCACTGAAGGACAGGGCATGCCTCAATATCCTGACAGGAAATTCTATCCTGTGATCAACGCGTCCTTTCCTATTGGCGGCGGTTTCAAATGCATGGTGGGCAACACCATGATGATCGCCACGGAAGTCGGGCTGCGCTATACATCCACAGATTACCTGGACGATGTGAGCAGAAGCTATGTCAACCTGGACTCCCTGGAGCTCTACAGGGGTAAAAAGGCTGTTGAAATGGCCTACAGGGGCAACAGGCAACTCGACTGGGACGGTAATTATCCCAACTACGGCTTCCAGAGAGGCAATATGACCAGCAATGACTGGTTCTGGACCGTAAGCGTGAGTGTCGGCATTTACTTCGACGCTTTCGGAAATATCAAGGAATATATCCAGACCAGGTGTCCGAGAGTATTCAGCAGACGATAAGCAGACTATTTCAATATAAAAAGCACAGGAGCCTGAAAATTCAGGCTCCTGTGCTTTTTTATAATTTAAGTGATTACCGGTTTACAGGAAAAACACCTCTTATACAAGTACGCTGGGTCAGCGGGCAATTTGCTATAAATGTACTGTAGCGTGCCGGTTATTCCGAAAGGATTTGAGAATCTCTTTTTTTCTTCCATTGCTGGTGTTCTTCACCAGCAACCTTAACACCAGCACCACCCGGGGTAACAAAGGTCAGCAGGCATATAATAAGGGGATAAAGCGTATAAAGCCACGCTTAACAAAGACTATTCCTCCGTTGTTGGTGTTCTTCACCAACAAACTTAATACCAGCACCGCCCGGGGCCGAAAAACATATCAGGTGTACCGGACATAAAGGTACTGCCCATAGAGGGCCAGTAGCTATCGCTTCCTGCCGCTCAGCAGTTGAAAGATGATAAGCAATATAATGGCGCCCCCGGTGGCGAGCAGTATGCTTTTGAAATTGAACTCATCAATGCCTCCCCATCCCAGATTGGTACCTATCACACCGCCTATGGCAGCCCCTATAATGCCTATAAGCATGGTCGTAATGCACCCCGAAGTGTCCTTGGTGCCGCCGCCGCCGGGTGTAATGAATTTGGCCAGCGCCCCGGCTATCAGCCCGAGCAGGATCCAAGATAATAAGCCTGTCATAAGATATAGTTTTTAGAAGATCAATACCATCCATCATAAACAACCGCACCACTCAAAAGTTGAGTCCCTCCATGTTTATGTACAACCCTTAAAGCGGCAGCCCGCATTTATGCAAATGCGGGCTGCCGCCTGTTATTCCAGGTGGGCGCTTGTAAGGCGCTCCCCGTCATAGTTCACAAATATCATATCCTGGATCGTGGTGGCGACGGCATAGCCCACAATATCCGGGATCACAGGGTAATTCTTATGCTCCCTGTCCACCAGCACGGCGATCAGGAGCTTCTTGGGTATAAATTCCAGTATAGGCTTCAGGCTGTACATCAGTGTCTTGCCGGAATTGGCCACATCATCTATCAATACCACGCTTTTATGGTTAAAATCACCCGTTACCGTGATCGGGGCCGACAAAGGCGCTCTTTTATCCAGTACCAGCTCGGAATAACGGATGCGCAGCGGGCTGATGGTCTCGAGGATATTCTTCAAAGCCCTGGCAATAACCACGCCGCCGCCGCTGATACCGATCATTTCAATCTCCGTTTCATCGCTGTTATGCTCCCAGATCTGGTAAGCCATACGCCTGAGCTTCTTGGCTATCTGATCTTCATTGAGGATGACTACTTTTTCCATTATGTACGCTGAATTGTCAACTGCAAATATACAGTTATCTGCTATTGTTTCTTTTATTTTTCAGTAGTTTTGTACAGCACCATTCCTGTTACATGAAGAGATCCATACCGTTCCGGCAGCACATCATTTCCTATAAAACGATCGGGTGCGGACCCCGCTTCATCCTGGCGATGCACGGTGTGGGACAGGATTGCAACGCCTATGATTTCCTGGAAGGCAGCCTGGACGGGTACACCCTGATCGTGCCCGACCTGCCGTTCCACGGCGATACCCAATGGCGGAATGCTACTGTCACGGAAAAGGACATCATCGGCCTTATCCATGCGCTGATGCAGGAACACCAGGCAGCAAAGATACACCTGGTAGCTTATAGCATCGGCGCCAAAGCAGCAGGCGTATTTGTCCGCCATGAACCGGACAAGGTACTATCCCTGATGTATATCGCGCCCGACGGGATAAAGGAGCGTAAAGTATATGCGCTGGCTACACGCACCTTTATTGGCCGGCGGCTGTTCAGTGCCATCTGCACCTTCCCGGCAATATCCCGCCTGGGCATCAGGATTGGCGGCGCCCTGAGACTGGTCAAAAAAACAGACGCGGCTTTTATGACCGCTATGCTGAAAGACCGTAACCGTACAGCAGCGCTTTACCGGATATGGACCGGGTATTCGAAGCTGCACAGCCGTACCGGGGAGCTGGTAAGGCAGATACGGGATTACCATATTCCCTTTACGCTTGTAACAGGCAATTTCGATGTCATCACACCTTCCCGTCATATGAACACGCTGACCCTGGGTATCAGCCATACCCGGCATATAGCGCTGCCCAGGGCGCACAATCTCCTGGGCAAGGGGCTGGTCATCACCTTTGTAAATCATTTCAAAAGCCTATGATCCTATTTCTGACCGGTATGCCGGGAGCAGGCAAGACCACACTGGGCAAACGCTGGGCGATGCAGCATCATTTCAACTTCGCGGACCTCGATGCAATGATAGCGGCATCCTACGGCGCTCCCGTAGCGGATATCTTCCGGCAGGAAGGAGAAGCCGCTTTCAGGCTACTGGAGCGGCAGGTGCTGGAAGCAGCAGTCAATACCCACGTGTCCGGTGGCCTGATCATTGCATGCGGCGGCGGTACGCCCTGCTATCACAACAATACGGAATGGATGAAACGGCATGGTACCGTGATCTGGCTGCAGGTGCCTGTTCATGTATTAACAGAACAAATATGGAACGATACGCATAACAAAAGACCCCTCCTGCTGCGTTATACAACCAAAGCGGCGCTGCACGGGCACCTGGATAACCTTTTGGCCCTGCGGCAGCCTTATTATATGCAGGCAGACCATGAAATTGAGGTAAATGACAAAATAGATAGTAAATTTGTAGCATTGTTAAACCAACTCGGATATAAAAATGAATAAGGCAGCTTTACAGATTTCCGCGATACTGGGAGGATTGGGCGTAATACTGGGCGCTTTCGGGGCCCACAAACTCAAAGAACTTATTCCGAACCCTGACCTGATAGCTTCCTGGGAGACAGGTGTGCGGTACCAGATGTACCATGCCATTATGATCGCAGTGGTAGCTATCCTGCAAAACTATTTTAAGTCTGGTTTGTTGCAATATACGATCTGGATGTTCTTAACCGGCATTATTTTATTCAGCGGCTCTATTTACCTGCTAGTATTCCTGAAAGGTGTTCAAAATATAGGGCTGAGCGGCTTGGGGATCATTACGCCCATCGGCGGTGTATTCCTGATCATCGGCTGGCTGCTGATGCTTTTAGGCTTAAAAAAATAAAGGTATATGATACAAAAAATTATTGCACGTTACGGGCTGGTATTAGGACTCGGCATCCTGAGCCTGTCGGATATGCAGGCCCAGCAGACCTACCGGAGCTCAGGCACCAAATCCCAGAGCACTACTGCCCGGGATAACAGTAAAAAGGGATTTGACGCTTCCCGACTGATATACGGCGGCGGCCTGTTCGGCGGCGGAGGCAGCAATGTCATATCCATAGGCGTTTCTCCTATTGCCGGCTACAGGATCACGGATTTCTGGAGCGCCGGTATCAGCCTGGGGTATAAGTATTTCTTCTACCGGGATTATTTCTCCGTCTATAATTATGACTGGCAGCGGTATGAAGAGTATAATCTTAATAACCATATTTTCGTACCGGGTGTATGGACACGGCTGAGAGTATTCAGAAATATATTTACTCATTTCGAGTTTGAGAATGTGATCAGCACCTACAAGGCGTACGATATAGATTATAACGACAATTTCAAGCATTACAGCTTCAGGAAAACGGAAAGCGTCCCCTGCCTGCTGGTAGGCGGCGGACTGCGGCAGCCCATCAACGAGCATTCCTCCTTCGTAATGTATGCCCTGTATGATGTTTTACAGAACATCCCCGGCAATGTCAGGACTGCGCCCAACGGCACGCGTCTTTCCAGGAGCCCTTATGCCCGGACCATTGATATCAGAGTAGGACTGAATATCGGTTTTTAATTGCCCATAAACTTAAAATAAAACAGGGGGTGCTTATCAGATAAGCACCCCCTGTTCATTTATCAAGCATACGGCATTATCAGTCCACATCATATAATACCAGGAATTCCACACGCCTGTTCTTTTGCTTTCCTTCAGCCGTATTATTGGTCGCTATCGGGTTGTTGGGACCATGGCCCCAGGCATACAGCCTGCCCGGCTTTACTTTATATTCTATCAAAGCATTCCGTGCATTCATAGCCCTTTCATTGGACAACTTGGCATTAATCTCGTGAGAGCCCGTATTGTCGGTATAGCCGTTGACCAGGATGCTGGTTTTGTTGAAACGTTTCAGTATGCCGGCAAAGGTTTTCATTTTCGGCATAAAGGTTTCGTTTATTTCTGCAGAATTGGAGGCGAACATAACGTTCTCCGGGAATAATACTTTAATGGTATCATCCAGGATCGTTACCGTTGCATCCGGCAAGTCTCTTTTCAGGGTTTCAAATGTCTGCTGCATGTAGGCGCTTTTATTTTTTTTACCGGCCGCACAGGAGAACATCAGAAGACTGCTTAAAAGCACTACGATAAGGTTAATTTGTCTTTTCATATTTGGTTCTTTTTGGGTAAAATAGGTTCACACGGCCGTTTACGGTAAGATCAGCTTGAATCCGACCCTGTGAATGGTCTGGAGCTCCACGCCTTCCACATCCTTAAGATATTTACGCAGCTTGGTCATGAACACATCCATGCTTCGTCCCAGGAACGGGTCTTCCTTACCCCATACATCCATCAGGATCTCTTCCCTCTTGACCACCGTATTCGCATTCACGCACAGGTAGCGGAGCAGGTCTGCTTCCTTCTGGGTGAGCTGGTTCTTCTTTTCGCCTTCTATCAGCGTAAGGTTGGCATAATCGAACACCAGGTTGCCGATATTGAAGACTTTCTTTTCATCCTCATCGTTTTTCTTGGTGTGCTTGAGGAACACTTCTATCCTCAGCAGCAGCTCCTCCATATTGAACGGCTTGGTGATATAATCATCACCGCCCGCCTTAAAGCCGGCGATCCTGTCCTCATCCATGGATTTTGCCGTCATAAAGATTACGGGCACCTTATTATTTTTCTGACGGATCTGCGCTGCCAGCGTCAGGCCGTCCTTCTTGGGCATCATCACGTCCAGCAGGCACAGGTCCACGTTGTGGCGCATGAACTGCTGAAAGCCCTGGTTACCGTCTGTCGTATATATCACTTCATATCCTGCTTCCTCCAAATTATCCTTAATAACAAATCCCAAAGCAGAGTCATCTTCCACTAATAAGATCTTGGCTTTAAATTGTTGTTGCATATGTTTTTGATTTTGATTGTTAAATATAATAATTATTTTTTATTTCTAATACCGCTCTGCCTGGGTAATATAATAATGAAAGTAGTACCGGACCCGGGTGTGCTCTTACAAAGCACGTCACCGCCGTGCGTCTTGGCAATGATTTTCACATAATTGAGCCCTATACCGAATCCTTTTACATCATGCCTGTTGCCCATAGGAACACGGAAGAACCTGTCGAACAGCATCTTCTGGAATTCCGGCGGAATTCCCGGCCCATTGTCCTCCACGGCGATCCTTACGTTTTTATCATTGCCGGTCACCCGTATCTTTACAACCGCGCCTTCTCCCGCGTACTTGATGGCATTCTCCACCAGGTTGCTTACCGCATTCTTGATATGCAGCCTGTCGATTTCACACACCACATCCCCGCCTGCCAGGTCAAGGCTGTGCGCAATATCCGACTGCGCGAATTTATCAGCGAATCCCTGGTAAACTTCCTGCACCAGCTCGTTGATATTGGTCTTTTCCTTTTTAAGGATGATCTCACCCTTTTCCGCATGCGCCATATGCAGTACCCGCTCGATCTGCAAGGCCAGCAATGACGCCTCCTTATCTATCAGGGTAGCGTAATTGAGCAGGCGCTGCGGCTTTTCCACTATATCCGGCTTCTTCAGTACTTCGGCGGAAAGCTGTATGGTGGCCAGCGGTGTTTTGAACTCATGCGTCATATTATTGACAAAGTCCTTCTGGATCTCGCTGAGCCGCTTCTGCTTCATAATGACATAGACCGTCAGGATCATAATGACGATGACCGCCAGCAGGAACAGGGATGAGTACACCCATACGTGCAGCTGCTCTCCTACGTATTGCTTCCTGTTGGGGAAATGCACGGCAAAATAGTAATTCTCCCGCTGCTCAATAGGCAGCTCTACAAGCGTACCGTCCTTTTCCGTATTACCATGCAGCATGGAAACGTATTTCATACTGACCATGCTGTCCATGGCGCAATCATACTGGCCATATTCAAAATCAGTGATCAGGTTGTGCAGCATGAACTGCTCCTTCAGGAAATGCTCCAGCAATTCATCGCTGATCTGGTGATTCACCTGTACTATAAAATATCCGGGGTTGATTTGTTCAACCACATCATATAAAGTAGCCTGCGTCTTCTTGATCTCCCATATTTTCAGCGCCACGTCCTTAAGGCTGCTGGTAACCTTATAGTCAAAATCCTTATCCTCCAGCTCATATGCCTTTGTGACCCAGAATATCTGGCTGGTGATAATGCCAACAGCCGTTATAAAGGATAAAGCGAATATTAAACGGATAAGTGAGTTCTTCATATTTTATTTGATGCGATCACACCCGCCGCAAGCGGCGGTTCTCAGGCGGCCTTCTGTATATCAGGATGCCATAAAAGATAAGCGGCGTACCCGGTTATTTTATTGGACCACGGCCGTTAACAAATGTAAAAATAAAAAAGAATTTTTATTCTGTCAATAAATATTTGCTATAGGTGCATCAATGTCACTGTGAAAAATCACTATGACCTTAGCTGAGCTTCCCGCTTATAAGGGATAAGGCCCGGCTTTGCCAAGCCGGGCCTTATCCCTTATAAATATAAGCCTTTACGGTCTTACAGGCCGCCCCTTCGTGTTCATCCCGCCCAGGATGCCCAGGCCGCCCTGCACATTGCTGTATAGTGTGGATGGCTCCGCAAAAGGGTTTCCGTCATTGTCCTCCAGGTTCCGGATAGTCGTCAGGTACAGGTAAAGGTCTTTGGTAACCTGGGTTATATATAAGATGCCCGACCGCATCTCGTACATGTCCTCAGTCACGTCCGCCCTGAAGCTGATCCTCCCCGGCACATCCGGGTTATCCGCCAGCAGCAGTTCGTTATAAGTATACCCTCTTGCGGTATCATCGGAGGTGAGGCGATAATAATTGTGCGCATCCTTTTCGTCCGTTATATACCCGATCACCTTATAGGTACGCTCACCCGAGTTACTATTGACCACCGGGCCCGTTACATCGAAAGTAAAGTCAAAATCATCACCGGGAACCGTCGTGCTGGCGAATGCCGAGAACACGCCTTCCCTGTGGACCCTTACCGTATAGGTATTACCGGCCACAACAGGCATTTCTTCAGCGCTGAGCACATATACCGCTACAGTGTTGTTCCAGTGGCTGAATGACAGGCGCTTTACAACGCCTTCCGACTCAATGGAGACTTCCGCCTGCAGCAGCTCCTCCTCCTTTATCTTATTGCCGGAAGTCACCGCGCCCTTCGCTACGGAAAGGCCTATGGTGATCGAATCAGCGACAGGGTTCAGAAAGCCCTCCATGAAGATGGTATCATCCCCCACCTTCATCCTGGGGTCATCTATCTTGGTCTTACAACTGCCCAGCAGCAGCAAAGGCAGCAGCAGGCTGCAAAGGATATAATTGAATTTCCGGAATAACATAATGCCGTGTTTTTACTATTTGAATTTAAAGGAATAAGAGAAAGAAGGGATCAGCGGGAAAATGGTGTACTTATATACATTGGTCTCCGCGGAACGCTGGTCATAGCCGAGCGTATAGAAGAACGGGTTCTTCCTGTTATATATATTGTAGCAGCTGATTTCCCAGGTGCGGGTTCCTCTTTTCTTTTCTTTGATGAACTGTATGCCCACGTCCATGCGGTGGTATACCTCGGTACGAAAATCATTCCGGTCGCTGTAAAGCACCTTTGAGCTGTTATAGGCTTTGCTGATATTACCATTGGAAGGCAGGAATGTCGCGCTGGTGATCTCGTGCTGCGGCAGGCTTACCGGGTTGCCGGTAGCGATCGTGAACAGGGCATTGAGACGGATAGCGGGCGTCAGCTCATAAAATCCTACCAGGTTCAGGTCATGACGCCTGTCAAACCTGGGATAGAACCATTCGCCTTTGTTGACGCCGTCAAATTTAAACTGCGTCTTGGACCAGGTATAGGACAGCCATCCCGTAAATCTGCCTTTATGCTTCTGGATCATCAATTCGGCGCCGTAGCTCCTGCCCATACCTGACACCACCTTGTCCTCCCACCGGCTTTCCTTGTCAGGATCAGGATCGAACGGGTCATCCAGCTCCATAAAGGACGCTCCTTCCTTATAGGTAATGATATTGTCCATGGTCTTATAATATCCCTCTACCCCTATGGTGATATTGGGATTCAATATATCCCTGAACATGCCCAGGCTGTACTGGGAGGCCCGCTGGGGCGCCACCAGGTCGGTAGCGGGTACCCACAGGTCCGTGGGCAGGCTGATGCCCGTGGAAGATAGCAGGTGCATATACTGGTTCATAATGGTATAGCTTGCCTTAACGGACGTCAGGTCATTGATAAGATAGCGGGCGGAGAAACGCGGCTCCACGTTCAGATAGGTTTTCTTGCCTGAAGTAAATGCAGAGCCTCTTACACCCAGGTTAAAGGCCAGGTTCCTGGATACCTGCCATTCGTCATCCACATACAGATTGTGCTCCCAACTGATATATTTGGAGCTGTTATTGGAGAATGAAGTATCGCTTACGCTGTTGTCCTGCACGGTAACGGCATTGGGGCGGAACAGGTGCCTGGTCGCCTTATACCCTGCCCTGATAGTCTGGTTGGGCTTCCAGTAATAGGTCAGGTCATACTTCGCGCCTATATCATCAATGGCGGAAAGCAGGTTGAGCATATAGCTGGTATTATTGGATTTCTCCCGGATATTGACCGCCATATTGTAATTGCTGTAATTGACGGTCAGGTTCGTGAACAGCTTGGGGTTAAAAATATGGTTCCAGCGGAGCGTCCCGGTAGCATTCCCCCAGCCGAACCGCATTCTCATACTATTATCGGCAGAAGAGAACACCTCATCTCTCATATAGAATTTATCCCTACCGAAATAGCCGCTCAGGTAAACGCTGTTCCTGTCATCCAGCTGGTAATTGACCTTGGCGTTCAGGTCATAAAAATAATAGCCCCCGCTTACATTCTCAGCAGCGATCATAAAAGGCTGCATCAGCGCATCAAAATAGGTCCTCCGGCCGGAAACCAGGAAGGATGCCTTATTTTTCACTATCGGTCCTTCCAGCGTGACGCGGGAAGACAGCAGCCCTATACCTACCTCTCCCGTATAATGGTCCTTGTTCCCTTCCTTCATGGTTATATTCAGGACGGAAGAAAGCCGTTCGCCGTACCTGGCAGGATATCCTCCCTTGATCAGCTCCACACCTTTCAGCGCATCGCCGTTAAACGTGGAGAAAAAACCGAACAGGTGACTGGCGTTATATACCACCGCATCATCCAGGATAATAAGGTTCTGATCCGTACCGCCTCCCCGGACATTAAAGCCGCTGCTGCCTTCCTGGCCTTTCTGAACGCCCGGCAGCAGCTTGATCACCTTAAAAACGTCCTTCTCGCCCAGGAGGGTGGGGACAGCCTTAATATCGCTGATCTTCAACTGGTGGGTGCCCATCCTGATCTCATCAGCCTTCCGGGTGCTTCCCACGATCTCCGCACCTTCCAGCTCTTCCTTATGACCTATCATGAAATCATAGGTCTCGGACCGCGTAAGCTGGATGGTATAGGCCATGCTTTCATAACCCGGAAAATGAATGTCAAAAGTATAGCTTCCTTCCGGCAGGCTAATGGAATAATAGCCGTACTCATTGCTGACCACGAACTTATCAGCGTTGGCAACCTTAATTATAGCGCCGGGCAGATGCTCCAGGGAAGTGCTCTCCTTCACAAAACCGCTCAGGGTAACCTGCGCAGCGACGCTGACGCTGCTGATCACCGGAACAAGACATGATAATAGATATTTCATTGAAATGATGCTGAAACTGTTGATATCAAAAAAACTACAGCCATATAACTGTCAGCGTAATACAAATATTGCATACTAGTTAACATTTTTTTTAATATTGCTGATTCAGATGACAGGAACCCGGCAGCTTACGGGAGGACGAAAGCGCTGCCGGGCGGCCTTTTACATAAAAAAAACTGACTATCTATATATAGGCAACAAAGTCGTTATCAGTTATAAATTATTATAAGAGATTCCTCACATCCGTTCGGAATGACCACCACCCTCAGTTGCTTTATAGTAAAAGCGCTTTTTGACCCGCAGAGAAAACACCGTTCAGCGAGGCGTATCGGTAAAAAAACTTGTTGCCTGTAAGCAGATAGTCACTTAAAAAAAAGCGTGACAGCGAGCTGTCACGCTTCATAATATACTACTCCCGCTATGATGCCTTACGTTTTTTACCGAACCAGCCGCGCCGTTCTTTTTTGGGCTCTTCTGCCGGCTCTTCATCTTCCTCGATATCCTCACCCCGCTCCAGCCTGCGCTGCTCATTCTCCCTGAGCCCGGTCTTTGTAGGATCCCAGCTCAGCTTCACTTTCCCGGTGCCGTCATCCTTGGCTCTCAGGTAGATGACCAGCCCCCTGGTCCGCTGCGCTTCTTTGCCCTTAGCTATCAGGGCTTCATCCTTTTTAGGATTCCGGAGCGGCGCTTCAATGAATATATCCGTACCGGTATCTATGCCGTACACACCCTGCACCTTCAGGTAAATAGCGCTGGAAATGATCTCCATAGGGTGAATAGTAACCATTCCCCTGTCTATATCGAAGGTGTTGGCTATCTCCTTAAACTGCACATGCTTCAGGTTACGGTTCTTAAAAGCATATTTCTGCACCTGCATCAGGGGGGCGAAATTATTCAGCTCTCCGTTGGCCAGCCTGAACTTCACCTTGCCCCGGAGCGATTTGCTCAGGAAGGTACCGTTATCGTCAAAGCCCCCGTTAATGTCCACATCACCGTTGAACACTCCTTTGATGTTAGCCGCGGTGAGGCTTTCCATACCAAAGTTCTCAAAAGACCTGAACAGCTCCGTTACATTCACCTGGTTGATATTCACCTTGACATTAAAAGGATTATTGGGCCTGTTCTGATCTATGGCCCCGTTAATGGCAATAGTACCCTGAGCATGATTCACATGCACATCTTTCAATGCCAGCCCGGTGGCCAGCAGGTCCATCTTGGCCCGGATGTTGGAAGCGGTAAATTTCCTGTAATTCACCTTGTCTACTTTTATGTTCAGCTTCATATCGCTCAGGGCCAGCGCCTTGTCCATCCGGTTATTCAATTGCCTGAACTTTACCTTGATATCGGTATTGCTGCCGCTTTTTCTGGCCGCCAGGAAAGAACGGAATTCATCCAGGTTAATGGCCTTGCTGGTGATATTCAGATCAAATTCGGACTTAAGCCGGTCGTTGAAATAAGCGCTTAGAAATCTTTTACCAATCCCGTCCATATGCAGGGAAGAGGATTTGCTGGAGAGATCCACCGTCTTAAAGATCACGTCCTGGCCGTTGAATTCAAGGCTGGCATTACAATTATCAAATTTCAGGTTACGCGGCAGATAGGTCAGGGAGGCATCCTTGATACGGATATACCCGTTTATGGTCTTGGGAAAGGTATCCTGCTGGCCGAGCGGCCCAGCGTACAGGACATTCAGGTCTGCCATCCCCTTTTTAAGATTGAAGGATGCGCCCGCCAGGTCATCCAGCTTTTCCACGGGAAAGGTAGATTTTATCTGGCAGAAAATTTTAGGATGTATCAGGTCAAGGACATAGGAGGAGTCCAGCACAACGGGCACGCCCTCGAACTCTCCTTTCATCTTGTATATATAGACAACAGAATTGGCATCGCTCTGGTCCAGCGTATCTATAAACTGGTTTTTAAAGATCCCTTTTACATCTGCTTTGGTAATATCGCCCACCGGCAATTGAATGACATTCTGCTTAAGGGTATAGGTAATATTTATCTTCGGGATATCGGGATAGCGCAGGTAGCCCTCCACCAAGGCGGTAAGCGATACCGGGCGGGTGATCTCCACATCTTTCAGCTTACCCGCGATATGCCGGCTCAGCATCGCCCTGCCCTTACTGAAATCCACCTTGTCGCCTTTTATAAAAAGGGTGTACCTGCTGTCGCTTTTCTCGAAGTTGAACCGCCCGCTCAGGTACACCGGCATATCGTTGGCCACCACCTTCTTTTCGAGGATGTCCAGCTCATTCCTGTCCTTATGATAGATAAGTTCCAGGTGACCGGTCACCGTAGTATTGGTAAGAAAGCCTCCTTTGGCCAGGTTAAAGCCGAGCTGTCCTATCAGAACATCCACATCCGCACTGATGAGCAGGTCCTGCCCTTCCGTTTTCACCCCGCCCTTCATGTCATTGATATCAATTTCAAATTTTTTGTTCCGGTAAAAATTATCAAAGGTGAACTGCACATTATGGAGCGTATAGTCGATCACCTGCAGTCCCTTATCCTGCTTTTTCTTCGGCTTCTTTCCCGAATAGAACACGCTCAGGTTGGAATAGGACGAAGTATCCTTAAACATATAGATGACACCATTGGCCACGATGATCCTGCCCGCTTCTGGCTGCTTCCCCAGCAGGCTCAAAGGCTTGATCTTTACATACACATCTTTAATGTCCACCAGGTTGCGCCCGTGCTGGTGATACATACTGTCGCTCAGCGTCACCCCTTTCAGCCATATGGACATGGAGGGGAAGGTCTTCCAGAAGGCCACATCAATATCCCTGATCTCCAGGTTGCCTGCATTCATATGCTCCTTCACCTGCTCCGACAAGGTAGCCAGCAGCTCTTTCTTATGGCTGTTGATATACCAGGAAGCCACACCGAACAGTATGATCATCAAAAGAATAAGGGTAAAGAGAATATAAATGATCACGCGCATCCATCGGGGAATCTTTTTCCAGGTGGGGAAACGATACATGTTATTTCTCAGAGCTCTTTTCAGCATATACAATAATTAAAGATGCGGTTTTCTGTAAGCAAATTAACATTCCGGCATTAAAAATAGTTTAAATTATTATATCTGACCTTTCAGTCATCGGCGGCAGTCATACGCCGGGTCCCATATTTTAACAAACGGACTTCATTACAGATTAATATATTTACCTTTGCATCTACAAACTACGAAAAAATTTCAAAAGCAATGTCGGCATTATTGATATATAATTCTTATACAAGACAAAAGGAGGCGTTCACGCCCATTACCCCGGGACATGTCGGATTATATGTATGCGGACCTACCGTGAGCGGAGAATCCCACTTAGGTCACGCGCGCCCGTATATCACCTTTGATGTCGTCAACAGGTACCTGCAATATCTCGGTTACAAGGTACGCTATGTACGCAATATCACCGATGCCGGCCATTTTGAGGAAGAGGGCCGTGAAGCAGAAGACAAGGTTGCCAAGAAAGCCATACTGGAAATGCTGGAGCCCATGGAGCTGGTACATAAATATACCTCTCTTTTTCACTGGGGTATGCGCCGTTTCAATACGCTGGAACCTTCCATTGAGCCCACCGCAACGGGCCATATCATAGAGCAGATAGAAATGATCAAGAAGATCATTGCCGCGGGATATGCCTATGAAGTGAACGGGTCAGTATATTTCGATGTAAAAAAATATAACGACCATTATCCTTACGGTAAGCTGTCCGGGCGTATACTGGAAGACCTGCTGGAAACCTCCAGGGATCTTGACGGCCAGGATGAGAAAAGGGAGAAAGTGGACTTTGCCTTATGGAAAAGCGCGCCGCCGGAGCATATCATGCGCTGGCCAAGCCCATGGGGTGAAGGCTTCCCCGGATGGCATATAGAATGTTCTGCTATGAGCAGCAAATACCTGGGCAAGCAGTTCGACATCCATGGCGGTGGTATGGACCTGCAGTTTCCCCATCATGAATCGGAGATTGCCCAGTCAACCATCGCGCATGGATGCGCGCCCGTCAACTACTGGATGCACAATAATATGATCACCATCAATGGCAGGAAGATGGGCAAAAGCTATAATAACGTCATTAAGCTGACAGAATTATTCAGCGGGGATCATGAGCTCCTGGAGCAGGCCTATCATCCTATGGTGATCCGCTTTTATATCCTGACCACGCACTACAGGAGCACCCTGGACTTTTCGAACGAGGCCTTACAGGCCGCGGAAAAAGCGCTGAAACGCCTGTGGGACGCCTACGAGGTTTTACAAAAGCTGGAGGATAACGGGGCAGCAACGGCCTCAGATCCCGAACTAGACAAAAAAGTGCGGGATTTCTGCGCTGCCTGCCATACGGATATGAATGATGACTTTAATACCGCCAAGGTGATCGCCAACCTGTTCGAGCTGGCACCGGTCATCAACAGCATCCGCCAGGGACAGGTTCCTGCCGGTGCCATCAGCAGCGATACATTAGCCACCCTGAAAACAACCTTTCATTCCTTTATGGAAACAATACTCGGCCTGCAGCCGCTCAAGCAGGAAGATACCGGCAAGCTGGACGGGGTATTGCAGCTCGTCATAGCAATGCGGAAAGATGCCAGGACGCGGAAAGATTATGCCACATCAGACAAGATCCGGGACACGCTGGGCGCTATCGGCATACAGCTGAAAGATGAAAAGGACGGCAGCGTAAGCTACAGCCTCAGCTAAAAAATATATTCGGCACGGGATCTCTGACCCGTGCCGGCCTTTTTACACTGCCCGGAATATTAATTCCAGATTCAATTATCCTGTAAATACAGCCAGGTCACGGGCTGTGCTGACACTACCCTGACCGATATAAAATACAATGAAGAACATCAGAAAGCTATTAGCATATCTTACACCCTACCGTTCCAAAATAGCGGGATATTTCATTTCCAGCCTGCTTGGGGTATTTTTCTCCATTTTTACCTTTGCCATGCTGACACCCGTGCTGCAGGTCATATTCGTAGGTGTGGAAACCATACCTGCCAACAGCAACAGCTTTGTAGCGCAGATGACCCAAACCATGAACAAGATCGTGCTGGAGCAAAGCCGGGAACGGGCGCTCCTGGCAGCAGTGGGGATCGTCATCATCGCTACGATATTAAAGAACGCTTTCGTGTACCTGTCGCTGAGGATACTGAACCCCTTACGGAACAATGTGATCCGGGCCATACGCACAGATATGTTCAGCAAAGCCCTGGTGCTGCCCATCAGCTATTTCAACGAAGAACGCAAAGGCGACCTGATGTCGCGTATGACCAATGATGTACAGGAAGTGGAAAACTCCATTATGAGCGTCATAGAAACGGTGATCCGGGAACCGCTGGCCATCCTGCTGACGCTGGCTACAATGATCGCCATCAGCCCTGAGCTGACCTTATTCCTGCTGTTGTTCCTGCCGCTGGCAGGCTTCCTGATAGGCAGGGTGGGCAAATCGCTCAAAAAGCCCTCCAATGCCGCACAGGAGCAACTGGGCGATATGATGAGCAATGTGGATGAGACCTTATCCGGTATCAGGATCGTAAAGGGATTCAACGCGGAACACCAGCAGCTTCATAAATTCAACACCATCAACGATACCATTTTCAGGCTGAAAAACAAGATCTCGGCGCGGCGGGACGCGGGCTCCCCGATGTCGGAAACCCTGGGCGTAATAGTGGTGGGCATCATACTGCTGTATGGCGGCTTCCTGATCTTTAACGGCCAAAGCGCTATGACAGGCGCCGCCTTTATCGCCTATATCGCTTTGTTCTATTCTATCATCAACCCGCTTAAGAACCTTTCCTCGGCGTTTTACAATATCTCCAAAGGCAGCGCCGCGCTGGACCGCATACAGGATTTCCTTGCCGTGGATAACCCGATCCGGGAAAAGAGCGATGCACGGGAAATTGAGACCTTCAGGGACAGGATAGAGCTCCGGAACATCGTATTCAAGTATGGCGACAAGGTCATCCTGGACAATATCAGCCTGACCATTCCCAAAGGGAAGACCGTAGCGCTCGTAGGCGCTTCCGGGTCAGGAAAAAGTACGCTCGCCGATCTTATACCCAGGTTCCACGATGTATATTCGGGAGAGATACTGATAGACGGCATCAATATAAAGGACCTGAAGATCCGCAGCCTGCGCAGCCTGATGGGCATTGTGACCCAGGAAGCCATTTTATTTAACGATACCATCAGCAATAATATCGTATTGGGCACGACACAGCCTGTGGACCCGGAACAGGTGGCTCACGCCGCCCGCATTGCCAATGCCTATGATTACATTATGAAAAAAGAACAGGCATTCGACACGAATATCGGGGAAAGAGGCGGTAAGCTGAGCGGCGGGGAACGCCAGCGGCTGACCATAGCCCGGGCCGTGTACAAGAACCCCCCGGTACTGATCCTGGATGAAGCGACCTCCGCCCTGGATACGGCATCGGAACGGCTGGTACAGAATGCCATCAATAAGCTGATGGAAAACCGGACCTCCATTGTGATCGCACACCGCCTGTCTACCGTACAACATGCCGATGAGATCATCGTCATGCAGGAAGGCAAAATAGCGGAACGCGGCACCCACGCAGAGCTTATGGCCCGTGAAGGTCTTTATTACAACCTGATACAGATGCAGCAATTATAAATGCCCGTTCCCTTTAACAGCAATAAAATTTTGAAGAAGCATACAGCTTTATTATTTTTGTAGCCTCTTATATCCTATACAAATTCATACCTATTATGTCAGAACAATTAGATCATATATTTTCTACTACCGATCTGCAGATGGATAAAGCTGTAGCGCACTTAGATTCGGAACTGCTTAAAATAAGGGCAGGAAAAGCCAGTCCCCAGATGCTGGATGGCATTATGGTAGAATATTACGGCGCTCCCACCCCTTTGAGCCAGGTAGCCAACATATCCACACCCGATGCGCGCACGATCACCATCCAACCCTGGGAAAAAACGCTGATAGGACCTATTGAAAGAGGCATCATGATGGCCAATATAGGCCTTACGCCCCAGAACGACGGACAACTGATCCGGCTGTATCTTCCCCCGCTGACCGAGGAAAGAAGAAAGGAACTGGTGAAACGGGTCAATACGGAAGGAGAGCAGGCGAAAGTAGTGGTAAGAAGCGCCAGGAGAGATGCCATTGAGGGCATCAAGAAGCTCCAGAAAGACGGCTTAAGCGAAGACGTAGCCAAAGGAGCGGAAGGAGATATCCAGAACAAAACAGATAAATTTATAACGAAGATCGATGAAAGGTGCAGGGATAAGGAAAAGGAAATTATGACCATCTAAAAGTTCTTGAAAAAGAACAAGGCTGACCCAAAAGATCAGCCTTGTTCTTTTTTACTATTTTACCGTACCTCCCTACGGCCGGAGCATTCAGTCAAATCATACAGGTCTATTTACAGGCCAGCATGCGCTGCTCCTTCACGTACCTCAGGTATAAGGCAGCGCAGGCCCTGGCATCCGAGAGCGCATTGTGGTGATCCAGCGGAATACCATACATATCTGCCAGGAACTTCAGGTTACGCTTATAGATCTTTACGGTACATTGCGTTTTAAAGGCCGGGACCTTAAGGTTGTAATGCCTGAGGGTTTCCTGCAGGCAGCGCGCGTCAAACTGGACATTATGGGCCACAAATACCTGGTTCTGTATAAAAGGTAAGAGCTGCGGCCAGAAATGATCGAACGTCGGCTGATCATAGGTATGGACACTTTTGATACCGTGCACCCTTACATTGCCCCAATGGTATTCATTGGAGGGAGGCTGCACCAGGTAATCCAGCTCTTTTACGATCATACCGTTTTCCACACGCACCAGGCCTATCTGGCAGATGCTGCTCAGCTTACCGTTGGCGGTCTCAAAATCCACTGCTGTAAAATTTATCCCTTTCAGGTCATCGTTGTGCTCCACGCTACACTGTTTTTATCTGCTGTAATAATTTGCTCTTTCTGCCACCGGCATAACGCTCTCTAAAAATTTACCTGTCCTTTGGCTACCAGTGAACGCAGCATCGCACTGGCCCTGTACCGCTCATCATGATAAGTATCAAATAAGTTGTCCAGACCTTTCAATACTTTGTCCAGGCCCCACTGCCCGGCCCATTCCAGAAGCCCTTTGGGGTAGTTCACGCCTTTGGTCATGGCCAGGTCGATATCTTCTTTCGTAGCAATATTTAAATACAAAGCGTCTATGGCTTCATTCATCAGCATCAGCACCACCCGGTCCACGATCTGCTGTCCCAGCGCTTCGTCCTTAACCGGTTCCGGCAAAACCGTACCCGGAGCATAGCTGTAAAATCCACGCCCGGATTTCCGGCCCAGCCAGCCGGCTTCCAGCAGGCGTTTCTGGGAGAAGGACGGCTTATACCTGTTATCATAGAAGAAAGACGCAAAGACGGTCTCCGTAACGATATAGTTGACATCATGACCGATATAGTCCATCAATTCGAAAGGCCCCATGCGAAATCCGCCCAGCGCTTTCATCGCCCAGTCTATGGTAGCCATATCCGCCAGGCCTTCCTCATAGATGCGGAGCGCCTCCCCGTAGAAGGGCCTTGCAACCCGGTTGACAATAAAGCCCGGGGTATCTTTGGCGATCACCGGTTCCTTACCCCAGGCTCTTATAAGGTCCCTGATATCCCATACCAGTTGCCCGGACGTCTGGATGGCAGGAATGATCTCCACCAGGGCCATCAGGGGCGCCGGGTTAAAGAAGTGGATACCGATCACACGGCCGGAAAGCTGGCAGGCTGAAGCGATGGAGGTAACGGAAAGGGAGGAAGTATTGGTAGCCAGCACCGTCAGCTCTCCCACGATGCCTTCCAAAGCGGCAAAAACCTTTTTCTTGACCTCCAAGTTCTCCACGATAGCCTCTATCACCAGGCCCGCATCTTTAAGATCTTCCAGTGATGCGGAATAAGTGATCCGGGACCATACGCTTTCCGCGCTTTCCAGCTTTCCTTTTTCCTCCAGCTTCTGTAAGGTTTTCCTGAGCTGCTCAGCAGCACGTTCCAGCGCCTGCCCGTTGGTATCATATACTATCACAGGATGACCTGCCTGCGCAGCCACCTGTGCAATACCGCTGCCCATTGCACCCGCCCCCACTACACCGACTATCATATTTTTATTCAGTTCCATGATGCTTTGTAATTGTCAAAAAGAAGGCAAAAATACATATTATCGGCCATATCTCTTTTATCAGGGGATAATATAGGGGTCCATATCATCCAGGAAAGCAAACCGCTGCCTTGTTTCCTCCAGGCCGCTATACTGCAGGGTATGCGTATGCATACAGGCTTCATGGGCGGCCGTCCATAATACCTCGCCCAGGGGGCTGATCACCGCAGAATCACCGCTGTGGTCTATCCCGTTATGATCTTTTCCCACCCTGTTGACGCCCACTACAAAGGACAGGTTCTCAATGGCCCTGGCCTTCAGCAGGGTATTCCAGGCATAAGACCTTCTTTCCGGCCAGTTGGCCACCACCAGTAAGACATCGTACCGCTGCGCCGGGTCCGGGCTCTGCCGCAGCCACACGGGAAAACGCAGGTCATAGCAGACATTCAGGCTGATCTTCCAGCCGTTGACGCTGACGATCGTCCTGCTGTTCCCCGCGCTGTAATGCTGATCTTCGCCTGCAAAGCTGAACAGGTGATGCTTGTCATAGGTATGATACCGGCCGTCGGGCAGCATCCATATCAGCCTGTTGTAAAAAACGCCGTTCTCCGCGATCACCACGCTGCCTGCCAGTATCTTACAGTACCGGCGGGCAGTCGCGCTCATCCACTGCACGATCGTTCCGTCCATGGACTGTCCGACCTTCTCCGGCTGCATGGTAAAGCCCGTGGCAAACATTTCCGGCAATACCACGATATGGCTTTCTGCCGGCACCTGCTGCATACGGGCATCCAGGTACGCCAGGTTGGCGCCGATATCCTCCCAGGCTATATCATATTGCAGTATCGTGACTATCAGGTCTTTCATACATTTCAAAAATATTCCTAAAATTACGCTTTTACCTGCATCAGCATCTTAAAAAAACTTAAATTACAATACTTAACCCATTGTTCCCGTATGTCAACCACCACCATAAAAGAACAGCAGCTCCGTAAGCATAAGTCCTGGGCTACCGGGCTTTTCATACTGATGACCCTCCTCTATATTGCGGCAAGCATAGCGGAGCATAATTACCACCTGAAAGGAGCAGGCTATATTCGTGCCTTCTCCGAAGCCGCCATGGTAGGCGCCCTGGCCGACTGGTTTGCCGTAACGGCATTGTTCGCCTACCCGCTGGGCCTTAAGATACCCCATACCAATATCATCCAGAGAAGCAAGGATAAGATAGGCGAAAACCTGGGCAGCTTTGTCGTGGACAATTTTTTGAACGCGGAAACGATAAAACCCTATATCCGTAAGCTGGAAGTGACACAGTTCGCCGCTGAATGGCTGCTCAAGGAAAAGAACCTGGCGCTGATCAGCTCCGAAGTCAAGAAGACCGCCAGGGAGCTGCTTACACAGGCAGACGGCAGCGCCATCACCCGTTATATCGCCAGGCAGGGCACCGGCATCCTGTCCGAATTGGACCTGAATACCGGGATAGCCAATCTTGTCCGGTATTTTGCCGCCACACCGGAAATGGATGACGCCATCAACAGCGTGGCCGGGAAAGCCATGGAAATGGTAGCCGCCAACCGGCAACTGGTACAGCAGAAGGTCAAAGAGAACAGCTTTTTCTTCATACCCGGCTTTGTGGATAATAAAATAGCCGATAAGATATCTTCCGGCATCATCAGCTTCCTGGCGGACATCCGGGACAATCCGGAACATGAGACCAGGCTGGCTGTCAAAGCCAAGGTCACAGAGCTGGCAGACGCCATACAGACGGAAGACAAGTGGCAACAGGAATTGCAGAAGCTCAGGGACAACCTGATCCGGTCCGGGAAAGTCGAGGAATACGCGGCGTCCATCTGGCAATACCTCCGGCGCGCTATCGACGAGCTGCTGCAGGACGATTCCACCGTGCTGGAGACAAGGGTGTCCCGCTTCCTGGCCCGGACCGTAGCAGATATCCGCAGCAACCCGGAGCAGACCCGACAGATAGACGGGTGGATAAGGAGCAAAGTATATTATTATGTGCTCAGGAACGCAGTGACCATAGGAAATATCATCTCCGCCACCGTAGAAGCCTGGGACGGCAGGGAGCTGAGCCGCAAGCTGGAGCTGGAAGTGGGCAAGGACCTCCAGTTCATACGCATCAACGGTACGCTGGTGGGCGGTCTCGTAGGACTGCTGATCTATACAGTGACCCGATTTTTCCTGAATTAATTGTTATTATGGCCTGCAGGACGGCAGCCGCACTAAACTTTCTCCAAAGCGGATGTTCTAATATTTTCCAGGAAAATGTTTATATTTACACGGATTTTTAAACAAAAAATAAAAGATGAAATACGTACTTCTCATATCGGCATTATCATTATCCTCTTTAACATTCGCACAGAAGGCAAAGCTCAGCGAAGCCCAAAAAGCTATGAGCTCTTTCTCTTCAGCAAAAGAAAACGATGAAACCGGCCGCCTGCTGCATATGACCAAGGCAATAGGAGCCATTGATGAAGCAGCCAGGCATGAACAGACAAAAGATGATCCCAAAACCTATTACCTGAAGGCCAGGATATATACCGCGGCGATGAATGTGCCGAATTTCAATTCTGAAGACCGCCTGATCGAAGCTAATAAGGCTCTTGAAAAAGCATTGTCCCTTAACAGTAAAATAGCTAACGACAGCGATTATCCTATAACGGCCATCAACCTGTCCTATGTTAATTTCCAGAACGGCATAGCCGAGTTCAACAACCAGAACTACCTGGTTGCCAAGGATTATTTCGCCAATGTTTCCAAATTCGTAGGGGAGCAGCCCTCTGCCAAATTCTCGGAAGTGTACTCCGGCATAGATACCACCAGGGCGGAAGCCCAGTATTTCCAGGGTAAGGCAGAAATGAATGAGACCAATTACACGGAAGCGATCCCGCTGCTGGAAAAAGCGGCCAAAAGTCCTTACCTGAACCAGAAGGATGTACTGACCGACCTGATCTACGCGCTGGAACAGACCGGCAATAAGGCCAAGCAGCTGGAGTATATCAGCCAAGCCCGTAAAAGATTCCCCAATGACGCCAATATAGAAGCGTTCGAGATCAATTATTTCATTGAAAACAAACAGTATGATGACCTGATCGTAAGATTGGAGCAGTCTATGCAAAAAGACCCCAAGAACCCCAAGCACCCGTTCAACCTGGGTATAGTATATTCCTCCAAGGCATCGCCTGCCGATGGTAATACGCCGCCGGATGCTACCGCGCTAGAGAAAAAAGCCGAGGAATATTACCTGAAAGCCCTGGAGCTGGCCGGCGACAACCCGGAATACAACCAAAGCCTGGGTATCCACTATTTCAATATGGGTGTGGACGCTCACAACAAAGCACGGGTACTGAATAACGGAAATGACAAAGAAAAGGCTATGGCGACCCAGTTGCAGACCATGAGAAACAATTACTATAAAAAAGCGCTTCCTATCCTGGAAAAAACACGCGGATTGTACGAAGCGAAAGGCAAGTTTGCCGGTGAAGAAAAGCAAAATTATGCCAATACGCTGGAAGCACTGAAACGTATCTACGCTACCACGAACGATGTCAAAAAATACCAGGAAGTTCAGAAAGCGATCGAAGAACTGAAATAATTTTACAGCAGACCATCTTAAAACCGTTTATTCAAATAAACGGTTTTTTTATTTTATTTTACCGGCCAAATACTATGTGCCTATGCTTTTCACCATCCTGCTGTATCTATCCGCATTGTCCTATTGCCTGCTTTTTATAGCGTATCGGTACGGGTGGAGCAGCACTCCGACGACCGGTGCGCCCGCCCCATCGCCTGATCACCCGTTCCTGAGCATCGTCATTCCCGCCAGGAATGAGGCCCACCATATCAGTGACACGCTGCACAGCATCATCAGTAACGATTACCCGTCCGGGAGATATGAAATTATCCTGATAGATGATTACTCCGATGATGATACCGGCCTCATAGCCCGGGAACTCTTCCGTTCGCATCCCGGCATCAACGGGAAGGTAATATTCATGAAGGATATACTGGGAGATGACCCGACCCTGAACGCTTATAAGAAGAAAGCGCTGGAAACCGCGATCCTGACAGCCCGGGGAGATTATATCGTCACCACGGATGCCGATTGCATCGTCCCTCCCGGCTGGTTACGGCATTTCGCAGGCGTTTATACAGATCCGGATGTGCATTTTATAATGGCGCCAGTCAGCTTTATCCCGGCGCACCGGAAAGATCTGTGCTATTATTTCCAGTCGGTGGATTTTATGACCATGCAGGGCATTACGGCCGCCAGCCATACGCTGCGGTGGGGCAAGATGTGTAACGGCGCCAACCTGTCTTTTTCCCGGGAGGCCTTCTCTGCCGTGGGCGGCTATGCCGGCATTGACCACCTGGCTTCGGGGGACGATATGATGCTGATGCACAAGATCGCGCAACAATATCCCCGGGCATTGAGCTACCTGCGGCATCAGGGCAGCATTGTCCATACACCCGCACAGCCCGGCTGGAAAAGCTTCCTAAACCAGCGCATACGGTGGGCATCCAAGAACGGGAAGTATAAAGATATCCCGCTGACCGTCAACCTGCTGATCGTTTACCTCTTCAATCTCCTGCTTTTTACCGGGTCTGTACTGGCATGCTTCAGACCCTCCTTATGGATCCACTGCCTTATTATACTGGTCATAAAGATCTTGTCAGAGCAGCTACTGATCGTTCCCGTAAGCCGTTTTTACAATAAGCAAAAGGAGCTGCCGTATCACGTATTGCTGCAGCCCCTGCACATCCTGTATATCATTACGGCAGGCTTTTTAGGTATGGCCGGCAAATATGAATGGAAAGGCAGGGTAGTCAGGTAAAACCTAAATTAACGTTTGAAATAACGTGAATCTGGATATTATAAATTAACTTTGTAATCAATAATTCAAATAATAATACAACATAATTTCTTATAAGTAGATGTCATCCTCAACTTTTGTTACCCCTAAATTCCCCACAGTAAAGAACTCTCTTCACAGTGACCTTAAAAACAGAGTAAGCGCTTATTTTACTCAGAACAACATCAGGCAGACCGGCGGAAGCAGATTGCTGTCCAAAGCGCTTTTCCTTATTGTTTCCTATGTAATCATCTATCTCCACCTGATGGTATTTAAACCGGTCTGGTGGCTGGCGCTCATTGAATGTGCCGTCCTGGGGATCCTTACGGCATCCATAGGATTCAACATCATGCATGACGGAGGTCACGGTAGCTTCAGTGAAAACAAGACCATGAACAAGATCGCTTCCTGGTCTGCCAGTATGCTCGGCGTAAGCCAGTTCATGTGGAATATGAAGCATAATATGATACATCATACCTATACCAACGTGGACGGCGTGGATGATGATATCGAGATCGGCATCTGGATGCGTATGTCGCCCCAGCAGGAGAAATTAAAGATGCATAAATACCAGCATATTTATTTTTACGGCCTTTATATGCTGATGTACTTTTTCTGGGTTTTCTTTGCAGACTATAAAAAGTATTTCACCCAGAAGATCGGCCAGTTCCCGCTGAAGAAGATGTCTACCACGGATCATATCCAGTTCTGGGCGGTAAAAATATGGCATGCGCTTGCCTTTATCGTGCTTCCCATATACATATGGGGCATCGTACCTTTCCTGATCGGGTTCCTCGTGCTGAGCCTCGTCAGCGGCTTTATACTCAGCATCGTGTTCCAGTTGGCCCACACCGTTGAAGATACCGAATTCCCCATCCCCGATGAAGCTACCCACAGGCTGCCTGATGAATTCGCGGCACACCAGATCAAGACAACAGCCAACTTTTCCACCGGCAGCAAAATTTTAAGCTGGTTCGTGGGCGGGCTGAACTTCCAGGTAGAGCATCACCTGTTTCCGAAAGTATCCCATATTCATTACCCCGCTATCAATAAAATAGTGATAGAGGTATGTAAAGAGCATAATTTAAATTATATCGAATACCCCACCCTGACTTCCGCCATCAGGGCCCACATCGGCTTCCTGAAGCGCATGGGCACTGCTGCATAAGGCAACAACCCGCTATCATTGTTCTTTTACAGCCAAGCAAGCGACCATGAGGACCACCGGTAAGACAAAGAAATTTTTCACGTCTAAAGCTACCTTTACAGGAGTATTCATACTGGGTGTCACCATCCTGGTCGCTTTATTTGCTTATCCGCTGGCTACCGATAAGACCCCAGATGCCAATACGATCATCGTGGAGCTGAGCGCCAAGCCCGCAGGCTTCAGCAAACAACTCCTGCTGGTACCCAAAGCTACAGCGCCGGCGCATGTTTCCTCCTGGCAGGCATTCTGGTCCGGTACCCCTTCCGGCTATACCTATGTCCCGGCAGACAGCATTGATATCCTCAACGATACGGTCATGATCCGGCATTATATTGACGATAATGTCAGCGAAATCCTTACTTATCCTTTAAAAGAGACCTGGGGACCCGGCTATGATGCCGGTAATTTCCCTTTTGTCACGGAGCGGACCTTCCACCTGGGAACAGACCGGTACGGGCGCGATATATACAGCAGGCTGCTGCTAGGCGCCCGTGTCAGCCTCGCCGTAGGACTGATCTCGGTGACCCTTTCCCTGCCCCTGGGCATCCTGCTGGGGGCGCTGGCCGGTTGGTACGGCGGCTGGACGGATAAGATCATCATGTGGTTCGTAAATCTCCTGTGGGCAGTGCCGACGCTGCTGCTGGTGTTTGCCGTCACGCTTACGATCGGTAAGGGCTTCTGGGAAATCTTCATTGCGATAGGCCTTACTTCATGGATCGGTTCCGCACGGCTTATCAGGGGGCAGGTAATGCAGCTTAAGAACCTGGATTATATCACGGCAGCCAGGCTGCTGGGCTATTCCGATATAAGGACCATCACCAGGCACATACTACCGAATATAGCAGGACCGATACTGGTCACCGCGGCAGCCAATTTCGCTTCCGCCATCCTCGTGGAAGCAGGGCTCAGTTTCCTGGGCTTCGGCGTACAGCCGCCCACGCCTTCCTGGGGTCTGATGATAAAGGAGCACTACAATTTTCTCGTAACGGACAACCCACTGCCGGCGCTTATTCCCGGGCTGGCCATCTTCCTGCTGGTGCTGGCGTTCAATATCATCGGGAACGCGCTCCGGGATATACTGGATGTTAAAACAATGAAAAAATAATCATAATTCGGCCGGCTTATAAATTAACCTTTCGTTATCTTTACATACATAATCCTATTATATGCTTAAAAAGTTACTCATTTTATCTTTATCATCATTATATATTCCCATTCTGTGCGCGCAGCGCCCGGGAGGGGTGCCCGACAGTCTGACCGTGTGGCTGAAAGCCAATGAAGGCGTTACGCTGAACCCGACCAACCAGGTCACTTCCTGGACCGAATACAGTACCGCCGGCATCCTGGGCAATTTTTCCACGCAGGGCGCTGCTATCAATAAGCCGACCCACGTGGCCCCCGGCTTTGATCCGAGCGCTATCAACTTCAATCCCTATATCCTGTTCAATAACGGCACGGCGGTCAATTCCATATCCAGCGGCAACGCCGTAGCAGGATTGCAGTTCCTGGATGCTACCTCCAATACCATATTCCAGGTTTTCAATATGAAGCAGACCACAGGTACAGGAGTATGGCTGAAATGGCAATGGCAGACTAATCCCTATTCCGGTCCGAGGCTGGGCAACGAGGTGAACAATCCCGGCAACCTCGGCCAGATACGTTTTGATTTCAGGAATCCTACCATTTATACCCCGGTAAGCGTGGCCAATACCCACAGCCTGGTAACAGAGGCCATTACCGCGACCAATAAGTTCATAAGGCTTACAGGCCAGGAAAGGATCAATGTCGCTGCAAGCGGCACTTTCAGCCCCGGCAGCACCCAGGGCAGGCTTACAATAGGCGCCGAACCTTATGGAGACAATTATCCTACCAATATCGACTATGCCGAACTGATCATCTATAAGCGCGCCTTAACGCCCGCCGAGATCAATAAGGTGGAATCCTATCTTGCCATCAAGTACGGCTTTACGCTGGAACAGGTGGCCGTAGCCAACAATTATGTCGGATCGGACGGGACCATACTATGGAACAGCACGGCCAACAGCGCTTACCGTTACAATATTACAGGTATAGCAAGGGATGATAACTCGGCATTGCACCAGAAGCAGTCCAAATCCATCAATGCCGGCAGCATCGTGACCATATACAAGAACGGCACATACGGTGGCACATTCCCAACCGCCAATGCGGACAATACCCAGGCTTTCTCCGCTGATAAAAACTACCTGCTGTTCGGTGACGACAACGGGGCGCTGACCTTAAACGCCTGTGCGGATAACGGCAGGATCGTAAGGCTGAACAGGGTATGGAAAATGATAACCACGGGCACTGACGGACTGGCAACCATAGCCCTGGACAAAGCAGGCATACCCGCGGATGTAAAAACGCTGGTCGTGGCGGACGACCCGGCTTTCAATACCAATGTGGCAACAGTCAACCTGAATGACAACGGGACGGTACTGTATGCCGCGCACACCTTCGCCGGGGAAAAGTATTTCACTTTCGGAACCGTTCCTATGGCCCTGAACGCCAAAGCAGATACGGTATGCTTCGGGGAGCTGGGCAACATCACCAGCGCTCCCACCGGCGGACTGGCACCGGTCACCTATACCTGGAACAGCATACCTCCGCAAACTACGGCATCACTTACGGGTGTGCCCAACGGCACCTACACTGTTAATATCACCCAGGGCGGCGGTATCTGCAGCTTCAGTGAGACCCATACCATTGTAGGCAGCGAGTCCTCCATAGAAGTTATGGTTACCGGCATTCAGCCCACCTTCTGCAGCGCCGAAACCGGCAGTGTCACCCTGTTCGCAAGCGGCGGAACACCTCCTTATTATTACAGCACCGATAATATTACCTATAATACCGGCAATACCATTGAAAAGCTTGGATACGGAAATCACAGGATCTATGTCAGGGATTACCTGGGCTGCCTGAAAGATATTACCGTATTTATCCCCAGGGACAGCGTCATCCTCGATGTGCATACCGAAACGGCGGATGCCTGGTGCGATGCCAACGGCGGAGCGGGAAGGGCCATTGTAAAGGTCAGGAACGGCAATGCTCCTTACCAGTATATGTGGAATAACGGTATCGGCTTACATCCCTATAAGCACGAAGATCTTAAAAAGGGCGATTACGAGATCGTAGTGACCGACAGGCTGGGTTGTACAGGCAAAACGACCTTCAGCATCAACGAGATCCCCTGCTGCACTTATTTTATTCCTACTGCATTCTCCCCTAACGGTGACGGCCTTAATGACGTCTTTGAATTTAAAAGCAGCATTCCGCTGCCACACTTCCATATGACCGTTTTTAACCGGTACGGAGGTACCATATTCGTCTCCGGCAATGATAATGTAGGCTGGGACGGCCGGGATTATAAAACCGGCGCGGCAGCAGATGCAGGTGTTTACTTTTATTACATCAAATACCAGTGTCCGCTTATGAAAGAGACCCAGACCCTGAAAGGCGAGGTCACACTGCTGAGGTAGTTGCGTTTATTTCCATTTCCAACCGGTATCTACAGTAAACGGGATACCCAAACGGTCACTCAGTTGTCTTAAAAATGCAGCAATATCTTGTTCAGGTATTGTTGCATTTTTTTGTATAATGATCACCATATCCGTAGACAGCTTGATCAAAAAAGACGAAGGGATATCTGCCATTTCCGCAAATTCGGCATAAGGAAAGCTCGCCTGGCTGCCACCTTCTTCTATGACGACCTCATCCTCCCCGAAGTCCAGGCTGACCTCTTTACCAAACCTGTTAGTATAGTTTCTCTTTACAAATTTCGTAAAATGCTTTGCATAGAATTTACTGCCCCATAAAGGATATACCAGGTACCAGATAATACCGAGCGCCAGGAAAACCAACGAAAACCAGTAGTTATTTTCCCTGAACAGGCCCATGATACCTATAGCCACATATACAACGCTCAGCAATAACCGGTTACGGTTCCTGGCTTTTTTGACGGTAGGCGATTTAGATGCCAGATAGAGCTGGAATTCAGTAAGCTCGGGCTCACTGTAGTGAAAAGAAAATTTCATAATATTGATTTAGAACAGCAAAAATAGGATTGTTTGAATGATAATTGGCAAATTTCAGGAACAACAGTGAAAAGTAAGATACCTGGTACAGTTGCTTTCAAAAATAAAAGCAATCGGCTCATTCCCGATTGCTTTTGATTATTAATGATGTATACCTTGAATATTATGGTAAAACGGACATTTTATACATTTCAGAACGGTTACCATCCAGGACAATGTAATAATAGTAATTACCGGCTAAACATTCAGACCCAGGATGTCCTTCATTTCATAAACACCCTTTTTCTGCTGGATATATTCAGCCGCCAGTATTGCTCCCAATGCAAAACCATCCCTGGAGAATGCCGTATGGCTTAACGCGATCTCATCAATGGCGGAACGGTATTTGACAATATGCGTGCCGGGAACATCCTCTACCCTGTGCGCAATCACAGGCATCTGGTTCAGCTCCACATCATCTCCCAGCTTCCAGGAATTCAGCGAAGGATTCAGCTCCAGTATCTGTTCTGCCGTTGTAATGGCCGTACCGCTCGGGGCGTCTTTTTTATGGATATGATGCGTCTCTTCAATAGCCACACTGTAATCCATATGGGGCGCCATGATCTGCGCCATTCTTTTATTGATCTCCCAGAACAGGTTGACACCTATGCTGAAATTGGAAGCCCAGATAAAGCTGGTATTCTTTTCAAGACATTTCTTGCGTGCCTCGGGCATTTTTTCCTGCCAGCCGGTAGAACCGCATACCACCGGTATGCCCATATCCAGCATATCCATTACATTGATAAATGCTGCATGCGGATTCGTAAACTCGATCGCCACATCTACCTGCTTAAAGTTATCTGCCTGGAATTCATCCACATTCTGACTGTTGATCTTCAGTATCACTTCATGGCCCCGCTGCACAGCGATCTCTTCTATCTTTTTTCCCATTTTGCCATATCCTATAATCGCGATTTTCATATTTGTATTTATATTTGGTTAGATAATACCTGTATTGATCTTTAAAAGTCATACAGGTACACAAAGATATTGATTTAATACTTTTTTTTCTGCCGCAATCACCCCGCTGCGGTCCAAGTGGTCAGGTCACGGCACAGCCATCATATCAACAGCCGGCCTGTTTCCCATAAAGGGATCCCGGCCGGCTGTTAATGCTTAAAATATATAAAAGGCTTATGCTTCCTGCTTCATCGCCTTGGCAGCTTTGTTGCGCTCATTCTCGTCCAGCAATATCTTACGTAAACGGATGCTCTGAGGAGTCACCTCGATACATTCATCATGCTGGATATACTCCATACATTCCTCCAGCGACATCTGTATCTTGGGAGCGATATTGGTAGCCGCATCAGCGCCGGATGCCCGCATATTGGTGAGCTTCTTGCCTTCCACCGCATTCACATTCAGATCTCCCGGCTTGATATGTTCTGCCAGGATCTGACCTGTATACACCTCCTCGCCCGGATCTACAAAGAATTTACCCCTGTCCTGTAACTTATCTATGGAATAACCGGTAGTGGTACCGCCCTGCTTAGCGACCAATACGCCGTTATTACGACCGGGGATCAGGCCTTTCCACGGCTTGTACTCGCTGAAGGTGTGCGCCATTACAGCCTCACCCGCAGTAGCGGTCAGCATCTGGGAACGTAAGCCTATCAGTCCCCTGGACGGGATCTCGAATTCCAGGTGCTGCATAGCGCCTTTGGATTCCATTACCAGCAGGTCGCCCTTTCTCTGGGTAACCAGGTTCACCACCCTTGAGGCCACTTCTTCCGGCACGTCCACCACAAGGTTCTCATAAGGTTCGCATTTTACACCGTCAATGATCTTAACGATCACCTGCGGCTGTCCCACGGTCAGCTCATAGCCTTCCCTCCGCATGGTTTCTACCAGTACGGATAAGTGCAGGATACCACGGCCATATACCAGGAATTTATCGGCATCATCCGTATCGTGTACCCTTAAGGCCAGGTTTTTCTCCAATTCCTTGGTAAGACGGTCACGCAGGTTGCGCGAGGTAACGAACTTACCTTCCCTTCCGAAGAAAGGAGAATTATTGATAGAGAACTGCATATTCATAGTAGGCTCATCTATCGCGATACGCGGTAAAGCCTCGGGATTTTCAAAATCAGCGATCGTATCACCGATATTAAAGCCCTCAATGCCCACTACCGCACAGATATCTCCTGCATTGACCTCCGTAACTTTCTTTTTGCCCATCCCTTCAAACACGTAAAGCTCTTTCACTTTGGATTTCACCGTTGTACCGTCCGCCAGGCACAACTGAATGTTCTGGCCTTCCCTGATAGTACCCCTGTGCACACGGCCTATGGCAATACGTCCAAGGAAGGAAGAGTAATCCAGGGATGTGATCTGCATCTGCAAGGTACCCTGTTCCGTTTTGGGCTCAGGTACATATTTAACGATAGCATCCAGCACCGCGTTGATATTGTCGGTAGGGGTCAGGTCCGTATTGAACCAGCCCTGCTTGGAAGACCCGTATAAGGTAGGGAAATCCAGCTGCTCTTCGGTAGCGTCCAATTGGAAGAACAGGTCGAACACCTTATCATGCACCTCATCAGGACGACAGTTCTCTTTATCCACCTTGTTGATCACCACGATAGGCTTCAGGCCCAGGCCCAGCGCTTTACCCAGTACGAAACGGGTCTGCGGCATAGGACCTTCAAAGGCATCGACCAACAGGATCACACCATCTGCCATTTTTAACACACGTTCTACCTCCCCTCCAAAATCGGCGTGACCGGGGGTATCAATAACGTTGATCTTAACGTCATTGTAAGTAACCGAAATATTTTTGGAAAGGATGGTGATACCACGCTCACGCTCCAGGTCGTTATTATCCATCAGCAATTCACCGGTTTCCTGGTTTTCGCGAAAAACGGAACAGGCGTGGATAATTTTGTCAACTAATGTGGTTTTACCATGGTCAACGTGTGCAATGATAGCAATGTTGCGTAAATTCATATAATTATGTGTAAATTTTTTCTCTGAAAAGAGAGCAAAGTTACGCCAATTATTTGTAACGGTGATATGAAAAATGTTTGGTGTATGTTATTTTAATGATATTTTTTTGTATAAGAGGGCAGATGACAGTTAAAAGTTGGGGTTATCACATCCCCGGACGTGAAGCGGTAGTTTTTTCAATCGCTTCCGATAAGTGCGCTGTAAATACCATTTTTCGTTTTACTTTTGCCCGCTCATATTTTACATCATAATGCGCCGATCTTTTATTTTTTTAGCTCTTTTATTCACCTGCAATTTAACATTAGCCCAACAACAGGTCCAATTTACGGAACATACTAGCTGGAAAGCGCTTTTAAAGCAGGCCCGGGACGAATCCAGGTTAATCATAGCATTTACTCATCCGACCAAATCCGGAAAGATCCCGGCCTATTATGACAGCGTCTTACATGATGCCCGGGTTGCATCTTACCTGCAGGCCCACTTTATCAGTGTGGTATTATCCCTGAAAAAGGAAGAAAATACCACGCCGCTCACAAAAAAAATGTGGGACATAACGACCGACCATATCTACGTCCCGGCCGGGGGAAATTATTCCCTGTTTCTGCTATATGATCAGGATGGACGCCTGCTGCATATTTTCAATAACCGGAAACGCACACCCGCAGAATGGTTATCGGACCTGGAACACTATTCAAAGCCGGAAAATCAATACTTCACACAACTGAAACTGTATAAGCAGGATACCCGGAACCTGGTAGTAGCTAAAGACCTCTACAGGATCGGCAGAAATGTGAGCTACCGTGATCATCAGATACACGAAGAAACAGGCAATTTCATAGTTACCCAAACACCGGTAGACTCGCTTTTCACCCCCGGATATGCCGGCCTGGTATATGCACAATTACAAAATCCTAAAAGCAAGGCTTTTGAGATCGTGCTCAACCATAAAGAACGCTATCAGCTGCTTATCGATACTACAGAATATATAGATGATCTTCTGGCACAAAGCATCATCAGGGAGTATATTCAGGAAACCCGGCAGAAGAACATTATGCCCGAGGAAAGCAAAATAGACAATTTATTCAAAGGAACATATGAAAATATTGATTACGGGGTTGTCAAAAATATGACCCTGATCTCCTCCTGGCTTTCGTACGGGAAATATGCAACAGCCATTAACAGGATAGATTCCCTGCTGAACAGCGGCATAGCGATTCAGCCCCTTGCCATAAATGACTGGGCGCTACAGATATTAAAGGCTTCCGATAAGCCTTCAGAGCTGGAAAAAGCACTGGGCTGGGCAACACGTCTTTGCCACCAATATCCTGACAATTACATATTCCTGGAAACACAGGCCCACCTGCTCCACAAATCCCGGAGGACCCAGGAAGCTATATCTGTCATAGAAAAGGTAAGAACGCTTCAGTTTCCGGATCACTTACGGGATCATTTCAACAAGGTATGGAAACAAATGAAGTCCGGCCGCCCGACGTGGTAATGAGCACACTTATTACCAAAATCTTAAACTTTATACAAGCTGATATGTTTCATACTTTTTTCGACATTTAGTAATATATTCGTAAGTATAAAACACTTGTACATTGACAGAAACCAAAATTAGTTTAGAAAGCATCAACCCTATTGAGTTTTTCGGGGTGAATAATGGCAAATTCGATATCATCAAAAGAAACTTCCCGTTACTGAAGATCTTATCCAGAGGAACGGTGGTCAAGCTGGCCGGGGAGCCGGAACAGGTCACCGTCGCCAAGGAGCGGCTGGAACTCATCATCCGGTATATCGAGAAAAACGGCTCTATTTCGGTTGATTATCTTAACAGGATCCTGGAAGACCTGGAAGGAGAGGAAGACAGCGGCATTATCCAGGCATTGGCCAGCAACGATGTACTTGTATACGGCCCGAACGGCAAGGTGGTGAAGGCCAAGACCGCCAACCAGAAGCTCCTGGTAGAGACGGCGGACAAAAACGATGTCATCTTCGCCGTAGGACCTGCCGGGACCGGTAAAACCTATACCGCCGTCGCGTTGGCTGTCAGGGCGCTCAAGAACAAGCTGGTCAAAAAGATCATCCTTACCCGGCCGGCCGTTGAGGCAGGCGAGAGCCTCGGCTTCCTGCCCGGTGACCTGAAGGAGAAGATAGACCCCTACCTGCGCCCGCTGTACGACGCGCTGGATGATATGATCCCCGCAGACAAGCTGGTGTATTATATGCAGAACAGGGTCATAGAGATTGCGCCGCTGGCCTATATGCGCGGACGTACCCTGGATAATTCCTATATTATCCTGGATGAAGCGCAGAACGCTACCGATCTCCAGCTCAAGATGTTCCTGACACGTATAGGACCTAATGCCAAGGCCATCATCACAGGGGACATCTCCCAGGTGGACCTGCCTAAGAATCAGCGCTCCGGCCTGATCACGGCTTCCCGTATATTGAAAAATATCGAGGGTATCGCGCATATCCAGCTCGACGAGAGCGATGTGGTGCGCCACAGGCTGGTGAAGTACATTATACGTGCCTACGATAAGGAGCAGGCCCGGGAAGAGCAGTACCAGGAAGAGAAGAAGCAGCAACGCATGAAAGAAAAAGAAGAACGGGAAAATAAACAATAACATTATGGCATTCAGAGTATATACCAAAACGGGCGATAAAGGCACCACCGCGCTCATCGGGGGCGTACGGGTGCCCAAGGACCACATCCGTATCGAAGCATACGGTACCGTAGATGAACTTAATTCCTTTGTCGGGCTGGTCAAGGACAGCTTCGGGCATGAAGCAACGGGCGCCGTCCTCCAGGAGATACAGGACAGGCTCTTTACCATAGGGGCCATCCTGGCCACTCCCCCGGACAAAGACGTAAAGATGGCACTACCGGACCTGTACGAAGACGATATCACTTACCTGGAGCAGGCCATTGACCAAATGGACACGGTATTGCCGGAAATGAAATCCTTTATTTTACCGGGAGGCGATATTGTATCCAGCTATGCCCACCTCGCCAGGTGCGTATGCAGGAGAGCGGAGCGGCTTTGCGTGGGATTAAATGAAGGTGAAGAGGTCAACCTGCTGGTCATGAAATACCTGAACAGGCTGTCCGATTATCTCTTCGTACTGGCACGGTTCATCCTGCATGTACATAACAAGCAGGAGGTTCCGTGGCGCCCGCGGGTCAGATAAAACGGTATCTGCCTGATAATAATAAAATAATATATAAATTCCCATTGTTATCTGGCATAATCTTTGTAGGTTTGATACAATAATGACCATATTGGATAAAGCAGGTTATATTTCAGGGATTTTAAAATATTATGCTATGGGAAACAAAATCATTTTAGGTTCAATTATCTTTATTATTATGATTATTGTTGCTGTTGTCGGGTTAATGGCAGAGATAAATAAGCGCCGTGCTTTCGACAAAAGAAAGTAACAGTAAGCATTTTCAGGAAATTGCAAAATATAAAAAGGGCCGTCCGTTCAGGACAGCCCTTTTCATTTGCTATTGGTAGCGGGCCGGGAGCCGGCCCTGTAATTATAATTTACGTTTTACTTCCACTTCTTCGTAGCCTTCAATAATATCGTTTACCTGGATATCATTATAGTTCTTGATGGTTAAACCGCATTCATATCCTGCATTCACCTCTTTCACATCGTCCTTGAAACGTTTCAGGGAGCTCAGCTCACCGGTATGCACTACGATACCATCCCTGATGATATTGATCTTGGTATTCCTGGTAAATTTACCATCCAGCACATAACAACCCGCGATAACACCCACACCGGATATTTTGAACGTTTCACGCACTTCTATATTACCTACTATTTTCTTCTCAATGGTTGGTTCCAGTAAGCCTTCCATAGCAGATTTGATCTCGCCGATAGCATCATAGATAACAGAATAGTACCTGATCTCGATGTTTTCCTGGTCTGCGAGGCGGGCTGCCTGCACCGACGGGCGTACCTGGAAGCCCAGGATGATCGCATCCGACGCGCTGGCCAGGTTCACGTCACCTTCAGATATCTGTCCTACGCCTTTATGCACCACATTCACCACTACTTCGTCAGTAGACAGCTTTTGCAGGGAGTCGGACAAGGCCTCTGCAGAACCGTCTACATCCGCACGGATGATCACGTTCAGCTCCTTGAAGTTACCCAATGCCAGGCGTCTGCCGATCTCATCGAGTGTAATATGTTTCCTTGAGCGCAGACCCTGCTCTCTCAGTATCTGGGACCTGTGTGTCGCTACGTTCTTGGCTTCCGTTTCATCGGAATATACCTTGATCTTCTCACCTGCCTGAGGCGCACCGTTCAGCCCGAGGATCTGTACAGGAGTAGAAGGACCGGCTTTGGTAACTTTCTGGCCACGTTCGTTGAACATCGCTTTTACCTTACCATAGTACTGCCCGCTCACTACCATATCTCCCTGGTTGAGCATACCACCCTGCACCAGAATGGTAGACACATAACCACGGCCTTTGTCCAGGGAAGCCTCGATCACGGAACCGTCCGCTTCCCTGTTCGGGTTGGCTTTCAGCTCAAGCAATTCCGCTTCCAGCAGGATCTTCTCCAGCAGCAGGTCAATATTCAGCCCTTTCTTGGCAGATATTTCCTGGCACTGGTATTTACCGCCCCAATCCTCTACCAGGATATTCATAGCAGCCAGCTGCTCTTTTATCTTTTCAGGGTTGGCACCTTCCTTATCTATTTTATTGATGGCAAACACCATAGGCAGACCCGCTGCCTGGGCGTGCGATATCGCCTCTTTCGTTTGTGGCATGATGGCATCATCCGCAGCTACTACGATCACTGCAATGTCCGCAGCTTTGGCACCACGCGCCCTCATCGCCGTAAAGGCTTCGTGACCCGGGGTATCCAGGAAAGCGATCTCCTTGCCGGAGGCCGTTTCCACTTTATAGGCGCCGATATGCTGGGTGATACCACCCGCCTCACCGGCCACTACGCTGGCATTACGTATATAATCGAGCAGGGATGTCTTACCATGGTCCACGTGTCCCATAATGGTCACTACCGGCGCTCTTTCTACCAGGTCTTCCGGATTATCAACGATCTCTTCATCTTCGTTGGCTTCCGCATCCAGGTTGATGAATTCCACCTCACGGTCGAATTCACTGGCCACCAGCTCGATCACTTCCGCATCCAGGCGCTGGTTGATAGACACCATGATACCCAGGCTCATACATTTGCTGATGACTTCCGTAAACGGCACATCCAGCAAATTGGCGAATTCGCTCACGGAGATAAACTCGGTCACCTGCAGTACGCTGCCGTCATTCTCCATTTCTGAAGCGGCGCGTTTCTCTGCCATCTCTTCCCGTTTGTTCCTGCGGTATTTGGCTTTCAGGTTTTTAGCCTTGGCGCCACCGCCGGAAAGCTTGGCCTGTGTTTCCCTGATCTTTTCCTGGATCTCTTTCGCGTCGATCTCCTGCTGCAGCAGCGGCTTGTTATCCCTTCCCGGCCTGTTGTTCGCGCCTTTGAAGTTACTGCCGCCTCTTGCGCCGCCCGGCATATTGCGGTTGTGCTGGTTGCCCATACCGGGTTTGCCGCCGCGGTTATTACGGTCCGCGTTCCTGTTCACACCGGCCTGCGCATTACCGCCGGCACCCGGTGTGCCGGGCTTGGCATCCGGCTTCTTATCCACAGGTATGCGCTTACGCTTACGCTTTTCTTTTCTTTCCTGTCTGCCGCCCACGGTACCTACCGGAAGTTCTATCTTGCCTAATATTTTAGGACCTTCCAGCTTAGGGGCATTCAGATCTATATGTTCTTTTTCCTCCTCCGGCTTGGGGGCGTCAAAGGTGATCTGCGTGATCAGCTCTTTATGAGCCAGACGCGGCTCTTCCCTTACCGGCCTTTGTTCTTTTTTAGGAGCCGCAGGCTGAGCTGATGCAGCGGTGCCTTCTTTCCCGGTCTCCGGTTTCGGAGCCGGCTTGGGTGCTTCCTTCGCAGGCAGCTCTATACGCTTTTTCTCCTTTTCTTTACCTTTCTTGGGACGGGTCTGCATATTGATCTCACTCAGGTCGATCTTATTGATCACCTTAGGTCCCTGTAATTTGGGCGAGTTGATTTCTATATGCTCCGGTCTGCCGTCATCATCGCCGTCAGCCTGATCCGTATCTTCCGCTGCAGCTTCAGGTTGCGCTTTTACCGGCGCCGCTTCTTCAGCGGGCTGCCGTTCTTTTTCCCGGGCTGCCTGTACGGGTGTTTCCTCCTGTACGGGCGCTTCTTTCACCGGCTCCTGCTCCACGGACGGGATCACAGGTTCCGGTTTGGCGGGCGCTTCCGGCGCTTCCTCCTTAACGGGTACTTCCGGTTCTTTAACAGGCACTGCGGGAGCTTCTTCTCTTTCTACTACAGGAGCGGACTCCGCCACTGTAGCTTCGGGTTCATCCGCAGCAGCTTTCTTCCCTGCCTTGGCACCTTTATCCTTGGCCTTTTTCTCTTTTGCAGTCTCCAGTTCTGTCTCGTCTTTAGTGAGGCTTTCTACAACATTGGATGCAGAACCTTTAGGTAAGGAGATCTCATCACTTTTCAGCTTCACGGCTTTATCCTTTGCAAATTCTTTCTGCAAAGCATCGTACATATCCTCAGTGATCTTTGAGGTAGGCTTGTCGCTTACCTCAAAACCTTTACCTTTGAGAAAGTCTAACAAGGTGTCCTTCCCAATATTGAATTCTTTAGCCGCAGCTAATAAACGTGGTGTTTTTAAATTTCCTGCCGTCATTCTTTAATTTAAATCAGTCAACCTTTTAAGTGCTGATATCAGCTTTTTGAATACTGCCGGTTCAAGGTTGCAAAATCGCGGCAATATGTACATTCTTAAGTTTGCAAAGGTAATAAATTAAGCTAATAAATTAATATTAATTTCCCATAAAATAGTGAATTAACCTAATATATTCCCGCTGACATTTTTAATTTTCTTCGGAAGCTTCGCTTTCTTCGCTCTCAGTTTCCGCCACTTCATCATCCTGGACCTCTTCTTCCTCCTCATCCAGGTCTTCCTGGTCCTGCTCATTCTCAAACTCGTCCTCTAATATTTTTCTGACTTCCTTAACAGTTTCCACCTCCAGGTCTGTCCTCCGTACCAGCTCATCAATAGACAGGTTCAGTATGCTCAGCGCGGTATCGCAACCGATCTTCTTGAACTCATCTATCACCCACTGATCTATTTCATCGGCAAATTCTTCCAGGTCGATATCAAAGTCCGCATAATCATTCACATCCCTGTACACGTCTATAGTATAGCCGGTCAGCATCTGCGCCAGCTTGATATTTACACCTTTCTTGCCTATCGCCAGCGATACCTGGTCCGTATCCATGAACACGTCCGCGTGCTTGGTCTCCTCATTGATGCCGATACGGTTGACCTTTGCAGGTGTCAGCGCCCGCTGGATATAAAGCTGTGTATTGGTCGTATAATTGATAACATCTATATTCTCATTGCGCAGCTCTCTCACAATACCATGTATCCTGCTGCCTTTCATACCCACACAGGCGCCCACCGGATCGATGCGCTCATCATAGCTTTCCACAGCTACCTTGGCGCGCTCACCCGGCTGCCTTACGATCTTTTTGACCGCGATGATACCTTCTCCTATCTCCGGAACTTCGAGCTCCAGCAGTTTTTCCAGGAAAGAAGTATGCGTACGGCTCAGGATAATGATCGGGTTATTATTGCGCATTTCCACCTTTCTCACCACGGCACGGCAGGTTTCTCCCTTTTTAAAGAAATCGCTCGGGATCTGGTCTGCCTTAGGCAGCAGCAGCTCGTTATTCTCCTCATCCACCAGCATCAGCTCTTTCCGCCATACCTGGTACACCTCCGCGGTCTGCAGCTCACCTACCCTGTCCGCGTATTTATTGACAATATTATTCTTTTTCAGATCGCTGATACGCGCCGCCAGCGTTTGCTTGGCCGCCAGTATTGCCCTTCTGCCGAAGTTCAGCACATCCACTTCCTCGTACAGCTCCTCACCCACCGCATAATCCGGCTCTATGGTGATGGCTTCGGAATATGCCACCTGGGCCAGCTCGTCCTCTACCATACCGTCTTCCACGATCTCTCTTCTCCGGAAAATTTCAAGGTCACCCGTCTTATCATTTACAATCACATCAAAGTTCTCGTCCGAACCATATTTTTTACGCAATAAAGTTTTGAAAACATCTTCCAGCACTTTCATTAAGGTAGGACGGTCAATATTTTCAGCTTCTTTAAAATCCTGAAAGGATTCCACTAAATTGATACGATTTGCCATTTTGTATACATGTATTTAATAAAATTATTTAAAACTAATCTGGACGATAGCGCTCTTAATACCGGAAAGAGGAAATTCGTGAACTTTAATTTCCTTTTTCTTTCCTACTGTTTCCTCCAGTGTGATAATATCCTCCGCTATGCTGACCAGCTTGCCCACTACAGTGGTAGCAGCCTCATCATCCAGCACCACTTCCAGATCCCTGCCAATATGTTTATTGTACTGGCGGGCGAATTTCAGCGGTGTATCCGTTCCCGGGCTGCTGATCTCTATGGAGTAGTCCCCTTCAGGAAACCAGCCCTCTTCGTCCATCTGGTTGCGCAATGCCCTGTTGATATTGGATATAGCGCTGATCGTAATGCCGTTATCGCCATCCAAATATATTTTCAGATTGTTGGTAGGCTTTACTTTCATATCCACCAGAAAAAAATCTGAATCCCTGATGATAGCCTCCAGTTTGGCTTTGACCTGATCTAAGTATTGTTCCATCTTGTCTGTTGTTCGCAATATATTAAAAACAAGAAAGGGTGCTTTAGCAGCGCCCTTTTCTCCGTTTCAATATGCAAATGTAACATATTTTTATAAATTTTCCTATTTTTATCCTCCTATTCCCATACAATATAAATTTTAACTTCATACAAACAACAGCCGTTTTTCCGATATATGTTCCGGTACCTGTTTTTCCTGCTTATGCTTTTTTCCGGCCTGAATATCTGCCGTGCCCAGCCCGCCAACCGGCATTTTGACGCTGCCCGGAAGCTGGAGATCGCCAGGAATTACAAAAAAGCCTCCCGGGAATACCGGAAAGCGGTGCAGGCAGGCACGAATGATCCCTATCTCTACGCCGTGGCCGGCGATTATTTCCTGAACAGGAATGAGTTTCCCGACGCCGTTCAAACCTTTGAAAAGGCCATGCTCAAAGCGTCCGCTTCCCAGGACTTCACCCTTCAGCTGGCAAAGGCCTATGTGCTCAATAACCAGCCTGACAAAGCCAATGCGCTGCTGTACAGGCAGCAGGCCGTCTATACAGCACGCCATCCGCGCTACCCGGAATATTCCAAGCTGCAGAAAGATGTGAATTTCCATTTCAGGTATAAGGCGGACACGCTGCTATCCCCTGCTGTTCCATTAGGCAGCTACGTCAATACAAAGTATGATGAATACTTTCCCTCTATTCACGGAAATGATGAAGAGCTTGTTTTCACACGGCGGACCAACGGTGTGGATGAGGACTTCTATATAGCCAGTAAGGACACACTCTGTGCCTGGACCAGGATAGAAGACCTGGGCATTCCCTTCAACACTTCCCGGCATGAAAGCGCCCATTTCATGTCCTTTGACCGGAATTATATGTTCTATATGCGCTGCGGCAATCCCCGGACGAACGAGATAACCATGGGGGGCTGCGACCTGTATATGGCTTACAGGAAAGATACGGCCTGGTCTGAAGGCGAACCTTTCGGACCTACCATCAATACCGCTCATTATGAAGGTATGCCCTGCCTGTCCAGCGACAACAGGACCCTGTATTTTGTCAGCGACAAGCCCGGCGGCTTTGGCGGGAAAGATATTTATGTTACCCGATATACCGACGGGCTCTGGCAGTTGCCGGAAAACCTGGGCAATGTCATCAATACCGCTTATGATGAAATGGCCCCCTTCCTGGCTATTGACAACCATACCCTGTATTTCAGCTCCAACGGCCACCCCGGGTTCGGCGGCATGGATATATTCGTTTCCCACAAAAATCCTGACGGAAGCTGGTCGCCCCCCCGGAATCTCGGCCATACCGTCAATACGCCCTATAATGAAATGAGCCTGGTGGTGCATGCCAACGGGGAAAAGGCCTATTTCGCTTCCGATAAGCCCGACGGGAATGGCGGCTATGACCTGTACGAGGTAGCGCTGCCGGAACAAGTACGCCCGCAGCCTATGTCCATAGTGTACGGGAAAGTAACAGATACCTTCGGCAATTTCAAGCTATCCAATGCCATCATCGAGTTTTTTGACACGGAGCGCCAGCAAACATTGCAGACCGTGGTATCCAACCGCGGGGACGGCTCCTACGTGGTGGCGCTGCCCATCCATACCACCATCGCCCAGAAAGTATTCCGCTTCGGCTACAGGGAGTGGCTGGATACCTTCAGGCTGGACAGGCAGATGGTGGCGGCGTTCGATATCCGTAACATCCCTATGGTGCCGGAAGGCTTTGAATACCCCGAAGAAAAAGATATACAGATCACATACGACCTTACGAAGATCAACTTCCAGAAGAACCAGCTCCACATCTCCGAAGATATACTCGCGCCCGTGCTGGCACAGCTCCGGGAGTTCATGCAGCCCGGCTTCACCATACAGATATACAGCTATACCGATGATTCCGGCACCCCTTTTATCAACCAGGACTATTCGTTCAGGAGAGCGCGGCTGGTCGCTGATGCGCTGTTAAGTGCAGGGTTCGAAGAAGACCAGCTGGACGTCAGGGGATGGGGGGATGCCAATGCCCTCGTACCGAACGACAGCGAGGAGAACAGGTTCCAGAACAGGCGTATTGAAATAAAAGTGACCGGCAATGAACGTTTATTCCAGGCGCTTAATATCTGGCAGGACTGACGGCTTCCCGAACAATACCTGGAAGAGCAAACCGGTCAGGACCACGCACAGGGAGCCTATAACGTTCAGCCACAGGAAACCAACCGTATCGCTCCAGTAAACCACCAGGACCACGATCTCGCTCACCAGGCCCGCAGCCAGCACAGCCCGGCCTTTCACCCGCCTGGCAAAAAAGGCCACCAGGAAGATGCCCAAGATAGGACCGTAAAACAGGCTGCCCAGCTCATTTACAGCCTCAATAAGCGATTTCATACGGGTAGCGAAAAAAGCGATCACCATACTGAACAGTCCCCAGAACAGGGTGTAGAAACGCCCCCATCGCAGTTGCTGCTCATCGCTGTAAGGCTGCCGCTTCAGCTGCATATGAAAATCAAGCAGCGTGGAGGTGGCCAGCGAATGCAGTGCTGCCGATATGGATCCCCAGCTGGCCAGGAAGATGATACAGAATATAATACCCACGGTACCGACCGGCAGGTACCGCTTCACAAAGTGCAGGAATATGAAATTGGTATCGTCATCGGAAGCACCTATCAGGCTGCTGTGCTCCCGGATGAGCTTTTTAAATTCATTCTTATTGGCTTTCTGGGCCGAATCCAGTCCCCTGATCTCCCTGTAAACCGATACATCACCGGGATCATACCCCGCATCTTTCAGCACCGCATACCTGCTCTTCAACTGTTCAGTAAGCTGCCGGTGCGTGGCGGACAACCGGTCATACTGCTCCGGGAAATGCTGCGCCACCTTATGCTCCGCCTGCTCGTTAAAGAACAGCGGCGTGGTGGTAAGGCTGTAGAATGAGAACAGCAGAATGCCTATCATCAGGATCAGGAACTGCATCGGTATTTTCACGATGCCGTTCATCAGCAGGCCGAGGCGGCTTTCCCGCACACCCTTTCCCCCGATATAACGGCCTACCTGGCTGTTATCCGTACCGAAGTAAGACAATGCCAGGAAGAAGCCCCCTATGATGCCGGAATAGATATTGTATTTATCCTTCCAGTCAAACCCGGTAGTGATCATGTTGAGCTTATTATTGGCCCCGGCAATGTGCAGGGCATCCCGGACAGGTGTATCGCCAGGCAGCAGTTGTATGATAAAATAAGCCGCCAGCGCCATAGCGGAAAGAATGATCACAAATTGCAGCTTCTGGGTATGCGCGATGGCTCCCGCCCCACCCAGGTAAGTATAAAGGAGCATGAACAGCGTAATGATCACGATGATGAAATAGATGTTCCAGTGGAAGATGGTGGCCAGCACGATAGCCGGCGCATAGAGCGACATACCGGTGCTGATGCCCCTGGAGAGCAGGAAGAGTATGCCGGTAAAGATCCGGGTAGGACGGTCAAATCGCTCGTCCAGGAATTCATAGGCGGTCCTGACCTTCAGCCGCTGGTACAGGGGCACAAAGACTGCTGCAATAACGATCATCGCCAGCGGCAGCCCGAAATAATACTGCAGGAAGCGCATACCATCGGAGAAAGCCTGCCCCGGCCCCGAGATAAACGTGATGGCGCTTGCCTGGGTGGCCATGATACCCAGCAGCACCACGTGCCAGGGCAGTTGCCTGTCCGCTCCTATGAAGGCCGCGGCATCTTTATTCCTGCTTTTATAAACGCCGTATATAACAATACCCAGGAGGGTAGCTATCATTATTACCCAGTCCACTATGCTCATAATGCCACATTCCATTTAAGTGTAAAAAGGAAAGAGCAGATGATCATGACGATCAGCCAGATCAGCAGCGCCACATACCATATTTTCCACCTGATACGCTCTGTATTTTTATGCTCCATATCTCCTTACTTGGTTCCCAAATATACATATCTATTACGGAACGGTGCCGATTAATAGCATTTCTTTAGTACTAAAGCTAATTATATTGTCTAACTTTGCATCTCAAAACAAATTATTTTTTATGGCCGGATTTACAGTTGCTATTGTCGGTAGACCCAACGTAGGGAAATCTACACTGTTCAATAGGTTGCTTGAAGAAAAGAAAGCGATTGTAGATGATTTCAGCGGAGTGACAAGGGACAGGCAATATGGTATTGCAGACTGGAACGGGAAAGCATTCAACGTTATAGATACGGGAGGATTCGTATCGCAGTCCGATGACATCTTTGAAAAAGAGATCAACAAGCAGGTGATGATCGCTATTGAAGAAGCGGATGTATTGCTGTTCATCGTGGATGTGACCGCGGGCGTAACAGACCTGGATGACGCTATGGCGCAGGTATTGCGCCGCAGCAAAAAGCCTGTCATCGTAGTGGTGAATAAGGTGGACAACGGAGACCGGATGCTGGATGCTACCGAGTTCTATATTTTCGGGTTTGAACATTACGCTTTCGTATCGTCCATTTCCGGGTCCGGTACCGGCGATATGCTGGACCTGATCACCTCTATGATCCCCGAAGGCAGGTCCCTGCCGCCGCAGGATGTGGAGATCATCAAAGTGGAAGACGAGGACGGGAATATCATAGAAATGGAGCGGGAGAAGAACCCGATCCCCAAAATTGCCATCATCGGTCAGCCCAACGCCGGGAAGTCCACGCTCCTGAATGCCATGATAGGTGAAGAAAGAAGCATCGTGTCCGATATTGCTGGAACGACCAGGGATAGCGTGCATACCCATTACAAGCAGTTCGGCAAGGAGTTCATCCTGATAGATACCGCCGGTCTGCGTAAAAAGAAGAATGTATCGGAAGACCTGGAGTTCTATTCCGTTATTCGCGCCATCAAGGCGATGGACGACGCGGACGTCTGTATGCTGCTCGTGGACGCCACCAGAGGACTGACTGCGCAGGACATCAATATCTTCTCCCTGGCTGCCAGGAAAGGTAAGGGTCTGCTGATCCTGGTCAATAAATGGGACCTGGTAGAAGGCAAGACCACCAATTCCGCCAGGGATTATGAAAGAGAATTAAAAGAGAAGCTGAAGCCTTTTACAGACGTTTCGGTGACCTTCACCTCCGCTACAGAAAAGACCAGGATCTTCCAGGCAATGGAAAAGGCGCTGGAAGTATATGAGAACAGGAGACTGCGTATTCCTACCTCTGAGCTCAACGAGGTCATGCTGAAAGAGATAGAACGCTATACCCCGCCTATCGTACGCGGCTATTCGGTAAGGATAAAATTTGTGATGCAGCTGCCTACCCATACGCCGGTATTCGCTTTTTATTCCAATCACCCGGACGATATCAAGCAGCCGTATAAGAACTTCCTGGAAAACAAGCTTCGCCAGCATTTCAATTTCAGCGGCGTCCCTATTAAAATTTTCTTTAGAAAGAAATAACCGCTTTCGTTCAGTATATAAAAATGGCTACTTACTTATAAGTAGTCATTTTTTGTAAAAAATTCTATGCTTTGTTTTTCAAATGAATCAATGCATTGATAGTATCATTCAGAGCTTTTATTTGTTCATCTTTTACAAGAAGTTGTTTTCTTAAATCTTCTATTAAAGCTGGATCGGTATTAAATTGATGATATTGACCACTCTGAGGGCTATTATTAAAATTCATGATTATAGGAGTATGAGAAGTTATATCCTCAACCGACACTCCCAGAATATCTGCTATCTTTTTAATCATTTCATCCGGCAGCTTCTTATTTTCATCCCGCTCAATTTTTGAGTATGTATTTTGAGCAATACCTAATTTACTGGCCACATATTCTTGAGTATATCCACGTGCCAACCTAATAGAAGTTATTTTTGAACCTAACATACCTTGATTATTTATCACAAAAATAGCATAAAGTATCATATTACCTATACCCTATTTTCAATAAAACTAAATATGTTCGTACTGTTAATCTCTTGAGTAGAATATTAATCAGATTCGTCATCTTATGTTTTACTCATAATCTTTAACAGGAATACGCTCTGCCTGCATATCGCTAGTGAGCAAAAAAAAATACTTAATCATGTTAAAAAGAAGTTTTGTACTAGTTAGCGTATTGGCCCTTAGCATCCCTGTTTTTGCTAATACAATAACTGATAATGACACCGAAGAAACTATCATTGAAGATTACTCTCCTTTGACCTATGAAGAGTATTTATTAATTGTTGACGAATTACTTATAATGGGATATTCTTTAGATGACATCCCGGAATTCCAATTAGTTATGCAATGGGAGAATTATAGAAGAAGTGATAATGTTCTTGACCTAAGAGGCGTACCGTTTCAATATCATGGGATTTACACTCACATACATGAAATGAAGAAAATAATCAGAAAAAAAACAAAAAAATAAACTTGGCTGCCTGCTATATTTATATTATTTTCATATTATAATATAATAACGTTTGCTACCTTACTAAAAATCTTATGCAAAAAATACCATTTTTATACGCTGGGGTACTTTTCCTGCTTTTTTCCTGCAAGCAGTCCCCGCCACAGGGTATGCCTGCTATTCATCCTGCACCCGCAACAGCAGATACACTGCAATACTACTTTTACGGAATAGCTATCCTTAACCCCAACATTGCGCAGGAGCTTTTAGAAAAATATCAGGTAAGAATAGTCAATACGTCCTGTATACTTGATACCATGCAGACAAACAATAATGAAGCAGTAGAACAGACCATTTTAAAAAAGCAGGGTGTGAGTATTATAGGCTATATCCGGCAACGCATGAAAGACTTATAACCTGTTTACTTTATTTTTCAGAAAGAAATAACCGCTTTCGTGCCTTATCTTAGCAATGACTACTTAAATTTGAGTAGTCATTTTTTATGCCGGAACCTACAAAAAATATCATCATCTCACGGTTAGTCAAAACCGTAGTGGCCTTTGTGGTCATATTCGGGCTGGAAAAGCTCATCAAGCACTGGGAATGGGCCCGTATAGGCTATATGAACCTGGTATATTATCCCATACAGCGCCTGAGGGTTTTCCTGTTCTCCGAGCTCCCTTTCAGCGTGGGCGACCTGATGTATATCATGCTGTTGCTGACAAGCATCATTGCCATTTCCCGCTTATGCCGGTCGGCGCTCTTCAGCGTCCGCTTCCGGGACTTTACGTATCTTGCCAGGGAGCTGGTCAGGGTATTACGATGGAGCGTTGTCATTTATGCCGTTTTCGTGTTTAGCTGGGGAATGAATTATACCCGTCAGCCGCTCCTGTATGACCTGTACAAGAATTATATTGTATATGATGAGGCGGCAGGCAGAAAAAGAGTGGTGTATAACTGGAACGGGGAAGAGCTGATCAATGTGCTGGATACCTTACAGCAACAACTGCTTACAACGCTTCACCACATCCACGACAGGGATGCCTTTGACGAGCAGGAGATCAACCAGCAAGCCTACCGTTATTTCCAGCGTATATTGGGCGGCAGCACCATTATCAGCCCCCTGAAGAAATCCTCCCTGGGCAGGTACCTGCAGGAGCTGGGCATACAGGGCTATTTCGTTCCCTTTTCGGGTGAGGTGCATTATTCCGGTGATCTCTTCTATATTTTCCGGCCTTTTGTCTTTATGCATGAAATGGCCCACCAGAAAGGGATCGCCTCTGAAACGGACGCGAATTTTGTAGCGTATGTGCTCTGTGCAGCGTCGGACAATGAGATATTCAGGCTTTCTGCCCGGTTCGACCTGTTCCTGTATGTGCTGGGCGACCTGAAACGCGTAGACTCAGCCGCTTTCAAAGATTACTCCGGGCATAAGATCGCCAATGAGATCAGGGAGGTCATGGATGAGATGGAAGCGCACCGCCGGAGGTACAGAAGCCCGCTACGACACTATTCCATGGGATTTTACGACAGCTACCTGCGGTTCTTCGGCCAGAACGAAGGTCTGAAAAGCTACAATATGATGACCTATAAGGTGATGCTGTATTACAAGAATAACCTGGGCATAGAAGATATACTCGAATATTAAAATGAGGCTGCCTGAAAAGTAAACAACCCTGTCATATGGAGTAAAGCCGGGATATGAACAGGGTTGTTTATTTATACATAGCACATTTCGACAGGCTCAATGTGACTCGACAGGCTCAATGTGACAATAAAAGAAGCGTTCCAGACAGTCTTCTTTAAAGCGTCACTGCTGTCTTAATGCGCTTTTATCTTTGCCTGCCGCTTGAATCTTTCAAAGTGCGCGATGGCCAGCAGCTCCCTGTGATCCGGGTGCGCGATGGATATAAGCAATTCCGATCGCTGCTCCAGGTTCTTACCGAAAAGATTCACCGTACCGTATTCCGTTACGATATAGTGTGCATGTCCCCTGGTAGTGACCACCCCGGCGCCGTTGTTCAGAACTGGCGTGATACGGGAGACACCTTTGGAAGTAACAGACGGTATGGCAATGATCGGCTTGCCTCCGTCCGATAACGCCGCCCCTCTCATAAAATCCATCTGTCCTCCTATGCCTGAATACTGGTAAGTGCCTATGGAATCCGCACATATCTGGCCGGTAAGGTCCACTTCCAGCGCGCTGTTGATGGCTACCACCTTCGGGTTCTTAAGGATAACGGTCGGATCATTGACATAAGATACATCCAGGAATTCAACGGACGTATTGTTATTCAGGAAATCATACAGCTTCCTGGTACCGGCAGCAAAGGAGGTCACCGTCTTGCCTGGCCGTACTTTTTTATACTTATTATTGATGACTCCCTGCTCCATTAATGTGATCACACCGTCTGAGAACATTTCGGTATGCAGCCCCAGGTCCCTGTGGTCTCCCAGGCAGCTCAGCACCGCATCGGGAATAGCGCCGATACCGGCCTGGAGCGTAGAGCCATCCTCTATCAGCGAAGCTACGTTATAGCCTATCTTCCGGATCACGTCATTGGATTTGGCGCTATAGTCCAGGGACGGCAACTCCGATTCATGCCATACCATCGCGGCAAAGCGGGTGTAATGGATATTGGCATCGCCAAAGGTCCTCGGCATTTTAGGGTTTACCTGTGCCAGCAACACTTTCGCATACCGGGCCGCAGCCCAGGCCGCATCTATAGAGGTGCCCAGACTGCAATAGCCGTGCTCATCCAGCGGCGACACCTGCAGGATAGCCACATCCAGCGGCAGGGCGCCGCTGCTGAACAGGCGCGGGATCTCGCTCAGGAATACAGGCACATAATCACCCCGGCCGCTGTTCACCCATTCCCTTACATTGGCAGAGACAAACAGGGAATTCATAAAAAAGGCATCCTTTACCCCGGGCTTATGCCATTGCAGGTCCCCGAAGGTGGAGATAGAGACCAGTTCCACCTGCTCCAGGGAGGCCGCCCTGTCAAACAATACATTGACGATATGTAAAGGCGTGGCGGCACTTCCGTGTATGAAAACCCGCTGACCACTCTGCACAAACAGTGCGGCTTCTTCCGCGGTAATATAATTGTACATAATTGATATCATTGATAAAACGCTCCAAAGTTAAGCGTTATCCTTATAGATATTTGTTGTAATTCCGTCAAAATAACAGCAGGTGTGCCATACGGAGGTAAGGGTCACAGAAAGACTTAACCGTATGCTATAAATAAAAAATCGCTATTTATTTGTAAAATACAATACATAACGTAAATTTACGTTATAAAATGTAACAACAAGTTATGATACAGCTTACAAAAACAGAAGAAGAGATCATGCACATTATCTGGAAATTAGGAAAGTGCCTGGTCAGCGATATTATACAGGACCTGGCAGAGCCGGACACGCCACACAGCACTGTATCCAGCGTAGTACGTATCCTGGAGAAAAAGGGATTTGTAAACCATAAGGCCTATGGAAGGACCTATGAATATTATCCTGTCATCTCTAAAGAGCAATATGCACAAGCCGGCTTTAAAAACTGGTTCAGCAATTTTTTCAACAGCTCAGCGACGGAACTGGCGTCCTTCCTGGTAAAAGAAAAGGCGCTGAAGCCAAAAGAGATAGATGCCCTGATGCAACAATTGGAACAACTTAAAAAGAAATAATATGCTGACATTACTTCTAAAGACCAGCCTGATATGGGGTCTGCTACTTTTATTATATTTTGGATTATTAAGCAAAGAAAAAAGCTATGCCCAGGCCAGGATATATCTTTGGCTTACGCTGCTATCAGGTATATGCCTTCCCGTAGCAGCCTCCTATTTTGAGTTCTGGGAACCTGCCGCAGCAACCGGTGTACCAGCCAATATCAACTTCAATCCCACTGATCTAGCATCCCCCGCAATGCCGGGAGGCCCCGCTGCAAATAATGAAACAGCCACCTGGGGATGGCATAAAATAGTATGGATCATCTGGCTGGCTGGTGCAGGAATACAACTATGCCTGCTCCTTAAAAGCATGATCTGCCTCTACCGGCTGAAAGTGCAAAGCCGCCTTGTCCACCATTCTGTCGCCGACTATTATACGCATGCCTCGGTAACGCAACCCTTTTCTTTCGGAAGAACCATCTTTATTCCGCAAAAAGCATATCCCGATGCAGAGCTGCATATGATCTTGCAGCACGAACGGTATCATCATCTGTTCCGCCATGCTATAGATAATATAGTCCTCGCCACAGGTAAGATCATCTTCTGGTTCCACCCTTTATATCATATTCTACAACACCAGCTAAAGCTGCTGCACGAATACCAGGTGGATGAATGCTTAAAGCAACAGTACGGGTATACTTACGGAAAATTATTAGTCACACAGGTCATTGCCCAGCCGCAACCTGCACTTACCAATACATTTTATTATTCACCACTTAAAAAAAGAATCGCTATGCTAACCTCCAACAGAAAGTCTCAACCCTGGAAATACTTGTTTTCCCTTCCGGTCCTTACCCTGTCATTTATCTTCATGAGCGCGAACAAACCCAATGATGAAAGAGTCAGGGACGGTAATACGACCACCTTCAGAGGCAACACTTTTACCTGGGCAGATCCTCCGCCGGATGAAAAAAAGGATTATGCAATGCCGACGTTCGAAAGAATTGTCAGGTACAACGGGCAGGAGGTAAAAGAAGGCCTCAGCCGGATCAGCAATACTATGCAGTATGAATTCCAAAACAAGAACCTGGAAACCCTTACACATGATATAGTCAGTGCTATTGAAGCCAATATAGCATTGTTTCCGCAAAAGATCGCAACAATATCTCTCGAAAACCTCACCCTTAATGAACAGGGGGATATCCTGTATTATGATGTCAAAACACTGGGAGTAAGCATAACAGACACTACTATCAGCGGCACTAACAGGTTCCCGGACGTCAATACAACAGTAGATAAGATATTAAAGGACAGAAAGCTTATCAATCCTGCAAGCCTGCAATTAGACAATGTCTACACCGTCAGCGCAGCAGTAGCCTGGCTGAGAGAATACCAGCCGATGAAGGGACGCCTTATAAGCACACCGTCATCCAAAGATTAAACCTGTATTATACCCCCGACGCTTCCGGATTTTATCCGGAAGCGTTTCTTTTATATCCCGATTTCAAACTGCTTATACCCGGCGTACTTATGCAATTAGTCTATATTTGTAGCTGAAACCTTGCGAACATCATTCATCATCTGCCCACAAGGATACCATATGCGTATTACACTGATCCTGCTGCTGACCTTATTATCCTGTACCTGTATAGCCAATGACGGCTCTTATAAGATGAGCGGCAACCAGCTGATCCCCATCAACAACGGTGATATTTCTATCCTGAAAGAAGTGCTGACCATAAAGAGGACAGGCAATGACCTCCAGGTTACAGTGGACTATACCTTTTACAATCACGGGCCGGCTGCGGACGTCATTGTAGGCTTTGAGGCGTACAGTCCCGAAGGAGATGTTACCCTGGTGCCCGCAAAGGGTCAACATCCGTATATGCGTGATTTTAACGTGATGATGAATAACCGGCAGCTTTCCTACCAGGTAGCCTACGTCAGCGACAGCAATTACCTCCATAATAACACCATCCGCAGCCGTTCCCTCCGTGATATCCAGAAGGAGGCAGCAGACGGTGATCCCGGCTTTTTCTATGTATATCACTTCAAAGCGCCGTTCAAAAAAGGCGAGAACAGGATCATTCATATCTATACCTATGAGCTGAACAGCTTTGTGATGCATTACTGGAACTTTGACTATGTGCTTACCGCCGCCAACCGCTGGAAAGACGGTATCATCAAAGACTTTACGCTGATACTGGATATGGGAGATTATGAATCTTTCCAGGTACTCCGCAGCTTTTTCACAGATAATAACGAGTGGCAGCTCAGCGGGAAAGGCAGGCTCAGTTCAGGCTATAATGATGAAGCGGAAGATGTGAAAAATACATTGCAGGCCGACATACACACCGGCAGGCTGATTTTCAGGAAACAGGATTTTCATCCCACCGCTAACCTGCATGTATACAGTCCCCGCTACCTGGAGCATAGAAATTTCCGGCCCGGCGGCAGCTTACCGCTGAACCTGCGTATGGAAGAGTACGAATATTTTGAGCATCCCGGCAAAGATGCAGCCCTGATCCTGCGGAACTACCCCTTTGCCCGTAAGGGCTATGTGTTTAAAAACCCGCAGCTTAAAGCTTGCTATGAAAAGCAGGCCTGGTATATTCCAAACCCTGCATATACCGGGGAAAGGAGCACCTTAAGCCCGGAAGAACTGAAGTGGCTGGACTATTTTGAAGCTAAGGCCAGCACTCATTAACAAACCTTGAATATGTCACAATCATATTCTTTTGTAATTTTGCATCCTTATTCCCGTATATGGTAACAATAGGCGAACATATCACACTTCCCGACTTTCCTTTACTGCTGGCACCTATGGAAGATGTCAGCGACCCGCCTTTCCGAGCAGTATGCAAGGAGAACGGGGCCGACCTGATGTACACGGAATTCATCTCAACGGAAGGACTGATACGCGACGCCATTAAAAGCCGCCAGAAACTGGATATCTTTGATTATGAAAGGCCTATAGGGATACAGATCTTCGGAGGCGATGAAGAGGCGATGGCCCTTTCCGCCAAGATAGTGGAAACCGCTCAGCCCGACCTCCTGGATATCAATTACGGCTGCCCCGTTAAGAAAGTGGTCTGCAAAGGCGCCGGCGCCGGCATTCTCCGGGATGTGCCCAAAATGATACAGCTCACCAAAGCCGTGGTGAGATCCACATCGCTCCCGGTAACGGTAAAGACCCGCCTGGGATGGGACGAGGAGCATAAGAATATAGAAGAGGTGGCAGAACGCCTGCAGGATGTCGGCATACAGGCATTGTCCATCCACGGGCGCACACGTGTACAGATGTACAAGGGAGAGGCTGACTGGTCGCTGATCGCCAAAGTCAAAAACAATCCCCGCATCCATATCCCCATCTTCGGGAACGGTGATATAGACAGTCCCGAAAAGGCGCTGGAATATAAGAACACGTACGGTGTGGACGGCATTATGATAGGACGTGCCGCCATCGGCTATCCCTGGATCTTCCGCGAGATCAGACATTACCTGCAGAACGGCGAGCACCTGCCGCCGCCTACCGTAGAAGAACGGATTGCCGTGTGCCGCAGGCATCTTGACTTTTCCGTGCAGTGGAAAGGAGAAAAGCTGGGTATGCTGGAGATGCGCCGCCATTACGGTCAGTACCTGAAAGGCCTGTCCCACGTCAAGGAATACCGGATGCGCCTCGTCAACTCACTGGAGCTGCCGGAACTCCACGATATCCTGGACGCCTGCCAGGAAGCGATGCTGCAGCAGCAGTAAGGCATACACTTACGCCTCCCAGAAATAATAATAATTGAACCATTGGTGCGGGTATTGATGCAGCTTCTCCGTTAGCTCCGTGATATAGGCCCCGAGCATCTGCTGTGCTCCGTCCATACCCCGCCCTTCAAATACACGGGCAGGCGTTGCATAGAAGCTGTAGGCATTACCCTCCTCCTTCATGGCAAAGACAAAGCTCACGGGCGCCCGCAGCTTGCTGGCCAGCACAAAGGGACCTAAAGGGAACCGGGCCGGGCGGTCCAGGAACACTCCTTCAATAGTACGGTTGCCTGCCATAAAACGGTCCGCATGCATACAGATGAACTCATTCCTGTTCAGCGCGGCGCTCATCTCGTAGATATGGCTCATATCCTCTTTGATATAAATGATATTAAACCGCCGTTCCAGGCCTTCACTATTCATATACTCCCGGATACTCCCTTCCTCGCCTTCAAACATCACGATGTTATACACGTGGTCATATTTGGTCAGTAAGGCGCCGCTCATTTCCCAGTTACCCAGGTGAGCGCTCAGCAATATACCGCCTTTTCCCGCCTGTACCATATCTTCCAGGGCCTGCTCCCCCAGATGGGTGATGCGAAACTGCCGGTCGCTCCGGGTATATAATACGGCGGCTTTATCAATGAGGGTCTGCCCGAAATAGCGGATATTCTTCCTGATCAGTCTCCTGGTATCGCGGGGTGAAAATTTCAGCCTGTTCCTGTACAGGTCATGCAGGGGGCGGGTGGCCTTTGGAACGAACCAGATATAATATTGTGCTACAAAGCGCAACAAAAAATAGGCGGGTTGAAGACCGCCTATTTTAATCAGTTTTATAAAAATGGCATGTCCGAACCTGGTGCCCCTGGACCTGCCATCCCATTGTTGCTCGCTCATTTTTTAATCCTATGCAGATATTTCAATATTCAAACGTGCTGCTACGAAATCATAGAAATCCTTCACTGTTCTCATTGTCTGGAAATCTTCCGGCTTGATCTTGAAGCCAAAATTGCTCTCTATGGCTACAATCAGGTCTATATAATCCAGGCTGTCCAGGTCCAGTGTTTCTTTCAGTGCTCCTTCAGGCACTATGGACGCTATGTCCACTTCAAAATCTTCAACTAAAAAGTCATTGATTTTCTCTACGATATCTTGGTAATTCATACGTAATGCACAAACGTTTGTGATATAAACTGCAAATATAAAAAAATATTCCCGGTAGGAAATAAATGTATAACGCTGCAAAGGTATAAAATAGTCTATAAATTTTAAGAAAAAATTTGGCGGTTTAATACAAAGTATTACCTTTGCAATCTCAAATTTCATCAATAACGGTTGAATAGGGAAGTAGCGCAGTCCGGTAGCGCACCTGGTTTGGGACCAGGGGGTCGCAGGTTCGAACCCTGTCTTCCCTACTACAGTTCAGAATACTATTATTGTTGAGATTTTCAGGGAAGTAGCGCAGTCCGGTAGCGCACCTGGTTTGGGACCAGGGGGTCGCAGGTTCGAACCCTGTCTTCCCTACAAATAACAAACCCCGCTCTAAGAGCGGGGCTTATTATTTGTACCTATTTGATAATAGCCCAATATTAAATCCTTCAGACTTTACTGGTTTATTAATTGTCAGCTCTATGTTGAGAATGATGCCTGCCGCTAAGCTATAATTAGTCGGATCATCAATGACCGGACAAAATACAAAACATCATTATCAACGCGTTTTGCAGTAACCGGTAACAGTCCCAATATAAAGTAAAAGCTGCTTATTGGAGCTTATATTGTTGCTTTGAAAGGAGCCGGAGCGTTCCGTTTTTCCAGCTATATTTACTGACCTCCTTAAATTTTTCCGGGTCGGTATTGGGATTGGAGTATACCGTTGAGATAAGGGTCTTGCTTTTGGCATCGATATCCAGATCCGGGATTTCAATTGTTCCAGGATGCAGGATCAATGTGTTACCAGGCTGGTTGAATGTAAGGATATATCCGTAAGTGTAAGCCTCTCCCATTGACTGATAAAAATCAATTTTAAGATCTTTGTAACCGTCGAAATTATAGTCATCCAGCCATACATTGAAAAAAGCAGGTCTGAATGCGTAAATATGCATAGCAATATGGCTGCCCGTACTGGTCCATTGACCGTTGATCAGGGAGTATAATTCACACACAATGATGGTATCACTGCTGCTATACAGGGCTATCGCGTGCCTGGCACCGGAAGTGAATAAGTTACCTGCTTTAAAATAAATTTTCAGTAAAAATACATCAAAGATTAAAAAGAGGTAAAACGGTTGTAAATAAAGGTTTTACGACTGTTTTTTGATTTTTTGGTAATGTAGTAATCGGCAGTAATTAGCGAGGTTCGGAAAGAGTAAGGTTACTATTTTGTTACTTTTAAATAGCGAAACAAAATTTTTTATTTCGTTGTATATCAGCGATTTGCATAGTTTTTCATATTGGTTCGTGGCTCACTAAAGTTTAATTTTACATTAATGAATTGTGAGTATGGAAACGACAAAAAAATCAACGTTTAAGGTATTGTTCTACCTTAAAAAGAATGCCCCAAAGAAAAACGGAAAGGTTGCGGTTATGTGCCGAGTTACCGTAAACGGCAAACAGTCTGCATTCAGTACTAAGTTGGATATTTCCACAACAAATTGGGATTTGAAGTACGGCAGGGTTTTGGGTAAAAGCCGAGAAGCCCAGAGGTAAACGGCAAACTCGACAAAATCCGTTTGGATATGGAGGAATGTTATTCCAAAATCCTAAAGAACGAGGGAACGGTAAGCAGTGCGAAACTTAAAAACACTTTTCTCGGAATGGAAAGCGGAGAGCTGACCTTTTTTAAATTCTACGAACAGTTTATAGCAGATTTTGAAAAAAAGGTAAACAGCGGACTTCGGGTACAAGGTACACACCGCAGGTACAAAACACTTTTAAATCACCTGCGGAATTTTGCCCTTGCGAAGTACGGTTATAGCGATATAACCTTTCACGACCTTACTTCCGATTTTGTACAGGATTTCGACTATTATTTACGTGACGATTTAACTCTCAATCATAATACTATTTGGAATTATATGATTGGCTTTACCACTCTTTGCCGATTGGCGATGAGTAGAAAGCACCTTGCGTTTAATCCGTTCAGCGAGTACAAGAATACCAAAAAGGACAAAGACAGAGGTTACCTGTTGCGGAACGAGTTGGAACAGCTCGTAGTGTTCAACTGCGAGAAGAAGAAAGACGAATTGGTTAAAGACCTGTTTGTTTTCAGTTGTTTTACAGGGCTTTCCTATTCGGATATAAAAGGATTGAAAAACAGCAATCTTCAGGAGTTTTTTGACGGCAATCAATGGATTATTGTCCGCAGGAGAAAGACAGCCACATCGTCCAATGTAATGCTTTTGGATATTCCCAAAATGATTATCGAAAAGTATGCAGGAATAGCAAAAGACGGCAGGGTTTTCCCTGTACCGTCAAACACTATCTGCAATGATAGTTTGAGAAGAATATCTCAACAAATCTACTGCCTGAAAGAAAAGAAAGTAACCTTTCATTTGGCACGCCATACTTTTGCCACTTTGTTTTTGAGCGAGGGCGTTCCGTTGGAGAGTTTGAGCAAAATGTTAGGACATAAGAATATTGCCACAACGCAGATTTACGCCAAGATACTCAACGAGAAAGTTGGTAAGGATATGCAAAAAGTATCGCATAAATTTAAAGGTTTGGAACGTTCTTTTGTGGCTCAACTCTAAAACCAATAAAGCAATTAAAGAAAGTCAATGCAGTTTTTGCATTGGCTTTTTGTAATTTAGCCGTTGATATAATAACAGGTGGGCATAATGAAAAAAATCTTTGTGATAAATGGAAGTGCAAGTGATAATTCTTCAAATCAAAAACTCATTGACAACTTTGCTTATTTGACAAAAGAGGTTTTTAATCTGACTGTTTTTAATGACTTAAAAACACTACCGCATTTTAATCCCGAACTTTCCGTTGCTAATACACCAAAAATAATATCAGATTTTAGGCACAATATTGAAATGGCAGACGGAGTTTTAATTTGTACACCTGAATATATTTTCAGTATTCCAAGCGGACTTAAAAATGCTATTGAATGGTGCGTTTCAACAACTTTATTTACCGATAAGCCGACAGGAATTATCACGGCTTCTGCAAATGGCGAAAAAGGACACGAAGAACTACAACTCATAGCAAATACCATTATGGCAAAATTTACACCTGAAACGGCTTTATTAATTAAAGGTATCAAAGGAAAAATAAACGAAAGTGGCAATATAATTGATGATAAAACGAAAGACGACTTAAAAAAATTTATTGACGCATTTAAGAAACTTTTATAAAACACCACAGCCCACCGCTTTAAACAATGGGCTGTTTTTTTAATTGACTGATACGGTTACAGTTTCAGACAATCGGCTAACGCTGATAGTTATTTTCCAACACCTTGATAATATCGCTTTCACGAAAAAGGATTTTACGTTCGAGTTTGATAAAAGGTATCAGTCCGTCATCTCTGTACTGTTGCAACGTCCGTTTGCTGATATGCAACATTTTACAAACCTGTTCGCCTGAAAGGTAAATCTCCCCTTGCAATAAAGGGTGGAAATATTCCCTGATATACAGCAGTTCATTTTTAATACCTACCACAGCTTCGAGCAGGGCAAGCATATCCTCGTTTGAATTTCCAATCTGTTTCATTTCCTTTGCTTTTTTAATGGTCGCTCTCCCTGCATAAGTAATTCCACTTCGGATAATCTGAAATAAGTTTTCCGATTGATTTGCGTTGCTCCGAGAATACCCTTTGCCCTGTATGTCTGCAATGTTCTTTTGCTAATGTTCAGCAGTTGGCAGGCTTCCTGTTGGTCGAGCCATTTCGTTGCCTGTTGCAATGCTTTGTAGGGTGCAGTCATTTCCGCAATCAGATTGGAAACTTCCTTTACTTCCCTGTGCAATGCTTTCAAAATCTGAATGTCTAAAACCGTTATTTCCATATTCTAATCAATTTAGACTTCAAATGTATAAGGTACTTATACAGGACTTCCCGATGTTGCAGTCAGAGGTAGCATTTGACGTTCAGTTGCCGAATGTTCTTATAAAAGGCATTAAAAATCACTTCCAAAAAAGAATAAAAAGGTAGTAAAGATAAGGCGGACAGCCACCACACCGCCCAACCAAAAGACTACGGCATAATGGCTTCGCCACCCTTCGGGACTTATTCCGTTTCCTTTTGGTTTTTCCGCTTATCCGCCTTGTTAAAATGGCTTTCTTTTTTTCTTTTGGAAAATAATTTTATGAGGAAGCAACGCACCACACCCAACACCGCACCATAAAATAACAGCTTAACAAAAATTATCAGCCTGCCTGCGAGCCGTCAGGCATTCTTGCAAGCCTGATAGCAGGAATGCAGGAGTATCAGCATTGCAGGTAGTTATCAATCATTCCTGATTGCAGGACTGATAGACTTCCTGCCGACAATCTGATATAAAAATCCTTTCTCTGTTTTACACGATTGGCACTATTTGGCGTTCATTGGCTTACGATATATCTGTTATTCTTCCCGAAATTTGATACAGGAAATAAGGGTTTTCCCCGCTAACTACAATCCGTTCCGAAGGACGGATTTTAATATCATCAGATATTGGCAAGTTGTGTTTTGAGGTACTCTAAATAGAATTTAGTGCCTCAAAACTACTTGCCCTTACGCAGGGAGCTAAACCATTTCTCCGAAGTCGAATGGTTAAAAAATTTTAAATGGATTTTATTATGGAAAACAAGAACAGAAAACAGAACAAAGGCGGACGAAAACCAAAGATTAATCCCAAAATGAACCGTTATGTTTTTCGCCTTACGGACGAAGAAAATGCTAAGTTTTTAGCCCTTTTTGACCAATCAGGAATGGACAATAAAAGAAGATTTATTGTTTCGTTATTGTTTGGAAAGGAAATGAAGTCCGTGAAAATTGACAAAGGAACAGTTGATTTTTATATGCGATTGACTTCTTTTCATAGCCAATTTCGTTCCGTAGGCGTAAATTATAACCAAATTATAAAGCTGTTGAACGCCAATTTTTCGGAGAAAAAAGCATTGGCTTATCTCTACAAATTGGAAAAGCAAACTATTGAAATGATAGCGTTATTTAAAAAGGTAGTTGAGATAACAGAAGAATTTGAAAAGGAATATATGAAGAAATAATATAGATTTTCACAAGAACATTTGCACAGTTCCGATTTGGGATTGTCCAAGTATAGAACAAAGATAACGGAGAAAAAACAGATTTGATTTTTTGTTTAATATGCAATTCTTTGAAAAGAAAAAACACTCCATAAATCATATTATGAGCAATTCCCCGACGGAACGGTAAAATGTATTGATGAAGAGATTCCGTTTGAGATACCCGAGAGTTGGGAGTGGTGTAGGCTGGGAAGTATTTGTTCTATAAAAGGTGGCAAACGAATACCTAAAGGATTAAATTTCTCTTCTACTCAAACTAAACATATTTATATCCGAGTTTCGGATATGAAGAACAATACAATTCTTTTAGACAATCTGAAATATATTGATGATGACGTTTTTAGTGCTATAAAAAGATACACGATTAATAAAGATGATTTATATCTAACGATAGCAGGAACAGTAGGATGTGTAGGAATTGTTCCTGATGAAGTTGATGGTATGAATTTAACAGAAAATGCTGCTAAACTAACCGAAATTAAAGCACACAGAATTTATCTGCTTTATTCTCTTTTATCATCTTTTGTGCAGGAGCAATTTAAATCTAAATATCATCAAGTTGCACAACCTAAATTATCAATAGAAACAAGTTATATTACTTTAATACCTCTTCCTCCATTAAGCGAACAAGTTCGTATTGCGGAGTCAATCGAACAATACAATAATTTAATCAATGAATTAGAGGAAAATAAAGAGGATTTGAAGCAATTTGTAATACAAACCAAATCCCAAATCCTTGACCTCGCTATACGAGGTAAACTCGTTCCGCAAGAACCAAATGATGAACCTGCTTCTGTATTGCTCGAACGGATAAAATCGGAGCATTCGGACAGCAAAAAGAAGGCGAAAAATACAGGGGATAACTCACATTATGAGAACTTGCCGTTTGAGATACCGAAAAACTGGATATGGACAAAGTTCGAAGATGTATTTGAAATAACGATGGGACAATCTCCGTCTGGAACAGATATAAATCATACTGATGGATTAGAATTTCATCAAGGAAAATCATTTTTTGGAAGTTCAACCTTACGGCATTCACAGATATTTACAGATAAACCTACGAAGATAGCACCAGCCAACAGCCTTATAATGTGTGTAAGAGCTCCTGTCGGAGATGTTAATATAATTGACAGAGAAATCTGTATAGGAAGAGGTTTGTGTGCATTGAACCCTTTAGGCGGTATTTCTACAAACTTTATGTTCTTTTGGGTAAAATATTTTAAAGATACTTTTGAAGCAAAGGCTACAGGAAGTACATTTACAGCAATATCGGGAGAGATTATTAGAAATCAATCTATTCCTCTTCCTCCTTTAAAAGAGCAACAACGAATCTTGAATCAGATTCAGCATATTTATGGTATTTTAGACGGCATTGTTGCAGAGTTATAATTCTACGATAATGCTATCTAATTGTTGAAAAAGATTTTCAATACTCTGAACTATCCTCAACTGTTCTTGGCTTGGTGGTAGCAGAATTGGAAAATTAATAATTTTTTCTTTTGAGATGTTGGGTTGTGCTCCTCCCTCTGCTTTCATTTGCAGATTTCTCTTTTTGCTCATCAACAGATAAAAAAGAAATTTGTTGTATACGCCCGAATATGTAATACACGCACAACAAGCTTGATTTGTAGTGGAGGGGGTATTAAGAATTCCTATTTTACCTATAGTCGCTCCATACATAGCGATTAGCACGCTGCCTTTAGGATTTAACCTGACTGAACATTCTTTAAGAGCTAAGTCGGTTATTTTTTCAGGAATATAATCAATATAACTATCATTCAAATCTCCTGTTTTCAACCAATTAACAGTTCCGTTTTCATAGTACATTTTATTTGAGCGACTTGGGGTTGCTCCAGAAGACCACGAACCTACATCTTCGAGCGTACATTCAGCCCAACCTTGAGGCAAGTTCTCATAATGTGAGATAGCCAAGCTAAAAGCGTTACTATTATTCATTTAAAAATAATAGAATATGGTAACAGCATTTCAAAAATCGCTAAGCAAAAATGACTTGGCTGAAAACACAATTACGTCTTATGTATGGACGGTGAACCATTTCCTTACTAACTACAAGGAAATAAACACAGAAAACCTTTTGGCATACAAAGGATTTCTCATTGAGCATTTCAAACCTCAAACGGTCAACCTACGCTTACAAGGGATAAACAAGTATCTTGAGTTTATCAAAAAAGACCGATTGAAACTCAAATTCGTTAAAGTTCAGCAGAAAAATTTTCTTGAAAATGTTATCAGCGATGCGGATTACAAGTTTTTCAAAACGAAGTTAAAAGCCGACGGAAATATCGAATGGTATTTTGTCGTTTGGTTTCTAACCGCAACGGGTGCTCGTGTGAGTGAACTGTTGCAGATAAAGGCAGAACACGTTCATATCGGACATCTTGATATGTACACAAAAGGAGGAAAAATCAGACGTTTATATATCCCTAAAAAATTGCGTTCTGAAGCTATCAAATGGCTAGAGACAAAGAGCATACAATCAGGGTACATATTTCTAAATCGTTTTGGGGGAAGAATTACATCTCGTGGAATTTCTCAACAGCTAAAACATTTCGCTTCTAAATATGGTTTGAATCTAAACGTTGTATATCCACATTCTTTCCGCCACCGATTTGCTAAAAACTTCTTAGATAGGTTCAATGACATCGCATTGCTTGCCGACCTTATGGGGCACGAAAGCATAGAAACCACACGGATTTATCTTCGCCGCACCGCAAGTGAACAACGGGCTATTGTTGATAAGATTGTAAATTGGTAAAAACAAAAATTATAGCGTAGGTGAATGCTTACGCTATAATTGAATTTGCGATTTCGTCAAGTGAAGCAAAAATTTGCTCAATTTTTTTGACTATTCGTTTTTGTTCTGGTAATGGAGGTACGGGTATGTTTTTGGGTTTTATATTTGGAACAGTTAATTGAGGAATACTTGAGCCTTCTCCTTGCGGAATAAGAGATATTAAGGTGTAATGCAAATAATTGATGTTGATTATTTGCATATTTGGTGTTATTGAAATCAAGCGGACAATAGGACAAAATGGCTCAAAACGAATACACGAAAACCCTATAGTTCCACGTGCAGAAATAGTAATACTTGGTTGGTTTATAGTTGCTTCGTCAGTGTACCCATATAATCCATCTTTGGCTTTTCCATTAGAATATATTGGAATGGAATAATTAGAAGTTTTATAATCAGAATAATTTACTGGTTTATCTCCTCCAGCACAAATATGGTGTGAAATCTTCTCAAGATTACACCACTTCCAACTTTCAGGAATTTCAAAGGGATAATGTGAGTTATCCCCTGTATTTTTAGTCTTCTTTTTGCTATCCGAATGCTCCGAATTTATGCGTTCGAGCAATAAGGAAGCAGGCTCATCATTCGGGTCTTGTGGCACAAGTTTACCTCGTATGGCAAGGTCGAGGATTTTGGATTTGGTGTCTTGAATATAATTTGAAATATCTTTTTTTGCATTGTTAATATTTTCAATAATATCAGTAAGCTCTAACGCTCGTTTTCCTATTAAAGATTGTTCCTTATATGGAGGTATGGGAATAAGTAAACTTTTTAATGATGTACCATTTACGTTAGGTTGTCCAACTCCAACCGATTTATCGATTATTTGCCCCCAATAAAAGCCACTTTCAAAATAGAATTTGATATATTGAGATTCAAATAATTCAAATAATCGAACCCTTATTAAGTAGGAAGCATAAATAACATTATCATCTACTTCATTTACTAAATATGACTTACCGACAGTTGCTCCTGTACGTGCAAATAATATATCATTCGGTTTAAGTAAGTATTCTGACACTTTATCTTTAGGAAGCGTTGTAAAAGGCACATTCTCCCAACTGACTGAATTATTTTGTATGTCAGTAATTCTTAATAGTTTGTAGCTTCCTTCTGTCTGTGCTGATTCACTAACTCCATATAAAACACTATTGGCAATACTTCCCAACCTACACCACTCCCAACTCTCGGGTATCTCAAACGGTATTTCCTCGTCAATACATTTTACAGTCCCGTCGGCGAATTGCTCATAATATGATTTATCAGAACGGTAGATATACGATTCGTTCTTATCCCGCTTAATCTTTTTTTCTTTGATTAATTGTTCTTTTTCTGCACGTATTTTCTCAATAAGTACAGAAGCCGGCTCATCATTTGGGTCTTGCGGAACTAACTTGCCACGTATCGCTAAATCGAGGATTTTTTGTCGTAATTTCTTCGTGTCCATTATTCCTCAATTTTGCCGATTATTTCTTTTAGTGAAGCTACTGCTTTCGCTATGTTAGAACTCTTTTCTTCGATTTGTGCCATCAATTCCGAAAGTGGCAAATCCACCGTTTCCTCTCCGCTTTTAATCCACGTGATATCAAGACTTGTTTTATCTCTGCCCAACAATTCCGCAGCGGTGTATTTTCTCCAACGTCCTGACGGATTTTCTTCGGAGTAAGTTTCCGTTCTGTTATGGATATTATCGGCATTATAACATTTCACGAAATCATCTAAATGCTGACGTCGCATCGGATTGGTGGCTAATGTGTGTTTTACATTGGTGCGGTAATCATAGTACCACGTTTCGTTGGTTTTATTGCCTTTCGAGAAAAACAAAACATTTGCTTTCACTCCATTGGCATAAAAAATACCCGTAGGCAACCGAAGAATGGTGTGAAGATTAAATTCTGTGAGTAATTTCTTGCGAATGGTTTCCCCTGCACCACCCTCAAACAAAACATTGTCGGGTAATACAACCGCTGCTCTTCCTCCGTTTTTCAGCATCAGCATAATGTGCTGCATAAAGTTCAGCTGATTGTTGCTCGTGGAAACATATAGGTCGGTACGCATAGCGGCAATATCGGTAGAACCGGCAGGACGATTTCCGAATGGAGGATTGGCAAGTACCACATCAACCAAGGTATCAGGTTCTTTTTCCAATGAATCGCAGCATTCAATCGGGCTGCGTTCTGTACCAATTCCGTGCAGGTATAAGTTCATCGAAGCCAATGTTACCACCAAAGGCGTATTGTCATTACCGTGCAACGCTTTATCACGCAAGAATGCCCGCTTATCTTTATCCTGCGATTGCTCTTTCATATAATCGTAAGCCGCAAGAAGAAACCCACCCGTACCGCAAGCAGGGTCGCAAACGGTTTCGCCAATTTGAGGACGAGCCACTTCAACCATCGTGTCAATCAATGGACGAGGCGTGAAGTATTGTCCCGCTCCACTTTTCTTGTCCTGACCGTTTTTCTCCAAAATACTTTCATAGATAGCACCTTTCACATCTCCGTCCATAGAAAGCCAATTTTCCTCATCAATAAGCGTTACCACTTTTTTGAGATATACGGGTTTGTCTATTTTGTTTTGAGCTTTCGTGTAAATCGTCCCAATCAGATTATCTTCCTGACTCAATAATTTAAGCGTTTTCTCATACTGCACTATCAAATCAAGTCCGTCAAGCTCCGTCAAATCATTCCAGCGATAACCTTCCGGAATGGCGGATTCTTCTCCGAAAATTTCAACATTTTCGTTATCCATCTTCAAAAACAGAAGATAAGTCAACTGTGTAATATAATCCGTAAAGCCAACACCTTGTGAAGAAAGAATGGTGGCTAAGTTCCATACTTTTTTAGTGAGTGACTGTTCGCTTGAATTTGTTTTTTTTGCCATTTATGTGTAATCTTTTATTTCAACAAGGCTCTGTCTTCTATATTTTCCAATACTTTCATTTGTTGGATTGCAATTTTATTGAGCTTGGTCAAGCGTTCACTTTGGCTTAAACTCTCGTGAATAAAAACGGCATTCAAGTTTTCTAAATTCGAAAGGCAAATTAATTGGTTCATTGTCGCATAATCACGTATATTTCCTTTCAAATCAGGATTTGTTTCACGCCATTGTTTTGCGGTTATTCCAAATAATGCAACATTCAAAACGTCTGCTTCGTTTGCATAGATAATGGAAGTTTCTTTTGAGGTTAATTCTTTCGGAATTAAATTTTGTTTGATAGCATCTGTGTGAATACGATAATTGATTTTCGCTAATTCACGTTTTGCCGACCAACCTAATTGCTTTTGTTCTTCTTCTTTTAAGCGTTGAAATTCTTTAACGATATATAATTCAAATTCTACCGATATCCAACTTGCAAACTTGAATGCAATATCTTTGTGGGCAAAAGTACCTCCGTAACGTCCTGATTTTACGACAAAACCGATAGCATCAGTTGCTTTAATCCATTTTAAAGGCGACATTGTAAACGCATTTAACCCAGCGTCTTTTTTAAACCCCTCGAATTCGAGGGGTTTAAAATTTGGATTGTAAAGTGATTCCCAAATCCCCAAAAACTCTATTGTATTACGGTTTCGCATCCAATTGCCAATGACGGCACTCGCATCATCTGTTTTGTGTTTGGCTATGTCGGTAAGCGAAATGTAATCACTTTCAGCAAATGATATTATTGTAATCTCACTATCTTTTACATTGATTTTTGCCATTAATTTTCAGTTTTATGCAGCTTTTAATATAAATTGAGAAAGCGAGATGATAGCCGTATTGACCGCATCTGCCGAACCAAAGTTGCCCACCATTTGAGCAACCAAAGGTTTGTCTTCTTCCTTAATATCGTTCATTGTGCAACTACCGTTGGCTACAATATAATTGACCACGTTACGAATAATTTCCTTTTGCGTATCAGTCAATGGACGTTGATTTTGCCCGCACCAAAGTTCAAACCGACTTGCAGCCATAGATGACAAGGAGCGTAATTCCGGAATTCGTTTAAAAGCAAAACGTACCAACTGAATGATATTGGTTAGTGCATTTTTTTCATCTTGTGAACGAAACGAAACAACGTGAGCCGGGTCGAGTATAGAATAGGTATTCCACAATAAAACGGGGTTGAACTTATTGTTGAATTGCATTAAATTTTCCCGTAAACCTTTCAGCATTTCATACGTAATCGGCTCGTTTGTGTTATTGTAAATAATACGCAAAGCTTCTATTTCGTCTTTGTGTGTATTGATGTATTCTTCAAATGCTTGAGTCGTTTTTTGAGCTTCTTCTATGGAAAATCCTTTTTCTATAAGCGTGTCTTCTCCGGGTTGTAAAATATTGATAAAACCAGCGTTTAGCACCAACAAATATTCCCGAGCTTTTGGAGTATGCGTTAAAAATTTAACCAATCCTTTTCGGACAAAATTCGGCTGATTGGCATCAACAAAAGGTTCTAAACCGGCTTCCAAAGCATCGAAGATTTGTACTGTCAAATCTTTCATCTGAATACCTGCCAAATCAGTGAACTTTTGACGTTGTTTATCATCTGACTTAACATTGATTCGTGATAAACGACTTGCCAACAATCTTAAATTATCATCGGGCAAATCTCCGTGTGTAATACGTTCCAACAATATTCTTAACGACATATTTGGAGGCGGAAGCTCAACACCGGGACGAGTAACCTGCTTTTCGCCTTCAGTTACTCCGACTGCATCTAGCAAAAAGAAAAGGTCTTTACTGATAGCATTGGGAGTTACATTTCGGAGTTGCTCATCGCCAATGGTTCTCACGCCTCGTCCTTTCATTTGCGTATATAGAGCGTCTGATTCAACATCTCGCATAAATAGTACAACTTCCAACGGTTTAACGTCTGTACCTGTTGCCACCAATGTAACAGTTACGGCAATACGAAAATCCTTATCATTCCTAAAACTTCTGATAAGTTGATTGCTGTCTCCTGCTGAATACGTAATTTTTTGAATAAAATTTTCGTTTTGATTTGGAAAAACTTCCTTTGCAATTCGGACGATATTGGTTGCGTGTGCATCATTTAAAGCAAAAATGAGCGTTTTCGGAATATATTCTAATTGTGGTTCTCTTTCGGGATATAGTTCTGTATAGATAGCATCACGATACGTTTCTAAAATCAACTTGATTTGAGAAGGATTAACAATACTGCGATTGAGTTCGGTGCGAGTATAGGTTTTTTCTTCCGACATTTTCACGTCTTCTGTTTTACCCGAATACTTCGTAATCTGTTTTACATTTTCGCCTTCTTTTACCGCTCCTCCATTTTCCGTAGCTTGAGTTTTGATACGATATACACGATAATCAACATTGATTCCATCAGCAATGGATTTTTCAAGCGTATAATTCACAATACGATTATTGTTGAAAAAAGCTAAAGTTTCTGGAGCCGGTGTCGCTGTCAAACCAACCATCTTTGCTGAATTAAAATACTCCAAAACTTTCCGCCAATTACCATAAATTGAACGGTGGCATTCGTCAATAATAATCAAATCAAAAAAATCGGGAGGAAGATTCAGGTTTCCACCTAATTGCACTTCTTTATCATCTTCGTTATACGACTCATCATTGTCATTATCATCTAATTCCTGACCCGTAAGCAAAGCAAAAAGACGTTGAATAGTGGAAATAACAACATTCGCATCTTTGGAAATATTCGATGATTTTAGTCGTTCAGTAGTAAAAATAGTATTGAATGGTTCTCCCGTTTCTGTCAATCGGAATGTTCCAAATTCTCCTTCTGCCTGTCGTCCCAAATTATTTCTGTCAACAAGGAATAATACACGTTTCATTGGAGTATATGAAAGCAATCTATACGCAGCCATACACGCAGTAAAGGTTTTTCCAGCTCCTGTTGCAAGCACCATTAATGCACGATTTTGCCCTATACGAAAACTGGATTCTAATTCAGAAATCGCTTCATATTGACAAGATCTCAATCCTTTCTTTTGTAGAGTTGGTAAACCTGCATAGTTGTCTTCTATTCCGAGCATTTTTACAATCTCTTTCGGAGAATGAATACGAGAAACGGGTGTATAACCCTCATCTGGATTATTGACGTTTTTGAATAGAATCTCTTTACCGTTTGACAAATAGACAATGGGCAACGGATTATACCAAGAAGAACACCAACTCGGCAGTCCGCGAACATATCGTTCCGCTTGCTCCATCACAACATTGGATAACTGATTTTCTTCTCTTTTTGCTTCAAGCACGCCTATCGCTTTTCCATTGAGAAACAGAAGATAATCAGCTTCACAATTTCCTTTTAACAAACCTTCTTCAATCGCCACAGCAGAAATATTGGGAGAATAGTTGTCTCTACTCACAATATCCCAACCTGCCTCATTCAGCATTCGGTTGATTATTTCTCTGGCTTTTTCTTCTGGTTTCATTTAATTTACTTCTATATAATTTATATTATCGGAAGGTGATTACAAAAGTAGTAAATATCAGATGATATTTGTGGAATCAACTTATAAATTGCGTATCTAATATATTATGAGGTTTTATGCCAACTTGTTATGCTAATGAAAGGATATTTACAATTTTATTGGAGTAAATAAAATAATTAAAACACTCTTTTTTTTGTATATTTGCTATGAGCTAACAGAAATGTATTGAAAAGCAAAGCAATAAGCACCGTTACCAAAACGTTACCTTACAATCTTTGATTATCCACATAAAAGCCTTGTTTTCAACTCAAAAGGCTTTTTCCTGAAAACTTTAAAATAAAGCAGCCGGTACGGTCGGTCAGCATTATAGTACGCTGTATATTGAAAAGTATCCTTTGCCGCACTTATATCCATTAAATACCGGACGGAATCGGCTAAATTAATATCTCTTAAAGCGTTTCCAGGCGAAGGGTTGGCCTGCAAATGGTCTGTAGTCATCTGCTTAACCGTACCGTCTACGTTCGTGCTACAGGAAAACAATCCAATGACCAGCACAAAAGCCGGAAAGTAAAGGGCACTATGGGGCATACCTGTATTACAAGCCATATTCTGCTATATGAAAATGTTAATGGATCCACGTTTTCGCCTATGCTTTGTAAACCCTCTTTTCCCTGCTAACAACCAACCACATCCCTCTTTATTGTCCCTGTCAATGTTTGCTGAAAAGACTGTCTTAAAGGATTCCTGAAACGAATTATATTTAATTTACTGACTATCTATATGGGGAACAAAGCCATTATAAGCTACCAATTATTATAAGAGATATCTCACATCCGTCCGATAGGACACTGCCCAGCAAACGTATCCGTAATAAAAGGCTGTTGCCTGTAAGCAGATAGTTACTTTGATACTTATTCAAAACTAAAGATTTATGGCCAATAACCTGTCTGCAAGTATGAAAAATTAAATGCCTGACCCGCAGGTTCCGGCTTTTTATCATTCAGATATTACTATCTGAAATTTAATTTAAGATAAAATTATCCGAAATAAAAAACTAATTGTACCTTTGCTGTAAATCAAAAGGGAAAGATGTTTTCAAAAGCCTGTGAATATGGCATTAAAGCCATTATCTATATAGCCACGCAATCGCTCGAGAACAAGCGGGTGAAGCTGGGCGATGTAGCAGAGCATACAGGCTCACCCGAAGCCTTTACCGCCAAGATCCTGGGTACGCTTACCAGGCACAATATTGTCAATTCGCTCAAAGGCCCTTACGGTGGATTTGAAATAGATACCATCCGCATGAAGCAGATAAGAGTAAGCGAAATCGTATTTGCCATTGACGGAGATGCTATTTATAACGGCTGCGCCCTCGGGCTGAGCGAATGCGATGAACAGCATCCCTGCCCTATGCATCACAAATTCTCCAAAATAAGAAGCGGACTTAAAAAGATGCTGGAAACCACTACCGTATTTGAGCTGGCAACGCAGCTAAAAGACGGTACAACCATATTGAAGCGCTAAAAAAATTTGAATCAATTTAAGACAAATTTATCCGAAATAAAAATGACAACACACCAGCAGAAAGAAGATATACAGCATTTGGAAGACATTAAGCTTTTAGTGGACAGCTTTTACGGCCGTATACGGGAAGATACGCTGCTGAAAGATATTTTCAACAATGTGATCCGGGACCGCTGGCCGCAGCACCTGGAAAAGATGTATCGCTTCTGGCAGACTGTTCTACTGGATGAATATACTTACCAGGGAACACCATTTCCGCCGCATGCCGGGCTGCCGGTGGCGCAGGAGCATTTTGACCGCTGGCTGGAGTTGTTCAATGCCACTGTGGACGAGCATTTCAACGGGACAAAGGCGGAGCGGGCCAAATGGCAGGGCCAAAGAATGGCAGAAATGTTCCTGCATAAAATCACCTATTACAAAGACCGGAATTCAACCCCATTGATATGACAACCGTTAAAATGCCCGTAGCAGCAATCTGCACTTTCGTCTGGATAGGCTTTGTATGCGCTATCAGCTTTATGGAAGCCTGGCTCAAATTCCGTGCTCCCGGCATCACCGTTCCTTTGGGCTTAGGCATCGGCAGGCTGGTCTTTAGCGCGCTCAATAAAGTGGAGTGGGTGCTGGCGGCAGCTATCCTGCTCAATATGATGATCTCCAAAGCAGCTTTCCTGAAGCCGAAGCATACAGCATTGCTGATTCCTGCTATATTACTCCTTATTCAGACGGTGTGGCTCCTGCCCGCATTGGACGCGAGAGCTCAAATGCACATAGACGGTGTAAACATTCCCCACTCCAACCTGCATTTTTATTTCGTAGGAGCGGAAGCCCTGAAAGTAACCGCTCTTTTCATCTTCGGAATTTCACTTTTTAAAACAATAAGATAAATGAGTGCAGAGAACATCATTAAAGACATTGAGGAAAAGTACGGGCAGATGGGTGAAAATCCTGAAACCTACCTGAAAGGGCTGCTGCAGGCCAAGCCCATCAATTACTGGGATTATATCCAGGTGGACACGCTTTTGACCTTACAGAAAACACGGACCGACTTTAAGGATGAGGCCATATTTGTAATGTATCACCAGGTAACGGAGCTGGTGCTTAAGATGATGATTCACGAGATAGAACAACTGGTTTTTGAAGATCTGATCGAAACAATATGGATAGATAAGCTCAACCGCCTGAACCGTTACACCCGGATGCTGATCACCTCGTTCGATGTAATGAAATATGGCATGAGCTATGATGATTATAATACTTTCCGCAGCACGCTGACACCTGCCAGCGGCTTTCAGTCGGCACAATTCCGCTACCTGGAGATTTACTGCACACCCCTGGAAAACCTCATCAATGAAGCAGGAAAAAAACGGCTTCCCGAAAACCCGGCTACCGGTGACCTGTTTGAAAACATCTACTGGAAAGATGCCGGAACCAACCGCCAGACAGGAAAGAAATCGCTGACGCTAAGACAATTTGAAGAAAAATACCTTGACAGTCTTATCGCTTTGGCAGATAAGGTAAAAGGCAGAACACTGGCAGAAAAAGTAAAGCAGTTTGCTAACCCGTCCGGCGAATTGATTCAAAAGTTAAAAGACTTTGATAATTTCTATAATGTAGAATGGCCCTTAGTGCATTTAGAGACCGCTCAGCATTACCTGGACAGCAAAGGCGAGAACAAAGCCGCTACAGGAGGGAGTGAATGGAAGAAATACCTGCACCCGAAATTCCAGCAGCGTAAGTTCTTCCCGGGTTTATGGACGGAGGAAGAGCTGGTGCAATGGGGGAATTAAAAGTACGGGTGAGTTATAAATAATCCTTATATATGGAAGACTTTTCAAAAGCACAGGGCCATTGGATCCTGGCCAGAATGGGCAAGAAGGTGCTGAGACCGGGCTGCAAAGAGCTGACCAAAAAGCTGGTAGCAGCCCTGAACGTTTCTGCTAAAGATCATATCACGGAGTTCGCACCGGGCCTGGGCTATACCGCATCGCTCGCATTGGATGCCGGCCCCGCATCTTATATCGGGGTAGATGCGGATGAGAAGGCCGTGGCATTCCTGCAAAAGAACATAAAGGGCAGTAATGTCCGTTTTGAATTGGGTAATGCCGCTCATACCGGTATAGCAGGCGCATCCAGGGACAAGGTATTCGGGGAAGCCATGTTAACCATGCATGCAGATCATCGTAAGACCGAAATTATAAAAGAGGCGCACCGGATATTAAAGAAAGGAGGCTTGTATGCCATACACGAGCTGGGACTTAAAAATGCAGACGAAACCCTGAAGGCTGAGATACAGAAGGACCTGGCCCTGGCTATTAAAGTGAATGCCCGCCCCCTGGCCATTGCGGAATGGAGCGCGCTTCTTGAAAAAGAAGGCTTTGCGGTAAAGCAAACCTTTACCAATAGCATGCACCTGCTGGAACCCGGCCGTATTATCAAGGATGAAGGATTTTTTAGGACGCTGAAAATCGGGCTTAATATTTTATTGCACCCGACCGTGAGAAAACGGATCGTACAAATGAGGCGAACCTTTAAAAAGCATCAGCAGCACATGAATGCAGTCGTTATTATAGCAGAAAAGCAATCATAAAACAGCCATCATATGAACATCACAAAAGAAACCATTATAGGCGAGCTGGTAGCATGGGACTATCGCACCGCGTCTGTTTTCAAGAACAGTAAAATTGATTTCTGCTGCAATGGCAACAGGACTATCGAAGATGCCTGCACTCAAAAGCAAACAGACATCGGGGCGCTGATTGCGGCGCTGGAAGCAGTGACAGCCCCGGCAAAAGAAAGCGGCGTAGATTATAGCTCCTGGTCCCTGGATCTGCTGGCGGACCATATCGAAAAGAAGCATCACCGTTACGTGGAGAGTAAGATCCGGGAGATCACGCCTTTCTTGGAAAAGGTAGTGCGCGTGCACAGTGACCGGCACCCGGAGCTTTTAGAAGTAGCGCAGCTGTTTAAAGCGTCGGCAGCAGAGCTGGCGGCGCATATGAAGAAAGAAGAGATGATCCTGTTTCCCTTTATCCGCAAAATGGTAACAGCAAAAAATAACGGAGCAGCAATACAGGTGCCTTTTGGCACAGTGCAAAACCCTATACGCATGATGATGCATGAGCACGATGGTGAAGGAGAGCGCTTTAGGAAGATAGCGGTATTGACGGATAATTACACGCCACCTGCGGATGCCTGCAATACATACAAAGTAACATTCTCCCTGATCAAAGAATTTGAAGAAGACCTGCACCTGCACATTCACCTGGAGAATAATATTCTGTTTCCCGGGTCCATAGCAATGGAAGAAACATTTGCGACAGCATAACCTTTATCTCTAACAATACAATCCATTCAAAACAATGAAAAAATCCATCTTATTGCTCGCGTCAGCCGTATTTGTGTTCGCATCCTGCGGCGATCCTTCAGCACCGGAACAGGCTGCAACACCAGGCACAGGAACACCTGCACCGGAAACCCCACAGCCGGTAAACAATAACGAGGCTATCGTTACGATAAGCGGTGGCGACGATATGAAATTTGACCTAGCAACAATAAAGGTAAAGGAAGGACAAACCGTAAGGCTCACATTAAAACATACCGGAAAGGCCCCGTTAAGCGCTATGGGGCACAATGTGGTTATCCTGGCCCATGACGTGGATATGGCGGCTTTTGCCGGTGAGGCCATGAATGCAAAAGATAACGACTATATCCCGAAAAGCATGGAGAAAGGTGTAATAGCGCATACCAAAACGATTGGAGGCGGTGAAACAACGACTATAGAATTTACAGCCCCGGCAAAAGGTACTTATGATTTCCTGTGCTCCTTCCCCGGGCACGCTGCCATGATGAAAGGCAAATTTATTGTAGAATAAATATTTAACATTTCCCATACGACGACAACAGGTAATTTTATAATATACTGTTTCCTGTATTTATTACTCCCGTTTGAAACCGTCATTCTTTAACACAATTGAGCTATGTTCAAAATAAAGACCAAAAGGATATATGAAGAGCCCAAAGCTGAGGATGGGTACCGGGTGCTGGTGGACAGGCTTTGGCCCAGGGGTATCAGCAAAGAAGCAGCCAGGCTGGATGAATGGGACAAGCTGGTCGCACCGTCAACCGGGTTACGAAAATGGTTTGGGCATAAGCCGGAATTATTTGAAGCGTTCAAAGAACGCTATGCGGAAGAGCTGAAAGACCAGGCAACAGAACTGAAACGCTTAAAGGCTATCGTGGATAAGCAAGATCTTTGTCTGCTGTATGCGGCAAAAGATCCTGAAGTTAATCATGCTGTGGTTTTAGCAGCAATACTCAAAAAGATAAAATCATGACTCCTCCTCCTATCAAACGGCACGAATCTTTGCAGCCTTTCAGCAGGGAGCATCATCAGGGCTTACTGCTCTGTTGGAAAATAAGAGAGGGATTTAAGCAGGGTATTGAACCTGAGAGAATAAAACATTATACCGACTGGTTCTGGAACAATCATTTGCGGCAGCATTTTGAAGCGGAAGAAAAATACATTTTCCCTATACTTCCTCAAAACGATGCTTTAATCATACAGGCTTTGGAGGAGCACAGGGAGCTGAAACGCCTGTTTGAAGGTAAGGCCGGTATAGTTGCGGCCCTGACACGGATAGAGCAGGCCCTGAATGCGCATATTCGTTTTGAAGAACGGGTACTGTTCAATAAAATACAGGAAGCAGCTACTCCCGGACAATTGAAAATGATCGAAGCACACCATTCTTCAGCGCCCGATTGTGATAACTGGGATGATGCGTTCTGGATCAGGGATAAAGATGCATAATAATTCCGAGAAGACAGTAACGGTTTGTGCTTACATTTGAGTACAGAATCTTTCAACAATGAAGCACATCCGATTTATAGAAACGATACTTTACGTCAAAGACCAGCAGGCAAGTACGGATTTTTACATCCAACTATTCCGCCAGAGCCCGGATCTGAATGTCCCGGGCATGACGGAATTCAAGCTTGCTGAAAATTTCAAATTAGGCATCATGCCGAATAAGGGCATCGCCAAAATTCTCGGGGATAAAACACCGCATCCCGATCTGGGAAACGGCGTACCCAGGTGCGAGCTGTATCTTTATGCAGAAGATATAGAGCTTGAATTTAAGAACGCTATCAAAGCCGGCGCAAAGCTCATCAGCCCGATTGCAGATCGTGATTGGGGCGATAAGGTCTGCTATTTTGCAGATATGGACGGACACATTATCGCATTTGCAGAAAAGCTGCATTAAAAAGATAGTCCTGAGCTGAAGGTGGTATACAGAAGAAGGGCTGCCACATTCATGGAAACAATAACAGATTACATCAGCAACCGATTTAACTGACTATCTATATATAGGCAACAAAAGCCATTATAAGTTACAAATGCCCAATACCCTCAGTACCTTTCATCGGCGGCGGTCTTTATCAATATACCTATTCGGCCTTATCCGCTTCATAGGAAATAGCTCACGCTGCTCCTTTCCCGCGATCACACCTGAGATCTCGGCAATTAAAGAATCCCCGGTTATTTTTCTGTACGAAATGGTTTGAGGAAAGTCGTGCTGTGGATTTTCAAAAATCAATTCCCTTGCTGAGATTACCTTCGCGGTAAAGCGGACCGGCAATCCGTCATTCTGGGCACTAACGGCCGGCATATAATATAGCCCGCCTGCTTCCTGGACCAACCGGATATTTTCAAAAACGACTGTGTCTTTCTCATTGATAATATAGCTCTTACCGGTGAACGTGGTATCGTTTGATCTTATCCACGTTTCGTAAACACTTCCTTTGGAAGTTTTATTTTCCCAAGTGCCTATCAGCCATTCTGCTTTATCAATTTCGTTTATTTGCTTTGTTGTCCAGGCACAAAGCGCAACGAAACAAATAACTGACATAAATTTTACTATTCCTGATCGCATAACTTAATTATTAATTGTTGGAATGTACGGCTATTTTGTTGCCTTCGGTGTCTGTAAAAATACCGATGAAGCCTATTGCTTCGCTTACCTGCATTTTGGGAGCCAATAATCTCCCGCCATTGGGGTCAATTTTATCCAGCACCTTCTGAACGTCATCACCTGCATTCAGGTACACTAAAACACCGGCGGAAGAGGGCGTATAATCTTCCCCTTTAACTATCGCTCCCCAAAGGTCCTGACCTGCTGCCTGGAAGAAGCCCATCCTGGAGCCCATCATTTCCACTTCGTGAATATCGATATTCAAAATCGCCCTGTAAAAAGCGGCGGCCCGTTCAAAGTCTGTCACGGGGATTTCCATAAATTTCACTAATCTTTCCATTGCTTGATTATTTTCTGTTATGAGGACAAAGCTAAGCGTCGGGCTTTACTGAAAATTGTAAAAATGCGACAATGCCACCTAGCCCATTAGTCTGTTCCGTAGAACAGGGCAGACATCTTCAGGTTGTTGCCGTAAAATTCTTTGGGCGTAAGCCCGGTCAGCTCCCTGAAGTCTTTAATAAAATGCGCCTGGTCGTAATATTCATTTTCGTAAGCGAGGGCGGTCAGGCTTGTAAATTTTTTTGCCAGTAACATCTTAAGCGCGGTTTGCAGCCTTACTGTCTTTGAAAGCTGCTTAGGACTCAGTCCGATAGTCGCTGAAAATTTACGCTCCAGTTGCCTGCGGTTGATGTTAGCGCATTTTGAGATCTCGTCAACAGAGAGCTGCCCGTTGGCGGTTACAATAGTTTCAACCGCTGACTTTACAATGCGGTCGACCGTTTCCTCGGCTGCTAACCGGCCCAATAAAAATGTTTCAACATGCTTTATCCTTTCCGGGGTCGTGCGGGTGCTCAAAATTATTGTTTCCAGCTCCCGGCCGGCCGCTCCAAACAGCTTTTCCAAAGAAACTGCGGTGTCTTCCATTTCCTTTACCCGGATGTCTGCTAAAGGCACAAACCCATCCGGCTGAAATCGTACTGCAAAGATACCGGTTGTCCCCGTGGGCTCTATCTGCAGCGGTCCTGACAACTGCCCGATGACAAAACACCTGGGCTGAGTAATAGTGCTGTCCGGTGTGGTATATTGCCTGTACAGGTCTCCATAGTGAAAAATCATTTCCATACATCCGTCCGGGACAATGGTTTGCTTTTGGGGTGTTTCCTCTCCCGGGCTTTCCAATGTCCAGTAACATTTTACAAATGGCTTTAAGCTGTCCCCCGGCTCGAATGTCTGGTAATTCATGGGTTTCTGTTTTTCAGGATTTAAATTAACGAAAATCATCAGTTATTTAACCGGCTTCCCGGCAGAAAAATTTACGGCGTTTTTGCTATAAAGTAATAAATAGCAATGAGATAAAACCCCGCTTAATCCAGGATTATCTCAACCGGCTTATATAACCGGTTACCTGAAGCAATATACTCCCTGTCATTATAAACCCCGCACAAATAATACTTGTCGGATTCCGAAAGCTTAACCGGTAAACATAAAGGTCGGTCATCCTGGGACGCAGGCCCGCTTTTCTCAACCCTTAAATAATAGGTATCTACATTAAAGCCAACATTGCATACCCATATATAATTGTCTTTTGCAAAAGGATAACTCCTGTCCTCCGGACTGAGGAAATAACCGTTATGCTGATTTTTTTCCTTATTCTTCCGAAATACAATTTCGTTATTATTGCGGTCTGATATGGTATTTCCCTGGCTATCCACCAATGTGATCTTCAGGTCCGGAATATTTGAGCTGTCATCCTTTGTGTGTATCCACACCACAATAATCGATACATCTTCAAAAGCGCAATGCTGTCCCCGGGATGTATCTGATACGAGAATAAGAGCAATAAGAATGAGCAACCTTTGTTTCATTGCCAATGAGTATTTTTCACCTGTTACGGAACTGTTTCCTTTAAATAAGGAGCCTCATTATGTACGTTCATAAATCCTTTATTTTACCGGTTGATTTTGCACAAAATCCTTATAGTAGTAAAACTGCTTTAAAATATCCATTTTATCCAAAAGATATTGTTTACAGGCTACAGCTCCGCCATGTTCCGTGAAGACTACGTAATGAACCTGCTTATTGTCTTTAAAGTAAAAGACATGGGTTGTCCTGGGCATCCCACTTTCTGCCGAAGCCGGGTAATCAGTCAGGATATTATCAACACAGACCAATGAATCATTCCTTATACGGAAAATGACAGATTCACACCAGCCGCGGACAGGAGCACAAGAAATTCCAATCAAATGACCATTATCATAAAGCCCGGCAACACCGGTTTGGGTTGTGCTGTCTTCAAATCGTTTATACTTTACAACGGTATAAATCTTGTCGCTATAATGCCGTATAGCATCTATTTGCTGGATATAAAGACTATCATGGAACTCCTGTCCCTGCGCTATTACCGGCAGCAGGATACAGGAAATAAATATAAGTAGTTTCATTGTCCGTAATATTTTAAAGTATGCCGGGTCTATCAGCGTATTTTACCCGGTTAGCCTATGCTATTATTTTCCTTCTTTCAGTATGACATCTATCTCTGCTTTGTCAATATGATGCGCAATCTTTATGATCTTCTGATCAGGGGATATAAGGATCAATGTAGGGTAAGAAAAGATATTGTAACTCTTTAAAAACTGTTCATTGTACACAAGCTGTTGCCAGCTTAGCTTATCCTCTTTGACAGCACGCTTTAACTGTGTGATATCCTTATCATAAGCTACACTTACAAAGTCCAGGTTTTCGTTCTGATATGCACTGTACATGGCAACAAGCTCCTTATTCATTTGCCTGCACGGTAAGCACCAGCTACCCCATACATCAATCAATAAGTATTTACCTGCAAAATCTGATAACTCCACCTGCTTCCCGTTAATATCCCGGAGTGAGAAATCAGGTGCAGGAGCACCTGTCAGCGAATGAACGGCCTGCTCATATTTCATTCCGAGATATGGCGTAAAGGTATATTGCGGGTAGTCATTACAAAAGCGTTGCACCTCTTCAAGCCAGGTACTTTTATCCGTTTCGCTTAATGCTTCCGGGTTTACAAACATCAATATCCCGTATTTCGCATTGACAAAAGTTTTGTGCGACACCTCTTTTTTACGCTTCCCGGCGACATCAAGCAGCTCCTTAAAATGAGGGACATAATCCTGTCCTTCATTTACAGCAACCCTTATTTCGTCCTTTAGCTGCTCCAGCCATACCGGCCATACCAGGTTATTATAAAGTTCGAACCCTGAAAATTTATCATGGTCTTTCATCAGGTCCTGCAATACAGGAAGCGGCCTGATATTATATGCCGGCCAGCCATCGTTGTAGGTGTTGGCTAACATCAGCAGCGCGGCACAATTGGCGATCATGTCGGTATATGCATCGTCACCTATATCCGGTATCATTTTTATTCCCCCGGACAGATTTTGAACCGGATATTCAAGATTCGTATCGCCTATATTGGCTTCATATCCCTCGAATGACTGAAAATAAAGCCCGACTTTGGCAAATGCCCTGCTACGCGCGGGCTCTCCCTGTATGCTTATTGCTTTTGATAAAGGGTCGCTGCAATCTATGGCTAATGAGCTTTTCTCAAAAACAAAAAAATTATACGAAAGCTCAGGATCATCACCCACAGTTATTGTAAACTCAGCCGGGCAGGGAATGTCTGTTTTAAATAATAAATTGCCTGAGGTTGCGCCGGTATTAATGTGCGCCTCCTCCACCCACGCAGCACACCGGATTTTTATCGTTTTACTGATATCCGGGTTAATGTATCCGCGGATAGTAACAGGAAATGCAAATACGAATGGCGTATACAGCATTAATAAAAAAGTAAACAGCTTTAATTTCATGACAGGATATTTTTTATGGAAACGGGCTCGTATTTAAATATGTATTTTGTTGTATTATTCAATCGCTTTCAGCAAGGTATTGATCTCATCTTTCTGGTTGGGTGTTGCTGCAAACTTCAATGCCTTATGTGCCTGTTGCCGTGCCTTTTTGTTATTGCCTGCGGCTTTATAATAATTCGCCAGTCCTAAGTTGGTTATATAGAGCTCCGGTTCCTTATCACGATTCAGTTTAAATATCATTTCCGCCCTGCTCAGCTCATTCTTTTCATTCTTTTTCAGCTGCCCCAAGGCATAATAATGTACCTGGTACGGATTGCCAAAATAAATGGCTTTGCGCATTACAGAATCCGCTTCTTTGTTCTTTCCCGCTTTATATAGGATGTCAGACAACAGGCTTAGCGACCTGAAAGAAGGACTTGCCTGTGCCGCATTGCTTGCGTACAGCAATGCTTCGTCCGGCAACAGCCCCTGATCCGTTAAATAATCGGCATATTGCAGCCATGCTGCGGGATCGAAGCCTTTGTCCGTGCGCAGCTCATTCTTAAAGGAAGCCAACTGTGTTTTTTGCAGGTCGGCAGTTACCCTGAAAGGAATGACCTTATATTCCCAGGATAATAATACCGTTGCGCTGCTGTCTGTTTGGTGATCAAAGGTATAGGAAAGCCTTTCCTGTAAGCTTTCCGTAGTTAGGGGCTTTACTGTAATGCGGGCGACATCTTCTTTTTCATCATAAAAATAGCTGCCCCAGCTATTGGAATTTCCAGAGAAGATCAGGATGCACCGGTCAGGATAATAAGCGACAAAGAAGCCGTATTTTCCTTTGGGTACAGGCGTGTTCTCTATGATGACATCGGTGCTGAATGCTATAGTCGTGTTCTCATTCGCTCCGGCACGCCAGGGTTGGGGACGACCGGCATCTTTACCAAAACCCTCCGGTACTATCCCACCCCATATTTTACCTTGTCGTCCTTTCACAGCAGGGCGGCCGTAATGAATGCTTACGTCGGTCAGCCCTATCCGTTCCGAGATCATGGCCTTCGTACTGCCCCCGTTTGCCGGAACGGTGAGTATTTGCGCTGTTACGGAAATATTACTGTAAAGCATACACACCAGGAAGATGAGCACTGGCATATAACCGGTACTGAATAAAAAGTAAGCGGGCGTTTTATTTGTCATAATATGGCTGCATCATTTTTAAATTTCTTTATTGCTTTATGATCCGTGCTGATGCACTGTGTTCTTTACCTGTCAGTTGAATCATATAAATTCCTGACGGGATCTTCTGTAGCTCTATCATATTCATTCCCTGGTGTAGCTGCTGCTGCCATACTACCTGCCCTAAAATATTGATTATGTTTAACCGGCTATAAGAGCTCTCTGCATTGTCAACCCGTAAAATATCTGTAACAGGATTGGGATACAGCTCAATGGAAGAAGCTGCCATACCATTGATAGCCGTTGGTGTGTCCGGGCATAAACCTGGTATTTTAACAGGCATAGCTCTTAATAAAGTATCAGTGCCATCACCCAGCATACCTGACCCGTTAAATCCCCAACCCCATGCCGTGCCGTCACTTGTCAGGGCAAGAGAATGATAATCACCACAGGCAATTTGTGCTGCATTTGTAAGCTGGCTTACCCTGACAGGTGTGCTCCGGTCTGTATCAGTACCATCGGCCAGCTGGTTCAGGTCATTCTTTCCCCAGCCCCATATAGTGCCGTCATCTTTCAGTACCAGCGAATGAGCATTTCCCGCCGCTATGGCGACAACACCGGTCAGGCCGGGTACCTGGATCGCCACAGGACTGTTGGTGGTAGTGCCGTTGCCCAGTTGTCCTGCATAATTCGCGCCCCAGGTCCATACCGTACCGTCACTTTTCAATGCCATAGCATGATACTTTTTCCCGGAAATGGCAACAATATCCGATAAACCCGTTACCTGAACAGGCACATTACTGAAATTGAAAGTGCCATTACCCAGGTAACCGTCAACATTGATCCCGCTTGCCCAGACAGTGCCGTCGGGCATTAATGCGAAAGAATACCCTTTTCCCGTCTCTATGGCTTTAGCCCCGTAATACAAAGGTACCTGGTGGGGCACTGTATTAATGTTCGAGTCCGTTCCGTCACCATGCTGCCCGACATTATAGCCCCAGGCCCATACCGTACCGTCAGCTTGAATGGCAAAGGAAGGCCCGAATCCGGCAGCAATGGAAACAATACCCGACAATCCCGGAACCCGTACAGGCTCCAGAGTGTTGACATGCGATGTCGTACCATTGCCCAGCGACCCTACGGCATTATTACCCCACGCCCATACCGTACCATCTGCGTTTAATCCCAATACATGATCCTGGCCTCCTTTTACAGAGATAACCTTGTTCAGCACATGGGTTTTCGCAGGTATAAGCTGCCCGCGTGAATCAGTGCCAATACCTACCTGTCCCAGGTCATTCTTTCCCCAGGCCCACAAAGAGCTGTCAGCGCAAATGAAAAAGCTCTGGTAAACACCTCCAATGATTTTTTGTGCAGTGGCCGTATTATTAATAGTTGCAGACATTAAGCATATTAACGCGACATGCTTCGTTCTGCGGAAAATTCCGTTTACCCGTTTCATCTGGATGTATCGTTTTTTTAAACAAAGACCCAGGAAGCATTTAATGTAGTTGGGGTAAACATATCCGAAGTTTGTAAGTGGCAGGCATTATTTTGTAAACAGCATTTTTGAGATGCTTTATGCACTTTAAGCAATATTAAATTTTTAAGGATGGGATATTTTGAGCACCGGGTCCCCTTATAAGAGATGCCTCCTATCCGTCCGGAAGGACCACACAATACAGTACATCTCACTCCGCTGTTCGTGCTCGCTCCGTTGTTGGTGTTCTTCACCAGCAACCCCGTAAGGCTTTATCAGGGACTCCAATCCCGACCAGTCATTTTTACCGGATACAAGTTTAATGCTACCTTTTACAAATTATGCCTTTGCCTATTTATACCGGTATTACGGGTAAGGTTATCTTGCATACAAAAGAAAATGACAGGTGAGCGTAAGCCCGTAAAGCATATGAAAGATCAATTGGACCTCAAAGGCATTTTTCTTATTAAAAAGAGCCTGGATATCAGGTATGGGGAATATTTAGCATAGCTTTATATTATGACTTACATAATAAACAATATTTTACTGCATCGGATAATTTATAATTAAGAGGGAATAACTTAAGCTGTGAATCATTAAAGCAAACAAGATGACATACAATTTCCTGATCGTGGATGATGAAAAACTGAGCCGGCTATATATCAGAAAGCTGCTGACGGAATTTCTGCCGGATGCCAATATATATGAAGCAAGGAATAAAGCAACGGCAAAAGAAATATTACTGGAAAATGTTATTGATATTGTGCTTCTGGACATCCAGATGCCGGGTGCCACCGGCTTTGATTTACTGTCGGAGCTCCAGGAGCATTCTTTTGAAACAGTGATCATTTCCGCCTACAACCAGTATGGCATTGACGCTGTAAAGGCCGGCGCCTGCGATTATTTATTGAAGCCTGTCAGTAAGAACGAATTCAGGGCAATGCTCCAGAAAGTGTTGAAATTAAAATCCGCTAAAGTAAACACCGCAGGTCCCGGTGACCTCCAGCAGCAGGGCGATCAGGCGTATCTGAATAAAAAGATGGCCATACACCAGCAGACAGGCATAAAATTCATTGCTCTTGCCGATATCTCCTTTTTAAAAGCATGGAATACCTATACAGCCATTCATCAATTATCGGGCGAGGTAACCATGGTATCCAAACCTATCAGTAAATTTGAGAAAAGCCTGGACAGCAAATGGTTCTTCAGAGTGCATAAATCATACATAGTTAATTTGAAGGGATGCGCGGAATTCAATAGTGCCAAAGGACTTGCCCTGCTTATGAAAGACGGCACCCAGATCCCTGTTTCCCGTTACAGGCTCAAAGAGTTTATAAAGATACTGAACAGCCGCAGTGATTTCTTAAACCCATAGCATATCATATGACCCTATTTCGTAGTGCAGGACTGGCTTTGGCGTTGCTGATCGTGAATTTCTTCAATGTAACCGCACAGCAGTTTTCCTTTAAAAACTATACTACCCGACACGGGCTGCCTCATGCGAATGTCTTCCGGATATTCCAGGATAAGCGGGGATTTATCTGGTTCAGCACAGATAACGGCCTTAGCCGGTTCGACAGTAAAACATTTACAAATTACAGGCGGGAGGAAGGACTGGAGAAAAGCTCTATCATGTCCGTATCTGAGGACGGGCAAGGCCGTAAATACATTAATACTTATGGCGGGGGTATCTACGAAATGGCTGGAAGCACACTAAAAAAAGTCATTCCCGATACCGGCAAGCTGCCCGGGAAAACCTATTTTTCTTTTCCCCGTGGAAATGACGTTTGGGTCATTGCGCAGGATATTGTACAGAAATTATATAAGATATCCGGTGGCAAGGTGGAGCAAATGACTATAAAAGACCGCAATCACCAGGATGTCGTTTTTTATACCGGGCAGGAAGCTGCCGGCAATGTTTTTTTCGGTACCAGCCACGGTATTTTTCTCCTGGAAAGCCAAAATAATATAATACCCTATCTTCCCGGGCTGGTACAGGGAATGGTTGGCGCCCTTGCAGCAGACAAAAGCGGCTCATTATGGATAGCCCAGCAGGGTAAGATTCTCCAGCTCAGGAGCAGCAAAATAGTAAGGACCATCCCCGTCGAAGCAGGTATGGCTGTCAGCGATATATTGATAGACCGGCATCAGGAGGTCTGGGTAGCTGTCCTGGGCAAAGGCGTCTGTAAGCTGGAGCATGACCGCCTTGTCAGCACCAATTCTGAATTAGGCATTACAACCTATGTGATCAATGACCTGTTTGAAGATAATGAGGGCAATATCTGGATAGCTACGCATGGAGAGGGTGTCTTTAAAGTAGGAGACAGGAATATAGCCCGTTATCCCTTGTCAAAAGACCATTTAAATGTTTACTGTACCAGTATAACGCCGTACAAGGATGGATTATTCATAAGCTCCATCGGCACCATAAGCACGCTGGGAAATAAAACGCTGCAGGCATTTCCCGTTACCCTCCTGCTGTCCTCTTATTATATATATTTCTTAAAGGCCTGGGACCGGCATATCTACATTGGTACTCCTTACGGCTTGATTGCCAAAAGCACGGAACCACCTTTTAAGGAAACCATCATCAAGCAACATGGTAAATATGCCAAAGGCATTATCTCTATATTGAAGGACAACCGGGGCCAGATATGGGCAGGCGGATATAAAGGTCTTTATAAGGTGATCCATAATGAATTGGCTGAAGTAGAAAATATGCACCCGGGCATAGGCAGGGTAAATGTGATCATGCAGGACAGCGAACATACGATATGGCTGGGCACTGAAAACGGGCTCTACCATAACAAGACCGGCAGGTGGCAGTATATCCCCGTACAACAGGCTGAAAAGCCCCGGTTCATAACCTGTATTTACGAAGACAGGCAGAAACGGCTGTGGATAGGTACCGATGAAGGCTTAATGCGGCTTCAAAACAACCGTTTGATTCCATTACCGTCCAAAAGGCTGAAAGTAAACGACATTGCGGAAAACGGGCAGCAGGTATGGATTGCCGCCAGCGACGGCCTGTATAGCCTCCGCGATGATATGGTATTGGAAAAATATAATACCGGCAGCTTTTCGGACGAACCGTTGTCATTGTACACAACCGACAGCATACTGTATGTCGGTACAGTAGCCGGCCTGCTGGAAATAAAAAACAAGACCCAAAACCCGGATGCCGCTGCCGTTCCGTCCCTCTATATTACTACAGCGGCCATGGGCGATAAAACAGTTATTACACCGGATAATGTGAGTTTGCCATATCATAGCAACAGGTTGACTATAAATTATATCGGGCTTAACTACCAGTCTCCGGAGCTCACAGAATACCGTTACCGGATCAACAGGTTAAGTAACCGGTGGACCGTCACCACGAATACATCCGTAGAGCTGGCAGGCTTACCGGAAGGTAGCTATATTTTTGAGCTGAGCTGCAGAAAGGAAGGAGGAGCCTGGAGCAACAGTGTGTTCCTGCCTGTAGTGGTAGCCACCCCTTTCTGGAAAATGTGGTGGTTTATAGCTGCGGCGGCATTGCTGGGAACAACCATACTAGTACTGGGCAGTAAAATATATATCCAGAGAAGGGAACGAAAAAAACGGCATCTCCTGGATACGCAGCATAAAATGATGCACCTGAAACAGCAGGCGCTTCATGCAATGATGAATCCGCATTTTATTTTTAACTGTATGAATTCCATACAGCATTATATGAATGAGCATGACAGTGATGCGGCAAACGAGTACCTTTCGCAATTTGCCAGGCTCATCAGACTGACGATGGAATATTCTACAGAATCCTTTATACATCTTGATAAGGAAATAGACCGGCTAAAGCTCTACTTATCATTAGAGCAGCTAAGATTCGGAGAAGACCTTACATTTGAACTGGATGTTGATGAGGATATCCCGATGCACGAAATTATCATTCCTAATATGATCATTCAGCCCTTCCTGGAAAACGCAATATGGCATGGTATTATGCCGAAGGGAGGATGCGGCAAGATCAACATTAGTATCAAAAAAGCCGGGCAATCTGATCTTAAGCTGTCTATCCTGGATAATGGCGTAGGCCTATACAGGAGAAAGCCAGATGCCAGTACCGGGAAATCATACGGTATGGACCTGATCAGGGAACGGCTGAAGCTGCTCAACGAAACCCAGGCGCAGGTATATACTATGACCGCTGCCGAAGTGGTCAATCCCCTGTCCCAGGAAGCGGAAGGAACATTAATAGAATTGACCTTACCAATATGATTGACAATCACTCTTTACCGGTGAAAGATGCTCTTTTGTATAAGCTTACATCATCCGACACTCTCCGGGGAATGCGCTCCGGGACCTTTCATTCTTTTGTAAGCAATAGTGTTCATTAATGTCGCAGGTTAAATAACTTAATGCACAATGGAATAAGTCCTATCGAAACAGCCATAAAGATCGCTACCCTTACATAGTTGAGCGTCTGCCAGAGCGATGTCCGGCTCATCATATCTTCCGTCAGTGATGATGCTCCGGCTGCTTTTTGAAAGTCTATAATGTTAGGAGCAAAAAACAAAAGCGTCCAGATCCTTGCTCCTGAATGTATGACAAATAAGAGCAGGAGCCAGTTTCTCACAGGGTCTGTTTTCCAGCAAAAAACAATGGCAAGAATGAAAGTGATCTCGTGCAATGAATGCATTATGATCCAGAAATTCTTCAGGCCCGCTCCCTGCCCGTCCAGTAAGAGCTTAAAGCTGTCAGGCGGCGAAGCTGTCCATTTAGGGACAAATACGAGCGTCTCGAAGATCTGCGCACCATTCATTAAAAAATAAACCAGTGTCGTAATACCAAGCCATAGCTCGGCTTTTGTAAAATATGATGCCGTTATATTCTCCATTGTTTTCCTGTTTAGCTGTTATTTAAATTGCCGGTTGTCTCCTTCATAATGGCGGTTGCCCCGGTAAAATACCGTTCGATGATCCGGATTTCCCTTTCAGAAAAGGAAGCGATCAGCTCAGCCGTCTTTTGTTGCAGCTCACTGAAGATCGGCTGTAAAAGCTTCATACTGTTTTCGGCATTCGGAATGATGATCACTTTCCGCCTATCGTCTTTGGAAAGCTGCCTCTTCAGCAGCTTTTTCTTTTCCAAACGGTCTATCAGGCCCGTTACCGCACCTGTTGTCAGCCCTGTCAGCCTGGAAATATCGCCCGCTGTCAGCTCCCTGTGCTGGAGTATAAGCCCTAAATACTTGTGGTCCGTTCCCGATAAACCTGCCTTTCGTGCAATAGCTTCGTGCATAAAAACAGAAGCATCGGAATATTGCCGGCTGGCAGCCCTGAACCGGTCAACAATATCGTTTGCCTTTAATTTACTCATTAACTAAATATCTTAGTAGCAAAGATAAATAGTTACTGAACAATAATCCAAATGTTTTGAGTGAAATTCTCCGGAATGCCCTGCAATTGTATTTCCGGTCAGCAGTTAACGGGGCTGTCAAGGTTGATACAACGGCATTTGGCCATCATCTGCTGCCGGCCGGCCCCGATCTTAGAAGTGCGTCACGCCCAACTGCTGTAAGAGGGCCATCGCGTCTGCCACTGCCCAGTGTTCCGTGATTTTCCCGTCTTTAAGCCGCAGGATAACCACTTCTTCGTAAGCGATACTGTTGCCTGTCGCGGGAATGTGCATAAATTCGGCCTGGTGCGTTCCTGTAGCGGTAAACTTTATCATCACCCTGTCGTCCTCTGCTATCATATCGTTGTGCAGGAGCTTTAAGTCAGGAAAAGCGGTGCGGAATATTTTCATGGTGCTGCGGACACCTTCCGAACCCGCGGGCTGTCCCGGGAACGGGTCATGCGAAATCACGTCCGGGTGAACCAGCTCGTCAATGATGTCAAAGTTCCCTTTGTCGTGCAGCTCGTCAAAAAAGCGTTTGCAGATCTGTTTGTTTTGTATCGTTACCTTGTCCATAGCTGTTATTTATTTTAAGGACAAAGTTGCTGCTTACCCGCAAGGTAAAATTGTACGGAAACGACAAAATCAGGTGCTGCCGGTACAGAAATCATGTATGTACTTTTTAGGGCATAGCCCTGTAAATTCCCTGAAATCACGGTTGAAATGCGCCTGGTCGTAATAGCCGGACTGGTAAGCCAGCCGCGTCAGATCGGATCTGCATTGACGGGTCTGAGTAGAGTGAAAACAGTTTTCAAACCTCTTCAGCTTAATAAAGCTCCTGAAGGACAAGCCTGTCAGGGCTTTAAAATCACGTTCAAACTGCCGTTTTGATAAGAAGTACTGCTCCGAACATCTGTTTATGGCAGCCTGATCACGTGTATAATCTATCGAATGTATCAGGCTGCCCAATGCTTCAAACTTCGGATCCAGGGCATTCTGATGTTCTTTTAAAAACAGGGAGAAAGCGGCTGCCCTTTCTTCCAGTGTTTGTACAGACAGTATGAGCCCGGTCAGCTTTTCGCCCTTACGGCCGAACAATGTTTGCAGGTCGGCCTGCTGCCCTGTGATCCCCGAGGCGGGTATATCCAGCGTGGCAAGCACAACGGATGGCTTCAATTTAACACCGAAGATCCTTGCTTTTTCCGATGTCGTGGTGTATTGGTCAAAAGATGTTTTTTGTCCGTAGATTATTCCGTTTGACTGAATTGCGCTTCCTGTCCTGCTATCTTTAAAGCTTCCTTTATCAAAAAAAATCAGGTCCACTGTTGTTGATGCGGGTGCAAGATGCCGGAAAGGCTGGCTTTTAGCTGCATCAGGGCATATCTCGCCCATCCAGAAATAATCCACATATTTCTGAAGTACCGTTTCGGGCCTTAATATTGTATAGCTGCTGGCGCGCACTTATTTTGATTGACCTTTGAAGTATTTACTGCTCCCGCTTACCCGGATCATCGCATTGCCGGGTTGTATTTTATCCTATCGCTGTGATAAAGGCAAACAGCCCGAACACGATACCGGGAAGATTGGCTGTAATAATAGGCCAGTCACGCTTAGGCTTTTTCAGGATACCGTATGTTACCCAAAGCGTACAGTTAATAGCGGCGACAAGCGGCTGCAGCCAGTCACCTTTCATACCGTTGAGATTGTTACTGATCTGCGGAATATAGGATACATACATGCCTATTGCCGTTACCGTAGCCGCCCAGCCCAGTATATCAAAGAATTTATTGTTCTCCATATCTCTTATCCTTGAAGTTTTGATGTTCTTTTTTATGCCGTTATACCCAGACGCGCCTTTTCGATCCCTGTTCCGTTCCCTTTACCGGGTATATTAAAAAAACCGGCAGCATATGATATATCTTACACAATCAAAAAATCACACCATTAAATATACAAATTATAATATATCATAATAATAAAACAGGAATATTTTAATGGCAAGGAGTAAAATAGCAAAAAGGTGAAGCTCTGTAAAGAACCTCACCTTTTTTAAATGATATGAATTAATGTATTATGCCAATCTTACATTAACAGCGTTCAGGCCTTTTTTACCTTGCTGTACTTCATAAATTACGCTGTCACTTTCACGGATCTCAGTTTGTAAACCACTGATGTGCACAAAAATATCTTCTGTACCATTGTTAGGAGTGATAAATCCGAATCCTTTTAATTCATTGAAGAATTTTACTGTTCCTTCTTGCATTGTGTTGATATTTAAATTATAAAAAAACTAAGTGATTGTCCGGGTTTTGCCCGCCGCCGGCCTTAAAATATTTATTCTTCCGGAGGTTTAGGCGGTCCCGGCATTTCAGCCATTCTCATAAAAGTGAAGCCCTCAGGATAATACATCTACCTGGTCTGGTTTCGGGGTGTTTTGCAGGGATCTGGAAATCCAGGTTACCGACAAAAATGTTCATTATAAAAATGGTTAAAAAGTAAAGTGGCGGCTGAAAAAGCGATAACTGAGAGAGAGAAAAAATATGTATTCTAAAACTATGCCAGAAAATGCGAAGGCAGAAACCTATCAAATATTTGATATTGCAAAGATATGCCAATTAATTGGATATAGCACTATTTCTCTGAAATATTAACATTCAAAGCCATTTATTAATGAATGGGCTACCTAATGGAGCATATAATTAAAGCGCGGAAGGCCTTATTTATGGGAAAACCTTATTGGTATTATGAACATATGCTCTTAAGCCTGTGGTCCAACAATATGCCAACCATTCCCCGGGGTCTATAAATTCCAGAGCCGGCTATTCTCCAAAAAATATGCGCCCGGCTCCCTGTTCTGCATACCATCATTTTTACAGCAAATTACCAATGTTTAATATTAAAATTTTACATTATTTCATTATATTTGTAGAGAACAGCTATACGGATCAGCCGATACTATTTACAAGGTGATCTGCATATGCGCGCTATACCCCTAAACCTTTTCCGAATGGCAGCTTCAGTTGTACCATTGATGATATCAAAGAAGCACTGGATCACCTTTATCATTCCTGCTGCTGTCCTGCTCACAGGATGCCTGGTAGCCGGCTATACCGATGGTATCCTGCGTTACCTGGGCTGGCTGATACTATTATCGGGGCTCTACAGGATAGTGTACTTACTATCGGTAAAATGGCAGCTCTTCCCCGATCATCTCTTGGTGACCGAAGGGATATTCCCCTGGGGCAGGACACGGCTTCAGATACCGGTGTACCACGTGTATAAGGCCATCTCCTCCCACAGGATAGCAGGCTATTTCCTGAAGTACGGCACGATCACTATCCGGCGTACGGACGGCGTTACTACCGCCCTTACAGCCAGCAGGATGGCCGGAGCCATGCGGTTTTGCCGGCAGTTGAACACCATAGCCCAGGAGTACAGGCTTCAGGCTGACACACCCCGCAACAATACCCCTGACAACCGCCTGGATATCGGGCAGGAGCTGACACGTATCGTAGAGCTGAAAAAGAAAGGGGAACTGACCCAGGATGAATTCGAAAAGATAAAGGCCCAATTGCTCAAAAGGATCTGACCTGCGGCAAAGTGACTATCTGCTTACAGGCAACAATCTTTTATTATGGTTACGATTTGCTGAGCATTGTCCTTTCTGGGGCTCAGATACCGTTTTAGCTATAAAGGAGCTGAGGGTACTGGTCATTTGTAGCTTATAATGGCTTTGTTGCCTATAGATAGATAGTCAGATGCGGCAATATAGGCGGTACATTGCACAATGAGATAATCGCTGTAATAAAAAGCACGGACCTTGTTAAGGTCCGTGCTTTTTATTATAATGAGGTAAGGCGATGATTTATCAGAACCTGAGCGAGATACCCAAATTCATATAAGACATACCATCATAACCGCTTTCTCCGTACACACCGAATGTTTGTGTAAAGTACCACCTGGCACCTATCAGGAATACAGGCCTTATGCCGAAATCATTATCGCGGTAAACCGTATTGGGACCCGAAACGGTTTCATAGCTCCTGTAAATAGTAGCAAGACCGGCGCCTGCATATACATCCAGCTTGGAAACGGGGATCAGCTTATTGAAGTGGTAATATCCCGCCACGGACATGGACATCCTGAAATTATTAGCACGTACATTCATATATTTATACCGTCCCGTTCCCATACCGATACGGCCGCCGATACTGATCTCATCCATGATGCCGTATTCATACTTTCCGTACATCGGAGGAATTCCCCAGCTATAGCTGCCATTGGAATAAATATCGTTCATAGATATATTAATCAACCCTATTCCAAAGGAAACAATATTATCTCCTTTATGAAAAGAGCCGCTGTTCCTGCTCTTATAAGGGGTTTTATAGAATGAGGTGGATTGTGCAGACGCCGCTGCCGGGCTCAGCGCCAGGGCCGCCAGCATTGCTTTTGAGAATAGTTTTAATGCTTTCATAATTGTATAAGAATTGATCTAATAATCAGCAATATTAATAACATGTAGCCGATAAAGTTCATTAAAACAAAAAAATAACATTTAATCATATATATAATTGTGTCACGGTTTTGTCAAAACACTGCCGTCACCAGGTGAATAAAGCCCGTAATTACGCGAATAATTGGTAAATTTGGCCCTGTTTTACACCTATAATATGAGAAAGGATTATATTGCCAACCTGCTGCTGGTAGAAGATGAGGAAAACCTGAGGGAAACGCTGAAGCTGAACCTGGAGCTGGAAGGATACGAGGTCACTGCGGTCAGCACCGGGATAGACGCGCTGCAGGTGATCAAAAAAGAATATTTCGACCTGCTGATACTGGATATCATGCTGCCCGAAATGGACGGCATTACGGTTTGTGAAAATATCAGGCTGCAGAACAATGAAGTGCCCATACTCTTTTTAAGCGCCCGGAATACGGGGCTGGACCGGATCGAAGGACTGAAAAAAGGCGGGGACGATTATATGACCAAGCCCTTCAACCTGGAAGAGCTGCTCCTGCGGATCGATAAGCTGGTCACCAAGAACAAAAAGCTGAAGGTAAGGACACCCATTAACGATGTGTACACTTTCGGCAAGTGTAAGATAGACTTTACAGGCCTCATCGCAAAGGACAAGGACGGCAAAACGATAGAGCTGAGCAAAAAGGAGATCGCCCTACTCAAGCTGCTGATAGAGCACAAGAACGAGGTGGTATCCCGCGAGCATATCCTGCAGGCAGTATGGGGCTACAATGTGTACCCTACCACCCGCACCATAGATAATTTCATCCTTAATTTCAGGAAATATTTTGAAAAGGACACGCGCAGTCCCAAACATTTCCACAGCGTAAGGGGTGTGGGCTACAAATTTACCGAGTAAATATTTTGCTAATTAGGTTTGCTTTTATATCTTTATCCCATTAAGATTAAATTTGCAGTATTGCAATTATAAATTTCATATTTATGAACATTTTTACCAAAATCATATTGGCAGGAGCTTCCATACTGGTCATCGCATCCTGCGATAAGCGCAGCGAGACCGTAGAAGCCAGGATCCTTGACACCCAGGATATTACCAATGAAGGCTGCGGTTACCTGCTGCTGCTGGAAGACAGCGGACTGGTAAAGCCCGCTTACCTGCCCAGCGCCTACCAGCACCACGGGATGAAGGTAGAGGTCAAATACCGCCACTCCGGCATCATGGATACCTGCGATTTCGGTGCCAAGATATACGACAGGGCCAGCATCTTAAAGATCAGGCAGGTAAGAGACAGATAAACAACCTGAAATATTTTACGGATTTCCATATCAAAAGTTATTCAATCCCATTGAATGACTTTTATTTTTATTGTTTATCCCAGTTTTCTTTATATAAATCTAAAAAAATAAAATAAAACCTTAAATTTGCGTCTCTAAAAAATTTTTATTTCATTATGGCAATCATTCAAACGATACGCGATAAATATGCCAAGCTTGCGGGAGGAATAGTAGTATTAGCACTGGTCGGCTTTGTAGTGGGCGGCAGCGCTACCAGCAACTTTTTTGGTTCGAACAATAATACTGTAGCCAAAATAAACGGTGAAAGCATTGATATCAAAACCTACCAGGAAATGGAGCAGAATGCTCTGGACCAGGCCAAACAAAGGAGCGGCGGTGAGCTGGATGAAAATACCACGGCTCAGGCAAGATCCCAGGCCTGGGGCATGATGGTTCAGGAGCATGTGCTCGGAGATGTCTATAAAAAGCTGGGACTGGAAGTGACCCCGAAAGAACTGAATGATCTGCTTTATGGTGACTTTATAGATCCTGAGATATTAAGGCAGGTGCCGCGCGACCCCAACACCGGGGCTATCGACCGCGAAGGCCTCGCACAGAATATCGCCCAGACAAGAAAGGACCCGGATCAGAAAGCCCAGTGGCAGCTTTTCGAACAAGACCTTATCAGGCGCAGGCTGCGTACCAAGTTCAACACTATGGTAGCGGGCAGCATCTATGTCCCTTCTTTCATACTGAACGAAGAAAAGGCTGCCAGGAGCAGCTTTGCCAATGCGCAACTGGTGAATATACCTTACGCTTCCATCCCGGATGCCGAAGTAAAGAATACGGATGAGGAATTACTGGATTACATGAAAAAGAATCCAAAGAAATTCACCCCAAGACAGGACCTGAGAAATATAGAATATGTGAGCTTTGAGATAAAGCCTACCAGCCAGGATACCGCAACCGCTTTAAATGCATTGCTGGAAATAAAAGACGACTTCCAGAATACAAGCGCAGATGAAGCGCTGGCAGAGCTGGTAAGCCTGCACTCGGACCTCAACCTGGCTCCCAACTATTTCACCAGGGAACAAATGAGCAACTTCCCTGACGCGGAAGCTCTCTGGAACGCTGCCAATAACAGTGTGGTAGGTCCTAACCTGAACAACGGCAGCTATACAATGGCCAAGATAGTAGAAAAGAAAATATATCCTGACTCCACAAAATACCGCCATATCATCGTAGTGGTTAAAACAGGAGACCAGGAAAGAAGAAAAGACGCGGAAGCCAAGGCCAGGATAGACAGCGCCATCACTGCGCTCAGCCAGGGCGTTCCTTTTGACTCCGTGGCCATACGCTTTTCCGACGATGTGAATATGCTGCAGCAGGGCGGTTCCTATACCGTTACGCCACAGGGCATATCCATGATGCTGGATGCTTCCGAAGCCGACTTCCTGTTCTCCGGCAAACCCGGTGACAAGAAGCTGATCAAATTTGACAATGAAAGGCTTACGGCCTACCAATACGCTGAAATATTAAGCCAGGGCGCAACCAATACCTATGCGAAAGTAGCCATCATCGGCAAACCGCTGGAAGACAGCAAGGAATCTTTCGACATCGCTTATGCCAATGCATCACAGTTCCTGGGTAAGGCAAAGGACGGCGCCGCTTTTGATGAAGCCGCCAGGCAAATGGGACTGACCGTTACACCTGCTGCCAATATCATGAAAAACAGCGAGCTGATCCAGGGTCTCGGCGCTTCCAAAGAGCTGTCCAAATGGATCTACAGCGCTAACGTGGGAGAAGTTTCCAAGCATTCCTTCAAAGTAGGTAATAAATACGTGGTAGCCAAGCTGTCCAGCATCCAGGAAAAAGGCAAGATAGTCCTGAATGATGATAACAGGCAAAGTGCTGACTTCCTCCTGAAAAAGGAAAAGAAAGCAAAGATGATCATGGAGAAGAACAACGGACAGCCTTCGCTGGAAGCTATCGCTGCCGCCAACAACCAGACAGTGGCTGCTGCTGACAGTATCAACCTGTCTAACGGCTATGTTCCCGCTATAGGCAACGATCCGCGTGTGATCGGCTATATCTTCAGCAAGAATGTACCGGCCAACAAATTATCTAAAGGTATTCCCGGCGCCAATGGTGTGGTATATGTAGTGGTGAGCAACAGGTTTACCACCCCGGATGCCACCGCAGGCAGTCCCGCAATGGAAAGAAAAATGTATAGCAGCCAGCTAAGATCTGCCGCTCCCAGCTATATCATGAATACCCTGGTAGAGAAAGCCGATATAGTAGATAAAAGAAACTAATACCAGTATGCAAATAAAAACAGGAGCCGTTGAACGGCTCCTGTTTTTATTTGCAGGAATGCCCGTTCAGCGCATCATCCCGTCCGCTTCCTCCACGGCATCAGCGGACAACCCTCCTGGCAGGCACCATATTTTAGGTAATTTGAGTATATTTGCACCGCTTTTCAATCTCAATCTCTCCGTACATCTACATGGCATCTGTTAGCAGCAAAAAGATCATATTTACCGTAACTAATGATATTAGCTACGACCAGAGAATGTCCCGCATATGCACCTCCCTGTCGAACGCAGGCTATGACGTCACCATCATAGGCTTTGAAAGGGTGAACAGCATACCGCTTGCGGAACGGCCCTACCGCCAGATCAGGATCAAGGGCATCCCCGAAAAAGGGAAAATGCTGTACTTCAAATACTGGATCAAACTATACAGGCTCCTGCTGCAACTGGAAGCCGATGCCATCTGCGCCATAGATCTCGACACGATACTCCCCGTGTACCGGGCTACCAGGCGTAAGGGTATCAGGCGGGTGTATGATGCCCATGAGATATTCACAGAGCTGAAAGAAGTGGTGGTCAAGCGTTCCAGCACCATTATCTGGGGACGTATGGCGAAAAAGCTGATCCCCCGTTTTCCCCACGGCTACACGATCGGGAAATATTACGCGCAGTATTTCAGGGAGCGCTACGGCGTCTCCTACGAGATCGTCAGGAATGCGACAGTACTCAGGGAGGACCATACACCTGACCCCGCTGAAAAGAAAAAATATATCCTGTACCAGGGTGCCGTGAACCATGGCAGGTGCTTTGAGCAGCTGATACCCGCCATGAAAGCAGTGGATGCCGATCTTATCATATGCGGCAACGGCAATTTCTTTGAGCAGGCGCAGGCGCTGACCCGCGAGCATGGGCTGACCGGTAAGATACACTTTAAAGGCTATATCCCCCCTGCCCAACTGCAGGAATATACCCGGGAAGCCGCTATCGGCATCACGTTGTTTGAAGCTGATAATGTGCTGAGCAACTATTATTCCATGGCCAACCGCTTCTTCGACTATATGCACCACGGTGTGGCCCAGCTATGCAATGCCTACCCCGAATATGTGGATGTCAATAAAAAATACGAAATTGCGGTACTGGTCCCCGACACGTCACCGGAGACCATAGCCGATGCCCTTAACAAGCTGGTAAAGGACGATGCCTTCCGCATACGGCTGGGCAGCAATGCCCTGGAAGCCAGGAAGGAATACTGCTGGCAGGAAGAAGAGAAACGCCTGCTTAATTTTTATGACCAACTATTCAGGTAAACAGCTGCATATCGTAGCGATGGATGTTCCTTACCCCCCGGATTACGGCGGGGTCATAGATGTTTTTTATAAGATAAAGGCATTAGCGGAGCTGGGCATTAAAATTCACCTGCATTGCTTCCAGTATGGCAGACCTTCCAGCGAAGCCTTATTGCAATATTGTGAAAAGGTATATTACTACCCCAGGAAAACAGGGATTGCCGGATTATCGTTCCGCTACCCCTATATGATGTATTCCCGCAGGGACAAGAACCTGCTGGAGAATCTTATAGCCACGGATGCGCCCATACTGCTGGAAGGCGTGCACTGCTGCTATTACCTCGGCCACCCGGCCCTCCGGGAACGGACCATACTGCTCCGCAACCATAACGTGGAAACCGATTATTTCAGGCAACTGCAACACAGGAGCAGCAACCTGGTCAGCAAGCTGTACTATAGGGTCGAGTCCGGGCTGCTGGCCCGTACGGAACGGCGCCTGCACCGCGCCGATGCGTTCATCACCATATCAGAGACGGATTATACCTTTTTCAGTAAGCTGTACCCCCGGCATAACCAAGCCTTTATACCCGCTTTTACAGACAGCGCTCCTTTAGCGGAATTGCCCACCGGCAAAGGCAGCTATATCCTTTACCAGGGCAACCTGGGACATCCCGAGAATATAGAAGCGATTGAATTCATACTGCAGCATGTAGCGGCCGCTCTGCCGGAATTCCGGTTTGTATTTGCCGGGAGAGCACCGTACGCCGGCCTGTCAGCCGCAAGCCGGCGGCTGTCCAACGTGTCCGTCATTGCCAACCCTTCCATGGAAGAAATGGACCGGCTCATCAGGGATGCGCATATCAACCTGCTGCTTACCTTCCAGGCTACGGGCCTGAAGCTGAAGCTGCTGGCAGCCATCAGGAAAGGACGGTTCGTCCTGGCCAATGACGCTATGCTGTCAGGCAGCGGCCTGGAAGCCACCTGCATTACAGCCAATGACCCCGGAAGCATTCACCAGGCTATACGGGACACCATGACGCGGCCATTTGCCGAGGATGACATACAGCGCCGCATCACAGCGCTCCAGATGTATTACCGCCAGGACCGGAATGCCGCCACAATAGCCGATCTCGCATTCGGTCAGCCCGGCAAAAAATAAAGGTGTACCTGCTTTTCACCGATACACCTTATTACAATCTTTAATATCCTGCCTGTCATATCTGTATATCCGGTAGCGGCGGCAGCGCGGGAGCGTCACCCGTGACATACCCTGACTGCTGCACGATCGTATCCACATCGAACACTTTGCCATTCTCCACCTTTACGATACGGGAAGGAAAGCGCTCCAGTATCCCGTAATCATGGGTAGCCATCAGGACGGCCGCATTATACTCCCGGGATATGGCCAGCAAAAGGTTCATGATCTTTTCGGTCGTCTCCGGGTCCAGGTTACCGGTAGGCTCATCCGCAAGGATCAGCTTCGGGTTATTCAGGATCGCGCGGGCAATATCCACGCGCTGCTGCTCTCCGCCGCTCATTTCATAGGGCATCTTATAACCTTTGGCGGTCAGCCCTACCCTGTCCAGGACACTTTCTATCTTTTCGTTGATCTTCCGCTTATCGGTCCAACCGGTAGCTTTCAGCACAAACTCCAGGTTCTCGTGCACATTCCTGTCCGTAAGGAGCTGGAAGTCCTGGAATACGATACCCAGGTTACGGCGCAGCATGGGAATATTCTTCCAGGTCAGCTTTTTCAGGTCAAAATCCACTACGGTGCCGCTGCCTTCCTTCAGCAACAGATCGCCATACAGCGTTTTAAGCAGGCTGGATTTGCCCGATCCTGTCTTACCTATGAGATACACGAACTCACCTTCACAAATACTGAGGTTCACATTGTTGAGCACCGGTACCTTGCCCTGGTAGATCGTGGCCTGCTTCAATGATACAATCTGTTTATTATTTGACATACCTTATAATTATGTTATACGATTAAACAATACAGCGCTATCTGCCCGGGGCCTTTTTTGGCGCTTCCAGCGGCATGTCCTGTATATCCTTTATCTTCCCGTAGCCGCCCAGCACATTCCTGATATTGTTAAAGCCTTCCTTTTTCATCAGGGAGCAGGCTATCACGCTCCTGTAGCCGCCGGCACAATGCACATATACGTTCGCTTCATCATTTACCTGCGACATGGTCAGCGGGTTGACAAGATCACTGAGCGGCAGCAGTTTTGCCCCGGCTATATGGCCCTGCTCATATTCATTCACTTTCCGAACATCTATTACTTCAAGATTGTCATCAAATTTTATATCCATCGCCAGCTCGTCCGGCTCCACGTCAATAATAATATCTATAGGCTTCCCGGCTGCCTGCCAGGCTTCAAAGCCGCCCGCCAGGTAACCTTTTACCTTATCCAGGCCTACCCTTGACAGGCGCACCACCGACTCCTCTTCCTTACCGGGCTCAGTCACGAGCAGTATTTCCTGGTCGAAGGGCACTATGGAACCTGCCCATTCGGCAAACCGCCCGTCCAGGCCCACGCTCACGCTTCCCGGCACAAAGCCCTGCGTGAATACGGATGAAGGCCGGGTATCGAGGATATAGATGCCGTCACGGCGCATCCGGTCAAACGCCTCAGCCTCAACAGGGGTCAGCGCCAATGATTTGAAATCCAGAAGCGGCTCATATCCGCGCGCATTAATGGAGGCATTAATAGGGAAATAAACAGGAGGTGTGCTCAATCCTTCCGTAACCGCTTTTATAAAGTCTTCCTTTGTCTGATCCTGCAGGGCGTAGTTGGTCTGCTTCTGGACGCCTATCGTTGAAAAGGTCTCTTTACCCAGGCTTTTGCCGCAGGCGGAGCCCGGTCCGTGAGCAGGATAAACTATTACGTGGTCCGGCAGGGTCTTGATCTTATTATTCAGGGAGTCGTACATCTTAGCGGCCAGCTCCTCTTTTGTCAGGTTGCCGCTGAACAGGTCCGGGCGGCCCACATCTCCTACGAAGAGGGTATCTCCCGTAAAGATACAGTAGGGTTCCCCTTTGTCATCCTTTAAAAGGTAACAGGTGCTTTCCAGCGTATGTCCCGGGGTATGCACCGCGGTCATAACAGCATTGCCGATGGTAAATTCCTGGCCATCGGCCGCAGGTAAAAAATCAAATTCCGGGTGCGCGTCAGGCCCGTAGACAATGGGGGCGCCGGTGGCTTTGGCCAGCTCCAGGTGACCACTTACGAAATCTGCATGAAAATGAGTTTCAAAAATATATTTGATGGTAACATTATGCTCCCTGGCAAGCTTCAGGTACGCCTCTATATCCCTTAACGGATCTATCACCGCAGCTTCGCTGCCGTCATAAACAAAGTAAGCCGCTTCGCTCAGACAGTTAGTGTATAATTGTTCTACTTTCATGTTACAAATCTAAAGATAATATCCGAGGATGCAGCTTGATTTTTGTCATAAAGGTATCGAGGAAAACAATAGTATCATAAATAATGCTAATAGCGCTGCATATATGCTCAGCCCTGCCCGATCACATTTTAAATCCCAAAAATAATCGTTGCTATGCCACAGATAACATGTACTGAAAACAGATTAAAATCAGATTAGAATCCGGTGCACCTTTCCCATATTTATCACATAATAATTATCTTTATAGCTTAAATCTATCAGAGGTTGCCACATCAATCCAACAAACAACAGTCCTCCCTAACGAAGATCCTGCTGGTGGAAGACGAAGCGCAGGTCGTATCCTTTATCAGCAAAGGATTAATGGAGAATGACTACGAGGTCACCGTTGCCCTGGACGGGGAAATGGCTGTTAAAATGTACGACAACAACCAGTTCGATTTCATTATCCTGGACATTATGCTGCCGGACGTCAACGGTATTGACCTGTGTAAAAAATTCAGGAGCCGCAACGCGCATATTCCGATCTTATTCTTAACGGCCCTGGGAACGGCGGAGAATATCGTGCACGGGCTGGAAGCGGGAGCGGACGACTACCTGGTCAAGCCTTTCAAATTCATCGAATTGCTGGCACGCATCAAAACTTTGCTGCGGCGCAGCCAGGCCTTCCAGGAGCCCCAGGAAGAGCGGCATATTTTCAGCATAGACTCCCTGACCCTGGATGATTATTCCAAAAAGGTCATGCGGAACGGCCACCTGGTGCAGCTGACCTCCACGGAGTACAGGCTGTTACACTTCCTGCTGCAGAACGCCAGCCGGGTACTGTCCCGCATGGAGATACTGGAGAATGTATGGGGGGTCAATTTTGAAATGTCCACCAACGTAGTGGATGTATATGTGAACTACCTGAGGAAAAAAATCGAGCTGCCGGGCGAAAAGAAGCTCATCCATACCGTCATAGGAATGGGATATTGCCTGAAGGACGATTAAATAACAGGCACGAATTAAAGCAAACGGCTAATGGGATTGATCAATAAAATAAGCAGCAGGTACAAGACCGTATTAATGTTCCTGATCTCTTCGGTCAGCATCGCTGTCCTGCTGATCGTGACCTTTTACACCTCTATTGAAAAGATCATTTACGACGACTATTATAATACGCTCAAATTAAAGACCGATATCCTGGCCCAGCTGCATATAGACGAGCTGGAGCAGGAGTCCCCGCCCAAAAAGAGCATCAAGGAGCTGTACGGACCGGACAATCCTTCGCTTTTCAACAACCGGGAATATATCATCCATATCACGCCGGGCAATACCGGGTACCTTGCCGACTCCCTCCGGCTGCCTCACAGCTTTATCCAGCAGATCCTGGCATCCGGTGAAAGCAGCCACCAGGACGACAGCCTGCAGTATATCGGTATGCACTTCAAAAACAAGGCTTATGATTTCATCGTCATCACCGCCGCGGAGAACTATTTTAAGAAGCACGTCCAGTCCCACCTGCAGAGAATACTGGTCATCAGCCTGCTGACCGCGGTACTGGTGGCCGTGCTGATCTCCTATTATCTATCCAAGAACCTGTTCAAGCCTATCAATAAGATCACCCGGAAGGTGAAGGAGATCAATTCCGTCAACCTTCACTACCGGCTCGAAGAGGAGAAGTACAATAACGAGCTGAACCAGCTGATCAATACCTTCAACGAGATGCTTAACAGGATCGAGACCTCTTTTGAAAGCCAGAACAATTTTATCAGCAACGCGTCCCACGAGCTCCGCACACCGCTCACCAGCATCATAGGAGCGGCCGATGTCAGCCTTTCCAAACCCAGGAGACCGGAAGAATACGTGGAGACCCTGAGCATCATCCTGCACGAAGCCGAAAAGCTTGACAGCAAGACCAAGGCCCTGCTTTCCCTGGCACAGACCGGCTTTAACGGTAAAGTACAGCAGTTCAGCACGGTAAGGATAGACGAATTGCTGTGGGACTGTATATCCACCATCCAGCGGCTGTATCACAACTGCAAGATACAGTTCGACACCAGCCTGCTGCCCGAGAATTCCTCCAAGCTGCAGGTCACCGGCAACCAGCAACTGCTGCACCTGGCGTTCACCAATATCATCATCAACGGCTGCAAATACTCCAATAACCAACTGGTAAAGGTATCCGTAGGAGCCACCAATACCCAGGTGATCATTATCGTCCAGGACTTCGGCATCGGCATCCCGGACCAGGAGCTCCGGTATATCTTCGACCCTTTCTACCGCGCCTCCAATACCAAGAAATTCGAGGGCTACGGGATAGGTCTGCCGCTGACCCGCAACATCCTCAAAATGCATAACGGCAAGATCACCATCAATACCACCGAAAATAAAGGCACGACCGTAGAGGTGCACCTGCCGATAAAAAGATTCTAATCCCGTTTTAATCTCTTTCCGGAAATTCTAATTGCTTTCTTAATCCGTTATTAATCCTCTCTAATAGCGCGGGTATAGTTTTGCCTCTAAAACTGAAACGCTATGGCACAGACAATATTAATTCCCACGGATTTTTCAATTGACAGCATACAGGTACTGCGAGAATACCTGGACCGTAATGCCACACAGGCAGGCCTGCAGATCGTATTCGCCGCCGGGTATGATACCGGCAGCAGCATTACCAGCCTGCTGTTCCATTCCAGGTCCAGAATCCTGCAGAAAATGAACCTGGAATCCTTTAATGAGGCCCTGCATATCATTGAGAACAAGTACAGCAATCTTATCCGGGGGATCAGGATCGAATTCTTCTCGGGATGGAACCAGTCGTCCTTCCGGAATTTCCTGGCAGGCAACCGCATAGACCATATCGTATATACCAGCGATATGCGGCTGCAATCCGAATGCAGCGAGTGGTTCGATATTACACCTTTCATCAAAAGAACAGGAACGGCACAGACGGCTATACCGCTGCACATCACCGCGGAAGTGCCCAAAGCGTTCAATTCGCTGAGCCCGCTGTTCTCCAAATTATCATAACTATGAAAAAAATAAGCTTATACAGTATTACAACAGCCATGTTCGTGGTCATCAGCTTCTTTGTCTTCTCTTCCTTCAACAGGTCGATGGAAGATACCTTCCTGGGTTCCTGGGAGGAAAGCTACTGGGAGTACAAGGAAGCCGACAGGTTCCTGCTGAAGGGCTGGGGCATCCATACCAAAAGCCTCTCCCCCGACCAGGTGCGGGTGCATAAAGGGGAGACCTGGGTATTCAAACCCGGCGGCCAGCTGGAGATCCTTGCCGGGAACATTACGAACAGGCTCCGGTGGAGCCTGAAAGGACGCGGTAATATCCTGGAAATATCCGACGGTACCACCACGGAACATTTTGACATCAAAAAGCTGGCGGACGACCAGATCGAGCTGCAGCTCATCTCTGACATACAGGTTAAGGAAGAGGCTAAATTGATTTTTACACAAACAAATAAAATATAATGCTTAGGAAATATAACAGCAGCAGATCGCTGGAAGATAATATAAGACTGGGAGCGCTGACTGCAATGGTGGCAGGACTTGTGAATGTAGCATCATTTTTATTGTTCTTTTCTTTTTCATCCAATGTCACGGGATATTATGCCATCCTGATCACGGAGCTGGTCAGCGGGAATATATACCAGTTCGCCGTTGTGGCCATATGGGTATTCGCCTTCTTTGCCGGCAGCTTCCTGTCCAATTTCATAGTGATCTTCTATAATAAGAAGAACCGTTATGTGGCCCACGCCATCCCTATTATGCTGGAAATAGCCAGCCTGCTGTTCGTTGGCATCTACGGAAGCTACTTTTACAGCAATACGCTCCTGGAAACGGAATTTTTAATCCTGCTCATGCTGTTTGCCATGGGACTCCAGAACGGGCTCACGGCCAGCATTTCCAATTTCGCGGTCAAGACAACGCACCTTACCGGCGCTACTACCGACCTGGCCATCGTATTTTCGATGCTCACGCATTCGCAATACAGGCAAAAGGCCGAGATCAGGGCCAGGGGCAAGCTGCTGATCGCCATATTCTCATTTTACCTGCTGGGCGGATTGACAGGCAGCCTGGCTTACAAATACATAGGATTCCGTATGTTCTATATTGCCTGCTTTATCCTGCTGATCACGCTGACATACGACCTTTATAAGATATACAAGGTACAGTTTGCCAAAGAGAGGAAGAAAAAAGAGGCTTACCCCTTAGGCGGCCTTACACAATGCCCGGAGTAAGATTTCCATCCGGACATTTAATTAAGAAACGGCCATCCAAAAGCCCTTCTATTGTCATACTGAACTTGCCATGTCACATTGAGCCTGTCGAAATGTAATATGCATACATAAAGGACCCTGTCATATTGAGCTCAATATGACAGGGTCCTTTATGTCAGACAGCCGCTTAATTATAGAACGATGGTAATGATACAGGTCATTTTACGATCATCAGCTTACCCCTGTATACGTTCTTCTGTTCCGAATAGACCTCCAGCAGGTAATTACCGTCATTCAGGTCATCTACCGGTATGCTATTATCAGCAATAGCCCCGGTTTTCAGCAGCCTGCCATCCGGTCCGTAAATGTAAAACACGGGTGACGGCAGTATTTCGGCTGACTTCAGGTATAACATATTGTTCGCGGGATTGGGATAAATACCTAAAATGTCCTGGTCATTTTCCCTGATGCCGGTACCGCTTTCCGGAATGCTTATTGGCTGGGTGTAAACAGTAGCGCCGCAATCATTGGAAACCGTAAGCCGCACTGTATAATCCCCGAAATCTTCATAGAGATGCTGTGCCTCCCTCAGGTCGGAAGAGCTGCCGTCACCGAAGTCCCAGTGATAGGTAAGCACATTCTCCGGGCTGATGGGCGTAAACAAAACATTTTTCAACTGGTCGAAAAATCCCGGGATATAAGAAAAGCCGCGGGTAGTCGCGTCCGGCCGGAACACCAGTTCTGTCGCAGCGGAGTCCTGGCAGCCGTAGGCGGTGGTGATGACCACCGTATACCTGCCTTCATACTTAAGATATACTGCAGGCGTATGGAGACCATGGCTCCAGTCATACTGGACGCCATGAAGCGCTGTGGCATCCACCAGCACGGAATCCTCCCTGCAGATCACTTCAGTGGCCGGCAGGTCCGCAACAGGCTTTGGCCTGGCCGTAACCGTAGTGGTGAATTGCTTACTGCACCGGTCCGCGGAAGTGACGGTAACGGCGTAATTCCCCCCGGCAGTCACATTAATGGTCCGGGTCGTAGCACTGGTATTCCAGAGATACTCCATACCCGGGTTGCCCGCCGACAATTCCAGCACAGAGGCCTCGCACCAGTTATAGGAAGCCGCCAAAGGGTTGACCGGCTCCATACCTGTCCTTACCTGTATGGTGTCACGGGACACACAGCCATCAGGATGCGTAAGCCTGATATAATAGCTGCCTGCAGTATTGATCGTCCTGTTAACGGCCGTGCTGCTGTCATCCCACAGCACGCTCAGGGGATTATAAGATGCGGCAGACAGCGTAATAGCGGCGTTCTCGCATATGGAGGTGTCATTACCGATAGAAATAGGGACAGGATTGACCGTTACGCTCAGCACGTTGCTCGGGCTGGACAGATTGGAATGGGTGCAGAGCGTGACGCATCTTACCTTGACAGGGGTGTTGACAGCAGACAGGGTGGCCGTAGTGGCATTGGTGCCGAAATCGGTCCAGGTCATCCCGTTATCCGCGCTTTGCTGCCAGATATATTCGATACCGGGCTCTGCGCTGGCATTGCTCATTGTAAAGGACACGTTCTGACCACAGGTAATAGTGCCGCTGGAAGCAAAGGAGATCACACCCGCATTAGGCGTACCGGAACATTGAATGGGTATAACGGAGAAGCCGATCTTGGACTGTCCTGTCGCCCAGTTGGTCGCATTGGGATTCAGCACGCCGCCATGCAGCCTTTTCATACCATTGCCATTTTCATTGAGCAGGTAAAAGCCTCCGCCCGTATAGGCGGTCTGCGACATCTCCACCACGATATTGGAGCTGACATCCCAGTAATAGGGCGTGGGCAGGGTCAGCTCTATCCAGTCGCCAATAACAAGGTTGGAAAATGTGATGGAAGGAATGGTATAGACCTGTGTCAGGCCGGTAGCCCACACATTGCTTGAAAATACGCTCAATGCGGTAGGGCCGATCTTAATAGTAAGGTTTGTGAAGGTGGTGCTGGTAGCGTTCGAGTTGACATAAATAAAGAACTTATTGATATTAACAGGCGTACCGACAAGGGAAGGCGCAAAGTCGGACGGGGAATAGATCACCTGTGTCTTATTGCTGGTCGTGGTGCTGAAGGGAAAAACATTCGCTGTGGTACTGGTTGCAATAGATTGGTAGGTGGGCAGTGCATGGAGCCCGGAAGCTGTAAGCAGGAAAATGCACAATAAAATAAGCCTGTTCATTTTAACATAAATTTAAACAACTTTAATAATTTCCTAAAATTAGGCTTTTTATACGATAATAGCGCGTCCCGGTTGTTAATAATTGAGTATCCGGCATTAAGGCCGCACGATACAATTATTTAAAAAGCAAATACTTTTAATATCAAAGCAATTATTTACTTTTGCACGGATATAAAATTTATTTTGACTGTTAAGCAATCTTTTCTTAATAAATGAACAATACTTACCGCGGTCTTGTAGATCAAACCTTTCATTTTCCCCAAGAAGATTTTGATGTAAAAGACAATTACTTACAGTTCAACGGTGTGGATATCAAGAAGCTTATAGATAAGTATGGTACCCCGTTCAAGCTCACCTATTTGCCTAAAATAGGTTCCCAGGTCAACCGGGCCAAGACCTATTTCAGCAATGCTATCAAGAAGCATAAGTATGCAGGTAAGTATAACTATTGCTATTGTACCAAAAGCTCCCACTTTTCCTTCATAGTGGAAGAAACGCTTAAACACGATGTGCATATCGAGACTTCCTTTGCCTACGATATTGATATCATCAGGCAACTGAACGCTAAAAGAAAGATCAACAAGGACAGGTTCATCATCTGCAACGGGTATAAGACCAAACCTTACACTACCGCCATCACCAAGCTGATCCGGGAAGGGTTTACGAATGTCATTCCCGTGCTGGATAATAAGGAAGAGATAGCCGAGTACGAAAAGGCACGACTAAAGGACCCTATCAAAATAGGCATCAGGATCGCAGCCGAAGAAGAGCCTACCTTCGACTTTTACACCTCCCGACTGGGTATCCGTAAAGAGGATATCCTGGAGTTTTACATAGACCGGATAAAGGGCAATAAGAAATTTGAGCTGAAGATGCTGCATTTCTTTATGAACAAAGGCATCAAGGATGACATCTATTACTGGAGCTCGCTCAATAAGGTATTGCACCTGTACTGCCAGCTCAAAAAGATATGTCCTGAGCTGGACAGCATCAATATAGGCGGCGGCTTTCCCATCAAGCATAACCTGGGCTTTGATTACGACTATCAGTATATGGCCAATGAAATAGTCAGCACCATCAAGAACGTCTGTAAAAAGCATAAGGTGGAAGTCCCCGATATCTTCACCGAGTTCGGCTCCTTCACCGTGGGCGAATCAGGCGCCGTGATCTACAGCGTTCTGGGAGAGAAGATGCAGAATGACCGGGAAATGTGGTATATGATAGATTCCTCCTTCATCACCACGCTGCCCGACACCTGGGGCATAGGAGAAAAGTTCCTGATGCTGCCCATCAATAAATGGGATAACGAGTACCAGGAAGTGCACCTGGGCGGTCTTACCTGCGACGGGCACGATTTCTATACCTCCGAGGAGCATATCAATGCCGTATTCCTTCCCAAGGTAGAGAATAAAAATCCCCCTGAAGAAGGCAGCCCGGCCCCTAAAAATAATAAGGAGCCTTTGTATATAGGCTTTTTCCATACAGGCGCCTACCAGGACCAGATATCCGGCTACGGGGGCATCAAGCATTGCCTGATCCCTTCACCCAAGCATATCATCGTAGATATCAATAAGAGCGGGGAAGTGGAAGACTGGCTGTACGCAAAAGAACAGACACCACAGAGTATGCTGAAAATACTCGGGTATATCAAATAATAAAAAAACAGGGCTGTAACAGCCCTGTTTTTTTATCTATTTCCAGTGATTATTCACTTTCAGCACCTTTTCCACCACATCCCGCACACAGCCCATGCCGCCGTTGTAGGGAGAAATATAATCTGCCGCTTCAATGACCTCCATACAGGCATCGCGGGGCGCACATTTGACACCGCAATACTGCATCGGTGCCAGGTCGGGCATATCATCCCCCATATACAACACCCGGGAGGGATCTGTTATCCCGTACTGTTCCAGGAGCCGGTGCAGGGTCTGCAGCTTGTCCTCCACCCCGAAATGCGCTTCCTGCACACCCAGCCGTTCCAGCCTCATGCCCGCGCCCCGGCTTTTACCGCCGGAGATCACCCACACCAGGTATCCCTGCTTCACTGCCAGTTGCAGGGCATAGCCGTCCTTAATATTCATAGCTCTCAGCAGGTGGCCTTCTTCCGTTACCAGCAGTTGCCCGTTGGTCAGCACGCCGTCCACATCCAGCACGAATACCCTTACCGCTGCAATCCTGTCTAAAATAGTTGTCTGTTCCATAATTAATTTAACCGGTACTGTCCCTACATCTTTACGTAGGTATCTATAGGCAGCCGTTTGGAGATAGAGCGTGCCAGCGTCAGCTCGTCCGTATATTCCAGCTCCGCCCCGAACGATACGCCTCTCGCGATGGATGTCAGTTTGATATCCATTCCCGCGAACATTTTGGATATATAAAACATAGTGGTGTCTCCCTCTATGGTGGGGTTAAGCGCCATAATGATCTCCTCCGCTTCCTGGCTGATGACCCTGTCCCTGAGATTCTGCAGGAAGAGCTGGTCCGGCCCTATCCCGTCCAGGGGCGCCAACAGGCCGCCCAGCACATGATATACGCCACTGAACTGCTGTGTGGCTTCAATGGAAATCACATCTCTCATATTCTCCACCACGCACAGCAGCCTTTTATTCCGGAAAGCATCCCTGCAGATATTGCATTCATCATGATCGGACACATTGTTACAGTGAACGCAGAACCTGATCTCGCTTCTCATTTTCCCTATCGCCCCCGTAATAGCCAATACCTCCTCCTTGTCCTCTTTCAGCAGGTGCATGACCAGCCTTAAAGCGGTCTTCTTTCCTATGCCGGGCAGCTTGCTGAAAGCATTGACAGCCTCTTCTATCAGTTGAGATGAAAAATTCATAAGCACAAAAATACACCCTAATTCCTTATGCTGTAAAATTACATTTTATTAATCAGTTAAAGGGAAAACAATCCAATGATATTTGCTGTAACTTTACTCCATATACAGAACCAATTCTTGCAATGAAGAACATACTCATAGCCGGTGCGGGCAAGTCATCCACGAGCCTTATACAGTATATGCTGCAACACAGTGAAGCACAGCAATGGAAAGTAACTGTAATGGATGCCCACCTGGAAGCGATTGAAGAAAAGATACAATACCATCCTAACGGTACCGCCGTTGCCGTAGATATCCATAACGAAGCCGAAAGAAAGCAGCTCGTAGCAGAGGCAGACATCGTATTGTCCGTTATGCCGCCGCATTTACACTACCTCCTGGCGCTGGACTGCCTGGAAGCCGGGAAGCATCTCATCACCTCCTCTTACGTGTCGGAAGACATCAAGGCCCTGGACGGGCGTGCCAGTGAGCAGCAACTGCTGTTCATGTGCGAAATGGGATGCGATCCGGGCATTGACCATATGTCCACCGCAAAGATCTTCGACCATATCCACGAGCAGGGCGGCGAGATACTTTCGTTCAAAAGCTGCTGCGGCGGACTGGTGGCCCCTGAAAGCGACACCAACAAATGGCATTACAAGATATCATGGAATCCACACAATGTAGTGACCGCGGCCCAGGCCGGCGCTACATGGTACGAAGATAATAAGGTGATACAAAGGGACTATAAAGATATTTTCAAATACCCCGGAGCCTTCCATATAGACGGCCTGGAAGACCTGGCCTACTATCCCAACCGGGACTCGCTGACATACAAGGAGATTTTCAATGTACCGGGCATCAGCACTTTTGTCCGTGCCACCCTGCGTCACAAGGATTTCATGCATGGATGGCAGAAGTTAGTGGACCTGAACCTGACCAATGAGCACGACAGCCACGATGCAGGCAGCCTGACCTACCGTAGCTGGATAGCCGCCGTCAACCGGATAGCTCCCGGCGAGCTGGAACAGGTGCTGGCCGAAAAGTATGGATTTGACGACCTGGCATTTGAGCTGTTCCGGGAGCTGGGCCTGCTGGACAATACCCCTGTCAGCACAGCACAGGAATATCTCAGCTCCGCCGCAATCCTGCAGCGTGTCATAGAAAAGGCCTGGAAGCTGGAAGAAACGGATAAGGATATGATCGTCATGCAGCACCTGGTAACCTATACGCTGAGAGAAGAGACCATAGAGCATGAAAGTTCCCTGATCGTAAAAGGAGAGAACCGCCTCCAGAGCGCCATGGCCAAAACTGTGGGACTTCCTATGGCTATCCTTGCCCATAAGATACTGGACGGCACTATCGACACCAGCGCTATCCACGGTGTGCAGATCCCTATCAGGAAAGAGATCTACAGTGTGGTCTTACCGCTCCTGGCAGCAGAGAACATTAAGTTTATAGACAAAGAAAAAGCCCTGATATAACAGGGCTTTCTCTTTTTAATTATTTCCTCATTTTCCCGATTTATACCGGATATACAGGTTGAGCAGCACGCCGAAAGGCAAAGCCGCGATGGTTAGCAGCTTTTTGGGCGATTCGCTGATAAAGCGCGTATTACCGGAAAATATGCTGGAAGATACATAGTGCACCGCCTCCATGAACCTGCGTTTGGGCGACCTGCTCAGCACCATGGCAGATTTGCGGATAAAGGCGAATCCTTGAGGGTGCTTCCTGTACTGCCTGAACATATTGAGGCTCGAACCGTCCTGCTGGTACTCTACCGTCACCAGGGGCTTATTGACCGTCACCAGCTCATAATCCTTATCTATCATCAGGTATTTATAGCCCAGCCCCACATACCGCTCACCTTCAAACAGCGGGTATTCCGGGTAGGCATTGATCACCTCCGTCCTGTACACCATCTTTTTATCCCCGGATCCGCCCTCGAGGTAAAAATCTTCCAATGTCGTTACGGGCTTTTTGAATTCAGTACCGATGATATTACCGGATGTATCTTCATCCAGGCCGATGATACCTGCATATTTTTCCTGGTCCATGGTGTTCCAGGTAGTGATAATGATGGCTACGGCATCGGGGGGCATATAGTCGTCCGAATCGATACAGGTGTTGAGCACCGTATCTATATTCCGGTAAGCCGTATTATGCGCGCCATGCATACCCTGGTTCTCCTGCGCGATATACCGGATGCTGAACGGGTTATCGCGGGCCATCCACTCCTTTACAAGCGCGGCGGTGTGATCGGCAGACCCGTCATCCACCACCAGCCAGACAAAATCGTGGCAGGATTGCCGCAGGAGGCTGTTATACAGCCGGGGCAAGGTATGGGCCCTGTTATAGGCGGGTGTAAAAATAGTCAAGGTAGGCATCACGTTCCTTTTTATGAATTCAAAAGTCTGCTATATGCTTCGTACAGCTTTTCCGTATTATCATGCACATCATATCCTGCTGCTTTGATCTTCCGGCATGCCATAGGATCCCTGGTATAGCCTGACCGTAGCTTGTCCGTGATCCTGGCCGCCCAGGCTGCTGCCGTCTCTTTAAGCGATAATACCATGACATTCTCCTTAAGTAATACGGACTCTTCAGGAATGCCGTCAGAAATAAAGCTGTACATACCGCTTGCCTGAGCTTCCACGAAAGCTACGCTGAACCCCTCGAACAGGCTGGGAAAAAGAAAGTAATTGCAGGCCTGCATCAGCGCATTCACATCGTTTCTCTTACCCAGGAATATTATATTATCCTGCAGCTGCAATGCCTGCACCTGCGCCATAATCTCTGCTTTCAGCTCACCTTCCCCCACAAGGAACAGGCGGGCCTCCGGCAGTACCTTAACGATCTCTGCGAAGACAGCTACCAGGAAGCGGTGGTTTTTCTGCGTCGCGAACCGGCCGATATGCAGGAAAGAAAAAGGTGTGGTTATGCCTAACTGTTCCCGGTAGCCTGCTGCCGTACCGGGATCGGGCGCGTACCGGTCCACCTCCACGGAATTGGGCATTATAAAGGCCTTCCGGGCGTTTTTCGCACCGAACAGCCATACGGAAGAGGCTTCCCCGCAGGAAAAGAAGCCGTTGACCGATTTCCGCATCCTGTGCTTCCACCACAGGCGGAACGGTGCTTTTATGTCCCAGTCCATCCGGGAGTTATGCGCATGAGCGATGCGGACCGGCACACCATATTTCATGGCGGCTTCATAGATATAGACACCCAGCTCGGACAGTTGCCCATGCACAATGTCATACGACCCGGCATGCTCCCGGAAAAAGTCATCTACAGCCTTTTTATAGGTACTTAGCGAGAAGGGATGCACGGGCGGTAGCCTGTATATCCTGCTTCCCCCGGCGATTATCTCTTTTTCAAAATGTCCTTCTTCCTCCCTGTGCACCAGGAAATCAAACTGCAGCTTACGGGTATCCAGGTGACGGAAATAGTTCATCAGGTTGGTCTCCGCCCCACCCATGTTCAATATGGTAAATACCTGCAATACCCTGATCGGTCTGTTCTCCATTATTTTTTCCTGTTTAACAACCAGGCAATAGTTTTTGTCAGATAAAAGAAAATAAAGATACGGCCTTTACGCGCAGCCCGGAAATAGAGCTTCCAGTGGAGCGGCAGGTACCTGGTGTCCAGTTGTGCCAGTGCGTCCTTATAAGCCGCATTGCCAAGCACAGACCGGAGCTGCTCCCGCTGCGCACGGGCGCCGGCAGGATTGCCCATCTCATTGATCCCAAGTCCTATAATGCTGAGGGCTATCCTGTTCCGGAAAGCCGTTGCTTCCTCCGGTGTCTGCACGTGCTCCCGTATATGCCTGAAAAGCCGCTGCCATTTATCAAAAAGCGCGGGCTTATATTGCTGTGTGAACGAACCGGTATTAGTCTTCCGGTAACAGTATAAGGGCTGATCTATCACGCGGACCGTCGCCCTGCAATGCCGGAGATAATCCAGGTTGAACAGCAAGTCTTCCGCCGTACCGGTCTCCCGCACATCGCGGATCTGTAAACCATGCTCCCTGATAATGCTGCTCCTGTATATCTTACCCCAAAGTGTAACGATGCTGTCCGCCTGCGACGGGTCTCTCAGCTCTTCCCCGGTAAGCCCTATCAGCCTCCTTTTGATCACACTGCATTCATACACACCGTCCATATAGAATTTCCGGGGCTCTGATACGCCTTCATACCGGCGGGTGTAGCTGACCATTGCCAGCTCATGGCCCTCTTCCGCCGCTGCCAGCAGCGTATCGATATAGCCGGGCTCCACCCAGTCGTCACTATCCACAAAGCAGATATAAGCACCGCGGGCCAGCGAGATTCCCGTATTCCTGGAAGCCGACAGTCCCCGGTTCTCCTGGTGTATGATCCTGAATACGGCCTGCTGCCCGAAGGCGGCTTCCAGCTTATCCAGCATAGCGGCGGTATGGTCACCGGAACCGTCATTGACCAGGATGAACTCCCATTCCATAGTGGCGGACTGCACCAGGGAACGTACGCATTGCTCTACGTAGTGCGCGGTATTATAACATGGTATGATAATGCTAACTTTCATGGATCAACCGGTATATTTTTTCGATCTCCCCGGCATTGGTGTACCGGTGAGGATCACAGTTATCAGAGAGCTGCTGACGCAGCCGGCTGTCACCGAGCAGGTTCATGACCGCCGCTGCTATAGCGGCAGTGTCCAGGGGCACGATCAGGCCGTCATACCCATGCCGCACCTGTGAAGGTGCCGTCGGATAATCGGTAATGATCACCGGGCGCTTCAATAACTGGGCTTCCCTTACGGAAACGGATTTCCCTTCAAACCTGGAGGGTTGGACATATACGTCACATTGCTCCAGGTAGCTGTACGGATTCTTCTTTTTACCCAGTAGGATGATATGATCCTGCAATCCGTACTGCTCTATAAGGTCTTTCACCAGGTGCTCATCTCCTCCGAACCCTATAATGTACCATTTAAAGTCCTTACACCCGCCCCGCAGCATTTCCCGCACCACCTCCGGTATCACTTCCAGGTTTTTGGCATAAGAAAAGCGGCCTATGGTGAGTATCCTGTGGCCACTGTATGCGCTGTAGACTTCCAGTGCCGGGTCCTGGCGGTCCCGCAGCTCCTGCAGGATATAAGGATAGGAAATAATATTTTCAATCACCCGCACCCTTTGCTCAAAGCGCGGCAGCACCGATACAAAAGCGTTCCGGCATTCTTCCGAAACGGCAATGATATGCTTAAAAGGCGCCCACATCTTATTTTCCGCTACAGGGTCAATGACCAGGTTGGAATAATCAGTATGTATCCAGGCCCAGTAGCTGGCAGCCTTTACACGCCTGTGCTCCACGAAATTCGGATGCAGGAAGCTCATACAGACGTCATAGGTCTTATCTGAAACAGCCGGCAGGAACCTTGAGGCGTAGTCGATCAGGTAAGTATGATAGAGGTTGCTGGTCTTGCCCTTTTCAGGCGGATAGAACAGCGACTTCCATTTGCTTTTTATTGTAGCCATTATTTTTACGGCCGCTGTCCGCCAGTTGCCCGATGTAACCAGCGAGCGCATGGGTCTGAACAGCGCAGCGTATTGCGGCAGCTCCGGCAAGAGCCGCGCATTTTTATTGATCAGGCTTTTTAGTGCCCCGTCATGGTTGAAAATAAACACATCCACATTGTAGCGCTCATAATCTATACTGTCCAGCAGCCCGAGCAGGCTTTTCTCCACCCCGCCTATTTCTATCAGCTGGGTGGATATAATGATGTTTTTTTTCATTTGAACAGCATTTTATAGTACCTGGGGCCCACCGCCTTAAATATCATATCCAGCATCCTGAATTTCAGGGAACGCTGATCCTTCTGAAGGGGCGCATCCTTCCAGGGCGAAAGCGATTTGTAGTACAAATACCTGTCCTTTAGCGGGTGGCTGCTGTTGCTGTACCAGGGACGGTTGGAAAAGCAGGGTGTGAAATGCACAAATACCGGCTGCTGCCTGGCTTCCTGTATCAAAGCATCAGGATAGTAAGGCGAGGCCCCGTAATATTGCTCTATATCACGAACCGTGCGGAATTCCCAGAAGCTGGTCATAGCATTATATTTGGGATGCAGTATCAATATATCATCAGCAAAGACCCCGTTGATCACGCCCTGGTCATGATGCTGCACCTTGCCGTCGTGCTTCCTGATAAACGCGGTCATGACGGATACGGCATCCGCAGCGCGCATTTTTTCCAGGTCCAGCATTAAGAACCCCGCATTGATATACCTGGCCTGCTCACTGATACCGATATTGGTCTTGTTGGACAAGCCGACATGATCTTCTACGGCCGCAACAGTATAAGAGGCCATATCCATAGCGTAAAGCTCTTCCAGGGATGCCTCAAATACGGCATCACAGTCAGCATAGATCACCCGGTCAACAGACGCATCCAGCAGCACAGGCAAAAACAGGCGGCTGTATGACGCAATGGATATCGTATCGGGAATACCATAGGCCTTCAGACCCTGCAGGAGCTGCTGCAATTCGTGAAAAATAATCGCCCGGCCGTATGATGCTGTCAGTGATCTTAATGTTGATTTACCGGCAGGCGAAATGCCGTTATCCAGTATATGTATGGTGATCTGATCAAACCCTTTATTATTTTCCAGTAAGGATATAATGGCAACTCCAAGATGCTGTATGTAGTTGTCATCTGATGAAAAGGCTATATGAAGGTGCATAATGTCATATTAAATGTATGCGGAGCAAATACCACGCTTTGCAAAAGTAATACTTTAGCCCGGAGATCGCAATACGCATCGCGCTGACAAACCCGGGAATATAACAGGCTGACCTCTCTATACTCCGTGCACATATGTAAAAAAATATATTTTTCGTAAAATTTTAGATAATTATAACAAAGCTTAATTTTGTATTATTTTTAACAGGATAATCATTTTTATGATTTTCAATTCGCTTGCTTTTCTGGTCTTCCTGCCTGTTGTCTTTACAATATACTGGCTATTAAAAACAGACAGAATAAGAGCACAGAATATCGTACTGCTGGCAGCCAGCCTCTATTTTTACGCCTGCTGGGACTGGCGGTTCCTGTTCCTGTTATTATTTTCCATCTGCCTGGATTATTACACCGGCATTAAGATAGACAACAGTACTTCAACCCGGATGCGCAAGACCTGGATGGTGATCAGCATCGGGGTGAACCTGGGGTTCCTGATGGTCTTCAAATATTACAATTTTTTTATAGATTCCTTTAAGGACGCCATGGCCGCGGTCGGCTATCACCCCAATATCCAAACCCTTCAGCTTATCCTGCCCGTCGGTATTTCGTTTTATACCTTTCACGGGCTGTCCTATATCCTGGATATTTATTATAAGCGGATCCGGTCGGAGCGGAATTTTATAGATTATGCGCTGTTTGTGAGCTTTTTTCCCCTGCTGGTCGCCGGTCCCATTGAAAGGGCCACCCACCTGCTGCCACAGATAAAAAAACGCAGGCAGTTTGATTATGCAAAAGCCATAGACGGCCTGCGGCAGATGCTGTGGGGATTTTTCAAGAAGGTGGTGATAGCGGATAACTGCGCCCTGTATGTGAATGATATCTTTTCAAACCATAGCAGCTACGGGACCGTTTCCCTGATACTGGGAGCTATCCTTTTCGCGGTGCAGATATATTGTGATTTTTCGGGGTATTCGGACATTGCGCTCGGCACAGCACGCCTTTTTGGCTTTGAGCTGCTCCGGAATTTCTCCTTTCCTTATTTTTCAAGGAATATCGCGGAGTTCTGGCGGCGCTGGCACATTTCACTGTCCTCCTGGTTCAGGGATTATGTCTATATACCCTTAGGCGGCAGCAAGGGCGGCCTGCTGAAAAAGGTCAGGAACACTTTTGTGATCTTTCTTGTCAGCGGGTTCTGGCATGGCGCCAACTGGACGTTCATCATCTGGGGCGGCCTTAACGCGGTCTATTACCTGCCGTCACTGCTCTTAAACCAGAACCGGAAGTACACGGATATCGTAGCAGAGCACACCCTGCTGCCTTCACTGAAAGAGCTGGGGCATATGGCGCTGACGTTCACCCTTACGACCATCGCATGGATATTCTTCAGGGCCGACAATCTTAACCAGGCGCTGGAATACCTAGGCGGTATATTCAGCTTCCGGCAGTCGGAAACCGTTACGGTGTCGCACCTGCTATATTTACTGATAGGGTTGTTTTTCATTACGGAATGGATGGGCAGGAAAAGCAATTACGCCCTGGAGCATATATTACAGCGCTGGCCCCGGGTAGCCAGGCTGACCCTGTATTATCTCCTGATCATCCTGATATGCTGGTTTGCCGGTGAAGAGCAGGAGTTTATCTATTTTCAATTTTAAAGTATCATGAAACTATTCATTTACAGGGTGCTTGTTTTCCTGCTGCCGGTACTGACCCTGCTGCTGGTCATGGAATTGTATATCCGGTCGCTGCCCAATGAATATACCGCCAAAAAGGAGTATATGGATATGCATGCGCCACAGGTAGAGACGCTTATACTCGGCAATTCGCATGCGCTTAACGGCATTAACCCCGCCTATATGGACGGCCACGCCTACAACCTGGCATTTGCCGGCCAGACGCTGAAATATGACTGGGAGCTGCTGCAGTATTACAGCGACCGGCTGGAGCACCTGGAAAATATCATTATTCCCATATCTTATTTCAGCCTTTATAATAACCTGGAAAGCAACAGCAATAATAAATTCAGGCTGAAGTATTATAAGATCAATTTCGGCATCCTGCGGCACGAAAATATATTATACAACCTGGAGATAGCAAGCGTGAGATTTTCCAAGAACGTCACCACGATACAGCAGCAGGTATTCGGGACCACAGCGGATGCGCATGCTCCCGGGAAGCGGGAAGAATACCTGGGCTGGTCAACGCGCAATTACACTGTTGACGATATAGAAAAGGAGGGAAAGGAGAAGGCAGCCAAGCATGAGCGGTATATTCGTCCCGGGGAGCTGGCATCCAATATGCATTATCTGGATAATATCATCTCTTTTGCAGAGCAACACAAGTGTAAGCTGTATTTCATTACCACGCCTCATTATGCCTCTTATTACCGGAATATGGAAACCGATTATTTTACCCGCGCCAGGCATATCATGGATAGTATCTGCTTCCTACCATACAGCACTCAGGTCAGGTATATCGATATGATGAAAGACAGCAGGTTCACCAAAAGTGATTTTGTCAACTCCGATCACCTGAGTGTTTCAGGCGCTGCCAGGCTCTCTTCCATATTGAACGGGCTGCTGCGGGAGCCGTAAATTCATTTCCTGTGCAATGCTTCAAATAACCCCTGCCAGAGAAGGGCTACCGACTCCATACGGTATCTTTTGACATCTTCTAAAGCCCGGGCGGACAAGCTGCGCCTGAGGCCCTCATCTTCCATAAGGCGGGTAAGCGCCCGGGCCATGGCTTCTTCATCCAGTTGCGGTACCAGCAGGCCGTTCTTTTCATGGTCAATGATATCAGAAGGCCCGTAATTGCAGTCGAAAGCCACACAGGGCAGCCCGAAAGCCATAGCCTCGATAAGCACCATACCAAATCCTTCATACCGGGAGGGCATCACATAGATGGAGGCATCCGGATATTGCTGCTGTATATGCCTGTCGGGAGGATGTAAAAACATATTGCGGGGCAGTTGCTGCCGGGTAAGCACCTGCTCATCTTCTTTCCCGAAGTTGTGCAGCTCCCATTCCGGGAACCGGTCTGTGATCTTCGCCCAGACACGCGCCAGTATATCCTGTCCTTTCTGGTAGGACACTTTTCCCACGCAGATGACCCTTTTGCGGGAAAGATCCGCGCTTATATCCGGCTCAAACGGTACGGGATTGGCTATTACCCTGATATTCTCCAGATGCCGCCACTCATTGACATTACCCTGCGTCAATACCACAAAAGCGTCAAATTTCGGGGCCATCCTGTTCATAAGCGACCATTTGAGCCTTGTAACGATCTTTTGCTTCCAGCCGGCACGGGGCGGCAATTCGATCAGCTTGGACACATGCCGCTCGTAAATAACAGGAATACGGGTTTTAAGGATAGCCGGGATGAAAAAGGCTTTCAGGCCATCATCGCAGACAAGGATAATATCCGGGTCCGACCGGTCTACAAAGGACCTGACAGCCTGCCTGTACTGCCTGATATATGACAGCGCTCCACCTCCTACATTAGCGCTGATAAATGTGATCTTATCAGAAAAGGTATAAAAAGGCCGGAGATGCTGATCGTTCAGAACAGCGATCGTCACCTCATAGCCCAGGGTATCCGCAAAGTAAGACGCTTTCACGGCAAGCACACGTTCCAGCCCGCCGGAACCATTGATCGCATTCGTGATATAGAGTAGCTTCATGAATTCATTGTTTTGCCCCGCCGGCGCTACCTGGATAATAGTCTTGCCTTAAGGCTGTAAAACATATTTTTCAGGTATTTCACTTCCTGAGCATTCCGGAATAATAAAAAATTGACCGCAACAAAGAAGACGCAGAGCGACAGCGCCGCTACTCCCAGCATCAGGAAAGAGTGAATATTGAAAACGAAAAGGTATTTAAACACTAAAAAGCAAACGGCTAAAATAGCCCCGTATAAAAGATACTGCCATATATATACGCTGAATTTCAGCAGCAGGCCTTTTTCAAATACCACTTTAGGCACATACCATGCCGTGGTCAGCAGCCTGGAAAGCACCGGGGCGAAGAGGATGCCCTCCAGTCCCCACAGGTAGCCGAACAGGACGGACAGCCCAAGGTTCAGAAAAGCGCTGAAAACCGTCAGCCAGCGGCCTTCTTTAAAAAAGCCCATGGTCGTTTTAAATGTCCATATGACATTCTGCATACCCAGGATATAAAAGTTCAATGCTATCAATACCGCAACATAGGGCCGTACCAGGAACTCATCACCTATCCATACCTCGATAAAGATATCGGAGTACAGGGCCAGCCCCAGGGCCCCAAGACCATACAGCAGGAAGCTCAAAAAATTCAGCACATTGAAGATCTCGATTTTTTTCTCCAGGCCCGCGGTAGCGTTCACATTAGCGACGCTGCTGGTCAGTCCCTGGAATACCTGTATCACCAGGGAAGTAGCCATGCTTACCAGCAGCAGGTAATTGTAGTATTTACCTAACAATACAAGGCCTACGAATGCGTTAATGATAATATTGCTTGTATTATTCACTATTGCGCCGCTGAATTTAAACAGGCTCGTGGAGAAGGTGTTTACCTTCAGCTGGTGCTTGATATCCCTGCTTACGGGCCTGGCGGGCAATTTCAGGAAAGGGTATTCCTTATTGGTCTTCAGGTACACCAGCAGGTTGGAAATAAAGGTACCCGCTACCTGTATCACAAGGTACAGTATAAAGTTCTGGAACAATACCAGCGACAGTATCTGTATAACGGTCTGGACAGTGGTAACAATGATGCTTAATTTGGAAACAACATAATTACGCTGATCCGCTACCAGGATCGAATAGCGGTGGCTGAAGAAATAAGAAGCCACGGAATTGGCCAGGTACAGCAGGTAAATGACGTAAATATCCCGGAGCAGCACCTCATGATCCGTAGCCACGATATCCTTCAGGAAAGGGACGAGCGCCAGGCCGGCCGCCGCCACGGCACAGCCTATATAAAAGTATATCTTTTTAAATAATACTATCAGGTCGTTCAGTAATGCATAGTCCTTTTCCGCAATAGGCTTGTACAGGGAGTACATCAGGGCGTTGCCTACACCCAGCTCCGCCAGCGCCAGCAAACCCAGGATATTTGAAAAGAGCCCCTGGGCAGCCAGGTATTCTATGGCCAGGTAGTTGATAAAGACGGTACGGCTGACAAATCCCAGCAGCATCTGGATACCCTGGGTAACAAAACCGAAACCTATATTTTTAAATGAATTTTTAATCCTCGAATCCGTATTCATGCTTTGATTTTTGAACCCTGCTTAACAATCTTAAGGCATAGCCCTGCGCAAATGGCAGCACATCAAAGATACGTGAATATACGCCAATCGATTTAGTATCTCCCTGGCAAAAATCAATAGCGCCGTTTCTCCTGGTAACGGACATCAGGTAAGTGACACTCTTATGCACGGCCTGCCTGCAGTCTGCAGAGATTTCCGGGATGTCCGACGCGTTTACCAGCAGCCAGGACAACATTACGGTAGCCGAGCTGTCCGCGGGCACTTCCCTGACCAGTACCTGCCAGCCCCAGCTGCCGTCAGGTCTCTGGCAGTCCATTATCAGCTTCGCGTACCGGGCAACACGTTCTGTTATAGCCTGGTAGTAAGGGCGCGCAGGATCCATCAGCTCCCGGACATCGGCCAGCGCAATGGCATACCAGCCCATACCCCTCGCCCAGCCGTAAAGGCCCAGCGACATATGGGTATGATAGTGATAAGCATGCACCGGCAGGCTGGAACCCGGGTATAAGCCATGAGCGTCAAATTCTTCCAGCTGCCCGATAGCCAGGTCAACGGCAGCATCATTTTTAAATACCTGACCGTATAACACGAGATAAGGACAGATAAAGCCTAATGTATCCACAAACCTGTAATGCTCCGTATAGGTCTTATATCTTACGGAAGTATCCGACCCTTTCAATTCAAGTATCATCTGGTACACCCGGTGAAAGTAAGCTGCGTATTCCTGCTCCTTATGCAACAGGACCGCCAGCTTCAGCAAGGCATAGCTGTATATGACATAATCCGCCTCCGGGGGCGTCTCCTTACCCGCTTCCTCTTTCAAAAGAGTGTCATAGGCCCCGGCCTCTCCCAGCTCTGCCAGGCCTATCAGCAACCCGGCTTTCTGCCAGAACTGTATGGTATCGTTCCTGAAATTGCCTTTCAGTATATCCAGTATGATCAGCCTGGTATTGTCTGTAAGCCGTACGGTAGGCGTTTGCCGGATCCATTGCTGCGACAGGGCCGTAATATGGGCCATATAGGCATCCACCTGCCGTATCTTCCCTATCCTGATCCTGGAAAGCCAGAGCTGCATGGCAAAAAAGATATCCGTACCGATCATTACCAGGACCACTGCCGCCAATAAATATATCGCTATAATTTCCATTGTATATGTTCTTTAAGTATTTTAGCCGGAACACCTCCTATAAGGCAATTGGCAGGAAAGCTCTTATTGACCACGCTTCCCGCGGCAACGATACAGCCGTCGCCGATCGTCACACCTTTCAGGATCATACTGTTCATGCCGATCCAGACATGATTGCCGATGGTAACGGGCCGGGTCTTGATATGCCGCCCGTCCGGTATCTCGTGGTTATCGCTGTCCCTGATGACCACGTTCTCCGCAATGGCTACATCATACCCGATCGTAATACTCTCAAAGCAGGCAATGGCGGCATTGCTGTTGATATAACCGCTCCCGAGGGACAATGTGGCGCCCGCCGCTACCGACACCCTGGCATTGCTGTGTATGCTGAAGTGCCTGTCCACCTGCAGTGTGCTATGCTCATACATGGACAGGAAGGACGGAAAGGGGTCCCTGTGGTTGAATTTACTGTTGAAATAGAACGATTCACCGATCTTTATGCTGGCCCGCCTATCTATGGACACCCGGCCGTTCCGGAATACCAGGAATTTCCATCCCGTACCCATGAACAGGGACAGTTTTACGGTAGCGATGATATTCAGCCTGAAGATATTTCTCAGGAATACTTTTAATGCTATGCTCATGCAAGCTTGACTTTTATGCAATAGATGTTACCGGACATAGCCGTTCTCAATGATCTCCTCGTTCATCTGGCGGACCTTATCCGGTGTGATGCCGCCGGGAAGCGTATAGCTGCTGTCAAATTTCGGGCTCCGCTCAAACTCTTCCTCTATCTTTTTCCTGTAAGCCTCCACTGTCGTAATGACACGCGCAGGATTGCCGGCCACCACCACATTCGGAGGAACATCCCTGGTGACTACGCTGCAGGAACCGATGATGCTGTTCTCGCCAATCGTGACATTGGGCATAATAAAGACCCTGGCGCCCACGAATACATTCCTGCCGATAATGATCTTGCCCACCCTGGTATAATTCACGAACCTTTTGGTGCTGGTATCGTGGCTCAGCAGGTAGACCTCCGGGCCGAACATCACATTATCACCGATCTCTATCAGCCAGCAACTGCCGTAATCGATCGTACAATTGATCAGGCCGTACACATTGCTGCCCACTTTCATACCCGCCGCTATGCAGGCGTCCACAGATAATTGCTCATTCGACTTGCCGGCCATCAGTTGCCTGGTCTTATTGATTATTCGCTTTAACATACTTTTTCAGGTTTTGATAGGAGTAATACGCTCTCGGATAATGTAAAATATAAAGACATTTATTCATCAGCCCCTGTAGCTGGCTGAAATAGCTTTTATTGATCAGCAGGGAGTTGATGATGAGATGTATATATTCACCGCTCCTTATCCTGGGATAATCTTTCCAGGGGTGAATATTATGCTGTATCAGGTAAAAGTTGGTAAAGGCCAGACCTTCGAGGAACCATTTCTTGTAAAAGCTGTTGGACAGGCCGGTCTGCTGGTATTCCACTTCCACCAGTACCGCATTGATACATTTGAGCTTGTATTTCACGGACACGGGGTGCCATACCACCGATTCTGATATAAGCCTGATCTCCCGGGGTTCAGGGAAAGGGAATTCTTTGAGGCAGCAAGTCCGGAATACCACGGATTTATCCCCCCTGATCGCCTGCCTGTAGTATAAGGCCGGAAAATCGGACACCATTCCGTTTTGCGGGAATGGTGTGCCGATGATATTACCATTGGAATATTTATTCAGAAAAAGCAACCCGCCCAGGTCCGTACTCTCAAGGTCATTGAGATTATACAGCAGGATATCGAATGCCCCTTCCACGAAAAAATCGTCACTGTCCAGGATCACGAAAAACTCTCCGCGGGCTTCCCGGACACCTGCATTGACCGCCGTATGCTTGCCGCCGTTACGTTTTTTAATATATCTTATGTCAAAAATATCATTACCATTCTCTATCCAGCCCTGCACCAGCGCCTCGGTATCGTCTGTGCTGCCGTCATCTACAATCAGCCACTCGAAACCTGTATGATCCTGCCTTCTTATAGACTGATAGGCTCTCTCCAGCAGGTCCATCCTGTTGAAAGTAGGCGTAAAAATAGTAAATAACACTTTACAGTTATTAAGTTTAGTTAAGTAAGACTTTTTCGATCTGCTGCATTCTGTTTGACATATAGAAGACCGTATTCGTTCCCTGAATATTATGCCTGTACTTAGCTAATACTTCCGGATGTTCTAACACGTATTTCAATGCGTTATACAATCCTTCCTCACTGTTTTCGCAAATCAGGCCGGTCTGCTTATCTTCAATAAGCTCAGACATACCACTGCAATCCGTGGTAATGACCGGCGTTTCCAAAATCAGCGATTCAATGACTACTGTGCTCAATCCTTCGAAAAGCGAAGACATCACTAAACAGTCTGCCTGGCATATTAAAGGATACGGATTATCCAAATGTCCAAGCAAAGTTACTATTTCCTGTAAATTTTTAGAAAAAATTAAGTTTTCCAGGTCCGCTTTTTGATCACCGTCCCCTACCATCATCAGCCGGAACTCAAAACCGTCCTCCTTTAGCTGCCCCAACACATTCAGCAGCCGGTCGTAGGATTTAACGTGGACCAGCCTTCCCACCGTTACCAGCTTCAGGAAAGGCGAGCTATACCGAATCTCCGATCCCTGCTGTACCTTCTGGAATATTTTCTTTTCATCCACCGGGTTGTACAGGCATTTTACGGTTTTGTAGTCAAAAATGGCCCTGAAAGAGCTGCATACATCTTCCGATACCCCGATAATATGCTGGTAGCGGGCATATTCCATTCTCTTTTTTTCAAAGCTCCTGGCATCAAGACCCTCATACAGACGTTCCTGGTGAGTGTGCAGCCAGGCTATTTTCTTGCTTGGCTGGCTGGAATAGCTTACAAATTCCGTAGGCGCACCCTCATAAAAAGCCACTTCAATATCAAAACGCTCTTTGACCAGGCGGCGATACATCCAGGTCTTGGGCATCCTGTTATACAGGAAGTTGAAAAACCTGTATTTGAGGGTATGGGTATTGTCAATCAAATACCGGTACCTGATATGACCGGCAAATCCTTCTTTAAAATGAAACTCGTAGTCGGAATAAACACTCTTTTTGAAAAGAGCGATCACTGTAATATCAAATTTTTCAGGATCTATATTGTTCACCAGGTCGATCAGCACCTTTTCAGCGCCGCCCACTATCATGGATTCAATATAAAATGCAATTTTCTTTTTCATCTCTGTCTCATTTAAGCAACGCTCCTACCCTGTCATTAATATGTGTCTCGTTCAATGAAAAATCTGATAAATTCTGAACAAGCGTTTCCCTTAAGCGGGCATCTCCCGATAAATTTGTTATAGCCGCGGCCATAGCTTCCGGCTCCATGTCCGCCACGATGGCATTATAGCCGTTCTGCAACTGGTCCCCCACCGTGGCAAAATTTGTGGTCACTATCGGCTTGCCCAGCAGCTTGGCTTCGTCTATAGCTATGGACTTCCCTTCATACCTGGAAGTCTGGCAGTATATATCCGCCCAGCGGATGCAGGCATACGGGTTCTGCTGCAATCCCAGCAATACCAGGCAGCCCGACAGGTCGTACTCCCTTATCTGCTGCTCCATCCAGGCCCTGAGCGTCCCTTCTCCTATCACGTACCATACAAAATCCTTTCCTGTCTGCTTCAGCAGCTTTACCGTCTCTACCAGCAGATCCATACCTTTTTCCTCGCTCAGCCTTGCCACAGTAATGATATCCAGCGCACTTTTGCGTAAAGGGACCGGCAGCGGCGCCTCAGCCATCGTCCTCACCAGGAGGCCAGAGGTCATATTAGGTATTTCAACCACCTTATCGCTGACCGCCGGAAATATTTTTGTAAGATCTGCCACGCATTTTTCGCTGACGCCCACAATGGCATGGAGCCGCTCAAAATAGCGGGCATCAAAGTCCGCCTGCAGCCCGGAAGCGGAATACAGGGTATGTATCCAGCCTATCTTCTTTCGCGCCTTTACCTTATCCACAACAAAGTAAACGGAGGATTTTTCCAGGAACGCCACCGCTACATCATACTCCTTTGAAAGCACCTGCATGCTGCGGGCCCAGTATTTCCAGCCTTCCTGCTCACCCACCGCCGCGTTCGGCGCTTTTTTAAGTGTCCTGGCATACAGGAAACGATCGAGGGCCAGCCCCCATTGACCTTTCTGCAGCAGGCCGGTCACCGCTTTGGGGAAAGGGCGTGTAAAAAGTCCGTAATAGCCTTCGGGAGTAATAATATTCACATAGGCGGGCACCTGGCTCATAAATAAGCCGGAAGTATTGAACAGCAGCAGATCTATATTATAGTCTGCCGGAGAAAGCGTATGCAGCAGGTTTACCAATGCTTTTTCTCCACCTCCTGCATCCAGGCCGGGAATTACAAATAATATCTCTTGCTTACGCGTCATCTGTATGCTACAAATAATCATTGGCCGACAGAGCCAATACTTTAATATGCGGTATCACGGCAGCCAGCTGGTCTTTCAGCAGCGCCTGATCTTTTTTCAATTCTTCAAATTTTTCTTTCAGCAATTCGGCATCGCTGATTTCGGACCTGTCCAATACCAGCTTGGGAAAACCGAACAGGTCACGGGCTATCCCCAATGATTTCACGCTGTAGCCGAGCACCATGGTGGGCACGCCCTGCGAATATGCCGCTATAGTGGCATGCGTCCTGGCCCCTATGAACATTTCCATCCGCGCGATATAGCCTTTATATTGTGAAGCCGTGAGATCACCGGGCAGCAGCAGCGTCCTGTTCCGGGCTTTGGGACCCAGGTCATTGATAAGCCGCTGCATACATTCATGGTCGTTATTGCCCGGCTGTATGACATGCGGGGTAAATGCAACAGTAAAGGACGTAGTATCGAGGATATGCGTCAGAAGGTCAAGGACGGCCTGCCGGCTTGCAGGGACCTTCTGCTCTACCAGCGGACTGTAGTTAAATCCTATGGTATTATGGTCCTGCCAGCCTGCCGGCAGCGGCAGCTCTTCCTTATCCAGCAGGAAAGCGCCGTCAGCCACCTGCACTACATTTTCCAGCCCGCTGTCTTTGAGCGCCGCAACAGATTCCGATTCCCGGATCACCAGGAAGTCATAAGTATTGAGGTCATTGATCTTTTCGGCGTTCAGGTCTTCTTTTCCCAGCGATGCGCCCCATAGGAGCAGCTTTTTGCCACGGGATTTGATAATACGGTTCAGCTCGTAATAGTCGGGGATATTACCGTAGCAGTAATTATCTCCTCCTATGGATAGGAATATATCAAAACGGTCTATATTATCAATAATGTCCTGGTGTATCAGCCTGTAGGAAACAGCCTGGGAATTCCGGAGCCTTACCTGCAGATAGTTCTTAAAAAACAATAAGGAATAGGGCTTTATCGTGCGTCCCTGGTTATGATAAACAAGCTCATCCAGCCCCGGGATATGCTTGTCCGATTCAGGCTGGGAAGATGCCAGGGCTATATAGGCATCAGCGTATTTAGCCCTTATGATTTTCACTGCCGTCTGAACGATCGCTTCACATCCCCTGTTGCCGCTCCCGCCGTGAAAGAACATTAATATTCTCATGTTATCCTTTTTATTTAATTCCGTTACGCCAATGAACATATTTAAAAGCCAGCTTGAGCCTGAATAAAGATCTTTGCTTCATAGCCTTCAATATAAATCTTTCAAACCTGCCGGCCGTATCCTCCATCATTTCGTTGTAATAGGCATCCAGCGCTTTCCGTACATCTTTGTCATATAGCATATCCCGTACCATTTTCATGCGGACGGCGCTGCTGATGCCGGGCTGGTTCCTGAAATAAACGGACAGGACGCTTAAAATATTCCGGATCATTTTGATGCTGCTCCATCTCTCCAGCTTATCCTTATCATATAAATGCCCGGTAAGATGCCGGTACCTGTCCTTATCCTTCACGAATGCCTCCAGGTAATTATGCTTTTTAAGATTCCTGGTAGCGCTGCCCTCCGTCTCGCGGTAGCAATAGATCGTTCCCCTGAACACCACTAGCTCCTCCACACATTGCAGGTAAGCTACATTAAAATACCCATCTTCACCCAATGGCATGCCCTCGGGAAACCGAACACCATGCGATCTTATAACAGGCGTTTCGTAGAATTTAGCTACTACGGAGTTACCTAATTCATTTTGAAGGTAAGACGGAATGACGGTATACAGAATATCACTTTTGTTAAACTTATCCATATTGGCCCCTGAAAGCAGGGCCTTATTAAAAAACTGGTCTGAAAAACAAGTAATTACAGAAGTATCCAGGTCTTTTATATGATCAAAGAAATCAGTTGTCACCGTATCATCCGCGTCCACAAAAGCCAGGTATCGCCCGGCGGCCGCTGCCATGCCGGCATTCCTTGCCGCACTTACGCCCCCGTTGTCCTGCTGTATCAGCCGTATACGGCCATCCCTGCCTATGAACTCCTTGATGACATCCGCGCTGCTGTCGCTGCTGCCGTCATCCACGCATATGATCTCATAAGAGGAAAAACCGGCCGCCTGTATGCTCTGAAGACAGTCTGCAATATATTTCCCGGCATTATATACCGGTATTATCACTGATATATAAGGCTCACCGGGAGACATCACGATTCGATCAGTTTTAATAAATAATTACCGTAATTGCACTTCAGCAAGGGCTGCGCCAGCTTTTTCAACTGCTCCTCATCAATATATCCCATCCTGAAAGCGACCTCTTCAATAGAGCCTACCTTCAGTCCCTGCCGCTCTTCTATCACCTGGACGAACTGGGCCGCCTGCATCAGCGAGGACACCGTTCCGGTATCCAGCCAGGCTACTCCCCTGTTCAGCAATTCAACCTTCAGCTTACCTCTTTTAAGGTAAACATTATTGACTTCGGTGATCTCCAGCTCGCCTCTTGCCGATGGCTGTATCTGCCTGGCTATCTCCACTACATCATTATCATAAAAGTACAGGCCGATGACCGCATGATTGGATTTAGGGTGCTCCGGCTTTTCTTCTATGGAAGTAGCTTCATTATGTTCATTGAAGGTCACGACACCGTAGCGTTCCGGGTCATGCACCGAATAGGCAAAGATACATCCGCCGTCCACATCAATATTGGACTGCATCAGCTTGCTGAGACCAGAACCGTATATAATATTATCCCCTAAGATCAGGGCCACCTTATCATTTCCTATGAATTCCTCGCCGATGATAAAGGCCTGGGCGAGACCGTCCGGGCTGGGCTGCTCCGCATAGCTGAGCTGCAGGCCGTAATCGCTGCCGTCTCCCAGCAACCTCCGGAAATTGGGTACGTCCTGGGGTGTAGATATGATCAGTATTTCCCTTATGCCCGCCAGCATTAAAACAGACAGGGGGTAATATATCATAGGTTTATCATATATAGGGAGCAGTTGTTTGGAAACTACCCTGGTCAAAGGATATAACCGTGTGCCCGACCCGCCTGCAAGTATAATGCCTTTCATAATTTTTCAAACAAAAAAAAGATGCACAAAGATAGTCATATTTTGTATGCCCCTCTGATAATATTTTGTGAATTCAGCTATAGACCATACTCAATCTCAGCGCCCTGCAGCACCTGTATACCAAAGGTAAAGCCGCCTGTATGCAGCCATTCCCGGCGCTTTTCCATCACCGGGCCAAAGGTGCTGTGAGCCACCGCCAGTACCCCTATATGATAGGACCGATCTATGCTGTCCAGGAGCATCCCGCGGTACTTTTCAGGCACAGATCTTACATCTGCCACGGGGTCATACACATCCACGGACAGGCCATAGGACAGCAGCTCATCCACCAGGTGAAAGACCCTGGAATTCCTGACATCGGGGCAATCGGCCTTAAAGGTGCAGCCCAGCACCAGGACACGCGACAGCTTCAGGTCCAGGTTATGCTGGATGGCCAGCTTGACAATACGGCCCGCCACATAGAGATGCATCTCATCATTCAGCTTCCGGCCCGCCAGTATCATTTCCGGCGTATAGCCATGAAATTGCGATTTATAGGCAAGATAATAAGGATCAACTCCGATACAATGCCCTCCCACCAGGCCGGGATAGTAAGGAGCAAAGTTCCATTTGGTAGCCGCGGCTTCCAGCACTTCCCTAGTATCTATATTGAGCAGGCTGAAAATCTTGGACAGCTCATTGACAAATGCGATATTGATATCACGCTGGGTATTCTCGATCACCTTGGCAGCCTCCGCCACCCTGATACAGGATACCTTGTGCAGCCCCGCCTCAATGATCCTGCCATACAGGAATTCCATCCGGTCAACAGCAGTCTTATGCGACCCGGAAATGATCTTCTTTATTGATGACAGCGGCCTTGACCTATCGCCGGGATTCACCCGTTCAGGTGAATATCCCACAAAGAACTCTTCATTGTAAACCAGGCCCGACGCCTCGATAAGGATCGGGACACATTCCTCCTCCGTAAGGCCGGGGTACACCGTAGATTCGAAGACCACCATCGTTCCCGGCCGCATATAGCTACCGGTCAGCCTGCAGGCCGCTTTCAGCATCGTGATATCAGGGATATTATGGGCATCTACAGGTGTAGGGATAGTAATAATAAATACGTCCGCCTGGCGGAGCAATGACGCTTCCGCGGTAATCACAAGCTTTCCTTCCTCCGTTCCGCCAAGCGCTGCTCTCAGCTGCTCCTCGCTCACTTCACCGTTGCTGTCGTAATGCCTGTTCAGCTCCGCTACCCTGACAGGATCAATGTCATAGCCGGTCACATTAAAATGCCGGGCAAAAGCCTCCGCCAGCGTCAATCCGACATACCCCAATCCTATTACGCCTATATTCATATATTTTCCTTAATTTGTTGTAAAATTACTTTAATTTTATAGTTAATCTGTCCGCATTAACCTTACGATTATATGAAACCAACCAATACTGTACGCTATGTATTTATGCTGCTTTTAAGCAGCCTTTTATATGCAGGTAATGCTGCCGCTGCATTATGGGAACTGTCAGGACCGCAGCAATACCGCCTGAATGATGCAGCCATGCAGCATCTCCTCACGTCCGCCGAATTCAAAATGGACCTGCCGCTCCCTGACGGCAGCTTCGCGGCCTATTATTTCCGGAACACACCGGTGCTGGCACCCGGTCTCGGCGAAAGATACCCGGAAATACAGACCTATACCGGGACGCTCGGTTCAGACAGGATGGTCACCGCAAAAATGACTGTCTTCAACAATACGTTAAACATCTATGTCTTTAACGGCAGTAAATCCTACCTGATACTATCGCAGGATAATATCTACAATGTATTTTACAAAAAGGACGTACAGCCCCGGAACAGCTTCCGCTGCCTGGATGCCGTGCATACAAAGAATGACACGCCTCCGGTTCCCCAGGGCCTGGTGGTAGAAAGCGGGAGCGAGCGCAGGAAATACCGGCTGGCGCTGTCCTGTACCTATGAATACGCCGTTGCGGTGACCGGCATCACCACCCCGACCAAGGCCCAGGTGCTGGCAGCCATGACCACCACCATCAACCGCGTGAACGGGATCTACGAAAGAGAGCTGGGGGTCACGCTCGAGCTGGTACCGAATAATGATACGCTGGTCTTCGTCACCAACAGCTCTTCGATATTCACCAATAATAACGCGTATGCGATGCTGACCCAGAACAGGAATTTAATCAATGCCCGTATCGGGACCGGCAATTACGATATCGGGCATGTGTTCAGCACAGGGGGCGGCGGCCTCGCCACCCTTGCCGGCATCTGCACCTCCGATAAGGCCGAAGGTGTTACAGGCACTGACGAACCCAAGGACGACCCTTTTGATGTAGACTATGTATCGCATGAAATGGGACACCAGCTTGGAGCCGACCATACCTTCAATAAATGTGAGAACGAAGAGATGCATGCCGCATTCGAGCCCGGCAGCGGCTCTACCATTATGGGCTATGCAGGGATTTGCGGCAATGAAAACCTCCAGGTCAATTCTGATGATTATTTCCATGCATTCTCCAAATACCAGATCAACGAATGGCTGAACGAGCCCATAAACAGCACCTGCGGCCTTGACATAGGCGCTGCCGTTACCATCCCCCCATTCTATGTGGGAGGTACGGAGTACAACATTCCCGCCCATACGCCTTTCGAGCTGGAAGCGCCTGACCTGGGAGCAGACCTGTACAACTGGTACCAGTGGGACCTCGGCAATTTCAGGAATACGCAGGCCAACAGCGCCACCTTTGTTTACGGTCCCACTTTCCGGTCCTTTTTCCCGACTGAAGAAAGGATAAGGGTCTTCCCCGAGACCAGCTATCTGCTGGCCAATAATTTTTCCTATACAGGCGAGCGGCTGCCTACGGTAACCAGGACGCTCCATTTCATCCTGGACGCGCTCACCAGGGATAATAACTGGGGCTACAGCCGTACTTCGGAAGATACACTCTCCATCCACGTACAGAGCAATGGCGCTCCTTTCCGGGTACTGCACCCCAATCACCCCGTTACTATCTTAAAAGGTCAGAGCACAGATATCAAGTGGGAGCCGGGCAATACCCCCAACTGGCCTATCGTATGCTCAGACGTCAATATATTCCTTTCAAGGGATGGCGGGCTTACTTTTACAGATACCATAGGGGTCAATATCTATAATAACGGGTCTTACAGGTACACTTTCCCCGATACCCTGCCTGTAGCCAGCACCTATCGTATCAAAATAAAATGCGCGGATAATATCTTCTTTGATATCAGCAATACCAATTTCACTTTGGATACGGTATTAAGCCTCCCCGAAGTATTTTCAGATATTGACCGGCACTTCAGCATCTATCCTAATCCCGGCTATGACCTGCTTCATATCCAGCCGGCCGGCAACAGCACTTATGAGCTTATGATATATGGCATCAACGGCGCTATGCTGCTGCGCCAGGATCTCAACAGGGATAATACGGCCGTGGATATCAGCGCCCTGCCTGCGGCCAATTATATCCTGCAGATCAATGATACCAGGTCCCGGAACCAGTACCGCAAGATCATTACGAAAACCGAACACCGATAGCAGAACCCTAACCATATGACAGCCTTTTTTAACCGGTCCGGAATCTTCCTGTTCCCGGCCATCAGCAGTATTGCTTTCTATCTGACCATATTATATGAAATACCTGTTGCTGGATTCCTGTTCCTTATCCCGCTGATATATACGCTTTCTGAAAACAGCGCATCCCTCAGGCGCCTGCTCACGGCCAATACTGTCTATACAGGACTGCTTTACCTTATCATACTGGGCTGGGCTCCCGGCGTGATGGAAGCCTATACCGGCGGCAATTCCGCATTGACCTACCTGTGCTATGCTGCGTTCGTACTGATCGCCCTGGTCATTTCCAACCTGCTTATCTGGCTATATTATCTGGCTGTAAAAGGCGCACGGCGGACCGGCAGCTTTTCCCTGCCGCTGCTGGCATTCACCCTGTTCCTTCAGGAAGCGGCCATGTCCACCCTGCTGCCGGGTATGCCATGGCTGACCCTGCATCTCGCCTACAGCGTCATACACCAGGATTACGTATTGCAATGGGCCAGCATTGGCGGTGTGTACTTTATTTCCTTTTGTATAGCGAACTTCAACGTGCTGCTATTTATCATATTCCGGTACGCGCATAAGAGGCTGGTGACTGTACCCCTTTACCTGGTCTTCCTGGTGGCAGGTCTCCTGTTCGGGTACTACAGGCTGGAAAAGGATAATGACCCGGGGACAGGGGACCACGGGCTTAAAATAGCGGTGATCACAGAAAATGTGCCTGCCACCACCAGGTGGGATGCGGCTTCTGTCAACAGCCTGGTAGATACTTATTTCAGCTTATGCAGGCAGGCCCTGGCAACGCAGCCCGACCTGGTCGTATGGACAGAATCAGCCGTACCGTGGACCTATTCCGGGGAGGATGATTTCCTGGACTCCCTTATCAGGATCAGCCGGCCCTATAAGGTCTCCCATATTATCGGGATGAATACGGCGGCAGGGCCGGAAAGCGTTTACAACTCCGCCTACTTTATCCGGGACGGGCGGGTAGCGGGAAGGCAGGATAAAATATACCTGCTCAGCTTTGCAGAAAAGCCGCTGTTCAGCTTCAGCCTTCCTTTTCTGCAGACTGAAGGCTTCAGTGCCGAAAACGGGGAGGACATACACCTGTTCAGCCTACAGGATCACAGGATAGGCGCCCTGATCTGTAATGAAAGCAACGTATCCGGCGCGGCCCTGGATATGGCAGATGCCGGTGCGGACCTGCTTATTAATATCAGCAATGACAGTTGGTTCAGCAATAGCGGGCTGCTGATGAATATGCACTTTAAAAATGCCAGGCTGAGAGCCGTTGAAAGCGGCAGGCCGGTCATCGTCAACAGTAACCAGGGATATTGCGGATATATCAGCGGCAAAGGACAGGTGCAGGACAGGCACCGCCATACATCAGCACATCTGGCCACCTATTCAGTTCATAAAAAAATATATAACACTTTTTATTTAGATAACAAAAAATTATTAATTTTATTACTAACATTGCATCCCGTCACCCTATATCTTTTAACACGAAAAAAACGACCTATTCATGAATAAGATACTTTACTTTCTAACTATTATGCTGCTGATCTCGGCAGAAGCAACGGCGTCGCTCCGGATGACCTCCTACAGGTGGAGAAATGACGACGGCAATGAAACAACCGCTACCTGGCGGGCAGCCCAAAGCACACCCATCACGATAAGCAATACCACGGACCCGCTGCGATTACGGATAGCCATGGACAATGACAACGGCGCCGGGTATGAAGAATATCCTGACGGATTGCTGCAATATTCATCAGATAACGGCGCTACCTGGACAACCATCTCCAATGCGCCAACAGATGAGTTTGTCTACCACACCAGCGCCAATGTAACGCATAATGCCGCTACCACCAACCAACTGACCGGTACGGCCGGCACCTGGAAAGCCGGAAAGATCATTAATAACTTACCGAACGCCGGCAGCGAGACCATTGTATATGACGGTGAGTTTACGGAATACGAATGGGTCCTCAAGGCCACGGATAATACCAAATCCAACGCTACCTACATTTTCCAGACGGAATACTGGGAAGACCTGCCCATAGCGTACCCGACATTGAACACCACCTGCTTAAACGCGGTCATCAACGGTACGACCTCCGGCAGCAGCTGCGGACCGGGAACCATTAACTTAAGTGCTACGGCACCGAACGGAACGCTCATTTCCTGGCGGGATTCTGCCAATAATGAACTGTTCAGGGGGCCTACATTTACCACCCCTGTCCTGACTGCTACCACCACCTATTATGTGGTGCCGGTCAGGCCTTACGGCAATAACCAGGAATGCTTTGGCCCCCGGGTAACCGTCACTGCCTCCATTTATCCTGTCCCTACGGTGACCTTAGGCAACGATACGGCTTTCTGTGCCGGGAATGTCTATAACCTGAAAGCTATCCCGGGCAATTACCCGTCCTATTCCTGGAATGTGGGCGGTATTAGCAATAACATCAATGTCAATTCCTCAGGGCTTTACAAGGTAACGATCACGGATAATAATAACTGCACCGCTTCAGATGAAGTTGAAGTGACCGTACACCCGCTGCCTACTGTCATCCTCCCGCCGGACACCGCTATATGCAAGGGAGACTCCGTTACCCTGAATGCAGACCCTCTCAATGAAGGCAACAGCATCCTGTGGAATACCGGCAGCACCGACCCCGAGATCAAAGTATATGATGCAGGTACTTACAGGGCACAGGCCACCAACCATTGGAATTGCATCAGTACCGACGAATTCGTACTTAACTTCAAAGATACGCCGCATCTGGAAGGGATCAACGCGTATTACCAGTTTGGCAATACCTACATCTTTACCTTACAGAATCCGCTATATTATACCAGTGCGGAATGGGATTTCGGTGACAATTCACCCCGGAGGACCGGCAACCAGGTATCTCATACCTATAACACAAGCGGCCTGTATGACGTTACGGTCACATTATCGCCTGAATGCCCCAATGGCGACCCGGCTGTCTTCCGTCACCGCCTGGACGCGCTGAGCGTGAAAGAGGCAGATATTGACAACAAGATCAGCCTGTATCCTAACCCTGCCCAGCAATACCTTATAGTATCATCGGAGCTGCTGGACATAGAAACGGTAGTCTTATATGACATTACCGGCAGAAAAATGGATATGGTCCCCATAGCGCATAACGGCAAAAGCATTAAGATCGACGTCAGCCAGCTCCCTTCTTCCTTATATACGCTTTACATAGTTACCCCTCAGGGAAGCGTCCAGAAGAAGGTACAGGTCATCAAATAGATATACGGACATAATAATAACAAAAAGCTGTCTTACCCAAGGCAGCTTTTTTTAAAGCCTGTCCCGGCCGGGCAGGTATAGCGCAACCCTCACAGCCACATAGCCGGCCGCCCTGCCATAACGAATATATCATCAGTAATCATTAAAAATCATAAGGTGTTAAGCTACTGGGAACAAGCAAGTCTATTACGCTACGATATAATCATTATCGGCTCAGGCATCGTGGGCCTGAATACGGCCATCAACCTGAAAGAGCAATATCCGGGTAAGGAGATCGTGATATTCGAGAGAGGCATCCTGCCCACAGGAGCCAGCACCCGGAATGCCGGATTCGCCTGCTTCGGCAGTGTCTCCGAGCTGGTAGATGACCTCCGTACCGAACCGCGGGAAGCATTATATTCCCTTTTCAAAAGGCGTAAGAACGGTATTGACCTGCTAAGAAAAAGACTGGGCGATACAGCCATCGGGTTCCGGCAGGACGGCAGCCATGAATTGTTGCAGGAGCATGAGACCGATGTGCTGGATGCGATCGACGATCTGAACGTCCTGCTCAAGGACCTGGATCAAAACATCATTTTTTCAGAAGCCCACGACCATATCGCCGCGGCAGGATTATCTCCCGCCCATTTCCGGTACTGTATAGCCGCGAATACGGAAGGCAGCATAGATACGGGCAGGATGATGAAAGCATTGATGCAACTGGCCCTGTCAAAAGGTGTCATCATCAAGACAGGCGTACAGGTCACCCGGTTTGAAGAGCAGGCGGGCGGAGTGCGTGTGGATGCTGAAGACCCTTTGCGGGGTTCTGTGATCAATTTCAACTGCGAAAAGCTGGTCATCTGTACCAATGCCTTTACCGGTCATTTCTTCCCGGATATGGACATCCTGCCCGGACGTGGCCAGGTGCTCATCACCAGACCGGTGGAAGGGCTCCGCTTAAAAGGGATCTATCATTTTGATAAAGGCTATTATTACTTCCGGGAGCTGGACGGCAGGGTGCTGCTGGGCGGAGGACGCAACCTGGATTTTGAGGAAGAACGGACAACGCAGATGGCCGCTAATAATACAATATTGGAGCACCTCATATACCAGCTTAAGCACGCCATTTTACCCGGCAATCATTTTGAAATAGACCTGCAATGGTCCGGCATTATGGCATTCGGCAGCAGCTCCAAGACCCCTTTGCTGTATAAGCATTCCGACCGTATATCCGGCGCTTTCAGGCTGGGCGGTATGGGCGTGGCCCTTGGTTCCCAGCTTGCCATAGACCTAAGCAGGCTCGTCAGTGAATAATATACAGCATATTCTCTCCCTGTAAAAGCTGGTGGCGACCGGCTGAAGCGCATCCTGGAAATATGACATACGGACTATAGATAAAAAGTGTGCCCGGTATAATCAGGCACACTTTTTAAATTCCCCGGTCAGCAGCATACCAATACTACTTCCATCCTCCTCCCAAGGCCCTGTAAACATTCACCTGGGCCATTTTCTGCGCTTTCTGGGACTCTATCAGTTCAAATTTCGACTCTAGGGCATCCCGCTGGGTCATCAACACTTCCATATAATCAGCGCGGGCGGAGGTAAAAAGGTCATTAGATATCTCTATAGACTGGTTCAGCGCTTTTACCTGCCGGGATCTCAGGTCAATGCTCTGTTGCAGGTTATTGATCTTATTCAGGTGGTTCACCACCTCGATATACGCGTTCAGGAGCTTCTGCTCATAGTTATAGGCGGCCTGCACCTGGTGCGCATTGGCTGTCAGGTAGGTGGCCTTTATCGCATTCCTGTTCACCAGGGGCGCCACCAGGTCACCGGCAAGATTCATCAGCAGGGATTCAGGCATTTTGATCAGGTAGGCCGGATTGAATGCCTGCAGGCCTATACCGGCCGACAGTCCCAGTGAGGGGTAAAACTGCGCCTTCGCCACCTTGATATCGAGCTGCGCCGCTTTCAGCTCCAGCTCCGCCTGCCGGATATCCGGCCGGTTGTCCAGCAACTGCGCCGGCAGTCCAGTATGCAACACCGGGGCCACGCTGTTCCAGGCTTCCTCCGTGCGGGTAATGGTATGCGGGTATTTACCAAGCAAAAAGCTGAGCTTATTTTCCGCTTCCAGCAGCTGCTGCCGGATCTCATACTGTAAGCTCTGTGTTTTCAATACTTCCGCCTCGAATTTACGGACCGCCAGCTCGGTAGTACGCGCTGCCGCTTTCTGGAGCTTGACCACCTCCAGCGCATCGGTCTGTATCTTTATATTGGCATTCACTATACCCAGTTGCTGGTCAAGCGCCAGCAGCTCATAATAGGTATCTGCGATCTCACCCACCAGTTGTGTGACCATAAAGTTCTTACCCTCCACGCTTGCCAGGTATCTTAAGACGGCTGCCTGCCGGGCATTCCTCAGCTTTTTCCAGATATCCACTTCCCAGTTAGCGGAGAAACCCGCTACAAAGTCCGGTAAAGGCTCAGGATTCTTCTTCCCGTGCTCGATATCCAGGTCCCGTTCCAGCCGGCCCAGGAGCGTCTTCTCGCTTCTCTTTTCAGCGCCGGCGCCTGCACGGAAGCCGATCGAGGGCAGGTATTCCCCTTTCCTGGCTTTCGCTTCATTCCTGGCGATCGCTATCTCCTGCATCACAATATGCAGCTCCTGGTTATTGGCCAATGCCGTATCTATCAGGGCAGCCAGGTAGGGGTCCTTGAAATAATCACGCCAGGACAGCTCCGCGATGGTAGCGGAATCCGTTGCTGCATTATAGCTGCCGGGCATTTCCCTGCTCACCGATTTCTGTATAGTCCTGGGAATGCCGCAGGAACCCGCGGTAAGGCCACAGATCAAAGCTGTGCAATATATTATTTGTTTCTTTTTCATGAATTACAGCATTTCGTCAATTAAAGGATTATCCTCTTCGTTCCTGATCAGCTTTCTCCGGGAAGCCAGGCTTCCGAAAATGAAATACAGGCCCGGGACTATGATGACACCGAACACCGTACCCAGCAGCATACCGCCGGCAGAGGCCGCACCGATTGTCCTGTTGCCGATGGCGCCGGGCCCATGCGCCACAACCAGCGGCAGCATACCCGCGATAAAGGCAAAGGAGGTCATCAGGATAGGGCGGAACCTTACCCGGGCGCCTTCTATGGCAGATTTATACACGCTCATACCGCCGGCGTGCTTTTGCATCGCGAATTCCACGATCAGCACCGCGTTCTTGCCCAAGAGACCTACCAGCATGACCAGCCCTACCTGGGCATATACGTCATTGGACAAACCCAGTACCTTAAGCAGCAGGAAAGAGCCGAAGATACCGGCCGGCAATGAGCAGATAACGGAAAGCGGGATAATGAAGCTCTCATATTGCGCCGCCAGCACCAGGTACACGAAGCCCAGCACCACCAGGAAGATATACAGCGCTTCATTGCCCCTGGCAGCCTCATCCTTGGTCAGCCCTTCCCAGCCGATATCATAGCCGCGCGGCAGCACCTGCGCGGCTACTTCCTGTATAGCCGCTATGGCCTCCCCGGTACTGTAGCCTTCGGCAGGCTCTCCCTTTATGGCGGAGGAAGGGTACATATTATAGCGGGTCACCTCATTCAGCCCATGCGTTTTTTTCAGGGTCATAAAAGCGGAATAAGGCACCATTTCATCCCTGTTGTTCTTGACGTATAATTTGAGAATGTCATCAGGCAATGCACGGTATTCCGGACCCGCCTGGACATATACCTTGTAAAAGGTTCCGAAGCGTATAAAGCCCAGCTCATAGGTGCTGCCTATCAGTATGGAAAGGTTGTTCATAGCATTTTCTATGTTCACGCCTTTCTGCATAGCCGCTTCATTGTCTATGATCAGCTCGAACTGCGGGTAATTGGCGCTGAAGAATGTAAACAATCCTTTCAGCTCCTTACGCTCCTTGAGCGCCGCCATAAAATCATCATTCACCTTTTCCAGCTCTTTATAATTATCGCTGTTAGTCTTATCCAGCAAACGAAGCGAAAAGCCGCCGGCAGCGCCATATCCCGGAACCGCGGGAGGACCGAAGAATTCTATGGTAGCACCGGGAATATCCTTTGCTTTCTCTTCCAGCTCTTCTATGATCTCGTTGACCGTGTGCTTCCGTTCCGACCAGTCCTTCAATTCAATCAGGCAGGTACCGGCATTAGAGCCGCGGCCTTCAGTAAGTATCTCATACCCTGCCAGGGCGGTAACAGAGGCCACTCCTTCAATCTCTTCCGATACTTTCTGAAGCTGACGGGCGATATCATTGGTACGTTCCAGCGTGGAGCCCGGGGGCGTCTGTACAATGGCATATATCATACCCTGATCCTCATTGGGAATAAACCCGGAAGGCAATACTTTATTGATGCCCATTATGCCAAGACCGAAAATCGTCAGGATAAGAAAAGTGATCATTCTCCGGTTGACGATCCGCTTTAAAAGCAGCGCATACCGGACATTGAGCCGGTTAAATCTTTTATTAAAGGCATCCAGGAACCTGTCCAGCAGCGACCTGTGCTTTTTCCTGCCCTGGTGCGGCTTCAGGATCATAGCGCATAATACCGGCGTAAGGGTAAGTGCTACAAATCCAGAGATCACAATGGCGCAGGCCATTGTAATAGAGAACTGGCGGAAGAATACACCCACCGGGCCCGACATAAAGGCTACCGGTATAAATACCGCGGTCATCAAAAGCGTGATCGCGATAACGGCGCCGCTGATCTCCTGAATCACCTCTACGACCGCTTTATACGGCGAAAGGTGCTTTTCCGCCATCTTGGCATGCACGGCTTCCACCACCACGATCGCATCATCCACAACTACGCCTATTGCCAGCACCAGCGCGAATAAGGTGATCAGGTTTATGGATAAGCCGAACAGTTGCATGAACATAAAGGCTCCTATAAGGGAAACCGGGACAGCAATGATAGGGATCAATGTAGAACGCCAGTCGCCCAGGAACAGGAATACCACCAGGGCTACCAGCACAAAGGCCTCCACCAGCGTATGTATCACCTTATCAATGGAAGCATTCAGGAAGCTTGATACATCGTATGTGATCTTGTAATCCATTCCCGGCGGGAAAGACGATTTCTTGATCTCCTCCAGCTTCTGCTTCACTTCCTTGATCACTTCGTTCGCATTGCTGCCATAGTTCTGCTTCAGGGTGATAGAGGCGGAAGGCAGCCCGTCAAGGTTGGAATAGATATCATAGAACTCACTGCCGAGCTCTACCGTGGCCACATCCTTCAGCCGGAGGATCTCCCCTTCGGGATTGGAACGCAGGATGATATTCTCATATTCCTCCGGCTTATTGTACCGTCCCTTATAGGTCAGCACATATTCCAGGGCTTCGGACCGTTTACCGGTGCTCTGCCCTAACCTGCCCGGGGTCCCGATGATGCTTTGCTGGCTCATGGCCTCCATTACCTCATCGGTAGAAACATTATAGGCCCTCATCCTGTCAGGGTTCAGCCAGATACGCATCGCGTAAATCCGGCTTCCCAATATCCTGGCGCTTCCCACCCCGTTCAGCCTGCTGATCTCGGGGATGAGGTTCACATTGGCGAAATTGTAAAGGAATTTCTGATCGGCATGCTTATCCGTGCTGTACAGGTTGACATACATCAGCATATTGGGAGAGGTATAGCTTACTACCAGGCCTTCCCGCTGCACCAGCTCGGGCAGCCTGTTGGTGACCTGCTCAATACGGGTCTTGACATTTACCATGGCCTGGCTGGGATCCGTGCCCAGGTTAAAGTACACCATGATCGTGGCCTCGCCCGCGCTCGTAGCGTCGGACGTCATATATTTCATCCCGGGTGTGCCGTTAATGGCCTTTTCCATAGGGATCAGAACGGATTCCGTAAGAATATTGGCACTGGCTCCCGGATAGGCGATATTGACCACCACCACCGGCGGCGCGATATCCGGGAATTGAGATATAGGTAACGATGTGATGGCCAGCAAGCCCATAAAGATGATCACTATGGACATGACGATAGCCAGCACGGGTCGTTTTATGAATTTTTGAAACATAAACAGATTGACTTTTTAAAATACAATTTATTCACTGGGAAGCTCCAATGAACCTAATACTTTTCTTATATCCTCGTATTCATACGCTATCTTATCATTATCCTGCACCTTACGGATGCCTTCCAGCAGTATATGCTCGTTGCCTTTCAGGCCGGCGTGGATAATGAATAGATCCGGCAGTTCCGCCAGTACCGTAACGGGGGTCAGCTTCACTACCTTATCCTTGCCTACCACGTATACATATCTTCTGTCCATGATCTCGAAAGTGGCTTTCTGCGGGATAATAACGGCATTCTTTATCGGTACGGACATCAGGATATTCCCGGTCTGCCCGTTTCTCAAAAGATTATCCGGGTTAGGGAAAGTGGCCCGGAACGCTATATTACCGGTCTCGTTGTTGAAGTCCGCTTCTATGGTCTCTACTTTACCGTCCTGGTTAAAGAGCTGCTGGTTGGCCATCAACAACTGCACCCTGTCCAGGTTATGAGTGGACGCGTTCGATTTATAGTTCAGGTATTCCGCCTCCGGGACATTGAAGTACACCCACATCTGGCTGTTATCCGACAGCGTCGTTATCAGGTCGCCTTCTTCCACGAGGCTGCCCAGCTTCAGGTTCAGGTGATCCACAAAGCCATCAAAAGGGGCTGTAATTCTTGTAAACTGCAGATGCGTCTGGGCCAGCGCCAGCTCTGCCTTCGCCTTGCTGAGCTTTGCCTTTGCCATTGCGAGCTCATTGGGAGAGACGACATTCTTTTCGGCCAGGAGCTTCGTATTCTGCAGTTCGATGTTCGCGGCTTCTACCTCTGCCTGCGCTTTATCATATTCCGCATTGTAAAGCAGCGGCATGATCTGGAAAAGCAACTGGCCTTTTCTCACATACTGTCCTTCATCTACATATACTTTTTCCAGGTAGCCGCGCTCCTGGGATCTTACCTCAATATGCCGGATAGATCTTACCTGGCTTACATACTGCTTTACAATGACCGTATCGGTCTGCAGGGGCGTGGTAACAAGAAACTTCGCGGTTTCCTTATTATCCTTATGCTGTTTGCACGCCGTGAAGCACACGAGCACAACCAGCCCTGCAAGCATGAGCTGTTTTTTCATACTTTCTTTGCTTGGGATTTAGCTTGATAAATAAAAAATAAATGGGGAATGGTTACTTACAGAGATCGTACAGGCATATCAGCCGGCCTGACCGTCCATAAACTCTTAAGGCCACCAAAGCGGCCATCATGCAACCTACACAGCAGTATCAGCTACTTCTGAAGGGTACACCAAAAAACTTGTAATAATCAGATCCGGAATATCTGGTACCGGATGTATAGATAAGAAGAATAATGAGAATAGATGTAGTGCCGTGAGCAGGTATTGCCGGCAATGATTACAGCAAGGGGATGAAAGGGGCAGGGAGTGAGACTGCCGGTAACGGACGGCAATTCCAGGGCGTCAGGCACATAGTCATCATCTGTTTCCGCCTTCTCGAAGTTGACTTCTGAACTCAGCCACCTGAAGGACGGTGCCGATTTATGCGCTTTAAACACATCGTTCAGATTATCAAGCGCTACTTCCACCTGCCTTGTCAGCCCTTTTACCGCAGACAGTTCGTAAGCACGGCCGGCCTCCGTAGTGCTTACGGCAGCAAACAGCAGGTGCATACTACCGATCAGGAATGCAGCCAATAGCAAAAGATATCTGATAATCCGATTTTTCATTTCCTGGACGAAATTAGTTATTCTGCATCATATGATGATAAAAAGAACGCGTTAATTTGATATTAATTTAGACAGGGCCTTTTGACCGGCACCCTATCAGTCAATTATTTATTCGCTATTTTTGTAAAAACAGCACCAGATGGACCAGGTATTCCGGGAGCATCATATCATATTCTATGACGGGGACTGCGGCTTCTGCAATGCTTCCGTCCGGTGGATCCTGCCAAGAGATACGTACGGGATATTCAGGTTCGCATCCCTGCAATCTGCTGCGGGGACAGCGGTAAAGGAAAGGCTTCGGCTCCCTCCCGATTATACGCAAAGCCTGGTCGCCTGGGACCCGGCATCACAACAGGCTTATTATAAAAGCAGGGCGGTAGCTTATATACTGAAGCACCTGCCCCGTTACAAATGGCTGGCCTTTATCCTGGGCATCACTCCAGCCTTCCTGGCGGATGCCGCTTACAGCATAGTGGCCAGGTACAGGAGATCACTGGTCCGCAATAACCCTTCCTGCGATCTCCGCTACCGGGATGTCTACAGGGAAAGATTCTTATAAGAGCGGCTTTAGCAGCCTCCTTAAAACAGCAGCGCTTCCGTTTACTGACGGAAGCGCTGCTGTTTTACAGAAAGGACAGTCCTTACCTGCCTCCCAGTTTCGGGTTGAAGCGAACGGCTTCATTCATATAAGATTGCGCCTGGTTCATATCTCCCATCTGCTGGTAACACATACTGAGATAATAATAGTAGCCTCCCAGCATCTGAGCCGCATATTGCATATTATTCCCTGCCATTATATTTTCATTGTCCTCAAGGTAGATGTCCCTGTATTTCTCAAACATCTCCTTATTATGCCTGGCTCCCGCGCTCAATACATCCACGGCTTCTTTCAGGCGGTTGCTCTGTGCGTATGCCATACCCAGCATCATTTTGTTATTATCAATAGGGTAATAGGCAACCGCTTTTTCCAGCACATCGGCAGCTTTCGGGAACGCGCCGGTATTCAGGTAGCACTGACCCAGCTTGACCAGGACCGCTTCGTTGGTCTCATCTGTACGGAGATAGGCTTCAAACTCCCTGATGGCAGTGGCAAAATCCTGGGCTTCCATAGCCCTGGTACCCAGGTAATCTCCGTCATGCTTTTTCTTGATAGCGAAAGACAGCGGCACGCCGTCCCTTTCTATAGTAACCAACCTGTCCTTAGCGGGCCATCCGTCAGCCTTAAGCAGGTCATAATCCACGAACCGGGACATGAAGATACCGTAATCATAATCCTTATCCGTACGGGCCTCAAATTTGGAGTAGATCACCTTAATGTAGGGAGACACCGTTTTTGCATATTCATTGACCTCCTTCACCATATTGGTGATGAGGAGAATAGTATCCCTGGCCGCTGCAAAGTTCTCTTTTTCCGCCAGTGTAAAAAAGCATTCCCTCGCAGAGTTCATATAATAATCCGTTTCAAACACCTTGTAATTGCCTGCCAGTCCGCCGCTCATGTCATTAAAATAGACATACTGGTTGGGGTGCAATGCGAACAGCTTTCTTACCGGCAGGAATAAGCCTGCTGCCAGCACCAGTGCGAACGAGGTCTTAACCATTTTCGACCTGGCAACGTCAAAGATAAAACCGGCCATCAATGCAGCGCCGATCACCATAGTGGGATAGATAAACAGGAAGTGCCTCCAGCCGTCGTAAAGACCGGACCCTTTATAGACCGCATAGGCTACAGGGAACACGGTCACAAAGAGCAGGAAATGGACAAACGCCGTTTTATAGTACCTGGCAAGCCTGAATATCAGCACCACAAACGCAGCAAACAAAAGCACCACGATCTCCGGGGAGGTCCTGAGTATCCATAGCAAGGTATAGTTCCATGGCGGCATACCCGAATTGATCATCTCACCGTTGAACAGCACCCGGACCGTAACGGGGAATTTGGTCATTTTTTCCATTGACAGCAATGGGTTGGACAACGGCTCCTGGAGCGCCCAGGGCCAGGTACAGATACCCAATGCGTAGGAAACAACCACGATAACGGCGCCCATACCGGCCAGCCTCCACAGATCGCTGCCGAAAAGACCGCTGATCTCCTTATTATAGAGTTTCCATAAATAAATAATTGCCGTGAAAAGGCCCAGGTAAGCGTACAGCATCAATCCCCCGATCCTTATGTTCAGGGTAATAGCTATACCCAGCGTAATCAGTATGACAGACCTCCATGAGGGCCTGGGCAAGGCTTTCAGGAAAGGAATGAAATGGTACAACGTAAATATCATGCCGAAGGCAAAAGGAATATCCTTGGAGTTGTTGATGGATTCACCAAATAATCGGGGTGACAACCATACGAATAAAAGCGCTATAAAACCGACCCGCCATCCGCCCAGACGCTTGGCGAACAGACCTGTGAAAAGGAAGAGCAGGCAACCGACTAGCGCATTCACAAAGTGTCTTACATCATATTCGAAGACCTGGGGAAAGCATTTGGATATCTTTACCAACAACAGCTCATAACCGCCGCTATAGTAGATAATGGCGTCATAGTTCTGGCTTCTTCCTATTTCCGAATAGGCGGTGCTATCGCCGTTCTCGAAGTAATTATAGATCTCATGCCCGTATTGGTTCTGTATCCATTCATCCCCGGAAAGCCCGTATTTCCCGCTTATAGCAGGCATAATAATGAACATCAGCAAAGCAGCCGTCACAAACAGCAGCCTGAATATGGATTCCCTTTTATACCGCGCGCTGTCAGGTACCGGCGGCAGTAATGCGTCGTTCTTAGAGAACAGCAGCTTTAAAGGCTCCGCAATGTAATAGTTCCACCGCATCCTTATGCCCAGCATCACCGTCTGGCCCAGCATATTAAAAGCATCCTTCGCCAGGCTGATCTTGCTGCCCTCCCTGTTGATACATTTTACCGGCATTTCCGTGATCCTGAACCTGTTCAGATCAGCCCTGTATAATAGCTCCACATCATGCGCCCAACCTTTTATCTTCATATTGGCAAACAGGTACCTGGCCAGGGCCGCGGGGTACAGCTTAAAGCCGCTCTGGTTGTCGCTCACTTTGATAGTGGTCAGCACTTTGGTGATACCGCTGAAAATATAGCCGGCTACCTTCCTGAATGACTTATTGGCCGGCTGCTCTCCTTCCCAAACGTTTTCGGACGCTTTATGCAACCTGCTGCCCAGCAGGATCTCGTCATCGGCAAATTCCTTTTTGATCTTCAGCCATTCCATGACCAGCATAGGATCATAGCTGAGATCCGCGTCCATTGTCAGGATATGCGTACCAGTGGCCAGCTCAACACCTTTACGAAGCGCATTGCCCTTGCCCTGGTTCTGCTCCAGGCTATATAATGTAAACTTTCCCAGCTTTTCCTGTTCCTGCAGAAAATCGTTATTCCTGATCGTAGCAACCACATCATCAGTACTGCCATCATCAATAATGATGATCTCATAGTCGTGCGGGAATTTGGACGCAAAATTCTTCAATGCGGCAAAAAGCATCCCGATCCTTTGCTGCTCGTTATAACAGGGTATTACAATTGATAATTTCATTGTTATGTAAAATGTTTAAAAGAACCGGCTCAATGGTTCTGACCTGCAATGGGTTATTTCTCCCCTACAAATACGAAATCACCGTTCAGGGCTTTAATAGTATACCTTTCCATTTTCATGGCAGCTATAAGATCCGCCTCTTTATGAAAGAACCTGACATGAAGGTCAAGCGTATAATAATAGTATCGCTGCTTCGGTACTGTTACGATCACTTTTTTCCGGGCTATTCTTTTGATCTCCGATACAGCCTTATCAAAATCTTTCACGTGCTCCAGTATATGACTGCAGATAACCACATCAAAGGAATTATCAGGGAAGGGCAGGTTCTCTATATTGCCCTTCTGGTACTGTGTACCCGGTACCGGCACGGCATCAAAGAGATCGCATCCCCAGATATTCCTGGCGCCTTTCTTAACCAACTGCTCTAAAAAATATCCTCTCCCGCAGCCTATGTCGATCACACTTTCCATATCGTCCGTAACTTCATTAAGAATATGGGAAACGCATTTACGGTTCAGGTCAGTAGGACGGTATTTGCCGATAGGATCCAGCTCTCTGTACACTTTTTCGTATTCCTCATCAGACATGAACGGCACCAGGCTTTTGAATTCCATCATAGTCCTGATATTCTTCCCGTTAAATGCATAATAGAAGAACGGGTACATAAAGTACTTATTATCCCTGATTACCGGCGGTAACAGCTCATCCATCATATAGCGGATCACATTGGTTACATCTCTATTCATTGGTTACAATTCCCGTATTTATTGAATACTATTTTACATTTATAAAAAATACAAAAATAGTCAAGTTAAAGCTATAAATATAATAACAGACCAGGCATTTTAAAGCCGCATCCATTAAAGATAAGCACAGCTGAAAAGCTGCATTGATCTTATGAACGGCCTGCTTTTCCTATGCTCAAAGCAACAGGCGGACACTTTCGCGGCAGCCGGGCGTATCAGGCAGTTCCGTTATAAAAAAAAGGGTTGATGCTTTATACCAGCAACAACCCTTTTACAGCAAGATAATAATTAGTTTTTGTTCACTCGGGATCCGGGAGCTCCTACTCCGGACTCTGAATCACTTCCTGACTCATCTATATTCTCTATATCAATATCCAGGTTCTTAGATTGCTCACCTATGGTACCGGGCTTATTGGAGTCATATATTTTTCTTCTGGTAGGCACATCAGTAAGGATCTTGAATTCCGTTCTCCTGTTCAGGGCACGTCCCTGAGGATTATCCTTTCCGTTCTCAAGCGTGTTCGGTGCAACAGGTTGTTCCATTCCGAACCCGATGGCCGTCAGGCGGGCGCGGTCGATGCCGTTCTGAACCAGGTAGTTCACTACAGATTGCGCTCTCCTTTGAGATAATGCTTTATTATATTCAGGTTTACCTTTTCCGTCAGTATGTGAGTGGATTTCCACGTCCAGCGAAGGGTTATCCTGCAAGTAGTTGATCAGCTTTTCCAGCTCTGCGGCAGAGGTAGGCAGGATATTGGCATCATCAAATTCGTAATGGATATTATCCAGCCTGAATGGTCCGTAAGAAATCTCATCTACATATAAGGTCACATATACGGTATCATCCGGGGAGTGACGTTTTTTATCCATAGTGCTTACTACGCCACGGGTAGAGGTAAAGCCCTGCTTGTCTGCGGTAAGGATATAGTTATGGCCTCTTTGTGTTCTGAATTCGAACTGGCCTTCCGTAGAGTTGAATGTCTTGATATTGCCGGCCTCATCCACCATTTTCACCACCACTTCAGAAACAGGAGTCTGGTCGCTTTGTTTCAGCACCTTACCTAAAACGTACAGCTTAGGCTCATATTGTATTCTCCAGATGTCATCACAACAGGTCGGATTTTTAAGCGCTATGGAACCCACACGGTTAGACACCACGTAAGCATCAGGCTTACCATACGGATCCAGCACATAATACATCTCATCTGCTGAGGTATTGATAGGATATCCGAGATTGGAAACATTGGTATAACGGGACGGACCACCTTTTGCAGAGTAGATGTCATAGCCACCCAGTGTTTTCCAGCCGTCGGAAGCGAAGTATAACTTGCCTTCGCGCTCGTCATAGTATGGTGTGATCTCATTACCTTCCGTATTCACCTGCTTACCGGCATTCTGAGGACGGCGATAGGTTTTCAGCTTAGGGTCGTATACCGTATACCAGATATCATTTCCGCCACGGCTTTGCAGCTTACGGTCGGAAACGAAGAATAAAACTTCTTTCTTACCGATCTTTGTAGAGTGCGGATGCGTGCTGGAAGATCCTTTCTGGTTGATCTCAAATCCCAGCTCGGCAGGCTCGCTCCACCTGTCGCCGGTAAATTCGGATACCATGATGCGGCAGTCCATTTTGCCGGAATCCGCTTCCAGGCAGCGCGTGAAGAAGAAGCGGTCACCACCGGGGCTGTAAGCGCCGTTACCTACGTGGAACCTCGGATCGTTGAAATTACCATCATTGAACCTCAGTGCCCACTGGAAAGTGTCCTTTTCTTCCTTGTTCTTAAATTTATGCGATACCATAAAACGGGAAACATAATCTTCCCTGGCCATCCTGCCCCTGTCTACTACCTGGTTGGATTTCATGGTAGCGAACAGTAATACGGTATCTCCCAGCGGGAGCGGAGCAGCCTCCGTGTAAGCCGTATTCACATTAGGGCCTAAGTTGAAGACGCTGGCATCGATCGGATCCAGGTAAGATTTCTTACCCATTTCACAACCGTCTATCTCGAGCTGCGCCCTTTTCTTTAATTTCTTGTATTCTTTGGGGTTATCGTTAATGAAACGCCTAAATGCTGCGATCGCCTCGTCATACTTCCCGTCCATTTTCAGCATGAGACCCTGCTTGTAGATAGACTCGGGATACAGCTTTGGAGCCAGGTCATATGCGAAACCATAGTGCTTGGCCGACAGGGGATAATCTCTCAGGTACCAGTAACATTCCGCTATCTGGTAGTGTAAGTATGGATTTCTCGATTGCTCTTCCAATAACTGATTGTAATAGTCTACTGCGCTGAAATACGCACCAGACTTAAAGAGGCCGTCTGCCCAGCGTAATTTCTTTTCATATCCTAATTTAACAACAGGATCGTTTGATTTATCCTTGTATTTACTCGCTTGTGCTAAAGCATCACCTTGTGCGACAGATGTAAACAATGCTGTCATTAAAATAAGTAACGATTTGCGTTTCATGTGCATGCAACGTTGAATGTATATGTAAAAATAATCTTCAGCCTTTGGTCTGAATACACCATAACGCATTTTTGTTTCAAGTCTAAAAACCGCGTTGATGCATCTGAATAATCAGCTTTATTAAAATTTATGATCTTCCCTGAAGCAGGCCGGTTAGAACCTTCCGCAAGGATATTCTCTTGTATTCTGATAGGATAAGGAAGACGGCAGGATATATCGTACCATTACCTCAAAGCCGCCGTTATTCTTGGCATAGTCTTTCAGGGTAGATATGTTCATATCATACGCAAAGCCGATCCTGAATCTTTTAAATTCCACACCGGCAGTTGCCATCACGGCATCACCATGACGGTACCACAGACCGGCAAATACGGCGCTGGCATCAGGCGTATGAGAATAGTTGCCATACTTCAGCCTGAACTCAGATCCTGCAACCACCTCCATTGCCGTAGCCTGTGTCTGTATCAGCACTGCGGGACGGATGGAAAAAGACTGGTTCACACCGATAATGGCACCTATCTGACCGGTATACCGGATCTTCAGGTTGATGTCTGCTGTATTATCAGTAGTAGTAATGGACTCTACAGGAAAGTTGACATTATTAACACCCACACCAAGCACAAAGCCGGACCTCGCGCCTACGGCCTGCGAGTAGCTCAGACCTCCGTTCACCAGGAAGCTCTGGAATCCTTTTCCGAGGATACCATGCTGGGAAGAGGTACCGGGCACCCACTGCCCGCTGTAATATTCATCTCCGAAATACAATTTGGCAATATCCAGGTTCTTGTTGGAATAGCCGCCCTGCAGACCGGCAGACAGTACGCTTCTTCCGTTGGTACCTAAAAATTTATGGTAGGCCAGGGAAAGGAACGCTGAGAAATTATTCAGATTGGCATCACCTGCTCTGTCGTTGTACAACTGAACACCCAATGCCAGGTAATCATCCACAGATATATCAGTCACGATCGGCATATCCACACCGGCAGCATACGTCCTGAAAGCAGCTTTGTTACCCATAGCACTACGCCATTGATCCCTGTAAATTGCAGAGGCACGTAACTGACCATTGAAAGCACCGGTAAATGCCGGGTTAATAATTAACGGGGTAGCATCAAATTGCGTAAAGTGAACATCCTGTGCCTTCGCTGTATTTGTATTAAACATCATTGCGGCTACCAGGCCTGCTCCGGCTAACGTAATTTTACACTTCATAAATTCGTGTGTTAAGTAAGATTATTAATATAATAATATCTTGTAAAAATCCTATATTCCTTATTTGGGAGTTAAAAGTGCAAAAAAAAATTGATTATTCACACTTTTTTTATCATTTTTTTTCAAAAAAATAATTTATCCCTTACGGCTAAACTATTATAAGGTTTCTAAAAGATAATATAATGTATTTCCTGTCCGAATTAAAATCAAAAAACTAAGATTTAGTTAAATCAATTCAACAATATTAAGATAAAACTTCTAAAATTCAAATTTATACCCGGCAATTATTTAAAAATCCATTCTTTGTCTCTTTTTACCGTCCATTATTCCCATAAACCTAAACTTTCTCTTAATTTTGCTGGCTCATCCCAACCTGTTTACCCATCCTTTATATGCAATATCATAATATCATTCTTTTCGCGTCCGGCAGGGGATCCAATATTCAGGCTATCCTGGATCACTTTAAGGATAATCCCGCCTTTGTGCCCAGGCTTATTGTCTGCAACAGGCCCGGCATAGGCGCCATAGATATAGCCAGGGACCATGGCATTCCCCATATTATAATAGACCGCCAGAATTTCAAAAGCGTTGAGTTCCTGGAAAAAATAATTTCCCAGGAGCCCTCCCTCCTGATCCTGGCAGGCTTTTTATGGAAGATACCGGATGCGCTGGTACAGGCTTTTCCCAACAGGATCATCAATATTCACCCCGCCCTGCTGCCCAGGTACGGGGGCAAAGGCATGTACGGCGCGCACGTCCACCAGGCCGTTATTGACGCGCAGGATAAAGAATCGGGTATAACGATCCATTACGTTAATGAGCATTATGATGAGGGCAACCTCATCTGCCAGGTACATTGCCCGGTAATACCCGGGGATACACCGGACACTTTAGCCGGCAGGATCCACAGGCTGGAGCATTACTTCTTTCCCAGAACCATCGAATTCCTGCTCCATAATATGACAGAATAGCAAAAAGAGGCTGTCTAAAAAGCAACAATCCTGTCATATGTTGCTCAGCCGCACATATGGACAGGGTTGTTGATCCCTGCATATCACATTCCAACAGGCTCAATGTGACAGTAAAAAAGGCTTTTCAGACAGCTTGCTTTATACAGCCCGCGCAAGACCGGCTCAGCTATTTAGCCATCCGTTCGGGCTGCGGGCACCTATGGATGCACCCATTCCCCCGGGATCACAAATACCTTAGGGTTTTGATACCGGTCCTCATATAACAAAAGCGTGTCATTGTTGCACACCAGCGCCCTGTTATATACAACCTCATCCCTGAGCGTATCCCGGCTGAATAATATTGTAAATTCCAGTCCCCTGCTCTCTTTTATATTCTTAGGGACGAATATGAGCTTTTGGATATTTTGCTTTTCGATCTCGGATGTCAGCAAGTCTACCTGGTCATAGACCCTGGTCTCTGTTCCCATATGCAGCGGGATACGCTGTTCATTCATAGGAACACTGATGGTGTCCGTTCCCAGGATATAATAGGCGTCATACTTCCCGGAAAAATAAGGAACCCTGGCATCATCCACCTTAAGGACGAACTTCAGTTCAGGCACCTCCTCAAATTCAGGCACAGGACAATCACACCTTTTCTCACAGGCGGCAGCTCCCCCGAGCAGGAGTATGTAACATAAGGCATAAATTATTTTTTTCATCATACCGATCCGTTTAATTGTGATAATAAGACGTAAAACAGTAAACAGCCATTGGGTATATACAGATAAAATCTGAATGACCTATATTTGCAAATCCACATTCATTTACCTAGAAACGTACAGATGACAGATATTAAAACACTATTGAAAGCATACCGTCTGATGATGGACGTACGATATATGGCAGAGACCTACGAAAACAACCGTTCTATCTGCAAATATGTACACTCTACCTCCCGTGGTCACGAGGCTATACAACTGGCCACCGGTATGCTGCTGCATCCTGACGATTATGTAAGCCCTTATTACCGGGACGAAAGTCTTATGCTGGGCATGGGCTGGCGTCCCTATGAATTAATGCTGCAGCTGCTCGCAAAAGGTGATGACCCCTTTACCGGCGGCCGGGCGTATTATAACCACCCGAACAGCATCCGCCCCGACCTGCCTAAGATCATTTTCCAGAGCAGCGCTACCGGCATGCAGGCCATACCCACCACAGGTGTGGCGCAGGGCTTCAAATACCTGGAAGATCAGCAGCTCAGGCAGTTTGACCTGCCTCCTGTCACTATATGCTCCATAGGTGACGGCAGCATGACGGAAGGAGAGGTGAGCGAGGCCCTGCAGTTTGCAGCCCTCCACCAGCTCCCCATCATTTACCTGGTGCAGGACAATGAATGGGGCATCTCCGTAAGCGCGGATGAAGCCAGGGCTATGGACGCCTATGAATTCATAGCGGGATTTAAAGGTATTGAGCGGGTACGCGTGGACGGCAGCGTATTTGAGGACAGCTATAAAGTAATGAGCGAGGCCATTGAATTTGTAAGAAAAGAGCGCAGGCCCATACTGGTGCATGCCAGGGTACCGCTGCTCGGTCACCATACGTCCGGTGTACGGAAAGAATGGTACCGCGGAGAAGAGGACCTTGCCAAACACGCCCTGAACGATCCCGTTATAAAGCTGCACAAAAGACTGCTGGAATTAGGTATCAGCGAGTCTGAATTAAGCGACATAGAAGCGGAAGAAAAAATCGCGGTCGCAAAGGATTTCGAGGCTGCGGTCAGCGCGCCGGAGCCCGCACCGGGTACAGTAGGCGATCACGTATTCGCCCCGACACCCGTAACGGAAGAGCTGGGATGCCGCACGCCTGAAGGCAGGGAAAAGGTCGTTATGGTAGATGCGGCCCTCCACGCGGTTGAAGAGCTGATGCGCAAGCATCCCGAAGCGCTCTTTTACGGCCAGGACGTAGGCGGCAGGATCGGGGGCGTATTCAGGGAAGCCGCTACCTTAGCGCAGAAATTCGGGGATAAAAGAGTATTCAATACGGCCATACAGGAAGCTTATATCATAGGTTCCACCATAGGTATGAGCGCCCTGGGGCTTAAGCCCATAGTAGAAGTGCAGTTTGCGGATTATATCTATCCCGGCATCAACCAGCTGGTGACGGAAATATCCAAATGCTGCTATTTAAGCCAGGGAAAATATACGGTCAGCAATATTATCCGCGTGCCGATCGGCGCTTACGGGGGTGGGGGCCCATATCACTCCGGCAGTGTTGAAAGCACGCTGGCCACCATCAAAGGCATCAAGATAGCCTACCCTTCCAATGCGGCAGATCTTAAAGGCCTTATGAAAGCCGCTTTCTATGACCCGAACCCGGTAGTAATGCTGGAGCACAAGGGGCTGTACTGGTCGAAGGTACCCGGTACGGAATGGGCCAAAATGCCGGAACCGGATGAAGACTATATCCTGCCTTTCGGAAAAGGGAATATCGTGCTGCATGCAAACCCGGGCAGCGTGGACAACGGCGAATCCATGTGTGTCATTACCTATGGTATGGGCGTACACTGGGCTATGAATGCCGCCAAAAAATTCCCGGGATGCGTAGAGGTGATAGATATCAGGACATTATACCCGCTCGACGAAGCGCTGATATACGATACCGTACAAAAGCATGGCAAATGTCTCGTTCTTACGGAAGAGCAGCTCAACAATTCGTTCGCCGAAGCGCTTACCGGCAGGATAAGCCGGCATTGCTTCCGGTACCTGGATGCGCCTGTCCAGGCCATGGGAGCGCTTAACCTGCCCTGTGTACCTATGAATATGGGACTGGAAGCTGAGATGCTCCCTACCGTTCCGAAAGTAGAAAAGGCCATTGAGTCCCTGCTCAGTTACTAGAGACACCCGGATGATACCTGTATGATCATCGGCGGCTTATAATAAGCCGCCGATGATATATTTGCCGGTAACGGGGCGGTCTGCAGGTACCAGATTCTTAAAGCATATAAATCCCCCCCGGCTTATATAAACACAGCCCGCCTGCTATGCCAATAGCCTGTATTCAGCCAAAAATGTTATTTTTGTCGTGTCCGGGTTCAATTATCTGTACGCAATGCAGAGGCGAAAAATGATTGCATTCGATAAGCCATCTTATTATGCAGTTGCCGGTCTGCCCGCACCAGGCAGGAAGCCGGCTATTGTAATATTATCATACGCAAACTCATGATACATCCGAATTTATTCCTTACACCAACCGCAAAATATGCGCTGTCTGTTGTCATTGCCTGGTCCTTAATGGCCTGCGCTCCGCATAAGACCGGCTATTATGACATGGCGGCGCTGGTAAATGACAGTACGATAAATGCCGTCATAGAAATTCCGGCAGGTACCAATAAAAAAACAGAGCTTAATACTGAAACGCATACATTTGAGACAGACAAACGCGACGGTCAGGATCGGATCATCCAGTTCCTTCCTTACCCGGCCAATTACGGATTTATACCCGGCACGCTCTCGGACAAGACAAAAGGAGGAGATGGCGATGCCATAGATATTTTAGTGATCGGGGAAGCAATGCAGACAGGCACTGTCATACAGGTCATACCCATTGCTATGCTGCAGCTCACAGATGACGGGGAAGAAGACTTTAAAGTGCTGGCCGTGCCGGCAGATGCGGAGCTCAACGTGCTACGCTCCTCCCGGGCCGGTACGATCAGGAATATAGAGGCCATTAAGCAGATCATTGCTGCCTGGTTCCTGAATTACGATACAGATGCCGCACAGGTGACGGGATGGTCCGGGCAGGAGGAAGCTATGCGGTATATCCGGGACAATCTTGCTCACAGCAACTGATGCCTGCCATCAGCCCTCAATAATTTCCAGGAGCGTAAGATACCCAATGGCCCTTTCTTTACAGCTCATTACCAATAAAAAGTTGTAGCTTCCGGCTGCACAATCATCAAAGCTTTTTTCACTCACATTAAATTCATTGCAACAAGATGACAAGAAATTTAATCATTTCGGGACTGGTATGTATAGCGACTGTAACATCCTTTCCCGCTGCCACATCCTATGCCCAGGTCACCCCGGAACAGATTGCCCGGATGAAATCCGTGATAAGCAGCACTGTATCCGACAACGGGCAGTACGTAGCATATACGATCAGCAACCCCGCTGATCCGAAAAAAGAAAATGCCTACGGCCAGGCACATCTATACCTGCTGAATACTCTCAACAACCAGGCAACACCTTTCTATACCAGCGCCAGCGCTTCGCAGGTCACCTTCAGGCCGTCAAAAGGTACGATAACATTCCTGAGCAGAAGCGGCAATGACAAGATCAACGCCCTGTATGAGATCAGCATAAAGGGAGGTGAGGCCAGGAAGATCTTCACCTATACCGCCAACATCCAGAACTACTCATGGAGCCCGGACGGGGAAAAGATCGCGTTTATCAGCGGCGAGAAAGAGCAGAAGCCCCAGACCACCCTTACCTATACTCCAACCTTCTTTGAAGAAGAATACGCTACCAATAATACTTATATTGCCAACGTGGCCGGTAATGCCTCCAAACCTCAGAAAATGAATCTCAACGGCGGATCCGCTTACCTGCTGCAGTGGAGCCCGGACGGCACCAAGATAGCCGTTTCCGTAGCTCCCACCTCTTCCGTGGATGATTCCTACATGGCCCAAAAGGTAAAGGTGGTGAATGCAGCTACAGGCAATATTATCTCGCACATCAATAACCAGGGCAAATTATCGCAGATCGAATGGAGCCCGGACAGCAGGCATATCGCCTTACTGGGGGCCTATGACCTTCACGATCCAACCAACGGCTGTATTTCCATCGTGGGTGTCGACGGTGGCATTCCACAGGTGATCGATGCAGATTTCAAAGGTAAATATGAGTCTGTTTCCTGGAAAGATAACAGGCACCTCCACTTCCTTGCGAGCGAAGGCACCGGGAGCGCCATAGGCACAATCCAGAAGGACGGACGCAACAAGCAATTCATTTATCAAAGCAGCGTACACCATATCACCTCCTTCTCTGTTCAGAAGGGTATCATCTCCTTTACAGCCAGCACGCCGCAGCATCCGGGTGAGCTGTTTACCATTTCTGAAGCCAAAAGAGCTTCGCTCCAGAGGCGTACGGAAAGCAACCCATGGCTCATCGGGCTGCAATTGGGCAGGCAGGAGGTCATTACTTATAAGGCGCGGGACGGCAAATACGATATCCAGGGTATGCTGATCTATCCCCTGGGTTACCGGGAAGGCACCCGTGTACCTTTGATCACTGTCGTGCACGGAGGACCGGAATCTCACTATTCCAATGGCTGGCTGACGGCCTATTCCATGCCAGGACAGATGGCTGCTGCCAAAGGATATGCTGTATTCTATCCCAACTACAGGGGCAGCACCGGCAGAGGTGTTGATTTTACGTACAGCAGCCAGGGAGATCTTGCCGGCAAGGAATTCGATGATATTGTCGATGGCGTAGATTACCTTATAGAGAAAGGCATAGCTGATAAAAAACGTATCGGTGTGACCGGCGGCTCCTATGGCGGGTATGCTTCTGCCTGGATGAGCACCTATTATTCCGACCGTTTTGCCGCCGCTGTGATGTTCGTAGGTATCAGCAACAACATCTCCAAATTCGGCACCAGCGATATCCCAACCGAGATGAAGCTGGTGCATGAGCGGGGCAATGTATGGGATAACTGGCAAAAACAACTGGAGATCAGCCCTATTTACTATGTAGACCGCGCTAAGACACCTATACTCATCATGCACGGCGCGGACGATCCCCGGGTTCACCCGGCACAAAGCATGGAGCTGTACCGGCACCTGAAGGTACGTAAGCCCGAATTACCGGTACGCCTCATCTACTACCCCGGGGAAGGCCACGGCAATGCCCGTTCCGGTTCCAGGTATGACTACAATTTACGTATGATGCAATGGTTCGATACCTACTTGAAGACAGGCAATCCTAAGGAAAAAATGCCCTCACTGGACCTGCCTCAATAAATTACAATCACATTTCTTATATAACGAGCGACGCGCCTGTACGGGCGCGTTGCTCGTTATGTACCATATAGAAACCTCATAGCACTCTTACCATGCTATACAAATAGTATTTATCTTTATGTAGTCAACAATATCATTATTAATATCCCGGCATATTTATGAAACCTGTCCTCTTATCCCTGTGCTTCCTGGCGGCACTGAACTGCCTGGGGCAGCACCCGCTTGAAAAAACACTCTGGAAGATCCGTTCACTTAACCAGAACGGCGCTATCGTCCTGCAGCAAATAAGGTACACGGAGCGCCCCGACCCTAAAAAGGATTACCTAGCCTTTGACGATAAGAACAGGTTTGCCTCCAACATCATCAGCATTCCCGGCTGCCAGCAGGCAGAGTCCGGCAGCTATACCGTGTCCGGCGCCACTATGCTCCACCTGACCGGTACCGATGCCGCTGTCAATAAGGAATGCAAGAACTTTTACAGCATGTCGGGAAGGTATAAATTTTCCCTGAATGAGGACCTCCTGGTGTTAAGAGCGATTCCGGAAGAAGATACGGACGAAGCAACGGACTGGGACAGCGAAGAGGAGGACGAAGCCATAGATGCGGCGGAAGAAGATGATGATCCTGAAAATGAAACGGACGAAGAGGCAGATACCGAAGCTACCGCTGCCCCGGCCACACCCGCCAAAGCAGTAGCTGAACCCGCTCCGGCTTCCTACGAAATGGGATTCGCACAGGTTACCGCCGATATCATAACGGGGGCAGAAGCAACGGTGCTGCAGCAATCCATCCAGGCCATCTACAGGATATGCAATACCGAGATAGCTATCCAGAATATAGGGAAGAATACTTTTGAAGATTACAGCGATGCCTACCTGAAAACTTACGCCTCCCATATCATATGGGAAAATGAAGCGCGTATCAGGAATAATATTGTCATTCTCTTTGATGAAACAAAAGCCAGAAGCTGGATCTTTACCGGTACACATAACGGGAAGTTCATCACGGCCGCAGAAGTGGATCAGTGGAAGTCCATGCTGGATGACCATATCAGACAGGGTAAGATAGCGGAAGGGCTGCACCAGGTGCTGGGCCAGATAGAGCAGGTAAGCCGCGCACAGTGCACAAAGATGCAGGGCGGTACCGGCAGGCAGTAAAAGATCATTTCCTTAGTATGATTACCAACTTATCTTAAAAAAATATGGCAGGTCTGATCAGACCTGCCATATTTTTTTAAGATACTCTCTGGTACTGCCAGTGAGTAGCTATTTTGCAACTATGAATTTATCACTGTACAATACGCTTCCCCTGCTATCTGTTAATTTATAAGAATATATTCCAGGTACACAATCAGAAACACTGATCCTTTGAACAGGTTTGCCATCCATAGGCTTTTTGATAATAAGATTGCCATTCACATCATATACATACAGCACAGCAGCCTTAAAGAGTTCTTTATCCGGACAGCCTTCAGGAACCGCAAAATCAATATAACTGGATGCAGGGTTAGGGGCAACCAGGATACAAGACGACCTATCAGGCAGATCCTCAGTTTTTGTCTCTTCCGCAGGGATCCGGCTCATCATCATACTACAACTGCAATCTACACTTGAAGCCACGGAAGTGCTGCTGTCCACACAAACAGTTTGTACCCACCAGGAGTAGCATTCATTAAATGTATTATACAGTATAGTATCTGTTCCGTAAACAGAAAAGACCTGTAAGGAAGTTATGCCCCCCGGACAACACTGGGGATCATTCAATTCTATATATAATTTATAGTAAGCGGCTCCGGGCACAGCATTCCAATAGAGCCTGCTTAAAAAATCCAATGACTCACACCCCAATAAATAAGGAGGATCACATACGAATTCCGGAGCACAGCTACAGGATTTGGGAGAAGGCGGTGAAACACTACCATCCTGGCAGACAGACATCACTTTCCAGGAGAAACACTCATATAACGTATAAGGCACTATTGTGTCCGTACCATATACTTCCCAGATATTCAGCATCGGGGGAATGCCATTATTACAACAAAGCGTATCATTGATCTCAAATTCAATTCTGTAATACATTGCGCCGGGTACCATATCCCAGAACAGGTGACTGCCGGTCTCCTCAGGCTCACAACGCAGATCAGACGGTGCAACACAGTCCGGAGCACAACTGCAGGATTTGGGAGAAGGATCGGAGTAGAGGCCATCTCCGCACACGGAGATCACCCTCCAGGAAAAGCATCCGTACAAATTATAAGGAACCAGTGTATCTGTACCGTACACTTCCCAGATATTCAGCATAGGGGGAATGCCATTATTACAACAAAACGTATCATTGATCTCAAATTCAATTCTGTAATACATTGCGCCGGGTACCATATTCCAGAACAGATGACTGCCGGTCTCCTCAGGCTCACAACGCAGATCAGACGGTGCAACACAGCCAGGAGCACAACTGCAGGATTTGGGAGAAGGATCGGAGTAGAGGCCATCTCCGCACACGGAGATCACCCTCCAGGAAAAGCATCCGTACAAATTATAAGGAACCAGTGTATCTGTACCGTACACTTCCCAGATATTCAGCATAGGGGGAATGCCATTATTACAACAAAGCGTATCATTGATCTCAAATTCAATTCTGTAATACATTGCGCCGGGTACCATATTCCAGAACAGGTGACTGCCGGTCTCCTCAGGCTCACAACGCAGATCAGACGGTGCAATACAGTCAGGAGCACAACTGCAGGATTTGGGAGAAGGCGATGAAACACTACCATCCTGGCATATAGACATCACCCTCCAGGAAAAGCAACCGTATAAATTATAAGGAACCAGTGTATCTGTCCCGTACACTTCCCAGATATTCAGCATAGGGGGAATACCATTATTACAACAAAGCGTATCATTGATCTCAAACTCAATTCTGTAATATATTGCGCCGGGTACCATATCCCAGAACAGGTGACTACCGGTAGCCTCGGGCTCACAACGTAAATTAACCGGTGCAACACAGTCCGGAGCACAACTGCAGGATTTAGGAGAAGGACTGGAGTAAATACCATCTCCACACACGGAGATCACCCTCCAGGAAAAACATCCGTACAAGTTATAAGGAACCAGTGTATCTGTACCATATACTTCCCAGATGTTCAGCATAGGGGGAATACCATTATTACAACAAAGCGTATCATTGATCTCAAATTCAATTCTGTAATACATTGCGCCGGGTACCATATCCCAGAACAGGTGGCTGCCGGTCTCCTCGGGTTCACAACGTAAATTAACCGGTGCAACACAGTCCGGAGCACAACTGCAGGATTTGGGAGAAGGATCAGAGTAGCTGCCATCTCCGCACACGGAGATCACCCTCCAGGAAAAGCATCCGTACAAATTATAAGGAACCAGTGTATCTGTACCGTACACTTCCCAGATATTCAGCATAGGAGGCAACCCGTTATCACAACAAAGCGTATCATTGATCTCAAACTCCACTTTATACAATGCTGCACCGGGAACAGGAGACCATGATATCCTGTGACCTTCCGGCTCCGCTACGCAATTAAGACCGTAGGGCACAGGACATTTTTTACAGCTGCACAACCAGGAAGGGGCATCTGACACAGAGCTATCCTCGCAAACTGTTACAACGCTCCAGGAAAAACACCCGTAAGAGGGCGCCACGACTGTATCCGTACCGAATACATCCCAGTAAAACATTGTAGGGGGAACAATGCTGTAGCAGCAAGCCGGATCATAATAGGAAAATAAGACCCTGTAATGTGCTGCACCAGGCACTGCAGTCCAGGATAGCTGGTTCTGACCTCCCACAACTTCACATTTCAGGCCTGAAGGCGGCGGACAATAATTACAGGAACACTCCAAATCAGAAAATTCCGAAATAACATCATCTTTACAGATAGCCCTGACACGCCAGGAAAAACAGCCGAGAGATGCAGAAACAACGGTATCCGCACCATAAACATTCCATGCATACACTAATGATCCGGGGTCAGAAGAACCACAGCAAGCCGGATCATCCTGCGCCAGGAAAAGCTGATAATACAGCACATTCGTGACACTATTCCAGGAAAGCTGCTTATCGCCATTTTCGTATGCCTTACACCGGAGATTTTTCGGTCTTCCACAACATTCAATTTCTGTACAGATGTCATCTATATAGGCATACCCGAAATGCTGACCATTCACAACACCACAATCTGCCATAAAAAATTCCAATGTATAAGTTTGACCTGCCTGTCCGTCAAATATTATAGACGCACAAGACCAGTCACGCCATACCATATTATTATATACATTGTATACAGGATTCAGTAAATCCGCCACCCTGCAAATCCTGTTACCAACTTCTGTACCTCCTGAATTCAGCACCCTGGCTACGAAAAAAGGATTTGCATTGATATGACCAGGATCCTGCATGACCAGGGCATATGAGAAATTAACCTTTACCTGCCCGTTCGTAGTTACGGGTATCTGCTTTTGAAGCATATTGATACCACTATTGACGCCGGTGGGGTCGTTCACACGTATAGCGTGATTGGAATTATTATGGGTCATATTCAGAGCAGGCACCAACGGGTCCGGTCCGTTATTCGTAATAAGGAAATTTTGAGGGTTGCTAAACCCTACCGGGGTATAAGCTACGCTGCCCGCAGGGACAAAACCGCATACCCCTCCCGTATAAAGGGATACGTACCCGTTATAACCCGCAGCAGTACCGGACTCAAAATTACCATTGGTACAAGATACACTCGGTATCTGATTATTATCGGTAAAACCGGGCGCTTCGGAGGCCAGTACCCTACCGGGATTATAAATTGCGAGTGCTTCCGGATAGATACTGAAATAAGCCTCTCTAAAATAAGCTTCCAATACCCTGTCCTTTGCTGCTGCAATATTATCTTCACTGCATATTTTCCCCTCCCCGACCGCTGCGTCAAGAATTCGTTTCCATTCCCTATCTCCATCAGACTTCACTTTTTGCTGTGTGAAATCGTATATCTTCTGCTCTTCCATCTGCATCTCCTGTAGCCAGTAAGATGCCGGCAGCTTTACAGCCTGACCCTTTGACGATTGTACGTTTAATATACCAAACGCTATCAGAACAAAGGCATAAAGCATAAAATTTATTCTCATACATTATAAATTTAATTAGAAAAAATTAACAATATATAAAAAATAAATAAAAGATTAAAGACATTTGAAAATATAATTTAGTGACTATCTGCTTACAGGCAGCAACCTTTTATTACGGATACGCTCTGCCGGGTAGCGTTCTCTCTGCGGGTCAGAGATCGCTTTTATAAAGGTTTAGAGTGTGGGCATTTCGAACGGATATGAGGCATCTCTTATACTTGTAGCCTGTCTTGCGTACGCGCACTTTTGGTTTTGTTGATTATATAAACACAGTCAGCTTATTGTATTTCGTAAAGGCGGCGGAGTGGAGCTCCCTGATAAAGCCTTATAGGGTTGTTGGTGAAGAACACCAACAACGGAGAAATGTACTGTATCGTGTGTAGTCATTCCGAACGGAGGTGAGGAATCTCTTATACGGCTTAGTAGCATCCTAGGCATATAATAGCTTTGTTTCCTGCATACAGATAACCAGCCAAATTTTTTTTAAAAAAATCAGATGCTCCTGATACAGAAAAATGACAGAATGGAAAAAATTAACAGGCAGCGCTGATTATAGTAAGAATCTATATTTCAGCAGAGAACCAATAAGAAAAAGTATTTTGTTTATAAAAAAATAATTATAACTTTATATCTGATTAACAAAACACTTAAATAAAAACAGGACAAAATGAAAAAAATTTTATTATTAACCGCAGCTGGTTTCTCCACACTGGGTTTAATTGCGCAAGAACAACGGATTCCCCTGCTGGAAATGGAGTCAGCATCTACCTGTCCTCCTTGTCGCCCGGGAAACATTTACTTTGAAGGTCAAATGGAGGGTATTCCAAAAGAAGAATATGTAAAAATAAAATATCAATGGTACTACCCCGGAGTAGGTGACCCATACTGTACGGATGAGTCTGTTAACAGAACTGCCTATTACGGCGTAAACGGCGTACCTAATTTGGTAATAGATGGTACATATTATAATGATCACCCACAGGGAGGTTTTACTACCGCTACCTTTAACGCTGCCAAAGCCGTTCCTGCAACTTACAAATTATCCGGTACTTATGTAATAGTAGGTCAGGACGTGCATGTAAACATTAAATATACACCGCTGGAACAAGGCACAAACGCACGGCTGTTTGTAGCTATTATTGAGTCTGAAACAGAAAAAAATAAAATGACCAATGGTGAAACCAAGTTTTACAATGTAATGAAAAAAATGCTGCCTAATGATCAGGGTACAGACATTTCTTCTACCGCATTAAACACTGAGGCAACCACCACTCTTTCATTCAAATTTGAAGGTGAATACCGCCTGCCTCCGGGTTCTGCAGGTCCATATGTAAGCCAAAGGATCAACCATGCTACCGAGCACTCAGTAGAAAGCTTCGATAACTTAAAAGTAGTTGCCTGGGTTCAGGGATCTGATAAAGCAGTATATCAGGCTGCCAACTTAACCAAAGAAACAACTGCTATTGACCATGTATCCAATACGGTACAATCTGTAAGCATATATCCTAATCCTACTCAGTCCGATATCAATATCAAATTCCAGATGTCGGAAGCTGATATGATCAATGCTTCTATTGTTTCTTTAACAGGAAAAGTTGTTAAAAACCAGCAGGTACAACTCAATAAAGGAACCAATGTGATAACTTTTGACACCAACGAATTACCAAGCGGAGCTTATAATATTATCATTTTTGACTCCAAAAACAATTCATTTGCACAGAGAGTATCTGTTGTAAAATAAATATTACTTTTTTTACTTGAGAAGAGGCTGCCTTAACTAAGGCAGCCTCTTCTTATTTATGGTCGCTGCATCATGCAACATTTTCTTCTATGGTTATTTAAACGGATTCATTATCTTCGGTAATTCAAAAACGAATCATGCTTCCATGAAGACGAATATAGCCCAATCCAGGTATGCAAAGGATATAGATGCTGCCATCGCAGATGGCAATAACCTGCTGGCCTTACAGATAGCACAGACCGCGTTAGAGAAAGAAAAAGAAAATGAGCGGCTCAACGCCCTGCTGATTTCCGTCTTATATGAATACAGGATCCCCTGCGCGGAACAAATGACGACATTCCTGCAGTTATTCCCTGACTCTCTCTACCCGGTAAGAGTGTACCTGGCAGACCTGCTGTGCAGCCTCGGTCATTTTGATGATTGCGCCAGTGAAGCCCGGTATTACCTGAGGCTTATAAAAGAACATTATAACCAGGACTTCAGCACGGTCAGTCATCCGCGCACCCTGGAATTTACCCTGAAAGCCTTTCTGCTCACCTGCACCGTGTACATTACGGCCGGTGCCAGAAGCTATGCGGACAGGGCTATGCAACTTGCGCAGCCTTTTGCCACAGACACATGGTTCAACCATTATAAAACGGAGCAGGCAAGCATCCGGCAGGATTTAAAGGATGAGCAATTGAGAATACTGAATGGCAAATGGGAAGCGTTCTTCAGGGATGGCTCTCACTATGCCGAACTGTACCAGCTCTGTGCAGAACAAGGCTATACGGAACTGGCTATACGCCTCAGGCTCTTACACGAAGCATTCCTGGACAACAAAGACTTCCTGATAGATGCTGATGAATTTTTCCGGGTGGTGCTGCAGGATGAACATCAGAAATATGTATTAGCGTAAGCCTATATGGACCATTAAAGGCCCGGACACCATCTTGTCCGGGCTTTTTAATTATTATTATCGGCTATCTGCCTATAGGTAACACCTTTATTGCTAAGTGCTCTCTACCCGGTCAGAGAGCACTTGTTGTAAAGTTACTACAGCAGGCTGGTCATTCCGAACGGATGTGAGACATCTATTATAATAATTTTATTGACTATCTGCTTACATGCAACAACCTTTTATCACGGATACGCTTTGCTGAGCAGTCCCCTATCTGCGGCTCAGAAACCGGTTTTGCGTATAAAGGAGCTGAAGGTGCAGGGAATTCCGAACGGATGTGAGGCATCTCTTATAATAATGGATAACTTATAATGGTTTTGTTTCCTATATATTAGATAATCAGTATACTTTCCCCTCTATAACATATCCTATGCCTTATATATGACAGCTTTCTTAATACACAGATAGCCGGTTATTATCAGGAAGCCAAAACAACAAAAAGAAATAAAATTTTAATTTTATTAAACAAAAATTCAATTTTATTTATTAAATAATTAATTTTACATAAAACAGATCAATGAAAAGTAAAATAAAACTCCCTGTACAGTGTCCCAGCTGCGATGAGCAGTTGCATGTCAGCGCCCTGAGTTGCGACAATTGCCGGACATCCATAACAGGACATTACGAGCTGCCTCCTTTACTGCAACTCAACCAGGAGGAGCAGGCATTTGTTTATCACTTTGTACTGAACAGCGGCAGCATCAAACACATGTCTGAACAGATGAAGCTGAGCTATCCTACCGTAAGGAACGTCCTGGACGGCATTATTGAAAAACTCCGTAAAAACTGACCTCAATATGATACTCAAAAAAAATTTTCTCCTGACCCCTTTCCGTTATATAGACGGATTCAAAGCCCTGGCAGCCGGTCTTATTATCCTGGCCGTTTCAGGACTGCTGGCATTTTCCATACAATTCCGTTACGACGGGTTCCTGGATTTCCACGGAGCACCCGAACCTGATTATTTATACCTGCTGGATCCTTTTATTAATTGGATCATATTTGCCCTGCTGGCCAGCTTCACCGGCCTGCTGTATAAAAGACCTTTCAGGGTAATTGATATGCTGGGAATGACCGCCGTGGCATTCTTTCCCAATATCCTTTCACCACCCATAGCGTATATTTTCGGCCTCAGCGGCATCCTGCCCCTTATCACCGATACACCGCTGATAGACATACCTAAGGTGATCGGGCCGTATATGCTGCAACTGCTCCTTTCCTCTTTCCTGATGCTGGCCGTCACGATATGGTTCATATACCTGACATTCCAGGCCTTCCAGACCAATCTCAACCTGAAGAAAACGCAAAGCATCATCATATACATCCTCTTACTGATCATTACAGAAATAATTACCGTTTCCATATTACGTTCCTATTAAAAATATATCCATGAACAGATTTATTTTCCTGCTTATCGCCCTGCTCTCTTGTTCCGGGAGCCTGTGGTCCCAAAAGCAAACCTGGTACGGCAATCTTGACGTCGGCAGCGCAGCGCTCCGCCTGGTTTTCCATGTAGACCAAGAGGGGAAGACATATACAACCACTATGGACAGTCCTGACCAGGGGGTAACCGGCATGCCCACCACTTCCACAAGCGTAAAAGACGGCTGGATCATTATCCGGGCGGAAAATATCGGCATGACCTACGCAGGTAAGCTGTATGCCGACAGCATCGCCGGGACCTTCAGCCAGGGAGGATTCCGTAAAGCATTATCGCTTTACAAGACACCCCCGCCGGTCAAAGAAATAACCTATAACAGGCCGCAGACACCGCAGACACCCTTCAATTATAGCATTGATACCGTTTACTTTACCAACCCTTCCGACAAGGTAACCCTGCACGGCGTGCTGACGCGTCCTGAAAACAAAAAGAGCTTTCCGCTGGCCGTGCTCATTTCCGGGAGCGGCACCCAGGACCTGAACAGCACTGTCATGCACCATCAGCCCTTCTGGGTTATTGCAGATGCGCTTACCAGGCAGGGCATTGCCGTATTCCGCTTTGACGACAGGGGCGCCGGCAAATCCAAAGGCAATCCCGCCCAGACCACTTCAGCTACCATAGCTGAAGACGTGGCCGCCGCCATAGCGACACTCCGGCAGCAGTATAAAGACTTTACCCGCATCGGCGTCATCGGGCATAGCCAGGGCGGCAGCGTAGCCATACGCCTGGGCGCAGAACAGCGGTCACCGGTCGATTTTATGATCCTGCTGGCAGCACCGGGACTTGCCGGAACGGATATAATCGTAGATCAGACAAAAAAGATCGGCAGGGAACAACACCTCCCGGACAGCGTCATTGATGAGCAGGTGAGGGTCACACAGGCCCTGCATCATATCATTATGGATCAAAAGGACAGTGCCGCTATCGCCGGAGCACTGGCGGCATATTCAGAGCAGCAGTGGAAAGCATTGCCGGAGGAGCAACGTAAGCTGGCCGGCAGCAGCGATCTATTCATGCAATACAACGCCTCGCTGAACAACCCGGCCGTTACAGATATTATATCCTTTGATCCCGCGCCTTTGCTGCCCCGCATCAAATGCCCCGTACTGATCCTGAACGGGGAGCTGGATATACAGGTGGACGCAAGGCTCAATACCGCGGCTATCTTAAGCGGGATCCGAAAAGGTGGTAACAAGAATGTAGCCGTCAAGACCTATCCCTACCTCAATCATCTTTTCCAATACGCGGTCAACGGAAGCGTGGAAGAATACGAAATACTGGAAGAGACCTTCAATGAAGCGCCGCTTGAGGACATGATCCGGTTCATACGGTCACTGCCCTGATCCGCGCCTTTGCTCAGCAGCAGCCCATATACGAACTAACGTATATGGGCTTTTATATGAAGGATGGTTTTTTCCAGCAGTTGAACTGTATCCCCGTTAAAATAGTCTTCCGTCCAGGGATGTGTTCTGCCGAACGTATGGCCTGAATCCAATAAGCATAATCCGGATACCGGGGACAGGCTATGCAACTGCACAGCCACCTCGCAGGCTACGGCCGTATCTTCCCTCCCATGACAGATCAGCCAGGGCACCCTGATCTCCCGGGCGGCCCTTTGTATATCAAGGCGGCTGGTATGCCGGCAAAAATCCTCATACAACTGGTAGTAAAGCGGGAGGTCCTGGCCGGTCCTGCTGTTGGTATAGTAGGCCACACCCTGCTCCCGCCACTGCCTCATCTTTTCTTCGTTCCATTTACCCCAGGGCGTGGTAGCGGCGCCAATAGCGGCCCAGGTGATCAGCTGGCTGATACGGCTGTCTTCCGACGCGTACAGGATGGCCGTTCCCCCGCCCATGCTGTGCCCTATGAGAATGATATTGCCGGTATCCACCCTGTCACGGAAAGGAAACCGCGAAGAACAGATCCAGTCCGTCACCTGCCTCAGGTCAAAAAGCTGTTTGGTGAAATTATTATGCCCGAAGGCTTCAGGGTCCGCAAACGCTTCCTGGTGCGCAGGCGTAGTACCATTATGCGAAAAATTGAACTTCAGGAAGTGGAGACCGGCATCGGTGAAATACCGGGCCATCAGGTCCCCGTTGCCCCAGTCCTTAAACCCGTTAAATCCATGGGTGTAGAGCACCAGAGGTGCAGGTCCCTCAACCGCACCAAGATGCACATCCAGGGTTATATGCTTACCCGCAGCGCCGTCAAGCATATATTCATTTTTCATCAGCGATATACAATTATATACAATTTATGAAGTGTACTGTACTGATTTATATACAATACAGTATCTTTGGTAAAGTTACCAATTTATAATTCTTACCGCATGCGATATTACATCATTTCCGGGGAAGCCAGCGGCGATCTGCATGGAAGTAACCTGATAAGTGCCTTACATAGCCTTGATCCCCAGTTGACCGTGAGGGCCTGGGGCGGAGATCTGATGCAGCAGCAGGGCGCCACCATAGTCAGGCACTATAAGGATCTCGCGTTTATGGGCTTTGTGGAAGTATTGAAGAATATCAATACCATTTTAAAAAATATCAGGTTCTGTAAACAGGATATCCTGGCCTTTAAGCCCGATGTCCTGATACTGATAGACTACCCGGGCTTCAACCTGCGGATCGCCAAATGGGCCAGGCAGCATAACATTAAGGTCGTGTACTATATATCCCCCCAGATATGGGCCTGGAAAGAAAGCAGGATCCGGGAGATAAGGCAAAGCGTGGATAAAATGCTGGTGATACTGCCCTTTGAAAAAGAATTTTATAAAAAACACAATTACCCGGTCACTTATGTTGGCCACCCCCTGCTGGAAGTAGTGGGCCAGGCATTGAATAATACCGCAACCGGTTCCTATGGCGACAAGCCGGTAATTGCGCTGCTGCCGGGCAGCAGGACGCAGGAGATCAATACCGCCCTGCCTATTATGCTGGAAATGATCAACCGGTTCCCGCAGTACCGGTTTGTGATAGCGCAGGCCCCCGGGCAGCCCGAGGCCACCTACCGCCCGCACATCAGGGGAAAAGATGTGCTCCTGGTAAAGGGACAGACCTACGACCTGCTCAGGCAGGCCAAAGCAGCGCTGGTCACCAGCGGTACCGCTACCCTGGAAACGGCCCTGTTCGGTGTACCGCAGGTAGTATGCTACAAAGGCAATGCGGTTTCTTACTGGCTGGCGAAAAAGCTGATCAGGGTAAAATATATCTCCCTTGTCAACCTGATCCTGGACAAACCGGCCCTGAAAGAGCTGATACAGCAGGACTTCAACCCGGCTACGCTGGCGGAAGAGCTGGATGCCACCCTGCACCACGCAGACTATATAGACAAGCTGCAAACTGACTATACGCTCCTGTGGGAAAAGCTGCAGGCAGATAAGCCGGCATCGCTGAATGCCGCGACAGCCATCCTTAATTTCATAAATCCATAACAAAATCTTAAATATTCCGGTAAGGCGTGATTTTAGTATTTGTTTATATCATGGCATTTACCCTATAATATTATATTTGCATTTAGATGCAGAATGGCTGTCTATGAAAAGGAATGTATATTATTTGTTGATCTTACTATCGGCACTTTGTCTGAGCCAGGCATCCTGCAGCAGGCACCTGCAGTCACAATTCAATATTGACGTTACCCTGAAAGATCTTCCCAATACCACCATTCACCTGGAAGAGCTGGGCATCAACAGGGTGACGCTCATCGCAACCGCAACCACAGACAGGGACGGCCATGCAGTGCTGAACGGTGTATTCAATACGCCGCAACTGTACAGGCTGAGCATTAAGAACAGGGGACAGATATTCCTGATCATAGACCAGGAGGATATTCATATAGATGCCAATCCCGGCAATACCCGTGATTACAGGGTAAGCGGCAGCCCCCGTTCCATCCAGCTGCGCCATTTCCTGCAAAATGTATATGAGCTCAACAAAGCAATGGTGGCAGAGGAATTCAGTTCGCCAGGCTATGCCCTGCTACCGGAAGATTCCTTATCCGCGACTACAGCGACGCGGTTCTCACAAAGACAGAAACTGTACACCTTTATAAAAGCGAATGCGGATACCACTACCCTTTTACCGCTGGCACTGTTCTATGCCAATTTCCTGCCTCTGGATGAAGAGGCTTCCTACCTGAGGCAATTTACCACCGGGCTCAGCCAGCGCTTCGCTTCAGAGCCGGATATCGTCAGCAACTTCCAGGCCTCTTTTTTCAACACCTATAACGGCTATGTCAATGACAATAAAATAGGCCAGGATACCAGCGCCGCCAGCCACCTGGTCGGCCAGCCTTTCAAAGACTTCGCCCTGAAGGATATTGAAGGCATCTCCGTGAATACAGCAACCTATACCGGCCAGTACATCGTGATACAGTTCTTAGGCTCCTGGAATGCGAAAAGCCGTACCGCCAATAAGGAGCTGCAGCAGGTCCGCGCGCAGCTACCCGGCTATCCCGTGCAATTATTATCCGTTTATATCGAGGATAATAACAAGGATTTTTCAAAGGCGCTTACAGAAGACAATATCCTGTGGCCCCAGGTCAGCAGCCTGCAGGGCTGGAACTGCAGCATTGCCCGCCAGTTCCGGGTCAATACGGTACCCCGCACGGTCATCATCAGCCCGGAGCATCGTATCATAGGATTTGACTGGCAGCCCGCCCGTATCATCAGTGAAGTGAAAAGCAGCAGCCAGCCGCCGGTCCGCTCTTCCGACAGCTTGTCCCGGACCACCGTATCCGCCCGCTGAGCAAGCCCCCCATCTCCCCATATCTGCGGCCTTTCCCTGCCGCTTTACCAACAGTTTATTTTTCCTTAATATCCGTTCTTTCAGAATTGCTTATTTTCGTAAGCTGAAACGCTGTTATTATCTCCTTAACGGATAATAGCTGTGCACTTTGTCTGCAAAGACGCGAAACCGTAAAACGAGAAAAGGATCGCTTATGAGGAAATACAGGAATTTAGTTTTTTATATCGCTACCATTACTGCCTGCTCCGCGCTTATCTACTGGATCATAACACTCGGCAGAAAGCTGGAAGACGGTAAGGATATCATCACAGCCACACCAGGCCAATCTCAATGGGCAGCATTCCTGGATTCCTTCTCTCATAACCTGCAACACCCCTTAGCCCTCCTGCTGGCGCAGATCATCACCATTGTACTGGCAGCACGCTTTTTCGGGTGGCTTTGCGTCAAGATCGGGCAGCCGGCCGTCATAGGCGAAATGATAGCGGGCATTATCCTGGGACCTTCCTTTATAGGGCTGTATTTCCCGGAATTCTCCGCTACCCTCTTTCCCGGTCATTCCATGGATAACCTTAAATTTCTCAGCCAGGTAGGCCTGATCCTCTTTATGTATATCGTGGGTATGGAGGTGGATCTGAAGATACTGCAGAAGCAGGCACACGATGCGGTGGTCATCAGCCATGCCAGCATTATTTTCCCCTTCGCGCTGGGGTTCGGCCTGGCCTACTTTATCTACTCCTCGCTGGCACCCGCCAACGTGGAGTTCATATCTTTCAGCCTGTTCATAGGCATCGCCATGAGCATCACCGCCTTCCCGGTACTGGCAAGGATCGTGCAGGAACGCGGCATACAGAAGACAAAGCTGGGCACCGTCGTGATCACCTGCGCGGCGGCAGACGACATCACTGCCTGGTGCATACTGGCAGCGGTGATCGCTATTGTCAAGGCGGGCTCTTTTGCCAGCTCCCTTTACGTGATCGTGCTGGCAGTATCGTATGTATTCCTGATGATAAAGCTGGTACGCCCTTTTCTCAGGAGGATCGGTGAGCTGTACCCTAACAGGGAGACACTCAGCAAGCCCATTATAGCCGTCTTCCTGCTGGTGCTGATACTGTCCTCCTATCTTACGGAGATCATCGGCATTCACGCCCTGTTCGGCGCCTTTATGGCGGGAGCCATTATGCCGGACAATATCAAATTCCGGGAGATCTTTATCGAAAAGGTAGAGGACGTGGCCATGATCCTTTTCCTGCCGCTCTTTTTCGTGTTTACCGGCTTACGGACGGAAATAGGACTTATCAACGATATTGAGCTCTGGAAGGTCACCGGCCTGATCATCCTGGTCGCCGTGACAGGTAAATTTGCCGGCAGCGCCATAGCAGCCCGGTTCGTAGGACAAAGCTGGAAAGACAGCCTGACCATCGGGGCGCTGATGAATACCCGAGGGTTGATGGAGCTGGTGGTGCTGAATATCGGCTATGACCTCGGGGTGCTGTCTCCCGAGATATTTTCCATGATGGTCATCATGGCGCTGGTCACCACGTTCATGACCGGCCCGGCCCTGGACGCCATCAACTGGCTGTTCAGGAAGCAGCAGGCACCTTCGCGGGAGCAGCAGGCAACGCTCCCTGCCAGCAGCTACAGGATACTGCTTTCCTTCACCTCTCCACAGAAAGGCAAGGTGCTGCTGCAGCTCGCCAATGCCTTTGTCCGGCAATCAGGTGCAGAACAGGTCATCACCGCTATGCACATTTCCTCCTCAGATAAGATCCACGACTACCTGACGGGCACTTATGAAAAGGAGTACCTCCAGCCCATTATTTCGGAAGCCAGGGAGCTCAACCAGAAAGTGATCACCCTATCCAAGGCCTCCAGCAATATCAACAGCGACATCCTGGAAATGACGGAAGAAGGCCATTATGACCTGCTGCTGATCGGTATGCAGCACTCTATCTACACGGGCTCCATATTGGGCAATATCCTGGGCTTCACTACCTCTTTCATTGATCCCGAAAGGCTTGTCAATAAGATCATCGGCAGGGAGAAATTCCTGAATAAAGAGATCTTTGATGAGCAGTTGCACAACCTGATAGCAAAAGCAGTCATACCGATAGGCATCTTTATCGATAACAGGTTCAGCCACCTTCAAAAGGTCTTTATTCCTGTTTTCAGCAGCCATGATACAGGGCTGATACATTACGGGTATATGCTGGCGAAGAACACCGGCAGCCAGGTCACCATTGCCGATATAGGGGGAGCCCGGGCAGAACACATACACCGCCAACTGCAGGAGCTGGATGATAAGATCCGCAACCGGTTCACCTATCAGGCGGAAGACCATATTAGCCCGGAGCAGATGCAGCATCATAACCTGGTTATCATCAGCCTGGAAAGCTGGCAGTACCTGGTGACCCAGAGGAACAAATGGCTCACGGATGTTCCTTCCACGCTCATCATTTCAGGCAGCACAAATATCTGACGGCATTAACGCATTTATAAGGATGCTATCGGATCATAATCGGTATTTTTACATAATATGGAGCTGACGTTTAAACTTTCAGCCGCAAAATCTGTCAATGATTATATCAGGTAAACCATACATACTTTACTACTTATGAATTGTATATACAAATCCGTACTTGCTCTTGGAATTTTAGGCGGGAGCGTGCCGGTAATGGCACAAACCGAAACAGACGCCCTGCGATTCGGGCAGACATCCGTTACCGGTACAGCACGGAGCCTTGCCGTTGGCGGGGCTATGGGGGCTGTTGGAGGCGATATGAGCGCCAGCAGCATCAACCCGGCGTCCCTGGGTATTTACCGGACCTCGGAGTTCATCATCACTCCGACGCTCAAATTCGGCAATAACAGCGCCGATTATCTGAATACGAACACCTCCACGGGCTTCAGCCGGTTTTCCATCAACAACTTCGGCGCCGTATTCTCCACACCCGCACGGGGCGCGGATTACGAGAAGAAGAACTGGAAATCCGTGGCTTTCGGGATCACGTTCAATAAGCTGCAGGATTTTAACGAGGAAGGCCGTTACAAGGGCAATAATAAGGAAAGCTCCATTACAGAAGTATTCGCGGAAGATGCCGCCCGTTATGGCACCTCCTGGCAAATGGCACCTCCTTACGGAGCGCTGGCCTGGGAAGGCTTCCTGATCGATGAGAATAACCATTCGTATGTCTATAACGATATCCTGCTGAACGGCGGCAGCGTTAACCAGGAAAAATCCTGGAGAAAGCGGGGCAATGTACAGGAATGGGGCCTGGTATTCGGCGGCAATTACAGAGAAAAGCTGATGATAGGCGGTAGCCTCAATATATTATCCTACAGGTATAATTCCACCGTAAATTATTATGAGGAAGACGCCTCCACCAATACCGGCAATAATTTTGATTACCTGACCTATAACGAGTACCTTGATACCCGTGGCGTGGGATTCAATGCCAAATTCGGTATGCTGTACAATATCAACACGGATGTCCGTGTCGGTGGCCATATCAGCACGCCCACATGGTCAGCTATGAATGATGAAGCCGACTATGAGATCAGGACCGAGACCGAAGCCCTGTCCGGTACGCGGGTAGTACGTCCCGACAAGCCCTATTATTTTGAATATTCGCTGAGAACGCCCTGGAAAGTAGGTGTCAATGCCATGACCTACCTGGGCAATAAAGGATTTATAAGCGCGGATTATGAATATATTGCCTACAATACGATGAGCTATAGCTTTCCCGGCTTCCAGAGCGGCGCAGACAATGTGAACAGGCAGATACAAAATACGTTTACCGGCGGGCATGTGATACGGGTAGGCGCTGAAGGCCGGTTTGACAATCTCTTTGTAAGAGCCGGTGTCGCGCATCATACCAGCCCGTTCAAGGAAAGCAAGACATTCGGCGGCGCCAGGACCGATTTTTCAGTGGGCGGCGGTGTCAACCTGCAGGGTTTCAGCATTAACCTCGCATATGTTTACGCTCTGCGGTCATACAGCGAGTATGGCTATCCTATAGTGTACAGCGGTATACCCGTAGGACTGGGCAAGATCAACAATAATAATAATTTTATCGCGTTATCCCTGGGCTTTAAGCTTTAATAGCCCCGGATATATGATATATAAAAATGCTACCGGCTTATAGCTGGTAGCATTTTCTGCATCTGGGCTCATACATTTCCTGCTCACCCAGCAATATGGTAGTATCATCTTCGGTCTTCCTGTAGCTGTAATTGGCAATATTGCCACAGACGACACAGATGGCATGCAGCTTGGTGATATAGTCGGCTTTGGCCAGCAGTGCAGGCACAGGCCCGAAGGGCTGCCCCCTGTAATCCATATCCAGTCCCGCAACGATCACCCGCTTACCCTGCAATGCCAGGGTCTCTGCTACTTCTACTATATTATGATCCATGAACTGCACCTCATCAATGGCCACGACATCCGCGTCCTCTGCCGAAAGCAGCAATATATTTCCTGAGTAGGCTACCGGTGTGGAGGGTATCCTGTTCCTGTCGTGTGAGATCACATCTACAGGGTCATAACGCGTATCCGTTTCCGGCTTAAATATTTCTACTCTCAGATGAGCGATCTGCGCTCTTTTCAGTCGCCTCAGCAACTCTTCCGTCTTTCCTGAGAACATCGAGCCGCATATAACCTCTATCCATCCCGTTTTATCTCCCTTATATGGTTCTACAAACATAGGGCAAATTTAGACCAAAATACGGATCAGCGTCCATCGCCGTCCAATAAATTACCTAATCTTCCAAGTATGCTCCCCTCTTCCTTTCTGCCGGCGCCGGACTTGCTGCCATATTGCAATATCCTGGAAGCCAGCCTGCTGATAGGCAGGGTTTGCAGCCATATCCTGCCGGGACCGGTCAATGTCGCGAAGAAGACGCCTTCACCCCCGAAGATGGTGTTCTTGATGCCTCCTACGAATTCAATATCATAGTGCACATTTTTGGTGAAGCCTACAATACATCCCGTATCTATCTTGATCTTTTCTCCCGGCTGCAGGTCCCTATAGGCAACGTGTCCGCCGGCGTGAATGAAAGCCATACCATCGCCTTCTATCTTCTGCATGATAAATCCCTCACCGCCAAACAGTCCCGTGCCCAGCTTTTTCTGGAATTCGATGCCGATGCTCACCCCTTTGGCTGCGCACAGGAAAGCATCCTTCTGGCAGATGATCTTGCCTCCCAGCACGTGCAGGTCCATAGCGATGATCTTGCCGGGATAAGGAGAAGCAAAGGACACTCTTTTCTTCCCTGATCCGACATTCGTATAAGCGGTCATAAACAGGCTTTCGCCCGTCAGCAGCCGCTTGCCTGCTCCCCACAGCTTGCCCAGGAAACCGGTGTTGTCCTGGTTGCTGCCGTCTCCGAAAATAGTATTCATCTCTATGCCGTCATCCATCATCATAAAGCTGCCGGCTTCCGCTATGGCCGTTTCCCGTGGATCCAGCTCCACTTCCACATACTGCATTTCTTCACCGTATATCCGGTAATCAATTTCGTGGTTTGTTTTCATATCCCGATTGATGTTCTTTGTTTATCTAAAGGTATGAAAAAAAGCTGCTCCCGGATGGGAACAGCTTTTTATTATTTAAAGGTATGTTTATGGTACCTTATTATTTTCTTGTACCCAAATGAGGGTGTGGAGGAGGTAAGTTAGATGGACCTTCTTCACCTTGCTGAGCAGAACGGATGATTACCGTATTTGCATCAGCTTCAACACCTTGATACTGGAAGATAACCTGATCACGGCTGATCTGTAAGTTATTGGCCAGGTATTCAATCACGGCGTTAACCCTATCCCAGGAACGTTGCTGCTGTAATTTGGAAGAACCAGGATTACCGATAACAACGACTCTACATTTTGGATCTGCTTTCAGGTTGGCAGCTACTACAGCCAGCTGGCTTTTCACTTCATTGGATAAAGCAGCGGAGTTAGCTTTGAATGACAATCCGATAGGAGCGATATTACAAGTTGATTTAACACCACCGCAATCAGGATCACAAGGACATTTACCAACACCATCAGCATCTACCGGCTGGCAGTCTGTAGGTGTGATCAGTTGTTTATCCCTGTAGTCAGGAACACCGTCACCGTCTGTATCCAGAGGACAACCATTAACATCTACAGGTACGCCTGCAGGTGTATCAGGACATTTATCGAACTGGTCAGTTACACCATCGCCGTCAGTATCAGGCAGAATAGGTGCAGGAATTTCCATATGACGAGGATTGGACAGTTCCCAGTATGCGTGATCCAGAGGATTCACCCACCATAAAGGTAATACAGAACGTTTTTTGTTACCCAGGTTGAAGCCCAGACCTACAGACAGGTTGTTGATCCAGTCTTTATCCGGAGATAAGCCGCCGTTAGGGGTAGGATCCAGGTGAATGGCATCCAGACCGTCCAGACCGCTCCACGTAACAGCATTTTCAACAGACAGGGATACGCGGTTACCTAATTTGAATTGTAACCCTACTCCACCGTCCAGTACCAGGGATGCAGCATTCTTACCTACGGTCATCAGGCTACCGCCACCGGTATAGCCATCACGGCTGAAGTCAACATTATAGTCTCCGTCTTTCAACCAGCCTTTATAGGTCTTATTGATGTCTTTATTGCTTTTACCGTCAAATTCATTGAAGTTGTACAGGTTTCCGTTAGCATCAACAGTAGATACTTTGGTGTTCCACAACATCATACCACCACCCACAAATGCATAAGCGCTTACGCTGTTCTTAGCTTTATGAAATTTGATATTGTTGGTGTTCACCATGAAGTGAGCTGCTATCTTATGCGCGCTGAATTTGTAGTTCGCATAATACTTGTTATTCTGACCGTAAGCATCCCAGATCCTGTCATGATATACTTCGCGGGCACGATATTCGAAACCGGAAGCGTTCATGAACTTATAATCCAGCCTTATGGAGGTAGAATATCCGAGTGCCTTACGCAGAGAAGCACCGAAAGACATGGCGTTGTAGAATTGAGGAGCATTCCAGATACCCTTGCTCGGGATATCACCAAAAATATTTGTTTGTCCCACATTAATACCTAATTCCCACATGTTACGAGGCTTCGCAGGGAAGTTGTATTGATGGTTCAGGTATTGTGTCTGTTGCTCCTGGCGTCTTTTAGGGATATAAGCAGTATCTAATGCATCATATACCTGACCACGGTAAGTAAGATCTCTGCTTGTCCATTGACTCGAAGATTCTTGCTGTGCCAGCACCGTACTTGTAGTAATAGCGGCTGTTAAACCTGCTAATAAAATGTACTTTTTGTTGATCATAACAAAATTATATTTATTAATAGATGGTATTTCCTAAGTTATTAAGTATTATCAGTATAATGCGCAAAGGTATATTTACCTGAATTAAAAAAAAAATTTCAATACAAATATTTTGTAAATATTTTGCTAATATATTATTTCAAAAATAAATAATAGATAGAGGTTTCAGAAAGATACGCTTATCTGTCTTATCACACTATCACACCCACCGGAATCTTCTATCATCATCCTATTTTCCATTTTTAAGAAAGATCTTCATCCGCTCAGCGCAAGCGCTCAACTTCCTGCCAAAACTACAATATTAAGATTGATTTGTTCAATAATTATTCATTAAATATTCGCTAATTTTTCCCTGACGGCCAAACGCTTACGGTATGAATTTCAATCCTTTGCTTTCCTGTAATTGCTGCAAATACCTTGCCAAATAGCTTTCCCGGGAAGTAAATAAAAATTTAAAATTCTTAACCGTGATTATATTATTTTCGCAATATCATCAGCATCCGTATATTTTAAATGAAAAAAGCCACAGCACTATTAGCCCGGGATCTCGGTATTTTTGAGCAGAAATTCAGAAGCAATATAGCGGGGAAAGTACCCCTGGTAGACCGTATTATGCGGTTCATTATCAAGCGTAAAGGAAAACAGATGAGACCTATGTTCGTTTTCCTCTCCGCCAGGATAGCCGGGCAGGTCACCGAACAGACCTACAGGGCCGCCTCTATGATAGAGCTGCTCCATACCGCCACCCTCGTGCACGATGATATCGTGGACGACGCCAACCAGCGCAGGGGCTTTTTTTCCATCAATGCCCTGTTCAAGAACAAGGTAGCCGTACTGGTAGGCGATTATCTCCTGTCCAAAGGGCTGCTGCTGGCCGTACAGCATAAGGATTACGCCATCCTGGAAATAGTATCGGAAGCGGTAAGAGCTATGAGCGAGGGAGAGCTCCTGCAGATTGAGAAGACGCGAAAGCTCAATATCCAGGAAGATGTTTATTTTGAGATCATAAAGAATAAAACCGCTTCGCTCCTGGCCTCCTCCTGCGCCAGCGGCGCCTTTTCCGCCTCACAGGACCCCCAACTGACAGAACAACTGAGGCTTTTCGGGGAATACCTCGGCATCTGCTTCCAGATCAAGGATGACCTGTTCGATTACGGTCACGAAAATATCGGCAAGCCGCTGGGCATTGATATCAGGGAAAAGAAAATGACCCTCCCGCTGATCTATACGCTTAATACGGTAGACAGCGCCACCCGCAGAAAGATCATCTATATTGTCAGGAACCAGAGCAACGATAAGGCCAAAGTGAACGAGGTCATAGAGCTGGTCCGGGAAAAAGGGGGCATAGCCTATGCCTACCAAAAAATGATGGAATACCACGAAGCCGCTAAGAATATACTGGAGCAGTTTCCCGACAGCGAAGCCAAAGAAGCGATGCTGGAGCTGGTAGCATACGTTATCAGCAGGAAACACTGATCATTTGGACCTTATCCTGATCTCCACGCGCCTGTTGGCCTCCATCTCAGCGATATCCTTTTCTTCCGCGAATACCGGCCGTGTCCTTCCGAAGCCCTTATATTGCAGCCGCTCAGCCGCAATATGATTGCTGACAAGGTAGGTATAGATCCTTTTGGCCCTCAGAACAGACAGCTGGTATGCGGGCGTACCGGGAGTGTTGCCGTCTATCTCATTGCAGCAGATATGCCCTTCTATCACTATTTTAAGATCCGGGTAGTGCCGCATGATCAGCAGCAGCCCCTGCATGGCATGGATGCTTTTAGGCAGGATCACGTCCTTATGCAGCTCAAAGTAGATATGCTCCAGGACAAAGGCAGAATCTTCCGGGGTATGGTCAATGCGGGACAGCAGGTATTCCATATTCTCACGTGTTTCCGGCCGGAGCGTATCGGTTCCCGGGATATATTGAACAGCGTACCTGCTGCTAACAGGCATCTCCTGCAGGCGCCGCGGCGGCGCATCCGAAGCCCGGAATGACCTGCGGCGCGCAATAAGGATCATAGCTTTCCGGTTACCGGCATTCCCGACCTCATCCGCTATTCCTTTCTCTTCCTGCCGCCCCAGTCCCTTTACTACGAGGAAGCGGTCAGCCGACACTCCTGATCTCTTAAGAAAAGCGGCCACGGCATCCGCACGCTGCTGTGAAAGCGTCTTGTTGGGCACCTGGCTCCCCAGGTAATCCGCGTAACCGTATATGAGTATCTTATTCCCGGCAAAAGGCCCTGACAGCGAGTCGGCAACCTGCTGTAAAACAGCGGCGGCCGCCTTATCCGGCGTATGGACACCAATACCGAAATGTATATAGCATGTATCAAAAACCTGTGCCGGGGACAGGTATCCCGACAGCAGCAGGCAGAACCCCAGGATGTAACGCATCTTTAAAAATAAAAAAATCCCGGTTATATTTCAATAACCGGGATCTTATTTTTAAAACACTCTTTACAATGATGTTACAGTTCGTTGGCTTTCTGACCACCAGCGGAGCTGCCGTCCATCTGTGCCAGCACCTTGCTCCTGCCTTCATGGCTGGGAACCGTTTCTATTTTCACTTTAGTGATGCCCTTGGCGTGAAAGCCCAGGTCTCTTGCGGCCCTTTCCGTAAGGTCCACTACCCTTCCGGGATGCCCCATACGGTCATTGACCTTCACATATATCACCTTTTTGTTGGCAATATTGGTTACCTTAAGATAGGTACCCATAGTATAGTGATTGCTTGCACAAGTGTACAACTGGTTATCAAAGATCTCTCCTGTTGCTGTTTTCCTTCCTTCAAATTTTGAATGATAAAAACTTGCCGTTCCCGTTTTATGCTCCTCAGCTTTTTGCTGGGCAAGAACATCTGTAGAATATACCAAACCACAAAACATAACGCACAAAGTCACTAATAAATTCCTTAACATAATTTCTTTATTTGGTGAACAAAGTACAAACTTAACTAAAATTCATATATATAAGTGTTAAAATCTCAATATTAACTTCTAGCAAACTTGGACTTTTTCTTATGATCACCGCCTTTCCAGCCGTCCTGCCTGTCATCTCCGTAACGGCCTCTGCCGCCATACGAGGACTTCCCGGGACGGTCTGAAGCATAACCCGGCTTATCATCCGCTTTCTCCACGCGCAGCTTCCTGCTCTTGTATTTTTGCTGGGAAAGATTCTGAATGATATAATCCGCCGCATCAGAAGGCACATTGAAGAAACTGCTCAGTTCCCGTACCGTAACACGGTTGAACATCTTGGTATCCAGGTCGGTCACTTCAGCTATAAAGGAGATCAGGCCGGAAGTGGTGACCCCGTCCTTGGTACCCAGGTTGATATACAGCCTGGAAGACCCCTTGCTGCTGCCCGCGCTTTCCATCATCGGCTTGCCTTTCAGCGCCACGTTCAGGTCCGGTGCATTATCATAGGCATTCAGCGTATTTTCCAGCTGCAGGTACACCAGCCTGTCTATCAGCTCGTCCTTGGAAAGCGAATCCAGCTTTTCTGCCAGCACGTCCTTGTAGTTTTCCTCGAACTGGGCATTAGGCTGGGTATTGTGCACCTTTTGCAGGAAAAAGTCCAGGCGCTTGGTAATAATATCTGCCGCGGCAGGAATATCCTTTCTTTCTATCTTGCTTTTGATGATGCGCTCTATCTGCCTGATCTTCCCGATCTCTCTCGGGGAAACGATGGACATACAGATACCCGATTTACCGGCACGGGCGGTCCGGCCGCTCCTGTGCGTGTACACTTCCGTATCATCCGGCAGCTCATAATTGATAACGTGGGTGATATCAGACACATCGATACCACGCGCGGCTACATCGGTAGCCACTATCGCCTGGAGCTGGCGTTTTTTGAAACGATCCATCACCTTGGTCCTCATCTTCTGGTCCATATCACCATGCAAGGGACTCACATCATACCCTTCGCGCATCAGCTTTTCTGAAACATCCTGGGCATCCTGCTTGGTACGGGTAAAGATGATGCCATAAATATCCGGCGCATAGTCCAGCAATCTTTTCAGAACATCATAACGCTGGTGGGCGTTGGTGACATAATACTGGTTCTCAATATTGGCATTACCTATGTTCTCGCGCGCAACAGCCACTTCTATAGGCTGCTTCATATACCTTTTGGCAATGCGGCGCACATCATTGTTCATAGTAGCGGAAAACAGCCACGTCTGCTCCCGTGCAGTGGTTTCTTTCAGGATGGTGTCAATGTCGTCACGGAAACCCATGTTAAGCATTTCATCCGCTTCATCCAGCACCACGGTCTTAACAGCTTCCAGGGCTACCACGCCTTTTTCTATCAGGTCTATCAGCCTGCCCGGAGTAGCTACCACCACCTGTGGCGTTCTTTTCAGGTCACGGATCTGGCCACCGATAGGCGTACCGCCGTATACGGCCACTGATCTGAATTTTTTCATAAACCGGCCGTACTTCTCCAGCTCTGCCTGGATCTGCATACATAATTCACGGGTAGGACTCAGCACCAGCGCCTGGACCTGTTGGTCGTTGATATCTATTTTATGTAATAAAGGTAAACCGAACGCTGCCGTTTTACCGGTACCTGTCTGCGCTAGAGCTGTAATATCTGTAGTCTGACTGATCAGGAGTGGAATGGCTTTCGCCTGAATAGGGCTTGGAGAAACAAATCCTAAAGCTTCCACGGCTTCTATCAATTCCTGTTTCAATCCAAATTGCTCAAATGTTAGCATCTTATATATAAAATCTTGTATTAAGAATTGGCAAAGGTACGCTATTTTTTAGGATTAGTTGTTTTTCATTCACTAATAACAATTCGTAATAACATTTTTATAATATAAAAGTAATTCTGTATGGTCAGAATAGCTCTGTTTCACCCTATCAGGGTGCCGCCATTCCGCGACTCTCGGTCACCAGCGGCAGGCTATTGACAGTCCTGCGTGCAGGGGAGGCATGGGACGCCCCTTAACAACCCGGTAGGTCCTGTTATCGGTTAGGTTATCTATGTATAAGGTGGTATGGATCACGCAGGATCTCAACTGCCATTGCTTCTGTACGCTGCACTGTGCCAGGAAATAATCACTTATATAGTCCGACTCATCTGTGGTAATGAACCTGTAACCGATGTATTGCCCGCTGCCTGTGGCGGTCCAGCTTCCGTAGCGCACCTGTACGCTGCCCTGGTGCACTATCCTCGGGCTGTAGGGGATCTGCTTACCGATGCTCTTGTCATTCGGCAGGTAGGATTCCTTTGTGACAGCACGGGTCAGCGTGCTGCTCCAGGAGCCTCCCAGGCTGAATTTTTCAGTGAACTGGTAATGGGGTGCGATATACAGCTCCGCGCCCCGGCTGTTGACAGCCGCGATATTGTGAGGGGTCCATATAGCGCCGCCCAGCCAGTAGATCCAGTCGCGGACGGTACGGTCGAACAGCACAGGCTTCACCATCAGCACCCACTTCGGCATGATCCACTGATAATCCAGGCCCGCTTCGCTGCCCCAGCCCTGCTCCGGCCGCAATCCCGGGTTACCGCCGGGGAAGTAATACCATTCATTCAGGGTGGGCAGCCTGTAAGTTTTCTGGACACTGCCCAGCGCATATAGCAGGTGATGCCTGCTTCCGGCCAGCCGGAAACGGGCCTGCAGCTGGGGCAGGAAAGGCACAGGACCGAAGTCGTTCCATTCCTGGCGCAGGTTCAGCACTACCTGGTGCTTATACCGTTTGTGCCGTACACCATAGGACAGCACACCCGCCAGGCGTACCAGGCTGTGCGCTTCTTTGCGCTTATGGTCATACAGGTGCTGGTAGTTAAAAGGTAGCTCACCATAAAAGGTCTGCTCCCATTGCCTCAGGAAAGGGAGGTCGCTTACATACCGGAGGTCAACGCTGCCATGATACTGGCGGGTCGTATATTCATTGTGCAGGAGCACAGCTTCATCATCGTATATGAACCGGTCGTGGAGATAGGCCATCCTGGCATTCCATGCAGCCTTCCCGGATTTACCGGCATAACGCAGCAGATACTTGCTGCTGCCGTTCTGCTGCTGCTTTACAGAAACCGGCTCGAACAAGGCTTTCGGGATTTCCCGGTAAGCGCCCTGTAGCCAGATATGCGCGCTGAGATACTGCCGGTTTTCACCTGATTCTTTAAGCAGGAAGGCCATATCGCCCTGGATATTTCCCATTTTCAGCAGCGCGTTGGCCATCCGTTCCTCCACGCCGTTATTGTCATAGGTAAAAGCCTGCTGCTGGTATTTGCCGTCCGCTCCCCCGCTGAAGAACCATCTTTTCCCTCCCCGCTTCAATTGCAATTGGGCATCCGTATTCCGCAGCGTATTGGCATGCAGGTAGGCTTCCGCACCCTGCTGCTTACCAAAGGCAATATCATTGGACAGCAATAATGTGCCGCCCGTGCTGCCGTTCCCGAATACCGTGGTATTGCTGCCGGTGACCAGGCTGATGCGGCTGAACAGCCCCATAGGGATCAGGGAAAGGTCCGTAGCGCCTAAAGCAGCGTTATTGATATTGATACCGTTCCATAAAACGCTGTTCTGCGCAGCAGAGGAACCCCTTATATTCAGGGTCGCATTACTGTTAATGCCGCCGGAACGGATGAAAACGGAAGTATGGCGCTGCAGGAACTTATCCATGCTCAGGTTACGGTTATTGGCAATAGCCTCGGCATCAAAGGTGACGGTAACCGCCCCGGGCAACAGGCGCTCTTTGGAGTGCTGCAGCAACTGCTCCTGCACACTGATGCCCGCAAGCGTATCCGCTTCGGGCGGCTGGGCCGTCAGCGTTATGCATGACATCCAAAAAAAGAGTATAAGGTACAACCGTTTCACGCTGCAAATCTAAAACAATAACCCGTATAAATCAGGCCGGAAATTTCCGGCCTGATTTATACGGGTTACCTGCTATTGCGCATGCAATGCTTATATCCATCCCTGCCGGTGCAGGTATTCCGCTATCTGCACCGCATTGGTTGCCGCACCTTTTTTCAGGTTATCCGCGACGATCCAGCAGTTCATAGCATTGGGCAGCGAGTAATCTCTGCGGATACGGCCCACAAATACCTCATCCTTTCCGAATGCAACGATGGGCATCGGGTATAAATTATTGATAACATCATCCTGCACGACCACACCGGGCGCTGCTTTAAGCACATCCAGCACCTGCTCCATCTCGAAGGGCTTCTCAAATTCGATATTCACGCTTTCGCTGTGACCGCCCATAACAGGCACGCGTACGCTTGTTGCCGTGACGCGGATCGTATCATCACCCATGATCTTCTGGGTTTCCCTGATCATCTTTACCTCTTCCTTGGTGTAGCCGTCATCCGTGAACACATCTATATGAGGCAGCACGTTCATATGAATAGGATGAGGATAGAACCTGGAGAATTCCTGTTGTCCCTGCTGCTCGCTCACCAGGTGATCCACTCCTTTCTGACCGCTGCCGGTAACGCTCTGGTAAGTGCTGACCACTACACGGGTGATGCGGAAGACCTCATGCAAAGGCTTCAGCACCATCACCATTTGTATGGTAGAGCAATTGGGATTGGCAATGATCCTGTCCCCGGGAGCCAGGACAGCGCCGTTTACCTCCGGCACTACCAGCTTCTTGGACGGGTCCATACGCCATGCAGAGGAGTTATCGATCACATAGGTTCCCGCACCGGCAAATTGCTCCGCCCATTCCAGGGATGTCTGTCCTCCCGCGGAAAACAGGGCCACATCCGGCTTCATCGCCACAGCCGTGGCAAGAGAGACCACCGGGTAGGTTTTATCCTTAAAGGTTATGGTCTTACCTACCGACCTTTCGGACGCCACGGGTATCAGTTCCGTTACCGGGAAGTTCCTGTCTGCCAGGGTCTGTATAATAGTGGAGCCCACCAATCCTGTCGCGCCTACTACAGCAACTTTCATAAGGTATCTTGCAAATTAAATGGTTTATAAAGATTTGATGATTTCATTGATATCGGAGATCATTTTTTTAGCGATATTATCCGCAGTGGTAATGCTGTTGCTCTCGGAATAGATCCGTATGATCGGCTCCGTATTGGAGGTCCTTAAATGCACCCAGTCATTCTCAAATTCAATCTTCAGCCCGTCCTCGGTATTGATGGGATGCTTTTTATATTGCTCCTTTATAGCATTAAAGACTTCCGGCACATTTATTTTTTCGTTCAGTTCTATTTTGTTCTTTGAAATATAATAGTTGGGATATTTGCTCCGCAGGCTGGAAATAGGCTTACCGAATTTCGCGAGGTGGGTCAGGAAAAGCGCAATACCTGCCAGGGCATCCCTGCCGTAATGCAGCTGCGGGTCGATTATGCCGCCATTACCTTCCCCGCCTATCACGGCGTTCACCTCTTTCATTTTCTTCACCACGTTGACCTCTCCCACCGCGCTGGGGTAATAAGTACCTCCATGCTTCAGGGTCACATCCTTAAGCGCACGGGTAGAGGACATATTGCTTACCGTATTGCCGGGCGTATGGCCCAGGACGTAATCCGCTACTGCCACCAGCGTATATTCCTCACCAAAGAGGGAGCCGTCCTCATTGACAAAGCACAGCCTGTCCACATCCGGGTCTACGGCTATGCCCAGGTCGGCATTATTCTTTTCCACGGTGCTGCAAAGCTCTCTCAGGTGCTCCGGCAGCGGCTCGGGATTGTGCGCGAACCTGCCGTTGACCTCGCCGTTGATAACCGTAATATGCTCTACGCCCAATGCTTTCAGCAGCATAGGGACAAAAACAGCGCCGGTAGAGTTGATGCCGTCCACTACGATCTTAAAATTACGCTTCGCGATCGCTTCCGTATCCACCAGCGGGTGGTTCAATATAGCATCTATGTGAAGCTGGTGCAATTCATCGGCAGCAACAGTGACCGTTCCGAGGTTATTGACGGACGCGTATTCAAAATCGCCGGCAGCACCAGCAGCAAGCAGCTCCTGCCCTGTTTCGGCACTGATAAATTCACCATCCTTGTTCAGCAGCTTCAGCGCGTTCCATTCCTTGGGATTATGGCTGGCAGTGAGAATAATACCGCCCAGCGCTTCCTTAAATTTGACCGCCATTTCTACTGAGGGCGTAGTGCTCAGGGCCAGGTCCACCACATCCATGCCCATACCCTGGAGGGTAGCTACTACCAGGTTGCGCACCATTTCTCCCGAAATACGGCCGTCCCTGCCTATTACTACCGTTTTATTAGGGTGGGTCGTATCCTTCAACAATATACCGGCAAATGCGCTGGTATATTTTACTATATCCACAGGCGTCAGCCCCTTATCCGGAGCTCCCCCGATTGTTCCCCTGATTCCTGAAATCGATTTTATTAGTGTCATAGCTTCTTTGAAAATAACCTTGCGAATTTAATCCAAATGTTTGGCGTGGTAAAATATAAACCTGTTAATATCCGGGAACGGCAGCGCCCATAACCGGGATCAGTAGCTATACAACTGCTTTTTAATAATATACAAATAAGGATAGTTAAAAACATAATCCGGCAAGCGGTAATTGCCATGATTCTCAAAAACCGCAATGCGGATCTTCTGCTCTGCCAGCCTGTCCAGCGTTGCCCTGTCCAGGTGCCAGTGATAGGCTGTAATATGGTTATTGTAGAACATCACATCTACATCTTCGTACGAATTGACGTTCATAACGATCCGCGTATCCGGGGGCAATGTTGCCGACAGGTTCCTGTAAATCTCGGCGTTGGCAATACGCTGCCGGCGCAGGACATTCTCGTCCGATACATAGCCGGCGATCCTGAAAGGATTGAGCGTAAGCAGCACGACAGTCACCGCCAGCGCATATCTTCCCCAGCGGACCGGTATCTTTTGCCGTATCAGGTCATACCCTGCCGCCATGAATATCAGCGCCGGGGGAACTATGATGAATAAATAGGTCATCACTTTTGTCTGTACCACGAAGGAGAAAAAAGCGAATACAAAGCCTATCGCTATCAGAAAGAAGTTTAAAAGCGTCCTGTCGGCCGTCTTGTCCTTATACAATACCCATATGCCCGGGATCAGCAGCAGCACCATCCCGCTGCCCAGCAGGAACGGAAATGCCTCTACATAATACCCTATCCCCCCGCCATTGTTCTCCAGCACCTCGGTAATGTGCCGCCTGTTAAATTCATATTCATAGCGTGCCAGGTCGGGAAAGGCAGTCAGGATATACCATTGCCAGGGGAGAAATATGATACAGCATACTATCAATGCAAGAAGGAAATGAAACGGCGGCGGTCTTTTCTGCTCTTTCCTGATAAAGGACGCTGCTATCTGTATGCCCCATCCTAAAAATACCAGGAGACCGGTCAGCCATTTCACCAGGATCGCCGCGCCTGCGAAGACACCGGCCAGTACGGCCCAATACCATTTGTGCTGCCGCTGGTATTCGGCATAGGCCCAGAAACCGGCCAGTATGTAAAATCCATGAGCCACATCATTATGATCCATACCGCGTATGCCGGCGATCATATACAGGTGAAAATTGGACAGCGCCAGTAACAGCGCGGCCCACAGGGCAATACGCTTTTTCCCGGTAACCAATATTGCTATCCGGTAAAGCATCAGTATCATAACGGTGCCCATAAGCGCGCTGGGCAGTCTCATGGCCCATTCAGATACACCAAATATTTTCATACTGAGCGCCATCTGCCACATGAAGAGCGGCGGCTTATGCAGCCAGATATGATTACAGCACCACTCGTAAGGATTATAATCGGCATAGATCATCTTCTTCAGCATCGGCACCCAGGGGTCATCCATCATATTCCTGGCTACCAGCGCGTGAAAGCGCTCATCCCATGAATGCAAAAAAGGATCAACCAAGATTGATCCTATTCTCAATATAAAGCCCAAGCATAATACCAGTATGATACCGGTATGCCTTTTAAGAAATGTCATCAGGGGGAAATTGTTAGGAACCTGTTCAAAATTACAAAAAAAGTCAATCCGGTCCTTAAGCCCTATTCCACCACAAATTTACCTTTCATGATCATGGAATGACCGGGAAAGGTACACAGGAACGTATAAGTGCCAGGCTTTTCAAATGTAAAGGTCTGGGTATCGCTCTCACCACCACCCAGCATCCTGGTGTGCACTACGATCTGGCCGGTAAGCTCTTCGGGTATGTAATCGGTTGCAGCCGCTGCATTGGCACGCTCCACGAAATCAGATACCACCACATCCGGCCGGAGAATGACCACATTATGTCCCATAGTCGCTTTCGGCGCCTTGCCCGTATGCTTCAGTGTCAGCTCCACCGGCATACCCGCTTTTACTTTCACCTCCTTAGCGTTAAATTTCATATTATCATCAGCCAGCAGCACCACTACCTGCCTACCATCCGTTATGTCCGCTTCCAGCACTGCCTTATTAACATTGCTTGCCTGGGCCGCAGGATGCTGATGGTCGGCAGAGTCATTACTGCCGCAGGAGGCCAGCAGGCAGGAGATCGCGAAAATTAAAACACTTTGTTTCATTTGAAAAAATTATGGTTGAGGTAAAATTACGACCAAAAGCGGAACACGCGGTACGAATAATAAATAATTTACAATTCAACACCACGAAAAGCGTTATTTTCGTGTATTATAAAAACAATTCAAAAATGAATATCAGAAATTTATTCAAAGCCCTGGTCATCGTTGCACTGCTGCCATGGTATGCCGCAGCGCAGCAGGGTGACTGGAAACAAGGAACCTCAGGCGGATATTCCTATAAGTATCTTCCCAACGATCCTACCAATTCCCGCTTCTATACCTTGAAGAACGGCCTGACCGTCATTTTAAGCAAGAATGAGAAAGAGCCCCGTGTACAGACCTACATCGCTGTAAAGGCGGGCAGCAAAACTGACCCCGCTACCAATACGGGACTGGCGCACTACCTGGAGCATATGCTGTTCAAAGGCACGGACAAATTCGGCTCAGCCGACTGGGCAAAGGAAAAGCCGCTGCTGGATGCCATCGACGGGCTTTATGAGCAATACAATAAAACAAAGGACGAAGCCAAAAGAAAGGCTATCTACAGGCAGATCGACAGCGTTTCGGGCGTGGCCGTGCAATATGCCATTCCCAACGAGTACGATAAGATGATGACCACCATGGGCGCAAAGGGCACCAATGCCTGGACCTCCTTTGAAGAAACGGTCTACACCGAAGATGTGCCTTCCAATGCCATCAATAAATATCTTGCCGTACAGGCAGAGCGTTTCCGTAACCCGATCCTGAGGATCTTCCATACGGAGCTGGAAGCGGTGTACGAAGAGAAGAACATGAGCATGGACAGGGATGGCAGCAAGCAGTTTGAAGCCATGACCGCCAACCTGTTCAAAAAGCACAATTACGGCCTGCAAACTACCATCGGTACCGTAGAGCACCTGAAGAATCCTTCCCTGATAGAGATCCGCAGGTATTTCCAGAATTATTATGTACCCAATAATATGGGTATCATCATGGTGGGAGATTTCAACCCTGATGAAGTGATCAGGCAGATTGACAAGGACTTCGGCTATATGACCTCCAAAACGGTCAAGCCGTACACTTTCCAGCCGGAAGCGCCCATTACATCCCCTGTCAATGTTGATGTTACCGGTCCTGAAGCGGAGAATATCATGATAGGCTACCGATTACCGGGCGTCAGCCATCCCGATGCCAAGATACTGGAGCTGGTAGGCAAGATACTGACCAACGGCTCTGCCGGCCTGATGGACCTGAACCTGGTACTGGACCAGAAATTGCTGGGCGCCTACGCCTTTGCCTATACGCTCAAAGATTACAGCATGCTGATCCTGCAGGGTCGTCCGGTAGAAGGACAATCCCTGGATGATGTGAAGAACCTGATGCTGGGCGAAATAGAGAAGCTGAAAAAGGGCGCATTCTCCGATGAGCTGCTACAGGCTATCGTCAACAACGAGAAGAAAAGCATGATAGAGACTTACGAGAATTATAGCGCTACCGCAAGTAACCTGGTGAGCTGCTTTACCTCTGAAGAAGACTGGGCGGACCGTGTGAATTATACACAGATACTTTCCCGGATCACGAAGAAAGACATCATGGCCTTTGCCAATAAATATTTCGGTAATAACTATGTAGCGGTATATAAACGCCAGGGTACCGATAAGAATATCACCAAGGTAGATAAACCAAGCATCACTCCTTTAAAGATCAATACCGAATCGGAATCTGACTTTTCCAGAAGCGTTAAGAACATCCCGGAAAATACCATTGCGCCGAAATGGCTGGATTACAATACCGATATGACCCGCCACAAGCAGGGCGGCTATGAATTCCTGAGCGTGGAAAATAAGGATAATGACCTGTTCCGCCTCTACTACAACTTTGAAACAGGTAGCTGGGACAATAAGATGCTTTCGCTAGCCGCGGATTACATCAATTACGTTGGCACCAGGGATATGAGCGCTTCCGAGTTCAGTGAAAAGATGTATGCGCTGGCAGCTTCTTTCAGCATCAACGTAGGCGCTGAAAACACCAGGATCAGCATTGACGGCCTGTACGAAAACTTTGACGCCACAGTGGCGCTGGTTGAAAAAATGCTGAGGACCGCACTGGCGGACGAAGATGCCCTCAATGCCTATAAAGCACGCCTGATGCAGGCAAGGGTCAACAACAAGAAGAACAAGAACGCCATCATGAGCGGTGTACAGAACTATGCTTTATACGGAGCTAAAAATCCTTATAACAATGTGTTGACCAATGAAGAGCTGAAAAACCTGAAAGCACAGGACCTGATCAACGCAATTACCGCTCTGCTCAACAAAGAGCACCAGATATTGTATTACGGCCCTAAAGATATCAGGACCGTGGCTACACAGGTCATCAAAGCGCATCCTTATCCAAGCGACGGCCTGCAGCCTATCAAAAACAATATCAGGTACACCCAGGTTCCCCAGAACAGGACATCTGTATTATTCGCCAATTACGATATGGTTCAGGCTGATATCAGGTGGGTCAGGAACAGTGAGCTATATGATGCCAAATTACTGCCCAGGATCTATTTATTCAATGAATATTTCGGCGGTGGCATGGGCTCTGTAGTATTCCAGACCATCAGGGAGACCAAAGCGCTGGCTTATTCCACTTACGCATTCTTCAGCACGCCCAGCAACAAGGACTACAGGAATACGATCACTGCCTATGTAGGTACACAGGCCGACAAGTTCAATGAAGCCGTTGCTGCGATGAATGAATTATTAACGACATTACCGCAGTCTGAAAAAGCGCTCAATACAGCCAAGGAAAGCCTGAGAAAATCACTGGCTACCCAGCGTACCACGCAGGAAGGTATTATCTTCAGCTACCTGAGCGCTAAAAAATTAGGCAGGGATTTCGATATCCGCAAAGATATCTACAACACTATACCCAACCTGACATTCAACGATATCAGCACGTTCCATAAAAATGAATTCAGCGGTAAGCCATATACCTATTGTATTGTGGCCAACCAGGATAAGTTTGATATGGAAAGCGCCAGGAAACTGGGTGAAGTAAAGATATTGAGCCTTGAGGAGATCTTCGGTTATTAAGCCGTATCATTATCCGGCACATTTCTTTAAAAAACCTCCGCCAATGATTGCGGAGGTTTTTTCATTCAACGTATAAGGAATTATTATTTAAAAAGCGACCATATAGAAAGATAACGGTTCGGAATCAATATCGGCAAAAATGTCACCACGTCGTGGTTTTTATAATGATACGCCTATCTAGAATAGTATCAGCCCTACGGGCTTGTTTCATATAACCGCGAAGCGGTGGAATAATTATAGCACATTAATCCCGAAGGGGTGACACATTATAATCAACAACAAATGTCACCACGTTGTGGTTCTTGTAACGATACGCATATCTATAATAATATCAGCCCTGTGGGCTTGTTTCATATAACCGCGAAGCGGTGGAATAATTATAGCACATTAACCCCGAAAGGGGTGACACATTATAATCAATAACAAAAAATGTCACCACATCGTGGTTCTGGTAACGATACGCATATCTATTAGCCCTCCGGGCTTGTTTCACATAACCGCGAAGCGGTGAAATGACTATAGCATATTTAAATATGCCATCAACCCCGAAGGGGTGATATCATTTAATCTATCCAATCAAATAAATACTGGTCATTATAATCAATCTCAAACCTGCGTAAAAATTCAAGATATTCTTCTTTAAAGGTTTTCTTTCTGTGATGCTCCTCCTGATTCGCTATATATTGATATACATCGTTAATCTGCGAATGCGAATAGGAGAAGGCTCCATATCCCTCCTGCCAGGAAAATTTCACCCGTACCCATTTTTGTGCGTTAATATAATTGGATGAATTATTTTTAATGTCCCTTACCAGGTCCGCAATGCTCATAGAAGGCTTTAAACCTACAAATACATGAACGTGGTCTGCAACACCATTCACAATAATAGGTTTTTGATTTTTACCTTTAATAATACCTGCAATGTATTTGAACACTTCTGCTCTCCAGGGCTGACTTAATAGGTTTTGTCTGTTTTTTACAGCAAAAACATATTGGATATAAATTTGTGAAAATGTACCGGCCATATTCTTGGTGTTTATATCACCCCTTCGGGGTTAGGTTAAATTAATATGATTTTCATAGCTATAATCTTGTCACCCCTTCGGGATTTCTGTGCTGGGTACGTTAGTACTATTTCATATCGTGTAATCTTATTATTTTTCGGAACTATCGTAAGCAATATTGTCCTTTTTCTAAATTATTTAATATTATAAATATATTATTTTTTTTAAATAAATTACCAATAAAAAATCTTAATGAATTGGTCTTAATTCCAAAGAGATGAATAATACATGTGACATCAACAACAAAAAATGTCACCACGTTGTGGTTCTTGTAATGATTCACATATTTCTATAATAATATCAGCCCTGCGGGCTTATTTAGCACGATCGCGAAGCATACCTATAATAGTAACTACCTCTACGGGCTTGTTCCACATAACCGCGAAGCGGTGGAATGATTATAAAAGCATCCAACAACCCTGAAAGGGTGAAACGATTATAGAAAATCAACCCCGAAGGGGTGATATTGTTTCCGCAAATTGCATACAATCTTTACGGTCATATATAAAAGCAGCGGCTACCCTTCCGGATAGCCGCTGCACGTTTGTTTATCTCGTTTAATTCCTACAGCAATGCGATAGCCGCATTGAATGTATCAGAAGGGCGCATAGCTTTGGTTAATAATGTATCATCAGGCAAGTAGTATCCGCCGATATCCTGGGCATAGCCCTGTGCACCGATCAATTCCGCGTTGATCTTATCCTCCTGCTCTGACAGAGCTTTTGCCAGCGGTGCAAATTTTTCCGCGAGCTCCGTATCAGCTGCCTGGGCAGCCAGCGCCTGGGCCCAGTATAAAGCAAGGTAAAAATGCGATCCCCTGTTATCAATCTGTCCCACACGGCGCGCAGGAGATTTATCATTGGCCAGGAATAATGCATTGGCTTCATCCAAGGTATCAGCCAGCACCTGTGCTTTTGTGTTATTTTGTGTCTGGGCCACATGCTCAAGAGAGGCCTGCAACGCCATGAATTCTCCCAGAGAATCCCAGCGCAGGTAACCTTCCTGTATAAATTGCTCCACGTGCTTCGGTGCGGATCCGCCGGCACCTGTCTCAAACAAGCCGCCACCGTTCATTAAAGGTACAATGGACAGCATTTTGGCTGAGGTTCCTAATTCCAGGATCGGGAAGAGGTCTGTCAGGTAATCACGCAGCACATTGCCGGTTACGGAAATAGTATCCAGTCCTTTACGGATACGCTCCACGGAAAATTTTGTAGCCTCTACCGGTGACAGGATACGGATATCCAGTCCTGTAGTATCGTGTTCGGTAAGATATGTATTGACTTTTTTAATGATCTCCCTGTCGTGCGCCCTGTTCTCATCCAGCCAGAATATAGCAGGCGTATCAGACAGCCTGGCCCTGTTGACTGCCAGCTTCACCCAGTCCTGTATCGGTGCGTCTTTGGTCTGGCACATCCGGAAAATATCCCCGGCCTGCACCTGGTGCGCCATCAGGATATTACCATCGGCATCTGTCACACGGATAGTGCCCGCACCGGTAGCCTGGAAGGTCTTATCATGCGAGCCGTACTCTTCGGCCTTTTGCGCCATTAGTCCCACATTCGGCACAGAGCCCATCACTTTGGGATCATAAGCGCCGTTAGCCTTACAATCCTCTATCACGGCTTCATATATCCCTGCATAGCTCCTGTCTGGTATAACGGCAAGGGTGTCCTGCTCCTTACCTTCCTTATTCCACATTTTACCGCCGATACGGATCATAGCCGGCATTGAAGCGTCAACGATCACATCGGAAGGCACATGCAGGTTCGTGATACCTTTATCCGAATTGACCATCGCCAGATCGGGGCCCGTTGCAATAGCAGCATCAATAGCTTGCTTTACCGCGGCTTCCTGAGGATGACCGGCTATTTTGGCATAGATCTCTCCTAAGCCGTTATTCTTATTGATGCCCAGCTCCCGGAACAAATCACCGTATTGCTCAAATACATCTTTGAAATATACCTCCACAATGGCTCCGAATATAATAGGGTCGGATACTTTCATCATCGTGGCCTTCAGGTGCGCAGACAGGAGCACACCCTGCGCTTTAGCTTCTTTGATAGCCTCAGCTACAAAAGCTTTCAGTTGAGCCAGGCTCAAAACGGAAGAGTCTATCACTTCGCCGGCTTTCAGCTTGGACAAACCCTTCAATTCCTTAACATCACCGCTTTCCGAAACAAATTCAATTTTGAACTGTCCTTCATGCTCCAGGGTCAGTGATTGCTCGGAACCGTAGAAATCGCCTGCTGTCATAGAGGCAACCTTTGTTTTGCTATCCGCTGACCAGGCGCCCATACTGTGGGGGTTGGCCTTTGCATAGTTCTTTACCGCCTTAGGGGCACGCCTGTCGGAATTACCTTCACGCAGCACGGGATTCACTGCAGAGCCCAGCACTTTGGCATAGATCGCTTTGATCTTTTCTTCATCCGGATTAGCGGGGGAATCAGGATAATCCGGTATCTTATATCCTTTTTGCTGCAATTCAGCTATAGCGGCTTTCAGTTGCGGTATGGATGCGGAGATATTGGGCAGCTTGATTATATTGGCTTCAGGAGTAGTGGCCAGCCGGCCCAATTCAGCCAGAACATCAGGAGTCTTTTGCTCCTCGCTTAAGAAGTCGCTGCAAGTGGCCAGGATACGCCCTGCCAGCGAGATATCCTTTTTCTCTACTTCTATACCGGCGGTTTTTGCAAATGCCTGTACTATCGGCAGGAAAGAATAGGTAGCCAATAAAGGCGCTTCATCCGTTTTGGTCCAAATAATTTTAGATGTATCTGACATAGTTCAATACAGTTTTGAGTTATTTAAAATATTGAATAGCGGACCATCCTCCCGCACTTCGGGATAAACAGCCGTCCTTATACTTCGGCATACAGGAATTGGCAATGCACTTTATCTGCAGGAACGAAGCGCACAAATTTAAAATTATATTTACATTCTGCAAATTATGAATACATGAATACGGCTTCCCGCACCTGTAAATTACTGTAATCAGCAATATTCCGGAAAATAAAGCCGGATTGTAAAATTAGTTTTACAATAGGATTTCTGTACTAACTTTGTCTTTTCTAATTACTACTGACATTGCGACCCTACCGGCACATATTATTTATCACACCTCCGTTCACCCAGTTGAACACTCCCTATCCTGCCACGTCTTACCTCAGAGGCTTTCTGAATACCCTGGATATAAGCTCGGATCATGCAGACCTGGGACTGGATGTGATACTCGAAATATTCTCCGGGCCGGGGCTGCAGCAGCTATTCGACTCCGTATCGCCCCTGCAGGAGTGGTCCGATAATGCACGGCGCATCTATCACCTGCAGCAGGCCTATATCGAGACCATTACGCCGGTCATCGCATTCCTGCAAGGCAGGAATGATGCATTCGCCTATAATATCTGCAACGAGGGCTTTCTCCCACAGGCAGGCAGGTTTGAAAATATGACCGACCTGGAATACGCGTTCGGCAGCCTGGGCATCTTGGACAAGGCCAAATATATCGCTACTATGTACCTGGAGGACCTGGGCGATTTCATTACGGAGTGCGTGGATGAGCATTTCGGCTTCAGCAGATATGCGGAAAGACTGGCGCAAAGCGCCCATTCCTTTGATGAATTGTATAACGAGCTGCACCTGCCTCCTACCTATACTGACAGCATCATAACAACAATCACGGACCGGTATATTAAGCAATATGACCCGCAGATCATAGGGCTGAGCATTCCTTTCCCCGGCAATCTCTACGGCGGACTGAGAGCAGCCCGTTATATTAAAAGCCGGTACCCGGAGATCCGGATCGTTATGGGCGGCGGGTATGTCAATACAGAATTACGCAGCATAAAAGACAAACGTTTTTTTGAATTTGTAGATTTCCTGACACTGGACGATGGTGAACGGCCTCTTGAATGCCTGATGCGGTACCTGAACGGCGACCTGCCTGTGGAATTGCTGAAAAGGACCTTTACCCTTGACAGCAACGGGGAAGTAACATATTTTAACGGCAGCCTGCTGCCGGATTATAAGCAGGAGCTGACCGGCACACCGGATTACAGGGGTCTGCCGCTGGAAGCGTATATCTCCGTAATAGAAGTGGCCAACCCGATGCACAAGCTGTGGAGTGACGGGCGCTGGAACAAGCTCACCCTGGCTCACGGCTGTTACTGGGGCAAGTGTACCTTTTGTGACATACACCTGGATTATATCGGCAATTACGAAGCCACCACGGCCAAGGCGCTTGCAGATAAGATTGAAACCATTATCAGCCAGACCGGCACCACCGGCTTTCATTTTGTAGATGAAGCGGCTCCCCCGGCGCTGATGAAGCAACTGGCCCTGGAACTGCTGCGGCGCAAGGTCCGGATCACGTGGTGGACCAATATCAGGTTTGAAAAAAGCTTTACCGAAGACCTTTGCCTGCTCCTGGCCGCTTCCGGCTGCATAGCCGTCTCCGGGGGCCTGGAAGTGGCGTCCGACCGGCTTTTAAAGCTGATAGATAAAGGCGTGACGGTAGCGCAGGTGGCCAAGGTAGCGGATAATCTTACATCCGCGGGTATCTTTGTACATGCCTACCTGATGTACGGTTTCCCAACGCAGACCATGCAGGAAACCATAGATGCCCTGGAGCACGTAAGGCAGCTCTTTGAAGCCAATGTTATCCAGTCGGGCTACTGGCACCGGTTTGCCATGACCGCTCACAGCCCCATAGGCAAGAACCCGGCGGCCTTTAAGGTAAAAGCATTGTGTGGTACGGATATGCCGTTTGCCAATAACGACCTGCCGCATGAAGACCCTGAAGGCTGTGACCACGAAATGTTCAGCGAAGGGCTCCGGGCATCCTTATTCAATTATATGAACGGTATCGGTACGGATTTTCCCCTGCAGGACTGGTTTGATTTTAAAATACCCCGGCCGGCTGTACCGCCGCAGGCTGTGAGACAGTATATCAATGACAGGACCGAACGCCGGCCGCAGCCTAACCATATGATCGTATGGACCGGCAGCCTTCCCGTAAAGCAGGCTTATGTCTCCAAGCGAAAAGGAAAGAGCATAGAAAGCTATTGCCTGGTATTTTATACTTCCACGGAGACCTATACCCTGAAGCTGGAATCAAAGCAGCTTGATTTCATATATGCTATTTTCCCGCGCCTGGTCATCGGCAAGGACACTCCTTTGAGCTGGCTGCAATTTAAAACCGCCTACGAAGATGCCCTGGGAGAAGATATTATGCTGCTGTGGAACCATCCCGAGTGGCAAAAGCTCAGGAACAGGGGACTTTTACTTTTATAAAAAGAGGCTTTTCAGAAAGTCTCTTTTTTCTTTTACTGCCACATTGGTCTTTGTTGTCACATTGAGCCTGTCGAAATGTGTGGTTTATCATGGTTTATCATGGTTTAGTAGGGCTTCGACGGGGCTCAGCCTGACAACTGAGGGACTTGTCACATACAGCTTATTGATGCCACATTCAGCCTACCTTGTCACATTGAGCCTGTCGAAATATTTGATTTATAATGGTTTATTAGGGCTTCGACGGGGCCCATCCTGACAACTGAGGGATTTGTCACATGGAGCTTGTTGGTGCCACATTGAGCCTTCCTTGTCACATTGAGCCTGTCGAAACGTGTGATTTATAATGGTTTATTAGGGCTTCGACGGGGCTCAGCCTGACAACTGAGGGACTTGTCACATACAGCTTGCTGGTGCCACATTCAGCCTGCCTTGTCACATTGAGCCTGTCGAAATGTGTGGTTTATAATGGTTTTACCAGGGCTTCGACGGGGCTTAGCCTGACAACTGAGGGGCTTGTCACATACAGCTTGCTGGTGCCACATTGAGCCTTCCTTGTCACATTGAGCCTGTCGAAACGTGTGGTTTATAGTGGTTTTACCAGGGCTTCGACGGGGCTCAGCCTGACAGCTGAGGGGCTTGTCACATACAGCTTGCTGGTGCCACATTCAGCCTGCCTTGTCACATTGAGCCTGTCGAAATGTGCTATATATAAACAAACCCTGTCAATATTGAGATTGCGCTCCATACGACAGGGTTGTTCACTTTTAAGACAGCCATTTTTTATGGGATGCTATCTTTTAATGAGATTGCTATACACCGGCTCCCGGCTGAGGGACCGGTACCTGCTGAGCTGGCGGGGCAGCCTGAGACTGTTTCCCGATAGCCTGCCAGGCTTCTTTGGCCAGCTCCGTATCATTATATTTTGTCAGCAACTGGCCCAGGTAATCCAGGCTCCTGGCTGCACGTTGCTTGAAGTACATATTATCGTCATTGCTGGAAGATACATCGGTCAGGTAACGCAGCTCAGCTTTCAGCGCGTCCATAGCGATTCTTACATATTTCTGGGCGCTTGCCTTATCATTACACATATAGTAAGTCTCTACCATCATAAAGAACATTTCAGGACCGTCGTATTGTGTCATTTCATAAGGAAGACTTCTCTGGGATATTTTTTCATTAAAGGCATTCAGCACCTTAAGCGCATCCGCAGGCCTGTTCATTACAGCGAGCGTAAACCCTAAAAGGCTGGCTTTCTGCCTGTAGCCATAGTATATCAGCCTGTTCTTCTCATCGTAATATACTTTATCGGTATTGGCTTTTCCAAACTGGTACACATCGGTGAACAGCTTAACAGATCTGTCAATATCCGCATAGTGAGGCAGTCCTGTTCTCTGTGTAAATTCATCATATTCCACCGGCACGAATTTCCTGAAAGTACCTTCATACTTGAAGTATTTATCCAGGCCCAGGTTAGGCACGCCATCCGTCACATAGAGAGAGCGCTTAAACCCGTCTTTAGCCAGGCCGGCCAGGATATTCAGCAGGCTCAGGTCGCCTCTTGACAGGGAACCGTTCTTTTCAAAGAACATTTTGATATCATCAGGTATCAGGCTGCTGTCTGCCGTACGGACAAGACCATTGGCCAGCACTTTATCCTTAGGTACTTTAATAAAGATCCTCCTGGTAGGGATGATGCTCAGCGAATCCTTACTTCCCCGCTGCGACTGCAGCTTGTTTTTAGGATTGGAAGTGTATTTGATCACCTCTTCCGCACTGTAGAACTGGGCAGGATTCAGGTTAGGATGCTCATAGAAGTAAGCAGTAATGAGGTTACGTCCCCAGAAGCAGCCTCTTTCCCAGATAAGCGGCAGCGGATCGGAGTCATTCACTTTTTCAAATAGCTGGTCATTCTGCCAGTCGGTGCCCAGCAGGTTGTAGTTCAGTATCCTTACATCCGTCCTGAAGCCTTCTATTTCCTGGATATACCACAAAGGGTAGGTATCATTATCGCCATAGGTGATGTAAATGGAGTTGCTGTCGCAGGCGCTCAATTGGTTAAAGGCGTGATCTCTTGCAATGGTCTTCAGGGACCTGTCATGATCATCCCATTCTTCCGACGCCATCAGCACCGGCACTGCGACCAGGCTGATCACACCGGCCAGTTGTGCGGACAATGCAGGCTTTTTCAGCACCCTGTTGATAAGGTCCGCCAGGTACACTACCCCGAACCCTATCCATATGGCGAACGCGTAAGTGGAGACATAGGCATAATCCCTTTCCCTTGGCTGTTCCGGCGTATTATTAATATAGAGCTGGATGGCGATACCCGTAAAGAAGAAGAAGAGCGAGACTATCGCAAAGTCATTCTTGTGCCGCTTATAGTGGTAAAATACCCCCAGCAGTCCCAGGATGAACGGCAGGAAGTAGAGCTGATTCCTGGCCTGGTTATTCCTGAGGTAGTTGGGTAAAAGGTCTACATCGCCGCGGCCCAGCATCTTATCAATGAATTTGATACCGGATATCCAGTTGCCGTGCTGGGTCTCTCCCTGCCCGGCTATGTCATTCTGGCGGCCTACGTAGTTCCACATAAAGTAGCGCCAGTACATCCAGTTCATCTGGTATCCCATAAAGAATTTCATATTGTCCCCGAATGTGGGTTCCTGATCTTTGCCGAGGTTCAGATATCTCCTGTAAAAGTTCTTATGTCTTTCTTCATTAAAACCCCATATACGCGGGAAGAAGTAGTTTTTATCGAAAATGATATCCGTCCTGTTATCAATCACCACATAACGGTCTTTACCGTCCTGCTTTGTCTGCATATATATGTTCCGGCCGTCTTCTCCACGGATAGGGGTGGACGTAAAGTAAGGCCCGCTTAAAATAGGCTGGGATCCGTACTGATCACGCTGCAGGTAAGGGATCAGGGCCATGATATTGTCCGGCATGGTCATATTGATAGATACGCCTGCCTTGGAACGGATCACCACGGTCACATAGCTGGAGTACCCGATAGTGGCAAATACGAAACAAAGCGTAGCCAGGTGCAGCATGTATTTGTTCCTTGATTTTGCAAAATTCAGCAGGATCACGACAATTCCTGCCAGCACCAGCACAAATACGAAGAAGCCGGTATTGAACGGCATACCCAGGGAATTCGTGAACAGCAGCTCAAATCCCGCCGCAATGATAGGCAGGTACTGAATGATACCGAACTGCAATACCGCCAGCACCACGCATCCTACCAGGAATGCAATGATGCTGCCCGTAAAGGTAGGCTTGTAACGCTTAAAGTAATAGATCATTATAATGGCGGGTATGGTCAGGAGGTTCAGTAAGTGGACGCCTACCGACAGACCCATCAGGTAAAAGATCAATATCAGCCACCTGTCCGCATACGGGCTGTCCGCGTTTTCCTCCCATTTCAGGGCGGCCCAGAATACCACGGCAGTAAAGAAAGAGGAAGTGGCATATACCTCGGCCTCTACCGCAGAAAACCAGAAGGTATCTGAAAATGTATAAGCCAGGGCACCCACCACACCGGCACTGATGATCTTGGTCAATGCCGTTCCGTCGGTGGATTCATAATTATTACCTATGACTATTTTCCTGACAAAATGCGTGATGCTCCAGAACAGGAACAGGATCGTGAACGCACTCAGGAGCGCGCTCATGGAGTTGATCATCATGGCTATCTTCGTGGGATCCGAAGTCAGCATCCCGAACATACGGCCCAGCATCATAAATAAGGGGGCACCCGGAGAGTGGGCTACCTGCAGCTTATTGGATGCTGCCAAAAACTCGCCGCAGTCCCAAAGACTCGCCGTCGGTTCCATAGTCAATAGGTAGGTAATATATGCAATAGCAAACACCACCCATCCGCTGATATTATTAATCTTTTTGAAATTCATATTCTGACGAATGTTTTAAAAAATGAATTAGCGACAAATATAAGTATAAACTGTATAATTCAGCCAACTTGCTGTAAAAGAGCACAAAATTAATCCATATAAAAAAAAGCCGTAGATGATACGGCATGACAGGACGCTGGAAAACCGGGTTATTGCTTACTCTTCCACCCTGGCATAGATCGCTCCACGCCAGTACATACCACCTTCCACATCAAAAGTAAAGTCGAATGACGCCTTCAGGATGCCCTTCCGCCACATCGGCGCATCTATCTGCATCCTTCCTGCCTTGTATGGTATGATCTCTTCGGGAGTGCGGGAAATGCTGGTCAGCCGGATGACCGGGACAGCCCTGTTGCCGGCGAGTATAATATGCAGGCTGCTGTGAGTGGCTGCATTATTTTGTGTAGTGCATATAACGGTATCCTTACCGGCTCTCTTTACGGAAATGAAATGTGTGCCTGCCCACTCGTGCACAGCGGCTTCGGACCGGAGGGAATGATACAGGTGGGACGTGTCCACCACGCTGTAAAATGCGGCCAGGGAATCGGGATAGATCTTCCCGTTCGCATCTTTCATGGCATCTGTTTCCGGGGGACACAGCCCGTCGCAGCTCAGCTGTCCATGGGCATTGATATAGACACCTTCAGGATAAGACCAGCTGTCCTTAAAGGAAAAATCCCCGGACAGGTTATCTGTCCATTCGATCTTAATGCCGTCTCCCGGCGGTAGCTGACGTTCATTCCTGCCACAGGAGATCAAAACCAATAATAATACAGCACCTATCCTATTCATATTGATTTATGGGATATCTAAGCATAGCGTTTGTGCTTCATCAGTCCCCACATATGCAGCCTGTGCTGAAGGCTGACACGCAGCACGCCCAGACCATATTCCATACTCCTTTTAAAGTTAATGCTGGACGCTTCTTCAAAATATTTGGTCGGGCAGGTCACTTCACCTATTTCATAGCCTTTCATGAATATCTGGGACAGCATCTCGTTGTCAAAAACAAAATCATCGCTGTTGGCTTCGAGATTAAGGTTCCGCAACACATCAGCGGAGAATGCGCGGTAACCGGTATGGTACTCGCTCAGCTTCTGGTTGATCATTACATTTTCAAAGAAGGTAAGGAAGCGGTTGGCAATATATTTATACATCGGCATGCCTCCTTTAAGCGCACCTTTGCCGAGGATGCGTGATGCCAGTACTACCGGATAGAGGTCATTGGCGATGATATGGCTGATAGCCGGAATAAGCAGTGGTGTGTACTGGTAGTCCGGATGCACCATGATCACCACATCAGCTCCCAGCTCCAGCGCCTTTTTATAGCAGCTTTTCTGGTTGCCGCCATATCCCCGGTTATTTTCATGCCTGACGATATGCCTGATGCCCAGCTGCGCCGCCACTTCGGAGGTATTATCCCTGCTGTTGTCATCCACCAGGACCACATCATCCACAATGGAGAAGTCTATCTCCCTGTAAGTGCGTTCCAGCGTAAGGCTGGCGTTGTAAGCCGGTAATACTACTACTATCTTTTTTCCTTTTATCACGGTTATATTATTATTTTATGATCATGGAAGTGCTTACCAGGTTGCTTGTGGCGTGAGACAGCAGCACTCCCGATTCGTTATGAACATGAACCTCTGTATTGACTATTTTTTTACCCGAACGCACTACTCTTGCCGTTGCCAGTATTCTTTCACCCCGTGCCGCGGCATATAAAAAATCAATGTTCAAAGATACGCTTGTATATTGCAATTCCAAAGCGGCAGACAAAATCGCCCAGCCGATCGCCTCATCTATCACCAGGGACATCATGCCCCCGTGGATATTACCGTAAGGATTGCACATTTCATCCTTTATGACCACTTCCATTACAATTTTCCCGGGCTGTGCGGACACCAGCCGGGGAGCCAGCCAGTTACCGGCCGCGGAAGGACTGTCGGTAATGATTTTCCCCTCTAACGCTTTAAGCTGCTCAAATCTTATCCGTCCCATCTGTTTTTTTATGATAGTTTTCCGTAAAAATGAGCTGCAAAGTTACAATCTTATTATCTTTGTTAATACTTACACATTGTAAATAAGTTAAAAATGACCATCACTCAACTTGAATATGTAGTTGCGGTAGCAACATTTAAAAGTTTCGTTGCAGCAGCAGAAAGATGCTTTGTTACCCAGCCGACATTGAGTATGCAGATACAAAAATTGGAGGACGAACTGAACGTTAAAATCTTTGACAGGAATAAGCATCCTATCAATACCACGGAGATCGGGGAAGAGATCGTCAACCAGGCCAAAGTGATCCTTTCCGAATCGGCCAAGATCAACGAGATCATCCAGAACAAAACAGGACTGGTGACCGGCAGGTTCAAAATTGCCATTCTGCCCACCCTCGCCCCTTACATCGTGCCGCAGCTGATAGACAGGATCACCCATACCTATCCTGACCTGCAGATCAATATCCTGGAGCTGAAGACCCAGGACATCCTGCGCAAGCTGAGAGATGATGAGATAGACTGCGGGCTGGTCAGCACACCGCTTGATAACCATCATTACAAGGAATACCCTTTGTTTTATGAGACGCTTGTAGCCTATTTCGGGAAAGATGAGCCTGCGCTCAAAAAGAAAAGCATCCAGGTAGCCGACCTGGATATGAGCCGTTTCTGGATGCTGAATGAAGGCAACTGTCTCCGCAACCAGGTCATTAACCTGTGCTCGGAACAACTGGATAAGATACAGGAGAACAAAAATTTCAAGTACGAGACCGGTAACGTGGAAACACTCCGGAAAATGGTGGATAAATCAGGAGGCGTCACCATACTGCCGGAATTCGCCACGCTCGATTTTCACGAGGAGCAGCAGGAGAAAATCCGTTATTTTGACGGGGAGGAACCGGTACGGGAAATTTCCATTGTGACCAATAACCATTTTGTACGGATGTACATCTTACAGAAAATAATGGACGAGATACTGGCCATTATACCAGAAAAAATGCGGGTACAGAAAAGCAACCGTAAAGTATTGCGCATACAGACCGCCAAATTGTAATATTATACAAACGAAGATACTGTCTGAAAAGTAAATAACCCTGTCATATGGAGCTTTAATCGCAAAATATGGCAGGATTTGTTTATACATAGCACATTTCGACAAGCTCAATGTGACAAGATGAGCTCAATATGACAAGCCTCTCACCTGTCAGGCTGAGCCTCCATCGAAGCCCTGCCAAAACAATTATAAACCACACCTTTCGCCAAGCTTAACGTGACAAGTCCGTAATCTGTCAGGCTGAGCCCCGTCGAAGCCCTGCCAAAACAATTATAAACCACACCCTTCGATAAGCTTAACGTGACAAGTCCGTAATCTGTCAGGCTGAGCCTCCGTCGAAGCCCTGCCAAAACAATTATAAACCATACCCTTCACAAAGCTGCAGGTGACAAGACGAGCGCAATATAACAATAAAAGAGACTTTCAGACAGCCTCCTGCATATAATTGTCCTGCTGTCCGGGTCAGGTTCCTTTACGGAGCGCCTTATTCAATCGTTTCTGTATATTCTTCTGCTCACCTTCCGTTGCCACTTCCCTGTCAAGCGCTTCCTTATAATATCTTGCCGCCTTATCGTATTCTTTCCTTTCCAGGAAATAGTCTCCCGCCATCCTGTAGGCATCGTAAAAATAGGGATTATACCGGATGCTGCTAACAGGATCAAAGGCAGCCCGGTTACCGTAAACAAATATTTCCTTTTGCTCCCGGTATTTTAGAAAGTTCCGGAATGCCAGCGAATTGATAAAAGCAGTATCGGCAGGGATATTCAGCGCGTACCTGACAATAGTATCCCCGGGCCTGAAATCTCCGCTGAAAACCTTACGCAGATCATAACATACATAAGTTCCCAGTTGCCAGGGTTCGGTGCTGACCCACATCAGGAGGCTTTCCGGCTTAAAAATGACTGAATGATGCGCTATCAACTGGTTGAGCGCCTTTTCATTACCCAATCCTATTTCCGTATTATTAATACCCCTGGTATCCCGGAGTATCCCGGCCGCATCGGTTACCGTAAGAGCCACCGTATCAGGCATAAGCTGCTCCAGGCGGCTGTACCGGTACACGGATGCGCTGGTGGCCTTCTGCTCAAGGTTCAGCGACTCATTCCCCAGGATCGGCCCCTGGAAATGGTTGGCACATAAGATGCGGTCTTTATAAGCGTCGTAGATATCCAGCTCAGAAGGCGTTTTTTCTATTACCACCGCTTTTCCGTCTGCGGCAGCGCTTACCAGGAAGCTTTCGCTGACAAACATCGTCCTTTTCCTGGCTATGGCTACCGCTTCATCTATGGTAGCGGCATATTGCAGTATCTCTCTCGCTACCAGGGAGACCGGGGTAGCGGCATTGAAGGGTATGGAGGATTTGGCGGCGTTGATGGTCACTGTCAGCCCTTTGGCATTCATCCCTGAGCTGACACCGGTAAAGGCGCCCCAGGTGATAAAGGCGAACGGATAGCCATGCTCCGGCTTTACGAAGGAAATGATCTTATGCTCCGCAAATTCGTCACCTACCCAGAAATCAAAATTACGCCCTACGATCATTTCACCATTGGCCGTGGACTTTCCCCATACGCCGAAGGAGGTGCACCCCACCAGCATCATATTCTGCAGGGCATGCCCGATATCGTGCGCGGCATGATAATGCATCTGGCGGGTATATTTATCGCCGATCCAGTCGAAACTGTCCGATGAAGCGAGCGCAATGCCATAGATCTCTTCCTTGTATTCCTCCGTTACATTCTCCGGCAATCCCCTGTTGATAAAGCCCGTGATGTATTTCAGGAACCCGAGGTATTTTTCGGACGGGATCATTTTTTTGATCTGGTGCGTAAAAGCCTCTTCCTGCCGCGAGATAAGCTCCCTGGACAGCTTGCCGTTCGCCAGTCCTCTCTCATATGCGCTACCTTCGGTGTACATAACATAGTGCCCGAACTCGTTTTTGGTCAGCCAGTTGTTGCCTATTGCGAAGGTGCTGTCATTGAGCGCCGTTCTTTCCAGGTTTTCCATGCTGTCATTACGCTGCACCTGCGGATGGGGGAATGTGGCGATATTGTACACATAGATCCCGAATACCAGGCACAGCAGAAGCAGTATGCCCAGGGTCCACCCGGTAATTTTCAATAAAATCTTCAAAGCTTTCATCACCTAAAATTAAGAAAGGACAGGCAGGTAAATATCATCCAGGTCATTCAGGCCGTAATCCCCCTGCAGGATAAAGCCTTCCGCATACTCCGCACCGATACGGTGTCCCAGCACCCTGGCCTTGGCCGCTATAGACTCCAGGAAGCCCGGGCGGGAGATATAGGTGGCCGGCTCCTTATCCCGGTCATCCTGTGCGCTGAAAAATTGTGTTCCGTAACATTCGATGGCTTTCATCTTGATATCCAGGGTATCGCTGATGTCAATGATGACATTGGGCTCCAGGAAACGGTCCTGGATATAGTGCAATACTTTCTTAGGGCGCCAGGCCTCCTGGGCATTGCCCTGCTCATCCCGTGTCCCTATTTTTGACAGCCCGCTTAAAAAACAGGCATCCGCTATCAATTTAAAGGCCCGGCCATGATCCGGGTGCCTGTCTTCCGGCGCATTGCCTATCACGATATCCGGCCTGTATTGCCTAATCACCCTGATAAGGGCCAGGCGGCTGTCTTCGTTATTCTCAAAAAAGCCGTCCCTCAGCTTCAGGTTCTCTCTTACTGCCAGTCCCATGACCTCTGCCGCGGCCGCGGCTTCCGCGTAACGGGAGGCTACAGTGCCACGGCTGCCAAGCTCTCCCTGGGTCAGGTCCAGGATGCCCACCTGCTGCCCTTTCCTGATATGCTTTATCAGCGTACCTGCCGCACCGAGCTCCACATCATCGGGATGCGCACCAATAGCCAGTATATGTAATTTCATAATTTGCAATAATTTGAAGTAATTTTACGATTAACAAAATTACTGATTCTTAGCTGTTATTGCCCTATCGGGATTTTTAAGCACATATTATTAACCATACCCTTAAAAGCATCCTGCACAGATGTATAAATATATAACGGCGTTATTGCTGGCAGTTATGATGATTTCCTGCAGGCCGCAACAGCAGCAGGACCGGAACTATTTCTGCTATAACCAGATAGGCGGGCTTGAGACCCTGGACCCTGCTTTTGCCAAAAACCTTTCCATTATGTGGGGCGTCACCTTCCTGTATAATACGCTGGTGGAAATAGATGAAAACATGCAGCTGCAGCCATCTCTCGCTACCTCCTGGACCGTGAGCCCGGACGGGAAAGTCCTGACATTTAATATCCGGAAAGACGTGTATTTCCACGACAACCCGGTATTTAAGGACGGTAAGGGGCGGGCGCTTACGGCACATGATATCGTATATACATTCAGCAGGCTGACCGATCCCGCAACAGCCTCTTCCGGCGCCTGGATCTTCCATGATAAGATAGCGGAGCACGCACCTTTTGAAGCCCCCGATGACACCACTTTCATATTACGCCTGCGCCAGGCCTTTCCCCCGATGCTATCAATGCTGAGCATGCCTTATTGTGCCATCGTGCCGCACGAGGCCATCCGGAAATGGGGTAAGGATTTCAGGAACCACCCCGTGGGAACCGGCCCCTTCCGGTTCCAGCTATGGGATGAGAACAATGTGCTATTGCTGCAAAAGAACCCGGCCTACTGGGAAAAGGATGCCAAAGGCAAGAGACTTCCCTACCTGGACGGCATAAAAGTGACTTTCAACGAAACCCGTATTATGGAGTTCCTGCTGTTCCGGCAGCAGCAACTGGATTTTATCAACGGCATAGACGGCAGTGTCAAGGACCTCGTATTGTCTAAAAAGGGCCTGCTTAAAGATGAGTTCAGGGATAATTTCCGGCTGACCAAGCAACTGTACCTTAATACCGAATACCTGGGATTTTTACTGGACACCACATTGCCCGCTCTCCGGAACCAGCCGGTCCGGCACCGGCTGGTCAGGCAGGCCATCAATCATGCCATTGACAAAGCAAAGATCGTTACCTTTTTCCGCAACGGGGTAGGCATACCTGCAGATAAGGGCTTCATCCCCGAAGGCCTGATACCCGAGGAGCAGGCCACCGTTTCTTACGGATATGCCTACAGCCCCGCACTGGCCACGGCCTTACTGAAAGAAGCCGGCTGGCAGGACAGCAGGACCTTCGGGCTCATCAAATTATACTGCCCGGAGTCCCAGACGGATATCTGTAATTTCATCGTGACGCAGCTCCAGGATATAGGCCTGCAGGCGACCGTTGAGGTCATGCAGCCGGGGCTGCTCCGGCAAATGATGAGCAAAACGGAAGCGCCTTTTTTCAAAGCGCAGTGGATAGCGGACTATCCCGATGCAGAGACCTACCTGTCCTTCTTTTACAGCCGGAACCCGGCGCCTCCTAACTATACACGTTTCAATAATCCATATTTTGACAGGCTGTACCAGGAAAGCATCCGTACCGGGGACGACGCACACCGTTACGGGCTGTACCAGCGCATGGATTCCCTGGTCATGGCGGAAGCGGCCATTGTCCCGCTTTTCTATGATGAAATATTACACTTTACACAGCATAATATCCACAACCTCAAGCGGAATGCTCTCAATATCCTGAATGTAAAATATGTAGAGAAAAAATAAACGATATGTATGATAACAAAAATCCCGGGGGGCGCCCGGGATTTTTTGCAAGATTTCTCTATTATAAAATCTTATGTTTTTTTCATGCATTCCTATTAAAGTCGAAAGCTAACTTATCAGTGTAAAATCTTACCTAATTCGCGTGGTTCATGGGGGTCGGAGATATCATAGATCACAAAGCCGTTTTCCATCATGGTGTACAGATAACCGTCTTTGGCTATACAATCAAAATAAGTGTTATCGCTTGTCTCAACCGCCTTCAGGTATTGCGGCTCGCTGTTGTAGGTGTCGCTGATATCAAATATCTTCAACCCCTGGGTTCCGTCGCATACATAAAGGGTATTACCGTAGAGCGCGAGGCCGTGGGGATTATACATTTCCAGCGTATTGACCAGCCTGGGATATTGCATATCCGCAATATCATAGACCAGGAGCGCGTTGATATTGCCGCCGCAGGCACTGCTATTGGCCCAGGAAGACCTGACGGTCACGTAAGCATATGCTTCGTTGGCAACCACCGGGTCGCAGGCCCGGAGGTGAGTGGCGCTGGCCTCGTAAGCAGGCCTGGATGGGTTTTTGATACTATATATATACATAGCATTCTGGGAACCGATAAATAATTTATCACCCATGTTATAGATGGTTTCAATGTTGAAGCCTATAGGTATATTACTTACCTCTTTCGGGTTCCGGAAGCTGGTGATGTCATAGGCTATCAGGTTCTGATCATCTACCACATACAGGTAATTGTTCACTATGATAAACCTTGCAAGCGACCCTCCGGTACCTGTTCTTCCTGTATCAAATGAGTCCTGCTGCTGGTCTTTGCTGCAGCCCAGCATCAGCACGGCCATGAGAACCGGTAACAGCAGATAAAAATATCGTTTCATATATCGTTGAGAGAATTTTAGTATTTAAGAATAAGGAACGGCGGTTTTCTTAATATCTGCATTTGGGATTCACAAGCATTTTCTGCTGCCAGCTTACCACCGTGCCCCTGGATTCATCCACGCATTCAAAATACCCTGACTGGGGTGGTGTCGTACTGTTAAACATATGGAAGGTATTCTTCATCCTGTGCACCTCACGGCTGTTTTGCACATCGCTGATATCTATTACTACCAGGTCATTGAATGAATTGACGTACAGGTTATTGCCCCTGATGCTCAGCTCCTGGGCCCCGGCTACGCGGATAAAGGCCTGCTGTACGGGCTGCTCCTTGTTGCTGACATCGATCACATGAATACCTTTCCCGTTCTCAACCTGATAAAAGTAATCCCCCCTGATATAGATCTTACCCGCATTCTCAATGGGCGGCAGCGGAGATTCATTCTGTACGGTGATATCCTCTGCAGAAGCATAGACAGGCGCCCAGCCCATGACCTCCTTATCGCCCTTGTTGTTGCAGGACACAGCCAGCAACATACCTGCCGATATTAAAAAGTAGCATAACTTGCTCATAGTTGTTAAAATTAACCTTCTGATATAAAGACGTAATACCGGCGCCGGACCTTGGGTCGGCACACAAAAAAAAATCGGGATATTTTAATATCCCGATGCTGAAGGTCATTCCGTTTCTTTGAGCAGGTAGATCAATGTAGGAAAGTGGTCGCTGTACCCGTCCATCCATTTGGAGCCCGAAAAGGACCGGTGCGGGTAGCCTTTATATTTCCCGAACTGGCTCACCAGGAACTGCCGGCTGTAGATCTCCGCCTTATGGTATTTCCAGCCTTTATTGCTACCGGTGATCCAGCCACCGGATACAATAATCTGGTCGAACAGGTTCCAGCTGTCATTATAGCCCAGCGTACCGATACCTTTTTTGTAGAAAGCCGTCCAGGGATTGTACATGGAAGTCGGCTTTACCTTATCTATATCGCCGATAGCGCCCAGCGTCCTGGCAACGGAAGGACTTACCGGGTCATCGTTAAGGTCGCCCATGACCACCACCTTTACCTCAGGATTGATCTTCTGAAGGCTGTCGATCACATTCCTGCAAACCCTGGCCGCACGTTCCCTTTTCCACATGCTCGCGGCCTCTCCCCCGCTGCGGGACGGCCAGTGCCCTACCAGGATGTGGATCGTATCGCCTGCCAGTATGCCCGAGGCATACAGGATATCCCTGGTCCTGGACTTGCTTTTATCATTGGTGATATCTACGTACAAGGACCTTGCACCAAGCACCGTAAACATATCCGGACGGTAGATCATACCTACATCTATACCCCGCTGGTCGGGGGATTCAAAATGCAGGATCCTGTAATTGCGGTCTTTCAGCGCAGGCTGCTGTGTAAGGTCGTACACCACACTGGCGTTCTCTATCTCTGCCAAGCCGATAATGGCCGGGCCGCCGGGTATCTGGTATTTGGACTCCTTATCCGAAGCGAGCCCCGATATGACCCTGGCAATATTCTGCAGTTTTTTCTGGTAAACCCTGGGCGTATAATTATAGGAGCCTTTCGGCAGGAAGTCGTCATCATTTTTATAAGGGTCATCCAGCGTATCAAATAAATTCTCCACGTTATAGAAAGCTATGCTGGCGACCTGGTAGTTCTTGGCGTGCGCAAAAAAGCTGCACAGGCATAAACATACCGCTGTTAAAACCTTAAAAGAGGCGTTCATTCGCTAAGTTGTTTTTTAAAATACGGATCAAAAAAAATACAATATTCCGAAATATCGGCCTATTGTATTGTAATTTGACTAAAAATTAATAATGATGCTTAATCCAGCACCTGGGTAGCCAGCAGGTCCTCCATGGTCTCTCTCCGCCTGATCAGCCTGTAAGTGTCCCCTTCTACCAGTACTTCCGCGGGGCGGAACCTTGAGTTGTAGTTGGAGGCCATCATATAACCGTAGGCACCGGCGTTATGGAAGCACAGGAAATCCCCTTCGGTGATCTCCGCAATAGGCCTGTCCCAGGCAAAGGTATCCGTTTCACAGATATAGCCTACTACCGTATAAATACGCTTCACACCCTCAAAGTTGGAAAGGTTGGTGATGTGATGGTAGGCGTTATACAGCATGGGGCGGATCAGGTGGTTGGCGCCCGAATCAATGCCCGCAAATACGGTAGCGGTGGTATGCTTGACCACATTTACCTTCGTGATAAAATAACCGCTCTCGCTCACAAGATATTTACCAGGCTCAAAATAGATCTGGATATCCTTGCCGTACTCCTTACAGAAGACGGCATATCTTTCCGCCAGCTTTTCCCCGAGTTCTTCTATATCCGTAACCACATCCTGGGGCTTGTAGGCCACCTTAAAGCCGCTTCCGAAGTCCAGGTATTCCAGGCCGGGAAACTCCATCGCTATATTAAAGAGGATATCCGCGGCGTTCAGGAACACATTGGCATCCAGGATATCGCTCCCCGTATGCATGTGCAGGCCCTCTACCCGGATGTTCAGCGACTGAACGATGCGCTCCACGTGCCGCAACTGGTGGATGGAGATACCGAACTTGCTGTCGATATGCCCCGTGGATATCTTATAATTACCGCCCGCCATGATATGGGGATTGATGCGGATGCATACCGGCACGGTATCGCCGTATTTGGCGCCCAGTTGTTCCAGGATCGAAATATTATCAATATTGATCTTAACACCCAGCCCGATCACCTGCTCGATCTCTTCAAAGGAAACGCAGTTGGGCGTATAAATGATATCCTGCGGGTCGAAACCGGCCTTAAGGCCCAGCAGTACCTCCTGCATGGATACCGTATCCAAGCCGCTGCCCATTTCCCGGAACAGCTTCAGGATATTGATGTTTGACAGCGCCTTGACGGCATAATGAAACCTGGCGTTGCACTTTCGGAAAGCCTTGCACAGATCACTGTATTTACTTTTTATAATATCAGCTGAATAAACGTAAGCAGGCGCGCCTATCTCTTCCGCGATCCGTAGCAAAGTACTGTTGGCAATAAATGGATTCATCGTTTCTGTCAGATGTGTTTAAATTTATAAAAGAGCGTAAAATTATTCATTAAATCGCAGAAAATTATGTCCTGCCGTATAAAACTCATAAATTCCCGGAATAATATATGATCATGCATAGCAATATGCTTATAACCAGTATTAGCCAGGGAGTTAGCAATCCGATCACATACCGCTTTCGTGCCTTGTTTATAAGTTCATATAATATTAACATTTTAAATTTGCATTTATCACTTTGTGATTCTATTTTTGATATGATAATTTTCAAATGGGGGTAAGAGAGTTTCTTCACAAGTTGCTCTATATTAGTAAAATACGAATTACAAAGTTCTTGGTCACCTTGTGCTTCTATCAATCTCATTTTGCTTTCATCCAGGACCATCAGAATGCAATTCATAAGTTCCGACTTATTGATATCGTGAGAAGACACCGCGTTAACTTTACGGGTTAGCTTATTTAAAAACCCTAGCAATGATTGGACATTATTTTCAATAGCATAATTATGAAAATAGTCTAAATTATTCTTAACTATTAGCAGATCATACTCCAGACGTTTTTTTGAATCTGTCAAAATGCTGTAAGCTTCATTGACCAATGCAAAATGCTGATTAGATTCAGCGCTATTACCCTGCTTGTCAGGATGATAGAGAAAAGCTAACACCCTGTACTGTTTCCTGATCTCAGAAACAGTAGCCTTTGCATCCACGTTCAATATCTTATAGTAGTTTTTAATAGCGTAATGATTTAGTATTCACCACGCCTATTACCTTTTCGAAAGGTAGCGGGCATTAAAAAAGAAATTTTTATGAGTAGTGTATCATTTAACAGTTTAATCGAATCCAATTCCACCTATCTACAACCATTTGCCATTTCCCTGACACAAGATGCGGATGATGCAAAAGACCTGGTACAGGAAACTCTTTACAAAGCTATCGTTTATAAAGATAAATTTCAAGAAGGCACCAATGTCAAAGCATGGCTTTACACCATTATGCGCAATATCTTCATCAATAATTACAGGCGGCTGCAGAAATTCAGGGGCGTATCCTCAGATACCCCGCAGGATTTTTACCTGGTGAAGCAGCAGAAGTTTGCGACCAACGGTGGGGTCAGCAATATCAACCTCGCTGCCATTAAGAAAGCCATTGACGATCTGCCCGAAATACTCCGAATCTCTTTTGAGCTGCACTACCTGGGCTACAAGTACCAGGAAATTGCCGAAACGCTCAACGAGCCGCTGGGTACTATCAAAAGCAGGATCCACTTTGCCAGGAAAACCCTTACTGAAAATCTGAAGCATTTAAGATAGATCAGGCCGCCACCTATACCCGGGTGGCGGTTTTTTTATAGCATCTTCACCGGCAGACCATACGGGAGTCTGCCTATATAAACGGGAAAGCGGGATATTACGATCCCGCTTTCCCGTTTAATGATATATACAAGCTCCTTAGCTGATTACTCCCAGCTCTTTTCCTACTTTCACAAAGGCCGCGATAGCGGTATCCAGGTGCTGGCGGCTGTGCGCAGCGGATATCTGGACCCGGATCCGCGCCTCACCCTTAGGCACTACCGGGTAGAAGAAGCCTATTACATAAATGCCTTCCTCCAGCATACGGGACGCCATCTGCTGCGCCACAACAGCGTCATACAGCATAATAGGCGCAATAGGATGGGTGCCCGGCTTGATATCGAAGCCAGCTCCGGTCATCTTTTCCCTGAAATAAAGCGTATTATCTTCCAGCTTATCCCTGAGCTCCGTGGTATCGCTAAGCATATCCAGCACGGCTATGGAAGCGCTCACCACAGAAGGGGCCACGGTATTGGAGAACAGGTACGGCCTCGAACGCTGACGCAGCATTTCTATCACCTCTTTCTTCCCCGAGGTAAAGCCGCCTGAAGCACCGCCCAGTGCTTTACCCAGGGTACCGGTGATAATATCCACCCTGTCCATCACACCGCACAATTCGTGTACCCCTCTTCCGGTCTTACCCATAAAGCCGGAAGAATGCGATTCGTCTATCATAACGATCGCGTCATATTTATCGGCCAGATCGCAGATCTTATCCAGTTGCGCAATGGTACCGTCCATGGAGAAGACGGAATCCGTTACAATGAACCTTGTACGGGCATCCTGGTGCTGCTGCAGCTGCTGCTCCAGCTCTTCCATATTATTGTGCGCGTAACGGGCCCTTTTAGCCTTGCACAACCTTACCCCGTCAATAATGGATGCATGGTTCAGCGCGTCGGAGATGATCACGTCCTCTTCACCCAGCAAAGGTTCAAAAACCCCGCCGTTGGCATCAAAGCACGCCACATACAGGATCGTATCCTCCGTACCGAGAAATACGGACAATTTCTTCTCCAGCTCCTTATGAATATCCTGTGTCCCGCAAATAAACCTGACAGAGCTCATGCCGTATCCCCTGTGATCCACACCTTCCTTGGCAGCGGCCACCACTTTGGGATGAGAGGACAGACCAAGGTAATTATTGGCACAAAAATTCAGCACCTGCCTGCCGTTCACTACAATTTCGGCACCCTGCACCGAATCAATGATACGTTCTTTCTTGTACAGGCCCGCTGCCTCTATTTCATTCAGCTCTGTTTGTATTCTATTGTAAAATTTACTGCTTGACATAAGATTGGTTATATAATGATGAATAAGAATAAAAGTATAGGCAAAAATAGTCAAAACAAAACCATTTCAAATGTAATGCCGGAGGATTTTTATAGGACAGCCTAACGTCATTTCCCTGGTTTATGGCATATCTGGCACAATAATTGCAACAAGAATAAACGAACCAATACCATTACCGGGGTCTCCTCAGCAAACGGTAATGTAATATTTAATATGAAGAAATAAAGGCGCCGCTCCCGCAGCGCCTTTATTATTTGATCCGCTCCAGCCATTCCCCTGCGCGTAACGCAATATCCACCGGGCTGAAATTTTCCGGGCATTTATTTTTCACATACGTTTAAAATATACTATTTTACCGGGATATTTATACCGCCTACCATTTTATGACAACACATTTTACCACCCGGGAAAGGCTGGGGCACCTGTTCAGCCTTCCCGTAATTGTGGCGGCGCTCGGATATTTTGTAGATATATACGACCTGCTGCTGTTCGGTATTGTCCGTATTCCCAGCCTGAACGACCTGGGCCTTGATCCTGCCACCACCGGCGTCCTGATCCTCAACTGGCAGATGTTCGGACTGCTGCTCGGCGGTATTATCTGGGGCATCCTGGGGGACAAAAAAGGCAGGCTATCCGTATTGTTCGGGTCTATCATCACCTATTCCCTTGCCAACATTGCCTGCGGCTTTCTGCCCTTTATACAGTCCGGGCATCTCGATATGATCTATATGGCCCTGCGTTTCGTGGCGGGCATCGGACTGGCCGGAGAGCTGGGAGCAGGCATCACGCTGGTCTCAGAGACCCTCCCCAAAGAGCTCCGCGCCATAGGCACTTCCATTGTGGCCGGCTTCGGACTGCTGGGAGCGGTTGTTGCCAATTTCACGGTAGAGCTCAGCGGAAGCTGGCATATCGCCTACTGGATAGGGGGCGGTATGGGTATAGCGCTGCTGCTGCTCCGGGTGGGCATAGCCGAGTCCGGCATCTTCAAAGACGTGCACCGCGACCATTCGCTGGCCAAAGGCAGCCTGCGGATGGTCTTCAACAATAAGACGCGGTTCATCAAATACCTGAAATGTATTCTCATAGGCCTGCCTACCTGGTTCTGTATCGGCATACTGGCCATGTTCGCCAACGAGTTCGGGCAGGCGCACGGGATAGCCGAACCGGTAAAGCCCGGGATGGCCATTATGTGGGCCTATATCGGCATCTCCGCGGGCGACTTCCTGAGTGGGTTTATCAGCCACTGGCTGCGCTCCAGGAAAAAGGCCATTTTTTATATGCTGCTGTTCACCGCCGTAGGCGTCTCCCTTATGCTCTTCGGCCCTGTCAGGACGCCCGGCTGGTATTATTTTTACTGCGTATGGATGGGAGTCGGCACCGGCTACTGGGCTATGTTCGTCACGGTGGGAGCAGAACAGTTCGGCACCAATATCAGGGCCACCGCAGCTACTACCATTCCCAATTTTGTAAGAGGATTGCTGGTGGGTATGACCTTCTTGTTCGAGCTGTTCAAAGATATCAGCATACCGGTCATCCTGAGCGGCGCGCTGGTAGGCCTTACAGCCTTTGCGCTGAGCATCTATTCAACGCTCACCATACCGGAAACACACGGTAAGGATATGGATTTTGTGGAAAGCTGAGCCTTTCTCACAGGGCGCCACCGACCGGACAATACCTGCTATGATAGCTTGGCAGCATTGCCCCAGTACTTATACACGGCGTCCGCCATAGCCTGCACATCTATATCCTTCATACACTTAAAATGCTTTTTCGGGCATTGCGCATACCCTATCTTGCTGCAGGGACGGCATGGCAAGCCTTTCACTTCTATAATAGCGGAACGGGAAGCCACCACCGTTTTCAGGTTGTTGGCGCCGAAATAAGGGAACATACCCATTTCAGGCACCGTATTGCCCCACAGGGACACCACGGGACGCTGGAAAGCGGCAGCCACGTGCATCAGGCCGGTATCATTGCTGACCACTACCCTAGCCTTCTTTACGAGATCGGCCGATTCATTCAGCCGGAACTTTCCGCAGGCATTATATACGCTCCGGGACGGGACGGCGCGCGCTATCGCCTCGCCTTCCTCCCTGTCTTCCGGGCCGCCCAGCATGATCAGCGGCAGCCGGCACCGTTCCGCGAACGCTATCCATTGCTCCGTAGGCAACTGCTTGGTCGCCCTGGAACCGCCCAGCACACAGGCCACATATCCTGCCCAGTGGCTCATAGGAATATCCTCCTGCGTTGTTTCCTGGTCCGGGGGAATGAAATAATCCAGACCCTCACCGTCATTGACCACACCCAGTCTGCTGACCGTTTCGAAATACCGCTCCACGACGCTTTTATCCGGCATAATGCTCCGCCACTTCAGGTTTACAAGCAGCCACTTTTCCACATTCAGCTTGGGAAAGCTGGTGCCCGGCACCTGTAAGGACTGCTTCAGCTTAAGGGTGCGCATGTTATGATGCAGATCAATAATATGATCATACCGCTCTTCTTTCAGCCGCCTGACCATACTGCCCCCTTCAGGATCATAATCCAGTATATGGGTGATATAGGGATTGCCTTCCAGCACCTGCCGGAACCCGGGCTTTACCAGGAAATCTATCTGCGCGTCAGGATATTGCTTCCGGAGACAGCGTACTACCGGCGTTGTCAGTACAATATCACCGATAGAAGACAACCTGATGACCAGGAATTTCATTGGCCCGGCCTTAAGCTCTTTCTTTTTTCTGTTCCGGAAACGCATAAATCTCTTATTAAAGCTCCGGCAAAAATAACCAATTATCCGGCAGCTACACGTATTTATTTAGTTGGTAAAGACGGGGATTTTATGTATTTTTGTATGTTGTTATGCAGGCATCATTTTCCGTCCCGGCAGGAGCCGGCCGGTCAATTCCGCTGCGCATAATTATCCTGTTACAATACATACATCTTAGTAGATTTAAAAATATTTCATGAGTTCAGAACAACAAGAGACATTGACTGCTTCAGAAGCGCCGCAATATAATGCCGACAGCATTCAGGTGCTGGAAGGTCTGGAAGCTGTAAGGAAACGTCCTGCCATGTATATTGGCGATATCGGTATCAAAGGTTTGCACCACCTGGTATATGAAGTTGTTGATAACTCTATCGATGAAGCCCTGGCCGGCTATTGTACAGATATCCAGGTCACGATCCATACGGATAATTCCATTACGGTTAAGGATAATGGTCGCGGGATCCCTACGGCTATGCACACCAAAGAGAAAAGATCGGCCCTGGAAGTAGTAATGACCGTACTGCACGCGGGCGGCAAGTTCGATAAGAATACCTACAAGGTATCGGGCGGTCTGCACGGTGTGGGTGTATCCTGTGTGAACGCCTTATCTGAGCCTATGCACGTTACGGTACATACGGAAGGAAAGATATTTGAGCAGGAATATAGCAAAGGTGTTCCTCAATACCCTGTAAGGATCATCGGTGAGACCGATATTACCGGGACCATCGTGCACTTCAAGCCCGATGCTACCATATTTACGGAAACGGTTTACCAGAAGTCTATCCTGGCAGCAAGGCTGAAGGAGCTGGCTTACCTGAACAGGGGCATTAACATCACTCTTTCCGATGAAAGAGAGATAGATGAGAACGGACAGGTCTACGTTGAAAACTTCTATTCCGAAGGCGGTATCCGTGAGTTTGTTCAGAAAGTGGATGAGAACGGCAAAAGGGAACCCCTGCTGCCGGAGCCCATATACGTGGAAGGTTATGATGAGGTCACCAATGTGACGGTAGAAGTAGCGATGAGCTATAATACCTCCTATTCAGAGAATATCTTTTCTTATGTCAACAATATCAATACCATTGAAGGCGGAACGCATGTGACCGGCTTCAGGAGGGCATTGACCAGGGTGTTCAAAAACTACGGGGACAAGAATAAGATGTTTGAAAAGGCTAAAGTGGAGATCGCGGGGGATGACTTCCGTGAAGGCCTGTCCGCTATCGTTTCCGTAAAGGTTCCCGAGCCCCAGTTTGAAGGGCAGACCAAGACCAAATTAGGTAACAGCGAGGTTGCCGGGGTTGTGGATGTCAATATGAGCCGGGTGCTGGAAGCATTCCTGGAAGAGAATCCCAAGGTAGCCAGGACCATCATAGACAAAGTGATCCTGGCGGCCCAGGCAAGACACGCGGCCCAGAAAGCCCGTCAGCTGGTACAGCGTAAGAGCGTACTGACAGGCGGAGGCTTACCGGGAAAGCTTGCCGACTGCTCCGAAAAAGATCCTGAGAAATGCGAGATATACTTTGTGGAAGGAGACTCCGCCGGGGGTACTGCCAAGCAGGGCCGTGACCGGAACATACAGGCCATCCTGCCCCTGAGAGGTAAGATACTTAACGTAGAGAAGGCTCAGGAGCACAAAATATATGAAAGCGAAGAGATCAAGAATATCTATACTGCCCTGGGTGTAACCGTAGGCACACCGGAGGACCCCAAAGCGCTGAACCTGGCCAAGCTGCGCTACCACAAGATCATCATCATGACGGATGCCGATGTGGACGGCGCGCACATTGCCACGCTCATCCTCACCTTCTTCTTCCGCTATATGAAAGACCTCGTAATCCAGGGATATGTGTACCTGGCACAGCCGCCATTATACCTGGTGAAGAAAGGCAAGGAATTTGAATATGCCTGGACCGAAGAGCAGCGTAAGGCCGCCGTTACGCGCCTGGCACATGGCTCCAGGGAAGACAGCGTCAATATACAACGCTACAAAGGTCTCGGAGAGATGAATGCCGAACAATTGTGGGATACTACGATGAACCCGGAAACCCGGACGCTTAAACGTGTAACTATTGAGAACGCACAGGAAGCGGATGCAGTATTCTCTATGCTGATGGGCGAGGAAGTGGCGCCCCGCAGGGACTTCATTGAGAAAAACGCCAAATACGCCAAGCTGGATATTTGATAACAGGTAAAGAAGCAACGGCGCTTACAATACTAACAAAGCCAGGTCCTGTACGGAACCTGGCTTTGTTTATATTACAGACTTACGGGCAATAATTCCCGGTTATTTCACCACTGTCAGCTTATGATTGATGGTAAGCTCTGCTCCGCAACGGATCTTCACCACATAGGAGCCCGCAGCGACCTTGCTGATATCAATAGTATTCCCGGGACGCAGCACGGACAGCACTTCTCTTCCCAGAACATCATATACTACCAACTGGTCTATCTTATAAGGAGAAGTATTATTGATATGCAGCAGGTCATTGGCCGGGTTAGGATACAAGCCTATCACCCCTTTGGATTCCAGCTCACCTGTCCCGGTATTACCTTCCTGTATCCTTATTTCCTGGGAATACAATCTTACATTACAATCATTGCTCACGTATAACTGTACCAGGTAATCTCCGAACGCATCATACGTATGGGTAGGATTTTTCAGTGTTGAAGAGTTGCCATCACCAAAATGCCATTCATAGAAGTTCACGCTGCTGGGATCTATAGGTCCGAATACCACTTTTTTAAGCTCATTATAAAAATATGGCACATAGGTGAACCCGCGTATGGTAGGATCAGGGAAGTAGCTCACCTGGCTGGTCTTCGTGGTAAGACAGCCATAATCACTGCGGACCTGCAATACATACAGACCGGAGTCTCTCACCACATATACCGGCTGAAAATATACATCATTCCAGTTGTAGCTCACACCATGGGTGCTGGAGCCGTCCAGTCTCAGCGAATCTCCTATACAAATATTATAAAATGGCAATACCGTTGTATTGACGGGCACCGGCCTTTCCGTTACAACGGTCTGGAAGGAAGCCCGGCACTTGTCTCCGCTGGTTACCTGCACTGAATAGTTGCCGGGTGCACGGACGGCCAGGGTTGGAGTGGTAGCATTATTATTCCACAGGAATGTCATCCCGGCATTGCCCGGATTGAGCACCACCACGCTATCCTCGCAGAGGTTATAGGAGGCCGGTAAAACAGCTTGCGGCTCAACGCCGCTGCGTACCTTTATCGTGTCCGCATTGATACACCCGTTGGTTTGGGTTACGGTTACAAAATAGGTACCGGGTGTCGTAACAGCGCGTGTAGCCGATGCGGAATTATCATCCCAGACGATGGTACTTACATTGGGAACACCGGCCACCGAAAGGTTAAAGGACGTATTGACACACAGATGCGTATCCACACCAAGATCCAGGGGAAACTTATTGATGTCCACCGAATCCATAGCGGAAATGGAGGTCTGGCTGGAAGTCGGGCAATGCACCACGCACCTGTAATAGGTTTTCCTGTTAATTACCGCAGGCGTATAAGATGTGGCATTGGTACCCACATCATTCCATACCGTCCTGTTATAGCTTTCCTGCCACTGGTATTGCAGGTTAGGGAAAATAGAGTTACCGCTTAACGATAATGTGGTAGTACTACCGCAGTCAACACGGTTGGTGGTCTTGGTCACTATACCTGCATTCGGCGAGCCTGTACAGTTAGAGGTCATATCAAAACCTATGGATGCCTGGGTATAATCGGCACCGGAGGAATTCGGATTGGAGGTCAGCCCGTACATCCGCCTGTTGCCGGTCAGGGGGCCGCCCTGCTTAATGGTAAATCCGCCTGCGTTGGTAACACCGACCGATATCTCTACAATAAGGTTACTGACCGCATCCCAGTAAAACGGCGTCTGGAGGTCATACGCCACCCAAGTGTTGGCTGTGCCGGTCTGGGGATAGGAAGCGGAATAGAATACCGTGGTCAATCCGCCTACCCAGGGGCCGCTCACCAGGGTTGTCAAGCTGGTAGAACCGATCTTAATGGTCAGGTCCGGAAGATTCACCGATCCCGAGATGGTACTGGCAGCCCTGATATAGAACCGGGTGATCAGGCCGGGCTGCAATACGCCCCCCGTAAATTCAGCAGGGAAATAGAGCCACTGCGCTTTATTGGAAGAGAAATTGTAGGGAATATAATTGTCCCCTCCCGTGTACAGAACAAAGTGATCCTGGGCCTTCAGACAAGTGTGATTCAGCCCGAAGACCAAAAAACACAGCAAAAAGTAAAGCTTTTTCATATGCAAAATGGTTTGTAGTAAAAAATAAAAGATACAAATTAACAAACAAATTGTTAATAACAAAAAATTTCTTTTTAACACATCGCCGGCCGGCCTGTTTCAATTCCTAACATTTTAAGTACCTTTGCCTTCTTTTATCAACATATAAATCCATCGAAAATGTATCGCTCACACAATTGTGGAGAACTGAGAATATCAGATAGTAATAAGCAGGTCACCCTTGCAGGATGGGTACAGATAGTAAGGAAATTCGGCAGCATTACTTTTGTGGATCTCAGGGACCGTTACGGCATTACACAACTGTTTTTCAACGAAGCCATGACGGAGCAACTGGACAGCCAGCCCTTAGGCCGGGAGTTTGTGATACAGGCAGAAGGCCGCGTTATAGAGCGCAGCAATAAGAATCCCAAATTGCCTACAGGCGATATAGAAATAGAAGTCACGGCATTCAGCATATTGAATAAATCTGCCGTACCGCCCTTTACTATCGAAGAGGAAACGGACGGGGGCGACGAGCTGCGGATGAAGTACAGGTACCTGGATCTGCGCCGCGGCCCCCTTCAGCGTAACCTCGCCCTCAGGTACCGTGTCAACAGGTCGGTCAGGAATTACCTGGACAGCCTGGGCTTTTTCGATATTGAAACACCGTTCCTGATCAAGTCCACCCCGGAAGGAGCAAGGGATTTTGTAGTGCCGTCCCGCATGAACGCGGGAGAGTTCTACGGACTGCCCCAAAGCCCCCAGACCTTTAAGCAACTGCTGATGGTGAGCGGCTATGACCGTTATTACCAGATCGTGAAATGCTTCAGGGACGAGGATCTACGGGCCGACAGGCAGCCGGAGTTTACCCAGATAGACTGTGAAATGGCTTTCGTGGAGCAGGAAGACGTGATACAAATGTGCGAAGGCCTTATCAAGCACGTTTTTTCAGAAGTGAAAGACCTTCATTTTACTGACAGCTTTCCCAGAATGACCTGGACCGAATCCATGCGCAGGTATGGCAATGATAAGCCCGATATCCGCTACGGTATGGAGCATATTATCTTAAAGGCCCCGCAGGGAGACCTGGAGCACACTGATGCTGCCATTGATATGGTAGGAGGCGCCGGCTTTAAAGTAATGGACGAGGCCGAGATGGTCATTGCCCTGAATGTTACAGGCGCTTCAGAATATACCCGCAAACAACTGGATGAGCTTACGGAATGGGTGAAGCGTCCGCAGGTGGGTATGACAGGACTGATACATGTAAAATACAATACGGACGGCAGCATTAAAAGCTCGGTTGATAAGTTCTTCAGCGAAGAAAGGCTGCGGGTATGGCTGGATAAAGCCCAGGCACAGCCTGGAGACCTGCTGCTGATACTTTGCGGCAGGCAGGAAAGAACAAGAAAGGCCGCATCCGACCTGCGCCTGGAATTGGGCAACCGCCTGGGGCTGCGTAAAAAAGACGAGTACGCGCCTTTATGGGTAACGGACTTCCCGCTGCTGGAATACGCGGAAGAAGATGTGGATGGCGGCGGGGCCGGCAGGTGGGTCGCCAGGCATCATCCTTTTACCGCTCCCAAACCTGAGCAGGTCGGGCTGATGGATGACCCTTCCCAGTATGCCTATATCAAAGCCAATGCTTACGACATCGTGCTTAACGGCCACGAAATAGGCGGCGGCTCCATACGTATCTTCCAAAAGGAGCTGCAGCAGAAGATGTTCCATGCCCTGGGCATTTCAAAAGAGGAGCAGGAAGAAAAGTTCGGCTTCCTGCTGGGTGCTTTTGAATACGGCGCTCCTCCTCATGGCGGCCTTGCGCTGGGCTTTGACAGGCTATGCGCACTGATGGGCGGCGATGAGGTCATCAGGGATTATATAGCATTCCCCAAGAATAACAGCGGCAGGGATACCATGCTGGACGCTCCCGCGGCTATCAGCGGCAAGCAACTGCAGGAACTGTATCTTGCATCTACCTTCCGGCAATGATACTGAAAAGGAATATACAAGCGTGCTGAGATCTTCAGCACGCTTTGTTATATACAGTTGTTCTCCGGGACACAGCGACAATGACCCAAGACCGTATGGTGTCTGCCCCCGGCAACGAACAACACCGGCCATACAAAATATCCGGGAAATATTAGCACAATAAAATTATAAAACTGAATTTTACATTCTCAAGCACTAAAAGTCAAAATTGTAAACATTTTTATGAAACGCATCCTTACTATCCTGCTTTTAATGACCGCCTTTATACAGGTCGCCGGCGCTCAGGCTCCCCGTGGTCACCTGACCGTTATCTCGGAAGATAACAGTCCTTTCTATCTTTTCATCAACGATGTGCAATACAACCAGCGCCCTGCCCTGGCCGTGCGCGTGGAGAATATCATGACTGCCACGGTACGGTGTAAGGTTGTTTACCAGCAGCCCAGGATGCCGATAGTAGAAAACGCATTTCTTGACATTGCCGATATGGAAGGCTATATGCAGGATATTACATACACCGTATCTTCAGTAAGAAGAGGCAACAGGGCTTTTATGGTGTATCACGTCATACCCATGGAACCCATACAAATAGCCGCAAGGGATATCCAGGTGTATAACCTCAACCAGCCCAACCGTTACAATTCCTGGAATGACACCAGGGATAGCCGCTTTTTCCAGAAAGACAACAGGTACAGGAATCCCCGTCCGCACCAGGATTATGGCCCGCGGCACAATGACCCTGACCCAAGGTATAATGAGCCGCAGGTACCTGCAGCCCCGGTATGCCCTACCCTGACACCGGCGGAAATGGAAAGCCTGCTCGCCACTATCAAAAAAGCCTCTTTTGATGCCAACAAGCAGGAAATCGCCGAATTCGCGCTGAGCAGGAGCTGCTTTACCACCGACCAGATCATCGCCATTGTACAGACCTTCAGCTTTGACGACAGTAAGCTGAAAGTAGCCAAGCTGGCTTACAGCCAATGCCTGGATCAGCATAATTATTTTAAGGTTGTAGACAAGATGACCTTCTCTTCCTCCAAGACCGATCTCTCCCAGTTCATAAAAAACAGGTAAGAACGCCTGATCATATACAGCCAAGAGGCTGTCTCCTGTGTTTGCCGGATCAAATGCAGGAGACAGCCTCTTTGTTGCATGTTACAATAAAGTGACCGCGCCTGCGTTAATAATTGCAAACAGAAATATTATGAAAAAAATATACCTGTCATTATTATTGCTCATCCCTGCCATGTATAGCCGGGGACAGGAACAACCCGCAGAAAGGAAAGTGGCGCTTTTTGCGGACCTGCAGCTTATTTCGGCAGAAGTGCAGGCCGTGTATAATTCTGCTCCGAAGACAAACCTATACGCCGGGACCGGTTATGGGGTACCGGTACTGGCCGCTTACAATGAAGGTAAATACCAATACCCTATGAATAATCAGTCAGGAGATATTTACCTCCCCCTGCCTATGCTGGCATTTTTCTACAATATAGGCATACAGCAGCGACTCTATACCCCGAAGGTAACAGCATATGACTTTTTCCTGTATGCCCGCGGGCAATTCAGGCATTATATGCCTACCAATACAAGCCAGGAAAATGAGCTGTATGGTCAGCAGTTCAGAACGGCGTTGCTGGCGGGCCTGCAACATTACATGGATAAAAAGCACAAATGGGTACTGGCCTTTGAGCTGGGAGCGGCATTATGGAGCAATTACAACCTGCGGCATCATGCCGGCGGCCCGCAGCTGAACCTGCATATAGCGCGAAAATTGTTATAGGCCAGGCACGGCCGGCGCTGCTCCGGCTGACATTTCCAATAACACTACATTCACGCTGCACTTTTGAACACAGAAAAATTAAGAATTGTATCTTAGCAGCATAATTTCATATATATGCGGTTTACAGCACAGCAAATAGCAGAGTTACTGAACGGATCAGTAGAGGGCGACAAGGCGATCTCCGTAAACGGGTTCGGCAAGATCGAAGAGGCGCAGGAAGGCCAGCTTACCTTTCTCGCCAATCCCAAATATGAGCCGTATCTATATACTACCAAAGCCTCCCTGGTGATCATGAGCAACGGCTTTACCCTGCAGCAGCCGGTCAGCGCTACGATCATAAGAGTGGAGAACGCCTACCAGGCATTTGCTACCCTGCTGGATCTGTATAATAATATGATAAAGGGCAGCAGGGAATTAAAGGGTATAGAGCAGCCTTCCTTTATCCACGAAACAGCGGTCATAGGAACGGACGTGTATATAGGTGCGTTCGCTTACATCGGCAAAAACACGGTCATTGGCAATAACGTAAAAATATATCCTAATGCCTACATCGGATCGGACGTGGCCATCGGCGACCACAGCGAGATCCATCCTCATACCAGCATATATAACGAATCCGTACTGGGCAAAAGGGTGATCATACACTCGGGATGCGTGATAGGCTCTGACGGCTTCGGCTTTGCCCCCCAGCAGGACGGTACCTTTAAAAAAGTTCCCCAACTGGGTAAGGTGCTCATTGAGGATGACGTGGAGATAGGCTCCAATACCACTATTGACCGCGCCACTATGGGCAGCACTACTATTAAAAGCGGCGCCAAGCTGGATAACCTGATCCAGGTAGCGCATAATGTGCAGATAGGACATAACAGCGTCATAGCCGCGCAGACCGGGATATCAGGCAGCACCAAGCTGGGCGCCGGCTGCATGATAGGCGGACAGGTAGGCATTGTAGGACATCTTACGCTGGCAGACAGGACGAAGGTAAATGCCCAGAGCGGTGTCACCAAGTCCATTACGGAGCCGGGAAAGGCCGTAACAGGCAGCCCCGCTGCCGAATATACCCACACGCTGCGTACCCAGGCGCTTACCAGGCGCCTGCCCGATCTCTTAAAAAGAATAGAGGAGCTGGAAGCGCGCCTTGCCGCCATTTCAGGAAATATATCCCGATAGATTTCAAAGGTTCATTCATTGCGAATGAACCTTTTTTTAGCAGGATTAGTTAATTCCGCCGCGCTTTTTTAATTTTGTATCCAATTATGTCGACACTCCTTCAACAAGTAAAAGTATCAGATACGTCTTCTGAATTTCACAATCAGAATGTGGATATTTTGATTGATAATCACACCATTATTCAAATCGCCCCACAGCTTGACAATGAAGCGGACCAGGTGATAGACGCCGGCGGTATGACCATCATGCCCGGCTGGGTAGATGTAATGGCGGATTTTTCCGAACCCGGCTACGAGCATAAGGAAACCATCCATTCCGGTCTTGCCGCGGCCGTTAACGGTGGATTCCGGCAGGTATTCGTGGTACCCAATACCCAACCTGTCATACACAATAAATCCATGGTGGAATTTATAGTGAACAAAGGCCGTTCGGCTGCCGCCAAAGTACATCCCCTGGGAGCCGTGAGCAAGGGTACGGAAGGAAAGGAGCTGGCGGAAATGCTGGATATGTATTACGCCGGAGCCATCGCTTTCTCTGACGGCTGGAAGCCGGTACAGAACGCACAGCTGCTGCTTAAGGCCCTGGAATATGTGAAGTCGTTTGACGGCATTATCATACAGGTGCCTGTCAACCAGTCGCTGGCAGCGGGAGGCTTAATGCACGAAGGACCCAACTCCGTGAAATGGGGTATGCCGGGCATTCCTTCAATAGCCGAAAGCCTGCAGGTGTACAGGGACCTTGAATTACTGCGCTATACAGGATCCAGATTGCATTTCAGCGGTATCTCCACCGCAGCATCGCTGGAGCTGATAAAGGCTGCCAAAAATGAAGGCCTGGATGTAAGCTGTTCCGTCACCCCTTACCACCTGCTCTATACAGACGCTATCCTGGAAACCTACGACAGCAATTATAAAGTGGAACCGCCGCTAAGAAGCGAAAGCGACAGGCAGGCGCTCATTGCCGCAGTGCTGGACGGCACCATTGACTGTATTGCCACCCATCACCGTTCACACGAATGGGATGCCAAGACCAGGGAGTTCGAATATACTGCCTATGGCATGAATACCATCGAAACTGCCTATGCGATGATGCGGGAGGCCATCCCCGGCATCAGCGATGAAACACTCTGCAGCCTGATGAGCGGGAATGCCAGGAAGATTTTCAGGCTGGAAGCGGCCACGATCGCAAAAGACGGCAGCGACTTTACCATTATCGACCCGGCGGGCAAATGGACCTTCAATAACAACAGCAAAAAAAGCCTGGGGATCAACTCCCCCCTGCTGCAGCACGAGCTGGAAGGCCGGATCATCAACATTTAAAACAGACCATTATGCATACCGAGGCGGAACACGAATTATTAAAGGAACAGGCAGGGAAAAAGACACTGAAGATCGGGCTGGTATTCGCCGGGCTGATCCTGCTGGCACACGTACTTATCCATGTCACCAACAGCCACACTAATTATCAGGTACTTGTCATACCGGAGCTCCTGCTCATCACTGCAGTGATTATTTCAACGATCGTTTACAGGAGAAGCCTTCGCGGGTACGCCGCTTTCGGCGAGCTGTTCAGCAACGGCTTTAAGACCACGGCGCTTTTAACCATTTTCCTGGTATTGTGGATATTGCTGTCCCTGCAGATCTTCCCGGAGATCAAGGAGATAGATATACGGCTGGCCAAAGAGTCCATGACAGCGGCCGGCTACAATGAAGAGCAGCTGAACGAGAGCCTGGCATCCTACCAGGATAACAAAATATATTACCTCGGTAAAATATTCAATATGCTGAGACTGGACTTTTTGCTGGGTATATTGACTACGGTCATTCTTGCTATGTTTTTAAGGTCCAGGAATAGTTAATATATTATATTTGCAATACAACAATCATTACAACACCAGTACACATATGCTTAATCTATCCATAGTCATTCCGCTGTTAAATGAAGAAGAGTCGCTGCCAGAGCTGATGCATTGGATAAATCAGGTATGCCGTGAGCAACAGTATGCCTATGAGGTCATCTTCATTGATGACGGCAGTACCGACGGCAGCTGGAATGTGATCGAGGAGTTGAAAGTTACTTACCCGGAGCAGGTAAAAGGCATCAAGTTCCAGCGTAATTACGGAAAAAGCGCAGCGCTTAATGAAGGATTCAAGCTGGCAGAGGGCAGCGTGGTCATCACGATGGATGCCGACCTCCAGGACAGCCCGGACGAGATCCCGGACCTGTACAAGATGATCATGATCGACGGCTTCGACCTGGTCAGCGGCTGGAAGAAGAAACGATACGATAATAAGCTTACCAAGAATATACCTTCCAAGCTCTTCAACGGCGTTACCCGGAGAATGAGCGGCATCAGGCTGAACGATTTTAACTGCGGCCTGAAGGCCTACCGGAAAAACGTCATTAAAAGCCTTGAGATATACGGGGAAATGCACCGCTATATACCGGTGCTGGCCAAAGGCGCGGGGTTCCGGAAAATAGGAGAAAAGGTAGTGCAGCACAGGGCACGGAAGTACGGCGTATCCAAATTCGGATGGGAAAGGTTTGTCAACGGTTTCCTCGACCTGCTGACCGTACAGTTTATCGGGAAGTTCGGGAAAAAGCCCATGCACTTTTTCGGGCTGATAGGCAGCATCCTGTTCTTTATCGGCTTCATTACCGCCCTTTATATGATCGTTGCCAAGTTTATTTTTACAGATTACAACTTAAGCAACCGTCCGCCGTTTTATATTGCATTGACCACTATCATACTGGGCAGCCTTTTCTTTACAACGGGCTTCCTGGCGGAACTGATCCTGAGAAACTCACCGGAAAGAAATAATTATCTGATAGAAAAACATTTAATTTAGAAAAAAACCTAACTTTGAAATACTAACACCTTCACAATTATGTCACAAAAAAATTCTAACAGTATGCTCTTCGACAAGAACAACTACATCATCATGCTGGTTGGTCTTGCGGTGCTGGTGTTGGGTTTTATATTAATGGCCGGGGGCAAAAGCAGTGATCCTAACGTATTCAATGCTGCTGAAATTTACAGTTTCAGGAGAATAACGCTGGCACCGATTATCGTGCTTTTAGGATTTGCTATTGAGATCTATGCCATTATGAAGAAACCACAATCGGCATCATAGGGCAAAAAAATTAAGATGGTATTTAATCGGAGCTTCACCATGGTGAAGCTCCATTCTTTTACAGCTTGACATACCTATACATCATATATGCAATACACCAAAATTCTTTTTGACAATATAGATAAGGAAACATCCGATGCGCTGCAGGGATTGCTATCCGGCATAGACGAGATCACGGGCACTGAAATACTCAGCACGGCCCTGGTAGCTTACTGTGATGCAGCCACGTTTCCCGGGGAAGCGCTGGATGCCATCGCGACCCAACTGCGTATATCCTATACCACAAGCGTCATCCGGGAAGAGAACTGGAATGCCGCCTGGGAAGAGGATTTCAAGCCTATAAGCATTGATGACTTCTGCCACATACGTGCCGGCTTTCATCCCCCGCCTGCTGCATCTTTCCGGCATGAGATACTTATCACCCCTAAAATGTCATTCGGCACCGGGCACCACGAGACCACCCAACTGGTGATCCGGCAGATGCAGCACCTGGACTTTAAGGGTAAAACAGTATTTGATTTTGGCACCGGTACCGGTATACTGGCTATCCTGGCCGAACAACTGGGAGCACAGCAGATAACAGCCATAGATAATGATAAGTGGAGCATTGAGAACAGTATCGAAAATATCAACGGCAATGGCTGCGGTCATATTACTGTTACTGCCGATGACATTACAACAGTAGCAGGCACAAACGCCTCCTTTAATATCATCCTGGCCAATATCAACAGGCAGATACTCCTGCAATATATGCCGCAGTTGAACGATCTCCTGCAACCGGGAGGCTATATGCTCATAAGCGGCTTTCTGGAAGCAGATATCCCTTTGCTGCAAGCCGCTGTCCAGGGCCAGGAGCTCCGGGAAGCGAACCTCCTGTCAGCAAATAACTGGGTATGTATGCTGCTCAGGAAATAACCGTCTCCCCCATTTAGGAAACACCAGTAATTAATACTTATTATAAAGGGGCTGTCTAATAAGACAGCCCCTTTATAATGATATTATATTATTCAAATACTTATTTACCGGATCATGGTCACATTGCCCGTCTGCTGGTAGGTCTCACCATTCGCATTGACTGCCTCAATGATCCAGACATACACACCGAAAGGCTGTGCAGCATTGTTGAACGTTCCGTCCCAACCTGATTTGATATCACTGCTCTCATAGATCAGCGTACCCCAACGGTTATAGATACGGAAGCTCTTCAGATCCCAGCCGCCACGAACAACGGGCTTGAACAAACGTGCCTCAGGATTAGAAGGATTATATGCATTAGGCATACCGATCTCAGGATCGCCCACCAGCACATCCATACTGTCCGTTACCTCGCAGCCGTTCTCCGTACGGGCCGTCACCACATAACGCGTACGAACCGCAGGAAGGATATAAGGATCAGAGATATCAGGATTGCTCAGACCAGAAGGCGGGAACCATTCAAAGTATAATGCATTCGTCTCAGGAGCGGCCTGGTAACCTTCGCCAGGGTACACAGTGATCTCCTTAGGAAGGCTCAGCACAGCACGGGGATGCACCTGTACCGCTACTTCCAGCGTGTCAACACAATTATTGTCATCCGTGATATATACCTTATAATTCGTGTTCGTGCTCACATTCGTAACTGGTGTAGCGCTTGTAGGATCGTCAAGACCGTAAGCAGGATCCCAGCGGTAGCTTGCACCATTCATAGCCCACAGCTGGGCGCTGCCGGGAGCACAATATTCCGCACCGGAAATAGCATCACCGTTGCCTTTAGCGTGGAATACGATGAATTTAGATACCGAATCGCTGCAGCCGATAGGTGTCTCTACCTTCAGGTAGTACATACGGTCAACGGTATCAGCAAGGAAGCTCACATTAGGAACATTCGTAGCAGGGAGAATAGCGCTCCCCGTATTGCTCCACGTATAAATATAGTCGTTGCGGTAAGGGCTTACATCAGACCGTAAGCGCACCTCGCTGCCCTCGCAGGCTTCAGAAGGGGCCGTTACCTCCACCACAGGGTATTCGTGCATCGTAATGTTGATCATATCGGAAGTATCGATACAATACGGATAAGAAGCAGTCACCATATACAATTGGGAACGGTTCACCGTGATCTGGGGCTCCAGCAGCGTGCTGTCGTTCAGACCAATAGTGGGCTGCCACTTGTAGGTATAGCCGTCGCTGCCGATCGCACGGATGGGTACTACCGCACCCGCGCAGACCGCGGTATCAGGCGTCAGGATCTCCAGGATACGGGGCCGCATATTCACATTGACCGTTGCCGTGGCGCTCCGCGTACAGACCCCTGCCACCGAATCCAGCACCGTTACCGTAAAGGTACCCGCAGGACGGATCCAGACGGATTGTGTATTGTTATCTCCGTGGATAGCGCCGCCACCGCCCGCCTGCCAGCTGAATACATTGCCGGGTACACCGCTGCTCGGGTTCAGCACGTCCACCGTGATCAGGATAGAGTCTACGGCCACACACAGGTTTGTATCTACCACGCGAAGCTGCGGCACTGCCACATCATAGACGCGCACCAGCAGGTAAGCAGTATCGTGCGTGATACATAAGGAGTCATTGATCGCAACGAACATTACATTATAATCTCCCGCCTGGGTAAAGGTATGGCTGGGATTTTGTACGGTGCTTGTTGTGCCGTCATCGAAATCCCAGAAGAAAGAACGTGCCTGTATAGATCTACCCTGGAAAGCAACCGTATGGGGCGCACAACCGGAGTCTATAGGATTTAAATTGCGGTCTGGCTGAATATCTGCAAAGACGCCTGTCTTTTCGAAGTCAAACTTAAAGCTGATCACGTCATAGCTGGTAGATAATTTCCTGGGACTGTAAGATCCTGAGGTTGTAGGCCAGGCATCAGAATATACACAAACACTGTGATAGATTTGCCCCTGCTTATCAAACCTGTTGGTACCGGTATGGCAGTGATCACCCACATTGGGATCTCCATAGTACGTACCGAAGATCAGCTCACTCATATCCCCGCTGAGCGCGCCGAACCATAAATCATCCGTACGTGTCTGGAAGGCATCCAGGGTGAGCGGCAACCCGGCGCCGCCGTTCATAGTAGTAAAATAGATATTGCTGCACTCATCCACGATAAAAGCGGTAGGGGTCATCTGGCTGCCTGAGAAAGCAGTGGATGTCTGGTTCACGGATAGCTGCGCATCCATTTTCATAACAAACATCTTAAGATCCGTACTCGTAGCAGGATTCGCTATATTGGTATAGGCACCTGAAGAAACGGGAAAAGCCGCTCCGGAATTACGCCCCAGGATAAATATATTATCATAGCGGTCTACATCTACGCGGGAACACATATCTGCCCCGGTGGTCGAAATATAGGTGGACCTTGTCAGTTGACCGGTCACGGGATCAAGGACAACCGCAAAACCTGCCATAGTGCCCTCATAAGAATTATCATAAACATTAGAGCCTGCAATCGGGAAGTCCGCGCTGGTAGTGCTTCCGACAATAACGGGATGGCCATTGGACAACAGCTCAATACCATGAGGAACGTCATCTCCGCCGCCGCCAAGGAATGAACCATACATGATCTGGGAAAGATCACTTGTATATTTGAGGATCACCACGTCATATCCATTGGCTTTCTGGGGCTGGAAAGCGTTGGAAGTAGTGGGAATCCCTGCCTGGGTATTGGCATTGGTAACCACCCAGATATTATTGCTCGCATCAAAATTCACTTCCAGGGCCGGTACCAGTTGCGCGGAAGAGTAATTTGTCATACCGGTAGAAGGGAAACTATGAAAATACGCGGTATTGCCGGTATTGCCCAGGTAAGTGCCACCCAATAGCTGCGTGCCGTCCTCTGAAAAGCGTGCTAAAAATAATTCCGTATTCCCTGTTTTAGTTGTTTTCTGTCCATTGGTAGTTACCGGCACATCTGAAGAGTTAGTCATACCACCGATGATCAGCTCATTATTATGATTGGCCCTGCTGGTATAAGGCCTGTCCTGTCCCGTTGCGCCTCCGTAGTAGGTAGAATACAGCAACCCGGTTCCCAATGTATTGAATTTGTTGATCACCACATCCGAACCGCCCTGGGCGTAATTTGTCTGGAATGCGCCCAATGTAGTAGGCCATCCTATATTAAACCCTTCCGCTACCGCGAACATATTTTCACTGAAGTCACAGGTAGAAGAGTGGCTGTAAGCGATAGATCCGTTTGTGGTAGCACCGCTATACGTTGCAAACACAACTCTCGGATCAATTACCAGGTCGTAATCCGTATTATAGCCCTGGGGAAATTCAAATGATAAAATATTCTTATCCAGCTTGTACCTGCTCGCTACGATCACTTTCCTGCCATCTATCACCTGGTATGTTTCCGGTGCGTCTTCCACCACGGTATTCACCGAAGTGTTGATCACCAGCGCGCCTTTTTCATCCAGAACAGGCACAATACCGTCAAATTGCAGCCGTATACGGGAAGGGTCGGCATGAGCAGCAACAATAAAATCATATTTAAGCGCAGTAGATTCGCCTTCACGATACAAGTTGATAGCAATGCCGTCATAGATATTATCAACCGCCACCTGCCCGAAGAGGCCTACCCTGGAAGCCCATTTCCTGCTGTCGTTCCCGATAAAATAATTATAATAAGTGCTTAATTTCCTGTCACCCGATGCTTTTACATCGTTATTGGCGTTCAGAAATTTCACCTTATAGGCATGGAATCTTACATCCACATTAAAATTACCGTCGTGCTGATGTGCCAATTTCTCCCAGTCATCCTTATGGGCGAAATTATATACCAATCCGTCACGGACTACAAAAACGCTTCCCGCTCCCGTAGCGGAAGTCTGATATAGGATATCAGTTCCCCACTGGCCTTTATTCTCAATAAAGCTCAGGGAAGGGGTATGTGCTTCTCCTCTTAGAACGATAAGGGTGTTTATTATTAAAAGAAGAAATAAAAATCTGCTTCGCATATATTAAAATATTAGATAGGGCAATTATAATTATATAGACTATAAATTTATATAATCCGGTTGGCTCTGACAAAAAAAACGGGGATATTTTTATATCCCCGATTTTTTTAATATATCAAAGAGTTCAGATTAGCGGATCATCGTCACATTGCCCGTATGCTGGTAGGTTTCACCATTCGCATTGACAGCTTCAATGATCCAGACATACACACCGAAAGGCTGTGCAGCATTGTTGAACGTTCCGTCCCAACCTGATTTGATATCACTGCTCTCATAGATCAGCGTGCCCCAACGGTTGTAGATACGGAAGCTCTTCAGATCCCAACCACCGCGAACAACAGGCTTGAACAAACGTGCCTCAGGATTAGAAGGATTGTACGCATTAGGCATACCGATCTCAGGATCGCCCACCAGCACATCCATACTGTCCGTTACCTCGCAGCCGTTCTCCGTACGGGCCGTCACCACATAACGCGTACGAACCGCAGGAAGGATATAAGGATCAGAGATATCAGGATTGCTCAGACCAGAAGGCGGGAACCATTCAAAGTATAACGCATTCGTCTCAGGAGCGGCCTGATAACCTTCGCCAGGGTACACAGTGATCTCCTTAGGCAAGCTCAGCACAGCACGGGGATGCACCTGTACCGCTACTTCCAGCGTGTCAACACAATTATTGTCATCCGTGATGTATACCTTATAATTCGTGTTCGTGCTCACATTCGTAACTGGCGTAGCGCTTGTA